>Ga0082335_1000029_pt1 | contig 459090 bp, 438 predicted proteins | sample Subgrocontami58m_FD_72375 | JGI IMG/M metagenome (GOLD analysis project Ga0082335, IMG submission 72375) | Subsurface groundwater microbial communities from S. Glens Falls, New York, USA - GMW37 contaminated, 5.8 m (SPADES assembly) (version 2) ... | reverse complement strand
CGCTTAAAGACTGATGTTACCACCAGTCCTCCAAGGACTCGCTACCCGGTGGCTGGCCGACCTTCCGGGGCGGGATTCACACCCGCTGAATTACACGACCTTGCCCGGCCGCACAAGTAAGCTGTCACCGGAATTTACAGAGTTAGCTTATACATTAACACTGAACAGGCCCCCCCTCTTGAATACTATCGGGGCACCATTGCAGATACCAAGGCGCAATGGCAGTCGCTTATGCCACTGGCGACTATACCATACAGGAAATCGCGACCTGTTTCAGCGTCCATTATGCTACTGTGAGCCGGGCGGTAAAGAAGCATGAGGCATCGATGCGTGATTGCAAGACCTGACCCCTGCGGTGATATTCAAATTCGCTCGCTTAGACTTTTTATAAGCATTTGATTCGTAAGTTCAATAAATTGACTAATCTCGGGCAACTGGTTTTGGAGCTTAGTTCTTTCTTCGTCTGTGCCCTTGATAGGATCAAGTACGAGCATACTTCCGATCACCGCATTGGCGACCTGAAGTTTTCCGTGCAGATTCTCAAGTTGTTTTAGTAATATACTGTACTCTGGAAAACCACCAAGGAGGAATATCACGTTTGCTATGCCCGTTGTAGCGAACTGCATGAGGGGGATCTTGCGGTTCCTGGCAATGAGCAAGAATGTGGAGCTGAGTTGGGAGTTCGTTTCAAGTTCATGTAAGAGCGAAGTGAAGGCACGCCTTATATCTGCATAGCTCTTTGCTCTCAGCTCATCAATATGATGCCCCTCATAGAAATGCACACGATGCGAGTAAGCCTTTAATCGCTTATGCTGTAATAGGATGTCCTTGGCATTGCCAGTGAATCGGCCGGAGGTAATAATGTAATAATCAGATATCGCTGCTTCTTGTTTTGTGATCAGATCCTCGAAGTTGATCTCAAATGCATGTAGAGTTTGGTCGATGATGTCCCCCAGTTGGCCTGAGTTCCCACCTGAGATATCACCCATTTTTACCTGGGCAGCATAATACTTTCTTAGAAGAAAACGATCATAGTCTACGAAGATGATGTCCTTCCCAAACTCCCTAACACCATGATTGTAGGTGACCTCCTCAAATCCCATATGCCTAAGGAGAGGGATGATGACCTGATCAGTGTATTCCTTCTCTGTCATTCTAAACAAGGCTACTGTCCTTGAGCAACGGCCGGTCGCTGATCACTGATGATAGAGCAAAACCACACGGTCTGGCTAACAGTGTAATAAGTGGAAGATTGTCCATCATATCACCCCTTATAGGTAGACGGGTTTTCCACTTATGATTGCATTATATCATAAAACATGGAAAACAGTTCAATTTCTATCCACTTATTACAAATCACTTGCCATACTCCAGTTATTAAGATATTAAAATAGCGCACATGGAAAATAAGGGGGATGTAGGGGGACGTTCTTCATATTATAAGTTTCCTTCAGGCGATAAGCGTGTAAGACATCTCTTCAGCAAGTTTTTCCCACGATCCACCGCCAAACTGACAGCCGGTTGAGATATTTCAAGCCTCCGTGCCAGCCAGTAGCTTACCGCTGTCCGACCCCTAACTTGGCGGTTTCATGTCGAGGATCGAACCATGCGGCACGCGGATTAAGCTTTGCAAATTTCTCACCCCCTCTTTGCTCGCAGCTATTCTACCAGCAGATTCGATGGCATTAATTTTACCACGGCGCGCGGCGATTACCAACTCGCTGAGGGGAAGCCGATATCATCATCCCGCTCCATGACGAAAGTCACCAGGACGGGGGGGTAATCGGATAAGGGAAGAGAGAGGGTGTGACTCCCCTCTTCCCTCCCTGAAGCCCCGCGCTTATCAGGCCTCGGACAGGCTTTCCAGTAGCTTCCCGTATCCTTTGAGCGGCTGCCTGATTTTTAGGGCACGCATGGCGGCCCAGTACTTGGTTGCGAAATTGGTGACGACCGGGATGCCGAAGTCCTGTTCCATGGCATCGATGTTTTCCAGCGAGGGCCAGACGGCGCAGGGAAGATAGATGGCCTCGGCCTCCGGGGCCGCCAGATAAGCCTCCCGGGCAATCTTATAGGACGCCTCCTGGGGAAGGCGGGTGATGTCCACGTTGCGCAGAATGTCCAGGTTTTTGATCGCTAGCACCTGGTAGCCATCATGCTCCAGGTAGGCCTTTAATTTCTGGTTGACCGCGTCCTTCAGGGGGGTGGCGATGGCGATCTTTTTTACTCCCAGATAGTCGAAGGCGTCCATCGTACAGGTGATATCGGTCGTGGCCGGGATCGGCGTAATCTTCTCCAGCTCTGCCAGCAGCCGCTTGTCCTCGCCGAAACCCGCCACAAAGATCATCGGCGCCCCGCCCACGATTATGTAATCCACTTCGGCCATGGCCAGATTCTTTACAACATTCAGGAGTTCCGCCCGCTGTTTGTCCAATTCTTCTTTTTCCACTTTATCCACATAGACACAGGTAGGAATGCAGACTACCCCGGGAGGGGCCACTTTGTAAAATTCATAGGCAAAGTGTTCCGTAGGGGTCGCCGTAATGCTGGCAATGCGCGCTCGCCATCCGTACATGATTTTTCTCCTTTCGCGGGAGTACCCGCAACGTTATTTTTTTTGTTTAAGTTCCTGAATATACTGCCCCACCGCTTCATAGCTTTCAGACAGAAATTGACTGAAATGCGCCGCGTTGCGGTATTTTACGGGCATCTCGATTGTTTTCATGCCCTGGATAAAAGCGGGATCTTTCATGGCCAGCGTAAAGGCCTCTTCCAGTTTCCTGACCGTGGCTTCCGGTACTCCCTTGGGTGCGCCGATGCCGATGAAGTAGGGGACTTTTACATCGTAGCCCAGTTCACGCAAGGTGGGGACGTCCGGAAAAGCGTCAACACGCTGTTCTCCGAAAAAGGCCAGGAGCCGGGCTTTTTTCGCGCGCACCTGGCCAGGGGAAAAGAAACCGGCGGATGCCGTAATATGTCCGCCTAAGGCCGCAGTAAAGGCCTCTCCGCCTCCTTTAAAGGGAACGTGCACTAGATCCGCCTTCTCCTGTTTGGCGATCTGCTGAAGGAGAATGTATTGCGTGCTCGTGGGGCCGATGGTGCCGTAGGTCAGCACGCCCGGATGTTCATGGGCATAGCTGATCAGATCCTTGAACGTTTTGAAGGGAGAATCGTTCCGCACGCTTACGGCAAAGTTGAGAACGCCGAATTGCATGACGGGTTGGATATCTTTCAGAGGGTGATAGGTCAATTTCATGAAGTAGGGTATGGAAACCATGGGACTGGTCAGCAGAGTGCCCAGGGTATAGCCATCCGGTTTTGCCGCAGTGAGTGCCGCGGTGCCAATGGTTCCGCCGCCGCCGGGTCTGTTCGTCACGACAATGGGCTGTTTAAGAATCGCCTCGGCCGCCTTGGCGATCAGCCGGGTGGAGACGTCGGCGGAATCGCCGGCCGGCACACCCACAAGCAGGGTGATTGGGCGTTCCGGATATTCCGCGGCCCGGACCGGAATTGCAGTGAAGAACAGAACGCCCAGGAACGTTAAGATCATAAAGGGTATTGTCCCCTGACGAAACGAGAGTTTGCCATTGATGTTGTTCATCCTTGCCTCCTTAGTTTAAAATTCCCGACTTAACAAGCCTTGATGAATTCGTAGAAAGTCGTATTTTCCTGTATGTTGTCATTCCCGCGAAGGCGGGAATCCAGTGATTACTGGAACGTTCTGGACTCCCGCCTTTAGGCCCTGTGGGTCTCCGCGGGAGTGACAGTTTTATGACTTTTTACGAGCCCGTCAGCCTTACTTAGTGTCCATCCGGAAACTATTTACCCTTCAACTCCCGGATCGCCTTTCCCATCTGCTCAAAACTCTGGGCGATGTAGGTGGTAAGGTCCTTCCGGTTTCTGTAAAAGACGGGCAGGCCGATCGTCTTCATACCCGCGGAAAATTCCGGATCATGGAACGCCTTGGTGAAGGCGTCTTCCAATCTATTCATGACCGGTTCCGGCAAGCCTTTCGGCGCGCCCAGGCCCATGAAGTAAGGAATGGGCACCGCATATCCCAGGTCTTTCAAGGTCGGAACGTCGGGCAATTCTGCAGAGCGTTCTCCCAGAAACATGGCCAGGAGGCGCATTTTTTTCCCTTTGATCAGGGACACGTTGAAATCACCCGCCGCCATGGAAACGTGGCCGCCCATGGCTGCGGCCAGGGCCTCCGGTCCGCCTTTAAAAGGGACATGGACCAACTGGACCTTTTCTTCCCGGGCGATTGCCTCCATGATGATATGCTGGGCGCTGTTGGTTCCCGCTGTCCCGTACGTAACAACCCCCGGATTCTTGCGGGCATATTCCATCGCTTCCTTGAACGTCTTGAAAGGCGAATCTTCGCGGACGCTCACGGCAAAATTGAGTACGCCGTATTGTATGATCGGGTCGATGTCCTTGACCGGGTGATAGGTCAGTTTGGCAATATGCGGCACCGTAAACATGGGACTGACCAAAAGCGTTCCCAGGGTATAACCATCCGGTTTGGCGGAGGCCAGGGCCGAGGTTCCCACGGCGCCCGCGCCGCCCGGCTTGTTCAGGACCGCCACGGGTTGCCCCAGGTGTTTTTCCGCGGTCTTACCGATCAACCGGGCCGATAGATCGGCCGTGCCGCCTGCCACCATCCCAACCACGATCGTCACCGGTTTATTGGGGAAAGAACTTTCGGCATGGGCGGCCTGGACCGGTAAGACCGCTAAAAGACATAGGGTTATCGAGAGAAGAATCTGTTTTTTCATGTTGCCTCCTGTTTTTTATTGTTTACGTCCCATCTTCTTTTTCCAGGGCGCTCAGGAGCGCCTTCTTTTTTCGGAAAAAGGACAGGGCCGGGGAAAGGAGCAGGGCCAGGGCCACGATGAAAGCCACCATGGCGATCGGGCGCGCCAGGAAAAAGGAAAAATTCCCTTTGAACATCAGCAGGGATTGCCGCAAAGAGGATTCCCACATGGGGCCTAAGACAAAGGCCATCACCAGCGGCGCCGCCTCAAAACGAAATTTGCGCATCAGATACCCGAGCACGCCGAAGAAGATCATGACGAACATGTCCATCTTGCTGTTGTTGATGGTAAAGGCGCCGATGAGACAAAAGACGAGAATCAGGGGAAAGAGGATACGGTACGGCACCCTGAGGACTTGCACCCACAACCCGATGAGGGGGAGGTTGAGCACGAGGAGCATCGCATTGCCTATATACATGCTGGCAACAACGCCCCAGAAGATGTCCGGATGTTCGGAAAGGAGCATGGGGCCGGGTTGCAGCCCGTGGATGAGCATCGCCCCCAGGAGAAGCGCCATGATGGCGTTCGAGGGGATGCCCAGGGTGAAAAGAGAAATGAACCCGCCGGAAACGGCAGCATTGTTCGCGGCCTCGGGGCCGGCGACGCCCTCGATAATGCCGGTGCCGAATCTTTCCGGGGTGCGGGAGCAACGCCTCTCCACGGCATAGGAAACGAAGGAGGCAAGGATGGACCCTGTGCCGGGAATGATCCCTATCAGAAAGCCCAGGACCGATCCCCGCAGGATAGGCTTTGCCGAGTCCTTCCAATCCTGGATGGTAGGAAAAAGGTCCTTGATGCGGGTCTCCGGGATGGTCTGGCGTATCTCGTCTTCCAGGTTGATCAGGACTTCGGAGATGCCGAAAAGGCCCATGACGAGTGGCACCACGCCCAGCCCATCCATGAAATCGGTGATATCGAAGGTGAATCGCGGTTCACCCGTGATCAGGTCCAGGCCGATGAAGCTGACGGTGAGCCCCAGTACGGCCATGGCCAGGGCCTTTACCATGGACTCCCGGGCCAGGAAACTGACGAGGATGAGGCCGAGGGTCATCAGGGCAAAGTATTCCGGCGGACCAAACTTCAGCGCCGCATCTGCCAAGGGAACGGTGAGGAGCATGAGACCGACCAGAGAGAGCGTGCCGGCAATGAAGGAGCCGAAGGCCGCGATGCCCAGTGCTGCGCCGGCCCGGCCCTTGCGGGCCATCTGGTATCCGTCGAGGCACGTGACGATGGAAGCCGCCTCTCCCGGAATATTCACGAGGATGGAGGTGGTCGATCCGCCATACATGGCGCCGTAATAGATTCCGGAAAGCATGATCATGGCCGTAACCGGTGAGATGTGGAAGGTGACGGGAAAAAGAATGGCCATCGTGCTCACAGGTCCGATGCCGGGGAGCACCCCGATTAAGGTGCCTATGAAAACACCAACGAAGCAATAAAGAAGGTTCATCGGTTGCAGAGTAACCTGAAAGCCCGTAAAAATGTTCTGGAGAAGATCCATGCCTTATATTCCCAGAATTCCTTTAGGCAACTGCACCTTCAGCCAGACGGACAGTACCAGGTAGCTGATGATTACGGTGAGAAGAGAAACCAGCAAGGCGCCGCGCATCCTCCGGGGTTTAAAGCTCAGGAGGGTTAGGAGTAAGAAGATGAACGTCGTAATCAAGAAACCGAGTTTCTCCAAAACCAACGTGTAAATGATCAAGCTGCCCACGACCACGGCCCCCTTGAACCAACCCTTGCCAAAGGAGGAAATCTTCTCTTTTCTCAGGAAGCTCTGCAGGAAGATGACCAGAGAAAGACCTCCCAGCAGGGCCCCGGCAAGAAGAGGGATAAAGCCCGGCCCTGGATTATGGACATGTCCTGTTTCCAGATGGGAGGCTTGGACGCAGACAAAGATGCCGAAGAGGAAGAGTAAAACTGACGTAACCCGGTCATGCCGCATAGCTGATGCCTGTAAAGGTAATAATTTTAATGGGGAATCGGCGTGCAAATTATTACAGCCCTCCGGGCTTGTCAAGGGTTATTATGGCCTTTTTCCAAAGACTGCAAACCTTGCATGATCTTATCCTTGGTGGCGGGCAGAGCAAAGATCCTGACACCGGTGGCATCGTGGATGGCATTAATAATAGCCGGGGTGACCGGTACCGTGGCCACCTCTGAGATGCCCTTGGCTCCGTAAGGACCGCCCGGATCCCGATCCTCAATAATGAACGTGACGATTTCGGGCGTCTGATCGATGGTTGGCAAGCCGCATTCTTTCAGACCTCTTGCGGGCTTACCCTTCTCGACGGCAAATTGTTCCGAAAGGGCATAACCCATACCCATCACGATGCTCCCCTCAATCTGACCTTCAATATTCCTGGGGTTGATCGCTTTGCCCACATCACAGGCCGTGATCACTTTCTTCACGGTCACCGCGCCGGTCCGTGTATCGACCTCCACGATGGCCGCCGTTGTGATGTAGGTATAGGCCGGATAATTCCGGTAATCCTCCTCGTCATTTGCTCGCACGCCCGAGGGGACATAGCGGGATATGGCCGTGCCAGCCTCCGGAATGCCGTCGTGGGATATGGGATAGGTTTTAGGCGCCACATAGGTATAGGCCACCCTCGCCTGCTTCCCGCAGGAGACCAACCGACTGCCGATTTCCCGGAAAGTGAGGACCCGGTCTGCCTCATTTTCCCGAACGAACACGCCCTTTGCACCCAGACAAAGCGACTCCAGGGGCAAGGCATATTCACGGGCCACCGCCTCGAGGAGGGCTTCTTTAAACATTCCGGCAGCCCCGATAACGGCGTTTCCGGAACTGTAGGTTGCCCGTTCGCCCGCCACCCCAACGGCCTTCATGACCAGATCGGTATCGCCGGTAACGATTTCCACCACCTCCTCAGGAACGCCCAACTCCTGCGCCACTATCTGCACCATGGCCGTTCTGTTCCCCTGCCCCATATCCACCGTACAGAGATAAACCCGGAACTTGCCTTCTTCCGTAAGCTCCAGGATCGCCCCGGCGCTGTCTATACTCCCCTTGCCCACCCCCACGTTTTTGAAGCCCGAGGCGATGCCGATCCCGACCTTTTTCCTCGAGGAGTGCGCCCCTAGAGAAGTCAGTGCGTTTTGCACAGCCCGGATCGTCTCTTTCAAGGGGGCGCTGGCGCGCAAGAGTTCTCCGGAGATCGTTCGTTTGCCGGGCTCCAGGGCATTGCGCAACCGCAGTTCGCAGGGATCGATCTTGAGGGTTCTGGCCGCAATGTCGATCTGCTGTTCCATGGCAAAGGCAACTTGGTTGATCCCGAAGCCGCGCATGGCCCCGCTGTTGGCATTGTTAGTATAAACGGCGGTCGCCTCGATTTCCACATTCCGGACCTCGTAGGGACCGCAGGAAAAGATGGACGCCTGGTCCAGGACGATGGGGCTCGCGTCGGTGTAAGGACCCACATCAAGAATGATCCGGGCCTGATTGGCCACAACCTTCCCCTCCCGGGAGAAGCCGGTTTTGTAATGGAGCAAGCTGGCATGCTTCTTGGGAGAAAAACGGAGCGATTCTTCCCGCGTGAGCGTTATCTTCACCGGCCGGCCGGTCTTCAAGGCCCCCAAGGCCGCGAGGATCTGCACGGTTATGGAAATCTTGCCCCCAAACCCGCCGCCCAGAGGCATGGCAATGACCCGCACCTTCTCTTCCGGCATATCCAGGGAGTCGGCAATCTGCGTCCGGAACTCGAAAGGGAACTGGGTGCAGGTCCAGACAGTGATCTTCCCGTCTCTCGAAAGGGTGGCAAGGGCCGCTTCGGTTTCGAGATAGGCGTGCTCGATAAAGGGGGTTGCATAGTCGTTCTCGATGATCACCTCCGCTTCCGCAAAGGCACTTCCCACATCCCCTACGGTATGGCGAAAGTGGCGCATGATGTTGCCCTGTTCATGGACGGATGGGGCCTCCGGCTGGAGTGCATCCTGGTGGGAGAAGACACCTGCCAACTCCCGGTACTGTACGGCAATCTTCTTCCGGGCTTCCCGCGCCTTTTCCGGAGAATCGGCAATAACCAGGGCCACCGGATCGCCCAAAAAACGCACCTTCTTCTCGGCCAGGACGGGCTGGTCCGGCCTTAAGAGGCCATAGCAAATGCTCCCCGGAATATCCTTGGCCGTCAGGACCGCCCGCACCCCGGCCATGCCGACGGCGCCCGCGGTGTCCACGGACAGGAGTTCGGCATGGGGATACCGGCTCCAGAGAATAGCGCCGTAACCCATGGCTTCACAAGACATATCGTCGGTGAAGGTCAAGGTTCCCATTACTTTGCGGGCCCCATCGATATCGGGCAGGGAACGACCGATGCCGCCGGGACGTTCAGAAACAGGAGGAACGGGTTGGGAAGCCTCCTGTTGTTTAATCACCGCCGCCGCCCTCTTCAGGGCCTCGATGATCTTCACATATCCCGTGCAACGGCAGAGATTATTCTTTAAGCCTTCCCGGATTTCGACATCCGAGGGGAAGGGATGGCTGTCCAAAAGCGCCTTTGCGGCCATGATCATCCCCGGAGTACAGAAGCCGCACTGCACGGCGCCTGTCGCGAGGAAGGCCTCCTGGAGCGGATGGAGGACGCCTTCCCGGGCGAGCCCCTCGATCGTCTCCACAACTTTGCCGCTTAGCTGCGCGACCTTCTGCGTACAGGAACGCTTTGCCTGCCCGTCGATAAGGACGGTGCAGGTACCGCATTGGCCGGTACTGCAGCCGTCCTTTGTGCCCGTCAGGTGCAGTTCATCGCGCAGCAGGCGCAGCAGGGTGAGATTTTTGGGGGCATCTTTTTCCACCCACTCTCCGTTGATCTTCAGCCGAACGATCTCTTTTCTTTTTTCCTTCATTTTGCCGTATCTTTCATTGTTTTTGTCTTCTCTTCCCGTTGGTATTATGGCGCGGCCTGATAAGAGCCCTGTCCATCAGTCCTTGCGGTCTCATGATCATCATGATTACCACGATAAAACCGAAAACAATCATCCGGTACGGTTGGATGACCCGCAGCCACTCGGGAAGGAAGGTGACCAGTAGGGAGCCGAGGATGGGACCCCAAAAGACCTCTATCCCGCCGATCAGCACCGGCAGGAGGATTTCGATGGATTTTTGGACGCCAAAGTTATCCGAGGTGATGTAGAGGGAAAAATGTGCATAGAAACCACCGGCGAGTCCCGCCATGGCGGCGCCCATGCCAAATACCTGGAGCTTTGTGGAGGTCAGGTTAATGCCCATCAGCTCGGCCGCCTCTTCGTCCTCACCCATGGCAGTCAAGGCCCTGCCCAGACGCGTGGAGGAGATGCGCTGGAAAAAATAGACCAGGATCGCCACTGCCAGGAAGACGTTCCAGAGATTGGTGTGCAGCTGTATGCCGCCCAGACCTCCTACTCCGCCCGTATACTTGAAGTTCAGAAAAAAGATGCGAATGACCTCGGAAATGCCGAGCGTCAGGAGCAGCAGGTAGACGCCTTTAATGCGCAGGGCGGGGAAACCCACGATTACCCCCGCTACTCCGGCCACAAGGGCCCCGATGAGCAGAGCCGGGTAAAAAGGGATCCCCAGCTTCACCGTCAGCCCCGCAGAGACGAAGGCGCCGATGGCCATGAAACCGCCCTGGGCCATGGAAAACATACCCGCTGATTGGGGAAAATAAAAACTCAAGCTGAGGATAATATTGATGCCAGCCAGGATAAGCAGGGATTCCGTATAGGGGCTAAACAATTATCGGCCTTTCTGAAGTTTTGTGCCAAAGAGGCCCTGAGGGCGGAAGATGAGAATAAGAATCATCGTACCGAAGGTAAAGGCATCCCGATAGGTGGAGGAGAGGTAGACCGTGCTCATCACCTCGATAATGCCCAGTATGAGGCCTCCGGCCATGGCGCCGGCAATGTTTCCCAGGCCGCCCATGAGCATAATCGCAAAGCTCAAAAGGGCCATGCGGGTCCCCATGAACGGGGAAATAGCATTGTACGCCAATCCCACCAGAACGCCGGCCGCGCCGGCGAGTGCCGAAGAGATGGCAAAGGTTAACATCGCCACCCGGTCGATATTGACCCCTAACAGCCGAGCGGTTACGGGGTTTTCCGCTACGGCGCGGATGGCTTTTCCCGTCCTGGTTTTTTTTACAAAGAGCGTTAAGGCGGCCATGAGGAAAAAAGAAATGATCAGGATCGCAATCTGCGTGGAATCGATGCTGATGTTGCCGAATTGATAATTTTGCGCCTGAAGTGTATCGGGAAAACCGACAGTGTCCCCGCCGAAGATCTTCGTCGCTCCTTCCTGGAAAATCACGGCCAGGCCGATTGTTGCGCTTAAGGGGGCGAGGGGGTACTCGCGCTTGATGAGGCGGATGACTCCCCTCTCAATCATGATGCCCAGCAGTCCGGTCCCCGCCATGGCTGCCAGAATAGCGGCAGCCATGTTCATCTTTGTCAAAAGAACGAACTGAAGACCGATGAAGGCACCGATCATGTAGACCTCGCCATGGGCAAAATGAAGCACGTTCAATACCCCGAAGATAAGGGTATAACCGATGGCCACCAGGGAATAGGTGCTCCCCAGCATGAGGCCGTTTATGAGTTGCTGTAGAAACATAGATAGCTCAATCGATGCGCACCCAACGGCCGTTTTTCACCTGCAGGACATAGGAGAGCTTCCGCGCATCTCCGTCCGGTCCTATGGAAATTTTCAGCCCCAGCCCGGGAAAATCCTTGAGTTCCGCTAAACCCTTCATGATCTTTTCCCGGTCTTTGTCCAAATCCTTCGGTTCATTGGTGACTCCTGAGGACTCGATCACCTGCTTCAACATGTAGACCGTCTCATAGAGGTTGGCCGTGTAGTGCGGGGGGAGTTGTCCCTTATAGGCGGCGCTCCACTTCTTCACAAACTCCTGCACTTTCGGGTCGGGATTGTCCGTCCAGAAGTTCGAGGGTTGCACCACTCCCTCCGTGGCCTTACCGGCCAGGCGGATAAAGACAGGCCCGGTGATGCCAATGCCCGCGAAGATGGGTTGCTTCATGCCCTGGCGCCGGATCTCGCGCACGATGTTTGCCCCTTCTTCATAAATGGCGGAGAGCCATATTCCATCCGGATTAGCGGCTTTCAACGCCGAAACCTGGGCCATGAAATTGATGTCGCCCTTGGCAAAGGTCTGCGCGGCGATCTCCTGCATCTTGTGTTTCTTGAGGAGCGGGGGAAGGATGCCCATGGCCTCGCTTGTGCAGAGGAAATCGGTGCTTTCGTAAATCTTGGCAATCTTTTTTACCTGGTACATCCCAATCCATTTGTCAAAGGCAGGGCTCAGCGTCTTGGTAAGGGTCATGCAGTTACGGAACCCCCAGGGCCGATTCTTCTCAATGCCCGGCGCCGCCCCCGAAGAGGTGATAATGGGAATTTTTAACATATTGGCCACAGGGAAGGCGACTTCACATTCGGCGCTCGAGTAAGGGCCCATGACGGCGAGCACCTTGTCGGTCTGGGCCAATTTCTTCAGCATGGCAATGGCCTGATCCCCTTTCCAGGCCGTATCATATTTGATGACCTTCAAAGGAAGCCCGCCCACGCCACCCTTGGCGTTGATCTCCTCCAGGGCAATATTCATCGTGACGGAATCCTCCTGTCCATAGACCGCACCTTTTCCGGAGAAGGGTTCCAGCCAGCCCAGGATAACCTCCTTGCCCGCCAGATTGGCTGCTAAGACAGATCCGGGCAGGAAAGAGGAACCCACGATCAGGCTAAGGATTAAAACCGAGTACCATAATCTTCTCATCACAAACCTCCTTGTGAAATGCGGTGCCGGCAGAGGAACTCCCCTTCAGGACAGTCCTCCCAGATAGGCCTCTTGAACCTTGCTGTCACTTAACAGCTCTTGCCCTGTTCCAACGCGCACGATCCGGCCGGTTTCGAGCACATATCCCCGGCTCGCAATTTGTAGGGCTTTCCTGGCATTCTGCTCAACCAAGAGTACAGTGATTCCTTCCCGGTTCAATTCCACGATGATCTTGAAGATCTGGGTCACCAGAAGCGGCGCGAGCCCCAGGGAAGGCTCGTCCATCATCAGGAGCTTCGGCCGGGACATGAGGGCGCGGCCGATGGCAAGCATCTGTTGCTCGCCGCCGCTCAAGGTCAGTGCCAATTTGTTTTTTCGCTCCTGCAATGCCGGAAAGCGACGGAAAATTGTTTCCATATCTTCTTTGATGCTCCGGGAATCCCTCCGCAGGAAGGCCCCCATCTCCAGGTTTTCCTGAATGGTCATGCGGGTCAGGATGGCACGGCCTTCCACTACCTGGGAGATGCCCATTTTGACGATTTGCTCGGCGGCGAGCTTGGTAATATCCTGGCCGTTTAAGAGAATGCTTCCCCCCAGGGGGTGAATGATCCCAGATATCGTGTTGAGTAATGTGGATTTGCCGGCCCCGTTCGCGCCGATCAAGGTGACCACTTCCCCCTGCCGTACCTGAAGACTCACACCTTTCAGGGCCTGGATGGGGCCGTAATTCACTGCGAGGGCTTCGATCTTAAGCAAGCGCTATCCCTCTTCCCCGAGGTAAGCCTCGATTACCTCGGGGTTGGTCTGAATCTCCCGGGGATTACCCTCGGCGATCTTCTGACCATAATTGATCACGGTGATGCGCTGGGCGATGTTCATGACCATTTTCATGTCGTGTTCGATCAGCAGAATGGTTTTCCCTAAGTTGACCATCCTGCGGATCAGGGCATTGAGCTCCTGAGTTTCCTGAGGATTCATTCCGGCCGCAGGCTCATCCAGGAGAACAAGGGACGGTTCCATGGCCAAGGCCCGGGCGATTTCGAGACGCCGCTGCTCACCATAGGGAAGGTTGTGGGGCTGCATATCCCGCCTGTGTTCCAGGCCTACGAATTCCAGATACTTATCCGCGCACCGCCGGATCTCCTTTTCTTCTGCCGATAGCCGGACCGGCGAAGCAAGGAAACTCCGCCACAGTCCAGCCTTCGTCCAACAATGACACCCCAACATGACATTTTCCCGGACGGTCATTGATTTGATTAAACGGATGTTCTGAAAGGTCCGGCCCATACCCAGCCGGGTCCTTTGATGCGGCCTCGCGCGGGTGATCCTCTGCCCACGGAAAACAATCTCGCCCTGGGTCGGCGGCAGGCTGCCGCTGATGAGATTAAATAAGGTCGTTTTACCTGCTCCGTTGGGACCGATGAGGGCATGGATCTCCCCATTGGCGACGGACATTTCCACGCCGTCTAAGGCGGTGAATCCGCCGAACTTTTTGGAAACACTTTGAATTTTAAGCATATAGATTCAGAATCCCTGATACGCCCTCTCCATAATGGAAAGCAGGTCTTTGTCGTTTGCCCTGCGTACGTTAAACTTCATTTGCGCCGTCCCTAAGGCTTGGCTGATCACCTGGTCAAGTTTGTTTCTGGGTATCTCCTTCTCCGTTACCATGGTGGGAAATCCCACTTCCTTATAAAGCTTTTTCACCCGCTCTAGCGCTTTATCGGCCAACACATCTTCAGGCTGATCTGCCTTTTCTCCAATTGCCACGGCCATCTCCGCAAATTTCTCCTTACAGGAAGGAAGATTGAATTCCATGACAAAGGGAAGCATCAGGCCGCAGGCCAAGCCATGGGGGACGTGCAGGTTGCCAAAGGGATAGGAAAAAGCGTGCACCAGTCCCAGTTTTGCGTTTCCACAGGCGATATTAGCCATGGCCGATGCCAGGCATTGTTCACTTTTAGCCGCCATGTTGTCGGTGAACGCGGCCGGCGCGAGACTCCGGAACATCATCTGGATCGCCCGCAACGCCACGGCATCGGTTAGGGGCGTCGCGAGGTTGGTGTACAGAGATTCCACGGCATGGGTCAGGGCGTCCAGGCTTGACCAGAGGGCCTGCCGGACGGGGAGAAAGCGCAGCAGGTTGGGGTCGAGGATGGCCGTGGGCGGATAGCCAAGCTCGCTGCCGATAGCCATCTTGGTCTGTGTCTCTTCGTTTGTAAGAAGAAAGGTAGGCGAAACTTCACTTCCGGAACCGGCGGTCGTGGGGATAGCGATCACCGGCAACGGCGCCACCTTAACCTTTCCCACGCCCTGATAATCGGCAATTTTCCCGCCGTTCGTCGCCAATAGGGCAATCCCCTTACCGGCGCACAGCGAGCTTCCTCCTCCCACAATGATGACTCCGTCGCACCCCTCTTCCTGCCGGAGTCTTTCCCCCTCATGGACCGTTTTCATGCTGGGGTCTTCTTCCACCTGGTCATAGACCACAAAAGGAATCTGGGCTCCGTCCAAAATTTGCACCACCTCTTTTATAAGGCCAGCTTTCACAATCCCGGCATCGGTGACCAGGAGGGCTTTTTTTATGCCCAACCGTTTGCACTCCTCGGGGATGAACTGCACGCTGCCAAAACCATGGATAATCTTAGTGGGCATGGTGAAAGGGATAATACGATCGAAATACATAGGCTCTTCTTTCCTCCTCCTTTATCGGCACTGCGAGAGATCAATGAATCGATAATGACATGTCCGTGGGTGCTACCTGTCCTTTATGCCTTTACTCCCGTCTTAGATTCTTCCAAGGGATACTGATGGTGGCAGCGGGGACAAATTGTGGGAAACCCTTTGATGCTCACCAGTTTGTATCCTACGTAATAATAAAAATCGCATTTTGGGCAGGTAACATAATAGACTTTCATCTCAGGCACCTCCTACATTTTTTCTGTGGGAATAGCTTCTAATTTTACCTTAGGTATAAAATCCTCCAATTTTACCTTCTCATATATTGCCTCATCCGTTTTATTCAGCTCGGAAAAGTTTTCCTCGGCCGGCTTCGTACAGTCAATCCCGCCTTTCGTCATCACGCCTTCATCCGGGGCCGTAGGATCACATTCGGCAATCCTGTTGCCCGTAAAAATCATGACATCCTTATCCCATTGCGTCCGCGTGGCCAGGGCAAACATGGCCTCTTTATCGTCGAAGATGTCGATGTCCGTATCAAAGACAAAAACATGCTTGAGACGAAAATCTACGGGAAGGGCGGCCATGATCGCTTCTTTGGCATCGCCACGGCGCGGTTTCTCCAGCTGAAGATAGACATGCATGCGACAGATGCCGGAAAGGGGAAGATAGGCGGCGACACAGGAGGGGACGCATCTCTTGACCGCTTCATAGACTCCTCCCTCAAGGGCAAAACCTCCCATCACAAAGTTGTCTACCCGGCCCACCAGAATGTCATGCCAATATGCGTCCTTCCGATGCGTGATGGCGGTTACTTCAAATTGCGGGTTGGGTATTTGTGGTCCGATGTAGCCCGTATACTCCCCCAGCGGTCCTTCGGGATATTCCGTATAATCTCTGATGATTCCCTCCACGATGACTTCGGCATCGGCAGGCACCAGAAAATCCTCACCCAACGACTCCGAGGGGACAACTCGTAAGGATTCTTCCAAAAGTCCGCCCATAGCTTCATAATGACTCTCCGGGTAACCAAGCTTAACCTGGCCCCCCAAACATGCGACAGGATGGTGCCCCACCCAATAGGCAATGCGCATGGGCTCCTTTCGCTCCTTGTGATAATTCATCGTATAGCGGCTATGGGTGTGGGGGGTAAGATAAAAGCGGACCTTGTCTTTTTCCACCATCCAGCCGCGATGGAGCCCACAATTGTCTATCCCCGTGGTCGGGTGCATGGTCGTAAAATAACCGGCCGTAAAATAAGGCCCCGGATCCATATAGTGATGCCGGATGGCCGGAAACTCCCAGAGATTGATTTCTTTACCTTTTTTGATGACCTCTTTGACAGGCGCCTCTCCTTTGGAAATTTTCGTAAACGGTTGCTTTTGCACCTTGGTCTTCCGATAATAATCCCGTCCTACCATCTTGAACGTGGACCCGATCAGCTCCGCACAGCGCGTCCGGCTCGCGAGAAGATTCGTGATCAGAGGAAAGGGCGATTTCTCTCCGGTGCTCGTCAGGACATTGTGGAAAATCAGTATGGGGTATTTTTCTTGTTTCTCAAACCGCTGGGCAATGACCGTGGCTTCCTGGTCCCAGGAGATCTCTTTTTCGATATGCACGATATCCTCAGGATGTTTTTTTTCATACTCCTTGAGAAAACTTCGCAAATCTTTTGCCATAAGATGACTTCCTCCTTTTACTTTATTAACCCAAGTTCCTTCAGCGTTTTCCCATAAGCTTCATAATTGTACGCTACATACTCATTCAAATCTTTGCTATTGCGATAAACTACGGGGAGGCGGAGATTTTCCTTCATCCCCTTGATAAAGGCCGGTTCCTTAATCGCCTTGGAAAAAGCGCTTTCCAGCTTTTTAACAATTCCGTCGGGGGTCCCTTTGGGACCGGCAGCGCAGATAAACGTGGGGACTGGGAAATCATAGCCTATATCTTTTAAGATGGGGGTCTTCGGGTATTCATCGGCGCGTTCTTCCCTGAAGAGCAGAAGAAGTCTTATATCTCCTGATTCGAGCAAGGAATAATTGAAATCTCCGGCCGCAAAAAGGATATGCCCGCCTAAGAGCGCTGTTTGTGCTTCCCCCGTTGATTTAAAAGGGATATGCGTGATGTGTACTTTTTCAATTTTGGCGATATGTTCCATGATGATGAATTGCATACTGTTCATCCCGGCTGTTCCATAGGTAAGCTTTTTCGGGTGCTGGCGAGCATAATTGATGAGGTCTTTAAAGCTCTTGAAAGGAGAATCCGCTTTAACAATCACTCCCATATTAAAACCGCCGAACTGCATAATCATCTTAAAATCTTTTACGGGATGATAAGGAAGTTTCTCCAGGTGAGGGACGACGAACATGGGGCTGTGGGGTGTGTTTCCTATCGTGTATCCGTCCGGCCTGGCCGAGGCAATGGCGGCGACCCCGACGGTCCCTACCGCACCCGGTTTGTTAACGACGGTAATTGGCTGGCCGAGGAATTTTTCCGCCTCTTTAGAGATCAGGCGTATAGCCAGATCCGCCGGGACGCCTGCTGTAAAGGGCTGAATGTAAGTTACCGGTCGGCTGGGATATTTGGCAACTTCCTCTTCTTCGGAATATCCTAAGGTTGAAGAAAAAATAACAACAAAAACCACAAAGAATAAAGCTACTACCTGATTAAAGAAACGTTTTTTCATCTTACCCCCCCCTTATAAGATTATTTGCACGCCCCATACTCATGTATCTTTACTTGTATGATAAGACGCAAGAAAACCGTATTTGTCAAGTAATTTTATAGGGGATTTGGGTCGCTTGACAAGCTTTCTTAAGTATGTTATCCGCAACCACATTAGTTGCAGATACTTTTCCACTATACACAGGAACCCGATAAGCGTGCAAAGCGCTCAGAAGATGTTCTTCCAAATGCGGGTCTGACGTTCGTTTGTACAGCTTATCGACAATCCATCGAACAGGGAAAGGAGCGAGCCATGCCGTTTTCCGACCTGAGAGCTTTCATAGCCAAGCTCGAGGAAATGGGTGAACTGTCTCGGGTGAAGCAACAGGTGGACTGGAAGTACGAGGTTGGTGGCTGGCTACGTCACGCAGCTGATATGAGGCCGCCGGGGCCGGCCCTTTTGTTTGAGAACATCAAGGATTACAGCAAGGGATACCGGATCTTTGGCGGTGGGCTGGGCACTACTCGTCGCCTCGCCACGGCCCTGGACATGGACCCGGAGATCTCTGTTCGTGAGTTGATCAACCAGTACAAGGATCGCATCGGCGCCAGGATAGAGCCGGTTCTTGTCCGCACCGGATCTGTCAAGGAATGTGTTCATGTGGGCAAGGATGTAGACCTTTTTGAGTTTCCCACGCCCTGGTGGACACCCCGCGATGGAGGCCGCTATATTGGCGTCTGGCACGGCGTGTTGAGCAAAGATGCGGCCACGGGACGACGAAATTTAGGGACGTACCGCACGGAGATCCACAGTCGCAATGAGTGCACGATTGGTTTCTTGCCCTTCTCGCACCTAGGCCATCACTTTTCTCAGAGGGAGAAGACAGGAAAGTCCATGGATGTGGCGGTGATCATCGGCGCTGACGAGACCATCTTCATGGTTTCAGCCGCCGGTTTCCCGCAGGGAATCGATGAATACGATGCTGCCGGGGGCTTGAGGCAAGCTCCCGTGGAGTTGGTCAAATGTGAGACCGTGGACCTCGAGGTGCCGGCTAATGCGGAGATCGTCCTCGAAGGGAAGTTGCATACTGATCGACGCATCCCCGAAGGCCCTTTCGGTGAGTACACGGGCTACCATGGAGGCTCTATCCGGATGCGGCCAGTATTTGAGGTGACCGCGATCACCCACCGGAAGGATCCTATCCTCCGCGGCCTGATGCAGGGCAAGCCGGTTACAGAATGGGGTCGCTTTGCCCAAATTCAGACCGCCGCCACTGGGCTGCGCCTCTTTGAGGACATAGGGCCGGCCGGGGTGAAGGCGATCAATGCCGTACCCGAGGCATCGGTGATCAATATGGTGGTGATCCAGATCGATGCCCACTACGTTGGCCATGCTAGGGATGTGGGGCGGATGTGGATGTGTGGCCAAATGGGCTCTCACGTCAAGATCGTGGTAGTCGTGGATGAGGACATAGACCCCTTCGATCTGGGCCAGGTTTGGTGGGCCGTCGCTACAAGGACGCAGGGAAGCCGCGACATCGAAGTGCATCCATTCGGTCGCACCTCGCGCTCTGACCCCTCGGTGCTCAAGGAAAGCGGCGAATTCACCGACGTGGTGCTGATCGATGCCACCAAGAAACTCGACTACCCCTACGTGGAAGCCTGGGGGGGACACTGGGCGCCTGTCTGCTTGCCTCCCCGCGCTATCACAGACCTAGTCAACCTCAAATGGCAGGCAGAGATAGAAGGAAAATCCGCAGCCCGCGAGGAGATTGCGCGTAGGCAAAAAGAAATCAACGAAATATACCACCCCCAGTGGGAAGCCTGGCGAGCAAAGTATTATACTCTCAGTGCGGAAGAACAGGCAAAGGAATTGACCATCTCTTATCCCCACATTGGAAAGGACATGGAGTAGCGCCAGGGCGTTAGACTGATAACATCCACGCCGACACATAGCAGCCGAATATTTACCATGACCGCGCTCGCGCCTGGCGTTGTTGCTTACCATGATAATAAAAAACTCGCTATTTTATGAGCACTTAGCAGAAGGATGGGAAGAGGAGGACAAAGGGCCATGAAACAGGGAGGGCTGTCCACTCTACTGAGTCAGTTTAAAAAAGGAGATGTCCAATTTCTCCTGATCATTTTTCTGATTTTTTCCATTCTTTTACGAAACTCATTCCAATACCCCTTGGAGAGCCGAACTTTTCCGCAACTCATCATCTTGGTCACCTTAATTTTAAGCGGCGGTCTTCTCGCCGTCCATCTCTTTGCTCCCACCATAAGGGATATCCTTATTGTACCTGAGCCAGAGGGTGATCAGGCTCCCCCCCTGTCCCCGCAAAACAACTGCCGCTTTTGGAGGGGGTGGCTAAGCATCGCCATTTCTCTGGTAGTGGCCTTTTTTTTCGGTTTTATCTTTTTAATCCCTGCTTCTTTCATCTCCTATGTGCTGCTTCTCGGTCGAAAAACAATGTTCATAAAAATTCTTCTTCTTTCTTTGGGGACGGTCCTGCTGGTCTACATTCTGTTTGACCGATTTTTAGGAATTCCAACAATGCATGGTTTTCTACTGACCTGGTAGACGTTTATTAAAGACTCCTCGGTGCGTTAAAGAAAAGTATTACCAACCCCGAACAGGAGGCTTGAGATGTTTGGCAACTGGGATTTGATCACGGGCGGCATTGCTCTGGCCTTTTCACTGAAAAACATTCTCAGTCTTGTTGTGGGAACCGTTGTCGGCATCATTGTCGGTGTTTTACCGGGCATCGGGCCGCCGGCGGGCATGGCCCTTCTCCTGCCCATAACTTTCGGCTGGTCTCCCGATACAGCCCTGATTTTCATGGGTTCAATCTTCTTCAGTTCGAATTTCGGCGGAGCCATCACGAGTATTCTTATCAATGCTCCTGGCGACGCTGCTAATTCCGCCACCATGATGGATGGCTATCCCATGACCGTGAATGGCCGAGGCAACGAGGCTTTAGGAATCAGTGCCACCAGCGTCATTGTGGGTGGTGGAGTCGGCGTGATTCTCTTGATTTTTTCGGCACCCCTCATTGCCACGTTTGCTCTCCGGTTCGGTCCCGTGGAAAACGCCCTGTTGGCAGTTTTTACACTCTCCATCATCGCCGGTATGGTCGTAGGATCTCCCGTCAAAGGGCTGATCTCGGCGGGTATCGGCCTTTTTCTGGCCACGGTCGGGTATGACGGAATTTCTGGGAATATCAGGTTTTCCTTTGGAATTTCCTACTTTGAAGACGAGCTGCAGCTCATTCCCGTGGTGGTGGGAGTATTTGCCGTTTCACAAGTCATCGCCCTGGGCGAAAAGGGAGGGACCATCGCCAAGGTTGAGAAGCTTGCGGGCAGTCTCATTGAAGGCATGAAGACCTACTTCCGTTACCCAGCCACGATTCTTCGTTCGTTGGTATGGGGAATCTTCATCGGTGCCCTCCCGGCCGCAGGCAGGGTAACCGGTTCATTCGTCGCCTATGCCGATGCGGTACGTTCTTCTAAAAATCCCGAGAGTTTCGGCAAGGGAAATCCCGAAGGAGTGATCGCCCCGGAAACTGCCAACAACGCCTGCGCTATGGGTGACATGATCCCCACCTTGGCTTTGGGAATTCCGGGCAGTACTGCCATGGCGATCTTTATGGGAATCATGATGCTGCACGGCGTTGCTCCCGGTCCCCGGGCTTTCGTGGACAATGGACCGGCGCTCTATGCTCTCCTCACGAGTCAGGTGCTGGTAACCTTGCTGGTTTTTATTTTTGGTATAAGCTGCTCCAGGTATTTTGCCAAGATTTCCCTTCTCGCCAACGAAGTAGTCGTACCTTTTATCTTGATCTTCAGCCTTGTTGGCGCTTTTGCGATCCGCAATTCTTTTGCCGACATGCTTCTCACCTGTGGCTTTGGCCTCTTAGGATGTATCATGAATCGGCTTGGGTACAATCCGGTTCCCATGATTATGGGTTTGGTCCTGGGCGAGATGGCAGAAAAAAACTTCCGCCGGGCACTCATTATTTCCCGGGGGTCCTATGACGTTTTCTACTCTTCCTGGATCGCCAAAACTTTTTTGGTCCTGATTCTCTTTTCCCTCTTTTATCCCTATCTGAAATTGTCTTATCAGAAATTTGGTACGAGGAAAAAGGCAGTGGGAATATCTTCTTGAGATTATCAGAAAGCATTGCTCCAGGAGGGATCGTTGACCCGAGGGATTGGTGTTAGGCTTGAAGGGAAAGGGTATTTGAGCAGAGCTAAGAGTGCTCACATCAGCTTAAGGAGGTTATTATGGAAGAAAAAGGAATAACCAAAAGGACTGACAAGAGAAGAAGGTATCCCGTAAGGCACCTGTTCCTGTTGATAGCGACTGCTCTTGCCTTAACCTTGCCGGCCCATAGTGCGGAGAAGTATCCAGCTAAGGCCGTAAGACTCGTCATTACCCATGCGGCAGGCACTTCCAATGATATCGAAGCCCGCACCGTCCAACCCTTTCTCCAAAAATACTTGGGGGTGCCTTTAGTCATCGAGGACATGCCAGGCACGGCAGGCAGGAAATCACGGGAGTTTGTCTTTAAACAGAAACCCGATGGTTACACACTCCTTTCCACGGGTTTCCCAGCCACTCAGATTGGGGAGATACTCTTTAATGGTCAATACCATACGCCGAGTTTCACCTATATCTCTTCCTTGTTCAGCGACTCCATTGTTCTTCAGGTAAGGTCCGACTCTCCCTATAAGAATATGACCGAGTTTGCTGCCAAGCACAAGGGAAAGATCCTTTCCTGCGCTGTTCCAGGGGTAGGCAGTGGCTCTCATTTGAATGCGATGAGCCTTATCCACTATCTGGGGCTCACGGCCAGTTGGGTCCCCTTTGACGGAGGAACCCAGGCCTTGACCGCGTTGATGGGCGGCCATGTGGATTATGTTGTCGGCAACATCGGGGGATCGGAAGCACTGACTTCGGCCGGATCTATCCGGAACCTGATGGTTTTCGATGAGGCACGGGACCCGCGCGCTCCCGATGTCCCTACTTACAAAGATCTCGGGTATAAACTGAACCCCATTTCCAACATCCGTGTGGTGGTGGGCCCTCCCGGACTCTCCGGTGACAAAGTAAAAATATTGGAAACAGCCTATCTAAAGGCGTCTCAAGACAAGGAGTTTCTTGCCCTGGCTAAAAGGGCCAGTGTGGTTGTTTCTCACAAAGGCTCTAAGGAGTCCGCCGCTATTGCTCAGAATGTTTGGAAGGAGGTTAAGGGGCAGGAAGCAAACCTGAAAGCGATGATCAAATCGACAAAATAAGGGCTTCGGGTGAAGGTAAAAAACAACTTTCTTCATAGGAGGAGAAAATATGCTTCTTTATAATGATCTTCGTGATTGGCTGGATCAAGTTGCCCAAATGGGTGAGCTCAAGGAAGTTATCGGGGCAGATTGGCATCTTGAGATAGGTGCCGTTACCGATATGGTGGCAAAAAATCCACAAAATAACTGGGCTACACTCTTCGATAAGATCAAAGACTATCCGGTTGGTTATCGTGTATTAACGGGCATTCTGAACTCTCCGCGGCGGTTGGCCTTGACAGTGGGATTGGAACCTAAGTTTGGTGATGGTGAATTCGTGATGGCCTGGCGCAAACATCTCAAGACATTAAAGCCAATGCCATCCGAGGTAGTGGAACAAGGCCCCATCATGGAGAATGTGCAAAGAGGCGATGAGGTTAACCTGTTCAAGTTCCCCACTCCCAAATGGCATGAGTTGGATGGCGGCAGATACATCGGCACGGGCAGTGCTACGGTATCCAGAGACCCGGATGACGGCATGGTCAATATAGGAACCTACCGCGTCATGATCCATGATGAAAAGAGGTGTTCACACTACGCGGGCCAGGGTAAACACGGCATAATTCATCGCAACAAGTATTTTGCCCGTAATGAACCCTGTCCCGTGGCCGTAATAGTCGGGGAAGACCCCTTACTCTTCCTCGCCTCGATTCTTCCTATTGCCCATACTCAAGACGGATTCAAGGACGAATACGAATGGATAGGCGGTGTACGAGGAGAGCCCTACAAGGTAATAATTGAGAAAGTGACCGGATTGCCCATTCCGGCCCAAGCGGAAATTGTGCTCGCAGGATTTTCCTACCCCGATCCGAACTTAAATATGGGTGAGGGCCCTTTCGGCGAGTGGCCTGGTTATTATGCGAGCCGACAACGTTCCGAGCCAGTCATGAAGGTAGAAGCCATCTACCACCGAAACAATCCTATCATCTCAGGGGCCGTGCCCAGCATCATGCCGAGCGATTTCACCCATCCTTACGAGCTCATCCGGTCGGCCCAGCTCTGGAATGAGTTAGAGGCAGCTGGTCTTACGGATATTACCGGCGTGACATGTTACCAGCACAGGTTTATTACCGTCGTGAGCATCAAGCAACGCTATGGCGGCCATGCCAAGCGGGCTGCGATGTTGGCCATGCAATGTAACGCCGGTGCCTTTTTTGGGCGCTATGTAATTGTTGTCGATGACGATATTGATATCTACGATTTCCAGCAAGTTGTTTGGGCCCTCTCCACCCGGGTGGACCCGGTCAAAGACATCGAGATAGTAAAAAACTGTTGGGAAAGTCTTCTGGATCCGATTATCCCGGCCGGGGAGAGGCGAAAAATGTTTCAATCCCGGGCAATCATCGATGCTACCAAGCCCTATGATTGGTATGCCGAGTTTCCCCCGTCCATTTCCATCAAACCCGAGCTGAAGGCTCATGTACAACAGAAGTGGCAAGGGCAAGGTCTCTTTGCAATGTGATTCGGCGGCATAATTTTTCCAGAGAAAGGAGCGCAGTATGTACGGATGGCGTGCGAGGATCGGCAAGGTGATAGCATCCCGTGGGGATAGCTATATTTATGAGTTTTATCAGATGGTCCCGAAGGGAGTGGTTCTGGTGCCTCATATCGTCGGAGTATTTAACCTGACAAAAGAAGAATTAGGCGCTGCTTACCTTAAGTACAAATCGGCAGCCCTTGAGCTGGCGCAGGTGGGCGTTGATACGATCGTTCTGGGTGGATCTCCAGTTTTCCAGCTCAAAGGATTTGGCAGCGATCGGGAGATGATCGCGGAAATAGAGAAAGAGACTGGTATTGCCACCCTGACGAATGTGACGGCCGAGGTGGAAGCCATGCGTTTTCTTAAAATGAAAAGAATTGTCATTGCCACCCCTTTTAGAGAGGAAATGAACCAGCGCAGCTCTTCCTGGTTTCAAAAAGCTGGATTTGAGGTGTTGAATATCAAAGGCATGGGGATTGAAAAGAATTCAGACATTGCCCGTCTTCCTTTTTATGCCCCCTATCAGCTTGCCCGGGAGGCGTTTTTGCAGACGCCGGGAGCGGACGGGATCTATATCGCTTGCCCCAGATGGGCAACCATTGAGGTGATTGAAAAACTGGAGCAGGATATGGGAGTCCCCGTGGTGACTTCCACCCAAGCCACTATCTGGATGGCTTTACGAAAATCCCATATCCAGGAAAACATCCTCGGATATGGATCTCTGTTGCGTGGATAAGAGACTAACTTTTCGGAAACGCCTCGCAAGCCATTTTTTTTCTTAAGAAGGAGGAAAACACATGCAGACGAGGAAGCTAAGCTATTTTTTTCTGGCGTCCCTATTTTTTTCCCTTTTATCATCGGCGACCCTGGCTGCCGAAAAGTATCCCGCCAAGGAGGTTCAGGTCATCACTAATGCTGCGGCAGGCGGATTCACTGACATTTCCTTGCGACTCATGACCGACAGCCTGGCAAAAAATTTGGGCGTGCCGGTTATCGTGGGCAACCGGCCCGGCGCCGGGGGTGCAGACGGCACACACTTTTTGCTCAATTCCAAACCCGATGGGTATAACATCGGCTGTTTTTCCGCTCGAGAGATCGTGATTGCTCCGGCTACGATCCCTAACTATCCTTACAAGCCCACGGATCTGGACCGACTCTGTAAGTTTGCCGAGAGCATTACCGTCATTTTTTGTAAAGCCGACGCACCCTGGAAGAACATCGATGAACTTCTGGCAGACGCAAAGAAACGGCCTAAGAAGATTACTTATGGGGCGAGTACCAACAGTTCCTCCTATTTTATCATGGCGGCCCTGCAAAAGGCATCCGGGGTCAGCATGCTCTATATTCCCCTGAAAAATGTCGGACAGACCATTACGAGGGTTCTGGGAGGAAATCTGGAAATCGGGATCACTTCCCTCACGCCGGTCGTCGGCCAGCTTGCTGCTGGAACCCTGCGGGGGCTTTTACTGACGACCCCGGAGCGTCTCGACTCCTTCCCGCAAATCCCTACGCTGAAGGAAAAGGGATATGAAAACATCAAGGCCTTTAATCTTTGGGCAGGTTTTTTTGCTCCTCCCCGGTTGCCTAAATCTGTCCGGCAAACACTAGAGCAGGCCCTGGAAAAGTCTCTTAAGGACCCCACGGTAAAAAATAAATTGGAGAAAGTGGAGACCTCTCTGGATTACCTCCCCGCTGAGGCCTTTACCAAGGAAATTGAGGAAGCTTCCAAACAGGTTTCCTTGCTGGTCGGAACGATCAAACCTCACAAGTGATGCCTTTATGAAAACTTCCGATGTCGAAAGCTCCCTCTTCCTCATGGCCCTGGGGGGATTTACCGCCTGGCAATCCTTTAAGCTCTCCCTGGGGAGTCCCCGGGAACCGGAGCCGGGATTTTACCCCTTCTGCGTATCGCTGTTGCTCATCGCGGCGGCGCTGATCATTCTCGTCAAAGGTCTGCTGCAAAAAACAGGCGCTCTACCCGAAGAGAAGCTTAGCACGGGACGCGTGATATTATCTCTCGTCGCGATGTTTGCCTATCCCTTTGTCCTCGAACCCCTGGGCTATCTCCTCACAACCTTTTTGTTTATGATGGTGCTTCTCAGGATGATGGTAAAGAAGTCCTGGTGGTTTTCTCTCGTCGTGGCCGGTCTCATTTCCCCGATCTCCTATGTTCTGTTTAAAGTTTTCCTTAAAGTTGCTCTGCCGAGCGGACCGATGGGGTTTTAAGATATGGAAATTATCAATAATCTTCTCTATGGGTTTTCTGTAAGTTTGACGCCCGTGAACCTGTTATTTTGTTTCATCGGCGCGTTCCTGGGAACAATGGTCGGAGTTCTTCCCGGTTTAGGAGGTTTAGCAACCATCGCCCTGCTCCTCCCCCTTACCTTTAAGATGAGCCCGGTTTCCTCGATCATCATGTTGGCCGGCATCTATTACGGAGCAATGTACGGAGGTTCCATAACCTCAATCATGGTCAATGTTCCGGGTGAATCATCTTCCGTGATTACCTGCCTCGACGGGTATCAAATGGCCCGTAATGGTCGGGCCGGTGCAGCTTTGGGGATTAGTGCCTTCGGCTCTTTTATTGCCGGAACATTTGGCGTGTTGGGGATAATATTGTTGGCTCCCCTGATGGTCAAATGGGCTGTCAAGTTCGATGCACCGGATTATGCGGCCCTGTTCATCGTGGGACTGGCTTTGGTCGCCTATTTGGCAAAGGGATCCAAGATGAAGGCCTTGACGATGGCTCTCGTGGGCATTCTGCTCAGCACGATCGGACTCGATCCCGTGGCTGGTTCTCCCAGGTTCACTTTTGGATCCATGACGCTCCTGGGCGGTATCGATATCGCACCTGTGGCAATGGGGCTTTTCGGAATCGCCGAGGTTCTCGTAACCATGGAGAGAAAGCTGGAACAATGGAAGATTTTCAAAACAAGCCTGAAAGGTATTTTCCCCAGCCGACAAGATTGGCGTATCTCGCTGGGGCCTATCGGACGAGGGACGGTTCTGGGATTTTTTTTGGGAATACTTCCTGGAGTAGGGGCGATTGTTCCCACCTTTCTTTCCTACGCCGTGGAAAAGAGGCTCTCAAAAACGCCGGAGCGCTTTGGCAGAGGTGCCATCGAAGGCGTAGCTGGACCGGAAGCGGCCAACAACGCGGCGGCGGCGGGGGTGTTTATCCCATTACTTTCCCTGGGAATTCCTCCCAACGCCATCATGGCCATCCTCATGGGTGCCTTGATGGTTCACGGAGTTAGGCCGGGACCGCTTCTGATGCAGGAGCATCCGGAAGTATTCTGGGGAGTCATTTCCAGCATGTATATAGGCAACGTCATGCTCCTTATTCTGAATATTCCCCTGATTCCTCTTTGGGTTAAGGTGTTGAAGGTACCTTATTACCTCCTTTACCCGCTAATTTTCCTTTTTTGTATCATCGGCATCTACAGTGTCAACAGCAGCTATATGGATGTCGTGGTGATGGGTATTTTTGGGGTGATGGGTTATTTGATGCGTAAGTTCGAGTACGAACCTGCCCCAATGGTGCTGGCTTTCATTCTGGGGGGAAGACTGGAAGAGGCGGTGCGCCAGAGCCTGATATTTTCACAGGGTGATTTGCGTATTTTCATACAACGCCCCGTGGCAGCTTCTTTTTTGGCCCTGGGTTTGCTCTTGGTATTGTCTTCTCTGGTACCATTTTTTTTAAGAAAAAAGGAGTGCACCGAGAGGGTGCCTTAAGCTAATTTTCTTCCAGGGGTGAACAACTTTTAACTCTATAAAAGAAAGGATAAGTCTATGAACTTCGATACGATCTTCAGTTATCACATGCCGACAAAGATCGTGCACGGTTTCGGCACGACGGCCGAAACGGGCAAGGAGGCAGCCTCCCTGAAAATGAAGAAGGTCCTCCTCGTCACCGACAAAGGCATCCAGGGCGCCGGACTCACGGACAAAGTGTCAGCCAGCTTGGAGTCGGCCGGCATCCCCGTAACCATCTTTGGGGAGGTGGAAGAAGATCCGGGGACAGCCACCGTGGCCAAGGGCTTGGAACTCCTGAAAACGGCCGGCTGCGATGGCGTCGTCATCGTCGGCGGGGGCAGCCCGCTTTGCGCCGGCAAGGGGATTGCCCTGCTCGCCACCAATGGCGGCACACTGGCCGACTATGAGGGTTCGGAAAAATACAAAAGCCTCCCGTTGCCCGTCATCGGCGTTCCCACAACGGCCGGCGCGGGAAGCGAGGTATCGCCCGTTTTCATCATCACGGACGAAAAGCGCAACTACAAGATGGCCGTCATGGGCAAGGACATCTTCCCGGAAGTCGCTATCCTCGACCCTCTGCTCATGGCGAACATCCCCTACTGGGCAGGCATGAATGCCGGTATGGACGCTCTTTCCCATGCCATCGGCGCCTTCTCCACCAATTTGGCGAACCCCATCACCGATGCCCTGGCCATCGCTGCCGCGGCCACGATCGTCAAGTATCTGGCGCCCGCCATCCTCACGAACGATCTGGAAGCAAAAAACCAGCAGCTGCTGGCGAGTACCATGGCCAACATCGCCTGCGGCAATGCGAAGCTGGATCTTACCCATGCCCTCTCCCACCCCCTCGGCAGTCACCACATGTCCCATGGCTTGGCCAACGGAATACTGATCCCCTACGTCATGGAATTCAACCTTCCCGTCTGCGCCGACAAGTTTGCCCAGCTGGCCATCGCCATGAACGAAGCAGCTCCGGGGATGACTACGGCAGATCTGGCGGTCAGCGCCATCGAGCAGGTCAAGGAGCTCTTCATTCTGACGGGCTATCCGACGAAAATACCGGCCGAGTTTGTGACGGAAAAGGACATCCCGGACATGGTGAAACAGGCCCTCACCCGGCTGCAAATCAAGTTTAACAAACGCAGAAGCAGCGAAAAGGAACTGGCGAACCTCTATCGCCTGGCCCTTGCCGGATGGGAATGACGGGGAAACTTTTCTTAAATATTTGCCCTGCCGGAAGGCGGGGGCGGGGCTAAAGGCACCTGCGGCTGCAGGATGATGGCGCCCAGGCCTAAAGCCAGCAGCATGGTAGCCATGGAGCCGAGGGCGATGGGCGCGCCAAACATTTCGGCTAAAAAACCCGTAAAGGCGGTTCCCAAAGGGACCAAACCACGATTGATAAAGAGCATGCTCAAAACCCTTCCCCGGTAAGCATCGGGCACCGTCATCTGGATCAGGGAATTGTTGGTCGAATGATAGGCCGTATTGGAGGCGCCGGCCATAAAAAGAAAAAGCAGCGAAAGACCGAGCCAGCGACTCATCGAGAACAGGAGAAGGGCCAGTCCGAAAGACATGATCCCGCCGAGCATGAATTTGAGCCGTTGCGTGCGCCGCCAGCCGGCAACAAAGAGCGCCCCCAGGATCGAGCCGACGCTGGAAGTGGACGTGAGCAGCCCCAGGCCTACCGGGCCGATATGCAGCACGTCCCGGGAAAAGACCGCCAGCATGGTGATATAGTTTTGCCCGAAAAACATGGGGATCACCGCCAGTAATACCAGGTAGCGCAGGACCCGATCATGGCGCAGAAAGACAAAACCTTCCCGTAGCTCCTGCCAGGGGTTGGTTTTCGCCTTGCCCTGCCCGGTCTCTACATCCCTCAGAAGGAAGAGCGTTCTCAGGATAGCGAGAAAACTTAGGCCGTTGAGGTAAAAAAGCCAGTCAATCCCCAAAACTGCAATCAAGATGCCTCCCAGGGAAGGTCCCAGGACCCGGGTCAGATTTATGGTGGCGGAATTCAAGGCAATGGCGTTCGGCAGATCCTCCTTTGGAACCAGGTTCGAGATGATGGACTGCCGGGCCGGCATATTGAAAGACATGGCACTGCCGCGGATAGCGGCAATCACATAGATTTCCCAGAGCCTCACCAGCCCGGTGGTAACCAGGGCTCCCAAGAGAAAGGCCGTCGCCATGGTCACACTCTGGGTGATGATGAGAATCCGGCGCCGTTCCCAGCGATCGGCGGCTACCCCTCCCAGGGGCACCAATAAGAGAACCGGAACGGCCCGGCAGAGGTTCACCAGCCCCAGACTGAGGGGGGAATTACTGATCTCCAGGACCAGCCAATTGAGGGCGATCTGATCCATCCAGTCGCCGGAATGGGAGACAAGAGTGCCCAGCCAGAGGAGCAGATAATTCCGGTGCCGCAGTGACGAAAAGATATTCCCCAGTGAGTGGGTAGGGAAATGAGCCTGACGCACGCCGCAGCTTATGATTTCAGGATGTTGAGGATTTCCCCCATATCGGGCAGTTCTTTGATGGGGTAGACTTTGAGGAAGAGGACCTTACCCCGCTCATCCAAGATCACGTTTGCCCTTTCGGAAAAGCCCTCGGCACGCAGGAGCCCCAAGGATTTGGCCACGCCGCCGTGGGGCCAGAAATCGGCCAGCAGGCGCGTCTTCGTGATTTTCAGGCTTTTGGCCCAGGCCGCTTTGCAGGGCGCGCTGTCGATGCTGAGCCCCAGAGCGATGGCGCCAGCCTGGGAAAAGTTCCGGTGGTTCTTCTCCAGCGCCTGCATCTGCTGGCCGCAGATCGGGGTCCAGGCCAGGGGGTGAAAAGAGAGGAGCACCTTTTTCCCGCGCTGCTCGGCCAGGCAAAATTCCTGGCCCTGTTGATCCTTTAGTGTAAAGTCCTTCACCTTTTTGCCTTGTTGGCTCACTTTCCCTTCCGCCATTAACCACCTCCCTAAATTTTCCATTCAGTGTTTGTGCCGAGTATTGACTCAGCCTGTTCAGAATACTCACCCCTTGCGCCAGGGCAGACCGGAAAAATAAAGCGTAGCTCCATAGAGGAGAAGCGCGAGGGACCCGAAATAGACCAGCACGCGCAGCACATATTGGGTGAAAATGCCGCCGCCGGCAAGCAGGACATAAAGGCCCAGGGCGGCAAGATGTCCGCAGGTGAGCCAACCCGTGAGCCGGGCTAACAAACCCTTTGACCGGGGCGCAGCTCCCTGGAGGAGAATGAAAATCCCCAGAAAGAGGTAAAACCAATCCGTGGGCCAAAGGAGCCAAAGGTTGGCATTGTGCGGCAGCACCGTATGCTCGGAAAAGGCCCAGGACAGGGTTAAGAAAGAGGCAAAAAGCCCTGCTATGGCACCCCACAGGGCCAGGGCCAGACCAAAAAGCCTCAGGCCCAGCTTCCGGAAGGAAGTCTTGCCGGCCAGGACCAGGCCGAGCAAGAGCGGCGTCCCGATCAGCATCCAGATAAGCGCGTAGCCATTAAAAAAAGGCACCGCCGGGTCAGGGAACTCGACCAGGAGCTGCGTGTCCGATAAGAGTTTCTCGCCTTCCCGCACCGTGCCGTCATCGTTATAGGCGGGCAGCGTCAGAAGATAGTCCCTAAGTACAAGAGGGACAAACATTTCCTCCCACTTGGAGAGTTTCTGATCGGCCTCGTTGTTGAGCAGCACGTCCTGGCCCATGGCCATGACAGGTGAGGAGGCGTTGAAGTCCATGACCTTGTCCCGAAAGGTGCGGCCGGTGGGCTCCTTTTGGGAACGCTCGGCAATCTTTCCCCCCAAGGCGTCGTTGAGAAAGTTGCGCGGTCGTGTGGCACAGTTGTCCGTGAAGAAAAGATAGCGATAATGGCGGCGGTCCGGCTGGGCTTCGCGGTTGAGCCGGGCGAGCAGGGCCGCCTTTTGCTTGGCCGTAAGATTGAGCCGCTCCTGCACCAGCCACCGGCGCTCGAACTGGGAAACCCTGAGGTCATGTGAGGATGGGGAGATGTCCAAAAAATAGCGCAGGAAGCCGCGCAGAAATTTCCAGATGAAGTTCGGATCTTCAAAGGAAAAGGCCCCCCAGTTGTAGTTGACATCAAGATGGTGAGATGGATCAACGACGCGGATCATGGTGTGCCCGTATTTCGTGTATACTTCGGCACCGGCCCCGCGCGTGACCAGATAAAACTCAACCGCCTGGAGGTCCCGGGGCTCAGGCGGAATGAAGCGCCCGTCCGCCCAGCTGCAAGCAGGATAGAAGAAGGCACAGAGCAGGGCTAAAATACCTATCCGAAACTTCATGACCGACCCAACCCTCCAAACATTTAAAAAGGCACGGCCGTGATGTAATCCCGGGGAAAACGATCGATTATCTCGGCGCCCTGCTCCGTGACGATCACCATATCCTCCAGGCGCACCGTCCTTTCCCCTACCTCTCCTTCCCGTGACTCGATGGCAATGATCATGCCCGGTTCAAATACCTGAGGATTTTCCAGGGACCACTGGCGATTGATGACGGGCATCTCATACTGGCGGAGCCCGACGCCGTGGCCGACTTCAATGGTCAAAACAGCCAATTCATCTTCGTATCCCCAGGTACTGGCAGGAGCGAAGTGCTGCGCTGCATCGGCTGTCGTCCCTCCGGGATGGATCGCCTCGATGATGGCATCCAACCGGTCCACCAGCCTTTTGTACCAGTCGACGGCCTGCCGGTCCGGCTGGCTGCCCACGTAGAAGGTACGGTACAGGCAGGCCCCATAACCCATGTATCTGGTGCTGCAGACGTTTCCATAGAGCAGTTCGCCTGCTTGAATGAACCGCCCCGTTTCCCTCTGTCCCCGTTCGCAGGTAATCGGTCCGGACCGGATGCCGAAACGGGGGATCTCCGCCCCGGCGTTGGCGATGGCCTCCCGTCCCAGTTTTGAGAGCTCACTGTCCGTAATGCCCGGCCTTAAATTTGCCAAAACCTGGGACCAGGCTGTCTCCGCCATGGCGACCACCATGCGGACGCATTTCAGCTCTTCCTCAGTCTTGCAGGCGGTGGCCTCGAGCATCAGGGAGGCGCCACCCTGCACCTTGAGCCCCTTTCCCTGAAGAGCGCTCTGGGCCAGGGCATCAAAACCGATCAGGGCGAGCGGTTCTCCCTTGAGGCCCCGGGCTGCCAGCTCGGCAGTTATCGCCGTGGCAAACTTTTCCGCCTCCCCGGCCGCGGCCTCGGGACCGCAGATGCCGTTTAGCCAGGAGCGGGCCAGGCGCCACTCGGAGATCCAGGGACAATCCCTCTCATAATGCATGATGTAGCCGGCATGCGCGAAAACCACCGGGTCGGATTCGGCGAAGAAAAGGACATACCAGATACCGACGGCGAATTCCGGCCCGATCAAGCCGGTCAGATAACGAATGTTGCTGTCGCCTGCCGCCAGCACCGCGGGGATATTGTGTTTTTTCATGATTTCCCGCATGCGCGCGACACGTTGGTTTCTCAATCTCTCGACGTTGATGCGTTCCTGCCAATCCACATTCGCAGGACCGAATCTTAAAGGTGGAGCAAATTTGGGCATAAGATACCTCCTTTATCTGATTATGCCGGTTAGACCTGTCGTCAACCGGTTGAGTTATTTATGGATATACTTTTTAGGCACCTATTTCTTGATGGTCTCGTAAAAAGTCCCTTTTAGCTGTGATTGCAAAGCCGTAGCCGCGAGCGAAGCGTGGCGGGTAGCGAAGCAATCTCACGATTGCATCCACCCACATGATATCACAAGATTGCTTCGTCGCTGCGCTCCTCGCAATGACGGGCTTTTCGACTTTTTACGAATTCATCACTTCTTTAAATATTTTTTATATCTCTCCGACACGACGTGTAATCTCTCAAATTCCTTTTTGTATTCTTTTGGGGGCAGAGGTACGAGTTCCGAAGTAGCCGTCTCTTTGAGCCTCGCTACATATTCGGGATCTTGTCCAGCTTTTACGAAGGCCTGGGCCAGGATCTTTATCCTGTCCTCCGGCAGTCCGGGCGGCCCCACGATCCCCGTGTGGTTGAAAATTAACGTGATGTCCACGCCCGCTTCTTTGGGCACCACCACCTCGGGATACTGGGGATTGCGCTTCTCCGAAAAGACCATCAAAGGCCTGATGCGGCCGGCCTTCGCTAAAGACACGGCGGAAGCGGCGATGGAAAATACGGCGTCGATATGCTTTCCCGCCAGGGTCGTCAGGCTTTCCGATCCGCCGCCGAAAGGCACCCAATTGATCTTCAATCCCAGCTCTTCCGCCAGGGCGATCCCCATCATGCCGGTCGTGGTTGCGGCTCCCGTCGTGCCAATTCTGACCGTCTGGGTGCGGGCAATCTTGACGAACTCATCAAAGGTCTTGCAGAAATCGGGATGCACGACGAGGATCATGCTGTCCCGGGCATAGGCATAAATCGGTTTGAACTCCATGGTCTTATACTTGGCATCCCGGGAATACTCCGTCAGAAAAAGGGGAATGGTGTTCGAAGCCAAGAGCGTGTAGCCGTCCGGTTTGGCGGAGTAGCCCTTATAATAGCCGATGCCGCCGTCCGCTCCCGGGAGGTTCTCGATGATGATTTGGGTTTTCAGGTAATTGCGCACATAGGGGGCAATCCGGCGCACATTGATGTCCGTGGAACCGCCCGCCGAGAAAGGAACGATGATGGTTACGGGTTTGCTGGGGAAGGTTTCCCGCGCCTCTGTCTGAAACACCTCGCCTGATGCTGCTAAAAAAAACGAAATAATGCCGATGAAGAAAAGAACTTTCAAATATCTATACACTATCATTCTTCCGATCCTCCTTTCATTTTGGTTCTGCTCTTACCATATTTCCCTCAAGGCGTGCTTACTTTTTTTCTGAGTAAATATCCTGAATATTGAAGCTGTTCTTGTCCGTCAGTTCTGACGGCGCAGATGGTCTCGCCCATGCCCCGGCTCAAGCCGCAAATGATCGCCTCTGTCTCCGAGAGAGGCTGAAGCGCCAGGCTTATTGTGCCCTTGACGAAATGCGGCATCTCATAATCCACGATCAGGAAACCGCGGTCCTGACGGAGGCGCAGCCTTTTGAAAAGGACCGTATCGTCCCCGGCGTTGACGCATTCATACTCCCCGAGGCGCTCCAGCCATTTGTGCGGAATCGGCAGGGGCTTTAGCCGCTCGCCGATCAGAACTTCCTGTTCGTCTAAACGCATCTTCAGGATGTCACGCCCCGCAAGCGTCGCCCGCCCGAGGCCTATGAAGTCAAAATCTCCCAGGCTGATGGGGAAAAGCCCCAGCAGCTTATACCCTACCTTAAGCAGACCGTCAGCCCGGGGCGTGAGCCGCAGCTCCCGGCCCATGATCGCGGCGCGCAGTTGATCCCCTTTTACCGTAACCGGCACCACCCCGGCCATGGTGGCGTAGAGGCCGGCATAACCCTCAAGCGCGCCAGGTGACAGTGCACCGGCGCTCGGCGGGGGGTCCCGGCGTCCGGGCTGCTTGATGCCGGTCTTCGCTTCCAGCGCGAGCTTCAGTGCAGCGGCGGCCACACGGCTCACTACCCCCTGGGCGGTAGCGGAATTGGCTAAAACAGCGACACCTAGCTTGTGGTCAGGAAGGATGATCAGGAAGCTGCGGTGATACAAAGTCATACCGGAATGGTGGGCAACTGGGCCCGCGTTTTTGATAGCCAGGTGGCTCATGCCGCTGAGCACCCAGCCGAGGCCGGTGCGAAAATCGTGATCCAGGGGAACTGCGGCATTCTGCGGCCGCAGCATCTCGGCCAGCGTTTCCCGCCCGATGACCCGGCGCTCATGGGCCATGCCTCCGGCAAAAACCATCTCCATGAAACGGGAGAGGTCGAGCACCGTGGCGTTCAATCCCGCGGCGGGGAGATCGCGCACGGAGACATCAGGAACTTCCCGATCCCCGCTATAGGCCTTGGCCGCCAAGGGCGAAGGGTCCGGACCAGTGGAAAAGGAGGCCTGGGACATTCCCAGGGGCTGCAAGAGCGATTTCTCCAGCAGGGAAGCAAAGGGGCGGCCGCTGATCCTCTCGAGCACGCAACCGAGCAGCGTCACGGCGAGATTGGAATAGGAATAAAGGAAGTTGGGTGGAAAGGGAGCATATTCTTCCCGAACACGGTGGACCACCTTCATGAAGGGTTCCGGTTTCTTTGTCCACATCCCTTTTTGCAGGTCCGCCGGAAGTCCCGAGTGGTGGGTCATGAGGGTGCGCAGGGTAATGGGACTTGAGTCGGGAAAGCGGCTTTTAATGGAAAACTCGGGTAGGTATTTTTTCAGAGGCTGGTCAATGTCAAGTTTGCCCTGCTCGGCAAGCTGCATCGCCGCCGTGGCCGTGAAGAGTTTGGAGAGCGAGGCGACCCGGTAAACCGTCTCCGCGGTGGCTGGCACCTGGCCTGTCTTATCGGCAAAACCAAATCCTTCCGCCCAGATTACCCGCTGGTCATCCACGAGGGCAATGCTGAGGCCTGTGACGTTATACTTCTTCATCTCCCGCTGCACAAGCCAGGTGATGTACTCCCTGGTATAGCTATAATCACCCCGGGCAATGATATCGGGCTTCCTCGGCGCACTCGAGCAGCCGACCAGCACCAAAGCCAGGAATAAAAAAATGCACCTTTTCGTCAAATACCGCACGTTCCGGACACTCCCGACCTCATTTGCTCTGATTAAAGATTGCCGCCCTTACCTTGTAGCTACATTTTATAAAATATCGGCCATAAATAGTCCAGAAAATAGTCCTTGCCGGGCTATTGCAATTCTTTCCAATATCGACCAAACTTTATGCTGAATCAAGAATGCCCAAGGAGGACAACCCATGATAGTGAAAGAAAGCGGGGAAACCACCGTTCAGCAGGGGGAAGGCCTCTACGAAGCCCTGCTCCAATGCGTCCGGGGCCGCCGCAGCATCCGTTCCTTTCAGACACGTCCCGTGCCCGAGGCAGCCATCCTCAGGATTATGGAAGCCGGCCGCTGGGCGCCTTCGGGAGCTAATTCGCAGCCCTGGGAATTTATCGTTGTGAAACGCCGTGACTCGCTGGATGAGATCGGTCGGCTCTTTGTCGAGGACCGCAAACAGCGCCTCTTGGAAAAGGTGAATTTCCCCGGTAGCGCCAAATCCTACCTCTTTCAGGTCCCGGCCATGCTCGTGGTGGTGGCCGATCCCCGGTGGAAGCAAACATACCCAGGAACTGATTTTACCCCGGAACTGCAAGACATGTACGCGCGCAACAGCGATTTAATCTTTGCCCAAAGCGTGGCGGCAGCCATCGAGAACATGTTTCTGGCAGCCGCTGCTTTGGGAATAGGAATGGCCTGGCTTTCCGGCTTTGCCGAGGAGCGGCTGGGGATGGCCTTGCGCCGCCTGCTCATGATTCCGGAACCTCTCCTGCTGATGGCGGGTCTTCCCATCGGTTATCCACAACCGGTCGGCCAAAGCAGGTTGCGCCGTCCCCTCGAGGATTTTGTTCATTTTGAAACCTATGCCCCGGACCGGCTCAAGAAGGACGAATTCTTTCGGGATTATTGCCTCAGGGAGCGCAATCGTCTGGCTTACGGCGCCAGCAGCGAGGAAAAATGATTCTTAATAGAGGCCGCTCTCGCCGGGCAGCCTACCTGCGGGAAGGGGAGGCCTGGAGATATTACTTCTGCTGAAGAGGCGCGGCAGAAACGATCTCCGTCACCGCCAACGTAGCAATGTCCATGAATTTACTGTACTGGGCATCATCGGGTCGCATCATATCCATGACGCGGGAAAACATGTTTTCGATAAAAACTTCCCGTCCCTGCTCGCTGCGCCTGATTCCGTAGCTCAAGCTTTTCCGCTCTTCCGCACTGATACGATTAAGAAGGTTCTTCGTTGTCCAGACAGAACCATAGCGAGCCAAGTCGGAAAGCCGGCCGGCATAGTTTACAGAATCGCCGAGGGCCGTAAACTCACAATGGGGTGACGATGGAATAGAGCCAAAAAATTCCTGTCCCTCGTTGATGCCTATGTTGAGATAGAGGTCATTGAACCACCCCTTGCGAATCTTCCATTCCATGCTGAGTTTCTTCATTCTTTCCTTTAACTCCAGGGCACAATGAATTGTATTCATGACATAATTGTTTTCGTTCTCCCGGAGGAAATAATAGACCATCCCATCGCCTACATGCTTGCCATAGGTGCCATAGTATTTGGGAAATATCTGATCCATGCTCTTCCAGATATCCCTGATCAGTTCGAAATATTCTTCCGGGGGCAGCTCGGCACAAATTCGACTCGAGTCCTGCAGGTCAGCCACAAGGACGCAAAAGGAAACCAGGGAAGGCATGCGTTGTTTCATTAAATCCGTAATGATTTTCCCCCGTCGCGATAATAGTTCGATTACGTCTCGCATGAGATCGTCCACCGGCACATGGATGATTAAAATACCCTCACGAAAAGTCACATGAAAAACGTTATAGGCTGCGCTTCGCCCTTCGATATGATTCATCACCATATAGGTTTCCTGCAAAGGGTCCTGATGGGGAACTTCCACCTGATCATAAATTTTCTCCAGGAAGCCGATTTCTTTTCCTGAAATTCCGGTAAAAAGGTTCGTCAATTCGTCTTTCTTAAACCTGACCTTGATGAATCTCATTAAATAAGTGAGCAATTCCGCTTTGACATGATCAGCCGTGAGCAATCCCTCTTTGGAAAGGAGTCTGAATATATTTCTTTCCCCGGCATCCCAAATTAATGACACCTCCAGAGCGAAGATGTCTTTCTCCGCCTCTTTATTGATCCATTCAACTTCGAACTTATTGTTAATAAGATAGGCCGGTGAGTGAATATCATTTATCGACAAACTTAAACTATCTGTCTTAGACAGTTTATCGCGACTGACAGCTATCTCGCCCAAAGCAGCTCCAGAGAACATTTTCACAATATTATCCATACTCTTTCCTTCCTTCTTCATTTGTTTAATCTCTTCGATGCGCTCAATGATGTCCTTGGGAAAATAGCCGATGATCTTCGCCTGTGTTTTCGCATCCTTAGGCTTTAGAACTACAGGCTTCGGAAGGATGCCATATTTTATGTAGTTATTTAATGTCGCGCGCGATATTTTTGTTATACTTAGTAATTCGCTGCTGGTAACCCATGACTCTTCAGGATTTCTCTCACTATCCATAGCTATCCCCTGCTTGCTCATGTTGTCTAAAGGCTCAGGATATATTATACAGTAACCACAGTTATCATTTATACAGTATAATTTAAATTGTCAAGACATTTATACAGTATAAATAATGGCTTTTCACCTGGCACTGGGGTGGTGATTTTGTGAATGTGAACACATTTAAAGGACTTAGTTTTTCCGCAGGGATTCGTTATGGACTGGCAATTTGGACAAGGCTATGATAATGCAAAATTACAATAAGATATGATAGTGACATTGCGGGATAAACTGATAATGATTGTTATAGTAAATCAATGAGTTTGATTAATTGCTTAAGGTGTTACGATAAGACACGGCAGTCCGTTTTCCACGCCTTGAGCAGACCAGATTGGGGAGAGTTTATCCGATGAGTAAAGCAAGGTACATGGCCATCCCTCCGGAAGTGGTGATCCCGGGAGCCTTGCCGGATTTTAGAATTTATGTCCTCAACCCCCAGGGAAAATATGTCCTCTGGGCACTGGAAGGCAATAGGGTCAGCGAGGAACAACTCGCCAGACTTTCCGAAAATGGCATGACCGACGTCTACGTCGACCTCGAAGAACAGTTCAAATACGAACAATATCTGGAGACCAATTTAGGGAAGATCCTTAGCAATACATCGACTTCCGAGGACCGGAAAGCAGGGATCTTCAGTAAGGTTTCCACAAACGTCATCAAGGGCGCCTTTGAAACGACCTATGGGCTGGGCACGATGGGCGCCGAGGCCATCCAACGGACAGAGCAATTGATCGAAAATTCCCTGATCTTTATTAAGGAGGCAAAATCCCTTCTAGCCCTGGCAAAATTGATCGGCCATGACTACCAGACCTATGAACATGCCACTAAGGTCCTCTGGTTTACCGTGGCCTTTCTCCAGCTTAACCCGGACATCCTGGAACATATCGGACCTGGGTACCAGGCTTGCGATGCGAACGGGAGATTGGATATTCTGAGACAATGCGGCGTCGGCGCCCTGCTGCACGACATTGGCAAAGCCCTTGTATCACAGGAGATACTCACAAAGAACGAACCGCTCACCGATGTGGAGTGGGAAATTATGAAACGCCACCCCCTCAACGGTTTGGCGATGCTGGTTGATACGGACATCCCCCAATTCGTCAAGAAGGCGATCTTGCATCATCATGAAGATTTCCAAGGTGGAGGCTATCCCCTGGGCCTGGAAGGGCTGAACATTACTCTCTTTGCCCGCGTCCTGAGGATTATCGACGTGTTTGACGCCATGACGTCCCGCCGGCCTTACAAAGATCCCATGCCACCTATGAAGGCAGTCCGGATCATGATAGGAACGCCGGAAGATCCAGAAACTGATTGGGATTCGGAACAAGATGCTCGTGATCAGGGCATGAGCCGCTGCTTCGATGGCGATCTACTCCGGAAATTCATCGTTTTTCTCGGCAAAGTGAAACTTAACGGCTAAGCTGGTACATTGGAGGCCCCTACCCTATTGGCCGCAGCCGAGCCACGTGGGGCCATCGTTGAAAAACACTTCCATCTTGCCATAGGACAAGGCTATCACGACCCCCATGCCAAAGGTGGGATGGGCGATGAGCATATTCTTGATGTATCTTCCGTCCAGCTTATAGGCCACCGCCGTTGTCCCCTCAAGCCTGGCGAGAGCCGCAGTCCATTGCTCCTGGTAACAAGCGGCGGAAACCTGCTTCAGGCAGGATTGGGAAGGTCTCCCCACTTTCGTTATGGTGGGACGGCAGGTCCTTGGCTCCTTTGCTTCTATGGGGGCGTGGTAATTGTGCTCGCCGCCGCAGGAATTGCACTTCACCCGGACCACCTTACCAGCCACCATGGCCACAATGGTGTGGATCTTGAGAATCTTGCACCGGGTACACTTAGCGTCGACAAAATCTCCTGCTTCTTTGGGTTTTCTTTTCATGATCTACTTTTCCTTTTTAATGCCAAAAGAGAAAATCGGGATGATCTCCTGATGGTATGTGATTAATCGGCTTGTCGTTGAGAACTCGTAGGTATGCTTAAGGATCGTGCTGTTCGTCCTACCTCTTAACAGCACCTTTCCGGCACAAAAGAAGACTCAAAAGATCCGCAACTATTTACAGAGCTACAATCTATATAATGTTATGATAAATGTAAAGCAACAACTTCAGGAGATCATAGCAAAGCACTCTATTTCCGGGATGTTTCCGGTCTAATTAAAAGCACCGGCACGTGCGACACATGCAGAACTTTGAATGCCACACTCCCTATTAACATCTTTTTCATTCCCGTATAACCATGAGTGGCAATGACAATCATATCCACACCATGCTCTTCAGAGAAATCGGCAATAGCCTGAGCAGGATTACTACCTTCTTTTACCTCCGTTTCGACCTTGAGGCCTTCTGCACGTAAGCTGGCCTGCACTCCGGCGAGATACTTTCGGGACTTATCAAATGTGGTATCCCGAAATGCTTGAATATCGAAGTTCTGTTTAATATCGCCATAAGGGATGTTAATCTCAGTGATTGTCAACAGGAGAACTTCCCCAATGTTACCTCCACCTGCAAGTTTTTTAACATATGGTAACGCACTCTCTGCCAACGCCGAACCGTCAAGCGGAACAAGGACCTTTTTAAACATGTTAATTCCCTCCTTCCTGCATGCTGTTGGTTTAATGAAAGGTTACGTAACCGATTCGTTACTCTTTTTTCAGAGAATTAAAAATAACCCGAAGGGGCAATCCTCAGCAATTAAAACCGTACCGACCTCATTACTGACTGGGTTCATCATCATGGCCAGGCACGCCAAATTTTAGTTTTTTATACGATCGACAACTTCTGATGTTATTTCCAGATGTTTTGTTTAAGTAAACTACCGGGATTAATGTAAAAACAATGATAATTATATAGGAGCGTAATGTTATGTAAAAACTACTAGTGAAATATCCGGCATAGGGCAGACTACACCATGGGCAGCGGGGATGGCGGCGGCTTCATGACCACGAGCGTAACATATCAATATGATTCAAATGAAGGATACTGTAGGCGTTCATGATGAAAGATTGCCACGGCGCACATGCGCCTCGCAATGACGGGAAGGAAGTTGTGCAACGGTTTCATATAGGCGTAGAGGGCCTTAGACGGTCTTATTTATTGATTTTCAAAAAGAGAATGGTCGGGGCGGCAGGATTTGAACCTGCGACATCCTGCTCCCAAAGCAGGCGCGCTACCGGGCTGCGCTACGCCCCGTCCTTATTATTCCAGGCTTTTTAGTCGTTCCTTGAACTTGGCAAAGGCCTGTGCTCGATGGCTGATGCTGTTCTTTATGTCCGCCGGCAGTTGCGCTACCGTTACCCCCCGGTCGGGCAGGTAGAAAATCGGGTCATAACCAAAGCCGCCTTCCCCCAAGGAGGTATCGTGTATCCGTCCTTCCCAACTGCCCGCAAAGAACTCTAAGGTGCCGTCGGGACGATAAAAGACCAGCACACACTGAAAGGTGGCCGCCCTTTTTTCCGCCGGCACACCCCGCATTTCTTCCAACAACTTTTCCCGATTGCTTTCATCCGTGGCCCCTGCGCCGGCATAGCGGGAGGAATAAATGCCCGGGCCGCCGCCCAGGGCTTCCACCTCCAGCCCCGAATCATCAGCCAAGACGGGCTCGCCGGTAATTTCCGAGACGGCCCGTGCTTTTTTCAAGGCATTTTCGAAGTAGGATTGACCGTTTTCCAGGATCTCCGGTAGGGCCGGAAAATCGTTAAGCGACAGCAGTTCCACAGCGCAACCGGCAAGCATCTCTCTTATTTCTCTGATTTTTCCGCTATTTCGGGTGGCAAAGATGATCCTCTTCAGCGCAAATCTCCCAATATTTCTTTCTGTTTACCAATAAACTTACCGATGCCGATCAGGGCCAAATCGGTCATCTCGCGCAGGTGTTTATGGCTAAACGGCGCCGTCTCCGCTGTTCCCTGAACTTCGATAAAAAGCCCGCCCGCCGTGGCCACAAAATTCATGTCAACTTCAGCGCGGTAATCCTCTTCATAGTCCAGGTCCAGGAGCACCTCTCCATCCACAATCCCCACACTCACGGCCGACAGGTAGTCCTTTACCGGGAGGGACTCGATCATCCCCTTTTCCAACAAAGAGCGGAATAGTTCGACAAGGGCGATATAGGCGCCCGTGATCGAGGCGGTGCGTGTCCCGCCGTCGGCCTGGATGACGTCACAATCGATATATATGGTCCGCTCGCCAAAGGCTTCCAAATCGGTTACCGCCCGGAGGGAGCGTCCGATGAGTCGTTGAATCTCGTGGGTTCGGCCCCCTACCCTCCCGGCAACGGATTCCCTGACGTTGCGCGTCTGCGTGGCAGCGGGCAAGAGGGAATACTCGGCCGTCAACCAGCCCTTGCCGGTATTTTTCAGGAAGGCAGGTACCTTATCTTCTATGGTTGCTGCGCATATTACCTTGGTGTCACCCATTTCCATGAGCACGGAGCCACCGGGAAATTTGAGATAATTATCGGTAATGGTGAACTTGCGCAGCTCATCCCATTTTCTGCCATTTGTCCGCAATTAACGCACCCCTTAGACCGGCTTCGCTTTCTTAAAGTACTCCCTGATGCCCCGGCTCAAGGCCTGGACAATAGCACGCCTGCCCTCGGCATTGGTAAGCGTTTTTTTATCTTCCGGGTTCGTGCCAAAGCCCAGCTCTACAACCACCGCCGGCAGTGACAAACCATCGAGAAGTGGCACCGGGGCATCCCGCAGCCCACGGCCCTTACGGGCGAAGGCCTTCCCCAAATTCGTCATGATACTCTGGGCGAGCGCCACACTATCGTTAAGGTACTTGTTCTTCGTCATATCCTTGAGGATTTCTGCGGCCCCGTCTGTTTTACCCTGGGGGGCGTTAAAGCCGGGGAAATAGACTTCATAGCCCGCTGCGGTCTTACCAAAACCGGCATTGACGTGTAAGCTGATGCAGATATCCGCTCGCGCTTCCCGGACAGCCTTGTTGCGCTCTGCCTTCGCCATCTCGCTATCGGAAGACCGGGTCAGCCGCACTCTGATGTTCTCTGAAGCCTGAAGTTCCTTTTGCAACTCCAGGGCAATCTTTAAGGTGAGATCCTTTTCATACTCCTGATCGGAGAGCTTAACCCCTTTGTCATTGCCTCCGTGAGCCGGATCAATGATCACCATACGCGGCGCCCGCGGCTCACCGGCAGGGCCCGGGGACGGCAACACCATCCAGCCCAGCAGCAGGAGAAAGACCATGCTCAGGCAGACCCCTTTTTTCATCTTCATCACACCCTTTCCCACCTTCTCAGGAGTCCGCGCTACATACAGCAAAGGCGTGTTTCCTGTCAATGAAATATCTTTTATTTTCTAATCCTTTCCACAGAGATCACACCGTTTAGCTTCTTGGTTGCGGCCACAATCTCGTTGAATTGGGCCAGATCATTCACATCGAGGATGAAATCGCAGATGGCCTGGTTGCTCGCATTGGTGTTTACTTCGGCATGGCTGATATTCACATCGAGGGCCGAGATGACGGAACTGATTTCCGCCAGCACCCCTTTATAATCGCTGGAGATGGTTCTCATATGCACCGGATAGGCCTGTTTTTCCCGGGAGCTCCACTCCACGTCCACCAGTCGCTCGGAGTCCAAGGCCTTGATTACAGGACAATGGGTGGCATGCACCGTCACTCCCCGGCCCCGGGAGATATAACCGACGATCTCATCCCCGGGGATGGGATCGCAGCATTTGGCGAAGCGGACCAAGACATCGTCCACACCTGTTAAGGTAATGCTCGCCGGAGCCACGGGTGCCGCCTTCTTTTTCCTTTCCAACCGTTCCTTTTCTTTGTCCCCTTCTTCCTCGGGTGCGAAATTATTGGCCACATACCGCGGCGACAGCTTCCCATAGCCAACCAGCAGGTAAAGCTCCTCCAGGGTGCCGAGTGAATGTTCCGCAAAGAGTTTCTTCATCTCATCAGACTTCACCAGCTGACTGAACTTCAGGTGGCGTTTCCGGAACTCCCGCTCCAGGAGTTCCCGGCCCAGGGCCAGGCTCTTCTCTCTTTCCTCTTCCTTTATCCAGCCCTTAATCTTCGAACGCGCCTTGGATGTAACGACGAATTTTAACCAGTCCTTACTGGGCTTATGCCCGGCCTGGGTGATGATTTCCACCGTATCGCCGTTTCTGAGCACATATTTGAGGGGCACGATATTCCTGTTTACCTTCGCCCCGACGCATTGGTTTCCTACATCGGTGTGCACACTGAAGGCAAAGTCCACCGGCGTGGCCCCTTTGGGAAAGGACTTCACATCGCCCCCCGGGGTAAATACATAGACTTCATCGGGGAATAGGGCCATCTTCAGGTTCGACATGAATTCCCGCGGGCTCGCCTGTTCCTGCTGCAAATCCAGCAGCTCCCGCAGTTTTTTGATCTGCTCCTCGTCTTTGGAGGGGTAAGCCCCTCCCTCCTTATACCGCCAGTGGGCGGCAATGCCTTCCTCCGCCCATTTATGCATTTCCTTGGTTCTGATCTGGATTTCCACCCGTTCGCCGTAAGGACCGATCACGGTGGTGTGGAGGGAACGGTAGTTGTTGGCCTTCGGCAAGGCGATGTAATCCTTAAAACGGCCGGGAACGGGCTTCCACAGAGCATGCACGATGCTCAAGGCCTCGTAGCAGGCCCTGTCCTCAGCGGAATCCAGGATGATGCGGAAGGCCATCAGGTCGTAGACCTCGTCGAAATTGATGTGCTGATCTTTCATCTTTTGGTAGATGCTGAAAAAATGCTTTGGACGGCCCTCTACTTCAGCGCGCATCTCGAAATTTTCCAGTTCTTTTTTTATTAAGTTTTTTACTTCCTCCGTATACTGTTCTCTTTTTTCTCTCGTCTTGGCAACCCGTTTTGCCAGATCATTATAGGCCTGGAAGTCGAGGTACCGGAAGGAGAGGTCTTCCAGCTCCGTTTTCATCCAGTTGATGCCCAGCCGGTTGGCCAGGGGCGCATAGATCTCCAGGGTTTCCCGGGCGATGAACTGCTGTTTGTCCGGAGGCTGGTAATCAAGGGTGCGCATGTTGTGAATCCTGTCGGCGAGCTTGACCACGAGGATCCTGATATCTTGCGACATCGCCAGGATCATCTTCCGGAAATTTTCCGCCTGATGCTCTTCCTGACTGCGAAAACTAATGGTGCTGAGTTTGGTCAGGCCTTCAACCAGAAAAACGACTTCCTTGCCGAAGGCTTCCTCGATCTCCTTGGTGGTGGCCAGGGTATCCTCCACCGTATCATGGAGCAGGCCGGTCACGATGGTGGAGGCATCCATCTTCATATCGGCGAGGACGCCGGCCACTTCCAGGGGATGAATAAGATAGGGCTCGCCACTCAAACGCGTCTGTCCCTGATGCACGGTTGCGGAAAAGATATAGGCCTTCTCGATCATCTCCAGGTCCGCCTGGGGCATGAACTTTTGCACCTTATCCAGGATGTCGGTGATCCGCATTTCAGCTTTCCCGCTTTAAATAATCACTGATATAATCCGCCGCTTCTCCCAGTCCTACCACCTGCACCGCACCGTTTTTCCGCTCGCGAATTTCCACCTTTCCTTCGGCAAGCCGTTTGGGACCGATCGTGACGCGCAGAGGTATGCCGATCAGATCGGCATCCATGAACTTCACCCCGGCCCGTTCATCCCGATCATCGAGGATCACTTCCACACCTCGGCCGAGGAGATCAGCGTAGAGACTTTCCGCGGCAGCGGACAGTTGGGCATCGTTCATGTTCACCGGTGTAATGATCACATGATAGGGGGCAAGCGGCACTGGCCAGATGATGCCCTGCTCGTCGTGATTCTGTTCGATGCTGGCGGCCACGGTCCGGCCGATCCCGATGCCGTAACAACCCATGATCATGGTCCGTTCCTGGCCGTCCCGGTCCAGATAGACCGCCTTCATTACCTTACTGTATTTGGTACCCAGCTTGAAGACATGCCCGACTTCGATCCCCCGGGCAATTTGCAGGGCTTCCTTGCAGCGCGGGCAGGGTTCCCCTTCCCTGACAACCCGCAGATCGGCGAAGGCTTTGATTTCCATGTCCCGGCCGGTGTTTACGTTGATAAGATGATAGTCTTCCTTATTGGCCCCGGTCACAAAATTGACCATGTTCCGGACGGAGTAATCGGCGATGATCTCCCCCTTGAGTCCGACCCCTCCGGCAAAACCCCGGGGGGCGCCGGTTACTTCCCGGATCAGGGCCTCGTCGGCCAGTTCCAGGGTGTTGCAGCCCAGGTAATTTTTTACCTTGATTTCATTTATTTCTTCATCACCCCGCACCAGGACCGCAACCGGTCTGCCGTCAGCGTTGAAAATCAGGGTCTTCACCAGTCTGGCCGCGGGAACCTTGAGGAAAGCGCTTACCTCTTCGATCGTCTTCACCTCGGGCGTATGTACCTCTTCCCGGGGGAGAAAGGATGCGGCGCTTGTCTCCAGGGTTTCTGGCGGCAGAGTCTCCGCCTTCTCCAGATTGGCGGCGTATTCGCAGGCGCTGCAAAAGACAACGGCATCTTCGCCGGAGTCGGCCATGACCATGAACTCATGGGAAAAGCTGCCGCCAATGTTGCCGGAATCCGCTTCCACGGCGCGGAATTTAAGGCCACAGCGCTGGAAGATTCGCTGATAAGCGGCGTACATTTTTTTGTAGGTAATATCCGTTCCCGCCTCATCGGCATCGAAGCTGTAACCATCCTTCATGACAAATTCCCGACACCGCATGACCCCGAAGCGGGGCCTGATTTCATCGCGGAATTTTGTCTGAATCTGATAGAGATTCCTGGGAAGCTGGCGATAGGTTTTGATTTCATGCCGCACGAGATCGGTAATGACCTCTTCATGGGTGGGCCCGAGACAGTAATCACGCTCATGACGGTCTTTAAAACGCAGGAGTTCTTTCCCGTAAAGATCCCACCGCCCCGATTCCTGCCAGAGTTCTGCGGGCAGCACCACGGGCAGGGAAACCTCCTGGGCGCCGGCCCGGTTCATTTCTTCCCGGACAATCTGCTCCACCTTGCGCACCGCCCGGTACCCGAGGGGAAGGTACGAGTAGATGCCGCTGGTCAATTTTCTGATCAATCCTGCCCTTATCATTAGCTGATGGCTGACCGTTTCCGCATCGGCCGGGATTTCCCGTACCGTGGGCAGGAACATTTCCGAATAACGCATGCTGCCTCCTTATAACGAAGCTATTTCCTCCAACAGAACGTCGACAAACTCTTCTTCTTTGATTTTACGCATCTTGATTCCTTTCTTGAAGAGGTACCCGAACCCCCGGCCTCCGGCAATGCCGATATCCGCTTCCGCCGCCTCGCCGGGGCCGTTCACGACGCAGCCCATGAGGGCAATCTTCAGGTAATCCTTCTTTCCCGAAAGCTTCCTTTCCACTTCTTCGGCAAGTTTCAACACGTCTATTTCACAGCGTCCGCAGGTTGGACAGGAGATGATTTCCGGTCCAACCCTCCGGATGCCCAAGGCACGCAGGATGCCATAGGCGACCCTCATCTCGGCGACCGGGTCTCCGGTGACCGAGACCCTGATGGTGTCGCCGATCCCCTCATAGAGGAGGAAGCCGATCCCCAGGGAAGATTTAATGGCGGAGTTGAGTAGCGTACCCGCTTCTGTCACGCCAAGATGCAAAGGATAAGCAGTTTTTTCCGCTATCAGTCGATAGGCCTCGATTACTGTGGTGACATCGGACGATTTCAGGGAAAGCTTGAGGGCGGTGCAGCCCAGGTCTTCCAGCAGGGCAATGTTGCGCAACGCGCTTTCGACAAGGGCGGCCGCCTTAGGCCCCCCATGCCTGGCGAGGATATCCTTCTCCAGGGAGCCGGCATTGATACCGATCCTTATTACCGTGCCCCTCTCCCTTGCTGCCGCAGCTATTTCCCGTATTTTTTCCCGGCTCATGTTGCCGGGATTAATCCGCAAACCAGCAACCCCCTGCTCCATAGCCAGGAGGGCGAGGCGGTGATCGAAATGGATGTCCGCAATCAGAGGGATGCGGATCTGTTTCCTGATCTCCCCTAAGGCTTCTGCAGCCTGCTTATCGGGGACGGCGACGCGGACGACCTCACAGCCGGCAGCCTCAAGTTCTCCGATCTGGGTGACAGTGGCGCAGATATCCCGCGTGTCAGTGCAGGTCATGGATTGCACAACGACAGGGGCCTGACCGCCGATTTGCAGCCCATCCAATAGCAGCGGCTTTGTTTCTCTTCTCTTTATTATCTTTTCCAAGTAATCTCCGGAGACGCAATGACAATATCGAAAATATAGCATGAAGACCGGAAAGCAAGCAATCTGTAATTTACTTCGCTATTTGCCGTTTTAAAAAGCAACGACCGGGCTTGTTTTCGTAAATCAGGGCAGGATAATTTCAGACCAGGCCCGCGGCGCGACGGACGTTGCGGCTTTCATTCCCAAACACACATTTTAGTAAATAAACGGTTAATCGATACAATTATGTATCATATATCCGACCTTTCTGAACTCAATAATATCATTTTATGTTTATTATTAGATAGTTATATGATTGGCATGGTATTAGCTAAAGAGAAGTCAAATTCAGAACGGCCGCCTTACTCGGCCGGTAGAAAATGATTTCCAGGCAAGGAGGAAGAAAAATGAAGTGCTTTAAATTATTGGTATGGGGAGTCATCGTCATGACCGTGATGTCCGGTATGGCCCAGGCCACACCCTCAACGCAGATCTGGATACCTTCCACAGACGTTCAGGCCTTTAAGGTGGTCCACTTCGGTTTCGACACTTACATCAAGACGGAAAGTCAGGATAACGGAGTTACTGAACCAACGGTGACCAACCTCGGCTTGACCGCGGGGGTCCTGCCCTGGCAGAAGCTGCAGATGGAGGTTGGCGTCGATTACCGGGATGTGGGCGGCAACCATACCTACCCCCTGCTTTTCAACGCCAAGTTCGGCACACCGGAAGAGGCTCTCTTCAAGTATGCGCCGGCCCTGGCGATCGGCGGTTATGATTTCGGGACAAAGAAAGATCTCACCGATGCCAATATCGTCTATGCCCTGGCGGCGAAAAACATCGGAAAGTTAGGCCGTTTTTCCGCAGGCTACTACATCGGCAACGATCAGGTCCTCCGAGATATCAACGGCAACAAAGACAATGACGGTCTCCTGCTTTCCTGGGACCGGACGATCACGGAGATATCGGACAAATTATGGGTAGCCGTCGATTATCAGGGAGGCAAAAACAGCTACGGCGCCTGGAGCGCCGGCGTGGCCTGGAAATTTGCCCCCAATGTGGGCGTGATCCTGGGCTATGACATCTATAACGAAAGCGCCTTCAAACCCACGGCCACGGTCCAACTGGATATAGATTTTTAATAAAACTTGGCTGTCACGGCAGGCAAGCGGCGACGGCCTTTCAGGAGGTTTTACAATGAGAAACTCAATGAGCATCTGGTTAATGATAATTTGTCTAACTTTTGCGGCCGGCATCCCGGCCGGGGCGGAAGAACCAGCGCCGGGCCAGGCGACGCCGGCCGTGGCCCAGGCCGCACCGGCGGCACCGGCGGGTCCTGTCACCCGCGAGGAGTTGGCGGCGATGAAAAGTTCTCTTCAGGTCGGGATTGACACCACCTGGGTGCTCTTCACCGCCTTTCTGGTCTTCTTCATGAACCTGGGTTTCGCCATGGTGGAGTCGGGATTGTGCCGGGCCAAAAACACGGTGAACATCCTGGCGAAAAACTTCATTGTCTTTGCCATCGCTTCGGCATCCTTCTGGATCATCGGGTGGGGGCTCATGTTCGGCAACGGCAATCCCTTCCTGGGGCTGGAGGGTCTCTTCTTCGCCGGCGGCGCCGACAACAGCCCGGCCCTGGGTAACGCGTATAAGGGCGCCTATAGCGCGCTCAACTGGACCGGCGTGCCCCTGTGGGCGAAGTTCTTCTTCCAACTCGTCTTTGCCGGCACGGCCGCGACGATCGTTTCCGGCGCCGTGGCGGAGCGGGTCAAGTTTCACTCCTTCATCTTTTTTTCCTTCATCCTGGTGGGGATCATGTACCCGATCACTGGCCACTGGATCTGGGGCGGCGGCTTCCTCCAATCCCTGGGCATGTTTGACTTTGCCGGCTCTACGGTTGTCCACTCCGTGGGCGGCTGGTCGGCTCTCGCCGGCGTCCTCCTGCTCGGGTCCCGTTACGGCAAGTATCGGCCCGACGGGACAATCAACCCGATCTTCGGTCACAACATGTCCCTAGTGACGCTCGGGGGACTGGTGCTCTGGTTCGGCTGGTTCGGCTTCAATCCCGGTTCCACGATGGGCGTGGGCGATGGGAGTGCCATTGCTCACGTCGCAGTGACCACCAATACCGCGGCAGCCATGGCGATACTCAGTTCCGCTGTTACTTCCTGGCTGTTACAAAATAAGCCCGACCTCTCCATGATCATCAACGGTGCCCTCGCCGGCCTGGTCGCCATCACAGCGCCCTGTGCCTTCGTCAGCGTCGGATCGGCGGCCCTGATCGGCCTCATCGCCGGAGTCCTGGTGGTTTACGCGGTCATGATGTTCGACAAGCTGAAACTCGACGATCCCGTGGGCGCCCTCTCGGTACACCTGGTAAACGGTATTTTCGGCACTCTGGCTGTGGGGCTCTTCGCCCAGGACAAAATCACCGGCACGGCCACGGGCAATGGACTTCTCTTCGGCGGCGGGACGAAGCTCCTCACGGCCCAAGCGATCGGCGTCGTGGCTGTCGGCGTCTTTACCTTTGCCTGCGCTTTCCTCGTCTGGTACGTTATCAAACAGGTGATGGGCCTCAGGGTGTCGCGCGAGGAGGAGATCGCCGGATTGGATCTCGGCGAGCACGGCATGAAGGCCTACCCTGACTTCCAGGGATTCCTGACAAAGTAAGAAATACTGTGCTCGTGTCAATTTAAAGAAAAGGAGAAAAGAGCATGAAACTCATCATAGCAATTGTGCAGCCGGAAAAGCTGACCGATGTAAAGCAGGCACTAACGGAGGCCAAAGTGGGGAAGATGACGGTTTCCAATGTCATCGGATGCGGCGCCCAGGGCGGATACACCGAATCCTACCGCGGCGTCATCACCGAGGTAAACCTTCTGGATAAGGTGCGCTTCGAGATCGCCGTCAACGATGACTTCGTCAAACCCGCTATTGACGCCATCATCAAGGGGGCGCGTACCGGTAAAATCGGTGATGGGAAGATCTTCATCCTTCCCCTGGAAGAATGCATCCGCGTGCGCACCGGAGAAACGGGCACCGATGCTGTCGGCTGAAAGGGGTAGAATCAGATCCCTCTCTGGGTCGGTATCGGGATCGCTAACGACTCTTTTCAATTTCGACACCGATGCCGATACCGATGTTGATGTTTCTCACCCCCCCCGTCCCCCTTTGCCAAAGGGGGACGGGGAGGAAAAAAGGAAGGTCTTTTGCCCCCTTGGCCCTTTGGTTAAAGGGGGTAGAAAAGGTCAAATCAGATATTGAATACGGCGCCGTATTTATACTCCTGACCGGGTTCCAGCGCGATGACTTCTACCTCCGGCGCTGTCTCCTTCACCAGGCTGACAAAGCGGGAAGCGTCCTGTTCGAGGATGGGAAAGGTCCGGTAATGCATGGGAATGACTTTCTTCGGCTTGATCATCTTCACGGCCCGGGCCGCCTGCAGGGGATCCATGGTAAAACAGCTGCCGATGGGAAGCAGGGCAATATCGATATTATACAACTCGCCCAGCAGCTCCATGCTCTTGAAGATGCCCGTGTCGCCGGCATGGTAAATGGTCGTGCCATCTTCCAGTTTGATGATGTAACCCGTGGGGACACCCGTTTCCGAGGAATGCAGGGCCTGGGTCATGGTGATGGAAATATCCTCAACCCTGGCCGTTCCGCCGATATTCATACCGATTCCCCCGAAGATCACCTGCCCTTCCGGCATGGCAAGCCCCGTCTTTAACTTCGCCGCAACCGTTTCCGGAGTGCCCACAACCGTGGCGCCCGTATTTCTGGCAATCTCCCCGGCATTGGAGGAATGATCGAAGTGGTCGTGTGTGACCAGCACAAAATCGGCCTTTTGCAGATCCTCGATCTTTATGGGGCACAGCGGGTTTCCGACGATCCAGGGGTCGATCAGCAGCACTTTACCCTGCTCCGTTTCTATCTTAAAAAATGAGTGACTCAACCACCGAATGGAATTTGACATATTTCTCCGCCTCCTTGCATTTATTGTATTTTCAGGGATGAACCGTTTCGCTGAACCACTCCTCGGGCAGCTTCGTTCCCAAACCGGTATCTTTGGCCTTATCGAGAAGCAGGGCGCCCACGGCCGCAAATTGCAACCCCAGACCGATGTTGTTGATGAAACAGGTTATTTCTCCATCGTCGCTCCTGCCCGCCTCCGTTCCAGCCGCCAGGTCGGAGAGGTCGGAGAAAAGGGCGTCCTTCCGCCCTGCCTCATTCCACCATCCCTGCTTGTGCTCCTTGGGCATATGCAGGGTCCCGGACAGCACATTATCCGCTTGTTTTTCCTGCAAACTGGTATGGGTAATAACCCGCTGGCAACGATCAATCACCGTTCCATCCACCTCGTTCGATTTGATGCAGCTCACATGCATCCCTTGCTTCAGCCACTCCGCTTTCACGACGGGAACGATGGAAGAGGTAGCTGCCATGATGATATCCACGCCGTCCACACATTCCTCCGCCGAATTAACCGCCCGGATATTCGCCCCGGTAATCCCGCGCATCTCCTGGACAAATTTGTCTCTATTTTCCTTCGTCAAGCTGAATATTTTTATCTCTTCCATGGGGAGCGCCTCCAAGAGCGCCAGCAACTGCCCACCGGCCTGCCACCCGCTGCCGATGATGCCGGTTCGCCGGGCATTTTTACGGGCCAAATATTTCACGCCCAGACCGTTGGTCGCCCCCACGCGCATCTTTTGCAACACGCCGTCGGGAAAGATGGCCAGCAGTTCCCCTGTTTCGCTGCTGTAGAGCTGAACCAGTCCGACCCACCGCCCGGCTACCTTAGGCACCTTAACCCGTCTCAGCGCCCCTTCTACGGACGGATGGGTGACGATGTCGGAGTTGATCCGTAAGGCCATGATTTTGCGCCGTGGCCAGCCACCACCCATATGCTTGAAGGCATAATAGGCGTTTTCATGGCTGCAGGGCATGATATTGTCTACCCGAGGCATGAACAAAGCCTGCCCCTTTCCCAAATCCCGGTACATTTCTTCCAGCACGGCCATGCATTCTTTCATGGTCAGCATTTTTTCCACGTCCTCATTACTGAAAACCCACATGGTGTATCCCCCCTTCCGTCACGCGGAGAATGAGTAAGTTGTTCTTTCCGAAACTGAAATTAACACAGGACAAGACGTTACCGTTGAGGCTAATATCTACAAACAATAGGCGGAATTGGCAAGTGTTTTTTCTTCCTCCTTGCTATTGTCCTTGACATGTCCGAAGCAGCTGTTATGATACGAGCGGTTAACTTCTGCAAGACAAAGGCATGGCATGATTGTACGAAATATCAATGACCCGGAAGTGGTAGACACTACCTATATTGCCCATGGAGGAGGCATGGCCAGGATGGTGCTGACCAGCCGCTACCTCAAGAGCATGGAGTTTTTCGCTTTTGCCGTCCTGCCCCCGGGAAACGAACTGGAGGGGCATATCGACCCTGTCGAGGAGATATACTTCATCCTCCGGGGCAGTGGTCTCATGCAGGTTGGCGACGAAGAGCGCACAGTCAAGGAAGGCGATGCCGTCTGGATTCCCGCCGGAGAACTGCATAGCCTGAAGAATACGGGCAACAGCGTCATCAACATCATCGTTGTGGCCGCTTATCCCAAACCCGAATAACAACAGGTGACTTGTGATTAGTGTTTTATGTTTTTTTACCAATCACTAATCACTATTAGACAACTATGGGCGACTGGTTTTTCAATTTTCCCGCCTACCTGAAGGTGGGAATTTCTTTTTTTGGCATTCTGCTTCTCAATCGCCTCGGCATGGCCCTGGGGTTTGCGTCGCTGCTCTTCTCCCTGGTCTTATCCCTGTGGTCGGGCACAGGCCTGCAGGGGCTTTCTTTCCAGGCGGCAACCTTTGCCCGCCCGGAGGATTATCTTTTGCCGATCATCATCATGCTGCTCCTGTTTTTTAGCGAAGCCCTCTCCCTGACCGGCAGGGTGGAACGGACGATGGAGGCGCTTAAAGTCATTTTCCGCAGCAAAAAGACCCTTTTCATCGGCCTGCCCGCCCTGATCGGCCTGCTGCCGATGCCGGGGGGAGCAGTTTTTTCCGCACCGCTGGTCGCCTCGGTCGACCGGGACAACGAATTTACACCTCCGGAAAAAGTGGCGATCAATTACTGGTTCCGTCATATCTGGGAATACTGGTGGCCGATCTACCCCGGGGTGTTCCTGGCCATAAAATATTCCGGGCTCTCCCTGCCCATCTTCTTCCTGATCCAGATTCCCTATACCTTTGCGGCTCTTTTGGGTGGTTATTTCTTCATTCTGGGGAAAGCGAAAAAGACCGCTACAGGCAGCCCAGGGCCGGGCAAGTTTAATCTGACGGCGATTTTTTCCGCTTTGGGACCCATCACCGTCCTCGTGGTTACGGCACTCCTTGGCTCTTTCCTCCTTCCCGGCTATGGGATGTCTACGACCGAGGCGTCGCTGGTGTCGATGTTCATCGGCCTCATCCTGGCCATAACCGCGGCCTTTACGGGCCATGGTCATGCCTGGTTGCCAACCCTGAAAATGTTCCGGCGTCCCAATACCTGGCTCCTGATACTCTTGGTCATCAGCCTGCAGGTCTTTTCCGCCGTCCTCAAGTGTCCCCTCGATCCCTCGGGAACCACCCTGGTTACGGCGATGCGCAATGAATTCATCGGCGCCGGCATTCCCCTGCTGGCCGTGATCATGCTGATACCCTTCATATCCGGTTTGGTTACAGGTGTGGCCTTTGGCTTTGTAGGGACGAGCTTTCCCATCGTCTTTGCCCTGCTGGGGCAAAATGCCCCGCTGGGCGTCGTTGCCGCCGCTACGGCCCTTGCCTATGGCTTCGGTTACATCGGGATGATGATTTCCCCCATGCATGCCTGTTTCGTCGTTACCTGCGTGTACTTTCAGACCCCCCTGCTGGGCGTCTACCGCCATCTGGCTGTACCGGGCCTGATCACGCTTTTGACGGCGATGATCTTTCCTGTGCTCTATTATCTATTCCTCTGAGCCCTTAGGCCTTCTTTTCTTGCAGATATTCCCGCAAGATACCCTCCTTGCTCTTATAAAAATTCTGAATTTTTCTTACCAGGCCATCTACGTCTTCACCGATAACGGGGGCAAAACTCATCCTGGCCTTTTCGTTCCAGGCCAGGAACTCCTTGTCGGCAAAGGTCTTTTTAAGCACATCCTGCAAGGTCTTTTTCATGTCCGCCGGCAGCTTGGGAGGAGCGATCAGATAGCGCTGCGACTTCAGCGGCTCCACCAAATCCGGATAGCCGATTTCTTTGACATTATTCACACCGGGATAGTCCGTTTTGTCCGAAAAGGTCAAGACGGGCCGCAACTCCTTGGCATCGATCAGGTTCTTCAGGGAATCTTCGGAGTTCAATCCCAAAAGAACATCACCTCTGATCAGGGCAGCGTTGGCACCGGCTGTGCCGTCAAAGATTACCGGCCGGGCGTTCAGGCGCGTTTCGTCGATCAGCAAGATCGAGGCCACGTGGTTGGAGGCTCCGAAGCCGGTGATGGCAATTTTGATGGGAGATTTCTTCGAGGCCTTGACCACGTCCTCCCAGGTGCGAATCGGCGAACGGCTGTTGGTTACGACGATCTTGTTGGCCGAGGAAAGCCGCGCAATGAAGGTGATGTCGAAAAGATTAAACCCGAGTTCTCCCAAAACCGACCGGGTATGCAGGATGTCGCCGCCACTGGCGATCGTATAGCCATTCGGCCGGGCATTGTAAAGTTCGTTCATGGCTCTCATTTCCGCACCGCCGGGCAGGTTTTTGATCACAACCCCTGTGCTTGCGGGCCGGGGCGAGAGGGCTTTCAAATATCTCGTCATATGGGGCGCCAGTCCCCGGGCCACCAAATCGATGCCGCCACCGGGAGGATGACCGACAACCCAGGTAATTCTCCCATCGGGATAGACCGCCTTGGCATAACCCGCCGGCACACCCGCCAAGCCACCGAGCAGGCCCGCACATCCCGCCCCTCCCAATATCTTCAGAAAATTTCTTCTTTCCATGCCGTGGTCACTCTTCATGGCAATCTCCTTTCCTTAATGGCTACATTATAGCGATGTCGCTTGTAGCAAGTTCGCCTGTTGTTTGTCAAGACCAATCGTCTTTTCGTATGCATCTTCCCAGGGTGGGGAGGCTGGTGCAAGACTATCAGGAAGCTCCGGAAGTGACACTAGGCACGGGCAGCCAAATATTCCAGGGCCCGGGGTAGTTCGGAGAAGTCACGGATGACATAATCCGCTTCCGCCTCGCCTGGATGACCGTTTGCTTGGCTGCTACGGAAAAGTATCGTTTTCATCCCCACTTGCCGGGCGCCGAAGATGTCGCGGTAAGGGTCGTTACCGATGAAAACCGCCTGCTCTGGGCCAATCCGCAAGCTCTCGAGGGCCTTCTGGAAAAGCCGCGCATCGGGTTTCCGATAGCCATGATCGCCCGAGACAATGATGGGATCGAAATACGCATGGATGCCGACTGCTCTGAGCTCCGGGCGGGCATAAGGACTCTGGGCGTCGGAGACAATGGCGAGCCGGTAACGCAGCTGCAATTGTTCCAGCACCTCAGGAACCTTAGGAAAGAGGCGGAGCCGCTTGCGGGAGATCCCCCGCTGCACTTCCGCCAAAAATAGGGGTAACTGCCGCAGTTTCTCCGCCGCCAGGCCACGGGTGTAATCGCTGGCCCATTCCTCCAGAATCTTTTTCCAGACCAGCACCACGTCAAATTCCGGATAGGCTTCCGGACTGCCCGCTAATTGCTCCTTCATGACCCGGAAGTAGAGCTCGCGCACCTCGCCGCGGTGCAGCCTGATCCCTTGATAGGTGAGAAAGTGCCCGATGGCGCGATAAACTTCCTCCATCCCCTCATCCGTCTCGATATCCACCACTGTTCCGTTCACGTCAAATAACAGGGCCGCTATTTCCATCAAAATCTCCTCAGAATATTTTTCGCTTCCTCGATCAGCCGTCTCCGGTAAGGGTCACTCACCCAAGAGTTGCGGGCAATGCGCAACAGCGTCAGGCCCATCTGGAAGGGCAAACGGCCCGTAATGGACAGGAAGGCCCGCTCCCGGTCCGGAAAGTGGCAGGCATATTCCCAGAGGAAATGGCCGATGAAAGGCTCGGCCGCGTACTTGTCGCCCCTGGCCTGCAGAAAGAAATGTTGCAGTTCCCCGGCGACCCGTCCGACGTCGAAGACACGGTCGGCCTGCTGCATCCGCTCCAGATCAATCGCCATGACATTGAGCCCCTTGCCGAAGAGGAAATTACTGGGGGTGGCATCGCCATGCACCAGCACCTGTCTATCCTCCCACATGCGCGGCTGTTCCCGCCAACGGTCGCGCAACCAATGCAGCTCGTCGCTCTCCCCTTCCCCCAGGTACTGCTTGCGGCGCAACTTCTCCGTCAGTCGGTCCAGATAGGAACAGTCTTCCACAAAATTAACACCATAACCGGTGGCCGTCCGATTGTGCAGCTCCGCCAGAAAGTAGGCCAGGGCAGTGAGTTTAGAGAATAGCCGCTGGCCCTGATTCTGGTAAAGCGCCCCATTGATGACGGCGCTCAGGGATGTCCCCGGACAGTATTCCTCGACCAGGACGCTGTTGATCCCGGCATTGGCTCCCCAAGGGCGGACAACATGATGAGGATATCCGGCAAAACCGTAATCCTGCAGGAGGCGCAGGTTGTCGAATTCCGCCGCCATGCGCCAGGCGGCTTCAACGGTGCCGGGCCGACCCTGGCCGCCAAAATATTTCCCCACCACCCTTACCCGGCTGTGCCGCTCCTCATAGAGATAAACATCGGCCCTGGCCAGCTGAAAAACACGAAATTCGCCTGGCCTGTCGCTAAGCCCAAGCTGCGGCAGGATTTGCTGGGACAGGTAGTGGTAAAAGGGATCATCATGGGAAAGATGTCCGAGATAAGTACCTGGCATGGCTAAGGGTTACCCTTCACGACTCTTCATTAAGTCCCCATCCTCAGGGCCTAAGGTAATGTTTGTAACTCACCCCCAACTATGGTAGAGGAACTTCATCCTAACCCCGATAAACGGGACAAGTAAGTTTACGAAATTATTTTTTGCCGAAAAAAACGCAGAAAATAATTTCTTACTTACTAAAAAATAGACCATAGCAGGGAAACAACTATCCATGAACGTAACAATATCAGCAGACAGGGCTTACCGGGCGAGCCGGCTCATCAAAAAGATCTTTCTGACCTTCATCTTGGTCTCCCTTCTCCTCCCCCAAACCGGTTTCGGGGAAACCAAAGAACTCTTTCAGGGGGATTCCATCTACAATCATATCACGATACACCAGAACGATTCGGAATACTGCATGCTCTTCGGCAGACAAGCTGACAACCGGGAAACCTGCATGGATTTGAATGAACCCGATCTTTCCATCTTTGAGTACACTTCCATGATGTTCGTCGGTTTTTTGTTTAACCCCGAGACGAAAAAAGCATGCCTGATCGGCCTGGGCGGTGGTTATATTCCCACGGTTTTTCGTATGCATCTCCCAGGGATTAAACTGCAGACCGTCGAGATCGATCCCTTGGTCCATCAGCTGGCTGTAAAATACTTTAAATTTACTGTTCCGTCCTCCCAAAGTATCACGATTGCCGACGGCAGGCAATATTTAAGGAGAAATAAGGAGCGCTTCGATCAAATATGGGTGGATGCCTTTAATTCCGATTACATCCCCGCCCATATGACCACCAAGGAATTTCTCCAGCTATGCAGGTCAAGGTTATCGGAAAATGGCATCGTCGTGCAAAACGTCCATGGTGCCAATCAACTCTACGATGCGCAGGTGGCCACCTTCCGGGAAGTCTTCGCCAAAGTTTATATCTTTGAAGGAAACAGGTCGAACAATCGCATTATTGTCGCGGCTGATAAGCCTCTCTTTGCACCGCCGCTGCTGAAAGAGGCAGCCCAGCGCTATAAAGGGAAAATCGGCAAGATCGATCTTCTGGAAGAAATGGGGAAATACAATCCCAAGCCGGAGTTCAGAAAGGCCCCGGTTTTGACGGATGATTACAACCCGGCCAATCTTATGCTTCATCAGCGCTGAGAATATTTATTTTTCTTGAGGAGTCGTTATGTTTTTTGTCTATGGGGCCTATGTGCTCCTGCTGGTTTCCTTTGGGGCGGCCATTATGAGTCTGGAAATCCTTTCTTCTAATCTCATGTCCCCCTACTTCGGAGGTTCGATTTTCATCTGGGGAAGCATCATCAGTTCCTTCATGGTCCATTTATCCCTTGGGTACGTGCTGGGCGGCTACCTTTCCAAAAAGAACCTCAGTGTTTTCATGATGAATGTACTTCTCATCGGCGCTTCCCTGTGGATCATCTTCACACCCCAGATCCACCGGGCCGTATGCGAGGTGATCATGGAGCGGATACTGGATGTGCGCTTCGGATCACTGCTCGCCATGAATATCATCTTTTTCCTACCCATCACCATCATGGCCACCGTTTCTCCCTATATCATCGGCTTGGTCTCTTGCGAGGACCGGAAATCAGGCTTCAGTGCCGGCCTGGTCATGTTTATCTCGACGGTGGGGTCCTTTATCGGCACCAATGTCACGGCCTTTTATCTCGTCAGCCTGTTTCCCGTCTCCAGAATAATTCAGGGCTTGGGGCTCTACCTGCTCTGCGTTTCATTTTTCATCATGGCCATGAAAATCGATCACCGGCTGGCCCAGAGAATATCGGAGAACATCCTGGAGTGAAAATAGGGAACGTTGAGGGCAATCTTTAGACGATACATCAGGAAGTTGGAGGGAGGAGATGATGATCTTGCAAGACAAGGTAGCCATAGTTACCGGTGCTGCCCAAGGGATGGGCAAGGCCATCGCCCTGGCGCTAGCCGGTGCGGGCGCGCATGTTGTCTTAAATGACATAAAAGACGAGGAAGCGGTGGCTGAGGTGCAGGCGGGCATAGAAAAAATGGGCCGCCGCGCCTTCTATGTGCGCGGTGATGTCTCCCAGGAAGAAGAGGTGTTACAAATCGTCTCATCAACCCTTGGGCTCTTTCAGAGAATAGACATCCTGGTGAACAATGCCGGCCTGAGAACCATTGCCTATCTCGGCCTGGATAGCTGTCCCGTCCTGGAGATGGAGGCAAAACATTGGGATCGCATGATCGCCGTTAATCTGCGCGGACCCTTCCTCCTTTCTAAAGCGGTGCTGCCACAGATGATCAAACAAGGTTTTGGCAGTATTATCAACATCTCTTCCGGAGCCGGCCACCGGGCCGTGCCAGGTAAAAGCGCCTATTCAGCATCGAAACACGGCCTGGAAGGCTTGACAAAGGCCCTGGCCGGGGAGGTAAGACAGTTTAATATCCGGGTGAATGCCCTCGAACCGGGAGGCAGGGTAGATGTTGACGGCCGCGGGGGCTTGCCCGCCGAGGTCATCGTTCCCCCTTGTCTTTTCCTGGCCTCCGATGCCAGCCAAGGCATTTCCGGACAATCCATAATTGCGGCCCAGTGGAATGAGCAGCAATTGCTAAAAGGAGGATTATGAAATGGGGGAGATGATCCTTCCTGAGATAAACCTGGCAGGGCGCGTAGTGATCGTGACCGGTGCCGATCGCGGTCTCGGCCGTGCGATGTCGCTGGCTCTGGCCCAGGCCGGGGGAACGGTGGTACTGGCCTCGCCCGCTTTAGATGAACTCCGGGCCTTGGCGGCTAAGATCGAATCCCTGGGCCGCGGCCGAGCCATCGCCAGCCTGGTGGACATCACCGATTTCGCGTCCTGCCGGTCACTCGTCCGGGCCACTTTGGAAAAAACGGGCCGCCTCGACGTGCTCATCAATAACGCACGGCGGCTAACCCGCGGTCCCGGTCTCAAGGCCGACGAGAATACCCTGCCCTTCTACGCAGTCGATCCTTTCTTCTACGAATCATCGGTGCGGGTCAACGTGACAGGCACCTTCTTCATGAGCCGCGCCGCCGTGGAACACTTCCTCGGGCAGGGGCGGGGTAAGATCATCAACATCACCACCTCCCTCTGGCATGCCTATCGCCCCCATGACTCACCCTACGGGGTGACCAAGGCGGCCTTGGAGGCGGCGACCCAAATCTGGGCCCGCGATCTCGAGGGCACAGGCGTGACTGTCAACTCCCTGCTGCCCGGCGGATCGGCGGATACGGATCCGGATAAACCGCAGAAACCCGGCACGGTGCTGCTTCCCGTGGATATCATGAATCCGCTCGCCCTTTGGCTGGCCTCCACACGTTCCGACGGGGTCACGGGCTGCCGTTTCGTGGGCAAGAAATGGGATCCAATGCTCCCGCCCGACCGGGCCGCAGAAACCGCCCGGGAAGAACCTGTTTTTAACGGGCAGCCTCAGGGTACCTTTTCTTTGCCGATCAATCGCTGACTGCGGATGCCGGGACCCCTGACACCCAGGGCACGTACTGCACAGGAGCCTTTATCCCGGAAGCCTCGTTCTTTTCCAGAGCCAGGGCCGCGGTGTTTTTTCCGTAGGTACAAGCCGGTTCATAGGACCAGCCCTTTGCCAGACGGGCTTCCTCAGCTTGCAGACACCGATAGGCGTAGCGCCCGATGAGCGGCGCCAGGAGGCGTGTCCCCCATCCGAAGGCCCCGTAGATATCCTGCAACAGCCGTTCCATCTTCCCGTAGTGTCGCGGCTCGTCGCGGTACCACTTACGCATCGCCCAGACAGCGCCGGCGTAGGTGGAACGGAGGGGAAAGACCTCCCGGGCCAAACGCTTCCGGATCCTTTTTTCCGGATGATCTTTATAGCGCTGCCAGCCCGCGAGCATGACGCCGATCAAACGGGCCAGACTGGGCCCATTGACGGCAAAATCCTGGTGGAAAGCCGCGAGGAGAAACCCTTCCTCCGCTCCCGGCGGGATGTTCTTATGGCGGTAGCTGAAGCGGTATTGGCCGTGGGCATCAGCCGGCGGGAATTCGGTCTCGGGCAAAAGCGCCCCCTCGCGGCGGCGCTCCTCGTACAGCGGAGTGCCGGGATTGGGCATATAGAGCATGAACTGGTGAAAGACCGTGTTATGGCTCACGGCGTAATCAATGATCCCCCCTATATTTTCCGGAGTATGATCATCCAGTCCGATGATGGAGGAACCGAGCACCCGTATCCCATGGGCTTGCAGGCGCTGGACGACTTTCCTCGTATCCACCCCCCGCAGCTTCTGGTAGGCGCTGTTCTCGCCTTCCAGCCCCATCCAGACCCAGCCGATGCCCAAGCCGACCAACTGTTCCATGGTATAGGACTCCAGAACCCTTGCCGAAGAGAAGACGGAGAGGGACCAGTTTTTTTTCTGGTCTGCCATCAGTTCCAGCAGTCGGAGGGTCCGCTGGCGATGAAGAAGGAAGTTTTCATCGAGGACGAAAAAGGAATGTGTCTTTAGTTCTTCGGCAATGCGGCACATGACGGCGAAGAGTTCGTCCCCAGTTTCATAAAAATTGAGGAACTTTCCCTTGCCGCCAAAGAGGGCCGAGGTGGAACAGAAATTACAACCCACCGGGCAGCCCACGGAAGGGATGAGGATCGCCGCCGTACCGCCGGGCCGGTCCCCCAGGCTGAGGCCCATGATGCGCCCGCCGAAGGCGGAAAGCACCGCCGGATGCCTGATCGGGGCGTCTTCCGCTTCCCCGAGAAACCTGCGGAACCAGCGGATGCCGTCGCCCCGGACGATGATGGCCCCATCGATCAGGTCCTCGATCCCGCCTTTATTGGTAATATGGCCACCCAGGACAATGATGGCCCGGGGACGGTGGCGCCGGATGAGCTCGCACATGCGCCGCACCTTGCCCACATTGACCATGATGGCCCCAATCCCGATCACGTCATAGTCGTTATCCCGAATCTCGGCGAGGAAGCGTTCCTCCGAGGGGAAATCAAGAAGGGTGCAGGGCGCTTCGATGTTGGCCTGAATCATCATCAAGCCGAAGGAACGGTGGAACATCCGGAGGGAAAAGCCGCCCTGGACCCGGGTTACCTGATTCTGATACAGCTCCATGGGATTTACGGCCCGGCTTCCGTATGCATCGTCTACGGCATAAGGTCCGAAGACGCTGGATAATAAGATCCGCGTTCCCCTGCCTTGGGGTGCACGAATAATTTCTCCCTTCTCTGTCCTGTCCTGTTCATTTGTCTGAGTCATTCTTTTCCCACCTTTCATTGTAAGGTGAGATATTTTACTAAGCTAATTTACTCAATGAAAGTAAATAATTAGGTTTTACAATTGTTTTACAAAGGGGCAGGAAATTTAATCGCTATTTACCGGAAGAGGGAGATAATGTCTCCTTGATCAAGGACTGTTCATGGCGGGCCAGGAGCAGGGCCAGGGCGCAGGAGCCGAGTTGCGCCATCATGTCGTCGGTGCGACTAAGAACGATCACCGGTACCCGCGCCCCGATTACGAGGCCGGCCACTTGGGCATCCGCCAGATGTTCCAGCTGCTCCGCCAGGATACCGCCGGCCTCCGCGTCGGGCACGACCAAAATGTCTGCTTGACCAGCCACGGGCGAGACCACGCCTTTTGTTTTGGCCGCCTCCGCGGAAATGGCGACATCGAAGGATAGGGGCCCGTCGAGCACGGCCCCGGTGATCTGGCCGCGGTCGGCCATCTTGCACAGCACGGCCGCATCCAGGGTCGAACCCAATTTCGCCGTGATGTGATCTTGGGCCGACAGGACAGCCACCTTGGGAAGCTCGAGGCCAAGGGCATGGACGAGGTCGATGGCATTCTGGACAATGTCCCTTTTTTCCTCCAGCGTGGGCGCAATGTTGACCACGGCGTCGGTGAGAAAGAGCGGGCGCGGCATACTCGGCACATCCATCGCGTAGACGTGGCTCATGCGCCGCGCCGTGCGCAGTCCCTGGGGCGCATTGACAAATTCCATGAGCTCGTCCGTATGGAGACTGCCTCTCATCAGGGCATGCACCTTGCGTTCCCGCGCCATGGCCACGGCATGGGCAGCGGCGGCGTGGCTGTGCTCGGTGCTGACGATTTCGTAGGGCGACAGGTCTAGGCCGGCCTGGGCGGCGGCGGCGCGGATCTTAGGCTCCGGTCCGATCAGGACCGGGATGATCAGTTTTGCCTGGGCCGCCTTGTCCACCGCCTGCAGCGAGAGCGTGTCCACGGGATGCACCACGGCGGTCCGCAGCGGTTCCATCCCCTGTGACAGCTCGATCAGTTTCCGGTGGTGCCGGCCTTTCTCCAGGAGCTTGACTTCCGGAAGTATCACGCGTTCCCGGGAAATCTTTTCCGTCGGGGCAATCACCTCTGCTGTCCCGCTAATGACCGTTTTCCCCAGCTGGTTAGTTGCCTGGCAAGCCAGGATGACACGGTGTTTATCCTCATACTTTTCGGCTACCCGGACGGTAACGGTAATCGTGTCGCCCAGCCCTACAGGGCGGTGAAATTGCAAGGTCTGTTCCAGGTAGATGGTACCGGGTCCGGGCAACTGTGTGCCGAGCACGGTCGAAATCAGGGCGCCGCCCCACATGCCGTGAGCGATGATCTTGTTGAACATGTCGCTCTTCGCGAACTCCTCGTCCACGTGCGCCGGATTGACATCCCCGGACATGACGGCAAAGAGCTCAATGTCTTTGTAGGTGAGGGTACGAACGATACTTGCCGAGTCCCCCACCTCTAATTCGTCAAATGTACGGTTCTCGATGCGATCCATAACCATCCTCCGGCAGTGGTGCCTCCACCCTCGTGCTGCAGGCATGGAGGAAAAGGGGATTTCCAATCCCGAGAAGATTGTTGTCTCCTTTACCTCGTTGTTTATGACATAAATTTACAGCAGACACCTCTATTTGTCGATAATAGATTTTAGCTAGCATTGTTTTAAGCCTCTGCCCGGTCTCATCCGTGGGATAAATCCATTCCCAGGCAGGAAATATCAGGCCCGTTGACTCTTTCTGCCGTCTGTGTAAAAATAGCTTATGATTGCTCGCTATCCGTGGTTTTTCCACCCGATTTTTGTCTTTGTCTTTTCGATCCTGGCGCTGGCCTCTTCCCTCTTTCTCTACATTTACTGGTATGTGAGCGTCAGTACGGGACTCCAGGACCTGGTGCTTCGCTATCACCTTGATCCGGGCCAGTTTCTGGAAGCCAGGACTTGGGTGGTCATCCTGGTTCTCTCGATCCTGGTGGCCATCATTCTCTCGGGAACGCTGATTATCTTCGTTTACAGCCAGAAGATGATGCGCTTGAACCGCCTGCAGCATGAGTTCATCAACAACTTTACTCACGAATTGAAGACACCCGTCACCTCGCTTAAGCTGTATCTGGAAACCTTTGCGAAACATGAACTGCCCCGGGAGGAACAGCTCAAATACATCGGCTACATGCTCCAGGATGTGGAACGCCTGGCAGACAATATCAGCCGTATTCTTAACCTGGCCAGGATGGAAACACAGACCTTTGGTGGAGAATTTGTCCTTTCCGATCTCGTGCAAACGGTGCAGCAGTTCCTGGAAAAAAACCGTCATCTCTTCGAGAGGTGCGTCATCCGGCTTCACAACCCTTCCGGGGCGACCTTCTTCTATCCGATCAACCGTCTTCTCTTCGAAATGCTGTTGATGAACATTCTCACCAATGCCATTAAGTACAATGAAAGCGAAGTACCAACCATCGATATCCGTTTTTTGACCCAGAAAAATACCCTGAACATTCTTTTTGAGGATAACGGCATCGGCATTGCGAGAGGAGAAAGGAAAAACATTTTCCGTAAATTTTACCAGGCCGGGCAGTCGCGCACCCAATCGCCCAGCGGCAGCGGACTGGGCCTCTATCTGGTCCAAAATATCGCCCGGATGCACAAGGGCAAGGTGGTCGCCGATAACAGACAGGACCAGCAGGGTGCTGTTTTTACCCTCATCCTGCCCTTTCATCCGCAACAGGCCTGACAGATGGGAAAGATTTTTTTGCCTTTTTTATGATAGCTTTGTACATAAGGCAGGGGTAAGGACATGGAAGATTCCGGTAAAAAACGCATTCTGATCATCGAAGACGACCAGCATATTTCCGAGGGACTGAAGTTGAACCTGTCCCTGCAGGGCTACGAGGTGGATATCGCCCCGGACGGCGTCGTGGGTCTCCAGAAATGGAAGGCAGGGCAGCCTCACCTGATCATATTGGATATCATGCTCCCCGGTATCGACGGCTTTTCCGTTTTGCAGAGCATCCGCCTGGAGGATGAACGTCTGCCGATTCTGATCCTTTCGGCACGGGGAAGTTCGGAAGACCGCGTTAAGGGGCTTAGCCAAGGCGTGGACGATTATCTAGCCAAACCCTTCGATCTCGAAGAATTTATGCTGCGCGTGGAAAGGCTCTTGGCGCGCGCCTCCTGGGCCGGCCCGTCGGCATACCTACTCCCCACCGCAACGTTGCCGGAAACTTACAGTTTCGGCAACAATCGGATTGATTTCCGCACCTCCACCGCCATCGTCAAGACCGGCAAGATCACCCTGACGGAACAGGAAGTGAAGCTTTTGAAACTATTTATCGCCAACCGGGGAAAAGTGCTTTCGCGAAAGCAGATCCTCGAGATTGGCTGGGGTTATGCCGGTGTCATTGCCACCCGCACCGTAGACAATTTCATTGTCCGGCTCCGCAAATACTTCGAGGAAGACCCTCAGAATCCCGTTTATTTCAAAAGCCTCCGGTCCGTGGGCTACATCTTCGATCATGAAGACGGGGCATCATCAGACAGGTAAAAGGGCTAAAACATCCTTGACTTACATCGGGTTTCTCACTACACTCCGCCCCTGAAGAGCAGGATTTTATCTAGTTTCCATCCGGAAACGGTTCTTTTCCGCCCTGGCGGTGTCAATCTGCGGGCTTGCTTGTGCGGCGTACGCTGTGTACGCCTCCGCGCAACCCCTTGATTTCCTACCCAGGACGCAAAATCCCTCGTTTCCGAATTGGAAACCAATAGCGTCTCATCCGGAGTTTCCGGATGGACACTATCTAACTTGCGGAGGAGAGCCCATGAAAAATATTCACCTTACCGTAGCGATCAGCAGTTACGACCATGTGCGTGATTTCGTAGCCGGAGACGTCAACGCCGAGGGTATCGACATTACACCCCTCAATCTGGTGCATGAAGAGATCTTTTACCGCTTTCTCAAGTACCGGGAATGGGATGTCTCGGAGGTATCCTTTGCCAAATATGTCGCGCTCCGCTCGCAGGGCGACGAGAGCCTGTCGGCCATCCCTGTTTTTCCCTCGCGCGCCTTCCGATTGAGTTCCTTCTATGTCCGCCGCAACGGCCCGATCAGTAAACCCGAGGATCTGGCCGGAAAAAAGGTCGGCATCCCGGAATGGGCGCAGACAGCATCCGTCTACACCCGGGGCTATCTAATGCACCAGATCGGTATCCCGCTGCAGGATATTGCCTGGTTTCAAGCCGGCGTCAATGGTCCGGGCCGGACGGAAAAGGTGGCGCTCAAGGTTCCCCAAGGGGTGAATTACAGGCAGGTAACAGACCGCTCTTTGTCGGAAATGCTGCTGGCGAGCGATCTGGATGCCGTGCTGAGCGCCCGCCCTCCGCAGGCTTTCCTCGACGGGAACCCCGAGATTGTGCGACTCTTCCCCGACTTTTTGACCGCTGAAGAAGCCTACTGGCGGGAAACCAGGATTTTTCCCATTATGCACGTCATCGTCCTGCGCACCGATATCCTGAAGAGCTACCCCTGGGCGGCCATGAACCTGCTCAAAGCCTTTGAGGAAGCAAAACGCCGCAGCCTCGAGCGGGCCCTGGATTTTTCCGCCAGCCGGTTCCCCATACCCTGGGGATCTGAATATGCCAACCGGGCCGTGAAAATCTTCGGCGCCGATTATTGGCCTTACGGAATCGAGCCCAATCGCGTCACCTTGGAATCCTTCCTGCAGTACGCTTACGAACAGGGGGTCTGCCACCGTCACTTAAAACCGGAAGAGCTGTTTCCGCCGTCGGTGCAGAGTTCATTTGTGATCTGAAGAAGTGGACAATTCCGCCATGGTCGCTTCTCGCGGGAACCAGCGGTGGTTTCCTCTTAAAACCGGATCACCGGTGCACGGTGATGTCCTGCAGATCCGAGCTCGGGCTCTCGATCAGGACGGGATAGCGTGCCGTGGCCTGTCGTGCTAGGCCGTGCAGCAGGGAATGCCTGAAGGAACGATAGCGCGTTTTAGGGATTCTAAGGTCGCCGAAGATCCGACAGCGCAGATACTCTTTGCTGCTAAGAAAAACTACGGCGGCTGAGGCAAGCCGCGTCAGCATATCCTTTTTTCCGAAATGGCGGGTGTAGAGGTTTTTAATTTCCTCCAACAAAATCTCACTCCGCCGGTTTTGTATGAATATTTGGGCGGCAACGACAAAATAGCGCATCACTTTCAGGAGCTTTTTATAGTGCTGTGCACGCTCACGAATGCGCGCATCAGGATGGTCCAGGCAATACAGGTATCCCCCAAAGGCAGTTTTCATCGCCCTAAGCAGTGAGGCGCCGTTTCTATTGTAATCTATTTCAAAAGCCAGGCGGAGAAATTCTTCTGATTCCTCTCTGGTAAAATGATCATGATGGAACCAGATTTTCCCCTGGCCGTGTTTGGTTTCATAGGGAAGATCGGCGATAAGCCTATCCTCCTTTTCATAATCCTTATACAATTTTGTCCCCGGTAAAGGTCCCAGCTGCATGAATTGCACATATTCCGGATTCAGGGAGGTCACAAAGTCCACGTCTTCCCAGATCGTTTTTTTATCATGGTATTCAAGGAAGAGAATAGAGGAAGCCATGACGCTGATGCCCCTTTTTCTTAATTCACCGATAAGCTGGTAAAAATCGATGTTGGCGTTTTTTTCATAAATTTCTTGCTTCGACTCCACGCCGAGCCAGATAAAGGTCACTCCCAGGCGGACAAGAATATCCAAATCGCCGATGGCAAGCAAAGTTTCCGCAGAACTGAAGATGGAAAATGTAAAAAAACGCCGATTCTTTTCCATGAGTTCCAATAATTCCAGGGCGCGCTCTTTCATTTTTAAGAAATTTTCGTCCAATACGCCGAATTCCGTGATATTTTTTTCATCCGCATAGCGACAGCAGACCTTGAAGATATCCCGGCCGGTTTTTAAGTAGGGGATATAGTCGCCAAAGAAATGCGATGTAGCGCAGAAACGACATCTGTTGGCACAACCCAGGCCCGTCACCAGAATGCCCGAGTCGGCCGGCCAGGGAACCCCCATGACTTGCCGGTTGAAGGAGCTGTATTCCAGCGGATGCTCGATGGGCTTGTGCTGATCTTCTCCGAAGAGCTTCCTCAAGAAATAGACGCCCTCGCCCTTGCAGATGAAATCATGGTCGATCAGAGATTCTAGTTGGGGAATGCTGGTGCCGTGGCCCCCCAAAATGATCTTCGCTTTTGGTGACACTTCGCGAACAAGCCGCGCCATTTCTTTCGCTTTTTTAAAATTGGGGACAATAAAGCTGATGCCGATATAATCATAGCCTTTGCGCAGCTCCTTTTTAAAGCGCTCCAGGGTAGGAAAATCCAGGACCACGGCCGGCATGTCGACATTCTCCGCCAAAAAATACAGACCTTGACTGCCATGATTGAATCTGTAGGAAAATATGCCCTGTTCTCTCGTGACCTGATTGTGAAACAGTTCCATTTTATTATCTTTTTCACCGTATTCATCATCCACGGCATAGGGTCCGAACACGGAGGTGAGTAAGCATTTCATGCGATCTTTCCTTGCTTTGTTATTTGCAGGTGAACCATATTTTCGCACCAGTATACAGAAAGAGCCAGGAAATAGCGTGTAAAACAAATGTAAAATGCTGCTTGCTCCGTACGGTCATGTCCCAGGCCCAAAGATAAAAAATAGAATTGTATTGACTTTTATTATAATGGGCATATCATGGTCTCAACAATGTAATCGACATCACTGAAAAAATGATGATCTCTCTTCCCTCGGGAAAACGCACTAGTTATTAGAGCCCTGTCCATTACAATGAGACAGGGCTTTTCGTTATAAGCTAAGCGTTAAAAGAAGAAGGAAAGGGCAATGAACATTTCAATGAAGGGGGAGCAGTAATGGATATCCATTTAGTGGAACATGTGAACAATTTCGTTAAATTGCAGGATAATCTCTGGGAAAGCGGTTGGTGGAAACTTGATGAGCAGAAGGCGGAAAAACTTGTGGGGGGACAAATTTATTTTCACAAAACCCGGCAAGAGCCTTCATTTTATGGAGGAAACATCCTCGGCTACCGCGTTGAAGAAGTTGGACAACATCAAGGCCGGATTATTTTCAAGCTCCAGCATAGTAAGACCTGTAGAAATGTTTGCACCGATAAATCAGGATGGTCCGATAACATGAAAATAATCGGGCTGGAATAGCGACAATCTGTCCTCAGGGCGGCAGTCCAGAGCTAACGGCACTGGATTTCCGCCGGGTTGATCAACTCCTCCTTTCCCGGTATCCAGAAACTGATATTGACAAAGGGACCGCATTTTTTTACACTGATTCCTGAAGTAGCAAGACCCACGCCCGTGCCAATCGCAAAGATATCAGGGAGGGGAAATAGGTCATGCCAAAGCGGGGATCGAGACAGATCTGTTTTTATGCGGTACTTGCACTCCTTTTGATCGCAGCGGTAGTTTTTGCTCGGTCAACGCATCTTTCTTACAATTCCGGCCCACCCTTTAAAATCAAACTCCTGAAACCGGTAAGCCTCCCTGCTCAGGCGGCGATGGGTGAAGCCCTTTATGATCCCCAGGATCCCTACGCCATCTTTATCTATTATGAACTGGGCATGCACTGCGTCGGTTTCGATATTTCCTACTGCTGCGTCATTCCACCCTACAACAGCATCCAGGCGCAAGCCATCCAGGCCGCTCAGGGCGGAGGGCGCCCGCGCCTCCTCGCACCAGGCGACGGCTTGACGCTTGCCTACTCCCTGCGGGACAACAGTTACAGCGAGGGAAACAAGATGCGCTACTGGGGGGCGCCGAAAGATGTGAATGGCAACGGCAAGATGGATGAACCGGGGGATATCCTGGCCAATTATGTCTGGACCCATCTTTTCCTTTACAGTGATCTCGAGGGGACCCTCCCGCCGGACTGGACCGAGGCCAAACGCCGGCATGTGGGACGGGAGATCCAGATCCCCGTGGACGCTGGTCCTACGGGCAAGCATCTTTCCGGAGGCACGCTTACCTATGCGGGAAGCAAGGGCGGAAATATTGTCTTCACCGATTCCTTGCTGCCGGAGGTAAAGAATGTCCCCCTGACCCTGACGGCGTCCTATCTTTGGGATGCCCTCGGCCTGCCCCTAACCGCCTTCCATGACAGCCGGCGCAAAGGTTCCATCCGCACGATTACCTCCGAAGAGTTCCAGCCCTTCCAGTATGCCGTGGTTGAGCTGCGGGATAAGTCGGGCCAGCCGGTCCTGTCCGGCGGGAAGCCCTTGTCCTTCTTCGGCACCAACCCCGTGGACCTGCCGAACTGCTATGTGTGCCACTCGGGAGAAGGAAAAGCCGCCTTGCTGGCAAGGCAACAGGGCCGGACCTTGTTTGATAAAGAGTATGCCTACTGGAAGAAGAACTATCCCGATGTCACCGATTTCGTGGCCCGGCAGTTTCAAGCGGCCATCAACGTGCTCGAAATCCACGACCACCAATTTGGCACTTCCTTCCTGAAAGAGTACAATCCCGAGGCCTCGGCCAACCGTCTCGGTTCCGTAGGCCCGATCAACTGTGCCGACTGTCACGGCGACAATATCAGCGGTAACCTGCAGACTCCCCGGCCCGGGGCCACGGGCTACAAGGCCGTAAAAGCGATGAACCTGACCGAGGCGATCCACAGGACCCACGCCATCGCTGTCCCCATGCCCGATAAGGCCGGCCGGACCCAGAGTTGCCAGGCCTGTCATCCCTCCCGCTGGCAGCAGGAACGGATGAATACCCTCGCTACAAATCCCTTTCAGATCGTCGATGAAAGGGGCAACCCCCGCTTTTCCGATTCCGATGTGCGCATCGCCGGCGGCGGTTGTTATCTGCGACGGGATGCCCACGCCAACCCGGATGTCAAACCGCCCTTCTTCCTGAACGCCATCGGGAAATGGTACCTCAGGGAAGTAAGCCGGAAGGATGAGTCCGGCAAAACCGTGGCTGAGCTGCGGGGGCTCTATTGCACCAATTGCCACAACGGGCTGTCTCAGGCACTTTACCGCCATGACGAGCTCACGGACGCACCTAAACAGGAAGGCCGGACGTTACGCAACAAACCGATCCCGGAAGTCATCGGCGCCATTGCCGGGGGGGACGCCGCTCTCTTTAAGAGCTACTTTGCCGATCCCGTCGTCGGGGCAAAAGGGGAGCCCCTACGGGCTTATTACGAAAAGCATGCCGGCGCCACCCTGGTGAAAGCCTCCCGTAACCCGCAGGGCAAACTCGAACTTTCCCCCTGGAACGCAAAAGGAGGCGAGCCGGTATCCTATGCCGCGGCCTCGGGCGGCAGCGACTGGTGGCTGTCCCCGGGAGAACCCCACTGTGCCGACTGTCATCTGGCGCCCTTTGTGGAGAGCGCGGGGGGAAGTTATTTTCCCATCGATCAGCCGCACAAGTACTCCCTGTACCGCTATTCCAAAGCCCATGGCGTCCTTGCCTGTCAGACCTGCCATGAGTCCATCCACGGCCTCTATCCGGTACGCTATGAAGGACCGACGGGAACCGTGGATTTGACAACCCATCAGCAAGCCCTGCAGTTCAGCCCCGACGGCCAATATGCCGGGCCAGTGACCTGTGCCGCCTGTCACCGGGTGAATGAAAGAGGCGTCCCGGTCCAACTCCAGGGCACGCCTTATTTCAACGACTACTGGGCAGCGGTAACGCTCCAGCATGCCATGCGGGAGGGTGATGAAAAGCTCCCGCTGGAAAAACTGCTGGAAAAATATCCCTATCAGAAGGCACGGCAGATCGTACTTGAAGGATGGGAATAGGTGGGTTCCATCAGGGAAGCACCTCCAGATAATCCACCCAGGAAACTGAGCTTTCACCTGTATCGTCGGAATCATTCATGATGGCGATCCGGGCGCGGCCAGGCGGTTTGGCGCCGAAGGCCCGTTCATAGTCTTCAAGGATATTGACTCTTTCTTCCCGCCAGGTCCCTACCCGTCCCGGACCCTGTTCGAGCAGGACCATCATAGCCCGGTCCGTGTAAGGACTGACGAGAAAGGTCTCGGGGGATTCCTTGCTGGCCCAGACATAACTCAGACTGCTGTGAGGCGGGTATTCGCCATAGAGCGACTTCGCGAAGCCATATTTGAGGCGTTCCAATGCCCCGGCCCGGTCCGGATCGTACTCGAACATGACGTAAATGCGAATGGGATAATCATCGCCTGCCTTGAGCGTGGCATCACCTTTCCGGTAAATGTTACCCACTTTCCAGCGCCACCGCAGAACAGGATAGCGGGAGACGCTGAAGGCTTCCCGGTAGACGATAGCCGAGGCCGAGGCATTGCTTGCGGCGCGCAGCGCGCTTTCCCCGTTGTGCCTTTCGATACTATAGGAGGAGTGCTTCTTGATCTTCGGAAAAGTAAAGGGTTGCCAATTGTCGAGGTTCAGGAAGTCCTCGCGGAAGAGGGGCTGCTTTTCCTCCGCCCCCGTGGCTAAAGGGAGGAGAGCCGCCAGGATGGCCAGCAGGGTAATGATCGCCCACAGTTTCATTTTTCTATCCTCGGAAGCCCCTTAGAGTTCCAGATTAAGGCCGACGGCCAGGAGATGACGCTGATAATTGTAACGGGGATCGGCAGAGTCCTGGTCGAGGAACTGGTACTCCGACCATAGTTTCCAGGCCTTAGCCAGGGGAATCTCCAGCCTCGCCTCGCCCTCCCAGGTCTGGTAGTCCTTGTGCGGAAAAGCAGGGTTGTCAAAGGCAAAGGCCCGCGGGTAATCCCTGGTCCAGTAGGCCACCTCGGCTCTCAGCAACGGTCCCCGGTCAAATCGGTAGCGTGAGCGGACCCGGTAACGCCGGTAGGTATAATCGTTGTACCCTACGAATTCGTCGTCCCGCCAGATTTGATCGTAATCGAAATAGACAAACCATCCCTTCTGAACGGTCTGTCGTACCGTGACCCCGGCCGCAGAATAGGTATATTTCCGGATCGTTCCGTTCACCAAATTCCCCTGGAGGTCCCGTGTCCGACGGCTGTCCCAGTCGCGGGCATAGTAGCTGTAATTCACGTTCAGCTCCGTGGTTGGGAAAATATCATATTCCACCTCCCCGCCGGCCCGGTAATAGAGATGATCCAAAGAATCGAGGAGGGGCACTTCTTCATAGTCGTTTTCATTTATGTCCGCATTGATGGCAAAGCGCACCGGCGTCGTGCGGACCTGGAATTTTGCCGTCAATCCGTAGCGCCAGTAGGAAAACCGGTTAGCCAGACTTTCCGCGGTCCCGGTGGTTGCCCGCTCCTGCCCTGTATCACGGTCGAAATAGACCTCCTTGTTATAGGCCACATAGGGGCCGATAAAGAAGGTGTTCCGCCGGGCGCCCTTTTTACCCAGGAGGAGCTCCAGGCCTGTCCCCAGCTTAGTCCAGTAGTTCTCGGCGTTATCCAGATTTCCGGCGGGATAAAACCTGCCCGTCGCCTTGAGAGAGGTGAGGAGCCTCCTGTCCTCGGGTCCCAGGGCATGGTCTCCCTTCACGGCCAGAGGGATGAAGAAGCCTGACTTCCTCTCGGGCTGCACCACCGCGTTTAAGAAGGGGTCGAAAAAGCTGTCCTTGGGAGTAAGAAAGGCGTTGCTGTCGAAGCCGAGACCCGTTTCCGCCTCCAGGGAATAGTTCTTTTCCGCTCCCGGAGCCATACCGGCCTGGGCAAGAATTGCGAGCATAAAGATCGTCCTCGATGACCATTTCCTGAACTTCTTCATGAGAATCCTCCTGAACGCCGTCCCGTATTAACCACAGAGAACACAGAGGCATTCTCCGAGCACTCTGTGGTTTGCCGTTCCAGCCTCTTATCCGCCGTCCTTTTGCAATCATTAACCTTACTTAAATTTAAGAACAGGCGCGGTTGGTGTCAAGGAACAAGGGTTAGCCATTTGCCCAGGGTTAGCCTTTTGCCAGGGTTAGCCATTTGCCCTTGACTCGGGAGCGCCGTTTTCTTATACTCGCCTCATCATGGGGGAAGGAAAACTAACAACGTTGGGGTTGTCACCGGTGCGGACCTGTTTTCGGATATCCATCTTCGCGATCTTTTTTTTGCTTAGCGCCTGCGGTAAGCCTCCCTGGAACAATCCCTATCCTGTTGCCGAGGCGGAAAAATCGACATTATACACCTCTTTCACGGAACGCCCCAAACATCTCGATCCGGCCGTATCCTATAGTTCCAACGAATACAACATCATCGCGCAGATCTACGAGCCGCCCCTGCAGTACCATTTCCTCAAGCGCCCCTACACGCTCGTTCCTTTGACGGCAACCGAGGTGCCGGCGCCGGCCTACTACGATAAAACGGGCCGTCATCTTCCTGCCGATGCCCCGGCCGAACGCATTTCCTACAGCGTCTACGAGATCAGGATCAAACCGGGCATCCGTTACCAGCCGCACCCGGCCCTGGCCCGGGATGCCCAGGGACGATATCGTTACCGGGCCATGGCAGCGGCAGAGCTGGAGCGGAAACGCACCCTGTCCGATTTTCCCGAAACCGGGACACGGGAACTGGTGGCGGCGGACTATGTTTACCAGATCAAGCGCCTGGCTCACCCCCGTCTCCATTCTCCTATCCTCGGGCTCATGTCCACTTACATCCTCGGCCTGCCGGAATTTGCCAAAGAAGTCGAAAAAGAATATTTCCGCCTCGTCAAAAACCTTAAGGGCGACGCCCGCGGTATCCATCTGGACCTGGAGCGGTTTCCTCTTTCCGGAACGGAGGTCGTGGACCGCTACACCTATCGCCTCAAGATCAAGGGGAAGTATCCCCAATTCGTCTACTGGCTCGCCATGCCTTTCTTTGCACCCCTGCCTCCAGAAGCGGATGCCTTCTATGATCAGCCCGGCATGGCGGAGAAAAATCTCGTGCTCGATTGGTTCCCCTTAGGCACGGGGCCGTTCATGCTCACGGAAAACAATCCCAACCGGCAGATGCTCCTGGAGCGGAACCCTTATTTCCATGCCGAGACCTATCCGCACGAAGGCATGCCAGGAGATGCCGAGGCCGGGCTGCTGGCCGATGCGGGCAAGCCGCTGCCGCTGGTGGAAAAGGTGACCTTCAGTTTGGAGAAGGAATCAATTCCCTATTGGAACAAGTTCCTGCAAGGCTACTATGATGCCTCCGGTGTAGGCTCCGAGAGCTTCGACCAGGTAGTGCGCGTGGGCGGCCAGGGTGAAGTGGGACTCACGGAGGCGATGCAGGCCAAGGGCATACGCCTGGCCACGGCGGTGGAGACCTCGACTTATTACATGGGTTTCAACATGTTGGATCCGGTAGTGGGAGGCTATAGCGAGCGGGCGCGCAAGTTGCGGCAAGCGATTTCCCTTGCCGTGGATATCGAGGAGTATGTTGCCATCTTTACCAACGGCCGCGGCATCCCTGGCCAGGGTCCGTTGCCGCCAGGCATCTTCGGCAATCGCGAGGGCCGGGAAGGCCTCAATCCCTATGTCTATGATTGGGTGCACGGCGCGGCGCAGCGTAAACCCCTCACGGACGCCAAACAGTTACTCGCCGAGGCCGGATACCCCCGGGGCGTGGATACGAAGACCGGGGTGCCGCTGGTGCTCAATTTCGATGTTACGGCCGCCGGTCCCGACGATAAGGCCCGTCTTGACTGGTATCGCAAGCAGTTCGCCAAGCTGGAGGTGCAGCTGGTAATCCGCAATACCGACTACAACCGGTTTCAGGACAAGATGGCCAAAGGCAACGCCCAGATCTTCCTTTGGGGGTGGAACGCCGATTATCCCGATCCGGAAAATTTCCTGTTTCTGCTCCACGGTCCGCAAAGCAAAGCCCGGGGCAGCGGGGAAAACGCCGCCAATTACGATAATCCGGAGTTTAACCGGCTTTTCGAGCAGATGAAGAACATGGACAACAGCCCGGCCCGGCAGGCGATCATCGACCGGATGGTGGAGATTGTGCGCCGCGATGCACCCTGGCTGTGGGGCTTTCACCCCAAGATTTTTGCCCTCTATCACACCTGGTACCATAATGCCAAGCCTAACATTATGGCCAACAATACCCTCAAATACCTCCGGATTGACCCGGTGCGGCGGCAAGAACTGCGTGCCCAGTGGAACCAGCCGGTGCTCTGGCCGCTGGTACTTATTCTGCTCTTCCTGATTCTAGGCACCATACCGGCGGTAGTGGCCTATATCATCAAGGAACACCGACCGGTCCGGCGCCACACCTTGGGGGAAACCTCGCCATGATCGTCTATATCCTCCGTCGCCTCCTCTATGCCATCCCCATTCTGATCGGTGTGAACCTCCTTACCTTCACCCTTTTCTTCGTGGTGAACAGCCCCGACGACATGGCGCGGTTGCACCTGGGCGTGAAACATGTCACGCCCGCAGCCATCGCCAAGTGGAAGCAGGAACGAGGTTATGACAAGCCGTTGCTCCACAACGCACGCGCCTCCGGGATAAAACAATTTACCGATACCATCTTCTTTCAACACTCGGCCCGGCTCTTTGCCTTGCAGTTTGGGCGATCGGACAACGGCCGCGACATCGGCTACGACATTCGCCAAAGGATGTGGCCCTCCCTGGCCATCGCCCTTCCCAATCTCCTCATCGGGCTCCTGGTGACAATTACCTGCGCGATGCTCGTGGCCTTTTTTCGGGCCACCTACATCGATATCTGGGGCGTGGTCCTGGCCGTCATGCTCATGTCGATCTCCAGTATGTTCTACATTATCGGGGGGCAGTTTCTGGTCGGCAAATTATTGCACCTGGTGCCCATCTCGGGCTACGGGACAGGGCTCCAGGCCACCAAATTCATTGTCCTGCCCGTGGTGATCGGCATCATCGCCGGCCTGGGATCGGGCATCCGCTGGTACCGCACCATATTTCTCGAGGAGATGGGGAAGGACTATGTGCGCAGCGCCCGCGCCAAAGGGCTGGCGGAGCTGACCGTGCTCTTCCGGCATGTGCTGAAGAACGCCCTCATCCCCATTCTGACAGGGGTCGTGGCCGTGCTTCCCCTGCTGTTCATGGGGAGCCTGATCACCGAGTCTTTCTTCGGCATCCCCGGCCTGGGGAGCTACGTGATCGACGCCATCCACAGCCAGGATTTCGCCATCGTGCGCGCCATGGTGTTTCTCGGGTCGGTGCTGTACATCCTCGGGCTCATCCTGACGGATATCTCCTATACCCTGGTGGACCCGCGGATCCGGTTCAATTGATGCAGGCACAAAGATCCAAAGGCACATAGGCACATAGTAAACCGTACTACAACCTTTGTGCCTCTGCCACTCTGTGCCTTTAATTGGTTAAGGTTAAATATGCTTGCTTTCAAACCCGTCATATTATGGACCGACGCCCTGATCTTCCTGCTCGTGGTGACCATCACGGTGTTTGCCTTCTATGCCCGCCGCCGTGAACACCTGCGCGATCCCTGGCGCCAGGTTGCGCGCAGTCGCCTCGGCATGAGCGCCCTGGTCGTGCTCACCGCTTACAGTGCCGTGGCCCTTGTCGATTCGCTGCACTTCCGCCCGGCCCTGCCCGCGGATCACAAAGGACAGGTGCAGTACGCCTCCGAAATGCTGAGTGTCTTCGATTTGCTGGTCACCCCGCTCAGGACCCGGACGGAGAAGACCTACTCCGCACCCCTGGCGACCCATCTCTATGCCAAGGAGACGGTGCAGCTGTCTGACGGCGCCACAGCCCGCATCTTTCCGCGGTTAAAATTCGGCGGCGGCCACCTGAAAGATCCGGAGCGCGAGCGCGAGGGCGATATCCTGAGGGCGACCTTGCGGGCCTTGTTGGCGGGGACACTGGTCTGGTTGCTGGCGAGCCTGGGCCTGGCGGGATGGCTCGGCCGGCGCTGGCGGCTGCCCTATGGCACGGCCCTGAAGCGGATGGCGGGCGGGCGCAGCGACCTGCCCTGGCGGGTAGTGCTGCTGACAGCCGGACCGCTCATCCTGCTTGCGGACTGGCTCATCGCCCTCGCACCGCTCTACCATGTGTTGGGCACGGACAAGGTGGGACAGGACGTACTGTATCAGACCTTGAAGAGCATTCGCACCGGCCTGGTGATCGGCACCCTCACCACGCTCGTGATGCTGCCCTTTGCCGTACTGCTCGGTATTATGGCGGGCTACTTCAAGGGGTGGATCGACGACGCTGTGCAGTATCTCTATACCACGCTCAACTCTATACCAGGGGTCCTGCTCATCGCCGCGGCCGTGCTCATGCTGCAGGTTTACATCGACACGCACCCAGAGTTGTTTCAGACCCAGCAGGAACGGGCGGATTTGCGCCTCTTGTTTCTCTGCATCATCCTGGGGGTGACCAACTGGACGGGCTTGTGCCGCCTCTTGCGCGGGGAGGCCCTGAAGCTAAGCACGGTCGATTTCATCCAGGCGGCCACGGCCCTGGGCGTGGGACGCGGTCGGATCATAACCCGCCACATGTTGCCCAATGTCATGCACGTGGTTCTCATCTCCTTGGTTCTCGACTTTAGCAGCCTGGTGCTGGCCGAGGCGGTTCTGTCCTATGTGGGCGTGGGCGTGGACCCGGTGATGAACAGCTGGGGCAATATGATCAATGCGGCGCGTCTGGAGATGGCGCGAGACCCCATGGTCTGGTGGTCCCTGGCGGCGGCCTTCATCTTCATGTTTCTGCTGGTGTTGGCAGCCAATATCTTCTCCGATGCGGTGCGGGATGCTTTCGATCCCCGCCTGAGGAAACAGTAATGAAGGCAAGATCATGAACGAAACAGTGTTATCCGTCCGCAATCTTAAGGCCTGGTTCGACAGCCGCCAGGGACCCATCCAGGCCGTGGACGGGGTAAGCTTCGAGATCCGGCGGGGCGAATGTTTTGCTCTCCTGGGAGAATCGGGCTGCGGCAAGACCATCACCGCCCTCACCATCATGCAATTACTCCCGCCCCTGGCCCGGGGCAACGTGGCCGGCGAGGTGCTGCTCGGCGGCCAGGACCTGCTCGGCCTGCCGGAGGTTGCCATGCGCGATGTGCGGGGCGGCCGTATCGGCATGATCTTTCAGGAGCCCATGACCTCGCTCAACCCGGTCTTGAGCGTCGGTGCCCAGATCGGCGAGAGCATCGTGCGACACCGGGGTCTTAAGGGAGCGGCAGCGCGGCTGCGCACCCTGGAGTTGCTCGACGCCGTAGGCATCCCGGACCCCCAGGGGCGGATTGACGCCTATCCCCACCAGCTCTCGGGCGGCATGATCCAGCGGGTCATGATCGCGGCGGTCCTGGCAGGAGAGCCCGAATTTCTGATCGCCGATGAGCCCACCACGGCCCTCGATGTCACCATTCAGGCCCAGATCCTGGATCTCCTCTGCCGCCTCCAGCGCGAAAAGGGCATGGCGCTCATGCTCATCACCCATGACCTGGGCGTGGTGTCGGAGATGGCCGACAACGTCGCCGTGATGTATGCGGGCCACATCGTGGAGCAGGCGCCCCGGGAGGACTTTTTCCAATCGCCCAGCCACCCCTATACAAAAAAGCTCTTTGCCTCCCTGCCCAGCAAGGCCAAGCGGGACGGCAGCTTGGCGGTAATCGAGGGTGCGGTGCCGTCGCTGGCGCAAGTTTTCCGGGCCTGCCGTTTCGCCGACCGCTGCGATTACGCCTGGCCCCTCTGCCACGAAGTCGCGCCCCGTTGGATTGAAGTGGCACCTGGCCATGGAGCGCGCTGCCATCTGCTGGACAAGGAGGTTCTCCGCCCGGCTGATGCCCTGGTGCGGGAACAGAGCGGTGGAAAATCAGCTCCCCCGGCCCGGCCCGGCGAGGTCCTGGTACAGGTGAAAGACCTCAAGGTCTACTTCCCCGTCAGGAAAGGATTGTTCCAGCGCACCGTGGGCCAGGTGCAGGCCGTGGATGGCCTGTCTATGGAATTGAAGCAGAGCCGCACGCTTGCCCTCGTGGGTGAATCGGGCTGCGGGAAGACCACCGCAGGCAAGGCCATCCTGCAACTGCTGAAACCAAGCGGTGGCAGCGTGCGTTACCTGGAGAGGGAACTAACCCAACTCGATTTCCGGGCCCTGCGCCCCTATCGCCGGGACCTCCAGATCATCTTTCAGGACCCCTGGTCCGCTATGAACCCCCGCATGCTGATCTCCGACATCGTGGAAGAGGGCATGGTGGCGCAAGGGGTAGGAGGCGATGAAAGAGCGAGGCGTGAGCGGTGCAAACAACTCCTGAGTCAGGTGGGTCTGGAACCGGAGGCAGTCAAGCGGTATCCCCATGAGTTCTCGGGAGGCCAGCGCCAGCGCATCTGCATTGCCCGCGTGCTGGCGGTGGAGCCCAAGGTTATCGTGTGCGACGAGCCGACCAGCGCCCTGGATGTATCGGTGCAGGCCCAGATCCTGAACCTCATGAAAGGCTTACAGGATGAATTGGGGCTGGCTTACCTCTTCATAACCCACAACATGACCGTGGTGGAATACATGGCACACGAAGTGGCGGTAATGTACCTGGGGCGAATCGTGGAACGCGGTACCGTGGCGGAGGTGCTGGACAGCCCAAAACATCCTTACACAGTGACCCTGCTCGCCTCCGTGCCTGCCCTGGATAAAGGCCGCCGCTGCGAAGCCATCAGCCTCTCGGGTGACTCTCCCTCCCCGGCCCAGCCGCCTGTGGGTTGCCATTTCCACCCCCGCTGTCCCCACGTCATGCCCCAGTGCCGGGAGGTTTATCCGGAGGCGACGCCTCTCAGTGATACATGGGAGGTGAAATGTCATCTCTACGGCCAGTAAAGGATGTTAAAGTTAAAAGGCTAGGAACCAACAGTCAGCAATTATTATTTCGGGAATAATTGACCAATCATGATATAGTAAATTCCTCTCCTGATACATTCCATGATTAATATGTAATTTATCGTTACAATGAGACCGAATTTGATACAATCGTTGATATTCCATGTATAAAATGATTTGTATCGATATCTGGCCTTCAGGGGAGTAGTTGGGATAGGCCGGGTTTTGATATCTCTGATTAAACTATCTATGTCATTATATTTTTTAGCATTATCATCGAAGGAAAAGGATAATAGGTCACGATAGTAGGAGGAGAGAACGTTTTTCATTTCATTTTCATTGAGTTTGTAAAATTCAGGGTCTCTAATAACCTCTTGAACATTATCGGGCAAAATGGGGTTGTGGAAATCTCGCGCATTATTGTTTAATACCAGGAACAGTAAGAGAAAATAGAGAAGGTAAAACAGCAGATAGAGAACTTTTAGGAAACGATACCAAGCCCTTCCCCTCAATTCCGTCAGTGTGGTCATGGTGTTGATCTCCGTTCGATCCATTAAAAGAAAACGATCCCTTGAAATATCACATATTTCAAAATTTTATCAACTGAGAATTATCGGAATAAGCAAATACCGCCATAAAGTTATTTTGGAGGAGCATTTTAATCCTGCCAAAATATTCCTTGACGCGACGGTACAGCCCCCCCTATAGTTCCCGCAAACAAAAGCAAAACCTTATAAAGGGTAAAAACGGGACAAACTGGAGTTCCGTATACATGTTAACATATTTTCGGCTTATAACCCAGGTTTGTTAGAAGGAGGGAGGCTTATGCATTGCATTAACGACTTGTCCCGAAGAGATTTTGTAAAGTCTACCGGCCTTACCCTGGGTGCGAGCGCCCTCTTAGGCCGGGAATCCTTTGCCGGGGAAGTATCCACCTCTACACCAGGATTAACCGCTGTCGGTGTTGCCCGGGGGGAAACGCTGGGCAGTGCGGTGCGCCGGGCGGTGGAATTATCGGGCGGCCTCAATTTCATCAAGAGCGGACAAACCGTGTTGATTAAGCCCAATGTAAATTCAGGAGACCCCTATCCAGCATCCACAAATCCCGAAGTTCTCTATGAAGTAATCAAGCTGGTCTGGGAGCGCGACCCCAAGCGGGTAATCGTCGGAGAGCGGTCAAATTATCTTCGGACAACCCGGGAGGAGATGAAGAAATCCGGTATCGACAAGGCCATCCTGGAGGCTAAGGCGGAGTTGGTCACTTTTGACGATATGAGTTGGCGATTCGTAAATCCGACCAAATCAGTTAATTGGGAAACAGGCTATCATGTGGCGGAGATGCTCTTTCAGGTGGACCACCTTATTAATGTGCCGGTCATTAAAACCCATAATACGGGGTGGTTTACGATGTCCATGAAAAACCTCGTGGGTATCATTCCCGGCAAGGACCGTATTTTCATGCATAGCAAAGTGCCTAATGCAAAGCATAGTGCCAAAGGAGGAGGTCAGCAACAAGCCTACAATTATCCGGCTTTTGCGAAAATGATTGCCGAGATAGGGCTGGCCGTCACCCCGTCTCTGAACATTTTGGATGGCACAAAAGCCTTTGTAGCCGGAGGCCCGAGAGTTGGTGATAGCGTCCAACCCAAGCTGATCGTGGCCTCCAGGGACCGGATTGCCGCCGACGTAACCGGCCTCGGGGTCTTAAAGCACTATGGCACCACAGACCGCATTCAGCAGGCAAGTGTTTGGCAATTACCGATCATTGCGCGGGCCGTGGAGATTGGTTTGGGCGTTTCCGACCTCGCACAAATTGATCTTAAGTCAGCGGATGTCCCTGAGATAGAAAGCATCAGGCAGCAGATGATCTGAAGAGGTGCCGCAAGGCTATATGCCTCAAGGCTATTGACACCCCTGACCCATTATTCTATACTTTTCGCTGCCAATAGGTAGATCTTATGATATGGAATAGAAAGGGTCGTCCATTTTCCGCTATTACTCCCGCATTCAATTTTTGCTCGCTCGCTACTGGCGTCTGCTCACCGTCGGCATCATCGCCCTGATCGCCACGGACCTGATGGGCATGGCGATCCCCTGGCTCATTAAAGGAGGCATCGACGCCATCGTCCAAAAGGGTCCATCTTCCCCGTCCCTGATCACTTATCCGCTGCTGATCCTGGCCGCTGCCCTCCTTCAGGCAGTGTTCCGCTACTTCTGGCGCACCAACATCTTCGGCTTTTCCCGCCGCGTGGAGTGGGATTTTCGGAGCGTGGTCTTTACGCATCTCCTGAAGCTCCCGCTCTCCTATTTTCACCACAACAAGACAGGCGATCTGATGTCCCGCCTCACGAACGACATGCAAGCCATGCGGGAACTCGTGGGATTTGGCTCGATTGCGATCATCGATATGTCCGTGATCATCTCGGGGAGCCTGATCTTCATGATCGCCATCGATCCCCTGCTTACCTTCTGGTCGCTCCTCAGTCTGCCCCTGGTCACCCTGGCCGTGCGCATCTTCGGAAGCCGGATCTATAACCAGTCACGGGAGGTGCAGCAGCACTTAAGCGCGCTGAGCACCTCGGTGCAGGAGAATCTGGCCGGGATCCGGGTGGTGCAGGCCTATGCACAGGAGGATAACCAGATCAGTGGATTTAACCGTCTGAGCAACGAATACCGGCGAAAAACCCTCCGCCTGGCCATGCTTTGGGGCGTCCTGTGGCCGCTCATGCGCGTCCTTACCGGCATCGCGGCGGCGATCGTTCTATGGCTCGGAGGGCGCCAGGTCTTTCAGGGGACCATGACCCTGGGAGAATTCGCCGCTTTCAACGGCTATCTGGCCATGTTGACCTGGCCGGTCATGGCCATTGGCCAGATCGTCAATCAGTACCAGCAGGGGTCGGCAGCCTTGAGCCGGATCATCGAGATCCTCGATACTCCCGTGGCTCCCGGGTACAGCCAAAGCGAAACGGCGCCCCCGGAGCGGCCGCTCCAGGGACAAATAGAACTGCGCGACCTGCATTTTTCTTACGGTGATAATCTCGCGCCCGCCCTTGCCGGGATAAGACTGACCATCCCCGCCGGCGCCACCTGCGGCATCATCGGCGAGACGGGCGCCGGCAAGAGCACCCTGGTCCATCTGCTCCTCAGACTCTTCGAGCCGCCGGAGGGCACCGTGTTCCTGGACGGCATCGATATCACCCGGATACCCCTTGCTAACCTGAGAGAAGCGATCGGCTTCGTTTCCCAGGATATCTTCCTCTTTTCCGATACCATCCGGGAGAACGTCCTCTTCGGCTGGCCGGAGCCAGACCCGGAGAAACTGGAAGATGCGGCCCGTGTTGCCGAGATACTGCCCAGCATTCGCGAGTTTACCCAGCAATTCGACACCATCCTGGGGGAGCGCGGCGTGCGTTTGTCGGGAGGGCAGAAACAGCGCACGGCCCTGGCCAGGGCGATCATTAAGAATTCCCCCCTCTTAATCCTGGATGATGCCTTCTCCAGCCTGGACACGGAAACGGAGGAAGCGATCCTAAGCCATCTGCGTGAGTTTATGGCCAAAAGGACGACGATCCTGATTTCGCACCGGATCTCCACGGTAAAGGCCGCCGATCTGATCCTTTATATGAGGAAAGGCGAAATCATCGAAAGAGGAACACACGAAGAACTGCTGAACCGGAAGGGGGCCTACTGGCGTCTCTACCAGCGGCAACAGCTGACCAGGGAGGTCGAGGAAATGGCCCGGGGGGAAGAGAGCCGATGAACGAGACCATTTACCCCGCCGAGGAGGTTTTGGGACGGGCCTATGACGCCCGCCTCATGGGAAGGATCCTGCGCTACCTGAAGCCCTACTGGAAGTTTCTCGCCCTCTCGCTCCTCTTCCTGGCTCTGAACACGGGAACCCAGCTCCTGGGTCCTTACCTCACCAAGATTGCCATCGACCGGTACATTGCCGCGGGCGACATGGCCGGACTGAATTTCGTTGTGCTGATCTACCTTGGCAGCATCCTGCTCGGTTTTTTCTTCCTCTTCGCCCAAACAGCGATCACCGAGTATACTGGGCAGCGGGCGATGCACGATCTTAGGACCCAGATTTTCGCCCACCTGCAAAAGCAGGACCTGGCTTATTTCGACCGCAACCCCGTGGGCCGTCTCATGACCCGCACGATCAGCGACGTGGAGACGCTCAATGAATTGTTCAGCACGGGGGTCGTCGGTCTCCTGGGCGATGCCTTTACCGTCTTCGGGATTGCCGGCGCCATGTTCCTCCTGGACTGGAAATTGGCCTGCGTCACCCTCCTTGGTTTTCCCCTCATCCTTTACCTCAGCCGCTTTTACCGGGGCCGGGCCCGAAACGTCTACCGGGAAAGCCGGCGGATTCTCGGCCGCCTCAACGGCAACCTGCAGGAAAGCATCGCCGGAATCGCCACCGTCCAGGCTTTTGGACAGGAACAGAAGATCTATGACCGGTTCCAGGGCATCAACACGGATTACCGCGATATCCAACTGCGGAGCATCCGCTACAATGCGCTTTTTTTTCCCATCGTGGAGGTATTCAGCGCCCTGACCATCGGTCTTACCCTCTGGTACGGGGGGAGCTTGATCCTCAAGCAGGCGCTTCTGCCGGGGGTGATCGTGGCCTTCATCCAGTACATCCAGCGCATCTACACCCCGATCCGGGACATCGCCGATAAATACAACATCATGCAGGCCGCCATGGCCTCCTCCGAACGGATCTTCGCCCTGCTGGATACCCCGGAGACCATCAAAAACCCCCCGTTACCCAAAATTCCCCAACAGTTTCAGGGCGCCGTGGAGTTCAGAGACGTTTGGCTCTCCTATAGCCCGGGCGAACCCGTTCTCAAGGGCCTCTCCTTCCGCGTCGCACCGGGCGAGAAGATCGCCCTCGTGGGCGCCACAGGTGGCGGCAAGACCTCCATCATCTCCGCCCTTTGCCGCTTTTACGAGATCGAAAGGGGGGCGATTCTGGTGGATGGCGTCGATATCCGGGAGTGGAACAAGCAAGACCTCCGGCGACACCTGGGGCTCGTCCTGCAGGACGTTTTCCTGTTCTCCGGCAACATCGCCGACAACATCACCCTCGGCGATCCACGCATCAGCGAGGAGCGCATGGTCGAGGCCTCCCGGCGCGCCCACATCGCACGCTTCATCGAAAGACTCCCTGCCCGCTACCAGGAAGAAGTCCAGGAGCGGGGCGTCACCCTCTCCCAGGGACAGAGGCAACTCCTCTCCTTTGCCCGGGCCCTGGCCTTTGACCCCAGGGTCCTGATCCTTGACGAAGCCACCAGTTCCGTGGACACACAGACGGAGATCCTGATCCAGGAGGCCCTGCGAGAGTTGCTCAAAGACCGTACCGCCCTCATCATCGCGCACCGGCTCTCCACGATCAAAAACGTAAACCGCATCCTGGTCATCCACAGGGGGGAAATCTGGGAGGAAGGCAATCATCAGGAATTGCTGGCTCGCCAGGGACTCTACTCCCGGCTCTACGAGCTCCAGTACCGGGCCCAGGAAAACAACGGCAACGGTTCACACAAGTAGAACTTCGCTCAGCTGGCCGACAGGGCATCCACCTCGGCCGCTTCTTCCCCCGTCAGTTTCCAGGCGCCGGCGGCAACGTTGGCCGCCACCTGTTCCACCTCCCGTGCTCCCGTGATGACGGTGGCGACCCAGGGTTTGGCCAGGAGCCAGGCGATGGCCAGTTCTCCCAGGGTATGGCCCCGCTGGGTGGCGAAAGCGTCGAGCTTCGCCAATTTTTGCCAGTTGACTTCGGAAAAAAGATTCCCGTAAATCCGCGCTCCCTCAGCCAGCCGCCATTCGGGGAGCGGCTTCTCACCCCGGCGGTATTTGCCTGTCAGGAACCCCCCGGCCAGAGGTCCCCAGGGTATGATGCCGATGTTATGGGCCTGGCACAGGGGAACCAATTCCTGTTCGATGGCGCGATCAAGCAGGTTATAGCGGGACTGCTCCGTAATCAAGGTATTGAGACCCTTCACCCGCGCTGTCCAGAGCGCTTCACAGAGCTGCCAGGCAGCGAAGTTCGAGGTGCCGATATAGCGCACCTTGCCGGCGCGTACGAGATCATCCAGGGCGCGGAGCGTCTCTTCGATGGGGGTCTGGGGGTCGGGTTCGTGAATTTGATAAAGGTCGAGATGATCGGTCTGGAGGCGTCTCAGGCTTGCCTCCACCTCCTTCATGATATAATACCGCGAGCTGCCGCTTTCGTTTGGACCGCTGCCCATCGGTTTGCCAAACTTGGTGGCCAAAATAACCTGGGAACGCTTCCCCCGGAGGGCCTTGCCGATAAACTCCTCCGCGCCTCCCAGGTCATAGGTATCGGCCGTATCGATGTAGTTCACACCCAGTTCGACGGCCCGGTGCACGATGGCCACGGAAGTACGCTCGTCAATTCTGCGCCGAAAGGTGTTCGTTCCCAGCCCAATGGCCGAGACCATCAACCCCGAGTTTCCCAGTTTGCGGTATTCCATCAGCACCTCCCCCTATCATTTTTGTTGCATATCAGGGCATAATATGCAAAATATCTTTCTCTGTCTTGCTTCGTCGTAACCCCCTTATTTTCTGTCGCAGGGGTGCTATCTTGGAAAATCCATTTACACTAAAGGAAAAAGAAAGAAAAGGGGGAATTAGGATGATAAACGAAGAAAGTTTGGAAAAGAAAAAACCGGAGTATGGTTCCGATGTGATCGTCGATCTTCTGAAGTCGCTCGGCATCGAGTATGCCGCCTTTAATCCCGGCGCCACCTTTCGGGGCATTCACGACTCGATAGTGAACTACGGCGGGAACGTCAGCCCGCAGGTGATCTTTTGCTGTCACGAAGAGATATCCGTAGCCATCGCGCATGGCTACGCAAAGGCCAAGGGGAAACCCATGGCGGCCATCACCCATAACATCGTCGGTCTCCAGCACGCCACCATGGCGATCTTCAACGCCTGGTGCGACCGCGTACCCGTCCTGGTGCTCGGCGGCACCGGTCCCATGGATACGACACAGCGCCGTCCCTGGATAGACTGGGTACACACGGCCCTCGTACAGGGAAACCAGGTAAGGGATTATGTCAAGTGGGACGACCAGCCTCATAATCTGCAGAGCGTTCCTTCATCCCTCATCCGCGGCTACCGCATCGCCACCACGGAACCGATGGCTCCCGTTTACCTCTGCTACGACGTCCTCCTGCAGGAAGACCGCATCGCGGAGCCGCTTCCTCTCCCGGACCTGAGCCGCTTCTCGCCCCCGGCGCCGCCCCAGGCCAACCCCGAGGCCTTGCGGAAGGCAGCCCAATTGCTGGTGGGTGCCCAGGCGCCGCTGATCATTGCCGGTTTTGTCGGACGCCATCCCGAGGCGGTGGCATCCCTGGCGGAACTGGCCGAACTTCTTTCCATACCGGTGATCGACAAAGGCGACCGCTTCAACATCCCCAATAACCATCCCCTGGACGTCACCGAAGGGTCGAAGGAGCTGCTCCAAAAAGCCGACGTCATCCTGGCCCTCGACGTTCATGATCTGCACGGCGCCCTGATCGTGCCGGACATCCGGACCCGCAAGTCGGCGGAATACGCCATCGACCGGGCCGCAAAAATTATCCACATCTCCCTGAACGAGATGCTGATCCACAGCTGGGCCTCGGACTACGAGGACATCGAGTCTGTGGATGTGCCGGTCTGCGCCGATACCTCCGTGGCCCTGCCGGAACTCACGCGGCTCTGCCGGCAGTTGCTGGCGGAGGGTAAACAGACCGATACCTTGCGGACGGCCAGATTCAACGCCGTCCGGGAAAAGCACGATAGTTTGCGGCGGAAGTGGTCGGAAGAGGCCCGGGCCGCAGCCGCACGCCAGGAAATAGCGACGGCCTCTCTCGCCCTGGAGATCTGGGAAGCAATCAAGAATGAAGACTGGGTCCTGGTGAACGGCAGTGCCAACGGCTGGGCCCGCCGTCTCTGGCAGTGGGACAAGCCCTATCAATTCCTGGGCAAAGGCAATGGCGGGGCAGGACTGGGCTACGGCATGGGAGCATCGCTCGGGGCAACCCTGGCGCATCTGGGAACAGGGAAAATCTGCGTCAACATCCAATCCGACGGAGACCTGCTGATGACGACCAGCGCCCTCTGGACGGCCGCCCATCACAAGATCCCGCTTTTGACGGTGATTTTCAATAACCAATCGTTCTACAACTCCGAACAGCATCAGGGCCATATAGCCAAATTCCGCAATCGTCCTGCGGCCAACGCCGGGATCGGCACCCATCTGGATAATCCGACGATCGACTTCGCCAAGATCGCCGAGGGCTTCGGCATGTACAGTGAAGGGCCGATCCGGACAGCAGCCGACCTGCGCCCGGCCCTGCAAAGGGCTTTACAGGTCGTCAAGGAGAAGAACGTGCCGGCGCTTGTCGATGTGATAACCGAGGCACGTTAAAAGGAGGGAGATCGGATGCTCAAGGCCAAAGATATTATGACGAAGGATGTAATTTCGGTGTTTCCCGAGACGGAGATTCTGCATGCGGCAAAATTACTGCTGGAACGGCGCATCAATGGCCTGCCCGTGATCGATGAAGAGGGCCACCTGAAGGGGATCATCTGCCAATCCGATCTTATTGCCCAGCAAAAAAAGCTTCCCCTGCCCTCCTTCTTCGTCATGCTCGATAGCTTTATCCCCTTGAGCTCTCCCAAAAGCATCGAAAAAGAACTGCAGAAAATCGCCGCGATTAAAGTAGGCGAAGCCATGACGCCGGAGCCGCTGACCGTAGATGCCGAGACCTCCCTGGAGGATGTGGCAACCCTGATGATCAAGAACAACATCCACACCTTGCCTGTCCTGGAAGCAGGCAAGCTGGTCGGGGTGATCGGCAAGGAAGATATCCTGCGGACCATCATCCCGAGCGCAAACGGAGGGTAACGTTATGCCCACAATGAGGGGAGCCCCGCTGCCGCGGTACAATATCAGCTGGATGGCCTTTTTCGCCATTATTTTTGCCCTGATAATCTTTTCCTGGCAGATCATAAATTTACTTGTCGATTGGCTTTGGTTTCAGGAAGTTGGCTACACCACTGTTTTTACCGTCGGTCTTTTCGCCCAGCTCCGGGCCGCAGCCCTGTTTGCCCTGGCCTCCTTCGTTTTTATGGCAGCCAGCCTCTTTATCGCTGCCCACCTTTCGCGGCAGGCTCATGATTTCATCCGGGGAAACGTCATCCAACTGCCGCCGTCCATGTTGGACGAAAGATGGCTCAAACGGCTCATACTGATCATTTCTTTTTCCTTCAGCATTTTTGCCTGGATTTATGGCGCCTCGCAAGGGGAGAATCTCCTGCGCTTCGTCCATGGTGCCTCTTTCGGCCTGGCTGACCCGCTCTTCAATAGAGACATCTCCTTCTATGTCTTTCAATTGCCCTTCTTCAAGCAGCTCTATGGCTGGACCTTTACCGTCCTGCTCTTGACGCTCGTGGCCACGGCGATCATTTACATGGGCCGGGGCGCCTTTGCCTTTATGCCCCCGGCCAATTTTTATTCCACCCTCTATGCCCGGGCCCACCTGTTCATTCTCGTGGCGCTCCTTTTTTTGTTGTCCAGCGCCGGATTCTGGCTCGATCTCAGCAATCTCCTCCTCGTCAAGCGCGGCGTCGTCTATGGCGCCGGCTATACGGATGCCACGACGCAGGTAGGGGTTTTGTACCTGCTGATGGCCTTAAGCTTACTTGCCGCCCTCTCCTTTATCTTCATGATCTTTCGCCGGGATTGGCGCATGCCGATCATCGTGGTTGCCGTCTTCCTGGCCGTGCTGATCCTCGGCAGGAATGTCTACCCGGAATTTATCCAGAAATTCAAGGTTGTTCCTAACGAAATCGCCTTGGAAAAACCCTACCTCGAAAGAAATATCCGGTACACCCGCCTGGCCTATGGGCTGGAGGCGATCGAGGACCGGGAATTCCCCGTCGAGGAAAATCTGACCATTAAAGACATCGAGCGCAATAATCTGACCATCAAAAACATCCGTCTCTGGGACTATGCGCCCTTGCTGCAAACATACAGCCAACTACAGGAAATCAGGACCTATTATAAATTCCTGGGGGTGGACAACGACCGCTATACCATAAACGGCGAATACCGCCAGGTGATGCTTTCCCCCCGGGAGCTTTCCTATGCCGCCCTGCCCGCCCGTACCTGGGTCAATGAACACCTGACCTACACCCACGGCTACGGGGCCGTCATGAGCCCGGTGAACCGGATCTCCCGGGAAGGGCTTCCGGAATTCTTCATCAAGGATATCCCGCCGGTGCCATCCACGGAGATCCGTATCACCCGTCCGGAAATTTACTTTAGTGAGGCCGAGACGGATTATGTTTTCGTGCGTACGAAACGCCCGGAATTCGATTACCCTGTAGGCGATAAGAATGTCTACTCCCGTTACGAGGGAAAGGGTGGCGTGCCCCTGTCTTTCCTAAAGAAACTTCTTTTTGCGGCCCGCTTTCAGTCCTTTACGATCCTCCTGTCCGATGACATCAATTCCCAAAGCCGCATCATGTACTACCGGAATGTCAAGGAGCGCGTCTCCCGCATTGCCCCCTTTGCCGTCCTGGACACCGACCCCTACCTCGTCGTCTCCCCGGAGGGAAGACTCCTGTGGTTTATCGACGGCTATACCACTACGGACAGTTTCCCCTATTCCGAACCGGTGCCCGGTCTGGGCAATTATATGCGCAACAGCCTCAAGGCCGTCGTGGATGCCTACGATGGTTCCGTGCAACTCTATATCAGCGATCCCCAGGATCCCATCATCCAGACCTACGCCCGCATCTTTCCCGGCATCTTCAAGAAACTGGCAGAAATGCCCGAGGGTCTGAAGAGCCATGTCCGTTACCCGCCGGGCATGCTCTCTCTCCAGGCGCGGATGTACCGCACGTATCATATGCGTGATCCCCAGGTCTTCTATAATAAGGAGGATCTCTGGACGATCCCCCGGGCCACGGTCAGCGAAGGGGAACGGGAGATGCGTCCCTACTATACGATCATGAAGCTCCCCGAGGAAAAAAAGGAGGAATACATCCTCCTCTTGCCCTTCACGCCCTCCAAGAAGGACAATATGGCGGCCTGGATGGCGGCCCGGTGCGATGCCCCCCATTACGGCAAGCTGATCGTCTATAACTTTCCCAAACAACGGCTTGTTTACGGTCCCCTGCAGATCGAGGCGCGGATCAATCAGGAAGCGGTGATCTCGGCGCAGCTTTCACTCTGGAACCAGCGGGGCTCCCAGGCGATCCACGGCAGCCTGCTGGCCATTCCCGTTGAAAAATCCATCCTCTACATCCAGCCCCTCTATCTGGCGGCGGAGAAAGGGCGGCTGCCGGAACTGAAGCGGATCATCGTGGCCTACGGCAACATGATTGTCATGGAGGAGAACCTGGAGACAGCCCTGCAACGCATCTTCGGCGGGGCCCTGATGCGGGAAAAGCCTTTGCCCGCCGCAAGCGGTGCGCCTCCTGCGGAAGCGGTCCGGCCGGGGCGGCAGCTGGCAGCGGAGGCCCTGTCCCATTACCGGAAGGCTCAGGAATTTCTCCGGCAGGGCAACTGGGCCGGCTATGGCGAGGAATTGAAGAAATTGGAGGCCGTCCTCGGCGCCCTGGAAAAAGCCTCCCGTTAGGCTTTTTTATAACTACACAAGCAGGCACAGAGGGGCAGAGGCACAAAGGCACATAGACAGAAACCCTTTGCCCGCCCCTATGACCCTGCACAGTTACGTCTTTTTATAGGTAGGCGATGTCGATGGGCCACTCCGTGACTCTCTCGAGGCGTTCCTCCCGCACGATGAAATCGACCTCGATCCCGATGGCCCCGATGCCGGGAAAGACGAACTTTGGCTCAAAGGCAAAGACCATGCCTTCCTGGAGGAGACGACCGTGCCGGGCCGTGATGACGGGGAGTTCATTTATCTCCAGTCCCAGGCCGTGGCCGATAAAGGAAACCTGACCTTCACCGTGTCCCATGAAGTTTTCTTCCAGACCCGCCTTTTTCACCATCTCGTAGGCCCTCCGGTAAAGCTCCGTTGCATTCACCCCGACCCGGCCGAAGCTCGTCGCGTCCTCTACGATCTCCCGGGCCACTTCATAAGGTTTCCGGAAGAGCTCCTGTAACGGCCCCACGGTGAAGGCCCTTGTTTCGTCGGTGACGTAGCCGTTGAAGCCGCCGCCGTAGTCCACGAGGACGGGGATGCCTCGCTGCACCTGGAGAAAGGACGAACTCTGCGCGATGGCGGGCGTAACGCCCACGCCGCCGATGGGCACATCGGCGTAGGAAGCGACGGCGCTCGTGTAGCCGGCAAAGACATAGGCATTCATCATCTCCTGGTTGAAACCGCGCATCCGCAAAAATCCGTGGTGGCCCAGCCTTCTCCCTTCGGCAACCAGTAGGGCATCGATTTCCATCTCGCTCACTCCTTCCCGGATTACCTCCCGCGCCCGGTCGAAGACTCGTGCCACAATGGCCCCCGACTTCCTGATCTGTCCCAGCTCATAGGGGCTCTTGACCATCCGCAGTTCCTTGATGAGGTGCGAGACATCAACAAAGTCCTGCCAGCCGACGACGTTTTTAAACCGCTCAAAGACCATCACCGGCACCACATCCAGCTCCATCCCGCCCTTCCCCTTCAGGATTCCCTCTTCCTCCAGCGTTTTTTTTACCTCCCGGTCCCGCTTGATCGGGATGACATCGAGGGGCGTATCCAGCTTGGCCCGGTTCACACTCTTCTCAATGAAGAGAAGGGGCTCCCGGTCGAGGGCCACGACCAGCATGCCCTTTTGAATAGTGCCGGTGAAATAAAACATATCGACATTCTGCATGATGACGGCAAAATCGATGCCCTGGGCCGCCATCAGGGCCTTCAGGCCCTTGATCCTCCCGAGAAGTTCCTCTTTACTAACGGGATCAAAGGCCCCAATCTGCTGCAACATTTTTCCTGGTCCTCCCTGCTGAATTCTGCGTATTGACAAGTTACGAACCTATACAAAAAAGACATTGCAAGCAAGGGTTAATCAGGGTAAATCCTTCGGGTATGAAAAAAGAGAGAACTCGCCCGCTGGATGTGCGAGTGCTTAACTTGCATAAGGGATCTGCCATGTCTATCAGCCATTATTTTTATGCGGCCCTCCTCCTGGCCTCGCTCCTCCTGACGCCGGCCTCCGCCGGGGCAGCCAGTTTCACTGTCGATGCTCCACCTCAGGCAGTGACGCCGGTGCAGGGCCGGGACTTGCCGGAGTCTGCCGAAAAGATCATCGGCCCCTCCACACAGCTGCTCCTCGTCCGGAATACAAACCCCGCCGACGTGGAAGTCCGCGTCATGGCCCTGGAAAGGCGGGATGGCCGCTGGCAGATGCCCTTCGCCCCGCTGGAAGGCGTGATCGGGAGGAAAGGCTTTGCGCCGCCGGGGGAGAAGCGGGAAGGTGACGGCCGGACCCCCTCGGGAATCTACCCGCTGGGCATGGTCTTCGGTTATGCAGCTTCCTTTTCCACGCGGATGCCCTACCGGCAGGCCACCCCTGATGACCTCTGGGTTGACGATGTCGAAGCCCCGGATTACAACCAGTGGGTCAAGCGGGGTGAGACCAAGGCCTCAAGCTTTGAAAGGATGAGAAGGGACGACGATGCATACAAATACGGCATCGTCGTGGAGTATAACACTCAGCCGATCCTTAAGGGTCAGGGGAGTGCCATCTTTCTCCATCTCTGGCGGGGAAGGGGCATGCCCACGGCAGGCTGCATTGCCCTGGCGGAAAGGGACCTCCTCAGGATCCTGGGGTGGCTGGATCCGGCGGCCAATCCCCTCATCATCATGGGAACAAAGGTCACGATCGCCGGCTACTGAGGGATGACATGAACAGCAAGCCAGCCACATCTATCCGAACCTATGGGTTTTCGCTTCTCCTCGTCCTCTCTATCGCCATCGGCTCGCTGCTGGGCATCGTCCTGAAAAAGGAAGCCGCTGTCTTCAAACCTTTCGGAGATGTCTTTCTGAATCTCCTCTTTACCGCCATTGTTCCCCTGGTCTTTTTTTCCATCGCCTCGGCCGTGGCCGGCATGACCGATGTCCGGCGGCTGGGCAGAATCCTCTCTGCCATGCTCGTTGTCTTCATCGCCACGGGCGTGATCGCCTCGGTGCTTATGACCATGGCCGTGCAGCTTTATCCGCCGGCCTCGGCCATCAGCCTGAATTTACCCGTCCCTGCCGGCCTGGTGCAGCTGCAAACCGCCGAAAAGATCGTCCGGGCCTTAACCACGCCCGATTTCCTGGACATCCTGTCGAAGAAGAACATGCTTGCCTTGATCATCTTCGCCATCCTCATCGGACTCGCCACCGCTTCCCTCGGAGAAAAGGCCAGGACCTTCGCCGCCTTTCTCGCCTCGGGGAGTGAGGTGCTAATGAAGGTCATCGACCTCATCATGTTCACGGCGCCCCTTGGCTTGTGCGCCTATTTCGCCTATTTCGTCGGAGAGTACGGCCCCGATCTCCTGGGCTCCTATTTCCGGGCCATGACGCTCTATTACCCCATCACCTTCCTCTATTTCTTCCTGGCCTTCACTCTGTACGCCTACCTGGCGGCCCGGAGTAAGGGCGTACGGACCTTCTGGACAAACATCATCACGCCATCCATGACCGCCCTGGCCACGGCCAGCAGTGTGGCGACGATCCCCGTAAATCTCGTCGCGGCGCACAATACGGGCATCCCTAAGGACATCAGCGAAATTGTCATCCCGATCGGCGCCACCATCCACATGGAAGGCTCCTGCCTCGCCGCCATCCTGAAAATCGCCTTTTTATTCGGGTTGTTCCAGATGGATTTCTCCGGGCCCCAGACGATCCTGACGGCCATCGGGATCGCCATCCTGAGCGGCACCGTGGTGAGCGGCATTCCCGGCGGTGGCATCATCGGAGAATGGTTGATCATTTCTCTCTACGGCTTTCCCCCCGAGGCCTTCCCGATCATCACGATGATCGGGACCCTCGTGGACCCACCGGCAACCATGGTAAATGCTATCGGTGATAATGTTGCCAGTATGCTGGTCGCCCGGATGTTAGGGGGAAAGGACTGGATGCAGGAAGGCCAACGAAGCAACTTAGGAAGGGGCTAAAAAATCAAGAACCACCCGGTTGAACTCTGCCGGCTTTTCCAGGTTCACAATATGGCCGCATTCCCGCATGATGTAGAGCTGGGCCTGGGGAAGCTTTTCTTTCCCGAAGTAGGCCTGTTTTAAAGGCAAGACGCGGTCCAACTCGCCCCAGATGATGAGTGTCGGTTGCTTTATTTTGTGCAGGTCCTCCAGGACGGGCGCCAGAATTTCTTTTTTCGCACCCCGGAAATCAACCAACATCCGCACCATCTTCAGAAGAAAGGCCTGGAATCCCGGTCGCTTGAACAATTCATAATAGAAATCGAGGAAATCTTCCGTGATGACGGCTCGATTCCGCAGGGCAATCTTGAAAAAGAGCGCCACGCCGGCACGTGTCGGATAGGACACCAATTCACCCAGCCCGGGAAGCGACAGCAACCGCAAGGTCCAGACGACCTCCGTCCCAAAACCGGCACAGTCGGCAAGCACCAGTTTTTCCACCTTTTGCGGGAACCGCAGCGTATACATGAGGGCGATGCCGCCCCCGAGGGATTGACCGACGAATGAGGCCTGCCGGATCTTTAAGGCTTCCAGAAAATCGTCCAGGAAGGAGACGTAATCGAGGGGCGTGAAGGAAGGAGAAGGCCTTTCCGATCTGCCGAAGCCGGGCAGATCGGGCACAAATACCCGATGGTTCTTGGCCAGAGCGTCGATGTTAGGCAGCCATATTTCTGCCGAGGCACCCAGACCGTGAAGCAGGATCACCACAGATCCGCTTTCCCCAAGGCTCCAGAAACGGGTTTTGCTCTTACCCGCCTGAAGATAGCGATCTTGTGGTGTCGCGAGGGTCATCGTCCTTTACACTCTTCCCTTCTCCAGTAAGCTTTGTACCCTTTCCACGACCGGCGGGTGGGAGTAATAAACCTTTGCATAGAGCGGATGGGGGTGAAGATTCGCCAGGTTTTCCCGGGAAAGTTTGATGAGGGCTGTGGCTAAGGCCTCGGGTGCGCCGGAGAGTTCGCCGGCGAAGCGGTCCGCTTGCCTTTCCGCCCGCCGTGAGAGCCAGGTGAAAAAGGGGGTAAGGGGGAAGGCAGCCAGGGAACCGAGAAACCCGAGAATTACCAGCTGTGCCGGGAAAGCGGCCTGCGTCAATCCAATCAGTCCGGGCAGCCCGCCCCATTGCAGGAGCCGGAAAGCAAGGTAAAAGACCAAAAGCCCACCGGCTTCGGTCAAAATAAGCCGTTTCAGGATATGCCCTTTTTTCCAGTGCCCTATCTCATGAGCGAGGATGGCAAGAATTTCCCGATGATTCATCTGGGTTAAGAGGGTGTCGAAGAGCACGATCCGCTTCACCTTGCCGATGCCGGTAAAATAGGCGTTCGAGTGGCGGCTGCGGCGTGAGGCATCTACCTGCATCACTCTGCTGACCTGTACCCCGGCCTTTTCCATCATCACTCGGATTTCCTCCTCCAGACCTTTTTCCTGCACAGGAGAGAACTTGAAAAAGAGCGGTTCGATGATATAGGGGGAGATGTACATGAGAAAGACGGTAGCCGCGGCAAAGAAACCCCACACCCAGAGCCACCAGAAGCCGGGGCTCCACCGTATCAAATTGAACGCACCGGCAACCAGCATGGTCAGGAGCAACAGGGAGATGACCGTTGCCTTGAGCAGATCGGTCAGCCAGAGCTGCTTGGTCATGGTGTTGAAGCCGTAGCGGTTTTCGATGTAGAATGTCCGGTAGAGGCTAAAGGGGATGTCGAGCAGCGTCTGAAGCAGGGTGAGAAAGAGAAAGAAAAACAACCCGCCGGCCACGAAGGAAGCGGAAAGAGACGCTATCCAGCGATCATAGAGACCGAGCAGGCCGCCGAAAAGGAAGACCAGCATCAGGATATTGTCAACCACTGACTCAACCAGCCCCACCCGGCTCTGTTCCAGGGTGTAGGCTGTCGTTTTGGCAAGGATCTCCGCGTCTATCACCCCGGCAAAACCGGGTGGCACTTCCCGGCCGTGCATCTTGAGATAGCGCAAATTTATGGAACGCAACCAATAGCCAGCGGCGATGACGAGAAGATAGAGGATGAGCAGAAGCAACGGTACAGTCATGGAGGGCATGATACCCGAAACGGGTGCAAAAGTCGAGGTTGCTCAAGAAAAATGATCTAGGGGGGGGAACTGGACCCCGGTGCCTGCCCCGAACACCGATCCGGGGTCCACCGGGGTGACGACTTTTTATGAAGTCGTCAATTATTCAGAAAGCATTGCAACAGGGAATCCAGGCTGCTCCGAAGTTTATCCCATGAAAATGCCGGATCAGCCCCATTCAATACCCGTCCCATGCTTACGAAAAAGTCTTCTTCCGATACTTCTCACTTGATGTTTTCATCCAAGTGTGCAAACTTTTAAATAGTGTCCATCCGGAAACTCCGGATGAGACACTATTGGTTTCCAATTCGGAAACGAGGGATTTTGCGTCCTGGCTAGGAAATCAAGGGGTTGCGCGGAGGCGTACAGAGCGTACGCCGCACAAGCAAGCCCGCAGATTGACACCGCCAGGGCGGAAAAGAACCGTTTCCGGATGGAAACTAAATAATAATACACATCATCACCTTATTAGGAGGTGAGATAACGGTTTGAATCCTTACCGATCACGGGCTGAAACGTTAGCGGTTTGATTGTCCTAAAGGAGCATATGCAGTTACCAGAAGATCTGTCAAAAGAGCGGCTTATCAATGACCTTATAAAATTACGTAAGCGCATTGATGAACTGGAAAAAATAAGAGAAGAAGAAGAGAAGTATGAGACTGAACTCGCTCAGACCAGGGCGATGTACGAGGGGCTTTTTAAATTCGCGCCCGATGCTATCCTCGTCATTGACAACAAAGGCATCGTCATCCAAGCCAATCAGCAGGCGGATCGGTTATTCGGCTATGCACACGAAGAGTTGATCGGTTTGAACCATGATATGGTCGTCCCGGATCGCTTTCGAGAAAGGCACCTCGAAGATCGTAACCTTTATATGTCCTCACCTCACATTCGACCGATGGGCACAGGGCTGGAATTGTGCGCCAGAAGGAAAGACGGCACTGAATTCCCCGTCGATATATCTCTCGGCCCCCTGCAGCAAGTCAATAATGAGATTGTTGCGCTTGCCATCGTCCGCGATATTACCGAGCGCAAGTTGGCCGAGCAGGATCTACGAGAGAGCAAGGAACGCTTTCAAGCTTTGGTGACGGCCAGTTCTGAGGTGTTATATCGAATGAGCCCGGATTGGAGCGAGATGCGCCAACTCAATAGCTGGGGTTTTCTTGTCAATACGGAAAAGCCAAGCCTCACCTGGCTGAAAGATTACATTCACCCGGACGATCAGCCGCAAGTGACCGCAGTAATCAATGAAGCTATCCGGACGAAGAGAATTTTCGAACTGGAACATCGGGTCTTGCGAGCGGACGGCAGCCTGGGCTGGACGCATTCGCGAGCGGTGCCGCTGATGGATAAGAACGGCGAAATCGCTGAATGGTTTGGCGCTGCCAGCGACATCACCGAGCGCAAGGAAGCAGAAATGGCCTTGCAGGAGCAGGCGCAGCAACTCGCAGAGGTCAACAAGGATCTAGAGAGCTTCAACTACTCCATCTCTCATGACCTCCGGACGCCACTGAGAGGCATTATAATCTTTACGCAGATGATCCTCAAAAAAAATGGAGAATGCTTTGACTCAGAAACGCGGCGACTCTTCCAGATAATCATGAGTAATGCAGAGACAATGGGCCGGCTCATCGATAATCTTCTGGCCTTTTCCCGTCTCGGCAGCCGGGATGTGGCCAAGAGGAGCCTTGACATGGAAGTGCTGATCGAAGAAGTTTGGCAAGAACTGCTCACGATCAATCCTGGTCGGGAGATAAACTTGAAGATCGGCCAAATAGCGGTGGCTTGGGGAGACGAGGCGCTGATCCGACAGGTCTATATCAATTTACTGGACAATGCGGTGAAGTTTAGTCAAGGGAAAGAGAGTGTATTGATCGAGGCGGGAAGCTCTATCCAGGACGGAGAAACGGTTTATTATGTCCGGGACAATGGCATCGGCTTCGACATGCAGCACCATAACAAAATCTTCGGCGTTTTTCAGCGTCTCCACAGCGATGAAGAGTATAAAGGAACAGGGATTGGCCTGTCCCTGGTCCAGCGTATCATTACCAGACACGGCGGACGGGTCTGGGCGGAAGGCGAAGTGGGCAAAGGGGCTACGTTCTACTTCACACTTCCGACCCAGCAGGAATGATGCTTTCACATCTTTTTGGACCGATACACCCTTGCCAATCGATAATCTTAGCTTTTTGAGGGAAGTAAGTTAAACGGTGACAAGGTGGTGCGGGACTTGATGGGATGAGCTGGGAGTTGATGGGATGGTGGTTTGCTAAGGATACTAAAGAGATAAATAAATTTTCCCAAAAAAATTGTGAAAAAATCGCCGGTGCCGCAGGCTGTTTGTCGCAGAATTCGTTTTGTAAAAACCGGTTGATAGATTAACAGAACCGGTTACAAAGTTATCGCCTGTTTTCCGTATTTTTTTATAGATCCATCCCTTTCTTCTTCTGTCCACGGTACATAGATGACGACAGCGGACGGATTCAATTTTATAAGGTCGGAAAGTTGTTTTAGGTCAATATAAGCGGCGAGGATGGGGCCTTTGAACGCCCTGGGCATGTTGCGCTTGGTGAATAGCCGGATGATAACGCCGTTGAGATCAAGAAAATTGTCTTTTGATAAGATTTTTGTTGCACTTTCTCCTAAGATTTCCTGTATAATCCCGTCAAGATTCGATTTTTGCGGGACGACGATGGCGGACTCCTTTGTGGTTGCAGCTTCAAGCAGCTTGCCACACTGTTTAAAAGCGGACCGCATCGCGTCAAGGTCGGGGCCAAATGAGTTGGTAAAATAGAACATTTTTCACCATCCTTTCATGAGGTTGCATTATGCGATTAAGAAGACTTGCCAAATTACAAAGAGCAGCAGCCAGTATTACCGAATCCTTCCGGGGCGTGGACCTAAGCGCTTTTAGTTCGCTTAAACAGGCCATCTCCTACATAGAATCGGCTCGGAATTCTGAGCGAGTGAGGTTAATGTCACGGCAAAACAGGAAGAATAAAGCAGTCAATATTCGCCAGCTGCTCGGTATTTAAAAGAACCTACTACCTTGCTTTTTATCTCAATCCCGCCAGTATTTGGAGGGCATATAGAGCCTCCTCAATGCCTATTTTCCCGTCAGCATTTACATCTGAATAGCTAGGGGGGGTGTAGTATATTGTTTTGGGGTCGTTCTCCGCGTTAATACACCGCATCGCCACGATTGCATCAGCTAGCGTGATTAACCCGCCGCCAGTAACGTCTCCCGGAAAAGGAGGAGGGGGAACTGCATAAATTATCTTATCAGATGTGACGATAATAATTAAAAGCAGGGCAACAATAAAAAGGGTATTTTTCATGATCCCCTCCTTTTTAAATATAAATAAGATTGCCTGTTTTTGCTAGAAAGCCTCCTGCTGCGCGGCTGTAATAGGTGGGGCCGTGAGGCGATCTATCTGGCGGCGCAGATCATCCACTTGGGCTTCAAGATTAGCGATACGTTCTCTTAATTCCCTGTTTTCTTCTATAAGTTGGGCAAATTGATGTTCGCGCTGCAGGGCGCGTTTGAAAGCGACAATGTTGGCCTGGATAGCCGGCACCAGGACGGGATCGCCGGAGGCGAAGATATCCTTAATGTCTGACATGGCCTGCAGGGCTGGATCGATGCCAGGCGGGCTGTGATCGGGGCTGGCTGTATCCTTATTATATAGGGTGGATGGCTGTTCCGGGCCGCAGACTTCGGGATAGCGGGCGCGGGCGCCGGGGAAGGGTTCGCCGGTGCCGTGAAGAAACCATTCAATATTAAAGCTGTATTTGTAAATAAAGGGGACAAAAAAGTCCAATCCTGGAAGGGTCTTTTTAACTCGATAGGTATTTATAGCACTCGTATTAAAGCCAAGTTCCTTTGCGAGCTTTTCATTAGACAAATTATAGGCAGTTATCACAAAATTTATTGCCCATCTTACTCGTTCCTTTGTTGATTCAACATCAACCAATATCTTTTCAGGCTTTCTTTTTGGCATAATGTCAGGCCTTTTTTCTTTTCGCACTTCAGCGCCGAAGTGCGAAAAGAAGCGCGAAACGGTATAAAATAATAAAAAAATATATATTATTAAGTAGTTACAGCAAATTTAAACAATAATTGTAAAAATTAACTGCGAAATGCTTTTTTTACTTGACATAGGTACTTTTAAGGTTTATAACTCGCATCACTTAGATAATAGGTTTTTAACCCCACAATCCTCCGGGTCATCCTCCCGGAGGGGAAAGAGGAGGTTCAAAGTGGAACCAACAAAACCGAGCGATGCCGATCCTAATGGATATATCGAACTAATCCACGATGAAGTTGATTATAGTTACCCGGTTCCCACCTTCCGCCTCGTTTTTTCACAATCAAAAGCAAACATCGCCGATGACATTGCTAATGGGTGGCCGCGCTGGACACCGGAATCGCTTTCCAAAACCGCTAAGGAACACGCCATCGAATTATACGAAGGCGCGCTCAATTGGCTCAAGCAGTTGCCTGATGACGCCTTCGCGCACTGCTTCATTTATCATATTCGGCATAGTATGGGCATTCCCGTTCCAGATTCTCTTCCCCCTTGCACGACAGAGGGCTGGTGCGACTGCCCAAGCGCGCACACACATACCCAACCGTCCCAGCCCGGTGACTCAGTGTCCCCGGAATCAACGGACCAGGATTAAGTATGCGTTTTACGTATTTGCAGGGCATGTAATCACCTCCTTAAGGAGCTTTTAATATGACACCTTCAGAGATCCAAAAACGGCTTAAAGACGCAAAAACCACCCAGCGCGCCCTTGCCCAGAAGCTCAGCGTATCCGAGGTCACCATCTCGGACATTGTCAGCAAGCGGCGCGTCTCGCACCGGGTCATGACGGCGATTGCCGAAGTCCTGGGGGAGGACGTGCGGCTGATATTCCCTGAATATTACTTGCAGCCCCCAAAACGGAAGACCAGTCACTCAAAACCGGTATAGCCCTTACAAGGTTGCGTTAAAGCTAAGCTAAGTTAATTCGGGTTTTAAGTCAATGGCTAAAACGAAAAAACAATCTGACCAGCAAATGACGCTCTTCGATCTGTTGAAAACAAGCCAGACGGAGGTGGCGGAGAGGCTGGCGGGCAGTTTCGATATCGACCGGCAGTTTCGGGAGGCGATCAGCGAGGCGTTAAAGCGCTGCCCTTTGTCGCGTTACCAGGTGGCGGCCCGGATGTCGGAGCTGGTGGGCCAGGAAATCACGGCAAGCATGATCTATAGCTGGACGGCGGAGTCGAAAGAAAACCACCGCTTTCCAGCTGTTTTTTTACCGGCTTTCTGCGAGGCGGCAGGAACTAACACGCCCCTTGTGCTGCTGGGACGTCCGGTCGGCTCGTTTGTGCTACCGGGGCCGGAGGCCCTGCGGGCGGAGATCCAGCGTATCGAGGAAGAAATCACCAGAAAACAGCAGGAAAAACGGAAGCGCATGATCTTCCTGAAAGAAATGGAGGGTGGAGAATGAAAGCGGAGCTTTTTGCGGACAAGACCTTGAGCTGGTTTGAGAATTTCATGAACAGCCCCTATTTTGAGCGGGTTTGTTGGTCAGTGATCGCGGCCGCTGCTTTGTACTTTGCCCCGATCGTGCTTGCCACCTTTTTAAAATAGACCATCTACCCCCCCCCTCGGGGGTTGCGAAGCCACAGTGCGGAGAGGGAGCCATGCGCGACACCTATACGGCAAAAGAGATCGCAAGTATTATGGGTAAATCAACAAGAGCAATTCAAATAAGGGCCAATAAGGAAAACTGGTACTACGAAAACGGCAACGGCCAGGGCGGGGACCATCGGAGGTATGTTTTAGCCGGTCTGCCGGACGATATCCAGACCGCCATCATTAATAAGGAAGGCGTATCATCGGAGATGCTGCCCATGCTTTCACCCGGGGCGGCGCTCGCGGCCCTGGATAAGATGACCCCCATGCCGGCCTCCTTTGCCGGCACTATCCCCGCCCATCAGAACCGCCGGAGACGGCGTCCGGAGACACCCTCCCTCCGGGAAAACGCTCCGGCGGTCCTACCTTATATATATAAGGATACAAATCCCCCTCAATCCCCCTTTTCCAAAGGGGGAAGTGTTGGGGATTCCTTTTCCAAAGGGGGGAGTGTTGAGGGTTCCCCCTGCCCCCCCTTGCCAAAGGGGGAGATTATTCCAGCCGCGCGTGAGTTTCTTCCGGACCGCACCTACGCCTTTGAGAGCTTGCCGGCCTGGTCGCCGGAGCGGGCCATCTCCGCTGACGCCCTAAAGGATCACCGCGTCGGGCGGATATTGGGCATCCTCCGGGAAGTGGAGGCGGTGCCGCGGGACTGGCAAGGTGGGAAGGACGCCTGGATCCAGTTCGTGGCCAAGAAGCATGAGACCGCCCGGCAGACCATCTATCGGTGGCTGAAAAAATACGACAAGCGCGGCATTGCCGGCATCGAGCACCGCAAGTCCAACCGGGGAGAGGCAAAGGCCTGGACGCCCGAGGCCCTGGACTGGTGGATCGGCCTGTGCCTGAAGCAGCCGCACCGGAAGATCGATCTACGAGCGCTCTATAAGGACATCCTGCTGATCGAGGCCCACCGGCGCAACTGGCAGATCGGCGGCCTGGAGTCGGCCCGCTGGTGGTACGGGAAAAAAGCCACGCCGGCCCTGCTCGCCTATCAAAAGGGCGGGATGCGCGCCCTGGACAACTTCCTGCCGCCGGTCCTGCGGGACTATTCCGACCTGGCCCCCTTCGAGATGCTCGTGGGCGATCAGCACCGCTGGGATTTCTGGGTGGTGGATGACGACACGGGCGCCGTGTTCCGGCCCGAGGCCTACCTCTGGCAGGATCTGCGGACCAGGATCATCTACGGCGCCGCCTTTGACCGGCGCTACGACGCCCACCTCTGCGGCGAGGCCCTCCGGATCGGCATGCGCATCTGGGGCTGCTTCAACGCGATCTATACGGACAACGGCTCCTCGGAGCTATCCAAATACATCATGGGCATCATGGCGGAGATCCGCAGCCTGGGCATGGAATGGCGGATGACCGTGGAGACGCCGCTCGACTGCCTGGATGTGGACGGCGAGGACATAAACCCCGCGGTGGAGCCCATCGCTCCGGGCACGCACAAGAAGGCGGTGGTCAAAAACGCCAAGGCCAAGATGATCGAGAAGACCTTCGACGTCATCGAGGGCCTGCTCCGGGGCCATTTCCGCCTGTCCGGCAGCACGAAGCGCCTGGGAGACGATATCCACACCCAGGACGTGGACCACCAGGAGGCCCTCAAGCTCGCCGCCGAGGGGAAGCTGCTCCTGGCCTCGGAGTTTTACCTCTGGGTCTACAAGGCCATCGATCACTACAACCGCGAGAAGGCCCACCGGGGCGTGCGGCGGGAATGGATCTGGAAGCCCGTGCCGGCCAATGCCACGCCGATGGATTGCCTGAAGGCCTGCTATGCCGGCGGGTGGCGCCCCCGCTATATCTCCAATGAAGCGGCGGACATGATCTTCCTGCGCCGGGTGGACCGGATCGTCCGCCTGGGCCGGGTGGAGCTGGACCGGGAGTATTACGAACACGACGCCCTCCTGGACCTGCAGGATCCCCACGTCTCGGTGCGCTACAACCACATCGAGCGGGACCTGGTCCTTGTCTACCAGGGCCGGGAATTCCTCTGCGCGGCCCATCCCGTGGAGTACTCGAGTATGAAGGATGCCGACCTGGCCCGCCGGAAGATCGCGGAAAAGCGGGGGAAACGCAAGGCGATCGCCGAGCGCTTCCGGGAAATCACCCGGCCCATCCCGGATCTGCGGGAGTACTCCCAGGTACCGGAGGCGGAACGGGTGGCGGCAATCGTCGGCCAGGAGCGGCAGCGGATCGAGGCGGCCCAGGCCAACATGTCCCGCGCCTTGTCGCCGGAGGAGCTTGCCGCGGGCGTGGCCAGGCTGGAAGAGCTGAACGAACGCCTGCCCGACGGCCGGATGAAGGCCGAGGTCATGGCCCAGTTGGGCAAGCCGGCGCCGGTGCGGCCGGACTATTTCGCCACGGCCGCGGACAGGTACCTGTGGTGCGTGAAATGCGAGGCTGCTGGCGGGGAGCTTGCGGCCGAGGATAGGTACTTTGTGACGGAAGAGGAAGCGAAGATGACGCCTGGCGAGCGCGAGCGGTGGCAATTCGAGCGGGAGTACGGGACGGGAGGGTGACATGAAAAAATCACTGCTGCTTGTTGATAACGGGCCGGAATTCGGCCCGGAGCGTTATATCCTGAAGTCCGGCGAGTATGAAGACTTTACCAACCGGGAAGAAATGATGACGGCGGTGCGGAATTTTTTCGACTGTCCGGAGGCGGTTCAGCCGGCGGAGAGGAGGGCGTAAATCATGTCTATTGGTGCGATGACTCGCGAGGAGATCAATGATTATCGAGAGGTGGTGCGCGATGGAGTATTTGCTGGCATCGTTAGCAATAATGATGAGGACATCGAGGGGATGCCCGTGGCGCCGGCCTTACTTGAGGTGGAAGTAAACGACTATGCCCCTGTGGGTGGTGAGGAGTGGGATGTGGAAGCCTGGGAAGCGCGTCAAGGATTGATCTACGCTCTGCCGGGGCGTGCTGGCTGGAAATTAGCCTACCGCATTGCCCGTGTATTAGCCCGCGGTGTGCCGGTGCGTATACAGGAAACAGGGCTGATCATCGAATTGCCATCGGTTGTAACAATAACGGAGGGATGTGACTGCCCGGAGGATGTGAAAGCCGATGAAAAATAACCGCTTGACAATTCATACAACCTCTGGCAGGCTGGGGACGACTGTAAACCATAGGGGCTTAGCCCCGGCCTCCCACACGTCGAAATCTGCGACGCGGAAAGGGGTTTTTCAATTTGTATCAGGGCAATTTAGCCCGAGTGTCTCGGCGTGGCGACGCGCCGGGGTGGTTCCCTATGGTACCACAGTCAACACTCGGGCTTTTTCTATTTGCCCACCGACAAAAAACCATAGGAGGTAGTACCATGAAGAAAGACAACAATATCGTTCCCTTCCAGTTCGAGAATCATCCCGTCCGCATCATCACCGATGAAACCGACAACCCCTGGTGGGTGGCCAAGGATGTTTGCGACATCCTTAACCTTACCGATACATTCAAGGCTACACAAAATCTTGACGATGATGAAAAGGGTACGAAAAAAGTCCGTACCCCTGGCGGCGAACAAGAAATGATCGTCGTCAACGAATCCGGTCTCTACACCCTCATCATCCGTTCCAACAAACCCGAAGCCCGACCCTTCCGCAAATGGATCACGTCCGAAGTCCTGCCGGCGATCCGCAAGACCGGCGCCTATGCTTCCGGCGCCTCCGTTGTCGAACTGGCAGCCAAGCTGCTCATCATTCTCCAGGATGCCGCCAAGGCGGGCTTTTGCGACATCCCGCGCGTCAAAGAGCTGTGCTGGCTGCGATCCCTGGGGCTGACGCAGGATATGGCCGGGCGCGCCGCTGGTCTCGCTCTCAACGAAGTGCAGTCCATCGAATATCGCCTAAAGGCGATGGGCATTCGCATCCCCACGGTGTCGAACGGCACGCGGAGCAGGATGATCAACAAGGCCTTTGAAGAAATGCTTTCCTCTCTCGACCAGTCCGCCCTGTCCCGTTATGCCGGCTCGCTCAAGGAGGTGACCAATGGCTAAAGACCTGGTCATCACCACCAAATTAGGCGGTTTGTGGGACGCCCGGACGGACCTAAGAAACTTGACGGGCATCTTGGCCGCGATCCTCTATCTCTCGGGAAAGCCCGATGATGACGACCCGGCCAAGGCCGACATCATCCTCGGGATCGTCCAGATCCAGGAGACCGTGGCCCGTTGCGCCGAAGCCCTCCATGACGCCATCGAGGGCGGCAAGATCAGCGAGACAGCGAACAATTAACCATCAGGGAGCGCCGGCAGCCGGCGCTCCCTTTCACCTATAGCGGAGGTGTCATGAAATCGGAATTCATCAACACGGCGAACACCACGAAATTTAACGAGATATGCGAGGAACTGGCCGACCCTGCGGCTTTGATCGGGCCGTCCCTGGCGATGGTCACGGGACCGGCGGGCCGGGGCAAGTCCGAGGCGGCCAAGCACTTCGCCGTCCATTCGCAGGCGATCTACATCCCGCCCCTCAATACCCGGACGCCTGCCATGCTGCTCCGGGAAATTGCCTTTGAACTCGCGGGCGTGCGCCCGACGCGGAGCGAGCACTGCCTGAACGTCATCAATGACGAGATGGCCAAGGAGCGCCGCCTGATCATCATCGACGAGGCGGATCTCCTTACCATGCAGATCCTGGAGATGCTCCGGAATGTCAATGAGCGTTACGCCTGCCCGGTCCTTCTCATCGGTGAGGATGACCTGAAAGGGAGGATCGCCTCCCGGAGGCGGCTGGCGAGCCGGATCAGGAGGAAGCTGGAGTTCGGGCCGGTCACCCAGCAGGACGTGGCATTTTTCTTCAAGCAGTCCCTGGGCGTGGTCGCTGCGCCCCAGGTCACTGCCCTGGTGAACCAGCACGGAAAAGGCGACTGGCGCCCGGTCCTGGTGGCAGCGATTGCCATCGAGCGGGCCATGCTGGCGAGCAATACCACGGAACCGACACCGGAGATGACGAAAGATGTCCTTAAAACCATCTAAAAATCCCCCTCAATCCCCCTTTGCCAAAGGGGGAAGCGTGGGCGTGCCCCCTGGGGGTACCGTGGCGAAGACCGGCCGGGCCGCGGCCATGCGGGCCTGGATGCAGGGGCAAAAGAAGCCCTGGACGGCCCTCGACTGCTGTATCGGGTTGGGCATTGATCCCGGCCCCCTGCGCGAGCGCGTGCGCATGGACATCGGCGACTTTGTCAAGCGGGGCGAAATCGTCGTTGCCGGCCAGGTCGTCAAACGCAACAGGTTACAAAATGCATACAGGTACGCGAATAATTACCGCACCGGCCAGGCCCGCCCCGGCGTTTTAGGGCCGAAGATCTACAAGGCCATGTACGTGTCTTGTCGGGAGTTTGCCCTCTCCGATATCCAGCGCCTGTCCGGCGTGCCGAAGCGGAGCCTCCTGGATAAACTCATCGGCCCCTTGCGGACAGGCGGGTACCTGCAGGTTGTCGGGCGCCGGCGTTGCGCCCACGGCGCCGGAGCGGAAACACTCTACCGGATCGCCAACCGCGACAAGTTCCGCCTGGAGGTGATGAAATGATGACTCAACCCACAAATCCCCCCTCGCCCCCCTTTGCCAAAGGGGGGAATATCGAGCGCCAGCGCAAGGGGCTGCTGGCGAAGATCCACATTGCCAAGCAGCAGCTGAAGCTTACGCAGGACGAATACGAGGCGATCCTGGCGGGCATGAAAGCGGAATCGGCGGCCACGCTCACAGTCCCCCAGCTGGAACGTCTGGTCACATACCTGGCAAAGCTGGGGTTCAAGGCCATAAACCACCGCCAGCCGTCTTCGTCCGATGCCCGCGGCGAGGCATTGCGGAGGCGGTGCGAGGAACTTGCCCGTGGCATCGAAAACGGCGAGAAGCGCCTGGCCGGGCTGGCGGAGAAGATCTGCGGCGTCTCGAACCTGGCCTGGTGCAGGGATGTGGCAAAATTGCAACGATTACTGGCGGTTTTAGGGAAGATCAAGACCCAAGAGGTCCAAAAGGAGGCGGAACATGGGAACGGCTAAGGAAAATGCGAGGTTGTGGGAGATGGAGAACCAGGCGCGTCGGATCCGGCTGCACCAGGAATTGACGTCCCACATCGGGTCGGCAAACGCGATCGGCATGGCGGAACTCTACGAGACAGTTTATGGCCGGACATGGCGCCACCGGATCAACGACACCCGGCAGTTGCGCAAGCTGATCACGGACATGCGGCGGGAAGGCGTGGCGATCTGCTCCGTATCGGATCCGGCCGGCGGCGGTTATTACCTGGCGGCCGCCGGCAGCGAGCTGAAAGACTACCTGCGGCGGTCGAAGGTGCGGGCGCTGAAGATCCTGGCCCGGGTCTCCCGGATCCAGAAGGTGTCCCTGCCGGAACTCCTCGGCCAGATGCGCCTGGAAATGGAGGGCAACGGCCATGACGCCGAAAAAGCAGCGTAAGAATTCCCCTTTAGCAAAGGGGGCGGGGGGATTTGAGCAGGCCGGGATGTCCCCCCAGGACCAGGCGGACCGCCTCCTGGTCGATATCATCAGCGCGCAGGCGGAGATCGACCGCATAACCGCGGCTTTTAACGAGGCTGTGGCCGATCTGCAGGAAAAGTGCGAGGCCAAGCTGCAGATCCCAAAGACCCTGCTGGAAGCAGCGCAAAAGGGGATAGCCCAGGTCATGAAATTTGAGAAGAAAGTTCTCTTCGCCGACACGGACGTCGTTAACCTGGCCCACGGCTCCCTGATCCGCGCCCTGGTCGACAAGGTGAAGATCCCGAAAGACCGGGAAAAAGTCATTGCGTTTTGTGAAGAGTTGGGCTTTCCCGAGGTGGTCAAGATCGTCAAATCCCTGGACCGCGAAGCCGTGGAGAAGTGGCCCGACGAGCGCCTCCTCCTGATCGGCGCCGAACGGAAACAGAAAGAGGAATTCTCCTACGACCTGAAGAAGGAGAAGGCCCTATGAACAGATTCTTTAGCCCACAGAAAAAATATGTATGCGACCCGGTCGCCCTGGAGGCCCTCCAGGAGCTTGCCATTGAAATGGAAAACGCAGACTCATGGGGCGATATCGTTGATGATCCTTTGGATTTTGCGGATATGATCAATAAATTTTTAGCGGAGATCCAGGAGGTGCCTCGATGAAAAGGCGCCCCAGCAAAACACTGCAGAGAGATGTCGATCAATCTAGGCAGGAAGTTACTCGGGATCTCAATGATAAGTACAAAGCGTTGTATCCCGGGAAGCCGCTAGATTTTTCGATCCCTCTCCCCCCCCTTTTTTTCTAAGGGGGATAAGGCCAATACGGAGAACGAGCGATGACTAACGAAGAATGGGCTCAAGCCGAGAAAGAGCTGAAACACCTGCATAATCCCGTAACCTTGATCTGTGACGGCTACCGGCTGCAGCTGCAGTTGACCCAGATCGGGCCTATGTCCCTGGGCATCACCTTTTTCGTCAACGGCTGGATGCGCGGAGAGTGGATTTTCAACGATGGCGAGGAGCGGAGGCGGTTTTTCCGGCCCGTGCAGACCCCTGTCCATAGTGCGAAAAGCAAGCGGCTTTATAAGGGGATGAGCGCGAAAACTCTTAAAAAATACGACATCGACCTGAATAAAACCTTCACCACCTACTCCTTTTATTGGGCGTCCTTCGCTGCCCTGAAACGGCACCTCGTCAAAAACAACACTTCCATCCAACTCGCGCCGCTGGAGGCTGCCGAGGTGAAAGGAGCGGTTTCCAGTGCACTTTGATTGTCCCTACTGCCGGAAGCAGTTGAACCTGGAGGAGATGCAAATGGATGCTGACATTGCTGCCATCATCAAGCTGCAGCCGGTCTTCGGCAAGCAGGCCCACCTGGTCTGGGCCTATTGTGAGCTGTTCGGGATAATGCCGCTGAAGGCCAGGCGCAAGAAGCTGCGGGTCCTCCAGGAGGAGATGAAGACCCTCTTCCAGGCCGAGGAATTTTTCTATCAGAAGCGCCGGTACCGGATCAGCCAGGCCGGGATTATTGAGGCCCTGAACGTCATGGTGCACAAGCACTGGGACAGCCATCTCGAAAACCACAACTATCTGAAAAAGATCATGATCGGCCAGGTGGAGGCCTCGGCAAAAACCGAGTCACGGGAGGCCGAAAAAGACCTCCGGAAACGGGAGGAGCAGCTGCGCTATCCATACCATGAGGAACAAGTCGAGCCGCCGATGGGGGGTGGGCCCGCTGGCGCCATCCTGAAACCCATGCCGGCGGCGCAACTCACAGAGGAGCAGATCGCGGCGAACAAGAAGCGCGTCCGGGAAATCATGGACGGAATAGGAGATTGACATGGGAGACAAAAACCTGGGCCTTTATGGCAAATTCCTGGTTTATCGTGCCGACGGCAAAGATTGCCCGGGGCAGAAACACGATGGGTGCGCATATTTTGTGCTCGATCTCACGCATGATCCATTTGCAATCCCCGCAATCCAGGCCTACGCCGATGCTTGCCGGGAGGCGCTCCCCGCCCTGGCCAAAGATTTAGACAGGAAGGCTTTGAAAAATGACCACTGTACAAATGTATAGCTATGTATGCGGAAAATGCGGCCACGGCGGCCTCTACCGGGATGATGATGAGATGAACGGACAAGAGTACCTGGCCTGCCGGATCTGCGGGAACCGCTGGCCGGGGGGGGTAAGGCCGGTTAAGACCCCCCTCAATCCCCCCTTGGCAGGGGGGAAGAAAATAGAAGAGAGCGGACCAGAGCCGGTTACAGTCGAAGAAAGCGGCGCGGAGATGGAAAAGCAAATCCCCCTGCCCCCTTTGCCAAAGGGGGGAAGGATACGCAAGGAGGAACGAAGTATGGATAAACCAGATCACAAGGAAGCGCAAAAAACATTGCTGGCGCTCAATAACTATCTCTTCGGGCAGATGGAAAAACTCTCCGACGGGAATTTGGAACCTGCCAAGCTCAAGGACGAGATCGAACGGGCCAAGGCAATGTCAAACATCGCCCGGGATATCATCAGCAACGCCAAGCTCGCCCTGGATGCGGCCCGCGTGGTGAAAGGCGAAGGGATAAAAAACGCCGACATGCCGAAGATGTTGGGGATGGGCGATGGATCTAACGGCTAAAAAGATGGATTTCCTGCGCCTCGGGTACCGGGAAATGCGGCTCAAGGCGCTGACGGCCGCGTACAACAAGAAGTTCAAGACGGCCTATACCGAGGCGGCGGTCAAGTCCACCCTGATGCGGCACAAATGGCTCTGCGGGCGTCCGCCCGGCTTTGCCAAGGGGGAGATCTTCTCGATCACCCCGGAGCAGGAGCGGTTCATCCGGGAGCGCTACCGGGAGATCCCTTTGCGGGACGTACTTAGCGAGCTGAACGAGCAATTCGGCCTGGCCAAGAAGGAAGAGCAGCTCAAGGCTTTCGTCCACAACCACGGCATCCGCTCGGGCCGCACCGGCTGTTTTGCCAAGGGGGCCGCGCCGGTGAACAAAGGCACAAAGGGACTGATAAAAGCCAACAGCGGCACGTTCCGCAAGGGCCGGCCAAGTGTGAATATCAAACCGTTAGGCCATGAGCGCATCGACCCGGACGGCTATGTTTGGATAAAGGTCCCGGGCAAAAATCCCCACACCGGGACGGAAGGATATTACCGTTGTAAGCACGTCGTGGTGTGGGAAGAGGCCCACGGCCCGGTCCCGGCCGGGTATGCGGTGATCTTCCGGGACGGCGTTCGGCGGCATTGCGAACTTGCCAATCTGATGCTCGTCACCCGGGCCGAGCTGCTGCGGCTCAACCACTATCGTTATATCGAGCAGCCGGACGAGATCAAGCCGAGCGTCCTTGCCCTGGCCAAGCTGGAAGTGAAGGCCTTCGGACTGCTGAAAAATGGGCAAAGTGGAGGGAAGGCGTCAAAAACCGGCCCGGAGTGGAGCGAACATGCCCCCGGGGGCCGCCCGGGCGCCGCGGATCTCCCTGGGGCCGGAGCGCAAAGTGGAGGATGAGACATTTATGGCCGAATCAATGAAGTGGCACTGCCTCGCTTGTCATGCCGATTTTCAGGGGCCGACGGATCGCACGCCGGCGGGCGGCTGCGCGCACTGCGGATCGCGGCAGATCTTTGATCTCAATGTGGAGTTTTTGGGCGAGATCGTCCCGTACCCCTTTGTGACCTCGCACCGCAAATGTGAGGCGTGCGGAGAGGAAATGAGGCGCCACGGCTATCTTGAAGCACTGGGCATGGCCATATGCCCGGTGCCACAGGTTGGCAAATGACGATGCAAAATAACCTCTTGACAACTGCGCGATTTTCTGAGACCGTGGGGGCGACTGTAACACCTAAGGGGCTTCGCCCCGGCCTCCCAACCGTCGAATCTGCGACGCGGAAAGGGGTTTTTGTATTTGTAGGGCAATTTAGCCCGAGTGTCTCGGCGTGGCGACGCGCCGGGGCGGTTTCCTTAGGTGACCGCAGTCAACACTCGGGCTTTCTTTTTGCCCAACGACTAAAACAACTTAAGGAGCTTACTATGTCTGTCCACGTCAAAGTACCGCCCAATCCAGGAGATCAATTAGACAAGTTCCTCATTCGCACCGTCGATTTGCGGACCGTCTGGGATTGCCGCTGCGATCTCGATGAACTGAAAAACGGCATTGAATCAATCCACTCCATTTTTGAGGCTTGCCTCACCGAAGAGGCCAAAGGCTACGTCTGCGTTCTCGTCAGCATCCTTACGGAGAAGCTCCAAGGATGCATCGATCAATTAACCCAAACAATTGAAGGCAAGGAGGCGTCACATGAAGACAATCGTCGTTGAAGTCCAGGGAATCAGCCCATTATTGTAGCATCGCTACCCCCTGGAAGATTCCGAAAACCAAACCAAGGCGAAAAACCAAAAGCAAAAGGAAGATGATGTTGAAAAAGCTCTCTATCGATTGCCCGATGGCACGATTTATCAGCCCAGCGTGCATTTCATCTCCACTATGAAAAAAGCCGGGGCTAAGTATCAGATCCCCGGCCAGGGTAAGTTGACCTACAAGAATCTGATCGGCAGCGGTGCTGTCCTTGTTACTCCCGATGCCATCCCGCACCGGAACCAACAGTTTGAGGTTGATGTCCGCCCCGTTGTCGTTCCGAGTACCAGAGGCCGCGTTGCCCGTCGCCGGCCGGTATTTAAAAACTGGTCATTAAAATTCAATATCGAATATGACGAGGATGAACTATCAGCATCCACGATTAAGGAAATATTGGATTACGCCGGCACGCGCGTGGGAATTGGAGATTTCCGGCCTGAAAAAGGAGGACCTTTTGGTCGGTTTATGGTGACATCGTTCAAGGAGCAATAAGTCGCATTGCTATAGTATAAGGCAGCGCGAGGATTGGCGGGGTATGGTGAGGCCCGGTCCGGCGTGGCAAGGCCTGGTTAGGCGAGGTCGGGAAAGGCAAGGTTCTCTTATGCACTACTGCTTAGGATATCAAAAAGGTTATAAAGAGGACGGGCGTGGCAAGGCAGCGAGCGGCGAAGTTAGGCAAGATACTGTCGGGTAAGGCGAGGAGAGGAATGGTTGGGCCAAGTGCGGCGATGCATGGCGGGGTAAGGCAGGGTGGGGTTTCCTTATGCCATACATACATTATATTAATGAAGAGCAACATGGCATGGCACGGCGCTGTCTGGCGTGGGCAGGTGTGGTCAGGTGAGGTACGGTTGGGCAGGGCAAGGCAGGGTTTTTATTTCCGCCATCCAGGGCGGGAAAATCAGCGAAACAAAGGAGGCATGATTTGAGCGGCGACAACGAGCAACGCGGTTCCGGATCGCTCAGCACCACGCTGTTATTGATGCCCTATGAATCGATCCATTGTCCGTTATGCGACAAATTCATGGGCGAATGGCGGGCCGTTGGCGTCGCTTCTTTCTTGAAAAAATGCCCCAGGTGTGGGAAGATGGTGGAAATTAAGAAGGAGGGCGCATGAAACTATCACAGTTGTACGCCATAATGGGGTGGTTATTGCGGTTCTGGAGAACAAAAACCCTGCCGCCGCAACCGCCTGCGCATAACATCAAGTTTACGGATGCGGTCCGGATCGCTGGCGGTGTCGCAAACATGAATGGGGCAGACGAGGCTCCGAAGCCAGCCATGACGGACGAAGAATTTAAGGAAAAATGCCGCGCGATGGATGCACGATATAGCAGCCTCAAGCAAGGAGAAAGCCTGGGGAAGCTATCGCCCGAGGAATTACGGGAGCTGCATTGCATGGAGACGGGGCACGGCTGGTGCCTGGATTTGCAGCACGAGCGCCACGAGCGGCTCGGGATGAGGATCTGTTACTAGTGCCCTGGGGCATAAAAAAAATACTTGACAGCCTTTACTATATGTAGTATCGGCTGTCCTCAGTACTACCTACATTTAGCGGCCTGAGCGCCCGAATAAGAAACCAATAGCGGCCTGAGCGCCCGGTTCCGATTTCCCCTTGCGGGGCAAATCGGCGGGCGCTTTTTTATTTTGCACGAGGCCGATCATGAACAAATCAGCAGAAATCAAAAAACTCCTCAACGAAACCTTTGGCCGGCTTGACGACAAGCAGATCCTGGCCCTCACCATCTATGGCGAGGCGAGGGGCGAGGGCCGCGAGGGGATGATCGCCGTGGGCTCCGTGATCCTGGAGCGGGTCGAACACCGGGGCTGGGACGGCGACACAATCCAGGAAGTCTGTCTGATGCCCTGGCAATTTTCCTGCTTTCTCCCGGCGGATCCCAATTTCATCGCCTTGAAACTCATGGCCCAGAATTTCGCGGCCCAGCATGAAAAATCAAGATCATTGCAGAATTGTTACGCCGTGGCTTCCGGGCTCCTCGATGGGACGATTGAACGGACCCCGGAGATTGCCGAGCATCATGTTTGCCAGTACTGTACACAAGCCGTAAAGCCGGATTGGAAATCGAAAATGACGTTGGTGGCCACGGTGGGCCACCATGAGTTTTATGCATGAGATTGCCACGCCGGCCGAGGGCCGGCTCGCAATGACGGGGAAGGGGCCGAGGGCCTCCTCGCAATGACGGGGAAAGGCCGAGGGCTTTCTCGCAATGGCAAAGAGGTAAGGCGGTATGGAAGTTAAATTTGTTTATGGGATTTTCCCGGCTTTGGTCTTTTATACAAACCGGCTCAAGGAAGGATTTAACGGCGTGGCTAACGGGCCGGTCGTCCGGATCAGACCGGGCCGGAAGGATGACGAAGGGCTGCTGCAGCATGAGTTGACTCACGTGCGGCAGTTTTACCGTTTCGGGATGATTTTCCCGGCCCTGCTTTATTGGGCAAGCGAGGATTTCCGGCTGGCAGCCGAGGTCGAGGCCTACGCCGTGCAGCTGCGATACTCCAAAAATCCTTTGCATGTGGCGGTGGACCGCAAGCGGTTTGCCAAGGTTATCAGCACGAAATACGGGCTCCATGTCCTCCCGGAGGATGTGGAAGAGCTGCTTTTGCGGGAGGCGTGACATGGATATCTTCAGCAAAATCGCGGGATTTTTTGCCGGCGGCGACGGCCTGGCAAAGACGATATCGGATACCGTCATGGCCTACTGGCCGCCGGACATGAGCCCGGAGAAAAAAGTGGAGGCACAATTGGCTGTTTCCGCCCAGTCCTGGCAGAGAGAAAAAGAGGGCCTGGTGCTGGCCCACGAGATGGATAAAGAGTTCAACCAGCGCATCAAGGATCTGGAGGGCACGGCGGCGGACCTGAAATCCATTCCCTTTTTCGGGAATATCCTTTTGTTTCTCCGGGGCTCGCAGCGCCCGACATGGGGCTTTACCACCATGTATATGGATTTTATGTGGATCAGCAAGGGCTGGGATGTGCCGGAGAACAGCCAGAAGGGGCTCGCCCTGATCGTCATCAATGTGCTGGTCCTGGGCTTCCTCTTCGGCGAGCGCGCCATCCAGAATGTGATGCCCTACATCATCCAGTTTTTCGGGATTAAGGGCCAGGCCAAGGCCGAAAAGGAGCCGTGATTGGACGACGTGGACCTCGCCCAGCAGCATGAAGAATTATTCCGGGAGCAAGCCCTCGGGGCGCACTCCCGGCGCCAGCATACCTCCTTTGCCGACGTTGCAGGTGCTGCCGGCCCGGCCAGTGGACGCGGGCCGGCAGTGGCCGAAGCAAGGTGCAAGGATTGCGGAAGCGCGATCCATCCGAAACGGCTGGCGATTTTTCCGGAGGCCACGCGCTGCGTCGGCTGCCAATCGCGTTACGAATCAAGTAGGTGAGGAGGAGATCCCGCAGATGAACAACTGGACAGTTTTCCTTTTCTTTGCCGGACTGCTTTCGGCCTGGGCGCTCATTATCATTGCCACCACGCGCTGGACAATGAGCCGGGGCCTGGCAGCAAATGATCAGCGCATGGCCAAGCTGGAAACGGATGTGGCCAAAAACAAGGAGGAAAGCCAGAAAAGGGAGCGGGAGATACTGCAGCTGCGCTGCGACCTGCCCCTGGAATATGTGCGGCGGGAGGACGCCATCCGCCAGGAGACGGTGATTCACGCCAAGCTGGATATGCTGGCAGCTAAACTCGACACAATCAGAACGGAGCAAAAGGCGGGAGAAAAACATGGCTGAAATTGACATGGAAAAGGCGAAGCGGGAAAACCTGCGCTGGCTCATTATGGTGACGCTCAATGCGGCCCGCCCCATTGGCACATCCGAGGGAATCGTGCTGTCGGCCATCCGGGACGTGCCCCTGGAGGTCACCCAGCTGGAGATCAGGCGCGAGTTGGAGTACCTGGAGGACCGCAAACTGATTGAGATCTCGGGCAAAGGCATGCGTCCGGAATGGCACGCGAAATTGACCCACCACGGCATCGATGTGGTGGAGTACACGGTGGATTGCCACCCCGGCATCTGCCGCCCCCCGAAGTGGTGGTGAAATGCCCGCACGGTCGAAAATAACGACATTGCCTCCGGAGATCAAGGAAAAGCTCGACCGGATGATGATCGCGCGCGGCTTCTCCGGTTATGACGGAATTACAGCCGATATCAATGCGGAGTTGGCCGACAGCGGCTACGAGATAGTGCTGCACCGTTCCGGGGTTCATCGGTATGGCCAGGCGTTTGAGGATAAGATTTCCGCCATCAAGATTGCCACGGAGCAGGCCCGCGCCATCACCGAGGCTGTGGGAGACGATGTGGGCAAAATGGGGGATGCTCTGACCAGCCTCTGCCAGGAGCGGGCGTTCCAGGTGTTGGTGAAAATGCAGGAAATCGATCCGGAGAACGTCGATTTCAGTAAATTAACCGTGGCTATCTCCAAACTCAACAAAACAGCGGTGGATCAAAAAAAGTGGGCCGCGGAGATGCGGGAAAAGACGAAACAGACCGCCGAGGAAGTAGTGAAGGTGGCCAGGTCGGGCGGCATGTCGGAAAAAACCGCCGAAGAGATCCGGAAGAAAATTTTAGGGATAGTTTAAGGAGGCCATTATGTCATATTCGTTGAATCAAAAGTGTTACGGCTGCAGGAAGTTCGGGAAATGCTTGGACGGCAATATCCTGCAAGCAGCGGTAAGTATCATCCATTCGCTTGGCCTGGAAAAGGGGCACCTGGGAGGCGGAAGTATTAACCATGACTGCACATATGGCTTTGAAGCCAACAAGGCCCCGGAAGCCACGGAAGCAGCACAGGGATAACGCTGAAGGAAGAGGATGAGCGAAGTTCAACCTATAGGTGATTTTGACCAGGCGCGCCCGGCTACGGGTGTGCTTTTGCCCTATCAGGTCAGATGGGTCGCCGACCCGGCGCCGGTCAAGTTCATCGAGAAATCCCGCCGGGTGGGCATCTCCTGGGCCGAGGCGGCGGACGACACCCTCTACGCCTCGGAAAAAGGCAGCGGCGAGAAGCGGAACGTCTGGTACATCGGCTACACCAAGGACATGGCCCTGGAATTCATTAACGACTGCGGCAACTGGGCGCGGGCCTACAATCTTGTTGCCTCGGAGATGGAAGAATACGAGGAACCGGACGAAGAAGAAGTCGCCGGCGTTGTTCAGGAAAAGAAGATCCTGGCCTACAAGATCACCCTTGAGTCGGGCTGGCGGATCACGGCCCTCTCGAGCAGGCCGACAAATTTGCGCGGCAAGCAGGGGCGGGTCATCATCGATGAGGCGGCCTTCCATGACGATCTGGCCGGATTGCTTAAGGCGGCGATGGCCCTCCTCATGTGGGGCGGCCAGGTCCGGGTTATCTCTACACACTTTGGAGATACGAACGAATTCAACAGCGTTATCCAGGACATCCGGGCCAAGAAGAAGCCCTATAGCCTCCACCGGGTCGATTTTGATGACGCCCTGGCCGACGGTCTTTACAAACGGATCTGCGAGGTCCTGGGCCGGGAGTGGACGGAAGAGGCCGAGGCGGCCTGGCGGCAGGGGATGATCGATTCCTACGGCGACGACGCCGAGGAGGAATTGTTTTGCGTGCCGAGCCAGGGCACAGGCACCTTCTTGACCAGGGCGCTGATCGAAACCTGCATGTCTGCCGAGATCCCCGTCATCCGCTATGAGCAGCCGGCGTCCTTTGCCGAGCTGTCCGATCACCTCCGCTATGCCGAAGTGCAGGATTGGTGTGAGGAGACGCTTCTGCCTCTCCTTAAACGTGTGGACCGGGAACACAACACCGTCGTCGGCGAGGATTTTGGACGCAGCGGCGACCTCTCCGTCTTCATCCCCCTGCAGGAACAGCAAAAGGCCAACTGGCACGCGCTCTTTCATCTGGAATTGCGGAATATCCCCTTCCAGCAGCAGGAACAAATTTTCAAATACATCTGCGACCGCCTGCCGCGCTTTCGCTACGCCGCCCTGGACGCCCGGGGCAACGGCCAGTACCTGGCCGAACGGGCCATGCAGGCATACGGTGCGGGCCGCGTTGCCCAGGTGATGCTCACGGAGCAGTGGTACCGTGAGAACATGTACCAATACCGAGCTGCTTTTGAGGACAAAACCATCCTGCTCGCCAGAGACGCCGATACCATCGAGGACCACCGGGCTTTCAAGGTCATCCGCGGCGTGGCCAAACTGCCCGAAGTGCGGACCAAGGGCAAAGACAACAAGAAGCGACACGGTGATGCGGGCGTGGCCGGTGCAATGGCCTGGTTTGCCGTACATGCGGAATGGGGCGGTCTGATCGAATATGAGTCTACAGGAACCAAGCGCGTCACCTCGGGACGCAGCATGAGCAACTACATGGGGCAATAGAATGGCAGAGGATGTCAAAAAACCGCCCGTCGTAACTGATGAGATCGCCACGATCGAGAAGGACATCGACATCTTTGCGGGCTGGCTCAAGCGGCTGGAAAATCCCGATCCGGTCCTCCGGACGGAAGCCGGCGGCAAGGGGCTCAAGCTCTATGACGAGGTGGCTCGGGACGCCCATGCCTCCTCTGTCCTACAACAGCGCGCCCTGGCTGTGGTGGGCAAGGATTGGCAAATTACGCCGGCCAAGTCCGCTCGTAAAACGGGCCGCCCGGCCGCTACCTCCCAGGAACAAATGGTCGCAGATTACGTTTCCGAGGTGCTGGAAAATTGTAATTTTGATCAGGGCCGCCAGGAAATTCTTAAAGCGTTGCTTTATGGTTTTTACGTCCTTGAGGCAATGTGGAAAGAAAAAGACAATAATCTCGCCATCAAGAAGCTGATCGGGAAGCACCCCCGGCGTTTTGTCTTTACGCCCCAGCGCGAGATCCGGCTCCTGACGCCCCAGAACATGATCGACGGCGAGGCCGTGCCGGACCGTAAATTCGTCGTATTCACTTATGGCGACTCCGACAATCCCTATGGCCGCGGCCTCGGGCAAATCTTGTGGTGGGCCGTCTGGTTCAAGAAAAACGGCGTCAAGTTTTGGCTCGTGTTTCTGGAAAAATTCGGCCTGCCCACAGTTGTGGGCAAATATCCGGCGGGTACGGGCAACGAACAAAAACAGGCCCTGCGGGATGCGCTCGACGCCATCCAGACCGAGACCGGGCTGACCTTCCCGGATTCCATGGATGTCTCCTTCCTGGAGGCCTCCCGGGCCGGCACGGTGACCCATGCGCAGCTCTGCGATTACATGGACCGGCAGATTTCCAAGGCCGTCCTGGGACAGACCCTTACCACGGAGATCAAGGGCGAGGGTTCCTATGCCGCGTCCCAGACCCATAACGACGTGCGGCAGGAACTCATCGAGGCCGACGCCGATCTGCTGGACAGCTGCCTCAATGAGTCTCTAATTCGCTGGATTGTGGATTACAATTTCCCGGGCGTCACTGACTATCCGAAAATCCTCACCCTGGCTGCGGCCAAGCCGGATCTCAAACAGCAAAGCGAGATTGACAAGACCCTGGTGGTGGATATCGGCCTGCCCGTTGGCACGGCCTATTTCTATGAGACCTACGGGATCCCGGCGCCGGAAGAAGGTGAAGCGCTGGTGAAACCGACAAAATCTGTCATTCCCGCGCAGGCGGACCCCTTAGGGCCTAAAGGAATCCAGGATAACGGCAAGCAATTCGCCGAAGCGCCGCCCCAGGACGCCGCCGATAATATCGCCAACCGTCTCGGCACAGACACTATGCTGGCAGGCGACGCCCTGATCGCGCCCATTAAGCGCCTCCTGGAGAAATGCCAGTCCCTGGAGGAGTTCCGGGACGGGATTATCGATCTCTACGGGGAGATGGCCCCCGCCGATCTGGGCGCGATCATTGCCCGGGCGATGATGCTGGCGGAAATGTCTGGCCGCTACGATACGGCGGAGGGCTTATGACCGCCACCCCCGAATTGATGGCTGTTTTCAACCTGCCCTTTGCGGAGCAGGAAGCGTTCTTTCGCACCAAGCTGAACATCCCCACCCGCAGGTGGACGGACCTCTGGAAGGAGCAGCACGCCAAAGGATTCATGGTGGCTGGCGCCTACAAGGCCGATCTGCTGGCCGATTTTCGGGAGGCCGTGGACAAGGCCATTTCCAAGGGGACGACCCTAGCCGAATTCCGCAAGGACTTTGATCGGATTGTAGCCAAACATGGCTGGAGCTACAACGGCTCACGCAACTGGCGCAGCGAGGTGATCTACAACACAAACATCCGCCAGGCCTATAACGCGGCGCGCTGGAAGCAGCTCACGGATCCGGACGTGCTCAAGGCGTTCCCTTATATCGTCTACCGCCACGGCGACAGCCGGGTACCACGGCCTCTGCACCTCTCCTGGGACGGCGTGACACTGCCTCCCGACGATCCCTGGTGGAAAACGCACGCTCCACAGAACGGTTGGGGCTGCCGGTGCAAGGCATTTGGGGCGACGAAAGGCGAATACGAGGCCGCTGCCAAGAAAACGGCGCCGGACGACGGCTACTATACGCCGACAGACAAGCAGGGCCGCCCCTTCCGGGATCCTGCTACGGGCAAGGTGGAACAGTTGCCCAACGGCATTGACCGGGGCTTCGATTACAATCCTGGCGAGGCCGCCTTTGGGAAGAGCTGGGCAAGAGAAACGGGAGAAGTTAAAGAACTGGGTCCCTGGCGGCGAGCGGAATATCCCCAACTGCCGAAAAAGCTGAGGGGTGATAAGCCGTCGGTCAAATTGGGACCCCGGCTGCATGTCGGCGACGAGGCCGCCTTGCGGGCGGCCGTGCCGGAAGGCGTCTATCAGGATAAGCTGGGCAGCTATGTCCAGGTGACGCCTGCCGTGGCCGAGCATATTTTGGAAAAGCCCGAAACCCGATGGGACGGACGGGAGCAATACTTTCCGCTGATCCCGAACGTCATCGAAAATCCCCAGGAGGTTTGGGTGGGCTTCATCCAGTCCATAGACAGCGGCCGCGTCTATCTGCGGAGGCGATACGTGAAGGCTTACGAGATTGGCAAAGGCCGGGTGGTGGGCGTTCTGGCGGATACCGTGAAGGAGCAGCTGGTCGCGTTTGATATATTGCGGAGTGAAGATCCGACCGGCGGAAGATTGCGGTCGGGTAGATTGATTTATCCAGAGGATTAGGTGGCCGCCATGCCCCCGCACTGGCATGCGCCCTCGGCTGCCGGTTCAGGGTGCGGCCCCGACAGCCCAGATGACAAATATATAGCTCCGAGACATGGAGTTTGCAAGGAAAATTTAAATGCCGGAAATCAAAATTAAAATAGACGATCTGGCCGTCCAGGGGGCGTTGCAAAAGCTGTCCCGACAGATGATCGACCTGTCGCCTATCATGAAGATCATCGGCGAGCGGGTTCTCCTGCAGACGGAAAACCGGTTTAGAAGCGAAGGGCCAGCGCCTGACGGCACCTCATGGGCACCGCTTAGCCCGCGTACGCTGAAGCGGAAGAAGGGTACAAAGATTCTCACAGAGTCCGCACAATTGCGCGGATCGATGCGCTACCAGCTTTTGGGTAGTAATGCCGTGGCCATCGGCACCAACAAAATCTATGCCGCCATCCACCAGCTGGGCGGCGACATAAATGTGACGAATAGAAGCGTCCAGATTCGCCACCGCACTGACGCCAAAGGAAACCTGCTCCGCACGGACCTGTTCAACGGCAAGGGATTGATCTTTGCCAAAAACAGCCACAAACGAGTCATGGTGCGCTGGGCTGAGGTAGCGGCGCATAAATTTCACATTCCGGCCCGGCCTTACCTGGGGCTTTCCCGGGAGAACAGCGCGGAGATTGTCGAAATCATCAACCAGTACATCAGGCAGAGGTGAAACTATGGAATTTAAAGGCTTTGACGACTGGATACCGATCTTCCGGGGCGGCAAGCAGACGGACAGCGCCGGGCGGGAACATGACGGCACCGCCCTGATCGAGAAGGCCGTCGCCAACTTCAACGCGGCCCGGCACGAGCCGCCTGTCTGCATCGGCCACCCGGCGGACAATGCCCCGGCCTATGGCTGGGTGGAGGGTCTGAAGAAGCAGGGCGATCTGCTCCTGGCCAGGTTCAAGCAGGTCCAACCGGCCTTTGCCGCCGGGGTAAAAGATGGGCTCTGGAAGAAGCGATCCGCGGCCTTCTACCCCGATGGAAGGCTCCGGCATGTGGCGTTCCTGGGGGCTGCGCCTCCGGCGGTCAAAGGGCTTCCGGACATGGCCTTTTCCGAACCAGCCGATGCGGTTTTTGAATTTTCCGAAGACTGGAAGTGGACATCCCTGGCGGAGGTTTTCCGGCGGATGCGGGAATGGCTCATCGAAAAGTTTGACCAGGACACGGCAGACAGGATCGTCCCCAACTGGACGATTGAGGATATACGTGCGGCGCCGCCGACACCGGAGGCCGCAGGAATGCAACCAATGATGCCCATGTATGGGGAAAAGGAGGAAAAAATGGATTTTAAAGAGTTCATCCAGAAGTTGAAGGAGTTGCTCACCTTCGCGGAAAAAGGCCCGGCCGCGCCTGCGGAAAACGGCAAAACGTTTTCCGAGGCCGACCTGGAAACGGAGCGCCGGAAGGCCGCCGAAGCTGCGGCCAAAGCGGAACGCGAAAAAGTGACCGCGGAGTTCGCCGAAAAGGACCGCCAGACGCGCACAGAAGCACGTAGGAAGGAGATCGACTCCTGGTGCGAGGCAATGGTCAAAGGCGGCAAAATGACGCCCGCAATGGTCAAATTCGGCCTGCCCGAGTTCATGACGGCCTTCGCCGAAAAGGAAGACGTGATCGAATTCGGCGAAACCAAGGAAAAGGCGACTCTTTACGACCGCTTCAAGGCCCTGTGGGAAACCGAAATGCCCAAGGTCGTGGAGTTCGGGGAGATCGCCGGCCGGGATAAAGACGTTCCCGGCCAGGGCGCCGGCGGCGGTAAATTGGAGGCTCTCACCCGGGCCAAGATGAAAGAAGACAAGACTTTAACCTATGGCGCGGCCTTTGCCGAGGTGCAGCGGGAAAACCCCGATCTGGCCAAGGAGTACGCCGCAGAATTCAGGGAGGTGTAACTCATGGCCACGGAAAACAAAATACTGGATCTCGGCTACGTCGCGGCGGAGGATCTGACCAATGATCAGTACCGGTTTGTTGTACTGGGCAGCACGGGGGTCCGCCGGCCCGACTCCGAAACGGAGATCGCCCTGGGCATTTTGCAGAATGCCCCGGCGATCAATGAGGCGGCAGCCGTGCGCGTGATCGGCGTAAGCAAGCTGCAGATGAACGATGCCCTGGCTGTTAACGGCACCGTCATGGCGGAATACGTATCCGCAGCCGATGCCGGCAAGGGCAAAACAGCCGCCGCCGCCCCGGCCTACGCCCGCGGTCTGGTGCTGGAGGCCTCCGGCGCCGAGGATGACTTGGCAAGCGTCCTTTTGCTCCCCGTCAACCCGGGCGTCACGGCAATCACGTCGGTTACGACCGTAACCACGGATGCGACCGTCGGCGCCCGCACCTACACGGCGGCGGAGCTGGTCGGCGGTCTGGTCCTGCGCGATCCCAACGGGGCGGCCCGGGCCGATGTCAGCCCGGCCGCAGCCGATATCGTGGCGGAGATCGCCGGGGCAATCATCGGCTCTTCCTTCGAGTTTGTGATTAAAAACACCGCCGACGCGGACGAGACGCTCACCCTCACAGCCGGCGCCGGCGTCACCCTCTCCGGCGGCGTGACTATCCCCTACAACCACACCCGGAAATTCCTGGCGGTATGCACCAACGTCACGGGCGCGGCCGAGGCGGTCACCATCTACGGCCTGGGCCTGGAGCCCAACACGATGGAAAAAGTCAGCCGTTCCACCGCGGCCACGGTGACCACGGGCGGCGCGGCCACGTACACGGCGGCCCAGCTCCTGGGCGGTCTGGTCCTGCGCGATCCCAACGGGGCGGCCCGGGCCGATGTCAGCCCGACCGCGGCCCTGCTTGTGGCGGCCATTCCCGGCGCGGTCGTGGGGACTTCTTTCGAGTTCACGATCCGCAATAACGCCGACGCGGACGAAACGATCACCCTGACCGCCGGCGTGGGCGTCACCCTTTCCGGAGGCGTGACTATCCCCTTCAACCATACCCGGCGGTTCCTGGCGGTCTGCACCAATGTCACGGGCGCAGCCGAGGCGATCACCATCTACAGCGGGGGCCTGGAGCCCCATACGATGGAGAAAGTCAGCCGATCCACCGTGGCCACGGTCGCCACGGAGGGCGCGGCCACGTACACGGCGGCCCAGCTCCTGGGCGGGCTCATCCTCCGGGATCCGGCCGGTGACAACCGGGCCGATGTCAGCCCGACCGCGGCCCTGCTTGTGGCGGCCATTCCCGGCGCGGTCGTGGGGACTTCTTTCGAGTTCACGATCCGCAATACCGCCGACGCAGGCGAAACGATCACGGTCACTGCGGGCGACGGCGTGACGCTCTCCGGCACCATGACGATTGCCCAGAACAATACCAAGCGGTTCCTGGCGGTCTGCACCAACGTCACGGGCGCCGCGGAGGCGGTGACGATTTACAGCCTCGGCACAATCGTTCACTAAAAACATTCCGCCTCGTCCCCCTTTGTTCGCGAAGGGGGATTGAGGGGGATTTCAACAAATGAAGGAGGAATTAAAACATGACCCAACCGAACGTAAGAGAGCAGATCGTGGCGGGGCCCCTGCAGAATGTCTCCGTCCAATTCCGCAATGAGGAATATATCGGCGACCGGGTCTTCCCCATCCTGGATGGGGCGGACCCCAAGGCCAAGATTACCATTTACCAGAAAGGCGACTGGTTCCGGGACGAGGCCGATATCCGCGCCGCCGGCACCCGGGCCAAGCGCGGCGGCTACAAGCTGGAAGATGTTTCCTTCTCCACGAAGGAATATGCCTTTGCCAAGGAAGTCACCGACGAGGACCGGCGGTTCGCCAAGTCCAAGATGGCCCCGCCCCTGCAGCCCGATCAGGACGCCATCGAGTTTGCCACGGACAAGGTGGACCTCAAGAAAGAGATCCGCGTTGCCGGCTTAATCACCGCCGGTACCTGGAATGACGGCAACGTAGGCGGTGAAGACGCCGAAGGACTCTGGAGCCCGGCCGGCGCAACCAACACCTTCCTGGCCGATATCGTCAAGGCCCGGAAAGCCATCAAGGCCAAAACCGGCAAAAAACCGAACGTCCTGGTCATCGATGACGCCACGTACCTCGCACTGAAAGAATGCGAGGCCATCCTCGACAAGATCAAATACACCCAGCGCGCCGTATACGGGACGGAACTCCTGGCCGCGCTTCTGGAGCTTGAGGAAGTGCTCGTGGGTACCGCCATCAAAAACACGGCCAAGGAAACCAAGGCCGGCACGGAGTTCACGGGCGTGAACATCTGGGAAGTGAACGCAGGCAAAGGCATGGGCTTCCTCTGCCATCGGCCCAAGAAGCTCGGGCTGAAGACGCCCATTGCCGGCCTCCAGGTCCGCCTGGCCTACGAGGATGGCCAGCCCCGCCGGGTCACCACCTGGCGCGAGCCGGCGGAGCACCAGGACGTCTACGAGTGCGCCGAAGAGACCGATATCGTGGTGGTCCATGCCGATCTCGGGTATCTCTTCAAAGACACCTACGCGACCTAAGAAACCGGGCAGGGGCACGGCATGCCGTGCCCCTGCTTAACACGGAGGCAGCATGGCCTACAGCGCGCAAGCGGACATCCTGGAACAAATATCGGAGGCGCAGCTCATCCAGTTAACGGACGATGCAAACGCCGGCGCGGTTGACGACAGCGTCTGCAGCCGCGCCATCGCCGACGCCGACGCGGAGATTGACAGCTATTGCGGCAGCCGCTACACGGTGCCCTTTGACACTGTTTTGCCGATTATCCGCAAGATGTCCGTCGATATTGCCATCTATAACCTCTACGCCCGGCGCAAGGGCGCGCCGGAAGACCGGCTGGCACGCTATAACAATGCCGTCCGCTTTCTCAGGGATGTGGCAAGAGGATTGACTTCCCTGGGGGCCGATGCACCCGCGGAGCCGGTTGACGGCCTCCCGCAGGCCACAACTGTCAAGACGGACAGGGTATTTACCACGGGCAGGGCCTCGGATGGCAGTTCCGGCAGCCTGGACAATTATTAGCGGGGATTGATCATGAAAGACCTGATCACGGACATCAAGGCAGCATTGCAGACCTCCCTGACCTATGTCCGGGACAGCGATGTCTTTGTAACGGAGCATGAAATCATGCTGCCGCCGGCCGTCCGGTTCCCGGCCGTGGGCATCAAGGACGGGCCCATCACTTATCGGGTGGCCACCAAGAGCCAGGAAAACGACACGCTCCTGGTCAAGGTCATCGCCTATGTGCAGTTGCAAAAGCCCGAGGCGGCGATCATGGGCGATGCGGCTGCCGAGCAAAAAGGCGTGCTCGATGTGATGGCCGACATCCGGGATGCCCTGAAAAACAACCTGCTTTCCGGATTGGCCGACTCGGCCTGGCCGGAGGCGGAAACGGAAAGTGAGGTCCTGGTGGGCGACGAGACCCAGGCCATCCAGATGAAAATATTGACCATGCGTTACGAGCGCTATTAGAGGGAGGAGATTATGACAATCGGCAAAGGTTTTGAGGGCATCCTCGGGGTGAAGAAGGAGGCCGTCTACGGAACGGCGATCATCGTGACGGAGGCCATCCCCTTCGTCTCCGAGAATTTCGGCAACGACATCGAAAAACATATCGATGAGGTTCTGCGGGGCAAGGCCGGCGCCGGATCGTCCATTGCCGGCAACAAGAAGTTCCCCTTCACCATCCCCTGCAAATTGACCTATGAAGACCTGGATCTGCTCATTGCGATCGCGATGGGCGCGGCCGGGGCGCCCCAGGCCAACGGCGACCTCTACGACAATACTTACTCCCTGGCCGAAAACCTGGCCTACTCCTATACCGCTGCCGTCTATAAAGGCGTCTCGGTCTGGGAATTTGCCGGCAACAAGATCGACACCATGAAGATCTCCGGCACGGCCAACAAGCCGCTGGATATCGAAATTGGCGGCGTGGCCAAGGTGCTCGATCTGGCCTCGGCTCTGAACACTTCCGGCGTTTTGACGGGGCTGACCACGGAGGATGCGGCCGGAAAAATCATGTTTTCCGACCTGGAGTTCAAGATCGCGGCCCAGGCCTCGGCCCTGTCCGGAGAGACGGAAAAGGGCATTTCCGCCTTCGATTTGACGCTCAACAATCACCTGAAGCTCGATGACTTCGACAACCGGGCCACGACGATCCTGGAGCCGCAGCGCGACGGGTTCCGCGAGGTGATGTTCAACTTCACCGTGCCCCGCTACGAGGCGGACACCTACTTGACCTGGCGGGACAGCGATACGGCGCTCCACGCCTGGCTGAAGTTCACGAGCGGCAATTACGTGTTCGACATTCATCTGCCGAAATTCAAGATCGACAAGGCAGAGGCCCAGATCAGCGGCCCCAAGCTGATCGAGCAGAAAATATCCTGCACGTGCTACCGGGATCCGTCTTCGACTTCGGCGAGCTTTACGCTGTTGGATCAGATGGAAATCGATGTGACAAACGGCCGGAGCGCCTCGCCGCTGGCGTAATACCACCCCTGCCCCTCCTAATATAGGAGGGGAGTAGTGTTGGGTTTTGGGTTTTGAGTGAAGGAGTTAAGCCATGAGTGTTGGTGCTGGGTTTTCGAGCAAGACGGCCTGGAAAAAGGAAGACAAACAATCGGCTTACAGCGCGCCTATCGAGGTTGGCGCAAGCGACCAGATGCCCTTGATTTCTGAGACCCTGGAACGGGGCATCGAAAAAGAGCCCGACAACACGATCAGGAACAAGGCCGGCGCCGGGGCCGCGGACGTGGTCGGCAAAACTGTAACCGGACGCGCGCAATTTGACCTGATGTATCGCGGCCTGGAAAGCCTGCTGCACTGCGCCCTGGGCCACGCCGATTATGCGGCCTCGCCGGCCACGGTGGCCGCCGGCGTCTATAAACACACCATCGAGCTGGCCGAACGGCTGCATTCCGAAGGGTGGCTCGCCGGCGATGGGATTCTCGCGGGCTCCGGATACCTGGCGGGTGATCAGAAGGTGCGCCGGGGAACGCTCTGCATCGATAAGGCCGTCTCCCTCTGGGAATACGCCTCCTGCATGATCCAGGCGCTCACGCTCACCGGCAGCGCCAAGGGCCTGCGCGTGGAAGCGGACCTGGTCCCCTACAACCTGGACCGCGCCTCGGCTGTCAACACGACGTCCGCCGCCTGGTCGATCCCCGACCTGGACTGGCTCTCCGTCCTCTTCCAGGATCTCGTGGTCTGGATCGACGATTACTCCGCCGGCGCACCCCTTACGTCCGATGACGCCATTGGCATTACGGACGTGGAACTAAAGCTGGAAAACAACCTGAAGGTGGAAAAAGACAGTCTTTCGGGCCTCTATATCGCCGAGCCGAAACGCGAAGCAAAGCGCCGCGTCACGGGTTCCTTCACGATGCCGCGCTATGAAAGCGACGCCTTCCTGGAAGATCTCGATGATCAGACCGCCAAGATGGCGATGCTGAAATTCACGGGCTCCCAGATCGGCTCGACCGGTTATTACCTGACCCTTTGGCTCTGGCTGCCGAGCCTGAAATTCGACAAGATCGACGCCCCGGTCGCAGGTCCCAAGCTGATCCCCGTGAAGCATACCTTCACGGCGGAACTGCCGGCCGCGGCCCCGGCCGGTTTTCCGGCCCAGGCGACAAAGGAACTGGTCATCCAGATCCAGAATGATTTTGCTACTAATGCATTAATTTGAAAAGGAGAATTGTCAATGCCCCTGCAAATCATCAAAAAGGAAGAACGGCTGACCCTGAAAATTTCCGGGTCCACCCTTTACTACCGCCGCATCCCGACGGGCGTCCGGGCCGCCATTGTCCGCAAACACACGAAGCGCGGCCGGGTGGACTGGAATGCGGTTACGGAAGATATCGTCCGCTACGTCCTTCTCGGCTGGGAAAACGTGCAGGCGGACAAAAAAGACATCCCTTTCGATATCGAGATGGCGATCTCGCTTCCCGAGGAAGCATTGGGCGAATTAATGGAAGCTGCCGGCGGCGCCGGAGAGGACGATGAGGGTGGACCTGAAAAAAACTAAGGGAATTCCTTGCATGGCAACTGACCTACAATACGTCCTGCACCGAATGCCGGGGCAATTATCTGGAGGACGACCGGGACCCGCCCTGCGAGGAAAAAGGGAACTGCCCCATCAACGCCGTCGAACTGCTGCCGGAAAACGACCTGGCCCTCGATCTGTACCACAAGATCAAGGCGCTCGGCGCGGAGGTGGCCTTCAAGCTCTCCGACCTCACCCTGGACTCAGAGGCGGCCGCGGAACTGTTGGAGAAAATGGCGCTCATCGCCGGGATTATCAGCGATTGGCAGGCACAGCAACGGGAAAATAAGTGATTCAAAGGAGGAAAAATGGCGCGCTTAACCTGGGATGATTCCACGCCCGTAAATACGGCAAACCTGGCAAAATTGACGCAGGACGAAGACCTGAAGCCCACGGCGAGCACCTTCAACGGCGCCTCCGGCCGGACGATCACGCACAACTACGGCCATCAGAACTACCAGGTGCTCGTCAACCCCACGGCTGATCCGGCCGGCTTCCTGGGCGAGATCTGGTTTTCCAAGGCCAACAACACCGTGGTGATTTACAATAGCGGTCCAGCGGTCGGGGCTTTCGACTACACCGTCCTGCCGCACGCTTAAAAGGGCACAGACTCTCCCCCTTTGAAAAAGGGGGATTAAGGGGGATTTAAAATGTCAAGACAACCGACCATCACCATCCTGGAAAACGCCCAGGTGCAGATCACCGGATTCGAATGCGCCCTGGGCCGAGTCATTAAACAGACCCTGGACCTCTCGCCCTATGCTGGCGAACGCGTCCGGATCTGGCTCGATGCGAGCAAAAAGTTTTCCGTCGATAGATTCAGAAACCATTACTGGCAGATCGCGGAGCTGGACGTTCCTCCCCAGCTCTACCAGGAGACAGCAGGCCAGCCCGACAGCGAAGGCCGCCCGACGGTCCTGCGGGAAGCGATCCCCATCGATCTGGCCCCTGTGCCGATAACGGTCTGGGATTTACCGGAATAACCATAGCTCCCCTCCTTGGTTAAGGAGGGGCAGGGGTGGTTTGCAAGAATTACCACCCCCACCCCTCCTAAAATAGGAGGGGAGCTGATCGAGGGGGATTTGAAGGTGCGCCATGAGTGAAAATAAGATTCAGCTGATCATCGAGGCGGTGGATAAGGGCTCGGAAGTCGTTAAGAAATTTTCCGGCACCATCGTCAACGAAACAAAGCGCATGAGCGACCAGACCAGCCAGATGGCCGGCGTCGTCGGCCGCGTACAGGCGAACTACGAAAGCCTCTATGCCGGCCTGGGCCGGGGGGCGAGATCCTTCTCCGACATGCAGGGCCGGGCCAGTGCCCTGGTTGGGGAATTAGGAAATATGGGCCGGGCCACCGGCGGCATCGTACAGCAAACAGCCAATGTGGCCACTGTGCAGGCAAAGGCCTCCGCGGGCGTGGCGGGCGCGTTGCGCACCATTGTCAATGGATCCCGCCAGATGGCCGGCGGCTTTATCGAATCGGCAAGCAAGATGGCAGGTTCAATGATAACCGGTTTAGGCGGCGCCATCAGCACCGTTGGCAGCCGGCTGACCAGCCTCAAGACCCTGGCCGTTGCCTCCCTGGCCGGCTGGGGCGTGGAGCGCCTGATTACGGGCTTTATCGACACCGGCAGCTCGATGGACAAAATGCGCATCGCCCTGGACACGATCACCAAGGGCGAGGGCGAGGCGTGGTTCAAGCGGTTGAACGAATGGGCCATGAAGATGCCCATCAACACCGAGGCCGCGATCAAAAACTTCACCATGCTGCGGGGCATGGGCCTGAAGCCCTCCATCGCAGACATGCAGGTGCTCCTGGATACCACCTCCGCTCTGGGCGGGCAGGCGGACACTTTGACAGGCATCGCCCTGGCTATCGGGCAGATCAGCGCCAAGGGCGCCCCGCAAATGGAAGAGTTGCGGCAGCTGGCCGAGCGGGGTATCCCGGTATTCGAGATTCTCGGTTCCAAATTAAAGCTGACAGGCGCCCAGATCAACGATATCGGCAACCAGGCTGTTACCTCCGGAGAGGTCATCAAGGCCCTGGTCGAGGGCATGGCGGAACGCTTCGGCGGCATGTCCGAAAAGATCCAAAAGAAATTCTCCGGGTTGATGGAGGGGTTGAAGGGGTATTGGACGGAGTTCCAACGCCGGGTCATGGACTCGGGTGTGATGAAGTCGATAGAAACGGCCCTTACGCAATTCATGGATAATTTGGACAAAAAATATGCCGGCGGCGCTTTTCAAACCTGGGCGGACAAAGTGGCGGAAAGCGTCATTCTGGCTGCCAGAAAAATTACGATGGCCGCGGCCGGTGTAGTTGATTTCATGACCGAAAATATTCCCAAGATTGCCGCCCAGGTGGGGGGCCTCTGGGGCGCCTTTATGTCCCTGCCCGAATGGGTGCGCGACGCCGGCCTGATTGGGGCCTTCATATACGGCAAGAAAGGGGCCGTTGTTTTGGGCGGCGCTTTGGTACTGATCAATGCCATAAAAAACCAGGCGGCCGGGCTGGGCCTGGTTGCCTCGGGGAAACTCAAATTTACCGATTTTGCCGGGATGAACTCCAAGGAGATGAAAGAATACCTGGATAAATTCAACCAGGAGAATCCTATCTCGTCCGGGCGCACCTTTGGCCCTCCCGATCCCGAGGAATTCGCTCCGGGGTCGGCCAAGAAATTCATGGCAACGTTTTGGGCCGAGCTGGGAACAGAGATAGAAGCGGCACGCGGCAAAGTTGCCGACGCGGCGAAAGGCGTTATCAATGAAGCGGGCGTCGGGCTCACCAATATTCAGGTGGACGTCCAGGCTGTCATGCAGAAACAGGCGGAGGCGGCCATTAAGATCGCCGAGGCGGATAAAAAGGCCCTGGAAGGCCGCCTTCAGGACTACCGGCAATATTACGACAGTCTGCGGGGCCTGATTGAAAAAAATGCGGAAACCGAGAAAAAGCACATCGAGGAATTAAACGGCCTTTACCGTCAACAGGCGGATCTCCGTAAAAGCACGGAAGCCCAGATCCGGGGCCTCCAGGAAATCGGCATGTCGCCCCTGCAGAAATACGAATCCCAGAAGGGCGCCCTGACGGGCCAGTTTACGGCCGCCATGCAGCTATCCGGGCAGGAGCAGGTCAAGGCCCTCGAAGAGTACAAGCAGTCCCTGGTAAGCTTCGGCCAGGCCTGGGGCCAGGGCATCCAGGAGACAACGCAGAGCTGGTTTGGCGCGGAGACGCGCGTCTATAAGTCGGGCAAGGACATCATAAGTTCCGTCATCGCCGACATACAGGCCGCCTCCAGCGCTCAACAGCAAGCCCTGAAGGGTTTGGCAGAAGAGAAGCAGCGCCAGATCGAGGCCGATCAAAAATGGGGGCAAACTCTGGTACAGACCGCCCAGGAGGCCCAGGCGGAAATAGAGAAGTTATCGGGCCTGATCGGCGAGCTGGAAGAGAAAATTGCCCTGATGCAAAAAACAATCACCATCAAGGGAGACGATCAGGTGTCCAGCGTGGTGGACAATATCGCCCGGAACCTGGCCTCGCTGCATGACAAAACTATTTACATCACCACCATCCAGCGCAGCCTGCCCAACGGGGAGAGCATCAACTTGGCGGCCCCGGCGCCGGAAGTTGCCGGCTCCGGCATGGAAGTTACCTCCTACGCCCGGGGGACCAATTATGTACCCTTCACCGGCCTTTACCGCCTCCATGCGGGCGAGATCGTGGTACCTCCGGAGGAGTCCCGCGAGATCCGGCGCCAGGCAGCCCTGCGCGGCGCAGCAGCAGGTCTGCAGGATGGCGATGATGGTGTCGGCTATGGTACCACATTAGCCCCGCAGCAAACCTTTCCCTCCCCCTTAGAAAAAGGGGGATTGAGGGGGATTTATAATTATATTGCTCCGGCCCCTCCGGCGGCCGTCGAGCGGCGCGTCAGCGTGACCTACGGCGACATCATCATTAATGTTCCTGAATCGGCTGCGCCCCAGACCCCCGAGGATTGGCGGGCCATCACGCGGGAGCACATCATCCCTGAGCTGAGGAAGGCCGGCCATGCCTAATATCGTGTTTACCAAGGGAGCCTCAACGTTCAGTTTTTCCAAGGGCCGGGTTTTCCCCCTGGATGACCCTCCGCAGGTCAACGTCCCCGTGGGCTATAGCGAGGGCGGGCAACTCTACGCCTACGATAAGGGCATCGAGGAGCAGTTCTATAACCTGACTTTTGAGAGGCTGGCAAAGGCGGATTATGACAGTTTCAACGACTGGCTGCTGAATGTCGCCGTTGGGCCGCTAAACACCTTCACCTATACCGACGAGGCCGGCGCCAGCCACACCGTCCGCCTGCTGGACACGAAAAACCCCCTGCGGGAGGTCGCGCACGAGCTGTATTCCGGGACAATACATTTAAGGGAGGAGATTTGATATGGGACCGATGAAATTATACCGCCTGCTGCAGGTGCATGTGGGAACTGTCAACAGCCTGGTGGTGGCGTTGTATAAAGAAGAGATCTCCGCGGAGGATGCTTTGGCTCAGGCAACGGCACAGCTGGAACAGACGCTGGCCGCCCTGAAATCCGAACAATAAAGGTTCGTTATTCCTCCAGGAAATATAAATGCGCAACTTCAGCAGTGATTTCATAGTACAAAAAAACAAGCGCGCCGACGGGCCGGCGCCAATCAACCTGCTGCGCTTCGACTTCAGCACGCCTGCATATTACTCCGACCGCGACATCACCCCACCCGCCGGGCCAACTTTCCGGGGCCTGGTAAAGTCCTGGGGCTTTGTCGACACCGCCATCCAGCAGACGCCGGGCCGGGGAGTCCTGGGGGCGATAGAAATCGCCGACCTGCAATTGACCCTCATCAACACCGAATCGCCCCGGTTTTCCGACAATTTCACCGATGACGACCCGCCGGAAAACGTGACGGTCACTCTTTGGCAGTGGTTCGAGGGCCTTTCCTATGGCCGCAAGCAGATAATTTTCAAGGGCCTGGTCTCCGGACCGATCAAATACGATGAATATACCTGCACTTTGACCGTCAAAGGCATATTTGAGAAGTACAATAAGCGGATCGGCGAGGACATGATCATCGATGCCGTCGGATTCCCCGATGCGGATCCCGACGAGTACGGTAAGATGCAAAATATAATTTATGGCAGTTGCCCGGATGTCCCCTGCCGCGCCATCGTCTCCGGCGATGTGAACAGCCTGGCGGAAGCAATTACTGCCGCCCAGACGACCATCGAGCTGTCCGACTCCTCCTATTTCCCCGCCACAGGCGTGATCGGCATCGATGCGGAGCAAATCTCCTACACCGGCAATGCGGCTAATGTTTTGACCGGATGCACCCGCGGCTATGGCGGCACAACAGCCACCACCCACGATGCCGGCGCACCCTGCTGGGAAGAGCTGGTTGTATTTGTCTACCAAATAGCCGGGCACCCGGTCAAAGCGATTAACGACATTTATGTCGATGGCGTGCGCATAACCTCGGTCTGCACCAAGTATACCGGCCAAACGGGAGATGAGCTGGCGGGCTGGGAGGGGAAGGCTGTGTTTACCGTCCCTGCGCGGCTGACCAGACAGCAGGCGATTGATCTGCTGCTGACGGATGGTATCGCCGTGGTGGACACCATCGGCGTCGATAAGACCGGGTCTGCAACTAAGGCCGGCAGCGTCACTAAAAGCGGCACCGCCAGCAAAACCGGGTCCGTCACCAAGTCCGGCGCCGCATCAAAAACCGGGTCCGTCACCAGCGAGAGCATGGGCGTGGACACGGGCAACCACGATCACCCGTCCTCGACGGAAGAAATAATCATCTGGAAATTCGATTTGGCGGTGGTCTATGGCGGCGCCACGGTGAACTGGATCAATATGATCATCGACGGCGATTTCTACACCCAGGGCGCCTTTACCAATGCCAGCGGCGGCGTCGCTCTGAACAAGGCAACCTACGAGGACCGCAAGGGAACGCCGACGTATATTCGCACCTGCATGCAGACGGGGGTTTTAACCGGGGGCACGGCTACGTTCAATGGGTTGGCCGGCAACACAAATCTGACGGTTTATAAAAGCTCGTGGGCCTCTACGTCGCTGACCTGGGCACAGATTAACGCTGCGACGTATTACCTGACGGCCACGTGCCCCGGGGGAAGCACGGGTGTCGCCGAATGCTGGCTGGAAATAAAATATACGCCCACCGTCGATGCGGCTGCCGCAGACGGCGTTGCCATCACCGGCGCCGTTACCGACGGTGCGGGCGTCTCCGACACTATTGCCGTCAATGACGGTGCGGGCGTCTCGGACACTATCGCTGTTAACGACGGGATCAGCGTATCAGACACCATCGGCGTTAGCAAAACCGGCGTCGCATCAAAAAGTGGCACTGTCACCCTCTCCGGCAACTCCGTAGCTGACGTGCGGATCGGCCAGGTGGTTACCGCCAATGTCGAGGGCTATCAGGACGACGATTTGGGTACCTACACCGGCACGCCCGCAGCCCTGATCGAGCGGCCGGACCACGTTTTTAGTCACCTCTGGGGCGTCATTCTTGGCGTCCCCCCTGAAGACATCAGTATCGACAGCGATACTTTCACGGCGGCAGGCGCGTTCTATGCCGCCCATTCCTATGCCTTTGCCTTGTTGATTAACAAGCCCATCATCGCCGCCGATCTGCTGATGCGCCTGGCTTTGCAATGCCGCAGCCGGTTTCTCGTCACGGCCTACGGCACTGCCAAGCTGTTTGTCCGGCAGTTGGCCCAGACGAGCGCCCACTCCATCGCCAAAAACGAGATCAAGCGCGACTCCCTGTCCGTTGAGCGCAGCCCATCCTCGGAAATCATTAACTATTTAAATGTTTGCTATGAACTCGATCTCACCCGGGATGCCGGCGACGAACAGGCTTACTATGGCGTGTGGAATATCCAGAACGCCACATCCATCACCCGTTACGGCCAGCGGGAGTGGAAAGGCGACCGGGGCCTGTTTTTGTTTGACGCCGTGCGCGACGCGGCAATGGCCGAGGATGTGGGCCTGTACCTCGTGGATTACCATATGCAGGCCCGCAAGATGCCGAAATTCAGCGTGTTTCTGGATAACATGGAAATCGAGCCGGGCGATATTATCGACATCACCCATCCACTCGACAACATGGCAGGGTTTACCGTGGAGGTGCAGAAGCTGCTGCACCATCTCGGCAATACCAAACAAATTGATCACATTGAAGTTGTTGCGGTGGAAAATTAAGGAGCGGCCATGACCCAGCCCATCATCAAGCCCGGCAAAATCCATCTCGGCATCGAGACCCTGCGCTGTCCACAATGCCGCTTCCCCAACCGCGTGGAGATCCACTCGGATCTGCCGGGCCAGGATTGGCTGACCTGCGCCAGGTGCGGCTATAGGGCGCTGTTAAATCTGCGGCCGATACTGAGTAAATACGGACTGCTGGCGGGGATGAGCGTCGAGGAAAAAAGGGATTTTGGCCACCACTTACAAGCGGACATTAATAAAATATAAGGAGGTAAAATCATGCCGTTGATGAATATCAGTTTATGGGACAACTACAAACATGCCATCGAGGCCCTCTCGGGCGGGCGCAACACGGTTTTGTTCGACGATCAGAACTTGCCGTCGGTCATGGTCCGGGTGCCGGCGTTTTCCGTCGAGGACATCGACGCTGATCTAGGCACGGGCAGTCATCCGGCGTTTTTGGTCAACACGGTGCAAAAGGCGGAGATTATGGTGGCCAAATATCTCTCCTACGTTTACGGCACCCGGGCCTACTCGCTGCCCTACAAGGACCCGACCTGCTCCGTGGATTGGGACGCATCTCTGAATAATTGCCTTCGTAAGAACCAGGGCGACACGACGCGGCGGGCCGGGTGGCATATGTTTACCAACTGGGAGGCGGCGGCCGTGGGGCATTTGTGCATCAAAAACGGCCAGCCTACGGGCAACACGGATTACGGGCGGCATCATACCAGCAAACAGCAGACGGGAGTCCGTCAGGACGGCACTCTGCCCGGCACGGCGAGCGGCACAGCCCGAACGTTGACGGGGACCGGCCCTGCGGCCTGGAATCACGACGGCACCAATTCTGGCATAGCCGACCTCGTCGGCAATGTGTGGGAGTGGGCCGACGGCATGAAGATTGTTGACGGCAAGTTCTACCAGCCCACTGACAATTACTATACACTGGTTGAGGGATCCTGGCCGACGGACGAAGTGATTATTGCCGCCGGCTCCCCCCCGCAATTGGGTGTGTCCGGCACGGACACGCTCCATACGTCCGGAGGCCCGACAGCTTGGAAAACCGTTGCCAGGAGCGCCGCATATACAGCCTTGAGCGCGGCTATAAAAAACCGCTTTCAGCAGGCCATGATTGACCCGGCGTTTGACTCCTCATCCCCGGTGGGTAGTATGTGGTGGAATTGCGCAGGCGAGCGTCTTCCTATCCGTTTTGGGGATTGGAACTACGCCGCTGATGCGGGCGTGGCGGCGCTGTCTCTGAGCTACGCGCGCGCGGGCGTGAACACGAACATCGGTTTTCGTCTCGCCTATATCGGTTAAGTGTTGTCTGTTAATCTGTCGGGCGGACGACAGTCCGCCCCTTTTTCTTTCTTCATCCAGGTAAAAATGACAAAAAATCTGATCATTTATGAAAAAACTTTGGAAATGATTGAATATGGGACAATTGCCATGCGTCAATTTCCAAAATACGAAAAGTTTGTGCTGGCAGCCATGATAAGAAAGCAAATGTATGATGTGCTCAAGCTGATCGTGGAGACGAACAAGCGGACCTACCGAAAAACGGCCATGACCGAGTTGGACATTGCCCATGAGACGCTGCGACACTTGGTGGATCTGGCCTACCGACGTCTGAAATATATCGACTATAAAAAATATACCCTCTGGATGGAAAGGGTCAATGAGGTTGGAAAACTGCTGGGCGGGTGGATCAGATCCCAGCATGAAGGGGCACAGCCTGCAAAGCATATATAATGACAATCTGTCAGCGTCTTCCTATCCGTTTTGGGAATTGGAACAACGCCGCTAATGCGGGCGTGGCGGCGCTGAATCTGAACAACGCGCGCACGAACGTGAACACGAACATCGGTTTTCGTCTCGACTTTGAATCTGCCGGAAGGTGTCTGCTCATGGGCAGCGGCCCAGTGCATTTCATAGGGAGGCTGTGTCCTTCCCGCAAGGGAGAATAGCTCAAAGCCTTCATGTTTTAGTAACGGTAGCGAAAGATCATGAAGGCATTTAAAAAGGAAAAATGAAGCGACATAACAACTTATATTCGGCAATATGCGATATTAACAACCTTGAGGCGGCCTGGAGGTATGTCCGCCTCGGGAAACGATACGATCGGGAAGCTTTGCAATTCAGTTACAACGCTCTGGACAATATCATCCAGTTACGCAATGAACTAACCTGGAAAACATACCGAGTTGGGCAGTATCGCGAATTTATTATTAAGGACCCGAAGGAGCGGTTAATCCAGTATTTACCGCTGCGGGATCGCATCGTTCAGCAGGCCCTCCACCAGGTTATCGAACCGATCTTTGATAAGGGGTTCATCGATGATTCGTATGCTTGCCGCAAGGGCAAGGGCACCCATCGCGCCATGAATCGCCTGCAATATTATCTCAATGCGGCACGCCAGAAGTGGGGCCGGGATATCTATTGCCTTCATTGTGATATCCGCAAATATTTTCCACACATCGATCACGCCATTCTCTATAGTTTGATCTCCCGGAAGATCAAATGTTACAACACACTAAGTCTCATAAGGGCCATCATTGATAGCAGCACATCCGATCCTGGGCTGCCGATCGGGGGCTTATTCAGCCAGCTATCGGCGAACAGTTATCTCGACGTTCTGGACCAGTTCATAAAGCATGGCCTCTGCGAGCGTTATTATCTGCGCTATATGGATAATTTCATAATTGTTCACCACGATAAAAAGCACTTACAGCAAGTGAAGGAGGAGATCGCTGGTCTTTTAGAAAACCGTTTGCGTTTGGAATTAAACCCTAAAATGACCATGATCACTAAGGCCGCGATGGGGATCGAGTTTGTTGGGTACCGTGTCTATGCTGGCCGGGTGCGAATAAAGAAGGCGAGCATCAAGAGGATGAAAAAACGCTTGCGCACAATGCAAACCATGTACCGCCGGGGCCATATATCGCTGCACAACATCGGGCAGCGCGTGAGATCGTGGCTGGGGCATACAAGACATGCCAATGCCAGGACTATTGTGCGTAACATCTTGGCAGGTGCGGTTTTTGTCCGATAAACATCAATAAGGGTGAGGTGTTACTTAACAGTTAATCATAAGGAGATTCTGAATGAAGAGCTTTTATGTAGATCCGCCTTACTACGGCTGTGAGGACTATTACGGCGACGGCATATTCGCTCGCGCTGATTTTGAGAAGCTGAGAGACATCATGCGCGGCTTGGCCGGAAAGTTCATATTGTCCTTGAATGATGCTGCCGAGATCCGTGAGCTATTCCAAGAGTTCAAAATAGAGACGATTAAAACGACGTATTCCGCGGCTGGCGCTAATAAAAAGAAGAAAGTGAACGAGCTGCTGATAATGAATTACTAGCCCTGGCAGGCTTGTAGCAAAAACAAAGAATAAGAGCATTTTATCCAATGCTCAGCTAGAACTGTTCGCCGCCGGCTTTTTGTTGAAAAAAGCTAAAAAGCGAGACAGTATACCTGCGTCTGCCGTACATAAAAATAATCTTGTCACCAATTACGTTTGTTTGTAACAGAATGTGTTAAAGCTTGTCGCAGAATAAGTTTGTCCTGACACTTTTCAAAGGTGTAACAGGACCCTACCATGATCGTAAATTGATTATGAAATCAAAAGAAAGGGGCTAGCGATAATCTCGCTAACCCCTTGATTTTGGTGAGCCCTGTCGGGGTCGAACCGACAACCGTCTGATTAAGAGTCAGATGCTCTACCAGCTGAGCTAAGGGCCCCATATTTTTTTCGGATGGTACTGCCTACCGAGGTTTGTCTTTTATAGCAGAGCTGATAAAAAATCAAGCAAAAATGTGGACTGTTTTTTCAGGAAATACCGACCGTCAGTTGACCTGAGCGTCCCGGAAGATGTCGTCCAGGGACTTCATCTTGTAATCTCCCCGCGGCAGGTGTTGCAGTTCACCGAGCGTGGTCGCGCCGCTCAGGAAAAGGCGCAATCCTTCCTCAAAGAGCATATTCACGTTTTCCTTTTCCCGCGCCACGCGCATGATGGCTTCGGCGCCTTTCTTTTGCATGATGAGTTCGCGGATCGCCGGACACACGGAAATGAGCTCGTAGACCGCCTGTCTCCCGGAATACCCCGATTGGCGGCACATGCCGCAGCCGCGGCCTCTGCGCATATTAAACTTGGCAGCCCCCGACTGAATTTCTTCGATAATTTCCTTGTCCAACCCGGTATCCAACATCTCTATTTTCGTCGGCACGTATTCTTCCATGCAATTGGTACAGGTTTTTCTGACCAAACGCTGATTGACCGCCGAAACCAGAGTCGCCGAGAGGAGGAAATGCTCCACCCCCATATCGACCAGACGGGCGATGGAACCGGCTGCATCCTCCGTATGGAGCGTCGTAAAGACCCGGTGACCAGTGAGAGCCGCCTGCACAGCAATTTCCGCCGTATCGACGTCCCGCACCTCCCCGATGAGGATGACATCAGGATCCTGGCGCATCAAGGCCCGGAGGGCGCGGGCATAGGTATAACCGGCCTGGGGCATCAGTGAACTCTGATTCACATGCCCCCCGGCCAGATATTCCACCGGGTCTTCCACTGTGACGATATTGAGACCCACATTGTTGATCTCGTTAATCACTGCATTAAGAGTTGTCGTCTTGCCGCTGCCTGTCGGCCCCGTGACGATGTTGATGCCGCTGGGCTGGCGCACGCAGCGCCGGTAGGTCAGCTCCATCCGGGGAGAGAGTTTGAGATCCCTGATGCGTCCGATGAAGGCTGCCTTATCCTTATCGAAGATCCGCATGACGATCTTTTCTCCGAAGATCATCGGCAGGGTCGAAACGCGGCAGTCAATTGTATGGCCGTCGATCCGCGTGGAAAAGGAACCGTCCTGGGGCAGACGTTTTTCATCGATTCTCATCAGGGAATTCTTCTCGCTCGCCATGATCTTGATCCGGCTCACGATGGCATTGTGGTACGCGGCTGCGGGGTAAGAAGTGGCCAGTTCCAGAACCCCGTCGATCCTCATCCGGACGTTGACATCCTTGGCGTGCGGCTCGATGTGGATGTCGCTGGCGCCCAGGGCCACAGCCCGCTGCAGGATCTTGTTCACGATGGCGACGGTGTCTCCCTTTTCCACCGTCAGAGGTTCCGCCTTCACATCCAGTTTTATCTGAAAAAGTTTGGCAATACCTTCCTCGATCGCCATTTGCGATGAAAGGACAGGGTTGATCTGGCATTCCGTGATGGCTTCCGCCTCCTTAATAGTTTCTTCCGCTAAGGGGTCGGCCATAGCCAGGGTAAGTTCGCGCGTCTCATCATCGATGATTTGGAAAAGAGGAAGGACGCTCTTCCTTTTGCAGAACTCAAGGGGGAGAATCCGGGACAGAGATCTGTCGATGACCTGGAAATTGTTTTCCGCTATGTTTACAAAATCTACATCGAGGTGGCTGCTGATTATTTCCAGCATCAGATTTTCACTGACGTACTTCAAGTGGATCAGTGCTTCGCCCAACGGGATGGAGAGTTCCCGCGATTTCTGAAGAGCATGCTCCAACTGCGCCGTCGAGATGATCTTCCTCGCAATAAGCGCCTCGCCGAGTTTTTCTAGCCCTTTCATTGTTTCCTCGCCGCTATGATGGCATCATGGAGGAACTTTATCCCATCCTGTTGTGTGGGGGCTACCTTGAGCTTCTGGTCCGCGCGGGTTAGACGAAAGACCTTCCCCACCGCTTCGCTTAGCTTGGCCAAAACCACCAGGCCGTTTTTCTCGCTGAGCATTTTATGAACAGCCATACAGGCGCCCAACCCGGAACTGTCCATGAAACCAACCTTGCTCATATCCAGAAGGATAAAGTAAAAATTTTTATCACGCAATTTCGCAATTTGTGACTTTAACTCTTCGGCAGAGCTTGCCACAAGATCGCCGTTGATGCCCACGGTCACCACATCGCCATCCATGCCGATATTAAATTCCATACTGACCTTCCCCCTTCTTGTCTATGATTACCTTGTCCAGCGTCATGATGTTCCTTCCTTCTACATATTCATACCGCACTAAGTCCATGATTTCCTTGATAATGGCGAGACCGAAGCCCCCTTCCTGCAATTCCTCTCCCTCCCCCAGCACGGGCATCGACACGCCGGCCGTAGGATCAAATTTTTCACCTTTGGTCATCATGCGGAAGACGACCTTCGACTCGTCGGCGGATATTTCTATTTCCACCTTCTCGGCACCCGAATGCTCAACGGCATTGTTCATGGCCTCGGTCGCGGCCAGGCAGAGATCCCCGATCCGGGACTCCGCCTCCGCTCCTGAGTAGGTATCCTGGCAAAGCCCCTTCAGCGCCTTCCTAACCATATCCACATTCTCAAAACTCGGCGCTATTTGAAAAGACAACCGTTTTTCCATTCCTTCCTCTCTCCTTTGCGCGGTCAGTTGCCTGAATCATGCAGGCGCTTCATGCCCTCCTCGCGATTACTCGCCATGGTAAGCTTTTGGTAGGCGCCTGTCATCTTAAACACTTTGCTGACCGCTTCACTTGGTGAAAAGAAAACGATTCGTCCCTTTAAATTGAGAAATTTTTTATGCGCCTCGATAAACACGTTGAGGCCGGTACTGTCGATGAAGTGCACCCCCCAGAGGTTGAGTAAAATTTGATTTACATTTTCATCGGCAAGTTCCGCAAGCCGGGTCTTCAATTCCTCTATCGTGCTCGCCGTGAGATCGCCTATGGGTGTTACTTCCGCTATATCGTCTTTTTTATCAACTTGGATAACCATCACAAAACCTCCTAAACATAGGGTTTACTTCCTCCGCATGACAAACATGGTCAGGTCATCGCTAAACTTCCCCATGTTGAAGTCCGTCACTTCCTGGAAAATTCTTTCCACCAGCCGGTCCGGCACAGCCGGCTCCTTGAGCAAGGCCTGAAGCCGTTCCTCTCCAAATTCCTCGCCTGAGGCATTCATGGCTTCTGTCAGACCGTCGGTATAGAGAAAAAAGGTATCTCCTGGATTAAATTGGTGCTTCGCCGCCACCCAGGTATCATCGGCGTCCCAGCCCAGCACAGGCCCAGTAGACTCATTGGTCAGCATGGAGCCGTCCTTAACGAGAAACACGGGATTATGCCCGGCCGATACGAGACTCAACTCTTCTGTGGTCCTGTCGAAAACCGCATACACGAGTGAAAGGAACATGCCGCTGTCCTGCAAGATATCGCAGAGCATGCGATTGGCGGTACAGAGGATATCAATGGGACTGCGCATGGTGTGACCGAGGGAGTGGAAGATTCCCTTGCTCACCGCCATGATGAGGGCAGATGAGGTACTGTGTCCCGAGACGTCGCCCAACATGAAGTGCAGGCCGCTGTCCGTGTCCCAGGCATCGAAAAAATCACCCCCAATCTTGTCCGAAGGCCGGTAGAAGGTTCCGATATCCACGCCCGGAAAACTCAAGCCCCGGGGCAAGATATTTTTCTGCACGTTCTGGGCAAGCAACCTGTCTTTTTCGAGCCGCTCATTCTTCAGTTTAATGTCCGCCATGAGCTGCGCGTTTTGCTTCTTCAATTCATACTTTTCCAACACCCTGGACACGGATATGCTCACCGTCTCCTGAACGTTTTCATCCTTGAGCAGGTAGTCATTGGCCCCGCAATTAAGGGCGTTGATGGCCACAGAGATCTCATTGCTGCCCGTGAGGATGATGACCGGGACATCGCTACCCATGGCCCGCAGCCTATTGATGAGTTCCAGGCCGCTCACCTGCGGCATGTTCATATCGGAGATGATGAGGCCGATGGCGGGGTCGGCGCTAAATTTGGCAAAAGCTTCGGCGCCATCCTCGGCCGTATCAACGGCGTAATTTTCTGACAGGAGTATATCCGCCAGTACATCCCGGATGAATAAATCGTCGTCAACGACGAGGACCTTGGTCTTTTCCGCTGCCATGCTCCTTTACAACCTCCCTGTTAGCCAATCAGATTTTGAACTGTCTCGAGCAGATTGTTCTGGTCGAAACTGCCTTTCACGATATAGGCATTTGCCCCGACCATGATCCCCCTCTTTTTATCCTCATCCTTTTCCCGCGAGGTCATAATGATAATCGGCGTCTCCCTATAGGCATCGTCTTTTCTCAACAGTTCCGTGAGCGAGAAGCCGTCGAGCCTGGGCATCTCCACATCGGTGATTACGAGATCGTATTGCTTTTCTTTCGTTTTCTCCACCGCTTCCAGGCCGTCTTCCGCCACCTCCACCACATATCCGTATGCCTCAAGGATGCTCTTTTCGATTTCCCGCGTATTGACCGAATCATCGACTACGAGAATGTGCGCCGTTTGCGACCGCACTTTTTCCGGCAGCCGCGCTTCCTTCATCTCCCCAGCTTCCTTGATGATCCCGGGAATATGTAAGATGTTGATGACCTCGTTGCGGCCCGAAATGGTCACTCCGGACACGAGGTGAATATTTTTCATGTGGGCCGGCAATGATTTGATCACCATATCCTCTTCATCGAGCAGCGTGTCCACGATAAGCCCGAGTTTTTCACTCCCCAGGCGGACAATGAGCATCAGGAAATTGCCGCTTCCCGCAGTGCCGTTACCGGCAAGCTTCAGCACCCTCTCCAGATGCGCCACCGGAATCAGCTCCTCCCGGAGCCTGATTGCCTTCTTATTGAGAACATTGATGATCTCCCTTTCCGGGACCCGGATGATCTCCGTTACATAATGCGCGGTAATCGCAAAAGTGGCGCCGGCAGACTCGACGAGCAGGACGCGCATCACCGCCAGGGTCATAGGCAGCCTGATGCTGAAAAGGGTTCCCTTGCCGGCCTTTGTTTCAATCTTGATGGAACCCTTCAACCCCTCGACGATATTTTTCTTTACCACATCCATGCCGACGCCCCGGCCGGAGATATCAGTAATTATCACGCTCGTACTGAACCCGGGCTGGAAGATCAGGTCGATGATTTCTTCATCCGTCATGGAGTCGAGTTCCGCTTCCGAGAACATATTTTTCTTGAGCGCCTTTTCCCTGATCCTGGTAAGCGGTATGCCCCCCCCATCGTCACTCAACTCGATCAGCACGCTTCCCGCATCGTAGTGTGCCGAAAGCTTGATCGTCCCCTTTGCCGGCTTGCCGGCTTGCCGTCTCTCTTCCGGGCTTTCCGTACCGTGGTCAACGGCATTTCTGAGCATGTGCACCAGGGGATCGCCGATCTTTTCGATCATTTTCTTGTCCAGACCGATGTCCCCGCCTTCAATAATAAACTCGATGTCTTTTCCCTGGGCCCGGGAAACATCCCGTACCATCCGGGGCAGCGAATCAAATACCGTGGAAAGCGGCACCATTCGCAGCATAAGTGCCTTTTCCTGCAGCTCCGTAGTCAAAAGCTCCTGCATATTGGCATCATCGCGCATGCTCGCCGAGAGTTGCTTGAGTATGACTTGCAGCGCTTGCGCGGACTGGACGATCTCCCCTTGCTGGCCCTCTTCGGAACTATCGCCTTTGCGGAGGTGGGACGAAAGGTCGGCATTGCGCTTCGCCGCCTTTTCCGCCTCCCGGATATCGAATAAACGTTGCTTCAACCGGTTCTGATGCGAAACAATCTCGCCCATGAGCCGTATCAATTCATCAAGTTTATCCGCATTGACGCGGATGCTTTCGGACGGCCCCGTCTTTTTTTCCTGCATCAGCGTGGTCGGCTGGTCATCGAGCGGTTGAGCCTCGTTCGGGAGATCTTTCTCCGGACTGGCCGTTTCATCCAACCTTACTTCTGGAGCGACTGGAGCCGGCAGGGTCATGGATTGCTTGTCGGTAAGGGCGGCCTTCTGGGGGGCCTCCCCGCAGTCAGCAAACTGTCCTTCCGCCGCCTTGGCCAGTTCCTCGCAAAGAGCGCTCGTGTCTTCCTCAAGCTGTTGGCCCGTGGCAACTTTTTCGATCATGCCGGAAACGCAGTCGATTCCCTTGAACAGGACGTCCGCCAGTTTCCGGGAATGGATGAATTTTTGCTCCCGCAGCGCCCCCAGCACGTCTTCCATTTTATGAGCCACCTCGGTTATCGCGTTTAGTTTCATCATCCGCGATGATCCTTTGATGGTATGGGCGGAACGGAAAACAGCATTGACGGTTTCCGCATCATCCGGATGGTTCTCGAGCTGTACGAGGCCCTCATTTAGCTTGTTTACATGCTCGCGGGCTTCGTCCACAAACCGCGCCAGAAATTTCGCCATATCCAGTGCCATGCCGTCCCCTTAGCATTAAAATAGAATTCTAATTAGTTTCCCTGCCCTAACTTCTTAAGATTGAACAGGCAGAGGTGCTTGATCTGTTCGGCCGGAAAAGCCAGGGGGAAAAAGGTGAGCCCATGGTCCGCCAGATCGCCCTTGTCCAACAGCTTAGTAACAATCTGATATTCCCTGATGGCCTGCCTCGTCTCCTTACGCGCCATCTGAATCTCCGCAAGGTAAAAATGCCCCAGCCAGCAGGATGATTGAATATAGACAGCCTCCTTGAATCTCTTGAGCGCCGTCTCATGGTCGTTTTTGAGCTTGGCAATCAGCCCCAGGAGGAGATGCCCTTCCAGATGCCACCGTTCTCGGGCGATACCCTGGTTACAGACCATTTCGGCCTCCTCCAGCCTTTTCATGTTAATGAGAACGCCAGCTTTCAGCATATAGGCCTTCAGCAATGACGGGTCCTGTTCCAAGAGCTGTTCGAGGCATTTCAGCGACTCCGCATAATTCTTTTTCCTGGCCATACTCAGGGCATCATCGAAGGTAACAGCTTGCTTCGGCCGCGACTGTTTCGGCAAAGCAGCAGGCGCCGGTCGCAGAGCGGAGAGGTCACGGCGCACATCTCTTCTCTTAACTGCTTCCGGCTCTCTCCCTGCCGGTTCTCTCCCTACATGCTTTTTCCCGTCACCTTTGTCGAGTGCGCCGTTTTTCTGAAAGCAAAACACCCCGTTCAGTTCGACAAGTGCCAAGACGCCCTGCTGGTGCGACAGCGTTTCCGTGGAACTTACAAAGAGCCAACCCCTTTCCCTCAGACAACCGGACAAGCGGTTAAAAATGCTCAGTTGCGTCGGGGAATCGAAATAGATGGACACGTTCCGGTAAAAGATGGCATCGAGCCCGCAAAGGAGGTCGGGATATTGGTCGCTCAAAAGATTCAATTTCCTGAAACTGATCCTTTCCCTGAGGAAATCCTGCACGCGGTAACGATCGCCTCCCAACTTCTCAAAATACTTATCCCGCAGCACTTCCGGAAAGTCCCGGAAGGAAAGACCGCTGTAGACGCCCTGTTCCGCTCTGCTCAGGGCGGCACTATCGATGTCCACACCGACAATGGAGACGAGCCCGCGGATGCCAGGGCCGAATTTCTCGAAAAGCCTCATCATTACCGAATAGGGCTCTTCGCCTGTCGAGCAGCCGGCGCAGAGGATGCGTACGGGCTCACTGGGGGTTTTGCAGGCCAGCATTTCCGGCAAAAGCTTATCGGCCAGCAGATCGAGATGGGCCGGTTCACGGAAGAAATAGGTCTCATTGACGGTCAGAAGGTTTACCAGGGAATGGAACTCATCGTCATCCCACCTGAGGCAGGCCAGGTACTCGGCATCTTTGGTCAGGCCGCACTGCGTCATCCGGGCGAGGATGCCGTCGTTGAGCACGGCGACTTTCTCGGCCTCGAAACAGAGGCCGCATTTTTCCTTGACGAGGCTTTGAAAGGGTTGGATATTCATGAGTTATTTCCTAGAGGGACATTTTCTTCTGAGCACTGCCCGTCAAAAGGGAAACGACCTTCCCGCTGATTTCTTCCAGGGGGAGGATTGTATCGATGCAGCCGCTGTCGATGGCCACCTTGGGCATGCCGAAGACGATGCAGGACTTTTCGTCCTCGGCGATGGTCGTGCCGCCCGCTTCCTTGATCTGCTTCATGCCCCTTACGCCGTCGCTGCCCATGCCGGTCAGAATTATGCCGATGCTCTTTGCCTTGTAGACAAGGGCCACGGATGACAAAAGCCGGTCGCAGGAAGGGCGATAAATATCGGTGGGGTGACGTTCCACAAAGGTTACTCTCCTGCTCATGCTTATTTCCAGATGCTTTTCCGAAGGCGAGACGTATACGGTTCCCGGCGCGAGCGCCTCCCCCTCCTCCGCCACCTTCACGTGCAGTTTCGCCAACCGGTTCAGCCATTCCACGAGTCCCGGGATGAAGCCGTCGGAGTTATGTTGGGCAATGACCACCGGGCAGGGGATTGTCTCGGGCAAAGCTGACAAAATAATGGAAAGGGCCTCCGGCCCGCCCGTGGAGGAGGCGATGGCCACTACCCGGTCCGAGGTCATCCCGGTGAACACCACGGGCCTTTCGGCTGTTTTTTCCTTCAGGGCACCCTTCCCGCTGATATGGGTAATGACCTTGATCTTCGAGAGGAGTTTTATTTTTTGGATAAAATCCCGGGCCTCAGCGAGGTTCACATCGGGCTTCACCACGAGGTCCAACGCCCCCTTGGAGATGGCGGCATAGGCCGTATTGGCATCGCCCCGCGTCGTCACGACCAGGATGGGCAGGGCGATGTTGCCCATAATATGTTCAATCGCCTCGAGCCCATTCATGACCGGCATTTCGATATCGATCGTCAGGATATCAGGCTTCAGCTCCTTTACCTTTTCCACGGCTTCCCGGCCGTTCTTGGCCTCCCCGACGACGGTGATTTCCTTGTCCGTAGACAGGATGGCAATGATAAGTTCTCTGGCCAGCTCACTGTCGTCGGCCACCACTACACGAATTTGTCCCATGCTGTCAGACCCTCCCCTTTGCTATATTAAGGCGTCACTCGATCTTGAACTTTTCCACTTGCCCTTTCAGGCTGTCCGAAAGGTCCGTCAGTTTATTGCTGATGGTGCTGATTCTGTGGATCGCATCCGTGGTCTGACCGGAGCCCGCAGCGATTTCCCTCAGTGCCGTTACCACCTGGTTGCTGGCCGTTTTCTGCTGTTGTGTGGAAAGGGAGATTTGTTTGGCTGCTTCCTGTGTCGACTGCGCATCCTCGACAATGTCCATCAGGCTGGCAGCGGTTTCGTTCGTCAGGTCCATGCCTTCCTGGATTCCCTTCGAGCCTTTCTCGGACGTGATTACCAGGCGGTTGATGGAATCCTGGATCTCGCTCACCTTGGACTCGATCTCGCCGGTAGACTCCATCACGCTGTCCGCAAGTCTCCGGATCTCCACGGCCACGACCCCGAAACGCTTGCCCGCCTCACCGGCACTCGAGGCCTCGAGAGCCGCATTGAAGGCGATGAGTTTGGTCTGGTCGGCAATGGTGTTGATGATCTCCATGATCTTGGAAATTTCTTTTGATTTCCTTCCCAAATCGACAATTTCACTGATGCTTTTCTGGTTGTCCCCATTGATGTCATTCATCTTCATGATGACCGTCTCGACGGCCGTGGCGCCCTTCTTCGTATTTTCCCACGTCCGGGTGGCGATGCCCACCACAGACTTCGCATGCTCGGCGATCTGGGTGGAAGAGGTGGATAGCTCCTCCATGGTAGCCGTAATTTCCGTTACCGAGGCCGACTGCTCGGTCGATATTGTCGCCTGCTGCCCCACGGACACCGCAACCTCGCCGGCATAGGCGTTGATACCCCTTACGGCCTCCGTCACCTTCTTGATGATCTGATGCAGGTTTACCGTGAGCAGATTAAAGGACTTGGCAAGTTCGCCGATCTCGTTTTTTGCGGTCACGGGTATCTGGACAGTCAGGTCATTGTTATAGTTCTTCATGTGGGAAGTCAGCGCCGCAACAGGCTTATTGACGAGCTTCTTGGTAAAATACGTTACCAGTAAAATAACGGTCAGCGAGATGACCAGGGCAATAAGAATGGCATTCATGATCAAGGATGATATTTCCCTCTGAATCTTATCCTTCTCTAGGGCGACCATTTCATCGATATCGTTGATGTAGATGCCCGTGGCTACTATCCAGTTCCATTTTTTTATGGCCTTGCCGTAAGAGAGCTTCGGCTGCAATTTCTCGTCATTGGGCATCTTCCACATATAGGAGATATACCCTTCACCCTTCTCCTTTACCACCTTCGTGATCGCCTGAAGGATATACACCCCGTTGGGATCCTTCAGACCGCTCTGATCCGTTCCTTCCAAACGGGGATCCGGATGGGCGACCATAAAATTATTATAATCGTTAATCCAAAAGTAGCCGTTATTCCCATAGCGCATATTGTGGATGCTATCGATGGCCTGCTTCTGGGAGAGGTTCTCGATGGTCGTGACGGCCATGATGATGTAATTCTTAAGCGCCTCTCTTCTCTCGGACAGGAGCGCTTCCCGGTAAACCTCGATCCTCGCCTCACCCCGGGACAGGGTGTTTGCTATGAAGACATAGGTAAAAATGCAAGTCACGATGATGACCGGCAATAGGGCGATCAACACCACCTGTTTATTGAGCGAGTGCGTGATGTCCAGCGCTTTTTTCCATGAGATGTTCATATTAAAGTCTTCCCTCCCCAGGATGAACGTTTTGCTCCTCTCACTCAACCTTAAATTGTTCCACTTGCCCCTTCAGGCTGTCCGAAAGGTCCGTCAGGTTCCTGCTGATCCCGATGATCTGCTGGATGGAATCGGAAGTCTGTTTCGCACCCGAGGCTATCTCCCGGAGTGCCGTCACAACCTGGCTGCTGGCTGTTTTTTGCTGCTGCGTGGAAAGGGAGATCTGCTTGGCCGCTTCCTGGGTGGACTGGGCATCATCGACAATATCGAGCAGCATGGCGGCGGTCTGGTTGGAATGTTCCATTCCTTCCCGAATGCCACGCGACCCCTTCTCCGAGGCGATGACCAGCCCGTTGATTGCCTCTTGGATCTCGTTGATCTTCGCTTCGATCTCACCGGTTGATTCCATGACGCTGTCGGCAAGCCTCCGGATTTCCACAGCCACGACGCCGAACCGCTTGCCCGCCTCACCGGCGCTCGATGCCTCGAGGGCGGCATTGAAGGCGATGAGCTTGGTCTGGTCGGCGATGGTGTTGATAATCTCCATAACTTTCGAAATCTCCTTGGATTTTCTTCCCAAATCAACGATTTCATCGATGCTCGTCTGGTTGTCCGTATGGATTTCATTCATCTTCATGATGATCGTCTCGACGCCGGCGGCGCCCTTCTTCGTGTTTTCCCAAGTCCGAGTGGCAATGTCCACCACGGACTTCGCGTGTTCGGCGATCTGGGTGGAAGAGGTGGATAGTTCCTCCATGGTGGCCGTAATCTCCGCTACCGAGGCCGACTGCTCGGTGGATACCGTGGCCTGCTGCTCCACGGAAACGGAAATGTCGTTTGCCCGGGAATACACGCTGATCGTGACGGCCGAGACCTGGGACATCAGTATCTTCAGTTTGTCCACCATATTTTTAAAGGCCGAGATGAGCTGGCTGATTTCATCATGGCCGGTCTCTTCGATCTGTACTGTCAGGTCTCCCTCCCGCAGTTTATTAGCCACGGACACGGCTTTGCCCAAGGGTTGGATAATGACCTTGCGCACTGCCATGGTTATGCCGAAGCTGAGCAAGACGAGGGCGACCGTCATCGTAATCAGCATGACCCAAACTCCTTTGCGCACCGCCGTTGTAATGGCCTTCGGGCTGTAGCCAAGGGAGAGAATACCGATGGTTTTGCCCATTTCATCCTTTATTTCCTGATTGTAGTTCATCAAGGAAGATGTATGGGCGGGTTTCTTGGAGGTGACGGTGAGGGGCTTCTTATTTTCATCGTAGAACACGGCGTATACCACGTCCGGGTCTTTGATGACCTCCTGAACGAAGCCATCCAACGCGCCGAGATCATAGTTTGTATAGTAGAAAACACTCGTCTTGGCCATGTAGTTAGCCATGGCGCTGGCCCTTTTCTCCATCTGGGAACGGAGGAGTGAATTATTGATGCCCACATTGATAATTGTCAGAATGGTGAACAGGGCAACGATGAAGATAAGGCTGGGAATGAAAAATTTCTTGCCAATCTTGTCAAAATTCAATAGTTTTTCCAGATTCATACGTTCCACCCTTCCTGCCGGTTAGTGCATCGGCACAGCCTTGCCACCCACAATACTTGTCATATAGACTTTCTTTAACGCCTGATGGTTGTTCGGTGCATAACCGAACTTCAGGCCGCCGACTGTCACGTCCAGGCCCTCCGCTGCCTTGGCAAAGGATTCCCGAGTCAGGTTCTTGCCCGCTTTCTTGAGAATCTCCGTGAAGACAAAAGCATCGGCATACCCCTCCAGATCCGTATAGTCTAATTCCCGATGCCCGGCCGCGTTCATATCGGCACGATACTGTTTGATGATCTGCACCGAGGTGTCTTGAGGAGAGGGCATGACCTGGGTTATGATGACCCCTTCGCCGGTAGGGCCGAGCTCTTTGATGAGTGCCGCCGTGCCCACGAAGGATACATTCAGGAAAACGGGGTTGAACCCTTCGGTCTTTGCCTTCCTGATAAAGGCTGCCATGGCTTTATAGGTGCCCACCATGCTGACGGCCTCGGGATTCTCCCTCCTGATTTCCGCAAAGCCGGAGCCGATATCTTCGGTGTTCCTTTCATAGAGGCCTTCACCGGCGATGGTCATGTTGCGCTTGTTCAGCGCCTTGACGAGCCCCCCTTTGACCGCCAGACCATAGGAATCTTTTTGCATAAAGAGGCCGATCTTTTTCAGGCCCCGCTTCCTCGTCAGGTACTCGACTTGGGCCTCAGCTTCATCAAAATAGCTGCCCCGCACATTATAAATAAACTTGTTGACCGGACTTCGGAGAAACTCCGCCCCGGTAAAAGGACCGAAAAAAATAATTTTATTCCTGTTGACCAAAGGCATAATTGCCTTGGATGTAGGGGTCCCCACATATCCGAACAGAGCGAATACCTGATCCTGGTTGATCAGCTTCTCCGTATTGGCAACGGTATTTTTTGGCTCGTATTGATCATCATAGCTGATCACTTTGATCCGGCGGCCCTGGATGCCGCCGGCAGCGTTGACTTTATTAAAATACACCAGGGCGCCAGTTTTCACTCCTTTGCCCAGGGCGGAGGCAGAGCCGGACAGGGCGTTGGACATGCCCAGCACAACTTCACCACCGCTGATACCGGGATCAGCGTACCCCTTGCTTGCAAAAATAAGTACCACCGGGACGGCAAATACAAAGAGGGGTAACATTATCTTACGAATGGACCGGCTAAAGATCTTCATCCCGCACCTCCGCATTAATTGTGACGAACCCGTAAAAAGTCATATTTTCCTCTTTTTCGTCATTCCCGAGCAGGCGGGAATCCAGTGATTACGGACTGTTCTATAGCCCCATTTTCGTGAAATCAATCAGCAGGATGATACCGTCCTTGTGGGCAACCGCTCCCCAGAAGGCACAGGTCCTGCTTGGCGAGGCAAGCAGCGGTGGGAGGGGCTGTATCGTCTGGATAGGCAAAACCGTAATATCATCAGGATGATCTATTACCACCGCATAGAACGTACTGCCGTCCCTGATCAGGAGGGCTTTGGGGGCTCCATAGTCAACTTTTCTTCGACCGAAAGAAATTTTCTCATGAAGATGATGCATGGCCTGCCCATGCTTCTTTGTGTCCTCCAAGTCCAGCACGGCGGCAATCTGTTCCGTATCCACACCCATCTTCACGCCATGGACGTCGAAGGTCAGAACCTGGATAAAATCCGGGCATGGGCCAGGGTGCACAGCTTGACTATTCATAGGGCAATTTTCCCGAATATCTTGCCGATATCGAGGATTGTAATGAGCTTATCCTCATGAATAAATTCACCCGCCACGAACTCCCGGACGGATTTTGACAGTGTCTCGATGGGCGGCTTTATGGAGCTCACAGGAATATCGAGAACTTCCTCAATGGAATCGACGAGGATGCCCGACCGGATGCCGTTTGTGGCTGCCAGGGCAATGCGCCCGGTGCCGGCATCCACGGTTTCGGCGATGCCAAGAAATCTGTTGATGTTGATCACCGACTCAATCTCGCCACGGACGTTGATAACACCGGGAATGAAGTCGGCTGCTCCCGGAACATAAAAGATGGTCATGAGCGGTAAAATTTCTTTTATGTATTCACCATAAAAGGCATAGGAATCGTCACGGAGCGAAAAGATGACGACCTTGATCTTTTTTTCCTCCACATCGACGATGCGTCCGTTCTCTTTGCGTCTCATGATCTCTTCAAGGATCAGATCGCTTTTATTCTTTTCACCTGAGGCCCCATTTTCCATCTTCACACCCCAACCCGATAAAGGATCAAAACTGAATCTGAGACTTTTTTGCCATCTTACAGACTGATAATACGTGGCGTGGTCGGTAACCTAACAGGCCATATGTCGGTAGGCTGAACAGGGCAACTTAGCACCTTCCCCACGGCGCATCATAGTACCTGCTTAATTTCGGTTTCTGCACCACCTTACCCCGTTCTCGCCAGCAATGCCTGCATACTGATATTGTGGCTGGTTAAGGCCTAGGACAAGCCCTTCATTGTTGTGGAGACTGGTGCACCAGGCGGCATGGGAGGTTTTCCGACATCACAAGCACAGGTCCTCTAGAATATTTTGCTTCCGATAAGTAGCACCATTCATGCCATTGCCGCAACCTGATGCCACAATTTTCCATCCTTGTCAACATTAATCTATCATAATATTCCATATGTTAAGATAATATAACAGGGAGGTAAGCGACCGCCAGGGACACTTATTTTCTTGGCATCACCAAGGCAAATTTTGCCCACTTTCCCGCGGGCCGGGAAATTATTACTGCCGACCTTGACAGACGTAGACACTTATGCATACATCGCTTCAGGCGTTATTGCAGATGGACAGGCGCTCCTGCCCTACCGGAAGGTAATCCATTACTAATTTTTCTTTTTTGGAGTTTCAGAGCATGGCGACCATTGAACCGGGAATAATTGTCGATATTATTTTTGCAGGGGATGAAACAAAAAATCAGATTCCCAGCTTACAAAGCATCATCTACGATACCAAGGATCGGCGCCTGATCCTGTCCCAGACCACACCGCCCATCACGGACGCGGGAGTGGGAAAAAAATTACTGGTCACTTTTATCGATAAAAACGACGGGACAAGCCCCCGTTATGGTTTTTGGGCAAAGCTGACCGAGCTATGGACGGATTACGAAATCTCCTCCTCCCAAAGGGTGCCCGCCTTAATACTGCAAAGAGAGACCGGGCTGGAAACGTACAACCTGAGGATGAGTTACCGGATCAGACCCCTGATGGACAGGGGCCTGACAATTTATTTGCAGGGAAAACCTATTGATATCATAGATATCTCCGTAGGTGGGGTGCGCATCAGCTCAAAAATCGACCATGCTCTAAAGTCTCAAGATATTATTAAGTTAACGATCAGTATCGATGATCGGAAGTTCGACGTGGAAAGTCAGGTGATCCGGGTATGGTCGTCGCAAATAGCCAGCGGTGTCAGTGAAAATCGGCACTTTGCTTCAATTCAATTCCGCAACCAGCAGGCAGCCAGGGAGTCGCTGCTGGGCAGAAAAATTCTCCTCCTGGAAAGAGAACTCCTTACCCAACGGATCCGCTAAGCGAACCACCCCACCTATCACAACAACAATCTTATCCCCTTTTCGGAATTTCCTGTGGCTGCCCGGAGGAATAATCCCTTGACAACATATCCGGACCTGTTATTATAAAATCATATTTTTTAAAATTAATTATTTTAAAGTTTTGAAGCAAATTCAGAAGAAGAGGTTTTCACAATGGCACTGATTAAAGTCAAACAAAATTATCAAATCACCATCCCTAATAGCTTACGCAAGAAAATGCATATCGCTGTAGGTGACTATATGGAAGTGGAAGAGCAGGACGGGGAAATTATTTTGAAGCCCGTAAAGATGATTCATCCGGACCAAGCTTACTTTTATAGCAAAGAATGGCAGGAAGGCGAAGAGGAAGCAGACAAAGACATTGCCAATCGTGACGGCATCGGGCCTTTTGATAACATTGACGATGGCCTCGACGCCTTGAAAAATGCCAAGATATGAAATTATTCTTTACCAAGACATTCGTCAGGGATTATCGTAAGCTACCGCAAGATATTCAGGAATTGATAGACAAGCAATTAAGGTTACTCCTGTCAAATTCCCGGCATCCTTCCCTGAGAATTAAGAAAATGAACGATCCACGGGAGATTTGGGAAGGAAGAGTTACTGACGCATACCGTTTTACTTTCACCCTGGATAAAGAGACTTATATTTTGCGCAAAGTCGGCACCCACGACACCTTAAAAAACCCCCTGAATATTTTTTAAAGTATTTGATATTATTGACTATTAATGGTGCGCCCGGTAGGATTCGAACCTACGACCAACAGATTCGAAGTCTGCGACTCTATCCAGCTGAGCTACGGGCGCTTTCCTTATGGCATTCTCGGAATAATGGGGTGAGTGAAGGGATTTGAACCCTCGGCCTCCGGGGCCACAACCCGGCACTCTAACCAACTGAGCTACACCCACCATGCATTATTTTGGTACGCCTGCAGGGATTCGAACCCGGGACCTACGGATTAGAAGTCCGTTGCTCTATCCAGCTGAGCTACAGGCGCATTTTCGTTAGGCGAAATTAAATAACCGCTTTGCCCTTTTTTGTCAAGATCAAATCCGCCCCTGCCACCGAGTCGCTGTTCATTCGCTGACCGCCCTTAACGAGCCAAGGAGTGTCGGCGCTGTTTAGCCCTTCGCCTATCTTACATATCCGGCTATCCCATCAAATTTATAACCTTTTTTTGTAATACCATTGCCTTTTTCATCCGTGGTGTAGAAATGGCACCCTGTTTCGGGATTGTACCAACGGTATAACTCTTTGGTATTGCTCAGCCGGGAAGTGGCAATATGGCCGATGGTTCCTTCAAAGGCGTAATCTTTCAGCGGCTTGCCGCCATTGGCCACATAAGAGTAGTAATAGTCATCCTTCTTGGCGTTATACCAACGGTAAAATTCGGTGGTTCCGGGCGTTCCCGGGGCAAAGAGCCGGAAGGCGATGCCTTCCTTTCTGTACCGGCCGTTTTGTATTCTGTTCGCCTCGGCCTGAGGGTTACTCGTATAAAAGTAGCTGAGGTTTCGGACATAGCGGTAGACATCAAGATACTTGGAAACCTGGTCGGGCTTCACTTCCACGTATGCTTCCAGCACGACATCGCCCCGATTCGTACTAAGAATGATCTGTTCCCCGTAAAGGCCCGGAGGCAGCAGCTGTGTATCGAGGCGAAGATTTGCATAATCCGTTTCCCTGCTCGTCGTGCCGGAGTTAGGACTGACGGAGAGCCAACCAGGGTTGCCCCGCAGCAACTCTTTTCCTAAGACATTGACGCCTTCGATGATGACACGGCCATCGCCATTGACAATCGTCAAAACATGCTGCCCCTCTGGTAGACCCTGGATTACCTGCACCTCTTCCCTGCCGCGCCCCGGGGCGTTGCCGTCGTAGACATGAATCAACTGATCGTCCATATAGGCGGCAAACTGCCCCCCGTCAGGGCTATGCCGGAAAACAATGCCGATGCCCGTTCCGGAAAAACGATACCGCAGGAACGTGTTCGCACCATAAGCCGAGGGATAGCCGTCCATATCGGACCAGCGACCCGATACTTCCAAATTGTCTCTCAGGTGGCCGGCAGGGAGATAGTTTCCTCCTCCTTTGCTTTCGTCATTGAAGAAGGATACATATCGGCCTCGCGTAAGATGGGCCGGCGACTTATGTTCATCGCCCGGCTTGGGGATGATAAAACGCCATTTAACGTTTTCTCGACCTTTATTGGTTATTTTGATCTGCTTTGTCAGCTGTTTTCCCGGTCCGACGCTTCCGAAATCGAGGCGCATCGGTTCCACATCCAATGACGGCATCGCCTTCCCGTCGGTGACTTTAAAATTCAGAAAGACCGTTCTTGTCCCCTCGGCGGATGTAATCCGGAGCGGTTCCCGGTACGTTCCGGCAGAAAAATTTTTCGCTAAAGTAAGGACGCTGCCGCCTGCTTCGATAGTCAACGAAAGACGGTGCGACTTAGATCTTGTTTTCTCAAGGGATTGGGGCACTTCGCCATTGGCGAACTTGAGGGAAAGGCGCAGGGAAGCCTGGTCGGTTGCTAAACGGCCGGTAAGTTCCTGATTCTCAGCTCTCTCCCATCCTTCCGGACCGTGGGTGGACCAAGCGAGACTCCCCCCACCAAGATTTTTCAGCGTTAACATTCCATTGGCTGCATCTTCCGGACCGATTTCCCCTAAATCGATCTCTCTTGGCGAAGCGGACAAGATGGACCGCGTGGTCCCTTCCTTGGCCGCCGGCAGTGCTTGTTGATACAGAGGCTTACCGTTGCTATTGCTGCCCCCATCCTCCCGGGCCCAAGGCACGACGGGAAAGAGGAGCTGCAAAATAAACAAAACCAGGATCGTTATTTGACAATAAAGCTTCAATACACTAAATTCCTTATGAGACAATTTCCACGCTTCTCCTAACGCAAAGCAGAAAAGAACGCAACGGTTTTTCCGGTAAAAAAACTTGACACCCCCTGATTATAGGATATATTGCCCCCGATTTTCAACAGTGAAGCAGAGCAGGGAACGATGGATGCCGAAGAACTGCATTACTGGCTGGCCTTGAAACGCGTAGGCGGTGTGGGAAACGTCGCCTGCCACGCCCTTGTGCAGGCCTTCGGCTCGCCGAAAGAGGTATTTGCCGCCCCGGTCAGCAATCTCCGGGCCATACCAGGTATTGGGCAGAAAATCGCCCAGGAAATCAAATCCTTCCGCCAGTGGCCGGCGGTGGAACAGGAACTGGAACGGGCACGGAAGGAGCAGGTGGCCATCATTACCTGCCGGGAACCTCTTTACCCGAGAAGCTTGCTGAATATTTACGATTTTCCGACCGTTCTCTATGTAAAAGGAGTACTCCGGCAGGAGGACATAAATATCGCCGTCGTGGGTTCGCGGATGGCCTCTGCGTACGGTAAATTTTCCACGGAACGTCTCTGCCGGGAACTGGCCATGAAAGGGGTCACGATCGTCAGCGGCTTGGCAAGAGGCATTGACACGGCGGCCCATCAGGGGTGTCTCTCAGCCAAGGGACGGACCATCGCCGTTCTGGGGTGCGGCCTGGATATCATTTATCCGCGGGAAAACAAGGACCTTTTCGAAAAGATCCCCGGGTCCGGCGCCATTGTTACAGAATTCCCTTTTGGTACGCCGCCCCTTGGCCCGAATTTTCCGGCCCGCAACAGGATCATCAGCGGTCTTTCTCTCGGGGTGGTGGTCGGGGAGGCCAATTTTCGCAGCGGTTCTTTAATAACGGCGCGCGTGGCCCTGGAACAGGGCCGGGAGGTATTTGCCGTTCCCGGCAGCATCGATGCGGCCGGCTCAAAGGGCACGAACAAGTTGATCAAAGAAGGGGCGAAGCTAGTTGAAAATGCCGATGACATCATGGAAGAGATTATGCCGCAGCTGGAAAGGGGCATGATGTTACAGGTCCCAAAAAATACTGAACAAGCAAAATCAGGCCCGTGCCGCCCCGCTTCGGAGTTTAAGAGCCGGCCCCGGGAAGGGCTGACGGATAGAGAAAGCAGCCTGCTTAAACATCTATCCTCGAGTCCCGTGCAGATTGACAGGATAATATCGGGGACGGGAGGAAGGGCCGGGGACATCCTGCCTACCCTTTTGTCCCTGGAACTCAAAGGTTACATCCGTCAACTGCCGGGAAAAATGTTTCTACGCAAGGAGTAATAATGCCTAATTCATTAATTATCGTGGAATCGCCAACTAAGATCAAAACGATCAAGAAATACTTGGGGTCGGATTTCAACGTCGTCGCTTCCGTCGGCCATATAAAGGATCTTCCGAAGAGTAAGCTTGGCATCGACATCGAGCATGACTTCACCCCCACGTACCAGGTTATGGAAACGAAGAAGAAAGTCGTTGCCGACCTGAAAAAGGCGGCTAAAGCGGCGGACACTATTTATCTCGCTCCCGACCCGGACCGGGAAGGCGAAGCCATTGCCTGGCATATCGTCGAAGAAATTGACGGGAAAAAGAAGCTGATCAAGCGCGTCCTTTTTAATGATCTCACCAAATCCACAATCCTCAAGGCCCTGAGCAATCCCCTGGAATTGGACTTTAATAAATACGAGGCCCAGCAGACACGGCGCATCCTCGACCGTCTGGTGGGTTATCAGATCAGCCCCATTCTCTGGGACAAGGTGAGACGGGGACTCAGTGCCGGCCGCGTGCAATCGGTGGCCGTGCGGATGATCTGTGATCGTGAAGAAGAAATCCGTTGCTTCGTGCCCGAAGAGTACTGGAACATCGCTGCACTGCTGGAGGGGAAGAATCCTCCCCCCTTTGAGGTCCGGCTGATAAAAATCAGTGGGAAAAAAGCCAAAGTGGGCGACGGCGTTCAGTCCGGTGCGATCCTCAAGGCCCTGGAAACAAACCCTTTTATTGTCGCTACAGTAGAAAGGAAGGAAGTAAAAAAATCTTCTCCGGCCCCTTTTACAACCAGCAAATTGCAGCAGGAGGCGTCCCGGTGGCTGCGCTTCTCGGCAAAAAAGACCATGAGCGTGGCCCAGAAGCTCTACGAGGGCATTGAACTCGGGCAAGAAGGGTCCGTGGGACTCATTACCTATATGAGGACCGATTCCGTCCGCATCTCCGAAGAAGCCATCAACGAGGTGCGCGACTATATCCGGGATAATTACGATGACCGTTATTTGCCGGCCAAAGCGAGATTTTTCAAGAATCAGGAAAGCGCCCAGGATGCCCATGAAGCCATACGGCCAACCTCCATGGCCTACAAACCCCAGGAAATAAAGGCCCGTTTGACTCCCGACCAGTTCCGCCTTTACCAACTCATCTGGAACCGTTTTGTGGCTTGCCAGATGAACCCGGCCGTTTTCGATCAGACCACGATCGATGTGGCCTGCGGCGATTACCTTTTCCGCGCCCAGGGTGCGATTTTGAAATTCCCCGGCTTTACGATCATCTACACGGAAGGCAAGGAGGAAAACGGTAACGGTGAAGACCGTGATTTGGGGAAGATCCTACCCGATGTTGCGGAGGGGGAGACACTGAAGCTCATTTCCTTGAATTCGGAGCAAAAATTCACCCAGCCGCCGCCCCGTTTTTCCGAGGCTTCCCTGGTGCGGGAGCTGGAAGAAAAAGGTATCGGCCGTCCCAGCACCTACGCGACCATCTTAAGCACCATTCAGGAGAGAGATTATGTAACTCTTGAGAAAGGGAAGTTTTCTCCTACGGAATTGGGTATGCTGGTAACGGATCTGCTGGTAAAAAACTTTCCCCGGATCCTGGACGTTTCCTTCACCGCCGTCATGGAAAAGGAGCTGGACCGGATCGAAGAAGGAAAAGCGCAGCGTCTGGATACGCTCACCAATTTTTATAGCCCCTTCACGGAAGAGCTGAGAAAGGCGAAGGCTGACATGAAGAACATCAAGCGGGAAGAGACACCCACGGACCTTGTCTGTGAGAAGTGCGGCAAACCAATGGTCATCAAGTGGGGGAAACACGGTCGCTTCCTCGCCTGTACGAATTATCCGGAATGCAAGAATACCCGAAACTTCACCCAGGATGGCAATGGGGAAATCCTTCTGGGAGAGGAAAAATCAACGGACATTCCCTGTGCTCTCTGCGGAAAGCCAATGGTGCTCCGTCAGGGACGCTTCGGCAAATTCCTGGGCTGCTCCGGCTATCCGGAGTGTAAACAGATCATGAACGTCGCACCCGATGGCACACCGGTCATGGCTGCGGCCGAGGTGCCGGCGGGCGACTCGGCCTGTGAGAAGTGCGGAAAACCCATGGTCATGAAACGGGGGCGCTTCGGCAATTTTCTCGGTTGTTCCGGTTATCCCGAATGCAAGAATATCGTCCGGGTCGCCCGGGGTGGTCAGCCCGTGGCAGCCGCCGCCGAACCGGAATTGAGCGATGTTCTTTGCGAGAAGTGCGGAAAACCCATGGCCATAAAACAGGGCCGCTATGGGAAATTCCTGGGTTGCACCGGCTATCCGGAGTGCCGGACCATCATGAAGTACAAAGCCCCTTAAAATGTCCGGAAGAGCACACCGCAGACCGCGGAAGAAGGATGACCGCAAGGAGTCGGCTGCATGGCAATAAAGGGGCAGCAGATAACCGTCATCGGCGGCGGCCTGGCCGGTTGTGAAGCGGCCTGGCAATTGTCGAAGCGAGGGCACCGGACCATCCTCTACGAGATGAAGCCGAAGCTTTTTTCACCGGCCCACAAATCTCCCCACCTGGCAGAACTTGTCTGCAGTAATTCTCTGCGCTCCAACGCCAGGGAAAACGCCGTGGGACTGCTGAAGGAAGAGATGCGCCGCCTGGATTCCTTGATCATGGAAGCGGCGGATGCGACCGCTGTGCCGGCCGGCAGCGCCCTGGCCGTGGACAGGCTGGATTTTTCCCGCTATATCGAGGAAAAACTCTCTTCACAGCCGGCCCTGGAAATTATCCGGGAGGAAGTCCGGGAGCTGTCCGGTGACCGGCCCGTAATTATCGCCACCGGGCCCCTTACCTCCCCGGCCCTGGCCCAACAAATATCCGGCCTGACCAAGAGCGAACATCTTTATTTCTATGACTCCGTGGCCCCGATCGTAACCGGGGAATCCATCGATTATGACAAGGTATTTCGCGCATCCCGCTATGGGACCGAGGGGGGCGATTACTTGAATTGCCCCCTGGAACAGGATGACTATGAACGCTTCTGGGAAATGCTGCTCGCCGGCGAGGTAGTTCCCCGGCGGGACTTCGAGGAGCTGAAGTGCTTTGAGGGGTGTCTCCCGATCGAGGTAATGGCAAAAAGAGGAAAAAACACCCTGGCCTTTGGTCCCATGAAACCGGTGGGGCTCATCAATCCGCGCACCGGCCGGCAACCCCATGCCGTCATCCAGCTCCGCCAGGAAAATGCCGCAGCCACACTGTTTAACATGGTTGGATTTCAGACAAAACTAACCTGGCCCGAACAGGCGCGCATCTTCAGAACCATTCCGGGCCTGGAGCGGGCGGAATTCGCCCGCTTTGGCAGCATGCACCGCAACACCTTTATCAATTCCCCGGCCCTGCTGAAGTCGACCCTTCAACTGCACCATGGCGAAAACATCTTTTTTGCCGGCCAGATAACGGGCGTGGAAGGTTATGTCGAATCCGCCGCCATGGGCCTCATGGCCGGGATCAGTGCCCATTTCCGGCTCTCGGAAAGGACGATGCCGGAAGTGCCGGCCACGACGGCCCATGGCGCCCTGCTGCAGTATATTACCAAGGCCGAAAAGAAGTCCTTTCAACCGATGAACGTGAATTTCGGGATTTTTCCGCCCCTGGCCCAGCGATTCCCCAAAAAAGAGCGGGGCCGGCACTATGCGCAGCGGGCCCTCGGGGATTTGGACGCATGGCGCAAGGAAGCAGATCTTTGCTAAAGATGGGGGCGCACCCCTCTGGGGAGCTCAGGACTTGGCCTCCTGATAATAGCGGACGATCCGGGAAACATAGTTCCTCGTTTCCGCGGGGATTCTTTCCGGATTTCTTTCCAGGTTGCCCATCCCCCAATTATAAGCGGCCAACGCCAAGGCTACATTCCCCTGGTAACGGTCCAGAAGACCCTTCAAATACCGGGTGCCTCCCATGATATTTTCCCGGGGATCAAAGGAATTCTTCACGCCCAGTTCCCGTGCCGTATCGGGCATGAGCTGCATCAGTCCCCTGGCGCCTTTGGGAGAGGTACTCCCGTTGACAAAGCTGCTCTCCGCCTTGATGACGCTGTAGATGAGAGCCCGGTCCACTCCATAGGCCTGAGAGGCCTGAGTAATAATGCTATCCAGATCGTCAGGTGAGGCCGGACCGTCAATTTTTTGTAACGTTTGACGGTTTTTTGACGATCCGTCCCTTAAGGATAGACTAACGGGCCCCATTGATGCCTCCTCTCCTTTGGCCACGGCCAGGCGCAATAACTGGAGATCCAAACTTTCCTTCATCTTAAGTAGCAGTTCCCGCACCATCTCCTTGGGCAGAGGAACGTACTGATTTGTGGCACCTGCGGTTCTTCCTGCATCCCGCAGGGCATCCGTCAGCAGCGATGCGAAGCTACCTTCTCGTACCAGACGATTGTGGCCCGCGATGACATTTTCTGAAGCCTTTGTCCTCTGGGGTAGGAGAGAGTCCGTAAGAAGAGGCAAAGGCTGCTTAAGAAGGATAGACATGGGGTTTCCATTCCGGAGGCGTTAATATATATCCGTCTTTAATCCAAATTATGTGCCAGGGCGGGAAAAAGGAATTTACGGGAAGCTGGTCTGAAGATAAAGGATAACGAATTGTTAAATTATGGTGCTAAAGACGTCTACGATCTGCGCATCGAATTGCAGGTTAACATTTTTCCTCAGTTCCGCCAGCGCCATTTCATGTCCCATGGCTTTCCGATAGGGACGGGTACTCGTCATGGCATCGAAGGCATCGGCCACGGCCAGGATGCGGGCCAGCAAGGGTATCTTCGTGGCGGCCAAGCCACAGGGATATCCTTTGCCGTCCCACCTTTCATGGTGATAACGGATGATGTCTCTTTCTTTTTCCAGGAGCATGACAGGACTTAAAATCTCTTCCCCAACCTGGGGATGGTTCTTTATAATCTGATATTCTTCCTCGGATAAACTTTCCGTTTTCAGCAAGATATTGTCGGGTATGGCAATTTTGCCGATGTCATGAAGCAGGGCCGCAATTTTTAACGATTCGATTTCCTGTGTTGAACAGTTAAGTCCGCGGGCGATCTTCATCGCCAGTTCGCATACCCGCTGGGAATGTTCCTCCGTGTAATAGTCCCGCATCTGGATGGAAGCTACCAGAGCTTTAAAAGTATCGAGCAGGTTGTTGTACATGCTTTCATAGAGGACCTTGTTTTCCAGATTCAGAGAGGCTCTCTTGGCAAGGCTCAGAATGTGGTGCAGGTCATTTTTTGTGAACACCCCCATGTTTTTCTTTTTTCTAATGCTCAACACCCCCAGGACATTGTCCCGGATCATCAAGGGAGCACAAATCACGGAAGGGGCAATCAAGGCATCACTTTCGGAGTTGACGATGAGGGCATCTTTTTTCTCCACAACTTCCTTGAATAGATCCTTAAGCACGGGTATGGTATTTTGTCGGAAGGAGCCGTTATTATTGTCCCTGATGATGCGCGGATAAAAATCGCCGCTGTCCACATCATATAAAAAAAGGGCACAACATTCCCCCGAGACGATCTTCAGAGCCAGTTCCACGATCTTTTGGAATATCTCTTCATTGGCCCCGGTCGCATTTTCGATGCTTTCGTAGATGTACCCCTTGAGCGACAAGTCTTCCCTTTTAAATTTTAGGTAACCCTCGCCTTCTCCGGAGGCCCCCTGGGAGCTGTTATCTTCCCGGAGATAGAGGTTTACCTTGAAGAGCAAGTCATCAATATCAAAGGGCTTCTTGAGAAAGTCAACGGCGCCGTTTTTTATCGCCGAGACAGTCAATTCCAGAGCCGGATGGGCCGTGATCATGATGACGGCCGTGGCCGGGTTAATATCCCGGATGGAACTCAGCAGTTCCATTCCCCCCATGCCGGGCATCATGATGTCGCTTAATACCATGTCATATTTGTGAGCTTGAAAGAGACCGAGGGCCTCTATGCCGTTTGAGGCCTCGCTTATCTCATAATTTCCCGCCTGGGAAAGCGCTTCCACCACCAGGTTGCGCGTCGGAACATAATCATCAACGACAAGTATTTTTTTCATATTGTCTTTTAATTCAGAGTGCCTAAACGCCCTTGTCTTTCAAGATGATATCGATAATACTATAGGAAATCTTCTTGAAGGCTTCGGCCTCGTCCGCCCCCTTTTGCGATAAAGAAACAACATCCACGGTCCTGCCGCTTTGGGCTTCATTCCGGGATGGTGCATGCTTGATTCTTAGCTTGCTTTGCTTATTGTATGCACTTATGACACTATCGACCTGGTACGGTGATATGGTCATCACGAGCCTCCAGCAGTATATATTTTGGACCCATCCATAATACGTATCGGCAAAACCAGGCAAAACTTTAAGAATTTTTTTTAGGAAACGGACCTTAGGCCGCTATTTGTTATTACGACGTGGCGATATAGGACTGTACGGTAAGGTATGTTTTTTCAATTTTCTTTATTAATTCCGGTGTAATAAACCCCATTATATCTGGCTCCAGCTTAAATGATTCATAATAGTCACTCTTGATTTGCCATAATTCACCGTCGCCGGCTCCATACCCTAAGGCCTTGCAGATGAGGTCGGAGAGGCTGATTACAAAGCTGTTTATCCTGTAAAGTTCAGGGATTGCCTCCGGGGATGAGAAGACGGGGTGATGGTGATAGGCGATGCCCTGGACGATTGAATCGGAAAGTTGCCAGTTGTGCGCAATAAGGCCGCCCAACGCGGCATGATTGATGCCGTATTTCCGTTCTTCTCTTAAGAGCAGAGGCAGAGGCAACTCCGCAGCTTCTTCGGCCAGGGGTTCGAGCAGGCCGATAAAATACTTCCCGATGTCATGAAGAAGGCCTAAGGTAGCAAGCTCATATTCGGAATATTGGAAGAGCTGCTTGCCAAGATGGCCGGAACAAACCGAAACTACGGCGGAATGAGCCCAGGTCTGGGCATATGTTTCCGAAGTGCCGAATCGTTCGGCAGGGAGCATTTCTTTTAAGGCATCCTGAAAAAAGATGGCCCTTACATTATTGAAACCTAAAAGGGTTATGGCCCTTCCCACAGAGGTGATTTTATCAGGAAGGTTGAAATAGGCTGAGTTTACGGTCTGCAATATCCTTGCGGAAACAACAGGATTCGTCATCACCATCGCCGAGATCTCTCCGGCATTTGCTTCCGGGTTCCGCAAAGAATTCATAAGACTAAAATAATTGACCGGAATAGACTTGAGGTTAGCGATTTTTTCTTTTACTGCCTTAACGATCGCGGGATTGACCTCCGGTTCGGTCATGGGTGAAAAATCTTCGTGCGCCCGGGCGTAGGAGATATCCTTAAGGGCGGGATAAGATTCCCGCCAGACTTGTCGCTGCGCTTCAGCCAGACTGATCTTTTCAGGGGCCCCGTCGTCATCGGGAATGGGGTAATTAATTTTCCCGATACCGGCCTTAGGTACTGAGCTCCCGCCTGTTTTTTTTCTCCGTGACCATAAAAAGAAAATAATCAGTAACGCAGCAGCAAAGATAAAAATGGCCATGCTGTATCCGCCCTCCTGCTTAGGTAAAATTAGAACGATGCTGAGATAATTATTTCATGCAATTAAAGTACCGCTCTTTACGGACCGATATATAATTTACACAATGAAAAAGCGGGAGGGTAATTATGGAGGAAGCGATACGCCGGGAAGAAGCCAGTGAGATTGCCAGAAAGCTCAATGAATGTATGAATAACCTGCAGCGCGGCAATATCTTTTCCTGCATTATCAGCTTTCGGGAAGTCTTGGAAAAAATGTTAACCACCAAAATGCTCTCCTCGGACGAAAAAGATTTAAATAACGAAATAAATCTCTTTCAGAGAAAACTCGCTGCGAGCGCCATATTTCGCGAGGTATACGGACCGGTCACCTTTCGCGATAATGAGATCGCAACTGCCCTGGCCTTTATGAAACAGTTGATCGTGGTAAAAGAGGAGGAAACCCGCATCCTCCTGGAAAAAGACAAAATTGATCGGTTAGGCCAGCAGGAGGATGGTGGCGGAAGGGACGATCTGCGCCCCGCGGACAAGATAAAAGTAATGATTGAAAAAGGGGATTATGCAACGGCTCAGGAAACCATTGCCGAAGATGAAGAGATGATCTCGCTGCTCGTGGAGGAATACAATGATGCCGGAATAGCCTACCGGCGTGCCGGCCGGTTCGACGAAGCGATCAGCGAACTGAAAAAAGCGCTGGTTGTCAGCCCCAGGGATGAAGGATTGTACTATAATATCGCCCGGGTATATATCGATAAAGACGAATGGAACTTAGCTGCAGAAACGATTGGCGAGGGCCTGAAGATCAATAACCATTTTCCGGAAGGCATAAAATTGTTGAAATACATTCGCGAAAAAGGATTTGCGGAAGACTTAGCCCCCGTCTCATCTTCCAAGTAACATTTTTTCCCCTACAGAACCGCAAGAGGCAATTATTTCCCAGCCTTCCCCCATACAAAGGACGATCGACAATTCTGGTCCAGTTTTTGCTAATCAAAAATGAATCATGGGGCTTGGGTATCCGTTAGACCCATCATGTTTTCCGGCTGAATATCCAGTCCGAGCAAGAAAGGATTTAACATGGATTTCGTCGATCTCAAAACTCAACAGCAGCGAATCAAAAATAACTTAGATGATCGTATCCAGAAAGTCTTAGCTCATGGGAATTACATTATGGGGCCGGAAATCGCTGAATTGGAAACCAAGCTGGCGGCCTATGCCGGAGTCAAGCACGCCGTCGGTTGCGCCTCCGGGACGGATGCCCTCCTCATGGCCCTCATGGCCCTGAACGTAGGCCCTGGAGATGCTGTTTTTACGACGCCCTTTACCTTTATTGCCACGGCTGAGGTGATAAGCATCCTGGGGGCCACGCCGGTGTTTGTGGATATTGATGCCGAAACATTCAACATTGATCCGCAGAACTTGGCACAGGCGATCCTGGCTGTCAAAGCAAATGAACAGGCCATCCATCCACTTCCGAAAACAGTATCGAGACTTACGCCGAAGTGCGTCATTCCCGTTGATCTCTTCGGCCTTCCCGCGAAGCACGAAGCCATTGAAGCTGTGGCAAAGAAAGATGCCCTCGCCGTTGTGGAAGACGGAGCTCAGTCCTTTGGTGCCGAGTATCAGGGAAAGAAAACCGGCTCCTTTGGCCATATCGCTTGCACATCTTTTTTTCCGGCCAAGCCCTTCGGATGTTATGGTGACGGAGGGATGTGCTTTACGGATGACGATAATTTGACGGTAATGCTTCGTTCCCTGCGGGTTCACGGCCAGGGGATTCACAAATATGAAAACGTGCGGATCGGCATCAATGGTCGTTTGGATACCCTTCAGGCAGCGATCCTCTTAGCCAAATTCGACATATTCCCAGAAGAGATCGAACTGCGTCAAAAAGTTGCCGAAAGTTACACTACACTTTTAGGTCATGATAATGCACTGCTTACTCCCCAGGCTCCCAATGGTTACAAAAGTGCGTGGGCTCAATATTCAATCCTCGCGGCAGACAACACCAAACGGACGATTTTGATGGATAAACTCAAGACTGCGGCTATACCCACAGCGATTTACTATCCAAAAGCCCTTCACCTGCAAAGAGCTTTTACTGAACTGGGATATCAGAAGGGCGATTTTCCTATCAGTGAAAATTTTGCCGAACGCATTTTTAGTCTCCCCATGCATCCCTATTTACGGTTCCAGGATCAGGAACGCATCGCCAAGATCCTGAAAGAAAAATAGACAGAGGTATGTCAATGAAAAATCGCTATATTGCCGTGGTCGGCGCCGGATACTGGGGAAAAAATCTGGTACGCAATTTTGATCAGTTGGGCGTATTGAAAACTGTCTGCGACGGTTCGGAGTTAGTTCAGAAACAACTGGTCTCAGAGTATCCGGATGTGGGAATTACTGGCAATTTAAATGATATTCTAACGGATAAAGACATTGAAGGCGTCGTTATCGCTGCCCCGGCTGTCAGACATTTTGAACTTACGGAAAAAGTATTACAGGCCAATAAACATGCCTTTGTGGAAAAGCCCCTCTCCCTCACCTATGGCGATGGTGAAAAGCTTGTCAAATTGGCGGCGGAAAAGCAAAAGACCCTTTTTGTCGGGCACATCCTGCACTACCATCCCGCCATCGTGCGCTTGAAGGAAATGATCAACGCCGGGGAAATAGGCCGTATCCAATATATTTATTCTCGGCGCTTGAGTCTGGGCAAGATACGCCGGGAAGAAAATATTCTCTGGTCCTTTGCTCCCCACGATATCTCGATCACTCTAGGCCTCACAGAGGAAGAGCCATCGTATATTGATTCCATAGGAAGCAATTATCTTCATGCCAGAATACCCGATGTCACCATGACGAACCTTAAATTCCCCTCCGGCGTCGGCGCGCATATTTTTGTCAGCTGGCTTAATCCTTTTAAGGAACAACGCCTCGTGATCGTCGGCGATCGGGGGATGATCGTCTTTGATGACACGCAGCCGGTTGCACAAAAATTGACGCTCTATCCTCACACCATCAACTGGAAGAATGGCCTGCCGGTGCCACAAAAAGCAGAAAGCATCTCTATTGACCTTCAGCAATCATGGAAAGAGCCATTAAAGGCGGAATGCGAAGCCTATTTACGTGCCATACAGACGGGCGAACCGCCCCTCACATCAGGTGCAGAAGGACTCCGGGTTTTAAAAGTACTGGCTATGAGCCAGCAATCCCTGGAAGAGAAAGAAAAAATCTTCTCCTTACCATTGGCTTCCCCCCCTTCCCAAGCTTCACCTGATTACTACGTCAACCCCACGGCCATTGTGGATGATAATGTCACCATCGGCGGGGGGACGAAAATTTGGCATTTTTCCCATGTCTTATACAATTCGCAGATTGGCAAGGGCTGCAATATCGGGCAAAACGTCATGATCGGTCCGGATGTAACAATAGGAAACAATTGTAAAATACAGAATAATGTTTCTATTTTCAAGGGTGTTACCCTGGAAGACGGCGTCTTCTGCGGACCTTCAATGGTTTTCACAAATATTGTTAATCCCCGGGCGGAAATCTCCAAAATGGATCAGTTGAGACCAACGCTGGTGAAAAAAGGCGCCAGCATCGGGGCCAACGCCACCATCGTCTGCGGCCATACCGTTGGTCGCTATGCCTTTATAGGCGCCGGTGCGGTCGTGACAAAAGATGTCCCTGACCATGCCTTGATGGTGGGCAATCCGGCTAAACAAATGGGCTGGGCCTGTGTCTGTGGCGAAAAATTAACAAATAATTTGCAATGTCCGGTATGTAAAAAATGAGCTTTAAGAAAGCGCTAAATGGGTGTTATCATTTCAACTTGTGCATACCATTGATCTTCTCAAAGAAGTAGAAGTCACTGAGCGATGTATTCTCCGGATTCGACGGATCGTAGGGGAACCTGTTGGGAATACGGTTAACCAGCTTGAAGCCGGGTTGCTTCATTTCAATCCACTTGGTGAATTTCCTTCGTTTTTCATGTGATGAGGGTGTTGCAATTTCCGCATTGGATGAATATATGACAACATAGCGTTTTGCTGACTCAAACAGGTGTTTCATATACATTTCATATAGCTCGTCCTCAATGAGATGATAAATTACGTCAAGCGAAATAGCCATGTCAGCTTTATGCCATCGATCATCGGGTTTGTATTCAAAAGGTTCATACAAGAAAAAGTGTTTATGCAAATCATTTTTGAACAATTCACGGCATAGCGAAACCGCTTTGGGGCTTATGTCTAAGCCTATATATACGGGAAATTCAAGCAGCGATAGTTGATGACCATCACCGCAACCCAACTCCAGCACTGATTGAATATTCTTTTCGACAGCAAATTTATTCAGTATGTCTGCTTTGAATTGAGCCAATCGGCCATAAGAACCAGAGCCGGACGTCCCTCCTTTAGCATATCGATTTTGCCAATATGACTGTGTTCCTGAAAAGTCTGGAGGGCGATTCGGAACGCCTTTACTGGAATCTATTCCTTCAATCTCAGATACGAATAAATAGGTAGGTGTTGCATTAAATTTATATATTGGCTTATACGCATATTGCGTAAGGTAATTTGCCATCTTTTTGAATTCTGCTTCTGTTTCTGCTTCAATATATATAAGAGGCTTATATTTTCTGAGTATTTCTTCTGCACCTTCCAAAACATCCATTCCCATTCCTTCTACATCGATTTTGATCATATCAACCCTGTCTATTTCTTGTAATAAAATATTATCCAACGAATCAATTTCTATCCCTCCCTTCACGCTCTTATTAATTTTACTCATGCCAAAATTATGTACGTCAACTACATCGATACTGGCGGTAAGATGTTCTTTACCTATTCCCATATTGAAGTGTTTTACTACATCTTGAACATTATTTAGCTCTACATTTCTTTTCAGGATTTCATAAATGTTATTTTGTGGCTCGAATGAGTAAACTTTCTTTGCTTTGCATATTTTTGAAAAATATATGGTGTGATTACCCATAAAAGCGCCAATATCGACAATGATTTTATTTTCACCTATCCTTTTTTTAATATCTTCCAACATTCCAATCTCATAAAAAGTTTTGTTAGCATACATAACTTTTCGCATATAATCATTACGAAGGGGTAAATAGAACTTAACCTCGAGAGAATTATAATTAAACGTCAATATATCAGTTACGGTATTGTGCGGAGCCTCCCGAAGTACCTCGCTGATCAAGGAACCAATTGTCTGTAGCTGCTGGTTAAGACTGTAACGGCCTTCAACGAAACGACGGTATTCCAATGGCTTGTAGGCATCACGATCATTGACCAATCTGACCAAGTCGTCCACCGATGAGAAAAGACAATCGGAAGGCCATAGTCCATCGGCGCCAGGAAAATTATTGATGAGAGGCCGGTACCCCATAGCCATGGCCTCGGCGATACCGTAACCGAAGGATTCGAAAATACTCGTGGTGAGAAGGTAATTGACCTTTTCCGACTCGAACCATTTGGCGATATTTTCCACGTGACCGAAAAACTGGACATGTTTTTCCAGTCCAAGACGCTTAAACGCATGTTCGAGATAGAGCCCGTAGCGGACCTCCTGAATGGCGCCGGCGATTTTGATCTGGTATCTGTCGTCGATTCGGGTAAGTCGATGCATGATTTCAGGCCAAAGGGAAGGGTTTTTTTTATTATTGACATGCCCTACTACTGCCAGGGTATAACCAGGTGCGCACTCTTTGAAAGAAAACTTATCGAGATCAACTCCATTAGGAATGACGACGGCACTGGTCATATCCATCATCCTCGGGTAAATCCGTCGTGCGATGTCAAGAACATGAGGAGCTACAAAGATGGTCTTCGTAATTTTTGCCCAGTTGACACGTGGCAGGTACCCGTCAAGAACCTCGTAGCTGTGAACCCTGCAGATGACTCTCTTACCATCAAGAAGACCTTCGTGATGCGTAATTGCCTCCGCCAGTTGATTCGCCCACTCCAACCAAATGAGATCTGCCCATTGCACCGCCGATTCCAATTCGGTGCCGTTTTGGCTGTAACAGGTACGTACTTCGCATCGGCTTTCGAGATATTTTATAATATCGCCAAGGAATGTTTCGAGGCCGGGCAGGCAAAGAACAGCGATCCGGGCTTGCCTTCCTGGTAGGTAAGAAGCATCGGAACAATCTGGAGTCTGATGGCCAGGTGTTATTCCACTACCCGGTGGTTTTTTCTCCGTGATCCTCGTGCTTGTTCTCGCCCTTTTGGTTGCCTCCAGGAGCTCAGCATAGTTTTTAGCCGCATCCTCGTAGCAAGGATCAATGCGGAGGGATTCCGTGAAATATTGACCTGCTTCATCTAATTTGGCCTCCTGATAAGCTAATACCCCAAGATTATTGAGAGCCTCTTTACAAGGGTTAGGCATGTCCACCAGTTTCAGGAAACATTTTTTTGCCTCCTCGAAAAAACCTTGGGAAAACAGTTCCTCTCCACGAATCAGCTCCTTCGAACGTTTGTCATTTTCATTCATATTTTACTTACCTTTCTCATTCATCGTTAAAACTAAACCTGCAAGTTCTTACAAAAGCGATGTCTTTTTTGCGAATACAGATGAATAAATGGCTGCTTGCCGGTAAATTATAACTCAATGCAATTCATGCGCCAGAAATTGAGCAATTTTCCCTCAGACTCCACAGCCCAGTCCCGTCGCCGCGGCATGACATTCCCCTAATGTTCAGGCCTCCCCCAAACCTATTTTGTGGCACTGATATTGCTTTCTGTATAACCCTGTCAGCCTGAGGATTAAACCAGATATTACCCGAATGAGGAGAAATTGGATGCCTAAAGACAAAAAGAAGAAAAAGTCTACCCATAATTCTTCCAAAAGTACCGGCCCTGTGATCTCACTTTGCATGATGGTCAAGGATGAAGAGCGACTCCTGCCCCAGTGCCTGGATAGTGTCAAGGATGTGGCTGACGAGATCATTGTGGTGGATACTGGTTCTACAGACAAAACCGTGGAGATAGCAGAAAGCTATGGTGCACATGTTTATCACCACCCCTGGAACGATAGTTTCAGTGATGCTCGCAATCTGGCCATGCAATATGCAACGGGGAATTGGATATTTACAATAGATGCGGACGAGGAATTGGTCAAGAAGGACATTCCGATGATCCGCACGGCCATCCAGGATGACAACATTGATGCAGTCTTGATCCAGATCGTGAACCTTGCAGGTAAAAGCGGTAGCAAAGGAATTCATAACCAGGAACGTATAATACGCAACAACGGCATCATTCACTATGAGGGACGCGTCCACAACCGGCTAGTCGGCATCACCCGTGCAAAGGTCTATCCTATCAGGCTCATGCATTACGGTTACGATCTTGGCGGGGATGAAGGTGACAAAAAATATAAGAGAACTATCGCCCTGCTAAAGAAAGATCTTGCAGATAATCCCGATAACCCGGCCACACACCATTACCTCTGCTGTTCCTTTCTGAGTCGAAACATGTACAAAGAAGCCATTGAGCATGGCCTGAAGACCATTCAGCTGGCAGAACTTCAAAATAATCGCGATGCCACGTTTCTCTGGACTCGCTACAACGTCTCGCTTGCCTATTACAGGTTAAATAATTTGCCCTTGGCCGAGGACATAGCCTGTCAGGCCCTCACCATTTATCCCGACCATATCGATTCACACTTCTTGATGATCGTCATCTGTTTCGACCAGAGACGCTGGAAAGATTTAATAGCTCATGCCAATCATTATCTTCGTCTATTGAAGTTGGTCGATACTAATCCGGCCTATTTTGGCACGCTGGTCAGTTGTTCTCTGAACGAGGCGTGGAATATTCACGTTCTATTGGGTATCGCCCGTTATGAAATCGGTGATCCAAAATTCACCGATTCCTTTAAAAAAGCCATCAAGGTTTCCCCTGAACCCTTCCTTGCAGCCCGGGCAGCCGGGATCTATTTTGCCAACGCCGGTGTTGCCGAACTTGCCAAATCGTATCTTGAAATGGCGAATAAATTCCAGCAGGGCGATGAAACCGTGGCGAAATGCCTTGACGGCTTGCTCCTTAAGAAACCCACCATAAGTTGCGTAATGATCGTAAAAAACGAGGAGGTATTTCTTGAAAAATGTCTCCTGAGCATTAAGGATTGGGTTGATGAAATCGTCATTGTCGATACCGGATCTGATGATGACACCGTTAATATCGCCCGACGTTTTACCAACAAGATTTTTTATCATCCTTGGGAGGGAAATTTCAGTAAGGCTCGTAACCAAGCGGCATCTTACGCTACTGGCGATTGGATATTTATCATTGACGGTGACGAGGAACTGAACGCGGGTAATGGACCGAAACTAAAGGAGGCGGTGACATCGGCGGGCGAAGCGGATTGCTTCCTTATTACAACCGTTTCCACCTATGGAAATGGCCAAAAAACATCAAGACACAATTCGGAACGCCTTTTCCGTAATAACGGCATTATTCATTACGAGAGTATCGTTCACAACCGGCTCGTCGGCTACATCTCTACGAAACCTACAAAAATAGAAATTACGCACTATGGTTATGATGTAGATGAGAAAAAAGCTAACGAAAAATTTATCAGGACGACAGAACTTCTTAAGCGGCAGATAGCCGAAGCCCCAGAGGACCCAATGCCTCATCACTACCTTGGCACTTCTTATTTAACGCGCGGCTTATTTAGGGAATGTATCTTGGAGTCAGAAAAGGCCATCGAACTTGCGGAAAAAAATGGCGATGACCATCCGCTCTATCTATGGTCTCATCAGAATGCCGCCATGTCCTATTACTATCTCGGCGACATTGATCATGCAAAGAGTCATGCTTTAAGGACCATCGATAAATTCGAGAACCATATGGATGCATATTACGTCCTCACATTAGTCGCGGCAGAGCAAAAAGAATGGGATACCGTCAGGCTTTATGGTGAAAAATATTTAGAACGGCGCGCTTTTTATGAAGCCAACTCCGATAAGGCCGGTGTTCTCGTCAACACGACCATGGGAGAGGGCTCTGCGGTCAATCTTCTCATCGGACATGCCTGGCACGGGAAAGGCGATAAAAAAATGATGAGGAACTATTACAGAAAGGCGGAAACACTGGCCACCAATAAGCCCTGGCAATCATGGTACAACGCCGCCACATATCACATGGATGTTACGAATGATTATGCAATGGCGCAAGAGCTCCTCGATAAAGCCCTCCATCTTGGTCCAAAAGAAGAGGAAATATGGTACTCCCTGGCCAAGCTTGCCTCTCTTGTGAAAAACCGGGCCGGTGAACTTAACTGGCTTGTCAAACTACATCAAGCCGGAAATAAGGACGAAAACATTCTCAGCCGACTGGCTGTTTTTTTGTTCGAAGATGGAAAAACAGCCGATGCCATCCGAGTCTTTCAAGATCTACTAGCGAATAGTCCCGACAATCTCCAAACGCTGCTCAATATCGGAATCGCTTACAAACAGTTGCAGAATTATCCCAAGGCCATCGAAAGTTTTATGAGGCTCATCGAACTAGACCCTGCCAACCCGAAACCATGGTACCATCTTAGCGAACTTAGCGAGACTTTGGGACGCCTGGATGAAGCAGAAATTTTCGGGGCGCGGGCCCATGCCCTCCACTCCTAACCTTATCGGCCATCCATCGATATCCATCCGTTATTTTCCATCAAATGAATAAATAGAAAACATTAAAGTTTTTTCCCAGGCTGACGATAACACTATCAAACGTGGGAAGGAAAGATTAACAACTTAACAAAGGCCAAGGAGGCCGACAAACAATTCAGGGAGGAATAAAAATGGGACTTAGAATTCAGAACAACATCGCGGCGATGAATGCACAGAGAAACCTTGGCATTTCCGACAGCAACATGTCAAAATCTCTTGAGAAGCTGTCATCTGGTTTCCGGATCAACAAGGCAGCTGACGACGCCGCCGGTCTGTCCGTTTCTCAGCAGATGCGCGCCGACGTTACGAGCTACAAGGTAGCCAGTCGGAACGTATCGGAAGCCAACGCCATGCTGCAGGTTGCAGAAGGTGCCATGGACCAGATCGGCAACATGCTGACACGGCTGAAAGAATTGGCAACCCAGGCAGCATCGGCCAACGCGAGCAGCAATCTGGTTAAGATCAATGCGGAAGGCAATAAGCTCCTGAATGAAATCGACCGGATTGCCCAATCAACCGAATACGCGGGCACAAAGCTGTCTAACGGCTCCTTTGGCGTTGGCATCTCGACGGGTGGTACGACTTTCACGGCAGCAAAAGGCTTACAAACAGCCACAGGCATGAAGACAGACACCTATTACCGCGTTGCGGCTGCTACCAGCGGTCTGGGTGACAGCAAAGTCAACCTCACCATCACTGCCACTATCGGCAGTACGCGGTATGCAGAAACAGTCTATGGCGTTTCCGAGCCCGGAGCGGGTACGACGGGTGATGTCAAGTTTTCGACCTTGGGATTAACGGTAACATTAAACAGTACCTTCACCTCGACCCTTGCCAATGCGATGGTTCTGCAAGGTGACGCCAATACGGCAGCGGATTTTCAGGTTGGTGCCAAAGACACCACGAACGATAGGATCTCCGTAACTCTCGGTGAGGTCACGACAGCCTCCACGGGCCTAAACCTCGCCGCAGACCAGTTGGATACGGCAGCGGAAGCACAGGCATACCTTACCACTATCGATGCTGCCATCAGCACGTTGAATACCAGACGCGGCGATATCGGCGCCTCTCAGAACAGGCTGGGTTACGCTTCCGCCACCCTGGCCACAACCATCGAAAATACGACAGCCGCCGAATCGGTCATCCGCGACGCCGATATGGCTGCGGAAATGACCACCCTGTCGAAGAACCAGATTCTGATGCAGGCCGGTACGGCCATGTTAGCCCAGGCGAACCAGGCGCCGCAGCAGTTATTGTCGCTTTTTCGATAATATCGATTTAATTGGTAACCCCTAACGCGTCTAATAGGCTTCCCCGTTTAGCCCCGGCATCCATCAGGATGCCGGGGCTTCTTTATATGAAAATCCCCCCAATCCCCCTTTGGCAAAGGGGGATTGGGGGGATTTTCATCCTTCGTTGTGTCCGTGCCGGGCATGGGGTTAGTTTTATCATCCGGAAGCTCTACCATCTAATAAATTTAGATCAACTCACTTATCCATTTTATCAGGCGTAGGCATCAGTTTTGCTTCGTTTCCATTAAAGTTTTTGGCATGAATTTCCGATTACTCTATCATAAGGGCAAGGGAAGGGAATGTTTTATGGCAATCACAAGCTCGGTAGGTGGAAGCAGTGCAATATCAGGTATCATCAGCGGATTCGACTGGCGGAACATCGTCGATCAACTCATTGCCATTGATCATAATCGTGTAGATCTCATCACGCAGAAAAAAACTGTCCAAGAAAGCAAGCTAAAGGAATGGCAGTCCTTCAATACAAAGCTCTTGGCCTTGAAAACCGCCGCCGGCAATCTCCGTTCGGATACTAGTTTTAATGCCTTCAAGGCAAGCCTTTCCTCGAGCGACACGGATGTCAAGGCCTCTGATCTCCTCTCCGTGGCAACATCTACCGAAGCGACGTCAGGCGCCTATGATGTGAAGATTACAACCATCGCCCAGGCTCAGAAGCTTTCCTCCGGCTCCTTCACCAGTGCAGCGAATGCCCTCGGCAGTTCCTATGCAGGAGATATCCTGATTAACGGGCGAGTGGTTAACCTTACCGCAGCCGACACACTGACCAGTCTGCGGGACAAGATCAACGCCTTGAATACGGGCACCACGCCCACAAAAGTCATTGCCAGCATTATCAATTACGGAGCCTCCGATTATCGCCTCGTTCTAACCAGCCAAGAGACAGGGGCAGATGGCATTTCCCTGCTCAACGGATCGGAGAATGATATTCTGGGGAATCTGGGTATCACAGAAACGGCGGCGGCGACCTATGCCGTGAAGAACTCCGTAACGGGAGGCGCCCGAAGCGATAAATTTTCCGGTGTGGGTGAGACCGTTGCCCAACTTCTCTCCCTGAATGCGGCAGCTTCCTCGGCAACCCTGCAGCTGCGCGACGCCTCGGGCGTCTTGAGCAATAATATATCCCTAGATCTGGCCACGATGGACCTAAATGACATCCGCGATGCCATCAACAACAATAAAGGTGCGGCAAATATTGCCGCCTCCGTCAAGACGGAAGTCGTCAGTGGAACGACCTATTACCGGCTCCAGGTGGATGGCCTGAATGCTACGGATGGATTTGAAGACGACAAGAATATTTTTCAGACCCTGGGCTTTACCAAGGGTGCTTTGGGCGACGTCCTCGGGGCCACGGGAAGCAATGCCATGACAACAGGTGGCGCCGTAATTGGGACGACCACCCTCCTTTCCGAAATCGACGGTTACCTGAACTGGACGGCTGGTGACCATATCGACTTTTCAGGCAAGGATACGGCCAATGGTGATGTGGTTCAGTCATTTGCCGTTACCGACACCTCCACCGTCCAGGATCTCTTGACAGCGATCGAAGCCGCCTATGGCGATGTGGACGCTGCTATCAACGGTGACGGCAACATACTCATCTCAGACCTGACCGATAACCGGCCCAGTAATCTGAGAGTCACCATGGCGGATACGATCGCCGACGCAAGTAACCTTGATTTCGGTTTCAGCAATACCGCGGCCATCGCCGTCCGGAAAAGGGAAATTGCCGAGGGAGCTGATGCCTTACTCTCGATTGACGACGTCTCCTTTACCAGGTCATCCAATAGCATAACCGATGTCATTAGCGGCGTACTTCTCAATTTACAGAAAGGGGACGCGGGGACAACGGTCACCCTCCGTGTTGACCGTGACCTCGATATGATCACGGGAAAACTTACCTCCCTGGTCAATGCCTACAACGATGTGGCACAGTACATTAAGACTCAGCAATCCTATGATACAGAAAAAAAGAAGGCTGGCGGCGTCCTTTTCGGTGAAGGTACCCTTTCCTCCATCAAGACCGATCTGACGAGCACCCTAACCGGGTCTGTCTGGGGAACGGCATCAGATCTGCCATCGCTGGGTCTCATCGGCATCAATCTCGATAATGACGGATTGCTAAACATCGATCAGACTATTTTGCAGAATAATCTGCAGACCCGCTTCAGTGATGTGCAGGCCCTTTTCTCCATCAAACCTTACATAACGGCGAGTTCTCTCGAATATGTCGATGCAGGTCGTCTGACCCAGCCCGGTGATTATGAGGTCAACATCATCCAGGCCGCTACCCAGAGCAGTCTCACCTCGGTTACTGCCGTGGGGGGAACCTTGGGAGCAGGCGAGACCATGACCCTAACGGAAAACGGCAAGACAGCCACTGTCTCCCTGACTGCAGGCATGACCATGGCGGATATCGTCAATGCCCTGAATACGGAAGTCAGTACTTCTTATGCTCAGATTTTAGCAGGCAGCGAGTCCCTCTACGCCGATGCCCTCCTGACCACCAAGATAACAGCCGGTACGGCCTGGAACAGCGTCTACAAGAGCACTGGCTTATCGGCCAACGTGGCAAGCCTTGACATCATCAGCTTTTCGGGAACGGGCCGCTCCGGTGAAACCGTGCAAGGCTCTTATCGGATCACGGATGCGGCGACGGATACCGTGCAGGGCCTCCTGTCTGCCATTGAACTGGCTTACGGAAATACCGTGTCCGCCCGCATCAGCAGCGACGGTCAAATCACCGTCACGGACAGGGTAGAGGGGAACAGCAGCCTCGCCATTGCCTTTGACATGACAAGCGCCCACGATCTGACCTTCGGTACCGTTGATGAGACGAACAGCGGTGGCAAAGAAGGGCGCTTTGCCTTGGCCGTAACTGCTGCCGACGACGGGAGTAACCGACTGGTCCTCACTCATCATGACTATGGCTCCGCCAATTCCTTTACGGTTGCCGAGTCGGACGACCTCCTTTGGCCCGCGGGTGATCAAACCGGCAACAACGGTCTGGACGTTGACGGAACAATCGATGAAAAGGACGCGACGGGTGTCGGCCAGGCCTTGACCGGAGACACCGGGCAAACGGGGATCGAGGGGTTGGTGCTCAGATATACGGGTACATCCACTGGAGCCATCGGGTCCATCAAACTTACCATGGGCATAGGAGAACTCTTTGACCGGGCACTTTATCAGATTACGGACACGGTCAGCGGCTATCTGGCCTATAAAACGACATCGATTCAGGGAGAAATAGACTCGGAAAACACGCAGATCGAGGCGATGGAAGCAAGATTGAGCAGAAAGAAGGAGATGCTCACCTACCAGTTCATCGCCATGGAATCTGCCTTGAGTAAAATAAAGAATCAGGGCGACTGGCTCATGGGCCAAATCGCCAAATTATAAGGAGGCCTTATGCAGAACGGCAATGCCAACATCTACCAAGAGACAAGCATTATGACGGCGGATCCCGGAAAACTGATTATTATGTGTTATGAGAAAGCAATTCACCATCTCTCTGCCGCCATGTGTCATTATGAGAACAAGGAATATGAAGCAAAGGCGAAAAACCTGCAAAAAGCCATCGACGTCATCACGGAACTAAATAGTTGCCTCGATATGAAGCGGGGCAGCGATATCGCCCAGAATCTGGATGCCCTGTACAGGTACATGGTTACCCAATTGATCGCGGCTGATCTCCAACGAAACATGGAAGGATTTAGGCAGGTTATCGGGATGCTCAAGGAACTGGACGAAGCCTGGCGGGAGATTATTCTACATAAACCGCAACAGGCCTTTGTGGGCAAAGCACAGCCGTCGCCTTTCTCACCCCGCCCCGCAGCCCTGTCCGCAGCCGGCCTCGGTAAGACCTGGAGTGCATGATGAACGGAAGACATGAACGGATGGATCAATATCTCATTAATTTGCAGCGCCTTTTCCAAGCCCTCAAGGACAATGATCTGGAAGCGGTGAACCAAAGCCTGGATAAAAACATGGCCATCATGAGGGATTATGATCGGGCAGAGTTTACCGGTGTTGGGTCCCGGACAAACATTAGCTTAAGAGCTAAAATGGAAGCCGTCCTGCAGGCCAATCAACAGTGCTTGCTTTATACGGAAAAGAGATGCCGTGACCTGAGATATGAGATTGAAAGCACGGATAAATATAGGAGCGGGATCATAAAATATGGGGCTACACCAACAGAAGCTCCCAGATTTATCGACCGTAAAACCTGATGTGCTCGTATAATTTAGATAGCGAAAGGAGGTGACGTTATGGAAATTAACGGCGTTACCGATGCTGCCTTAACAGAAAGCCAGAGCTTGCAACCGCAACTTGTTTTTTTATCAGAAAAATCCGGCAAGGCGGCTCCACAACAGGCAGTGGAAAAGGACCAGCATGTTAAAGACAAGGCGTTGATGGAGATGATGGTCGAGGATATTCAGAGGAACCTGAACCATCTGGATGTCAGTTTGACTTTCTCCACTTACGGCAAGAATAACGACCAGGTCAGCATCATCGTGGCAGAAAAAGCGACAGGCAAGGTCATCCGGGAAATTCCCAGTAAGGAACTCCAGTCGCTTTATGCCAAGATGCAGGAACTGGTGGGAATGATATTTGACAAGCAGGCTTAATAAGTGATGTTATATTGCACTGGATATTGTTCATCTCCAAGGATAACCTGACCAGCCAATTTCTTGTGTTTGTTGATTACCAAGGGGGCGCGTAAATTAGCAGTAATCTTCACTGGTTCCGAACGAACGGTGACAATGGCCAGCAGATTTATATCGCCCGCTTGTTCCACTTCCAGCATAGCCAGCGCTTGGTCATCAATTTCCGGTTCATAGTCTTGTTTTATTAGGAAAGGGTCCACGATAATGAAGGCGATGGCCCCGTCGTCAAGGGATTGCAACCAATGAAAAGGGCCTCCCTCTTCATGGGCAATCATGGTAAATCTATGCAAGTTGCCAAAGCCGAGGATGGGAAACTTCATTTCGAGGACTTTCGTCTCATCAACCTCAATCTTGCCAAAACGACTTGTTTGAATCTCCACCATAGGCCCCCGGATCTTTGGTTCTACTTAATGTTATTCTTTAATTTTGATAAAATATCTTTTGTCTCTACGGAATGACTGGCTGCTTGCCGGTTTTGTTCCATAATAATTTGATATAGTTCTTCCCTGTATACCTTTGTTTGCCTTGGCGCTTGAATCCCGATACGAACCTGCCGCCCTTTGACGTCCAAAATTACAAGCTTTATATCGTCGCCGATGGCAATGGATTCACCCAACTTCCTTGTCAGGATCAGCATTATTCCATCCTCACTATTTAATGAAATCCATTATCGTATTGCTGCCGATTCTTGAGGCTGTGGCATAGGAAGCCTGAAGTGCGATTTGCTTCATTGCCAAACTGGTTGCCAGTTCCGCCATATCGGCGTCCTCCGTTTTCGAACTCAGATCTGTCAGTTGCAGGCTTAAATCCTGCAGATTGCTCTTGGCAAGATCCAGCCTGTTCACGGTCGTACCGACCTTGGAGGTGGATAGATTGATCTGCACGCTGGCCTCCGTGAGTTTATCAATCTGCGCTAAAATGCCTTGTTGGTCATTATTCATCAACGCCGTTTTCAGGTCGTCCAAGGCTTTGAATATATCCGCTCCTCCACCACTGCCGGTAAACACTGCTTCTCCGGAAATATTGTATACCACAGACGCATCTTTCCCGATATCAGTAGTCAAAGCGGCGCCGTTTCCCTTATAATAACCTGCCGTGTCGGCGTCCAGATGAAACATATCCCCGGCCGTGAGGTGACTGGCACCGCTATCCGTAAAAACAAGGGAGATGCCCTCGGCTAGGCTGATGGTACCCGTATCCAAATCGGTCTGCTCGGTCCCCCAGGTCTTGCCGCCGTCGGCAGACACCTGGTAGGTGGCGTCTGCCAGCACACCCCCGCTCACGATCTTTACCACATAAGTCTTGTTGGCAGATCCCGTATAAACGCCGCTAGCCGCAACAGTGCCGTCAAAGATGTTTGCTGAAGAAGTGGTGGTGCTGCCGATGCTCGCAGGCTGATATGTTGAAGAAAAAGGGACGGTACCCGTGCGGGAACCTGAGAAAAGATATCTGTTCCCAAAGGTGGCATTGGCCAGGGAAAGCATTTGCTCCTTAAGTTGCTCCACGCTTTCCGCGGCAATCCGGCGTGAAGCGGCGGAGGCTGTCGCCGTCCCCTGCCCGACGGCCAGCTCTCTTGCCTTTGTCACAAGGTCTCCCGCACTGGAAAGCTTTGCTTCCGTTATATTGAGCCAGCCGGTACTGTTGTCGATGTTCTTCTGATACTGCTCAAGGGAGGCCTGCGCTTGCCGATAGTCCAGCAACCTGGTCATACCCAGGGGATCATCGGAAAGGCGGTTTATCCTTTTGAGGCTCGCCATTTTTTCCATGATGCCGTCGTACTGGCTCTGCACGTTGCCCAGAGAAGTAACAGCCGTTCTAAACTTCATGTTTTCCGTGATGCGCATGACCATAAGCAGCTCCTCTTACTTCACCAACTGCATCAGAATATCCATGATCTGGTTTGCCGTACTCACCAATTTTCCTGCGGCGTTATATCCCATTTGAAACTTCATCAGGTCCATCATTTCCTCATCCAGGGATACCCCGGAAGTGCTCTCCCGTCTATTGTACAACTGTTCCATGATTGATGTTTGCTGCTCCGCACTGCTTCTTGCTTCGGCTGCGTCCCGACCGACCTGGGCGATAAAGGAGGCATAATAATTATTAACCGTGGCGGCCCCGCCGCTCATGATGGATTTATCTCTAAGGGCATTGATTGATCGGGCATTTTCACCATCGCCGTTTACCGTAGCCGACGCGGCAATCTTTTGCACGTCAACTGCCACAGCGGTGCTGACGCGAAAATTCCTGGCGTCCGTCGCCAGGTCAAAAAAATTACCGCCCACGTTGCCGTAGCCGTCATAGCCTTCTGCATGCTGGAGATTTACCTCGTCAATGAGGTTATTGGCCAGGGTGTCGAGTTTTTCCCGGTAGCCGGGTACAATGGTCTTATTGACTTCCAGCAAAGCCGCCAGCTTTCCCTTTTTACCATTCGCCATGGCGTTTTTAAGGCTTTCGTCGGGGCGCTCCAAGAATACGATGTCATTAACGACGTTTGCCCCATTACTTTTCCCAGCCAGTTGCCAGAAAGTGTCCTCCATAAGTAGCGGCCGGCCGTTGGCAAGGAAGATGTTTACAGCACCCGAGGCGTCCTGCACGTAATTTATGTCCAGGTACCCGCTCAATTTGTTGAGCACATCCGTACGTTTGTCCCTAAGGAGGTTTGTCTCACCCTTATCATCGGCCACACCGGTGATTTCTCCGTTCAAATCGGCCAGTTGCGCCAAGTAATCATTTACCTGGGCAACAACGTTGATGATATTTTCGCCCGTATCCTGCTCAACTTTTGTCAGATCGCTCTCGAGGCGGCGAAAAGTAGCGGTTACGTTCTCCCCAGCCACCAGGAGGTTTTCTCTTTCCACTTGCCCCCGGGGATTGGCCGCGAGTTCACTCCAGGCATTCCAGAACTTGTTCAGGGAATCACTTACCCCCCCTTCTCTTTCCGCAAAAACACCCTCCAGCCTGCTCAAAACGTCATTTTTGGCCTCACTATACCCCAGGAGCTGAGCTTGATCGGTCACCTGATTGTCCAGATACTGGTCATAAATCCTCTCCACCGAGGTAACACCAACGCCTATCTGGGCATTTACGGAACCTACATCGACCGTTCCGGTCGCCTCGAATACTGCTCTTTGTCGGGAGTAGCCGGGAGTATTTACATTGGCGATGTTGGCACCTGTCAAATCCATCGCCAGTTGATAACTGAGCATACTCTCTCTGGATGTATTCAAAAGACCGTTTATCGACACTTCGTCTACCCTTTCTGCGAAAGTATCCGGCCGTGCAAGCCGGCTGTCTTAAGTTTTCCCGTATTCCCGTAATTATCACCTGCAGACAGAAGATTGCTCACAAAATTCATGGTGTTTCGGACGTAGGAAAGAGAAAAGTCAAGGAGAACCTTATTATTTTCATTAGTCTCCTTGAGAGAGCTGATGAGGGCAAATAATGTCTGCTGCTGGGCTCTTAGGGTGATTTCCTGCGGCCCCTCCAGGCAAGAGCACAGCAAGGTCATGGTGACCTCTTTTTCCTCTCTACCAAGGGTCGTCGCTATCTTTTTCACGATATTGCCCCGCCCTTCCTCCAGCATCCTGGCTTTTAAAATCAGTGTTTCTTTCTTGGAATTGCTTTGATAAAGGCCGTCGAGAGAAGGTCTTTTCAAGACCCGGGCTTCCTCTTCGATCGTCACTCGCAACTCCTCGTAAACTTCAATTTCCCTCTTCAGTACCGAGAGTAGCGCGTCGACAAGTCTTGCAAAGTCAGCGTCTTTCTTCACCTCTTCTTTCTGGTATAGATCTAAGGTCAACATCGCATGCCTCTCTTTTCTTTAACCTAATCTTAGCAAGCCGCATGCCATGGCAAGAGTGGTGAGGTAAGAGATTCTTAAAGGCACCTTGATTAAGGCCTAATCACAATCAATAATAGTGTGTTACGGTTGAACGGAGCGGCTCATGGTCCTTCTTTTTTTTTCATGTTGTCTTTTAAAAAAGTCCGGCCGGGGATAGGGAGGTGCGGTATAGGCAATCTTGTCGTGCCGGGAGGAAAATTTTGCCTCTTGGCACAAGCAAGGCGAGATGTTCAGGCAAAGATATCGATCAGCGCTTCACCAACCATTTTTTCCGCTATCTTGGCGCTGTTGATCCGGTAAGTTCCTTTTTCTATCTGGGTCTTCAATTCCTGCACCTTCTCCTCGCGCACCTCGGGAAGGCTGGCTACGGCATTTTTAATCTGCTGCAGGTCCTTAGATTTTGCGGAAAGATCGACTGTCTCTTCCGGCGCCATCGCGCCTCCTGCCTGTTGCTTGTCCACAGACTGATTCATGTTCTCACTCCGCTGGTATTGCTGAATCAGTTGGGCCGTCGTATCTTTAATATCGCCTATCTTCATATTGCCACCGCTTTTGGAAATGTTTTTATCTTCTTATCGGCAAATAGGAAACATAACTTTAATTTTTTTTCAAGTCCCCCCCTTCAACTTTATGCAACTGATTGAAAAGCATCTTCTGGAGGCCCAGCCCTCCGCCCTTGTTGGCCAGTTCCTCCGCTACCTTTTGATCCATCATCATCTCATAGGTTTCCTTGCCCGTAATCTTGCCAAAGAGGCCACTCTTGGGACCAGCGCTCCGCATCGTCTTTAACATCTGGTAGACAAATATGGACTCAAAATCGGCGCAGGCCTTCTTGAGCTTTTTCTCCCGATCCGCCCTTTCCTGCGGCGTGACCTCGATGCTAGGCAGCTCAGATGAGGGAGGCGTATTTGAAGGTATTGCTTTATCGTCCATTAGCTATCCTCGCGATCTAACGTTCTTATTTATATCTCTCAAATAATCTTCAAATCGGCTTGCAACGCCCCGGCCGCCTTGATGGTTTGCATAATGGTTATCAGATCACGCGGGGTAACGCCCACGGCGTTTAAGGCCTTGACCACATCCTGAATAGTAACTCCCCGAGGAATAATGATCAACTGCTTTTTTTCCTCCTCCACGGTGGTAGACTTCTCAGACGTAACAACCGTTTGCCCACCCGGCGCCACCAGCGCCTTTCCCTCCGGCAATGCGCTCGGAACACTGCCCCGGGGCGGTGGCGGGGCAAATGGCAAGGGTTGGGAGACGATGGGTGTCTCCTTGATCTGGATGCTGAGGTTGCCATGGGCCACGGCGATGGTGGAGATGCGCACGTTCTCCCCCATGACCACGGTGCCGGTATTTTCATTCATCACGACCACGGCCTGGGCGTCCACGGGCACATCCAGATTTTCGATGCGGGAGATAAGCTCGAAGATATTTTCTGATGAATCAGGGGACAAGGTCACGGAGATGGATGAGGAATCCAGGGGCCGGGCCAAGACTTGGTCCTTCACCTCGTTGATGGCCGCCGCCAACCGCGCCGCAGTGGTAAAATCGGGATGAAAAAGATTGATCGTGAGGGTCCTGCTCTTGTCCAGGGCATACCTGACTTCCCGTTCCACCAAGGCGCCGTTGGCAATCCGACCGACACCGGGATGATTCTTGACTGTGCCGCTCCCGGTCCCTCCGGCAGTGTAACCTCCCAGAGTTATCGCCCCTTGGGCCACGGCATACACTTCGCCGTCGGCGCCGCGCAGGGGAGTCATGAGCAGGGTGCCGCCGCCCAGGCTCTTGGCGTTCCCGATGGAGGAAACGACAATGTCCAGTTTTGTGCCCTGCTTGGCAAAGGGAGGCAAGGTTGCGGTCACCATGACCGCAGCCGTGTTCACCGCCTTGAGCGTCTTATCGCTGCCCATCGTTAATCCTTGCCGGATCAGCATGTTAGCCAGCGTATCCCGGGTAAAGCCGTTTTTCATGTCGTCACCCGTACCGGCCAGGCCCACGACCAGCCCATAGCCGATCAATTGATTATCCCTGATCCCGCTGATGCTGGCGATGTCCTTGATCCGGGCTCCATAGGAAGAAACGGCCAGGAAAAAACACCCGAGAATGATCATTCCGCCCAATGCTATTTTTCTTGAGGCCATGCTTCTTTGCTCCTTTTCCTGGGCCCTTAAAATGGCCAGACCCTATCCACGATTCTTGTCAACCATCCCGGCTGCATCTTTTCATTAATGACGCCGTGGCCGGTGTAGTAGATTTTGGCATCGGAGATAAACTGTGAATAAATCAGGTTGTCCGTCGTAATATCCGTAGGCCGGACAATGCCGCTGATGACGATATTCTGGTCCTCGGCGTTCAGCGTCAACTGGCGCCGGCCTTCAATCATCAGGTTGCCGTTATCCAGTACCTTGACCACCCGGGCTGTCAAACGGGCACTCAGCGTTGTCCCCCGGTTGGTGTCACCCTGCCCCTTGAGAGAATTGGAAGCTGAACCACCCACTTCAATCTTCGGTCGTAAGTTCTCATTCATGTTCATCAAGGATTTCTCGAGGCCCAGAAGGGTGGCAATCCCGGCTGTCGTGGTCGCGTCCCGGCTGGTGTTCGTGCTCGCCTTGCTCGTGCCGCCCGATGTTTCCTGCACCACGATTGTGACGATGTCGTTGACGCGCCGGGCTTTATAATCGGCAAATATCGTATTTTGCACACTTTCTCCCGGCCAAAGTGAACCGGGCTGGAGACGAGGCGCGGCTGGCGTCAAGGGCACCTCTGCCGGCGCCTGGGGGGGGATCTTTACCAAATCCGTCTTTGTTGCGGCGCAGCCCAGGGTCATGCCTAGCATGACCATCCATCCCAGCATTCCGATAAGTCCCTTAGGGTGCTTGCTTGCTTTTCTCTGCATCACCTGCCTCATCTCGTTAAAACTCCACTTTGACCAGGGAATCACCGGCCACCCGGGCATAAATTACCTGGTTCGACGCTAAATTCTTTACCCTGATCACCGACTCCGCGGCCCCGTCTTCTTCCGAAACACCAACCGTGGAGATGCTCAGAGAACCATAATCAAGGATAATGCGGACCATCTTGCCTTTCTTGACCACCAGCGGGGCTTTCAAGATATTTCTCGTTATCTCCACGTTGGCGCGCAGATTCGTCGCCAGCGCCTTCCCCATGATTTCTTCCGGATCCGTCACCACATTCTCCGGGATCCGGTGCACCCATTTCTTTAAGACCTGGATATCTTCTTTCGCCAGCTGTTGATTCTTTACGAGCGGCCTGGCACTGATGGCCACATCCAGCAAGACCGCCAATCTTGCCCGCACCCTATCCTCCTTGAGCAATGCATCTCCGGAGAAATATTTTACCGCAAAGTCCGTGTCCCCGATAAAATCTTCGGCCTCCTTGTTTTGCACCTCAAGCCGGATGGACTCCTGGGGAAGAACGACTTCAGCGATTTTGGAGAGGAAAGCGACGCGCACCGCGCCCGGTGCCCAGGGCATGCTTTTTTCCACATGCCTGGTAATGGCTGTTTTTATGGCTTCCGCCTGCACGGTCGCGGCCCCGGCCCGGCAAGGTACAACCGCGGCGCAGGCCAAGAAGATCAGCCCATACCGAACCCAACGCTTTCCTGCAAAGTCTGCCATGGCGCACGCCCCTTCCTTCAATGTTTCACTCAACACTCAAAACCCAACACTCAACACTGATTTATCATGCTACCGTTTCAGGTTATTGATGATCTGCAGCATGTTGTCGGCCGTCTGGACGGATTTGGAATTAATTTCATAGGCCCGCTGTCCGACGATCATCTTTACCATTTCATCGATGACACTGACATTTGCCATTTCCAGATAGCGTTGGGTAATGGTTCCCAAACCGATTTCCCCGGGGCTGCCGGTAATCGGGTCGCCGGAACCGTCCGTCTTATCAAAGAGGTTTCTGCCCACGCTGGTAAGACCGGCGGGATTCAGAAAATCGGCCAGTTCAAGGCGCCCCGTGGCCAGCACGGCCCCAGTGTTATCCGATGACGTCCAAGTGCCCCCACTGTCCATGGTAAAAACCACTGAACCCTGGGGAATGGATATTTCGGGAAGCAACCTGAGACCCTCGGAATTGACGAGTACCCCATCCTTGTTCGTCTTGAAATTTCCGGCCCGGGTATAGGCCGTGCGGCCGGCGTAGTCTACCTGGAAGAAGCCGTTGCCCTCAATGGCCATATCAAACTGGTTGCCTGTTTGCTGGTAATCTCCCTGATTAAATATTTTTTGCGTCGCCATGGGCTTTACACCCAGGCCCACTTCAATGCCCGCGGGCAACTGATTGCCCGCCGACGTTTGGGAGCCCGATTTGGTAATCAGTTGATTCATGAGATCCTGAAAATCCGCACGGGATTTCTTAAATCCTACGGTATTCACATTGGCCAGGTTATTGGCAATTACATCTTGGTCCAGTTGCTGCGCCACCATCCCGGTGGCCGCTGTCCATAACGATCTGATCATCTCCTACCTCCCCATCTAGCGTGGCTAACCCCGATGACCTGAAGGTCACAAGTAAACGGGATAAGTGCGTTCACGAAATTACTTTCCCTGGGAAAATAATTTCTAACTTACTAAGCCAATCTCCCGACCCGGCTCGCGGATAGCTTGTCTATCTCGGACATCATCTGTATCACCTTCTGATAGGACTCAAAGGAACGGTGCATACCGATCATATCCACCATTTCCTTTACGGCATTGACATTTGACATCTCCAGTTGCCCGGGACTGACCTCCGCCTTTTCCATCTTTTGCACCCCGGCACTGCCGGGATCGGAAAATAGTCCCTCTCCCTGCCTGGCCAGGGCTTTTAATTCCGTGAACCGCACCATCTTCAGCCGATCCACAACTGCTCCATCCACAGTGATCGTCCCGCTACTATCGATAGTTACGTTCTTGCCTCCCAGGATCAGAGGGCCTTTTTCACCCAGAACCGGCGCCCCGGACTGCGTCACAAGCTGTTTTTGACGATTAACGAGGAAATTTCCCTTGCGGGTGTAGGCAGGACCTGCGGGAGTTTGGACGACGAAAAATCCCTCGCCCTGGATGGCCACATCTAAGGGGTTGCCGGTCGGCTGCATGATGCCCTGACTAAAATCGGCGAGCAGGGAGGATGCGTATGGGGAGGCGCCGCTTCCGCCATCTTCTTTTTTCCTGTCGGGATATAAATGTTCGACCTTAAAGCCCGGAGTTCCGACATTGGCCAGGTTGTTCGAGACCACATCCAGTTGTGCGAGTCTCCCGGAACATATCCTCGCCATTTCGCCCAGATCGTATTGCATGGCCTGCTCCTCGTTTTTTTCCTATTGATCTGCAAGGCCCATGCCACGGTCCCTTTTGCCCACCCGGCCGCTGTTTCCGGACTACGTAGCCCCAACACTTATCGGAGGGAGGCTTTTTTTGCCCATTGAAGACCTGGGGAAGGAAAATATTTCCTCTCCCGGGACAGGTTTATTCAACCCCGGCGGACCGCTTTTTTTCATTCATGGAATAGACAAAGGCGAGGATCTCGGCTACGGCTTGATACAGTTCCACGGGAATGTGCTCGTCGATATCCAGTTTGCTTAGCACCTCCACCAGAGCTGGATCGTTTTTTATGGGGATATCGTTTTTCCTGGCCAGCTCGATGATCTTTTCGGCAATCACCCCCCTGCCCTTAGCCGTAAGGACGGGCGCGGTATCTTTTTTACCGTCGTACTTCAGCGCGGCTGCCAGAGGTGTCTGTTTTTTGTCCGCCATGGGGATGCCTTCTATATAAACAGATTTACGGAGTCCTGCCCGCAAAACAGGGCCTGGCGACACTCTGCCCGCCGGCTGGCGAAATCATTTTCCGTCACACAACTCAGATATTCCCAATCGTAACCCTGTCGGCTCAGGTTGTTGCGCAGTTCCTCCAGCAGGACGGAGAAAAACATCCGGGCTTCGGGATCTTCAAATTTAAACGAACAGCCTAGCGTTTTTTCCCGCAGGCTGGCCTCCACCACGAGATTGCCGAGGGCGTCCATGCTTAAAAACATGACAACACGGCAGCGCTTTTTTTCATTTTCCGGCCCCCGTCCGTCTCCCGTTTCGATGAAGATCTCGCCTTGCCTGATACCGTCGGGGAAAAGAAAGGGGATCTGCAGCGTGAAGGCGCCGTCGCCTTCCCGGGAGAAGACATTGACCATCTGCTGGGTCTCGATTGCCTTGACGGAGGATTCGGTAAATTTGATCAGTTGGTGGAGATTTTTTGCCTCCTCCGGCGCCAACGCATAGTTTTTTTTAACTAAATCCTGAAGTTCCCCCGCTAACTTCAGCAGGGACCCCTTCAAATTTTCTCTCCCTGGCCGGGTTCCCGCTTCTTTCCGCTCCTGGAACATCTTTACCAGGCCATACTCCTGCAAGAGCCCCAGGTTGGCTATGTAGTCCTTGATAAAAAGAGGGTTCTTCTGAGAAGTGGACGAAAAGACCAGGGCATCCATGATCTTCAGCACCTGGAGGATCTTTTCCCTGGTCCCCTGGGGGAGGGCCTCGAACAAAGACTTCTGAGGGAGCAGTTCTCTGCCCACCGTAAAAATATCCTGCAAGGCCTCGGGATTGACCCGGAAATTACGGAGATAATCCTTGGCGAAAGCAGAAACGATTGCTTCACGGTCGATGAGCCGGAGCAACACCTGCGGCTTCAACTGCTCCACGCTTACGGATAATTTTTGGCCTACGGTCAAGGGCAGGTCGGTTTCCGCAAGAAAGTCGAAATTTCCGATCGTTAGCAGGTACCTTGAAGAGCCTGCCTTTTCGGCAATAAAAGCTTCCAAGGTTTCTCCCGGCGCAAAGGGGAAAGCGTTTGCCGAAACCTTAACTGCCGGGAAGGGTTCATTCCGGGGTGGAGAGGAAAGGATTGGTAAGAAAAGGGAGGACATTGATCAATCAGCCGCCTCCTTTTTGGAATTCTCCAGGTTGACGATGAGGGCAACCTCCCCCACGGTCAACCCCGAACGCTCGGCAATCTCCTCACTGGACAAGCCCGTGGCCCGCAGCTGCAGGACCTTCTGATATTTCGGTTCCCTTGCTTGCTCCTCGCCGGCACGCCCCAGTTCCTCAAGCCTCGCACACTGTATGCGCACTTCTTCGACAAGCCTGTTCAGCCGCTCCTCCTTACCTTCCAGGCTCGTGGCCAGCTCCTGAAATTTCGCGAAGCTTTCATCGAGCTTACGGAAAAAATGAGCGGCTTCGTCCCGGGACTGCTCGAGGGATTTCTGGAATTCCACCAGTTGCCCGCTACTTATCGCGACCGGCTGCGCTTCGCTCATGGTTCTGCGGATCCGCAGAAATACGAATAAGACGGCGATGCCTAAAACCGCATCGGCGAAGATTTGAAAAATAAAGAGTGCCTGCATGTCCATTAGTGTATAATTTTTCTGGACCCCGGTGCCTGCCCTTAGCCTGCCCCGTGCTTGATACGGGGGACCCGATCCGGGGTTCACCGGGGTGACGACTTTTTACGAAGTCGTCAGTTTAAACCTTGATATTGATGTGCCCTCCCAGCTTTGTCTCCTCTTGCTCCGCCTCGCCCGGGTGCGCCTCTTCCTCTTGCCGATGCCGGCCGCTCCCGTCTCGCTGCTCCTGCTCTCGATGTTCTATAGCGGCTTTTCTTGTTTCTTCGCTGTCTTTGACCTTCTTTTGCTGCAACCGTTTTTCTTCGCCGTACTGGACCTCGAAGTATCTTTGCTGCATCTCGGGATGCCGCTGCTGCACCTGTTGTACTTTCTCCGCATGGTCAATCTGCAATATGACCTGTTGCGCATCGATGGCTCTCACCATGATACATCACCTATAGGGTATTTGCAGCACAAGGCGATTACACCCCGTCTCGCCCTTTACTTGCATCGAGACGCCATTTTGTTTCAGGAGTAGAAGCGCAAGATATAGACCCTGATCGGCATGATCGATGGCGGATAGGAAATTCCCTTCGGGGCCGGGCGTCTCGCCGCCCAAGAGCCGGCAAGCTTCGGAAATCGCCAGCCCCTTATCCTGAATCTCAACGGAGATGCATGTTTCATCATGGCTGGTGCAGACGGAAATTTCCTTTTCCAGGCAATCTTTCATTCTGACCTGGGCCGACCGGAACATGGCGGAGATACAGAGGGAGTATTCCGCAGGGTTGCCGACAAATTCGGGCAGATTAAAGTCCAACTGAACATTTTTCTTAAAATCATGTTTGAAATCGAGATAAAAGTCGGAAAACTGCATTTCCGTCTCGATCAGCTGAGATATGTTGATTCTTTCTGTTTCCCGGGAGGAAAGAAGAGAGAATTTTCCAGCCAGACCCCGGAAGATCAGGAAAAACCTGTCCGTTTCCAAAGCTATCGTATTGATATCTCCGGCTATCTTCTCTTGTCCCAGCTCCTGTCCGGCTCCGGGGTATTTTTCCTCCATCTTCCGGATAAATTCGTCGAAGCGTCTTTGCAGAAGCTTCGCCCGTCCCATAATCCCATTAAGAGGATTTGCGAAATTATGCAGCACGCCCGGTATGAGTTCGTCGATAAAGGTGGCTAGCAAAGCCTTCTCCAATTCTTTATAAATATCAGCTCGTTTCATGAAAAGCCTTTCTTGTATCCCGGGGCTGTTTTTCAACTCGCGCCGTATCCATCATCCCCCGGGCGGGCCAGAGAGGGGAGACGGCAGGCGGGCTATAGTACTACAAATTTTGTAAAGAATATACGCTTTACAATGTCCTTGCCCAACAATTTTGTCAACTCGCCGCTGATTTCCTCCTTGAACATCGCCCGGCCTTCCATTTGCAGAAGCAAAGTCGCCTTCCTTTTCCTCGCTGCCTGATAAATGACATTGCGTACTTCCAGAAGATTATTGTTTATAAGCCCCTGGTATTGCTTGTCCCGCAATTCAATGGTCAGGTCGCAGAGGACAGCCCTTTCGATTCCTTCGTCATCCCTGCTCGGTATCACAAAATCATTGATGACGGCCAAGGTCTCATTGGGCGTGACCGGGGCAAGGGGGATGCTCTTATCCACCCCGGGCAAAGGCCGGACCTTGCTTGTTCCCTTTGACCAATAGACCAGGCCTCCGGACGCGATCAGTATCACAATGATTGCAGCGGAAATTAATCGCCGGCGGATGACGTGCCTTTTGACAGGCTGTTGTTTATCCGCCGCCCCTTCTTGCGCCGGGATATCCTCCTTGAAAACTTGCGCCGCCTCTTCAATATCTAATGTGTCCAGCGTCACCTTTTTAACCATGAAACTTTTCCTCTGTCGTCACCGGTAGTCCTTCACGAGCCCCCTCAATCTCAGTGTGGCCTGCGCATGGAGCTGGCAAATGCGGGATTCCGTGAGATCTATGACCTTGCCGATCTCCTTCATGGTCAATTCTTCAAAGTAGTACAGTGATAAGACCAGCTTTTCCTTTTCCGGCAAAGCATCGATGGCCTTTTTCAACCCCGCCATCAGATCACGGCTGGTTAAATAATCCAGCGGATTGCCATGATCCACGGCACCCATCAATTCTTCACGGTCATATTTTTCCAGATAATCCGGAGGAAGATCTTCCTGGCTGATGATGGAGAGATTCTTTACCTCATCGAGCAGGGCAAAGTATTCCTCGAGCGTGAGGCCGAGATGCTCAGAAATCTCCTGTTCATTAGGCGGCCGTCCCAGCTCCTGTTGAAGGGTGGCAAAAGCTTCTTCAAGTTTATTGTCCTTGTTGCGCGTGGACCGCGGCACCCAGTCGCGGGCCCGTAATTCGTCCAATACCGCCCCCTTGATCCGGAAGCGGGCATAGGTCTCAAACTGCACATTGCGCGTGGCATCATACTTGTCCAAGGCTGACATCAAACCGATTATGCCCACATTAATCAAATCTTCCTTGTCCGCCACATCTATCGGAAATCTTGCGGCCATCCTCAAGACAGTGGTTTTGACAAGGGGAGCATATTTCATGATCAGCTCATCGTAGGTTTTTTTATCCATTTTTCCTGTCGGTAATATCTTCCCAGAAGAATTGCATGCTCCCATTGCCATCATTTTCCGGTTTTTCCCGGCAAAGCTTTTCCGCTACCGCCAGCAGACATTTGCTTGCCGGTGCCTGGGGATAGATTTCCGCCATGGCCCTTTGCTGCCTTACGGCATCGGACAATTTTTCGTCCTGGACAACGTAGCCCAGATATTCGATAGAGAGATTAAGAAAATGGTCCGTCGCCTGGCTGAGTTTCCGGTACACCTCTTTGGCTTCGGCCGGGGTCTTCACCATATTGACCAGTAAACGAAACCGTTTTTTTGCATGCCGCTGGTAAAGGACCTTAATCAGGGCATAGGCGTCTGTCAAAGATGTCAGCTCCCCGGAAGCAACCACGATAATTTCTTTCGCCGCCGCATTAAAATACATGACATTGCTGGCAATTCCGGCTGCCGTGTCGATGAGCATGAAATCGAGATCTTCCTTAAGGGTGTTTAATTCGTCGAGCAACGTCAACTTCTGCCCCCGGGAAAGATCGGCCATTTCCAGTATCCCCGAAGCCGAAGGCAGGATCATCATCCCGCCGGGACCGTGAATGAGAGTTTCCGCAAGAGTTCTTTCCCCCTTGAGCACGTGGTAGAGGTTGTATGGAGGAGTGAGACCTAAAATTAAATCAATATTTGCCAGTCCCATGTCGGCGTCCAGGATCAGTGCTTTTTTCTTCATCTGGGAGAGAAGATAGGCCAAGTTAGCTGTGATGTTCGTTTTACCAACTCCGCCTTTTCCGCTCGTAATGGCGATAACGCGGACCTGTTTCTTCTTCGGAGCACATGCAGAGACAACCTCAATATGGGCCGGGCCTGTCTCGACTTCCCGCCCATTTTTCATCTTTCGCAACACCAACGCCTGATCAACATTCATGACTCTTCCCCATTATCGCCGGATAGCATAGTTCCTACAGTCTAAAAGCCTACAGTCTATCTACCTAATTAGTTATGCCGCATGATCAGTTCCGCAAGCCGCGCGGGATTCATTCTCCTGATATCCTTGGGCACATTTTGTCCCGTGGTTACATAGGAGACAGGTATTTCCGCCTGCTCCATCACATCATAGAGCATACCGCAAGTTTGACACTCATCGAGTTTTGTAAAGATAAGCTGATCACAACCCATCTGTCCGTAGCGCGCAACAACATCCATGAGGTGTTCCCGGCTGGACGTTAGGCTCAAAAGCAAATTGGTTTCCCTCTCCCCATTGCCGGAAAGCATGTCCTGCAACCTCGGCAAAGAGTCATCATCGGCGCGGCCTCTTCCCGGCGTATCCACAAGAATCACGTCCCGGTCGCCCAAGCGGTCGAGGGCCTGCCGGAAGTGGCCTTTTTCGCTCGCAACTTCCAGAGGCAAACCCATGATCCGGGCATAAACCTTCAGTTGTTCCAAAGCGGCGATGCGGTACGTATCTGTCGTTATCAACCCGACAGCCAGCTTTTTTTCCAGGGCATAGCGGGCAGCCAGTTTTGCCAAGGTAGTGGTTTTACCGACGCCCGTAGGCCCGACGAATATCTTGACTCTTTTGCCGCGTTCATCGGAGTCCGGTGCCTTGCAAGACCGGCTTAAAATCCCTTCGGCTGCCTGCAGGGCCTGCTCGTAGTCCAATATTTCCTGGCCGGGACATTTACGCCGCATTTCCTCAAGAAGCTTGCAGGCCCGCGCTTTCGACACTCCCCGGCCGACAAGATAGGCATACATCCTGGAGAGGGCGCTGCGTTCCGATTTATGGCGGAAACCCAATACATCGAAGAGCGCGTGCATGTTATCTTTTAATTCGGCGAGCTCTTCATGGAGGCCGTCCCTTTTGACACCGCGCATGAGCGATTTGAGTTCCTCCATTTCGGTTCTCAGATAGGCGAGCGCCTCGCCACCTGCGGAGAAGGACCCACTCTCCCCGCGCTCCCCGATCCCGGCCGTTGCCGGATCGCTGTCCTGATAACTGTCCCTGGCGGCCATTACTTCCAGAAGATTATTTTTCCCCGGCATCCGCTTCGTGGAAAGAACGATCGCCTCGGGACCCAGATCGCCTTTAATCTTTCTTAAAGCATCCTGAATATTGGCTGCCTCGTAACGTTTAACTTGCATATCACAGCTCCACCATCCCTAAGGACTTGATATTTACATCCCGCACGATCTCATTATGGGAAAGGACAACGAGGTTGGGGAAAAATTTCTCTAAAATCTTGCGCAGGTAGATCCGCGTATTCGGTGAACACAAAACAATGGGCTGCAGACCGCTGTCCGTGAAGCTACTGATATATTTCTGCAAACTGCTGACCAGTTTCTTGACCAGGTTGGGATCGGGTGAAACAAAGGACTCAAATTCCGTATGCTGCACGGCATGGCCGATCTTATCCTCGATGTCCGGTGAGACCATCATGACCGTGATGTTGCCCTGGGGGTCTTGATATTGTTTGGTAATGGCCCGGGCCAGGGATTGCCGTACATAGCCCGTGAGGACATCGACATTCTTTGTCAAGGGAACGTAATCGGCCAATGTTTCCAGGACAGCCAGGAGATCCCGGATAGAAATCCGCTCCCGCAGAAGTTTCTGCAAAACCTTTTGCAGTGTCCCCAAGGGGACGATCTTGGGCACCACTTCTTCTACGATCTTGGGAAAACTCAGGGCCAGATTGTCCAGGAGCTGTTGCACTTCCTGCCGGCCCAGCAATTCATCGGCATGGGACTTGATGATTTCCGTAAGATGGGTTGTCACGATCGTCGCCCCATCCACGACCACGATGCCCTTGGCCTGCAAACTTTCTTTTTCCCCTTCCGGTATCCAGACAGCCGGAAGACCGAAGGCCGGTTCCTTGGCGGCAATCCCTTTTATCTTCGGTCCCTGGTCATCGGCGGTGATGGCCATGTAGTAGTTCGGCATGAGTTCCCCCTTGCCTATCTCCACTCCCTTCATCAGGACTGAATACTCGTTGGGTTTCAATTGCAGATTGTCTCTGATATGGATGGCCGGAACCAAGATCCCCATTTCCAGCGCCAATTGACGTCTCAGGGCCTTGATCCTCTGGAGTAACTCTCCCCCCTGAGATGCATCGACGAGATAAATCAATCCATAGCCCACCTCCAGTCCCAGGAGATCCAGAGGGGCAATAACTTCCGTAGTTTCCGCAACGGGCGGCGACGGCAATTCTTCTACCGTCTCTCTTTGCCGGCCATTAATTTTAAAAAGCTGTAAGGCAAATAATCCGACCGCCAGGGAGACGATAATGAAGGAAAACTTGGGCATCCCGGGGATTAAGGAAAAGATGAAGAGCATGACGGCTGCCGAGGCCACGGCCTTGGGCTGCACAAAAAGCTGGCTTCTTACCTCTTCGCCCAGGTCCGTGGCCGCCGCCGTCCTGGTAACGAGCATGCCGGCCGCCGTGGAGACGATGAGCGCCGGCACCTGGGTGACAAGGCCATCGCCCACGGTGAGCAGCGTGTAGTTGCGGGCCGCCGCAACCACGGGCATGCCCTGCTGCAGGACGCCCACGATCAAACCTCCCAGGACGTTGACCAGGGTAATGATGATCCCGGCAATCGCGTCGCCCCGGACAAACTTGCTCGCCCCGTCCATGGCGCCGTAAAAATTGGCTTCTTTCTCAATTTCCGTTCTTCTTCTGCGGGCGTCCGCATCAGTAATCAGGCCGGCATTCAAATCCGCATCGATGCTCATCTGTTTGCCGGGCATGGCATCGAGGGTAAAGCGGGCCGCCACTTCGGCGACGCGCGTGGCGCCTTTGGTGATCACGACAAAATTGATCAGCACGAGAACCATAAAAACGATGAATCCCACCACGTAATTTCCACCGACCACGAACGTTCCAAAGGCCTTGATCACCTGACCGGCGGCGTCCCCGCCTTCGCTGCCGTGGATCAGGATGAGGCGGGTTGAAGCCACGTTGAGAGATAAGCGCAGCAAGGTCACGATGAGCAGCACGGAGGGAAATACGGAAAATTCCAGCGGTCTCAGCACATACATGGACATCAGGAGGATGACAATGGAAAAGGTGAGGCTCAGGGATAAGAGAATATCCAAAATCAAAGTCGGTATGGGGATGATCATCACCAGCAGAATGGCAATGACACTCAGCGCCACAACGGCACTGCTCGCTTTTGCCTTACCCAGCAACGGATCATCTCTTAAAGATACAGCTTCGGCCATAACTACCTCAGATGGGGTTATTTTTGTCGCAGACTGTAAACATATGCCAAAACCTCAGCTACGGAACGGTAAAGGTTTTCCGGTATCAAGCCGTCAACCTTAACTATCTTATACAATACTTGTGCCAGGGGTTTATTCTCCACCACGGGGACATGGCTTGACCTGGCGATCTCCCTGATCTTCTCGGCAATCACCCCGGCGCCTTTCGCCACGACATAAGGGGCTATGGTCTTTTCCTGGTCATATTTGAGTGCGATGGCCAGATGGGTCGGGTTGGTAATGACCACATCGGCCTTGGGCACGGCTGCCATCATCCTCTTGCGGGCCATATCTCTCTGGAGGCGCCTGATTCTCGCCTTGATGATGGGATTGCCGTCCGTATTCTTATATTCATCCTTTATTTCCTGCCGGGTCATGCGCAGACTCTTTTCATGTTCCCACCGCTGATAAAGATAATCCAGAATAGCCAAAAGGATCAGCACCCAGCAGGTAGTGAGCAGTATCTTGAAGGATATTCTGCCCATATAGGACATGATACCCCACACCCCCTGGTCCGCCAGGGGCATGAAATTGGCGACTTCATTTTTAATAACGATGTAGGCAACCACACCGACAATGCCCATCTTCAAGATGCTCTTGACCAATTCGACGACCGACCGCAGAGAAAAAAGCCTCCCCATTCCTTTGAAGGGATCTATTTTGGACAGTTCGGGCTGGATCGCCGTGGAGGAAAAGAGGAAGCCTACCTGAACAACATTGGCGAGCACAGCAACGGCCACGATCACCACCAGGAGCGGCAGAAGCAGAGCGGATACCTGGAACAGGAGACTGACAAAGAGGGGCTGAACACTATCGACCGTAAGGGCCGTTCGCCCCGCGGAACTAAACAGCGAGGCCATAATGGCCATGATCTTTTTCATCAGTCCGTTAGTATTGAAGTAAAAGTAGATCAGACAGGCAATTAAGACGGCCACGGAGGGAATTTCCCTGCTTTTGGCAACCTGGCCTTTTTCCCTGGCCTCTTCTCTCCGTTTGCCGGAAGCCTGTTCAGTTTTTTCCTGTCCTTGATCGTTGTCCGCCATAATGCCTTTTGCCTAACCCCGATAACCTAAAGGTCACAAGTAAACGGGATAAGTGCGTTAACGAAATTATTTCTTGCCAAAAAAGTGCAAGAAATAATTTCTAACTTACTAACCGTTTCATGACATCGTCGTCAATATTTTGTCGAGCCAGCCGTCTTGGCCCAAAGGGCCTTGCTTACATAATGCGCAGCAGCATATGGATATCCCCGGCGAAACGGAAGAAGAAACCCTGGACAAGCTTTACAAACACAGGCGCTGTAAGGCCGAGGAAGATAAAACCAATCGCAATCTGGAGGGGAAAAGCGACCATGAAGACATTCATCTGCGGCACCGTCCGCGCTACCACTCCCATGGCCACATTGGTAAAGAGGAGCACCGCCATGACCGGGGCGCTGACCTTGATGGCAATGATGAATACAGCCTGGCTTAAATTGGTCAGTGTCTGCACCAATTCCCCGGAAAAATGGCCGCTTAAGGGAGTAACCAACCGGTAACTTTCGGCAATGGCTGTGATAAATATATGATGGGCATCAACGGTCAAAAACAGCAGCGCCGCTAGTAAATAATAAAACTCCGCAACAGTGGAGATCTGAAGATTCGTTATCGGGTCGATCACATTGGCAATGGAAAAGCCCATTTGAAAGCCCAGCATTTCACCGGCCAACTGGACCCCGGCAAAGATCAATTTGGCCGTAAAGCCAATGATAATGCCGATCAGCAGCTCACCGGCAATATTTAAGGCCAGCGGTAGAAACTCCAGATCGCCCAGCGGGGGTATCGACGTCCTGATCAGGGGAAAAAGAATCATTGTGAGCAAAAGCGACAGGCCCCATTTGATCGCTCCGGGCACAACCTTGTCGCCGAAGACCGGTATCATGATGAGCATGCCGCTGATCCGGACAAAGGCCAGGATAAAGGCCTCGATCAGCTCCACCGTCAAGATCGGAAGGCTCATTATTTTATATACATGGGTATGTTAACGATCAGATTGTGCGTGTACGTCACCATGATGTTGATCATCCAGGGCAGGGCGGCAATCAGCACCAGCATGACGGCAAATATTTTCGGTACAAAAACCAGTGTCATTTCCTGTATCTGCGTCACGGCCTGCAAGAGGCTGATGGCAACGCCGACCACCAGTCCGGCAATCAATACGGGTGCCGAGATGAGCAGCGTGACCTTTACCGTTTCCGCCATTAAACCTACTACAAAGTCTGTTGTCATGAGCACTCCTCCTTTGTTACCTTTACTTAAAACTTTGCACCAGTGAACCCACAATCAGATTCCAGCCATCCACCAGGACGAAGAGCAGGAGTTTGAAAGGCAGACTGACCATGATGGGAGGAAGCATCATCATCCCCATGGACAAGAGGATACTCGCCACAACCATATCAAGAATCAAAAAAGGCAGATAAATCATGAAGCCAATCTGGAAAGCCGATTTCAGTTCACTGATGACAAAGGCCGGAATCAGAACGGTAAAGGAAACGTCGGCAGGCTTTTCCGGTCTTTTTTCCTTGGCTATCCTGACAAAAAGGGCGATGTCCTTTTCCCTGACCTGCCGCAGCATGAAATCTTTGACCGGAACGCCACCCTGGGAGAGGGCCTGCTCCCAGGAGATATCCTCTGCATAATAGGGTTGCAGGGCCTCACTATTCACCTTTTGCCACACCGGTGCCATGACGAAGAAGGTGATAAATAAGGAAAGACCGATGATGACCTGATTAGGCGGCATGGACTGCGTTCCGAGAGCATGCCGCAGGAGCGACAATACCACCACCACCCGGGTAAAGGAGGTAAGCATCAAAAGAATGGCCGGCGCCAGGGATAGGATCGTTAAGAAAAAGAGGAGCTGGATAACATTGGCGACCTTGCCCGGTTCATCGGCATTACCGCCGATACTCAAATTGATATTCGGCAAAGACAGGGGTTGGGCCTGCGCCGGTGCGATCCATAGGCTGGTGGCGGCAGCGAGCAGGGCCAGAAATAAAAAAACCTTTGTCAAATTTCGGCATAATTCGGGCTTCATTCTTTACCGCTGACCTTTCCTAAGGAATCAAGAATGCGCAAAGCCACCCGATTATTTTTTAAGAAGTCCGCCAGGGGAGGAACACCCTTTTCCTGTCTTTCTACATTCTTCAGCCTTATCAGGATGTCGGGATCGGAAAGCGTGGCCAGGTGCGACATCTGGTTGTTGGAGACACCCACCACCAGCACGTTACCCAGGACGTCCAGGAGCATGATACTGCACTTTGGTCCCAGGTAGCGGGTGGCAAGGATGTTAATGACCGTATGATTCGCGGCGCCCACGGCCGTGTGGTGTAAGAACCGTTTGCACAAGTACATCGCCCCGATCAATAGGCCGAGGACAACGGCCAGGGAAAAAAGCATCTTTAGAAAAGAAGGTAAAAAGCTTACGGAATCCATAGCAACCCTTTCCTGTAATTTATTTGAAAATAGAAGTCAGAGTTCAGAATATGTTGTTTTTATTCTGGCTTCTGCTTTCCCCCTTCATTTAAGACGGCTGACGCGTTCGGCCGGGGAAACGATGTCTGTCAGGCGCACACCGAATTTTTCATTCACCACGACTACTTCGCCCCGGGCAATCAGTCTCTGATTGACGAAGATGTCCATTGGTTCGCCGGCAAGCTTGGTAAGTTCGATGACCGATCCTTGGCCGAGCTGAAGCATTTCATTGATCAGCAGACGGCTGCGGCCCAGTTCGACCGTCATGGTAAGGGGGATATCCAAAATAAAATCTATGTCCAAAGCAGACTTGCTCTGTTCCGCGTTTTTTATTTCGCTAAAACTAACCTCGCTCACCTCGGTCTTGGGCTTCGCTGCCTTCCCTGCCTCCAATTCTTCCTTTACATCATCCCAACTGAGATCGTCAGAGGACGCACTATCTTCACCCGTTAAGGATGCCGCCTCCTCAAGCAACTTATCCAATTCACTCTGGTCCATAATAACCACCGTCCTTTCCGGCGCTTAAATTCGCAATCTGGATTGCCCGGTTTCCCTTACTGACACCCGGATAGCCCTGATACTTGGGAATACCTTCTACATAAACGGTCAAGGAGTCACTGGCATATTGATCAAGACGGACAATGTCTCCTTTTTGGAGATTAACCAGATCCTTGCCGCTGATCTGAGTCTTGCCCAACTCTACTACCACATCGACATTGGACGCCATCAGGCACTCCTTGAACCTCGTTGCCCAGACCTTATCCACCTCCATCTGTTCGCTCTGGTAGCCGGCCTGCAATTTTTCCCTGATCGGTTCCAGGGTCGCATAGGGGATGCACAAGGACATAGTGCCGGTCATATATTCCATCTCTATCTCAAAATTAGCGACAATCACCACATCCGTGGGCGGGACAATTTGCATAAACTGGGGATTGATCTCCGACCTTTGATAGCTGATCTTGAGATCGATAAGAGATTTCCAGGACTTTTCCAGATCGGAGAGCGCACTCATGACCACTCTTTTAATCAGATTAGTCTCAATGGCGGTAAATTCCCGGCCTTCAATCTTAAACAGCGATGTCCCGGCGCCGCCAAAAATGATGTCCACCAAGGCAAAGATGATTTTTGTCTCCACGACGATCAGAACGCTGCCGCGCATCGGATCCATCCTGAAGAGGTGCATACTCGTGGGCACGGGGAGGGTTTTCAGGAATTCCCCAAATTTAATCATATCCGTCGACAGGGTGGAGACGCCGATTACCTTGCGCAACATAGACGAGAGGGTGGTTCTGAACATGCGGGCGAATTTCTCATTCGTCATTTCCAGGGTCGGCATTCTTCCCCGGATGATCCTGTCCTGACTGGTAAGATCATAGGGGACTATCTCCGAGGGATCGTGTTCGTCCACAACCTCTGTCTCAATTTCCCCGCCCGATATACCCCGCAAAAGGGCATCGACTTCTTCCTGCGTCAAGATATTGGACATCTCATCCTCTCCCGTGCTGCTCCACCACTCTATCTCTTGTCAAAGGCCGCCCTATTGAACGACAAACTCGGAAAAGTACACCCGGAGGATCTTGCCTTTCGACAAATAGCTGTTGAGCCTGGTGACAATTTCCTCCCGGAGGCGCTGTTTACCGCCCATTTCCATGATTTCGCCGTAAGACTTGGCGGTCAGCAGATCCAGGATGTTATCCCTTAATCTCGGCTTCAACTGTTCGAGCTCCGGCAGCAAGATCTGATCGGATACTTCCAGTTGCATGACGACCTTCAGGTATCTTTCCCCCTGATTATCGGCCAGATTGACGATGAAAGGATCTATCGCCCATAACGCCCCCATGGCCGGACGCGGAGCCACGGCCTGTTTTTTTCCCCCCGAGAAGGGGTTGAAAAAGTAAAGGGCGGCAAAGATTCCCCCACCCAACGCCAACAGCACCAGGGCGATGACGATGAGCTTTAAAAAGGGCTTCTTCTTTACCGGCTGTTCCTCTTTCACTTCTTCTGCTGGTTCTTCCTTTGCCATATGCGCCTCTCAATATTCGGGAAATGTTAAAATGATGCTTACCTGCCTGTTCCTTTTTTTGCCTGGGGACCCAGCATCCCGGACCTGCGCCCCGGCCGCGCCATAGCCGGCAGCGGCTAGTCTTTCCGGTGCCAGCCCCCCTTCGGCAAGAAGATATCTGACGATGTTTGCGGCCCGGGCCAGAGAAAGTTCCCAGGGCGAGGGGAATTTCCCCGTCGAACCAGAGAAATCATCTCCATAGCCTGCCACGCAAAGGGAAACATCCGTACGCTGCAAAAGAAGCCCTAAATTATTCAGGAGGCTGCGCCCCTTGGTTAAGATCTCCGCTGAATCTGCCGAAAAAAGAAGCCCTTCCGCGAAAGATAGGGAAAAGCCATTATTCAGAGGGATGATCTCCACCCCTTCCAGGTTTTGTAAAGGCCGCGATAGCACCGCTCTGCCGGCCAAGGCGTTTCCCGAGAGAGGCCTGACACCCTCCGCCCTCCTTGCCCTTTCAATGTCCCTATCCAGCAGAGAAAGGTCAAAGGGTTTGATTGAGCCCTGCTTCCCTTCCCCGGGGGCCTCTTCCATACCAACCACCTTCCGTACCGATCCGGCCACGCCTCTTATCTTGCCTGCTTCCTGATGGGACATTGAGATAATCAGGACGAAGAAAGCAAACAGCAAGGTCATCATGTCGTTAAATGTTAACAGCCACCGCCCCTTCATCTCCAGGGGTCGATTGTTTCCTTTGCGCACTGCCTTATCCCCTTTTCGTCACACTTACCTCAGTTACGGCGCCTTTCCAGGGCGATCTCAATCCTTCTGTTTTGCGCCCTCCCCTGCGGGCCGTCATTGGGAAAGAGGGGGCGGTATTGTCCATAGCCGGCGGCGGTCAAACGTTCGGAAGGAATCTTTCCTCTTTCATGAAAATACCTCAGAACATTCATGGCCCGGGCTGCCGATAGTTCCCAGTTGGACGGAAAGGCAGCGCTGCCGCTGGGAATGTCATCGGTGTGTCCCTCGATCCTCAGGAATAGTTCGTTTTTACTGGCGATCCGGATGAGTTCATCAAGATGGGGCACCAGTCTATTGTTGAGAGCGGCATCGCCTGCCGGAAATACAGTATCACTCGGGAATTTACATTTCAGGCCCGCGGGCGTCCTTTCCAGGGCCACGTCCCCTCCTGAGCTGGAGAGGGCACTAATTTTACTGAACGATTGTATGGCCTCGGGCTGCCAGGTTGCCTCCCGGTCCTTGCCACTCCCAAGAGCGCCGGCAGCACCGAAAGCATCGGTAAAATTGCTGCTGACATCGGACATTTTTCCCCAATCAACGACCGAATAGGAGGCAAGCATCACGAAGAGCACCAAGAGAATCAGGATGAGCGAACAATAGATCGTCTGCCAACCAGGAATTTCCTCATCGCTCTGTTTATGCACTCTCAATTTCATCTAAAATAACGATTTCCTCTCGTGGGGCGAAATAAAGGAGTGTAGCTTCTGTTCCAGAATCCGCGGATTGTCGCCCGCCTGGATGGCTAAGATGCCGTTAATAATTAACTGTTTTACCAGCATTTCCTGGGTACTCAGGCGTTTCAACTTCCCGGCAATGGGCAGGAAAAGCAGATAGGCCAGCACAACGCCATAAAAAGTGGTCACCAAAGCAACGGACATGGCCGGTCCGATGGCGCTCGGATCATTCATGCGCATCAGCATCTGCACCAAGCCGATCAGGGTACCCGTCATACCCATGGCCGGAGCGAAATTACCCATGGTGGTAAATATGTCGGCCCCGAGACGGTGCCTTTCTTCGATGAAGTCCAATTCCGTCTCCAGAATATGGGAAACATCGGCTGGGTCAAGGCCATCGACAATCAGGTTCACCGCTTTAAGCAAAAAAGGATCCTCCATCTTTCCCGTTACGTTCTGCAAGGCAAGCAGGCCTTCCTTCCGGGAAACCTTGGACATCATGACCAAAATATTTATCAGATCCCTGGTCTTCTGCTCTTTCTTAAAAAAGGCATTCTTGGCTACTTTGATCACGCCCAGTACATCGGAGAGGGGATAATTGACGAGCACGGCGCCAAAGGTTCCGCCGCAGACGATCAAGGCCGAAGGACCGTCGAGAAACCATGTCAGTCCGCCTCCGGAAGCAACGGCGATGAGCACCAGACTGAAGGCACTGGCAATACCGATAATTGTCGCTAAATCCATTAATTTCCCGTCTTCAAGCAGGTAATGGGTTATGGGTTATTGGTTATGGGTAATAGGTTGAGGTACCATTGCCTCTCACCTATTACCCATTACCTCGTACCTCTTTCAAGACAGCAATTACCGTACCAGGAATGACAAAAAAAATGGATAGATTATCTTTCATTATTTCAGGAAGTTAAATGAATAGACCATAACCCTGAGGGGATTATGAAAAACAGATCCGACAATTTTTGACAACTAGTCAAATTATTGACGTGGTCCAAGCTCAAGGGCGCCTTTAATTTGCTGAGCGCCCTTGATTAAAGAATAAATGTAATTTTTCCGGTAGCTTTAAACTGCAAGTGAATTCTTCTCGGGTCGGAATCGGTATCGTTTTCGATTCCGATTCCGATTCCGATAGCGATACCGGTTAAATCTTCCCGTCACCGCCCGAAGGCCCCAAAAAATTATTAAGGCTTACTGCTTGACATTCATCAGGGTCTGCAACATCTGGTCGGCCGTGGCGATGATCTTGGCACTGGACTGATAAGCCCTCTGGGCCGTGATCATCTTGATGAACTCCTTGGCCGTATCAGTATTGGACATCTCCAAGGAGTTGGATTGGAGCTCTCCCAGTCCGCCCGAGCCCGGCTTGTTGTTCACCGGGGGACCCGAGTCGGCCGTTTCGATGAAATAGCTCCCGACCTTATTCAAACCCTGGAGATTGGAAAAGTCAGCCAAAAGGATACGGGCCAGTCTCTGGCGCTGGCCGTTGGAAAACATCCCTTCCACGATGCCGTCTTTATCGATCATCAGACTGGTTAAAATGCCCGGGGCATAACCGTCGTTTTCGAGGGAGGCGATCCGGGAAGTCGTGGCAAAAGTCTTAATAGGAGGGGCGGGATGATCCGGGATCCCTGTTAAATTCCAGGTGACAATGCCGCCGTTACCGATGGTTGCGCCGTCACTCATGGCCCCGCCGAGGGCGTAGAAGCGCACATCGATATTCGCGGGGTTATCCTCCGTCTGCGTGATATCAAAGGTAATGGTATCACCGGCGCCCCAGGCCCCGGCCAAGGCAAAGGAGATGTCCGCCACCCCGGTACCATCCACACCATCGAGGTTGATCCCGACCGTATCGTCCAGCCCCAGTTCCCCCACAGCAAGGGTAGCGTTGGTGTAACCGCCGTTGCCCGTAATGGTCCAGGTATCGGCATTCGCCCCTCTGGTCAGGACAATCGACCCGGTGGCCGCGGTCGTGGATTTAAAGAGATTCCCCGTACTGTTGATCGTCGCCGTTGCAGTGCCTCCGCCAGCCGCGGCAATCGTGGGTGCAGCGGTAAAATCTGCCGTATACACCTTTTCGATTTCCCCATTGGCATCGAATTTCAGCCCGGCATAAGTCTGTGAGGCCGCCGGGTTATCGTCCAGAGATGTCTTTAACGCCCAGTATTTGGGGTCTTCCATCTTGGTAAAGGTCGTGTTGAGATTATGTTTCGCACCCCGGGAATCATAAATCACCTGCGAAGAGTTGAAGGTATCGCCAAAAGCCGTTCCGGAATCCAATGTCATGCCGACACTAAAGTAGGTGCTGGCGCTGGGTTTCGACTGGGCATTCTGCAGATTGAGGGCCGACATGGTCTGATCCTCCACGACGCCGTCGGAATCGAACATATGGCCCTGAATATTGTACTTATTGATATCCGTGAGCAATCCGTCATTGGAGATATGGAAGCCCCCGGCCCGGGTATAGAGGAAATTGCCGTCTTTATCCTTGGCGATGAAGAATCCGTTACCGTCAATCGCCACATCCGTCACATTTCCCGTGGATTCAAAGGTGCCCTGGGCAAAAACCGTGGAAACAGCCGCCACCCCCACGCCCTGTCCTACCGAGTCCGCGCCCCCACCCCCGGAAAGACTTTGGCTCAACATGCTGGCGAAATAGGTATCGGCCGCTTTAAAGCCCACCGTATTGGCATTGGCCAAATTGTTGCCGATGACGTCCATCTGTTTCTCACTGGCCGATAGTCCCGTTGTTCCTATATTGAGTGAACTTGACATTTTCCTTACCTCCTGTGGTTAATATCGCCTTACTTTTTCACTTTTGCCTTTTTACTTTTTACTTTTAACTTTTGCCTCTATTACAGGTTATTCTTCACGGACAGAACGTCTTTGAAGGGAATATCCTGACCGTTTACCGTGAGCAACATGGCTTGATCTTTAAAATTCACCGCCGTCACGAGCCCGGTAGTCGTGGTTTCCGTGACTCCCTCCATGACCCTGGCGGTCACTTCTTTGCCGATAAAATTCACCCCCTGGGCATTGATTAAATTGGCCGTAGTTTGATTTTGCGATGCCACGGCGGTATTTAAGTTGGCCAACTGTTCGAGGCTGGAAAACTGGGCCAGCTGGGCAGAAAATTCCGTCCCCTCCAGCGGATTCATCGGATCCTGATTCTTTAATTGGGCAATCAGCATCTTGAAAAAATCTTCCTTGCCGAAGGTCTTTGTCTGCGTCAGCGTCTTGGCACTGTCTGTCGGATTGCCCTTGCCGATGGTTCCCACTCTGTCCATTTTTCTTCCTCCTTTACTAACGAAGTTATGCAAAAAGACTTATCCCGACGCTCCCCTCGACCAGATTCTTACTCTGGCCATAGGAGGCCGTCACCAGCGTCGCAACTTCATTTTCCTGTTCGCCGCCGCGCTCGTGTCTCTGCTCCATATTATGTCCAAAGGCGCTTCCGCCGCCGGAGTCACTCCTTTGCCAAGACTGCTCACCCTGCCAAAGAACATCAAACCGGCCCACGCTCATACCATGCTGCTGCATGGCCTGCTTCAGCTGCTCGCTGTTCACTTGGAGGGTCTGCTGAACGTCGCGGCTATCGGCCATCATGATTACCTGGACTTTATTATCACGCACCAGGACCTCCATCTCGAGACTGCCAAGATGAGGAGGCGTGATGGTAATCTTTATCCTGCCCGCACCTTTCATGGTTGCCAGTGGTAAAAAACCTGCCACCTCTTCCAGGAAAGATTCTCGCGGAAAGAAAGGAATCTTCGGCCCCTTTTCCACAACAGGATTCGCCATTGTCAGGTGAAGATCATTTTGGTTGGTCAGGGTAACAACTTCTTTGAAGATTGGTTTCCCCTTATTAAGGGATGGGCCCTTATCTCTTCTCCCATCATCTTGCGGTGACTCCAGCTCGGCAGGCAGCAGGCTTGCGGGAATCCTTTTCCCGTCTTCCCTGTTTTCCAGGGACGTTCCTTCTCCAGGCGTAATCGCCTCTCGCGGACCCGGTGAAGAAACCTGTTGTATCTCCGCCATTATTTTCTGCATCTTCTCCGGCTCATCGGTAGACAGGCGGCCTGAGAGAACTCGTTCTTCCTTGCCGGACAAAACCTTTTCTCCATTCCTGGCGGTTCGTTCCGCGCGCGCAGGTGCGTCAACGAAAGAGTAGCCTTTTACTTTCCTGCCGTTATTTTGCTCAGCTTGCAGGAAAGGGCCGGTGGTGTTTGCCGCTGCCTCCTCTTTAGCTTCGCGATTTGCCATCGCCACTGCTGCCCCCTGGGGCATTGCTTCGGCACTCTTCGCCATGGCCGCTCCCTGTTCCCCCTGGGCCGCGATTATCGGCTCCTGCTCTTTCGCAGCTTTCCCTGGCGCGACTCCCTCTTTTGCGGCCACTCCATAGCCCCCGGAAGAAGCCACCTCTGAAGACTTAGGGCCTGGCAGGTTCTTCATGCCGGGTCGGCCAGCGTCTCGAAACTGGAGCAAGCTCCTCAAACCCGCATCATTCCGGATTTCCACTGGGGCGGAAAGGACAGCCCTTGCCTCCCCTTTTCCGCCGGGCAACGGGACATCAGCTCGTTTTACTGATGCTTCTTCTTCCGCAGGTGAGGCGCTTAAGGTCATTTTTTCCGGCCAAGTTTTTGCCGTGGCCTTGTTCGATACCGCCTCGCGTTTCTCGGGCAGCGTGCTGACTGGCCCCTCCCCTTTGGGACTCTCCGGTACGGCGTTAACACTCCTTAAGGCAACCTCGGCCCCACCGGGAGAAGCCAGCCATGAAGGCGTGGGCTCCGGAAGGTTTGTCATGCCGGGCAGAGCCGCGTCTCGAGTCCGGAGCAAGCTCCTCATTCCCGCATCATTCCGGATTTCCCCTCGGTGGGAAAGGACAGCCCTTGGCTCCCCTTTGGGACTCTCCGGTACGGCGTTAACACTCCTTAAGGCAACCTCAGCCCTCCCGGGAGAAGCCAGCCATGAAGGCGTGGGCTCCGGAAGGTTCGTCATGCCGGGCAGAGCCGCGTCTCGAGTCCGGAGTAAGCTCCTCATTCCCGCATCATTCCGGATTTCCCCTCGGTGGGAAAGGACGGCCCTTGGCTCCCCTTTGGGACTCTCCGGTACGGCGTTAACACTCCTTAAGGCAACCTCGGCCCCACCGGGAGAAGCCAGCCATAAAGGCGTGGGCGCCGGAAGGTTCGTCATGCCGGGCAGAGCCGCGTCTCGAGTCCGGAGCAAGCTCCTCATTCCCGCATCATTCCGGATTTCCCCTCGGTGGGAAAGAACGGCCCTTGGCTGCCCTTTCCCACCCGGCAACAGGACTTCGTCACGCTTTATAACCGCTGCTTCTTCGGATGATGCACTAAAGGCAAGCTTTTCCAGCCAGGCTATTGCTGTTGCCTCGCTGCTTCCAGTTACGGCCCCGCTTTCCTCCGGCAGCTCTTTAACCGTCCTATCCCCTTTGGGACTCTCCGGTACGGCGCTTACACTCCTTAAGGCAGCCTCGACCGCCTCTGGAGATGCTACCCTTGCAGGCCTGAGCTCCGGCAGATTCATCATGCCACGCTGTCCCTCGTTTAGAGTTTGGAGCGAACCCCGATATCCCGCATAATTCCAGATTCCCGCCTGGGTGGCAAGGTCAACTCTTGGACCCTCTTGCCCAACCGGCGGCAAGACATTATCGCTCTTTAATACCCTTTCCTCTTCCCCGGGTGATGCCGTAAGGCGCATCATTTCCGGCACAGCTTTCGGTGCTGACTCACTACCTCCTGATAACACTCCACGTTCCTCAGAAGAGGCGCTCACCAGCCGCTCCTCTTTTTGGCTCTCCGGTACGGCGTTACCACTCCTGATCCTGAGAGCGGACCCGGACGCCCTGGGAGGTCCCAGCACCAGCTTTGCATCCTGCAACAATTGCGCGAAAGGCAGTACATCAGTGTCCGTGGTACCACCAGGCCCGGGCAAAACGCCTTTTTCCGACGGTTCCAGCAGCTGAAGCAGTTTTTCCACGCCTGTAACAGCTTGCTGAGACCCTTCATCCTTTCCCGTAATTCTGGCATTCAACATGAAAAAAATCCTTAGTGGAGTTTTAATGTTTCTAGATGAGCAAAAGGCATGCCATGACTTCCTCAAGATATTGTTACGTAATTTAAGTTACTTAGAATCGGAAGTTGTTCATTGCAGCCGTAATGAGGCAAATATTTCCTACAAAAGCGGCGGTCATTGAAAAATATGCCTGTCTGGGAAAGTAGTATTTAGGGATGATGAGGAGGAAGCTACTGGCTACTGGATTCTGGATTCTGTCTCCTGACTCCTGGATTCTGGCTCCTGCTTTTTATTCTGGCTCCTGGCTTCTGCCTTCTCACTTTTCACTTTTGACTTTTTGCTTTCCCGCCCGTGTTACCTCACGGGTAATCTCGACGGCTTTCTGGGGGCTTAAATAGCCCCAGATGGCCCCCGCCTTGTCCCGTTTCATGTTCATGGTGATGCCGGCGGCGGTTTGCACATCCAGCTGCTCCAGCATCACACCGGCCTTGGCTGGGGGAGTAGTTTCCAGAACTTTTGCCAGATCCTTGTACCTTTGACTCTCTACGGTCTTATGCGAGTCCTTCAGGGCATTGAATCTCTCCTCCTCGGTACGCAAAAACTCGATCTTGTCCACAATCTCCTTCTTCAGCGCCAGCAGCCGCTGCTCTTCGGACTTCAGCGATTGCTCCCGCTTCTCAAGTTCGCTCTTCTTTGCTTCCAGAGATTTAAAGAGGTCCCTTGCCTTCACCATCCCGTCCTCGGGGATGTCTTTTATTGCCGGGGCAGTTCCTTGGCGAGGGCCCTCCGTTGGTGTCTTTTTCACCGTCTTTGACGCGACCGGGGCTTTCTCAGGTTTTTGCATCATTTCCGCCACGGCGGCAATTTTGGCGACAAAGATAAGCACCGCCAAAATCTGCACAATCAGAAGGCATTTTTTCATTTTTCTAACTCCGCTCTAAACCGTCATTTCTCTTTGTGAATTTCTTTTCTCACAAATTTCAGCACCGCCACCTCATCGGTCATCTTTCTTTCAAAGGCAGCCAGATTTTCCTTGTACTCCCGATACTGATGATCCTTTAGAATATCCATGACTTTTCTATTTTTAACAGCTTCCGTGAGAATGTCCTTTTTCACCTCTACTTCCTTGCTCACCTTACTTACCACTTCTTCCTGAACATCTTCTCTTTCTTTAACGAGCTTAAGATAGGAGAGGTACAGACCAATGTCGGCGGCCGGGCACAGTTCTCCCTGCAAACCCTTTAATTGAGCGCACAATGCATCCTCTTCCCGCTTCAGGCCTTCCAGTCTTTCGTGTTCTGCGGCGAGGCGTTTTTTTTCCTCCGCCAGATCGACGAGCCTTTTTTCTTCCATCGCCTTGCGATACAGCAAAACAGATTCCAGCTTAAAGTTGAACATGCTTCCGACCCCTATGATTTGTTACTGTACAGGTTCAAACAAGCCAAACAAATCCTTCCGTGCCTGGTCAAAGGATATCCGTTCCTCTATATCCTGCCTTAAATAGGCATTGACCCGGTCCATCATGGCTATGGCATAATCCACTTCAGGATTGCTGCCTTTCATATAAGCCCCGATATTGATTAGGTCTTCCGCCTTTTTATAGGTGGCCAAAACATTTAAAACCTCAGCCGCCTTTTTCCGGTGTTCCCTATCCACGATGTCGATCATGACCCGGCTGATGCTTTGCAGGGGATCAATAGCGGGATAATGATTCTTATTGGCTAAATCACGGGAAAGGGAGATATGGCCATCCAAAATCGATCTTGCCGCATCGGATATAGGCTCGTTGAAATCATCGCCTTCGACCAGAATTGTATAAAGACCGGTAATGCTTCCCTTGCCCTCGATGGTTCCCGAACGTTCCAAAAGTTTGGGAAGCAGACTGAATACAGAGGGGGTATAGCCTTTCGTAGTGGGAGGTTCGCCGACGGAAAGGCCCACCTCCCGTTGCGCCATGGCAAATCTGGTAAGGGAATCCACCATGAGTAAAACATCGGCGCCCTGATCCCGGAAATATTCGGCAATGGACGTGGCTACATAGGCAGCCCGCATTCTGATCAAGGGATGCATATCCGAAGCGGCTACTACGACGACCGAGCGGGCCAGACCTTCGGGTCCCAAATTCTTTTCCAGGAATTCGCGTACTTCCCTGCCCCGCTCGCCGATCATGCCGATCACATTTACATCGGCTTTGGTGTTGCGGGCAATCATACCCATGAGGACGCTTTTTCCCACTCCGGAACCGGCAAAAATACCCATGCGCTGGCCTTTGCCACAGGTGAAAAGACCATTTAGCGTCCTGACGCCCAGGTCCATGGGCTCCTTGATACGCCCCCTCTGCAAGGGGTTGATGGGGTCGGCATAGATCGGATATTCATCGGCAAAGGATATGAAGCCTTTGTTGTCTATCGGACTCCCCAGGCCATCGACGACCCTCCCCAAGAGTTCCCGTCCCAGGCGGACACTTGCTTTTTTCCCCAGGGACATGATCTTGCAGCCCGGCCCCAGCCCCTGGATACTTTCCAGGGGCATGAGCAGGACCTTGCCGTTTTTAAAACCAACGACTTCGGCATTGAGTTGCTTGCCGCTGCCCCGGGGATAGATGCCGCATACCTCGCCGATCGAAGCAGTGGGGCCGTACCCCTCGACAACCAGTCCCACAATCTCGCTTACCTTGCCATGCACCCGGATAGGGTTCGTACGGGATAAGAGATGATGGTATTTCTTAAGATTGACTTGCATCCCCTCTCCCATACTGCCACGCCGTTCCTTCTTCTGGGCCGCAGCCTAGCCGTTTATTTTCAGAGCCGCTTTTATTTCCGTTAACTGATTTTCCAAACGGGCATCAATCTCTCCGGAGAGGGTCTCCAAGACCGTACCGCCGGGCTTGATGCCGGCATCCTCTTCGAAGAGGATATTTTTACCGCCATTCAACTCCTGGAGAATATCGGCTTTCATATCCACGATGAAACGAAAATCCTGCGGGTTTAACCGCACCTTCATGCCATCTTTATCCATGACATGTTTCACCGCTTCCCTGAGGACTGCCAGGATCACCCTTTTATTGGTCCTGACCTCCTCATGGATGATCTTTTCGGCAATAGCCAGGATAAGGCCCAACATCTCCTCTTCCGCTCCGGAGTATAATTTCTCTTTCCACTGGTTGATTTCTTTAATGAGTTCGGTCAGGGCATTTAAGGGTGGCAAACTTTCCCGTTTTTGCAGGGCCCGGCCTTCGGCAAAACCGCGGTCATAACCTTCCTGCCGCGCGGCCGCCAATTGCTGCTCCTTTTCCCCGGAGCTGCTTTTGGTAAGATCTTTCCCCCTGGCGGGCGATGGACTGCTTTTATCGCCCGACGTTTGGCTCCGGACAAACCGGGAATAGGTAAGCGCGGGCTTTTCCACAAGCTTTACGTCTTGCGATTTGATGACTTTCTCAGACAAAGGTATCCTCTTCGGCGCCGCGCATGATCGTGATTCTCCCCTCTGCTTCCATTTTTTTGGTAATTTCGACGATCCGGCGTTGAGCAGCTTCCACTTCCGAGAGCCGTGTCGGGGGCATCATTTCAATTTCTTCACGTAACATATCGGCGCCGCGTTTCGACATGTTCCGGTAAATTTTTTCCCGCAGCCCTTCCTCCACCAATTTCAGCGCCCGTGACAGATCTTCGCTGCTCACCTCGCGGAGCAATTCCTGGATGCTCCTGTCATCCAATTTAAGAACGTCATCGAAGTTAAACATGAAATTGCGAATCTGCGCCGCCAGTTCCGGATCCGATTCTTCTATGGCCGCCATGATGCTGCCCTCACTGGCGCGATTCATCTTGTTGAGAATTTCCCCCATGAAGCGGGCACCTCCCAACTGCTGGTCCGACGTGGCACTGGTAATAATTTCCTTCTCCAGGGTCCTGGCAATTTCTTCAATGAATTCAGAGGGAACTCCTTTTAGGGTCGCCATCCTCCGCGTGATTTCACATTGCAGCGTCGGCGGGAAATATTCCAGCATCGCGGCCGCTTGTTCGGCCCGGAGGTGCACCAAAATCAGGGAGATCGTCTGCGGATGCTCCATCTTGGTAAAATCAGCCAGCATCTTGGGATCAACATCCCGTAACTTCTCGATGATCGGATTGTCCTGGCTCTTCGAGCTTGCCAGATCGTGTAAATACTCCTGGGCTTGGGACTCCCCCAAAGCCTTCACGACAATGTTTTTTGACAAGTCACTGCTGACCGAAAGGCCATCCCAGTGCTCCTTGGCCAGGGTGCAAAATTCTTTGGCCACAGCGTTTACCGCCTCGGCCGACACGTTGGTAATGCGTCCCATTTGCTTTCCCAGGCGCCTGATTTCCGAAGGCCGGAGGTTCTTCATGACTTCCGCCGCCAAATCCTCTTCCAGAGACAGGAGCATGATCGCTGCTTTTTCTTCATTAGTCATCGTGTCTTATTACCCATGCCCGCTTATTTTAACCAGGTCCGCAATATTTCGGCGAATTTTTTAGAATCGGCATCCGCCAGCTTCTTCGCCAGATCTCTTTCCGTAAGTGCCCTGTCCTCCCTTGCTTCGGCAAGGGGGTACAGGGTGTTGCCCGGGGGAAGGGAGGCGCCCTCAGGCAAAGACCTGATCATCCCCATACTGCGGGTGACATCCCGGGCCAAAATATCTTTGATTACGGGACGGACAAAAAACAGCAGCACCACAATGATCGCCAGGAAACCCGCCCCATACTTCAGAAAAGGAATGAACAGGTAGATCTTTTCCTGCCATGATGGATTTCCCAACTGTTCCTGAGCCGCTTCGACCCTGCTGAAGGGCATCTCGGTAACGACCACCTGGTCACCGCGACCCGTGTTGATCCCCGCGGACTTTTTAACTAATTCCTCCAGGGCATCGAGATCTTTCTTTAACCGCGGTTGATAGACTTCCAAGCCTTTTTCATTTTTCCGGTAGATGCCGTCCAGCAGCACAGCCACGGACAATTTGCGTATCTCCCCCGTGGGCATCACCGTCTTGTTTATCGTGCGATTTATTTCATAATTAATCGTTTCATCCAATTTTTCCTGTTCCGGGTTGTCGGTATTGGCCGCTACTTTAAGGGTTGTGGGCGAAACCCTTTTTTCCGCCTGTCTCTTGACGCTTCTGACGACGGGAGATTCGGGATCATAGTTTTCTTCCGTTTTCTCGGTGATGCGAAAATCAATCTCCACAGAAGTCCGTACGACGGCCTTTCCTCTTCCGACCACATTTTCCAGCATGGTCTGGATACGGGAACCTATCTCCTTCTCCGTGGATCTTTGATACTCCGCCTGGGTGTTGGTCATTCTGGCGAGCTTGGAATCGGGCTGGGTATTGGAAAGGATGTTACCGCGGCTGTCCACGATGATGACATCTTCGTGGCTTACCCCCTCGACACTGCTCGCTACCAGGTGGGCGATGCCCTCGACCTGCGCGGTGCGCAGCGTACGCCCGGGCTTTAGCTTGACCGTAACCGCAGCAGTCGCTTTTTTCTGCTGTTCCAGGAAAAGGGATTCCTTCGGTAAAGCCAGGTGGACCCGACTCTGCTGTATCTCTTCCAAACTGTTTATCGTCCGGGCCAACTCACCCTGCAGTGCGCGCCGGTAGTTCAGTTGCTGTTCAAACTCCGTACTTCCCAGGGATTTGGTGTCGAAGATCTCGAATCCCACCCCGCCGCCTTGCGGCAACCCGGCGGCTGCCATCTCCAGCCGCAGTTCAGAGACACGCTCGGCCGGAACAGAGATCCTGTCACTGGCCGGAGACAATTGGTAGGGTATCTTCTTTTCCTGTAACTTCGTAACGATTTGCCCGGCATCTTCGCTGGCGAGATTGGAAAAGAGCACACCATATTCCGTCTGTCCCGTCCAGTAAACAAGGAGGCCGATGCCGGCCAAGGTTACGATGCCCGTAAGAAGGAGATAAACCTTCCGCATCGGTGTCAAAGAAGAAAAATTTGCTCCTAATTTTGTAAAGAATTCCGTGAAAGGTTCCATGCCTATCTATATCCTATTTTATACCTGGGTCCGCATGATCTCCTGATAAGCATCCATGATCTTGTTTCGTACCTGCATCATGGCGCGAAAAGAAATATCCGCTTTCTCCAAGGCAATCATCGCCTCATGAATGCTCGCCCTATTGTCGAGCTGTACCTTGGCAATAGTTTCCTCGGCATTGATTTGCAGCTTGTTGATATCTTCGATGGCCTCATGGAGGAAGGAAGAGAATTTTTGCCCTTCCCCCGGTTTTTCCGCCGCCGCCTTTTCCTTCGCCAAAGAGGGCGGCAATAAATCACCGCCCCTTATCAGTAGATCATCCACTCTTCCTGCCCCCTTTGCTAAAATCCTTCGTAAATGTGAAATGCTCCATCCCGATTATTTGCCTATCTCCAGCGACTTCATGGTCATGTTCTTGGTGGCATCGAAGGCTGTGACACAGGCCTCATAGTTTCTGCTCGTGTTTATCATCTCGGCCATTTCCATCACCAGGTTGATGTCGGGCATGGCCACGAACCCCTTTGCATCGGCGTCGGGATGGGAGGGGTTGAACATCATCTTGACCTCTTTATTTTCCACTACCGCCTCGACCTTGACCATGCGCACGGCTTCTTTCATGTTATCATCAAAAGGATTGGCCTGTTCCGAGGCGAGGACCACGGTCTTTCTTTTATAGGGCCCCCCTTCGGGAGTACGCGTCGTCTCCACATTGGCGATATTGCTGGTAAGCACATCCATCTTGGCCCGCTGTGCCGCTAGTCCGGAACTGCAAATCTTAAACGATGTCAGATAGTCCATATTACCTGGTCTCCTTCAACACAGCATTAATACTCCGAAATTTTCTGACGAGCAATTCAACCGTAAAGTTGTACATGAGGTTATTTTCCGCCAGATCGGCCATTTCTTTGTCGATCTCTACCTTGTCTCCCCCCAGGGAAAACTGAGCGTGCTCTGCCGGGGCCGTGGCTGGTGCCAGGTGCCCCTTATTGGTCCGGGTCATGGTCAAGGCGTTCCTCTGCCCTCCGGCCTCGAGGAGATTCTTCTGGAAAGTAAGTTCGCCAGGCTGGTAACCGGGTGTCTCCAGATTGGCGATATTGGAAGTGATAACTTTGTGACGCTCGGCCCGAAAATCAAGCATTGTAGACAGCAGATCAATCGTTTTCCCAAACAAAGCTCCCATATGATCACCCCTTAGCACAAAACATCAAGCAAATCGTATACCATTATCATGCCTCGTTTACTTCATAACCGTATTCGTGGAGTTTATTCCTCATGGTGCGCACGCTGATGCCCAAGATCTTGGAGGCCTTTGTCTTATTCCCCTTAACCTTGTCCAGGGTATCGTAGATAAGGGATTTTTCCATATCCCTCAAGGTCGTCGCGGCGGGGGTGGAAAAAACTTCCCCTGGGGCTTTCGGGGCGGTATAAACCGGTTTGTGATCGGACTTTTCGAGGGAAAGATGTTCCGGCCCGAGCACGCCGTCGCTGACCAAAACAGCCCGTTCCATGACATTTTCCAGCTCGCGCACGTTTCCCGGCCAGGGATAGTCCCGGAGCAGGGAAAGGGCCTCTGCCGTACATTTTGGTTTCCTCCGTTCATTGACCTGACTGTATTTTTGGAGAAAATGTTCTGCCAGCAGTGCTGTATCATCCCCTCTTTCTCTTAAAGGCGGAATCTTTACGGGAATGACGTTCAGACGATAAAACAGGTCCTCCCGGAATGTTTTCTCCTGGATGCGCATCTTTAAGTCGGCATTGGTGGTGGCAATGATGCGCACGTCTATGGAAATCGGCAGCTTGCCGCCCAAGCGATCCACCTCTGATTCCTGGAGAACACGGAGCAGCTTCGCCTGAAGTTGCATGTCCATTTCACTTATCTCGTCAAGCAGCAATGTTCCGCCATGGGCCAGCTCGAACTTTCCCGGCTTCTTCTGTAAGGCGCCCGTAAAGGCCCCCTTTTCATAACCGAACATCTCGCTCTCCAGGAGATTATGGGGAATAGCGGCACAGTTTACCGCCACAAAGGGCATATTTTTCCTATTGCTGTGCCGGTAGACATAACGGGCAAAGAGCTCCTTGCCCGTGCCGCTCTCCCCATGAATCAAGACGGTTGACTTGCTTTTGGCAACGTTTTCCAGCAGCTTCAACAGGGCCATAATGTTGCCATCCTGACTGATGATCTCCATAGCCGAAGTTGGTACTGCGGCAGCGGTTGACTCGTCCATTTCTTTGCTGACGGCCAGGACATTTTTTACGGCAAATTCCAGATCGTCCAAGGAAAAAGGTTTCATGATGAATTCCGCAGCGCCTTCTTTCATGGCCTCCACGGCGGTTTTGACCGTACCGTAGGCGGTGATCAGAATGACCGGGGTTTGCGGCGCAATCTTCTTGACGCCGCGCAGCACATCCATGCCGGTCATTTTGGGCATTCTCATATCCGTTACGACCACCTCGAACTTGCCATTCTGGAATTTCAGCAGCGCCTCGGCGCCATTTTCGGCTGTTTCCACCTCGTAGCCACAGCTTTGCAGGGATTCGGCCAAAGCCATGCGCATGGAACAATCGTCATCGGCTATCAATATCTGTTTCATTATCACCTGTCTTTATGGGTCATGCTTGCTGTGCGTCATTATTTTGGCGAATCACGGTCATAATTTGTCGATGGGAAGGAGCACCGTGAAAACCGTACCTTTCTTTTTTCCCTTTTCCACATGGATCGCCCCTTTGTGCTGATCCACGATGTTATGTACAATAGCCAGTCCCAGACCGGAGGTCCCCTCCCGGGTACTGAAGAAAGGATCAAAGATTTTCGGGAGGTTTTCTTCGGGAATGCCGATGCCGCTGTCGGAAAAAAGGATTTCCAGAAAGGGCACGGCCTGCGGCCTTTCTTGATCGACAGGGGAAAACCGGGTCTCGATCAGGAGTTCCCCACCCTCGGGCATGGCCTGAAAAGCGTTTAAGATAATGTTGAGAAAGACCTGCTTGAGCATTTCCTCATCACCCCGGATGAAGGCCTCCCCTTCATAGCGGTCAAAGGTAAGAGAGATATTTCCCTCGGAAGCCAAGGGTTCCGTAAACATCAAGGTCTCTTGCAGGAGTTCGTGCACTTCGAGACTCTCCGTCCGGGGGTGGTTCGTTTTCGTAAAGAGCAGGAGATTGGAAATTTTGTTATCCACATTTTTTACCGAAGCGACGATCTTGGCAATCTTGTCTCGATCCTTTGCCTCCTTCAAGTCTTTCATTAATAAAGTGGCAAATAATTCAATGCTGCCCAAGGGATTTCTTATTTCGTGGGCAATATTGGCTGCCATCTCCCCCATGGAGGCCAATTTTTCCTTTCGCTTGGCCATCTCCTCGAGTTTCTCAATCCTGCTTACATCGCGCAGTATGAAAACTGCGCCCACGATCTCATCATTGCGCGCCTTGACGGGCGAGCCGAATATCTCCAGGGTGCGCCCTTGCAGTTTGATCTTGTGTCCTTGCTCGCCATGGAAATATTTGGAAAAGAAGATGTCCCCCCAGGCCTCGGGCGAAATGTCTTCAAAAAGGGTGCTGATATGCCTGCCCTTTACCTGCCCTTCAGCCACCTCGGCAAATACCTCGGCACACCGGTTGAGGGTCTGGATATTGCCGGCCCGATCCGTCACCACCACCCCATTGGTCAGACTCTCCAGAATGTTCTGCAGATAGTTCTTCACCTCATCCTTTTCGGCAATGGTTCTTTCCAGTTCCCGATTTTTTACTGCCAACTCGCCATTGATATTCGAGAATTTCTTCTCCAGCTGGGCATAAGCCTGCTGGAGAGAAGCCGTGGCCCTGTTGAAATTCTCGAAAGACTGCTGGAGGAAGGTTAGGTCGGTCATTTAATTATCCTTACCCTCGATGCCGATTGCGATAGCGACCCTGAGCAAGCGGAGGAAGGTTAGATCTGTCATCTAATTGCCCTGCCTGGCAAGTGATTTACTGATATTGGCAAAGTAGTCGGCAACTTTGGGCCAGAATTCACCCTCTGCGGCCTCTTTCACCTGGGAAAAATTTTTCTCCGCTCCGGCCGGATCGTCCTGGGCGGCATAGGCTTTGCCGATCCTGGACAGGAGCCATCTCTTAACTTCACTGTCGGCAAGGTAGTTCCAGGCCTTACGGTACATAACAAGTCCCGCCTCGGGATTGTCTTCGTTACAGTAGGCGTCGCCCAATTCCATATAGATATCGCCTATGATTTCCCGATGGTATCTCCGGGGGTGTTCCTCGTAATCCTTCAGGGCCCGGAGATAATTGTTGACGGCGGCCTGCGTCATATTCCGGGTCATAAGCACCCGGCCGTAATTTCGATAAGCCCTGTCCAGGCCCTCCAGCTCCGCAGAATTTTGCAGGAGCGCAGCGTAAAGGGGAGCGGCCTTTTCCCACTGCTTCTTTTCATAATAAAGATCTGCCAGTGCCAGTTTCACCTCTGCCGCAAAGTGGCTATCCCTGAGCAGCTGTCCGGACAGGCCGACTAACCTCCTTTCCGCCTCGTCATATCTTCCCTTTGCCAGATCGATTTTCGCCAGAGCGGCCAGAACCCTGTTCCGGCCTTCCAGGTCTTTACAGCTCCCCAGGAGCGCTTCGCAGAGGCCCCCCGCTTCCTCGGTGAGGCCGATCTTCCGCAGGCTTTCGGCAATGGCGAAGGTCAGAGCAAAGTCTGCCGAGATCAGGAAATTCTTTTCCGGAACTTGAAAATAAATATCCGCGACCGCCAGGAAATCACCCTTTTCATAATAACCATGGATGAGTGAGGCGGCTTGCTCCTGAAGGCCTTTTTCCCCCTCTTCCCCATAGGGACTATGGGGAAATTTACTGAGCAGTTGCACATAAGCGGCAAAGGCCTCCCTTGGGCGAAGAAACTTAGCCAGGGCCTTTCCCTTGAAAAACAGAATCCTTGCCGCGTGCTCTCCCTCGGGATTCTTAGCCAGTAGTTTGTCGTAGGTTTTAAGTGGTTCGCGGTAACCGGTAATATCGGTAATATAATAGGGAGATTTTATACCCGGCTGCGCTACGCCGAGGTTGGCCATGGCTAAAGAGCATTCCTCGGCTTCGCTGGCAGCGGGATATTTTTCGATGAACAGGCTGTAGAGCTTCAGGGCTAAGGGGATCTGTCCCAACTCCTGCGCGGCCTCTCCCATTCTGTAAAGGGCGACCCGGCTGGATGCTTCGCCGGTATATAAGTTCCAATAGAGAGAAAATACCTCGTAGGCAGAGGCATATTTACCCGCGGCAAAATAATTGTGACCCATATTCATGAGGATCTCCCGGGGAAGGTCGTGAAAATCGGGCCACCTTTTCCAGCCCTCATCGTACCATTTGCCCGCAAAAGAACCGCGTTTCGCCCGGTAATAGCAATCCCCCAAGGAAAAGTGGGATAATTTGGCATATTTCCCCTCGGGATACTTATTGAGGTAGGCGACAAATCTCTCAATCGCTCGATTATATTTGCCAATTTGACGCAGCAGATCAGCCAGGCGAAACATGACCTCGGGCAGGAAGAGAGAATCGGGATAGATCGCGACCAGTTTTTCCATGGCGCCGGCTGCTTCATAGTAGAATTTCAGCCCTTCATAGCATGCGGCCAGACGATAATAAACACGGTCGTTTCCCCTGGCTGGATCGGGATAATGGTGCAAAATGGCCTTGTATTGTTCGGCAGCCGTCAAAAAGGCTTGCGCATCGCCCTTTAAGCCTTTTAAATAATAGCAATCCGCCATCAGGCGCGCGGCCTTTTCACGTATCGCTTGGTCCGCAGAGTCTTGCGGGAGTGCCTGCAAGACTTGCAGCGCCTGATCATAGTTCCCGGTATTCAAGGCACTCAGGGCTTTCTCCAGTAATGCTCCCGCGGGTGTTGACGCTGCCTGCTCCGGCTTAGGGGCCGCTATGGCCGTGGGAAATTCATGCCGGGCCGCTTTCCCGTTCCTTCCTGCAGAAACACCCTCGGCCTGAGCACAGCCGGCGGCCATGACAAAGAGGGCTTGAAACATCAAGAAGAGCACATAATATTTACAGGTTTTCATACCTCGGTTTAGCAGCAATTTATATGCCATAAACTGCGACGGGGCAGTTCTCGCACCCCTTGAGAAACAGGGTTTTTTACGAAATTATTTTTTATTCCCTCTGTCAAATAGCCATCCTAAACGCCAATTATTTGACGAAACTTAAGAAAAGATGGTTAACAACCGATAAACCAATAAAACGGTCATTCCACCCTTGAAGAAATCAGTTGACCATGGTAGGGAACAGGCAATAAGCGCAAGGAGAGTATCTTATGTCCACTGACGGAGAGGCACAACTCCAGAATAAAAGGGAATTTTCCCGTGTGGAAGCCAGGATTCCCCTGGAAGTTCGTTTCGTACCTCTGGAAGAACGCCGGTACGTCCGGAGCCGGCTCGAAGACGAGATACCGGCGATGAACATCCCTCCTGATGTGGCTGATCCCCTGCTTGCCGAATGGTTGAAACTGCTGAATAGAAAGCTGGACATACTTTTAAGAGCAACGACGGTAAAGGATAAAAACGCCGCTGACCTTACCTGTCAGGCGGAAACGATCAGCGGCGGAGGCTTAAGCTTTACTGCGGACCGAGAATTTTCTCCCGGTGATGTTTTGGAAGTGAAGATCCGCTTATCGCCAGGATTCGCACAGGTTCTCACCATCTATGGAGAGGTCGTGCAAGCAACTAAAAGAGCTGATGGTTACCTGACGGCCTTGCGGTTTTTCTCGCTGGATGACGGCATCCAGGATGCCATCGTAAAATTCGTTTTTGAACGGGAGCGGGAAATCCTGCGGGAAAGAAGGAGGGAGTAGTTATCCCATGTTCGTCATCATCGGTTTTCTCATTGTTACCGGGGCTATTGTCGGCGGCTATCTCATGGAGCACGGCAATCTCTCCGTTCTTGTCCAACCGGCGGAATTTGTTATCATCGGCGGGGCAGCCTTGGGAGCCTTCATCGTCGCCTCCCCCCTCAAGGTTATGAAGGCGGTTTTCAGCGCTACACTCAGGATGTTCAGTCACAAGGCTTACACCAAAGAGGATTACCTGGAGATGCTCATGCTTCTCAACGGCATATTTTACAAGATAAGGCAGCAGGGGCTCGTCTCGATAGAATCCGATGTCGATCGGCCCGAGGAGAGCAGCCTTTTCATGCAATATCCCCGCATTCTGAAAAATCATCACGCTATCAATTTTATTACCGACACCCTCCGCACCGTCATGACGACCACCATTGCCCCCCATGAGTTGGAGGCGCTGATCGACAATGAATTGGAATGTCATCAGGAGGAATTGCTGCAGCCCTCGCATACCCTGAGTTTTATAGCCGACTCCCTGCCCGGTCTGGGAATCGTCGCCGCCGTGCTCGGGGTGGTAATAACCATGGGAAAAATTAGCGAACCGCCGGAAGTCCTGGGCCATAGCGTCGGCGCAGCCCTGGTCGGCACCTTCCTCGGGGTACTCATGTGTTACGGCTATGTGAGCCCCATGTCCAAAAACATGGCCCATATGGCCATGGAAGATCTGCAATATCTCAATGTCCTCAAGGTTGCCCTGCTGGCCTTTATCGGCGGCGGCGCCGCTCCCAAGGTGGCCATCGAATTCGGCAGACGGGTCATCCCCGGCGATGTGAAACCCTCCTTCCTGGATGTGGAAGAATCTTTCCGGCAGAAGAAATAAGATGGAAGAACGATCGTCCCAGCCAATCATCATTAAGAAGAAAAAAAAACGGCCCGAGGGGTCCCATGGCGGGGCCTGGAAAGTTGCCTATGCGGACTTCGTGACCGCGATGATGGCTTTTTTCCTGGTCATGTGGCTCTTGGCAATGGTCTCGCCACAGAAAAGGGCGGCTCTTTCCCAATACTTCGAGAACTACAGTATCTTAGCCAAAGAAGGCGGCACCTCCCTGATAGAGAAGCCCGTCAAGGAGCCTTTTCTGAAGAAACCAGACAAGTCCCTGAAGGCCTTCGCGAAGCGCCCTTCTCCGGAGGGTGGCATCGGTGGACTAAGTTCGGAAGACTTCGTCAATAAGTTGAAAAATGCGATCGATGAAAAGCTGAAGAGCGTCAAGAATCAGGTCCTGGTGGACATCGTCGAAGGAGGGGTCCGGATACAGATCATCGATGCCGCAGGAAACATGATGTTCCCCCTGGGCAGCGTGGACCCGACGGAAAAATCCAAAGAAATATTGCGGCTGGTTGCGGAAAATCTCTCCCAGATACCGAACCGGATTGCCATCGAGGGACACACCGATGCCGCTCCCTTCAAAGGCGCCCAGACCACCAATTGGGAACTTTCCACGGCCCGGGCCTCAGCGGCCAGGCGGGAGCTCGAGCACGATGGGATCGACACTTCCCGCATCGCCCGCGTCGTCGGATATGCCGATCAGCAGCCCTTCGTGCCGGAAGACCCCCGGGACCCGCGGAATCGCCGGATCAGCATCATTGTCCTGCAGGAAAAACACGCCTTGCTCGATTAAGCCCCCCCCTCAAGTTACCTTGCTGAGACAAATATCGACGACAAAGGACCCGGCATCTGTTTCAAAGGGAATGATAATGCTGGGACCTCCCAGAACATGCAGGATGGAGTGATCTTTCCCCGCGACCACGGTCGGGATGGCGGCGGAAATGCTCAAGCCATCCTGCTCGAGTTTTTTTCTGGCAACTCCGGAAACCATGTTGGTTATCTCGCCCACGGCATCCTTGATATCGCCGTTTATGGACCCGATATCCTCACCCAGCATGTTGGAGACGATCTTTAATATGCAACCCTCACTGAAGCTCAAGGCCAGGGAGCCCGCTGCTGCTCCCGTAAGACCGATAATCCCGGAAACATCTCCCCGGGCGACACTGTCTTTTTTCAAATAGGGTTTGCCGGCCCTGGGCTCGATAAAGGCCATTGTTTTCAATACGCTTATCGTTCCTTCCAGAAAAGGATTTATAAATTTGACTTCCATGAGTGGGGTTGTCCTTTCCATGCCCTGATTTAAACCATTTTTTCCATTATTTTCGTAATTTTTTCGTTGAGCACTTCGGCGGTAAAGGGCTTGACGATATAATTGCTGACACCCGCTTTCACAGCCGTGACGACGTTATCTTGCAGGGCTTCCGCTGTCACCATGAGAAATGGTGTGGCCTTCAATTCGTCGTCGGCCCGCACTGATTTCAGAAGCTCGATGCCTGTCATGTTCGGCATGTTCCAATCGGAGATGATGAAGTCAATTTTCTGCGCCTTTAAGGCCCGCAGCGCCGTAACACCATCCTCGGCCTCCACGACATTCTCAAAGCCCGACTGCTTCAGTAAATTTCGTACCACTTTTCTCATCGTGGCAAAGTCATCCACTACCAGGATTTTGATATTCTTTTCCATAGCCTCTCCCTATTTTCGACTATTTTAAATGCACGACGCATTTTCACTCAGTTCAAAGATGCCTTCCGTATCGAGAATCAACCCGATCCGGCCATCGCCCAGGATCGCCCCGCCGGACACCCCCTTGATCTTGCCAAACCCCTTCCCCAGGCTCTTGATCACCACTTCCGTCTTGCCGATGATCTCGTCTACCAGGAGACATTTGGAGCGATTTTCCCCTTCGACGACAACCACGATCGCCTCCCAGGGATTTTGACAGCCGGCCTTGATGCCGAAGAGCGAATAGAGCCTCACCAGGGGCAACAATTGCCCCATCACATTGACCGTCTCACCCCGGCCCACCACATTGTTATAGTCCTTTTTTTCCGGCCGCAGGGCCTGCCGGATAGCCGTTGTCGGTAGGATGTAGTACTCGGGGCCGACCTTGACGATCATCCCGTCGATGATAGCCATCGTGAGCGGAAAACTGGCCAGGAAGGTTGTGCCCTGACCGTAAACACTTTCGATTTCGATCTTGCCGCGCAACTTTTCCACCGCCCGTTTCACGACATCCATGCCCACACCCCTTCCGGAAACATCGGTAACTTTTTCCGCTGTCGAGAGTCCCGGCAGAAAGATCATCCGGTAAACCTCCGCCTCCGAAAGGCCTTCGGCATTCTGAATAAGACCGTTTCTGAGTGCCTTGTTCAGAATCTTTTCCTTGTCCAGCCCCTTGCCGTCATCGGCGATTTCGATCACGATACTGCCGCCCCGATGGTAAGCCTTTAAACAAATCAACCCTTGCGGCCGCTTCCCCGCTCTTATCCTCTCTTCCGCCTTCTCTATCCCGTGATCGACGGAATTCCGAATCATGTGCACCAGGGGGTTGTAGATCTCTTCCACCATGTTTCTGTCAATTTCCGTGTCCTCACCCTCCATCTCCACGGCAATGGTCTTATCGGCATTCTTTGCCAAGTCTCGGATAAGACGGGACATCCTTTGAAAGGTCTGTTTAATCGGTACCATCCGCAAGCTCGTGGAGATCTTTTGCAGGCCGGAGGTAATTCTGAAGAACTGCGATATATCCCGGATAAGATTCCGGTCGGCATTCAGCTGGTTCTTGATATCCTGCTGCACCATGGATTGCGTTATGACAAGCTCGCCCACCATGTCGATCAGATCATCCAATTTTCCCGTATCCACCCTGACGCTCGTGTTATCTGTCACTTGCTCTACTTGCTTCCTCAGGGCCTGGGAAACCTGTTTCGGTGTGACCCGCCCTTCGCTGATCAGGGCTTCCCCTAGTTTCTTTCCGGGCGTGGCCTGGGCAATCTTGAGACCTTCCTCCAGGGCATCTTTGGTAATGTGCCCATCTTCCAGCAAGATTTCGCCGATCTTCTTGTTTTTCGCCGAATCCTCCAGCCCCTTTTCCACGGCGGCAATGCGGTCGAGCAGTGGCTCCAGTTCCAGATCCTCTACCTCCGGCCCCTTACCCTCGAGCTGATCCCGTAATTGACCGATCAGCGTTTTGAGGGTATCGGCTCCGTCCAGAACCAAATCGATCAAGACCGGTGTTACCTCCAGTTCTCCATTTCTCGCCTTGTCGAGCAAGTTCTCCAGGTTGTGAGCCAGGCTACGGATCTTCTCCAGATTAAGAAAGCTGGCGACCCCTTTAATGGAATGAAAGGGACGAAAGATCGCATTTATATATTCCTTGTCTTCGGGATTTTTTTCCAGATTGAGAATATTTATCTCTATTTCCTCAATGTATTCCAATCCTTCGGCTATGAAATCCCTGACCAGGGACTCGTCCTGTACCTCGAACGTGGCTGCGGGGGAGGAATTTTTTTCCGCCTCGGGAAATTCACCGGCCAGGGCGATCTCAGCGCCTTCACCTTCCCCCTCGCCTGCCGGATGAGTTATGGCCTGGTCTGCTGCCCGGGAATCGGCCGCCACGGGAGACTGGCCCATCAGGGAAGCGATGGCTTCGCGAAAATTCTGGATATTTCCGTCATACCTTCCTGAATTAAGGTACCCGTCGGCAATGGACTGCAACAGGGCAATGCCTTTTTCCATAACGGGGAAAGAGGCTGTTTTATCGTCAAAGGCATCGAAGATAAGCTTTTCCAGGATTTGACTCATGCCGGTGGCCACCTCGGGAATAAAAGCCATCTTTCCTTCTTCCGCCTCTTGGACGATTTTTTCCAGATGGTTCAGAAGTTTGCCCGTAGAAGGGATATCAATTTCCGGACCCTCGAGAAACATGAAATCGGAGGCCATTTCATTTAATGATGTGAGAAGCACTTCATAGCCCATAGTTACACCATCCTTATGATTTCCATCGCAATCTGGTCCATGGGCAGCACTTTATCTACGGCGCCCAATTTTATCGCCTCTTTCGGCATCCCGAAGACGACGCAGGTTTTTTCATCCTGGGCAATGGTGGAGGCCCCCAAATTTTTCATCTCCAGAAGGCCGGCCGCACCGTCCGCACCCATGCCCGTCAGAATTACGCCGATGGAGTTCGCGCCGGCATACTTGGCTGTTGATTTAAAAAGGACATCCACGGCAGGGCGCTGATGGTGCACCATGGGGCCGGACTTAATTTCCACGTAGTAACGTGCACCGCTTCGTCTTAAAAGCATATGATAATTACCCGGCGCAATCAGGGCGACACCGGGTGTAACGGAGTCGTTATCTTTGGCCTCTTTAACCGTCAGCCGACAGAGGTTATTTAACCTCTCGGCGAAGGCGGTGGTAAAGTTTGCCGGCATGTGCTGGACGATGACCATGCCCGGGGAATTGGGGGGCATCTGGGTAAGCAGGACCTTTAAGGCCTCCGTGCCACCCGTGGAGGCGCCGACGGCAACCACCTTGTTGGACGTCTGGGCAAGAGCCCGCATAGGTTCGGGTTTATTCTTATCGAAGGCCTCGGTCTCTCTTTTCCCCACCTTGACCCGGGATGCGGCCCTGACCTTTTCGACCAACTGCGCGCTCATGTCTCCCACCGTATATGAGGCCCCCGGCTTGGCAAGCACATCCACGGCGCCTATCTCCAAAGCCTCCAGGGTAAGCTTGCCTCCCCGCGGGGTCAAAGAACTGACCACGACGGCGGGCAGAGGATAATACTTCATCAGTTTTTTCAGAAAGGTGAGACCATCCATCCGCGGCATCTCGATGTCCAGGGTAATTACATCAGGCTTCAAACTGACGATTTTATCCCGCGCGACAAAGGGGTCCGGCGCCGTGCCCACGACTTCAATGTCGGGGTACCGGGAGAGTTCCTCGGAAAATATCTTTCTGACGATAGCGGAGTCATCCACGATCAACACTTTGATCTTACCCACTATTCATTATCCCTTCCATTTAGATAGGGGTACCAGTCACTGCTGCGCAGGGAGTTGACCTTGTAGACTATGGCCTCGTTCTTCAGCGTGTTATAGACTACCTTGCGGCCCAAGCCTCCCCCGACATCTTCGGAAATAATCTCAATCCCGAATTTCTGCAAAGTGCTTTTGGCAACGCCGATGTTTTCCCTTGCAATCTTTGTACCTTCTGGAGACAATGTCTCGGCGCCTCCGAATATCTGCGCTTTAATGTCCTTTTCTTTTGTACCCTCCTGAGCTAACATCTTGATCAAATAGCGGACCGCCACATTACCATATTGAGAGGTCGCCGCCTCGCGAACCTTTGTAAAGGGATAGAGATAATGAGCCATGCCGCCATATTTTTTCTTGGGATCCCAAAGAGCAACGGCGACACTTGACCCGACAACGGTAGAAATAAGGGAAGGTTCCGCATTTAAAAAAATGTATCCCGCCAGGAGATAATATTCAAAAAATTGGATCTCACCTTCACTCATATGCTTCTAACCTGTCTTCACTCCAAAATTTTCCGGAAGGCTGAAGCATAATCCCAGCATTCCTTCACTGGCCGCGAAATCCATCCTGAACGTATCTCCGGAAGAAGCGCTCGTTTTTAACGCGCCTGCCTTTTCCGGAGAAAAAAAAGGCAAGGAAAGATCGAATACCTTTGTGGAATCGTATTTCCTCAAGAAATTGCCACCAATCATGTTCACGGATTCTTTAAGGCAATCTTCCCGCAGCTTATCCGTTACGGCCGGCAATTCGATATTCAACATATTCTGAACCATGGCATCGGCCAAGCCTGGCGAAAATAATGCCCTGATTTCACCACTCAGGGGACCGGTAAATCCTATGGAGGAAGTCCACCGATGTTCCCAGGCCTTTTGGTCGACGGGTTCTAAAAACACGTAATACATTTTCTCGAACACTTCAAAAATCGCCATCGTCAGCGTCTGCCGGATCATCTGCATATTGTCCATCGTCTCCAACTCCTATCACTTCGTAGAGGGTCCTTCTCACGTCTTCCGGAAGGAAGGGTTTCTTTATAAATCCCTGGGCGCCGCAATGAAAGGCTTCCTGCATCCGTTCATTGCTGCCCTCCGTGGAAATCATAATGACGGGGATTTCCTTATAGAGCTTGTCCTGTCTTAATTTACAGAGCAGCTCCAGCCCGTTCACCTCCGGCATGTTGATGTCCGAAATGATAACGTCAACCCATTCGCCGGCCAGAATGTCCAGAGCCTCCCTGCCATTTGCCGCCTCCAGGCACTTGTCCACCCGAAAACCGGACATGCCTACTATTTTTTTAATCACGGCCCGCATGGCGTTTGAATCGTCTACTACAAGAACATTGAACGACATATCAATCTCCCCAACAACAATTCTTAAAAGTCAGTCTGAAGCTGTTTAGGCTGTAGGCTGTAAGGCGCCGCATCCTCTTTTTATGCTAACAGTCTTCAGCCTACAGACTATCTACCTGAGTAGTTACAATTCATCAGACGATGCTGATCAAATCTTTCGCATGTCTTAAATCTTCCTCCAGCTGCATCATGCCCATCTCCAAATCCCTTTCATGGAAATCAAATAATTCCATAACCTCCTTAACACCGCGATGGGCTAACTCATCCATACCACCGGTAATTCCCATGATCAGGCAGATCTGGTCGGCAAGATAAACCAACCAAGCTGTTTTATCGTTTTTTTTCTCCAGAAGATCAGGACGATGATGATAGCTCAGAGCTCTGGCGATCTCGTCGGGGAAGTTCCAATAGGCGGCAATCTTCCCGCCCAATTCTGCATGGTTGATGCCGATCACCTCTTCTTCCGCCTCCAGAAATGAATACCCCGCATTGTCCACCAAAGACATGATTTTATCGAATGATTCGTAGACATATTCACCCATCACCATCTTTCCCACATCGTGCAGCAAAGCAGCGAGATAAAGACGTTCATCTTCACCCTGCGCCACTTTTCGGGACAGAATCTGTGACATGATGGCTACACCGATGGAATGTTCCCACAATTCGCTCACTTTTGCGGCATACCCTCTCGCCCCGCCATTAGTAAAAAAACGTGAAATACCTGCGGTCTGCACAACCCTGATCAGGTTGGTTTGCCCAAGGTAGACAACGGCATCGCGGACGGTGCTGATTTTCTGGCGGGCGCCAAAATAGGCCGCATTGCTCATTTTTAAAATATTTGCGGCCATGGCCTGATCATACTTAATCATATCCACAAGCTCGTTTACCGAATAATCTTCATCACGAAGTATTTCAGATACCTTGAGTATCGTCTGCGGAAAGGAGGGGATGTGTTCAATGGAGCGGAGAATTTTGTCGATCATCATATCTCCTTTTGGATGCCGTTCGAACTTTTTACGGTAAACTTACCATTGCCAAGATCCAATCTCACGGTACGGTTATAGTTTTTACCCGTATCCTCGTTCTCAATAAAGACCTTGTTTCTCCACAATATCTTCCGCAAGGCCATGATATTCTTTTCACCGATGCGGAAATAGTTTGTGTTATCGAGGATACTGGCTCCTCCGGCAATCTTCACGATGATCCTTTTTTTCTCGGCGCCTAGAGTGTAACAGGATTTGAAGAGCAGCTGCACACCCGTATCGGCGAACATGCCGGGATTCTCTCTGGCCTTAAGGATGTCCAAAGAGGAATCGGGCAGCATGTAGTGCAGCAACCCGCCCACCTTCACCATTGGGTCATAAATCCCGACGGCGACACAAGAACCAAGAGCATAAGTAACCAATGTGGCGTGAGGATTATTACTGAACTTCATATCGGCAATGCCAACAATAATTTCACTCATGATGTACCTTAGACCATCCACTCTCAAGGCTGAAGCAGGCATATTTGCCGTTTCATTTCCGATAGACGCTGGGTTCGATATATTTGAAGTCGTGCCTTAATCCCGTCAAACTCTCGGAATGACCAATGAAAAAATATCCGCCCTTTACCAGACTGTTATATAAGCGATTGACCACGGCTTCCTGGGTCGGCTTATCGAAATATATCATCACGTTTCTGCAAAAGATGACATCAAAAAGGGTGCTCGACGGGGGCGGATCCATCAGATTAAACCTCTTGAAATGCACCATCTGCCTGACATCCTTTTTAACTCGGTGATAGCCCTGCCATCTGTCGGCACCGTGCTGAAAATATTTCTTCACGATCGCCGGGGCAATGTCCTTCGTTTTGTCTTCGGGGTAGACTCCGTTCACGGCAGTTTTCAAAACGCTGGTGGAAATATCCGTGGCCAGGATTTTTGCCGGCAGCGGCAATTTGTTGCCGCATTCCAGAATCGTCATGGCCAGCGAATATGCTTCCTCACCGGTAGAACAACCGGCACTCCAGATCAGCAACTTAGGTGCTCTTCTTGTCACGGCACGTTCCATCATCACCGGCAAAATCTCATTAAAGCGCAGAAAATGACTGTCTTCACGAAAAAAAAAGGTCAGGTTCGTGGAAATGGAATCAAGCATCCGCACCAGCTCATCCGTACCTGCTTCCGTGATGACGTAGCGGTAGTATTCGCCAAAAGACTTAAAGCTCCCCTCTCGCAGGCGCTTATACAGGCGGGTGCTGACCAGTTCTTTTTTCCCCTCATGGAGGTTGATGCCGCATTTTTCATATACAAGTAGACGGATCTTTTCAAAATCCCTGTTATCCAGCTCGGGTGTAACCATGGTTAACATCTTTAAAAGTCTTTGAATTCTTTATCATCCAGGGGAATTATCTGATCAGGTCTTACTTCGTTTCTCCGGGGAGAACCTGACACCCTGCCCCTGGGGCTGGAGGGGAGAAGCGTCTTATGATGGGGAACTGGCCGCCCTGCTTCCCGATTTTTTGTCGCCTCCCATCTCTTTGCGCCAGAACCTATTTGGCGATGCGCCCCGCTATCATATCCATTGCCATTCCCGCTGCCATCCACGAGGATCACCAATTCCCCCACAAAACCTTTCATCTGTTCGGCCTGGGCATTCATCTCCTCGGACGCCGCCGCCGATTGCTCGGCATTGGCTGCATTTTGCTGCACCACCTTATCCACATCCATGACCGCCTGAGCGACCTGCTCTACGCCTTGCGCCTGATCCTGGCTCGCCGCGGCTATCTCGCCGATCAAGTCTCCCACCTTCTTGGCGCCATCGGCAACCTTGGCAAAGGCATCGTTGCTCTTGGTGACGATACCGGAACCGTTCTTGATCTTCTTCACCGTCTCGGCAATCAGATTTTCCGTGTTCTTGGCCGCATCGGCGGCGCGCATCGCCAGGTTGCGCACTTCATCAGCCACCACGGCAAAGCCGGCGCCGGCTTCGCCCGCCCGGGCCGCTTCGACGGCGGCATTCAGGGCCAGCAGATTTGTCTGGAAGGCGATTTCATCGATCGTTTTGATAATTTTTGCCGTTTCTTCGCTGGCTGACGTTATTTCCCGCATGGAATTGTTTAACTCCGTCATGGCACAATTAGCTTCTTCCACAATGCGGCTTGTTTCGCCCATCATGATGTTTGCCTGGTTGGAGTTATCGGCGTTGCGCTTGGTCATGGAGGACATCTCCTCCAGCGAAGCAGAGGTCTCTTCGATCGATGCCGACTGGCGGGAGGCTCCGTCGGCCAGAGACTGACTGGCCGAGGAAAGCTGGCCGGCAGCGGAAGAAACCTGCTTGGAACTCTCGGTAAGCCCCTCGATGGCATATTTGATCGGCTTCACGATCAATCCGGAAACCAATAGGGCGGTAAAAAAAGCAGCTATTGCCATGACAACCGCCAAGATGAGGGCGATCAGTTTCATGTTATCTACTGATCCGAGGATGTCGTTTTTCTCTACCGCAGTGGCAACTATCCACTGCATAGCGGGATATTCCTGAAAGGAGGCGATCTTGGCACTGCCCTGCCATGAGTATTCCAGCAACCCGCTTTTCTTTTGCAAAATTTCCTTGCCGAACTCATAGGAGCCCACGTTCAATTTGAGAATCTGTTGCTTATCGGGATAGGCCAGGACCAGACCTTCTTTGTTCAGTACATAGGCGTAGCCTGCCTTGCCGATCTTGATGCTGTCCACGGGGCGGGTAACCGCCTTCCCCGTGACATAAACGGCCAGCACGGCCGTCGGCTTCCCCGCCGGATCAAGCACCGCCTTGGACATGATAATAACCGGTTCCGGCGATTCTTTCGTCAACAGCATGTCACTGAAAGTTACCTCCGGAGTGGTCAGAGCCTTTTTGAACCAGGGGCTCGCGGCTTCGCTGGCCGCCGCAGCTGCGGGAAAGCCGAATTTCTCATTGCCGTTTCCGTCAAACAACCGCACGCGCGTATAGGCCGGATAGTCACGCTGGAATTTCGTAAGTTCGTTTGTGAGATTTTCCTTATTTCCCTGATCGATCTCCATGCCCACTTGCAGCATGTCGATGACCATCTTGAAAGGGGTCAGCAGATGGCCCATCTGCATCCTGAAGACCAGAAACTGGGCATCCAGGTTCTCGATGGCCTTGGCTGACAAGCTTTTCATTTGCCCGTTGGTCTGCTCGATCAATACCCCCGAAGACTTGAAGTAGGAGATATACCCCATGATCAGCATCGGAATAGTGCCCAACAGCAAAAAAGCGATAATAAGTTTTCTCTTGATTCCTCCCCATCCGGATAAATTCCTAGCCATTGCCCACTCCTCCTTATTGAAAATTATATGCTTGCCATGGCGGCAACTTCTTCCGTCCCCAGTACCTTATCTATATCGAGAAGTATCTTGACACCCCCGCCAACCTTGGCCATCCCCAGGATATAGTCCGTATTCAAATGGCTCCCGAAATTCGGTGTGTCTTCTATCTCCACCGCTTTGATATTCAAGACCTCCGATACGGAATCCACGACGATGCCGATCAAGACGCTTCCCGAGTCCCTGGCAATTTCCACCACGATGATACAGGTACGTTCGGTATATTCCATGGGAGCCAAACCGAATTTAAGGCGAAGATCCATCACCGGGATCACCTTGCCCCGTAAATTTATGACTCCCTTTACGTAGTCGGGTGTCTTGGGAACCATCGTGATATTCATCATGCCGATGATCTCTTTAACCTTCAAGATCCCGATTCCATACTCTTCCTCTGCCAAGCTAAAGGTTAAATATTTCCCTTCCCGGTCCGTCATGACCTTTACTGCCTGATTGATGGTACTGCATTCTTCAGCCATTTATTTTAACCTCCCTTCCCGTTTGCCTTTTTTTACTTGCCTTGCCCTTCTCGGTCTTCGTATCTTTGGCGGCCTGGATCTGTTGCATGAGTTCATCCATATCAAAACGCCAGGAATTGCCGATACGGAAACCGGAAAGTTTGCCTTCTGCCGCTAATGTATAAACCGTTGACTCCGTTAATTTCAAAAAACTGGCAACCTCTTTCGCTGTGACAATCTTCATCACTGGATTCCTCCTCACCAAACGGGAACTTTCACACGTTTTTTCCGTGCCTATTTTGAGAATGCAAAAGCATGCTGCATTTCCGTGAAACATATCGGCATTTAGGAGAAATAACTTTAATGAAATATTTTATGCAAAAATGATTTAAATTATTGCCCGATGAGTAAAACAGGTATGATTTTGAAAAGATTGGTGAAATTTAAAAAAGGGAACGGCTCAGGAGGTTATGGAATAGCGCTTCTTCCAGCGATTAAGTTTCTCAAAGGCATCTACCACAGCCTGGGACATGGTCTCGGGTGCCATGGGCTTGGCAAAATAATCATCGAAACCCGCCTCCCGGCATTCTTCGATCTCGAAGAGGGCCGCCCACCCGGTGATGGCATAGATGATCGACAGGGGCTTGGTCTTACGGATTTTACGGCATAATTCTATCCCATTCATGCCGAAGAGTCGGAGGTCAAGAAATATTACATCGATTTGTTCATCCTTGAGGATATGCAAGGCTTGCTCACCGTTTTCCGCCAGAAATACGTCATAGCCGGCCTCGTGGAATGTCTCCTCAAATAAATCCCGGATGCTTAGTTCATCATCCACAACGAGTATTTTCCCCTTCATCCGCAAGCTCTCCTTAACGGGCGTCAATATTTAATCTTTTTAATTTTTCCACCAGGGTGGTCCTGTTCAGATTTAACAACTGAGCCGCCTTATTTTTCACACCGCCGCTTTTTTCCAGGGCCTGCATCAGTAATTCCTTCTCGAAATTACCGACCAGCTCGTTGAAATTCAGTCCTTGGTCGGAAATTTCCGGGGTACCTAACTTGACATCGATCCTGTCCATGGCCTGACGCATTTTCCGGGGAAGATCATCAACAGAGATTTCTCCCTTTTCCTTGATGACCACGAGCATCTCCATGAGGTTCTGCAGTTCCCTGACGTTTCCCGGCCAGGGATAATTCATAAATATATCGATAATTTCCGCAGGTATTCTTTCTACGGACTTTTTCTTCAGCTGATTAAATTTTGCCAGAAAATGATTGGCCAGAATAGGTATATCCACCCCCCTTTCCCGTAAAGCGGGCAGATGAATGGGAATGACATTGATACGGTAAAAAAGATCTTCTCGGAACCTTTTTTCCGCCACGGCTTCTTCCAGATTTTGATTCGTTGCGGTGATGATCCGGACATCGGCATTGATCGTTTTTATGCCGCCGATGCGTTCAAATTGCCTTTCCTGAATGACTCTCAATACCTTGACCTGCAGGGTAGGGCTCATGTCGCCAATTTCGTCCAGGAAGATCGTCCCGCCTTGTGCCAATTCAAAACGCCCGGTCCGATTGCGGATGGCGCCCGTAAAGGCCCCTTTTTCATGACCGAAGAGCTCGCTTTCCAGGAGGTCTTCCGGGATTGCTCCGCAATTGACCGCCACGAGCGGCCGATCCTTGCGATCACTGTTGAAGTGGATCGCTCGGGTTACCAATTCCTTGCCCGTACCGCTTTCGCCGTAAATTATTACCGTACTGTCGGATGCCGAGACTTTCTCAATCGTGGCAAATACCTGCCTCATGCAGTCGCTGTAGCCGATCAGCTTACCGAAGTCATATTTTTCCTTCAAGGTGTCTTTTAAAATAACATTTTCGTGGCGCAGCCGGGCATAGGATACGGCCCTTTCTACGGCCAACTTGACGAGATCTTCCTTCAGTGGTTTGGTAATATAATCGAAGGCTCCCAGTTTCATCGCCTCTACGGCCGAATGAATGGTCCCGTAGCCTGTGATGATGATGGCGACACAGTGCGGGTTAATATCCTTCAGCAACTTCAAAAGAGCCAGTCCATCGAGCTGGGGCATTCTTAAATCGGTGATGACGAGTTCGTATTTGTCCTCTACAAAAGCATCGAGGGCCTGTTTGCCGTCGGCCACAGCGGTGGTTTCATAACCCTCGGTCTCAAGCAGTTCCCGCAAATTTTCTCGATTGGCACTGTCATCTTCCGCTATGAGAATTTTGGCTTTTTTCATTTTTTCTCTCGGGAATGCGTCTCGCTTCTTTAAAAATAATGCCGTTTATATAAGGCAAACCAGGGCAAATAACAATAGTCAAGATTGCCTAACACCCATCCCCATGGAGGAGAGCAATTACTTCGATATGGCCGGTCTGGGGAAACATATCCAAAGGTTGCAGGCATTTAAGGGAAAAGCCCCTGTCCACCAGGTGGCGGATGTCCCGCGCCTGAGTCGCCGGGTTGCAGGATACATAGATCACTTTTTTTGCCTTGCTTTCCCGGACGGCTTCCAGGACATCCTGATGGCAACCCGCTCGGGGCGGATCGAGGAGCACCACATCGAGAGGCACCCTTTTTTTTACGAACCGCTGCTTCAGTATCTCGTCACAGTTCCCGGTGAAAAAAACCGTATTGACAAGTCCCGCCTTCTGGAGATTGCTGCGGGCACATTGTACGGCAGCTTCGCTTATTTCGATGCCGGCAACACTCAGGGCCCGGGGAGCGAGAAACAGCGCAAAGAGTCCGCAACCGCAATAAGCGTCCAGGACCCTTTCCCCGCCTGTCAGGGCGGCAAATTCCTGCACCTGCTCAATGAGGGTGTCCACGAGGGAAGCGTTGACCTGGAAAAACCCCTCCCGGGGAAAAACGAGGGACCGGCCCTGAACCACTCTGGTGATCAGGGATGATCCGTTGGCCGCACGGCAAGATTCGGGAGGTTTTTCGTCGGCCGCGGTGGCCCAGATAGTCTGTCTCTCGCTCGCCGGCGACCTGTCACCGCGCCGCAGGGCCTCCCGCCAGGCACGGAAGGAGCGGTTGATGCTTTCTTCGACAAGCGCACATCCCTCTATATCCAAGACCCTGTTTTCCGTGGCATGCCGGAAGCCGATATTCCAAACACCCCCTTCTGTTGTCTGGACATGATAATCCGCCTTGAGGCGATAATTGAACATCCGGGGTGACGGGATAACGTCCCGGACAGGGGGCGAGGAAAGTTTACCCAGGCGTGCAAAGATGTCGATGACTTGCCTCTTCTTGCTCGCCAGCTGATAACCATAAGCGACATGCTGGAGCTGGCAGCCACCACATTGGCCGAAATAGGGGCAACGGGATTCGGTCCTGTATTCCGAAGGCACAAGGAGCTTGCGGACTTGCCCCAGGGCAAATTTTTTTCTCAATTCCCTGATCTCTATGGCCACCTCGTCGCCCGTCACCGTATAGGGTACAAAAACCACCCGGCCCTCTACCCGTCCGACCCCTGCTCCGCCAAAGGCAATGGAATCAATCGTGGTTCTCACCACATCCCCGATCTGCAAAGCGTTTGATTTTCCTTCCTGTCTTTCATTTCTCCGGGGGCATCCTTACCATTTAGTATTTCCCTTTACAAGTGAGATGAATGCTGTTAATTTTTATATCATTATTTATTGAATGGAAATCGACAATGTGCCTGTGTGAACAAAACCTGGAGAACGTAAGTCCTCCTTCTCCAGCAGACAAACAAAAAGAGCAGGAAAATATCCATCGTTTAACCTTGGACGGGAAAGACATCACCCTGATCGGCACCGCCCATATCTCCAAGGAAAGCTCCCGACTTGTGGAACGGGTGATCGCCGAGGAAAAACCCGATACCGTCTGCGTGGAACTCTGCCCGATGCGTTTCGAAGCCCTGACGCAAAAAGACAAGTGGCAGGATATGGACATTGCCCGGGTGGTTCGGGAAAAACGCACCTCCTTGCTGCTTTCCCAGTTGCTCCTGGCAGCGGTGCAAAAAAAATTAGCCCGTAAACTCAATATCCAGCCCGGAGAAGACATGCTGCGGGCCATTTCCCAGGCGGAAAAGGAGCAGGCGCAGATAGTGCTGGCCGATCGGGAAATCCGTATTTCTCTGCTGCGCACCTGGCGCAGCATGAGCTTCTTGAGCAAAGTGAAACTTTTTGCGGAAATCCTTCCCTCCCTCTTCATAACGGAGGATATTTCCGAAGCGGATATTGAAAAACTGAAAGAAAAGGACGCGCTGGAACTGGCCCTGGCACAATTCGCCGATAAGCTGCCATCGGTCAAAAGGATATTGATCGACGAGCGGGACCAGTACCTTGCCCAGGCCATCGGGAAGGCGCCGGGCCCCAAAATAGTCGCCGTGGTCGGGGCAGGTCACGTTTCCGGCATCATCCATAATCTCGGCAAGGACATCGATGTCGCTCCCCTTCTGGAGATACCTCCTGCCAGTCCCTGGGTGCGGATCATCGGTTGGGCCTTTCCGCTCGCCATCGTGGCGCTCTTTGTAGCCGGATTCCTCTATTCGGGAGCCCAGGCCGGCATGAACATGATCCTCGGGTGGTCGGCTGTCACCGCCTCCTTCTCCGGTTTCGGCGCCCTCATCCTGCTGGCTCATCCTTTCACGATCCTGGCTTCGGCCTTCGCAGCGCCGCTCACCACCCTGCACCCGCTGATCGCCGCCGGCTGGGTGGCCGGACTTACGGAAGTCGCTGTAAGAAAGCCCAAAGTCGGAGACTTTCTTGACCTTGCCGATGACATAACCAGCCTCCGCGGCTTTTTTCGGAACAAGATCACCCGGATCTTACTGCTGGTCACGGTCGTCAATTTGACGACCTCAATCGGCACCTTCGTGGCCATCCCAGTAATCATGAGGTTCTTTTAAAGGACGGATCATATTGATGTATTCCAATGAGCGCAACTCCCTGCTTTGCCCCAATTGCCGTAAACTGATCAGCGCCGATGAACCATCCTGCCCCTATTGCGGTTTAGCCAGGCCGGGCAGCCGCAAGATCTTGGGGAAATTGTCCCATCTCTCGGGGGATATCACCAAGATCATCATTTACATAAACGCCGGATTTTACATACTCTCCGTCCTGATTGGCTTCTCCCGCCTGAACCTGTCCGCCAATCCCTTTACCTTTTTGGCCCCTTCCCAAGAGGGGCTGTTCGTTCTGGGAGCCACGGGAACGATCCCCATTGCCGGGTTCGGCCGCTGGTGGACCCTGGTGTCGGCATCTTTCCTCCACGGCGGTTTAATGCATATTTTTTTCAATATGTTGGCCCTTACACAATTAGGGGCTTTCGTCCACCAGGAATTTGGCTTTTACCGTTTCGTGATCCTCTATACGTTAACGGGCATAGCCGGGTTCTTCTTGTCTTTCCTGGCCGGCGTTCCCTTCACGATCGGCGCCTCGGCCAGCATCTGCGGCTTGATCGGGGCCATTCTCTACTACGGTAAAACGCGCGGCGGATTCTATGGAGAGGCTATTTACCGTCAGGCTCTGGGCTGGGTTGTCGGATTGGTCATATTTGGGCTCCTCGTCCCCGGAATCAACAACTGGGCCCACGGCGGGGGGCTTGTTGCAGGTATCATCGTGACGTGGTTTTTGGGATACCAGGAACGGAGGCAGGAAATAACCCTCCATAAGATCCTGGCCCTGATCTGCATCGTCCTGACAGCCGCTGTTTTATGCTGGGCCATCATCCAGGCGGCCTACCTTTATCTGTTATCCTAGTCTTGAAGATTCAGGGAGAGTTGGTATAATGGGAATTAATTTAACGGGGAAACTTATTCTGGCCTCGGCTTCTCCCCGGCGCAGTGAACTTTTAAAATTCCTGGGGTTGGATTTTTCAGTCTTGCCGAGCGACGTCCCGGAGACACCCTTGGCGGGAGAAACCCAGGAAAAACATGTGTTGCGCTTGGCAACAGAGAAAGCCAACGCCCTGGCCTGCCAGCACGCTGAGGCCTGGGTGATCGGCGCCGATACCATTGTTTATCTCGATGGAGAGATCTTGGGAAAACCTTCTTCCCGGCCGGACGCCCGGCAGATGCTCGCCAAGCTCAGCGGACGGGTGCATCGGGTATATACGGGATTTGCCGTCGTCTGTCTGGCAAGAAATGTCTCCGCCTGCGAAGTGGTGGAATCGGCCGTTTCCTTTAAGGATATTTCCGCGGCGGAAAGGGACTGGTATGTCCATACAGATGAACCCTATGACAAGGCGGGCGGTTATGCACTCCAGGGAAGTGGGGCTTTTTTTGTCAGGGAAGTGCAGGGTTCCTATACGAATGTCATCGGACTGCCGCTTTGCGAAGTGATCAGCATGCTCCAGCGCCTGGGAGCGCTTGAATTTTCCGGGAGCAATAAATGATGCCGTCCATCAGGTCCAACATCTTCCAGATCATGGATAATATCAGGGAAAGCGCCCTCCTGTCCGGCCGGAATGCCGGCGCCGTCAAGCTGATGGCCGTGACCAAGACCGTGGCTCCGGAGCGCATCCGAGAGGCTATCGCCGCCGGCATCTCCCTCCTCGGAGGAAACTACGTCCAGGAAACGGCAGAAAAGAAGGCCGCCCTGGAGCGGGAAGGCTGCCACGCGGAGTGGCACATGATCGGGAGGCTGCAGACGAACAAGGCCCGGCAGGCGGTGCGACTCTTTTCGCTGATCCACTCCGTAGACAGACTGGAACTTGCCCAGGAGATCGCGAAAAGATCGCAGGCCCTGGGTGGGGTAGCCCGCGTCCTGATTGAAGTAAATACGGGTGCCGAACCAACGAAAAGCGGTGTCCCCCTGGCCCGGGCCATCGAACTCACCACGACCCTGGCCCGGCTGGAGCACATCTCCATCCAGGGACTCATGACCATTCCCCCCTGGTTTGACGATCCGGAGAAGGCCAGGCCTTATTTTATCGCTTTACGGAAACTGAAAGAGGAGATCGATTGCTTGAAAATCCCCGGAGTGACCATGCAGGAGCTGTCCATGGGCATGACGGACGACTACCCCATCGCCATTGCCGAAGGGGCGACAATCGTCCGCATCGGACGGGGGATCTTCGGAGAAAGGCAAAAACAAATTTCCCGATAAGAGGATGAAACAGGAAACCACAGAGCACACAGAGAGCTCCTCTGTGACATTCAGGATTTTCTCTGTGATCTCTGTGGTTAATTTATGACAAAACAAACTTCAACTTAAGGAGGAGAAAGTGAAAAAATACGTCTGTAATGTCTGTGGCTACGTGTATGACCCCGCCCTGGGCGACCCTGACGGCGGGATTGAGCCGGGAACCAAGTTTGAGGACCTGCCGGACAATTGGGTATGCCCGGTCTGCGGGGCCGACAAGACAAACTTTTCTCCCGAGTAACAGCTCAGTGCTTCACCTGCCGGGCTGCCACACTCTTCTCAGGCGCAGGGAGTTGCTCACCACGGATACGGAACTGAGCGCCATGGCCGCGGCGGCATATTCCGGATTGAGCAGAATCCCCCAGAAGGGATAGAGGAGCCCGGCCGCAATAGGGATCCCGATGATGTTGTAAATGAAGGCCCAGAACAGATTTTGCCGGATGACCTGCATCGTGGCAAAGGAAAGGCTGATTGCCGCCACGACGGATCTGAGGTCGTTGTTCATCAGGGTGATATCACTCGCTTCGATGGCCACATCGGTTCCGGCGCCCAGGGCGATCCCGATATCCGCTGCCGACAGGGCGGGTGCATCGTTGATGCCGTCGCCGACCATGGCCACGCTGTGCCCGGCCTTACGCAACCTTTTGATCTCGGCCGCTTTGTCCTGGGGCAAAACGTCCGCCAGGACCTGGTCGATCCCCAGTTCCGCGCCCATGGCCTGCGCCGTCCGGACGTTGTCCCCGGTAATCATGGCCACCTGCAGGCCTCTTTGCTTCAAGGCTGCAATCGCCTCTTTTGCCGAGGCCTTGGGCGTATCTGCCAGCCCGAGGAGTCCCATTAGTTTGCCATCCGCCGCGACATAGACCTGCGTTTTCCCCGCCCGTGACAGCTCCTCAGCCCCCTTGGGCACCCCCCGCAGGTCCAGGGCATTCTCCTCCAAGAACCGGAGATTCCCCAAGGTGATCGTCCGGCCGCCGACGATCCCCTTGACACCCAGCCCGGAAAAGGCGGCAAATTGTTCCACCGGTTCCGGCCGCAGGCCGGCTTTCTTCCCTTTAGCCACGATGGCTGCGGCCAAGGGATGTTCGGAAACCGCCTCCAGAGACAGGGCCATTTGCAGGACTTCCTCGGGGGTGCTGCCCGGCGCCGCCAGGACTTCCGTCACCTCTGGTTCCCCTTTGGTCAGGGTGCCTGTCTTGTCAAACACGATCATCGTGAGCTTGTAGGCCGCCTCCAGTGTCTCCCCGCCTTTGATCAGAATGCCCCTTTCCGCCCCCAGGCCGGTACCGACCATGACGGCCGTGGGCGTGGCGAGCCCCAGTGCACAGGGGCAGGCGATGACCAGGACGGAGACAAAATTCAACAGGGCGCGGCTGAAGATAGGCTCGGGGACTAAGAAATACCAGACCAGAAACGTCACGACAGCCACGAGAAAAACTACGGGGACAAAAACAGCGGCCACCCGGTCAGCCAGCCGCTGGATCGGCGCCTTGGAACCCTGGGCCTCCTCGACCAGGCGGATAATCTGGGCCAGAACCGTCTCCGACCCCACCCGGAGCGCGCGAAAGGTAAAGCTGCCGCTCTTGTTGATCGTCGCCGCAAAGACCTGGCTGCCCTTTTCCTTGGCCACGGGCATGCTCTCCCCGGTCAGCATGGCTTCGTCAACGCTGGACTGACCGGAGATCACCTCCCCGTCCGTAGGTATCTTTTCTCCGGGACGGACGACGAGCACATCGCCTTTCACCACTTCTTCCAGGGGAATATCCGCTTCGTTCCCGTCGCGGATCACGCGGGCCGTGCGGGGCTTCAAGCCCATCAGTTTCTGAATCGCCAGCGATGTCCGGCCCTTGGCCTTGGCCTCGAGCAGGCGGCCCAGGAGGATCAAGGTGACAATGGCCGCCGCACCGTCGTAATAGACGTGGGGCATCATACCGGCCCTGGCAAAAAAAGCGGGGAAAAAGGTCGCCAGCGCGGAATAGAGATAGGCGGCCAGGACGCCCACCGCCACCAGGGTGTTCATATCCGCCGTTTTCTGTTTAGCCGCCTTGAAGGCGCCCACATGAAAACGCTTTCCGACCCAAAAAACCACGGGCGTCGTCAAGATGAAGAGGATATAGAGCACGAGGCGGCGCGGCGCGGCATCCAGGAAGGGGAACCAGTGTTGCATCGAACCCAGGAAGATCAGGACACTCAGGACGGCGCCGATGCCGAACTTGAGTTTGAGTTCTTTAAGTTCCCTTTCCCGCGCCGCCTTGATGGGGTCTTCGGACGTCTCATCGAGCAGGCCCAGAAATTCGTAACCCTGATCGGAGATGGTCTCCCGGAGTTTTTCCCGGCCAGCCCATTGCTGGGTATGAAGCACCGTGGCCCGGGCCGTGGCCAGATTGACGACGGCATCATTTACGCCGGGGAGAGATTTAATGGCCATTTCCACGCGGCGCACACAGGCCGCGCAGGTCATCCCCCCCACGGAAATGGTGGTTTTCCATAACTTCCCCTCTGGCTCAGACAACCTCGAAACCCGCCTTTCTGATGGCTTCCCTGATCGGCTCCATGTCTACGGCTTTTTCCTCCTGAAAGGTCGCCTCCCCCTTCTCCAGATCGACCTCCACATCCTTGATTCCTGCGATGCCGGACAGTGCTTTTTTCACGGCCATTACGCAGTGCTGGCAGGACATCCCCTTGATCTTAATAGTTTTCACGATTATCTCCCTTCGTTTTATCAGCAGTTGGCAGCATGTATACCATAATTTTGCCTTTAACGGAAACTTTGCTCCTCTATTCCCTGCCATTGACATCCCCCCGTACGACACTAATATTATATGTATACTAGAAAGGAGGTTTTCATCATGAAAAGAACATTGATTCTATTATTTGTCTTCCTGGGGGCAATGCTCATGCCGGACAGCGATTCAGTGCCCTTTCTAAGGTCCTACGCCTTTGCGCACTGTGATACCCTGGATGGCCCGGTAATCAAAACCGCCCAAGCCGCTCTGGAAAAAGGGGAGGTGACACCTATCCTCAAGTGGGTAAAAAAAGAGGATGAAGCAGAAATTAGGGCCCTCTTCCAGAAGACGCTCCTTGTCAGGAGCAAGGGTAAGGAAGCCCAGGAGTTTGCCGATATGTATTTTCTGGAAACACTCGTCCGGCTGCACCGGGCAGGAGAGGGGGTACCCTATACGGGCATAAAACCTGCCGAGGCGGTGGAACCGGCCGTAGCCGAGGCAGACAAGGCCTTGGAAAGCGGGTCTGTCGAGAAGCTTGTCAAGCTGGTTACCGAAGCGGCCGCCAAGGGGATACGGGAACGTTTCCATAAAGCGAAGGAGGCAAGAAAGCATGCCGACCACAGCATTGAGGCGGGGCGTGAGTTTGTCGAGGCCTATGTCCTGTTTACCCATTATGTGGAACGGTTGCACCTTGATGCCGGGCATCAGGCAGGGCATCCTCATGGAGCCGCGCCCAAGGAAGCGGTAACGGAAGAACATCATAAACATTAAGATGCCCGCTAGGGTATCCAGAGAAGGGAAGCTGACAATATGGACATGAAATATTTTCTGACACTCTTCCTGATTTGCCTGGTCATCCTCCAGGCGGCGCTTTCCTGGGCCGGGGCGGAAAGCTGTCCGCCCACGGCGCCCGATGGACTGGGGCCTTTCTACAAGGCCGGCGCCCCGGTACGGGCGAGTGTGGGAAAGGGATATACCGTCAGCGGTGTCGTCAGGTCGGCAAAAGACTGCTCCCCGGTCCAAGGGGCGCAGCTTGAATTATGGCTGGCCGGCCCCGACGGTAAGTATGACGACAGCTACCGGGCAACGATGCATGCTGACGCGCAAGGCGCTTTCCGCTTCGAGAGCCACTACCCTCCCCCCTATTCCGGCAGGCCTCCGCACATCCACATCCGCGTATCTGCCAGAGGCTTCAAGACACTGGTGACGCAACATTACCCGGAAAAGGGGAAAACCGCCGCCGCCTTCGACCTCGTCTTGATCCCCTCTGAATAAGGACAGGGAAATTTCACACTCCCATGATTCCAGTAAATAATTGACAGTGGGCGATATTTCTTATATCCTGTAGCATCTATCCATCATTACCGGTGGAAATATTTTTTTCGAGAGCATCAAGAATGGAAAGCGACACAATATTATTAAAAGGGAATGGGGATTTTTCCGCCGAGCAGTTCCTAGAGGTCATCCAGGGGGAAGAGGAGTCCCATCTCCTTCTTTCTTTAGGACTCACCACTGCCCCGGGCTGCAATATGCGTTGCGTTTATTGCTATAATGAAGGCGGGACCCGGGAAGCCGGCAAGCCCGTCGCGGGCCCCATGACCCTCAAGGACTACCTGAAAGCCCTTAAAGAAGCGGCGGCCCTGGGGGCGCAATCCGTCATCATGGTGGGTGTAGGGGAAACCATGCTGGATAAAAACTTCCGGCGCCTGGTGGAGTTTATCAGCGCCGAGGGCATGATCCCGCTGGTCTTTACGAATGGCACCTTGCTTACCAAAGATATGGCGGTCTTTCTTTATCGGCACCAGGCAAGCATCTACCTGGCCCTGGACAGCATCAGGGAGGATACCTTCAACATCATTACCCGTTCCCAGGGATTCTTTGACCGGGTCATGCAGGGCATCGACCACTGCCTGGAGGCGGGCTTCGGCAAGGTGACCACCCGCAATGGCTACAAGGTGACGGATTTTGCCGTCAACACCATGGTCATGAAATTGAATATCGACCAACTTGGTGAAATAGAGCGCTTCTGCCGGGAAAAGAAAATCCTCTTCACCTGCCGTTTCCCGGAAAAATTGGGCACCGCTCAAGAGCTGTGGGAAGCGCTCATCGCTTCTACCCCCGAGGAAGAGGCGCGGATGAGACAGCTGGCGGAAGCGCATTCCCTGGGCAATGAGGTCTTTCGCACCGATATGGGCTGCCTCTTCTGGGTGGTGGGACTGCTCTTGGGCGCCGACGGACAGGCACGGCTTTGCTATTCCCTGAATCAACGGATCGACTTGGGAAATATCAAAAGAGAAAGCATGAAGGATATCATCATGCGCAAACGCCAGCTCTATCCCCATCAGGAAGATTCTTTCTGCCCCATACATCTCGACATGGACATGGCCACCCCCGGCTAAAGACAAGGAGACCGCCCCTTAACGCCTATGGAGATTCTTGTCTATCAAAGCCCTTTGCCGCCCCACCGTATATCGCCCGGTTCCTTTGTCGATCGGAACCCTAACCTCTGCTATCTCCTCGTCTCGGGAAGAAAGGGCGTCATGGTGGATGCCTGCAGCGATCTGGCCGTCGTTCTGCGGGATGTGCAGGAACGGGACCTGCTCATCGAGACCCTGCTGATCACCCATTATCATGGCGACCATACCTTTGCCCTGGGCGACTGGCTCAAGGAATTGCCCAACCTGTCCATCGGCATCCACCAGGCATCGCTTCCGGCCCTGGTTTCCGCCGGAATCGACACGAAACAGGTCTTCCCGCTGACCGAAGGCGCGGTCGTCAAGGTGGGTGAAGAGACGCTCCGCGTCATGGCCGCCCCTGGCCATACCAGTGATTCACTCTGTTTCTGGGACGATAGGGGCCGTAATCTCTTCACCGGCGATGTGCTCTTCGGCGGCAACATCGGCTGCAGCGACTACCGTCGCGGCGGGAACCGCAACATCTTTTTCCAGACCATTGTCAAGTTGCTGAAGGCCCTGCCAACCTCTACCCAGCTCTACCCCGGACATCTTTCCGAACATTATCAGACCCTGCCCCCTTATCCCCTGGCCGGGGAGAAGACACAAAATCCCTATGTCGCCAATGCCTTGACCGGAAAGAGGGGGAATTTTGATCGGGCCTTGAAATACTTCTCCCTCGAATTTGAAACCGCAGAAGTGCTCATGCTCGATGCGTCCGCCCTGGAGGACGTCTGCCGGCTGGAGGCGGAAATCTGGATCCCCGAATTGCAGGCTCCCCGGACGGTCATCCAGGAAAGGTTACTCCACGGCCACAAGTTGCTGACGATCAAAGAAGAGGGGGAATTTATCGGGATGGTAGGCTGGTGTTACTCCCCCTTCGCCCGGGAGGACGGCCCGGACGGCTTCCCCCACAATTTTCGGGATTTTTCCAACTGTACCTCCTGCTGTTCCGAGACGGCGCAGTCGGCTTTCATCTATAATGTGGGAGTAAGACCCAATCTTCGCCGCCAGGGCATGGGTAGTCTGCTGCTGCAGGAAGCCTTCGAAAAAATACGCAAGGCTGGCATCTCCCAGGTGTTTCTGGACAGCCGCATGGCTTCCTACAACGGCAGCGCGCAGCATGCCCAGGAAAAAGTCCTCCGGCGTCAAGCCTTCCATGAGGCCGTCGACGGTTACTTCCGCACCGGCAGGCTCCCCGAGCCAGCGGTCCTGTCGTCCGATTCTACGGTGAGCTTTTACATGAAAAACGGCTTCTCCCCCTGGATCATCCGACGCGATTTCATCCCCGATGAACCCAGCGGCAATATGCGGGTGATCTGCTACCTAAACCTCGATCAGGACCCGCCCCTCTTCTCGGCACCTGGCTGAGGCCGCTGGGGTAACCATGCAATCTCGGTTAGAAAAACGGATATTACAGATTAAAGTCCTTGGTGTGGACTGACCAAACTGCGCCGCAAGCCTCCAGGGTGAGGTGAGAAAGATCACGGGCGTGTATTCCGCAGATTACAACATGGTGACCTCTGAATTGCAGGTCACAGGGATGAGAGATGAAATCAACCGGCAGGCCGTCGTCCGGGTGGTTGAAAAACTGGGTCACCAGGTGGAAGCCGATGATAAGACTAAGTCGGCGGTCCTCCGCATCGAAGGGATGGACTGCGAGGATGAGGTAGCGGTCCTGGAAAAGAAGATGAAGAGCCTGAAGGGGCTCGAATCCTTCCAGGTGGAACTGATCTCCGAGGTCCTCCGTGTCCGGTATGATCCCGGCCTGCTTTCGGTCCAGGAGATCATCAAGTCCGTTGCAGAAACAGGGATGAAGGCGAAACTGGAAAGAGAGAAGATTAAAGGGAAGGCCTGGTGGAGAGACCCGAGGATACTTTCCCTTTTCACCTGCGGCGTTTGCACGGCCCTAGCCTTCGCTCTGGAAAAAATCGGGATCGCTCTCACCAGTACCATTCTCTATGCCCTGGCCGTGGCGGTCGGCGGCTACTACCCGGCACGCCTGGGACTCGCCGCCCTCCGCACCCTTACCCTGAACATCCGGACCCTCATGGTCGCCGGCGCCCTTGGCGCCATTGCCCTGGATCTATGGGAGGAGGCGGCCATCCTGGTGTTCATCTATTCGCTGGGAGACGTTCTCGAAGCTTATGCGGTAGACCGCGCTCGCGGGGCGCTCCGGGCGCTCCTGGAACTGATGCCGAAAGAGGCGGTCGTCAGGCGAAATGGAGAAGAACTGACCCTGCCGGTGGAAGAAGTCCAACTGGGCGAGACCGTCATCATCAGGCCGGGCGAGAAGATCCCCTTGGATGGCCGGGTTCTGTCAGGTTCTTCGGCTGTCGATGAAGCCCCCATAACGGGAGAACCGATCCCCCTGGTCAAGGAGAAAGGAGCGGAAGTCTTTGCCGGAACATTGAACCAGCGAGGCGTTTTGGAGGTCGAAGTTACGAAACTCTCCCAAGACACGACCCTGGCCCGGGTCATCCATGCTGTCGAAGAGGCACAGGCCAAGAAGTCGAGCTTCCAGCGCTTCGGCGAGACTTTCGGCCGGATCTACACCCCGGCCATGTTTGTCCTGGCCCTGGTGGTGATGGCCATTCCCGTCCTGTTTTTCCGAGGGCTATGGTCCGAGTGGTTTTACCGTGGCCTGGTCGTCCTGGTCGTATCCTGCTCCTGCGGCATTGCCCTGTCCATCCCCGTGGCAGTGGTGGCCGCCATCGGCAATGCCGCCCGCAACGGTATCCTCTTCAAGGGCGGCGTGCACCTGGAAGGTGCTGCGACTATTGAAGCTATTGCCTTTGATAAGACAGGCACCCTTACCATTGGCCGGCCCCAGGTCACGGACATTCTTCCTGTGGGCAAATATGGCCGCCAGGAGATTCTCGGGCTGGCTGCTTCCCTTGAAGCCCGCTCCGAACATCCCCTGGGCGAAGCAATCGTCCGGAAGGCACGGGAAGAAGAAATCCCTTTCACTTCCGTGGAAGCATTTGAGGCCCTGATCGGTCTCGGGGTAAGGGGGCGGATCAAGGGAGAGGATTTTTTCCTCGGCGGCACGAGGCTCTTCATGGAGCGGCAGATACATGTCGAGGCCATCCAGTCCCGGATTTCCGTGCTCGAGGAACAGGGAAAAACCACCATGCTCCTCGGGAAGGGGACAGAGGTCCTGGCCATCATCGCGATTGCCGATCAACTGCGCAGTGAAGCAAAGGAAGCGATCAGGCAGTTGAAGGAAATGGGCATCAAGAAGGTAGTCATGCTTACCGGTGACAACGCGGGAACGGCGCAAGCCATTGCTCGAGAAGCAGGGGTAGATGCCTATTTTGCCCGTTTGCTGCCCGATGACAAGGTGGCAGAAGTTAAAAAGTTGAGATCGGAAATCGGTCGCATTGCCATGGTGGGCGATGGCATCAATGATGCGCCGGCCATGGCTGCTTCAGACATTGGCATCGCCATGGGAGCGGCCGGAACCGATATCGCCCTGGAAACCGCCGATATTGCCCTGATGGCTGATGACCTCGCGAAGCTCCCGGCGGTATTCAGCCTCAGCAGGCGGACTGTCAAGAACATCCGGCAAAATATCATTATCTCCCTGGCCGTCATCGCCTTCCTGGTACCGGCAGCACTGGCCGGATGGATAGGAATGGTTCCCGGTTTGCTCATCAACGAGGCCGGAGGTCTGGCCGTCATTATGAACGGCCTGCGCCTGCTGAAAAAGTGAGGAAAGGGTCCCAAACATTACCGAAAAACAGCATGGCACTGCGCACAGCTGTTATTCAAATTTTATTTCCGCTTTCCTCTCCCACCAGCGATAGAGGGTGGGCAGGACGATCAGCGTCAGCAACGTGGACGTAACCAATCCGCCGATGACCACGGTGGCCAGCGGCCGCTGTACCTCGGCCCCGGTGCCGCGGGAAAGTGCCATGGGGATAAAGCCGAGGGAGGCCACGAGGGCGGTCATGAGAACCGGCCGCAGGCGAATCCCGGCCCCGGTTATGATCGCTGCATCCAGCGCCATGCCTTCCTCCCGCAACTTGTTGAAATAAGAGACCATGACGATCCCGTTCAGCACCGCCACCCCGAAGAGGGCGATGAAGCCCACGGCCCCCGAGACCGACAGCGGCAAACCGCGCAGGAAGAGGGCGACGATCCCGCCGATCAGGGCAAAAGGGACGTTGAGGATGATCAGGAAGGCCTGGCGCACACTCCCGAAGGTGGAGAAGAGGAGGATGAAGATGAGCGCCAGGCAGACGGGGACGATGACCGCCAGGCGCGCCATGGCCCGCTCCTGGTTCTCGAACTGGCCGCCCCAGGTGATGTAGTAGCCGGGTGGCAGCTTCACTTTCCGTTCGATTGCCTGCTGGGCCGCGGCCACGAAACTTCCCATATCGCGGCCGGAAACGTTGCTCTCCACGACGATGAGCCGCGAACCGTTCTCCCGGCTGATCTGGGCCGGTCCCTCTTCCGTATAGACCCTGGCGAGCTGCCTCAGGGGGACCCGCGCCCCGCCAGGGGCGGAGATGAGGAGTTCTCCGAACTTCTCGGGGCTGTTCGACAGCTCTTCGGGAAAACGAAGCGCCACGGCAAAACGCTTCTGCCCCTCATAGAGATCCGAAACCGCCTTCCCCCCGGCGGCCAGTTCCAGGACCTCCTGGATTTCGGAGACATTGATGCCGTAACGGGCAATGGCGGCCCGGCTGATGTCCACCTGGAGGTAGGCGAGGCCGGATACCTTTTCGACCTGCACGTCGGCGGCCCCCTCGACCCCCTGGAGCGCTTCGGCGATCTCGCTCCCCTTGGCCTTCAGGGTATCCATATCCTCGCCGAAGAGCTTGACGGCCAGTTGGGACTTCACCCCGGAGATCAACTCATCCACCCGCAGGGCAATGGGTTGGCTGAAGGAAAAGGACATGCCGGGGATGTTCTCCAGCCGCTCCCGCATCCGGTCCACCAGTTCCTCTTTGGTTGTGGCCGTCTTCCAGGACGTGCGCGGCTTCAAGCTCACGAAGATATCGGAGATATTCACCCCCATGGGGTCGTTGGCGATTTCGGCCCGCCCGGCCCGGGCCACCACCTTTTCCACCTCGGGGAAGGAAAGGATGGCTTTTTCCACGGCAGCCGTCGTCCGGACCGTCTCAGTGATGGAGACCGAGGGCAGGCGAAAGGACTGGACCGTGATGCTTCCCTCGTCGAGGGTGGGCAGAAACTCGCTCCCCAGAAAGGGCAGCAGAAGCAGGGCGCCGGCCAGGGCGGCGCCGGTGATGAGGAGGACCCTTTTTGGGCGACCCAGGCTCTTTTGCAGGAAGGGCAGGTAGGCCTCGCGGATCAGCCGGAGGAGTTGCGGGTCCTTCTCCGCCACCTTTCCTTTTAGAAGAAAGGAGCAAAGGGTCGGCACCAGGGTCATGGTGAGGATGAGCGATCCCAGGAGGGCGAAGCCGACGGTGAAGGCCATGGGGGAGAACATCTTACCCTCCATGTCCGTCAGGGTAACGATGGGTAGGTAGACGATGATGATGATAAAGATCCCGAAGAGAATCGGTCGGGCCACCTCCTGGGCCGAACGGAAGATAACGTGGAGCGCGCTTTCTTCCTGCTTCCGTTCCGACAGATGGCGGACGGTGTTTTCCACCATGACCACGCTCCCGTCCACGATCATGCCGAAATCGATGGCCCCGAGGGTCATGAGGTTGGCGGAAAGCCCCAGCCAGCGCATCCCGAGGAAAGAGAAGAGCATGGAAAGGGGAATCATCAAGGCGACGATGACCGCCCCGCGCACGTTGCCGAGGAAGTAGAAGAGGACGGCCATGACCAGGAGACCTCCTTCGACAAGATTGGTGCTCACGGTGCGGATGGTCTTCCAGACCAGTTCGGTGCGGTCATAGTAGGGCACGATTTTTACCCCCTCCGGCAGGGCCTTCCCGATGGTCTTCACCTTCTCCGTTACCCCGGCGACCACCTCCTTGCTGGAGGCGCCCTTGAGCATCATGACGATGCCGGCCACCGCCTCCCCCTTGCCGTCGCGGGTGGTCGCCCCCTGGCGGGGTTCGCTGCCGATGGCCACCTCGGCCAGGTCGTGCAGATGGATGGGCGTGCCGCCGCGGGAGGCAACAACAATCTGGTTCAGGTCATCGATCCCCCTGGCCAGGCCCAGTCCCCGCACCATGTACTGCTCCTCCCGGTACTCGATATAGCCGGCGCCGACCGTGGCATTGTTCCTCTCCACCGCCTCCATCAGGTCATGGATGGTAAGGCCCAGGCTCTTCAGTTTTCCCGGATCGATAAGCACCTGGTATTGCTTCACCTGCCCGCCGAAGGAGTTGACGTCCGTCACCCCCGGCACGGTGCGGAGGATCGGCCTGACCACCCAGTCCTGCAGGGAACGGAGTTCCCGGATGTCGTGCCCCTCCCCTTCGAGGAGGTATTGATAGATTTCGCCGAGGCCGGTGGTGATCGGCCCCATCTGCGGCTCGATGCCCCGCGGCAGCCTCTCCTTCGCCTGCTGGAGTCGCTCGAAAACCTGCTGGCGAGCAAAATAGATGTCTACCCCGTCTTCGAAGACGATGGTGATGACCGACAGGCCGATCTTCGAGAGGGAACGGACCCCCTGGAGCCGGGGGAGGCCCCCCATGGTCGTCTCGATGGGGAAAGTGACCAGTTTTTCCACCTCCGTCGGGGCCATCCCGCCGGCCGGGGTGAGGATCTGCACCTGGACGTTCGTCACATCCGGGAAGGCGTCCACGGGAAGCTTCTTCATTGCCCAGAACCCCCCGCCGATCAGGATAACGGTCGCGATCAGGACCAGAAGCCGCTGGCGCAACGCAAACTGCAGGATTCTCTCGATCATCAGTGCTCCTCCCCCAGCTCGCCCTTCATCAATTCCGCTTTGAGGAGGAAGGTCCCCTTGACCGCGTAGCGCTGACCTTCCGCCAGGCCGCCCGTAACCTCTACCATCCCGCCGGAGGCAAGGTCGAGTTGGATGGCCCGGGGAAGGAATTCTTTGCCGTCCTCGGTAACAAAGAGGACCTTCTTCCCCTCCAGTTCCTGGACCGCCTCGGCGGGGACCGCCAGGACCGGCGGTCCGCTGGGGGGGAGGGCCAGCTCCACGGTGGCGAACATCTCCGGTTTCAATTTCCGGCCGGGATTCTGCACCTCCACCCGCGCCTTCACGGTGCGGGTCGTCTCGTCCACCAGGTCGGCGATGTAGGTGATCCGGCCCCGGAACTTGAGCTCGGGGTAGGCCCCCACCGTCACGACGGCCGACTGCCCGGGTCGCACCTTCGCCAGGTCCTTTTCGTTGATGTCCACCAGCACCCAGACCGTGGAAAGGTCGGCCACGGTATAGAGACTCTTGGAGGGATCAGCCAGTTCCCCGACGATCGCATGCTTTTCCGTAACCACCCCGGCGATGGGCGACCGGACCGGCAAGAGGGGCTTTTTATGGTTCACCCCTTCCAGATCGGCCGGGGCTAGGCCGTAGAGCAGAAGGCGTTCTTCATCGGTGTGCAGCTCCGTCAGGGTAGTCTGGTAGTCCGTCTCCGCCTGGTGAATATCCTTCCGGGCCGCAATTTTCTTTTCCACCAGGGTCTTGATGCGCTCCATATTTTTTTCCACGAGGACGAGCCGGGTCCTGGACTGATGGTACCGATTGAGGGCCTCTCCCAGCTCCACACTGTCGATCACCGCCATGACCTGGCCCGAGGCGACGTTGTCGCCGAGGGACGTCTCGACGGCCACGATCTTGCCGGGAATGCGGGGGGACACGTGGGCGATCCGGTCGGCATTGGCTTCCAGCTTGCCGGTGGCACTGATGACTCCACCCAGCCTTACCTTTTTGGCCACGGCGACCGTCACACCGTTTTTCCGTTGGACTTCCACCGGCATCGTCACGCTGTGCACCTCTTCATGCTTGCCGCTCTCTTTTTTTCCGCCTTTTTCCTCCCGGTGACCGGCCTCCTTCAGGCCCACCTGTCCGCCGCCGGTCCGCAGATGGGTAAAGCGATAGTAAAGTCCGCTTCCCAACATGAGGGCAAGGACAACACCAATGATTATTCCTTTCTTTTTCACTTTTTACCTCCAGGGCTCTCTGCGTGCAAATCCACGCCCACCGCAGTTTCCAGCTTCACCAGCACCGTCCGCCGGTCATGTAAGGCCGCGAGATAGCTGTCGTTTACCTCGAAAAACTTCTTTTGCTCCTCGATTACCGTGAGGATCCCTACCTCGCCGAGACGGTAGGCTTCCTGGACCAGTTGCAGGTTTTCCTCCAACTGCGGAATAATATCCTTTGCATAGATCGAGAGGGATTTCTCGGCGGTCTTCAGCCTGGCATAGGCCGCTTCCACCTCCCGTGCGATCGTTTTACGTGCGAAGAGATAACGATTTCCGGCGCTTCCCCTCCGCGCCTGCGCCTCGCGGATGCCTGCCTGGTTCCGGTCGAAGAGGGGGAGCGGTATCGAGACCTTCAGACCAATCAGGTTATCCTGGTCCTTCACATCGTTCTCGCCGACTTCAATGGCCGTGTACTCCCGCCGGAGCCCGAAACCAGCTGTCACATTAGGGGTCCGCTCCGCCTTAGCCAGGGCGATTTCGGCGTCGCTCTTTGCCTTTTCCGCCTCCAGCGCCTGAAGGTCGGGGCGTTTTGCCAGCGCCGCCTCTATCAGATCACTGAGGGAGTCCGCGCGGTGTCCTTCTTCCAGTGTGCCGCTGAAGCCTACCTCTTCCCCGGGGGAAAAGCCCATGAGGGCGAAGAGCCGGGCTTTGGCCGGATGGAGATCCCGTTCCGCCTCGACCTTGCGCCCTTCGCTCCTGGCGACCTCCACCCGGGCCAGATTCACCTCCAATTCCGGGATGTCTCCTGCCGCAAACCGCTCTTTGGCTACGCGGAGGAGTTGCGCGTTGAGGGCGAGGGAACGCCCTGCCAATCCCGTCCTTTTTTCCGCCAGCAGCAGGTCGGAGAAGATGGTCTTTACCTCGGCACTGAGCAGCCGGCTCGCGTTGTCTATCTGCCGCGCGAAACTTTCCCGTTCTTTTACGGCGACCTGCAGACGCTTCTCTCTCTTTCCGGCGGTCAGGAATTCCTGGGAGATACCGACGGACAGGGCGTTCTCGAACCTGCTGCCCATTAGTTCCCCCGTTGTCCCCTCCATCTCCAGGACAGGATTGGGGTAGAGGCCGGCCCTGATTCGGCCGGCCTCGCGAATTCCCAGCTCCTCCCGCAGGGCCTTTAATTCACCGTTATTTTGCAGGGCAAATTCCACAGCCTGCGAGAGATCGAAGATCTTTTCCGCCGCAAGAGTCACGGTCGCGGTCGCGTCGGTTAAATTACACAATAAAAAGAAAAGAGTGACGGCACCCTTTACAATAACTGGTCGTAACAAGATTGCCTCCTTGTCGGTAATGCTTTGTATTATCTGATCTTTATGGATGAAAACCGGAGCAGGGAGTCCGCGTCTTGGACGCACTACCCCTTGCGACAGGATAAAGCTCGCGCTTCAACCTGTTAGACAAGGACCTGAGGAGGGACGAATATGGGAAGATATACTTCGGGTAAAGCTCGAAACGGCTCGGAAGCCAGGAAAGGCGTTGTGTGCGAATAGTAACCGTCCTGGACAGGGTTCAGGGTGAGAGGCAAATGTCCGGGGCAATGGCATGGGGACCCGTCGTGGTCGGGTGTGGAATGTTCGTTCGGGGGACAGAAAGGGCACGGATTTTCGATTTCGCTCAGGCTGGCGGAGCTGCGTACGTTCGTTATGTCACCGAACAATTCCGTAGCGAAGGCGCAACGGCACAAGACGGTTATCGACATAATAAAGATGGTCATTATCACAAACAATGAGCTATGTTTACGAAGCGAAAGACTCATGCACCCTTTTCCATAATAATTATTCAATGCTGACAAATTTAACAGAAGCGCCCCATGGCGTCAAGATTTTCCTCAAATCCCTTCGGAAATTCCGTTATGGTGCAATGCCTTTCCCCGAGGTGCAAATTATTGCACCGATTTTCTTTCTTTTCGACCGATATCCTGGAAGCGCGGTTGCGGCTCCAGTACCAAATGGCCAGACAAATGGGCATCGAGGGATATGTAGCCAAAGGGTTTACTACGTCCAGCCCCGATTACGGCGCCGGTTTGGCAATCCTTTACGACTTTTAGACCGGTTGGGTAAAAAATCCTGTCTTTAATTCTTGACCTTGATAACATCTGATACATATTTTATAAATACTTATGGAAAACCTGATATGTTACTGCTTCGGTTACACAGCCTCCGACATTAAGCACGATGTTGTGGAGAACGGCAAATCTACCATCATGGATAGAATTCTGTCGGAAAAGAAAGCCGGTGGATGCCAATGTTCAACCAAGAACCCCAAGGGTCGCTGATGCCTTGCCGACGTCCGCCAGGTGGTGGACAACGTCATGAAACACAAGGTAATTTTACCAGTAATTTTTTAAAGACAAAGTTTTTTTTGGTCCTGATCGCTTTTGCAATGCTGTTCACGGCTGCTGGAGGAACGGCTCAGGGCGGGGAGGCCGAGACGCACCACCCCAGAGGATGGCGATTCACCATGCCCAAAGGGGAGCCGGCCCAGGGACGCGAGGCCTTCGACAAGTTTCGCTGTTACGCCTGTCATGAGGTGCGCGGAGAAAGTTTCCCGACTCCCGGCAAGGGTCAGGCCGTTGGACCGGAGCTGAGCCAGATGGGGCCGCTTCATCCCCTGGGATTCTTTACGGAGTCCATCATCAATCCGGATGCGGTTAGCGCGAAAAGGTATCGCCGGGCAGACGGCAAATCGCTGATGCCCGCCTTTAATGCCACCATGACCGTTCAGGAACTGATCGATCTCTCCGCCTATCTTGCCTCGCTTCGGCCTAAAGGGGTTCCTAAAACCATTACTGCTGACGGAAAGGTCGTCGCGGTAGTGCCCGAAACGCAGGAGATCGTGGTGGAGCATGGAGAAATCAAGGGTTTTATGGACGCGATGATCATGGGTTACAAGGTCCATCCGGTGTCGCTCCTGAAGACTGTCAAAGCGGGCGATAAGATTCGTTTCACGATGGATACGGACAAGCGGGCCATTGTAAAGATTGAGAAGCTCAAAAACTGATGCCCCGGGAAGGAAAAATCGTTGAAAAGCAACGCAAAGTGGTTCGCCCTTTTGGCATTGGTCCTGACAGGATGCGCCGCCTATGTGCCTGAACCGTTGACAACCAGTCACCCAGCCCATCCGGAAGCGACGGCCGCTCCCGTACACCCCTTGTCTAAGACGCTCGCCTATACGCCTGCCGATATCCCCGCACCCCGGCAGCTTGCCGCGGTGCCGCCTGGCGGACCGGAAGCGCCAGAGGCCAATATGGGTGCGCCACAGACCGTCATGGGCGAGGGTAAAGTCATCGCCACGGTTCCCAGTGCCGACCAGATTGTTGTGCAACATGGCGAGATCAAAGGCTTTATGGAAGCGATGACGATGGGGTATCGCGTCGATCCACCTGCGCTCCTGGAAGGTCTCAAATTCGGAGACCATATCCGTTTCACCATCGATGTCCAGAAAAAGACGATCGTCAAGATCGAAAAAATGAAGTGAAAAACCGGGGCCCTTTTTTTCGGCCTGGACAACAGCAAACACAACGGGAAAGAGATCATGGTGTTGCAAAAGCATGCCCGATGGTTAGCAACGCTGGCCGCCTTGTTGTTGAGCGGCTGCGCAACATTCAACCCCAATGCCGGCTTCTCCGATGTCAGCGCCGCCGTCGCGGAACGGACCGGGGTCGAGCTGTCCTGGAACAAGGGGACCAAACCGGACAGGGAGGCGATGGAAAAAGTCAGCGCCCTGCTTAAAGAAAAACTTTCCGCCGCAGGGGCCGTACAGATTGCCCTGCTGAACAACCGGGACCTCCAGGCAACTTATGCAGATTTAGGGGTCGCGCAGGCGGATTTGGTTCAGGCCGGACTGCTCCAGAATCCGATCTTTAACGGCGCCCTGCTCTTCCCCCTATCCGGGGGCGGGAGGCCTGACCTCGAACTTAGCGTCGTCATGAACTTTCTGGAAGTCTTCTACAGGCCGCTGAAAAAACGCATAGCGGCCGCCCGGTTTGAGGAGGCCAAGCTCGGCGTGACCGGGGCTGCGCTTGACCTGGCCTGGCAAGTCCAGGTTGCCTTTTATCGTCATCTGGCAAACGAGCAACTGCTGGAGATGCGGGAGACAATTGCCCAGGCCCTTGACGCTTCACTGGACATAACCAAACGTCTGCATGTCGCCGGAAATGTTGCGGACCTCCATTTGGCGCGGGAAAGGGCGCTGACGGAAAAAGCCCGGCTGGAACTGAGAGCGGCCGAAATTGCCTTGCGGCAGACTCGCGAGCAATTGAACAGTTTACTGGGCCTCTGGGGAAAGGATACGGAATGGCAAACAGAGGGACGTTTGCCCGACATTCCGCAGGTACCCAGACCGCCGGATTATATCGAACGTCTGGCCATAATCCGGAGTATCGATCTGGCCCGGGCCAGGCAACGGATCATGGCCGCAGGCGAACAACTCGGCGTCGCTGAAGCGACGGCCTTCGTTCCCGAGTCCCATCTGGGTGCGATCGGTGAACGGGAAGAGGTTTGGGCGCTGGGGCCGGCCCTGGAGCTGCCCCTCCCTCTGGCCGATCAGGGACAGGGGCGAACGGGCCTCGCCGCCGTGGAACTGAGGCGTTCTCAGCAGGAATATTTCGCCCTGGCCGTGCGCATCCGGGCTGCCGCGCGCGCCCTTCGGGACAGTTTGCTGGGTGTCGCCGATCGTGCTTTGTACTACCGCGACATCATGCTGCCGTTGCAGGAACGGATATTAAATGAGACGCAGCTCCATTACAACGCCATGCAGGTAGGCGTGCTCGACTTATTGCGCGCCAAAGAACAGCAGATCGAAACAGCCGTCGCTTATGTGGAAACGCTGCGTGATTACTGGTTGACCCGGAGCGATCTGGACCTGCTTCTGCATGGCCGGATGCCGGAGGGCGAAGGCGCGCTACCGGGCGCGACGGATGGGCAAACCAAAGGGGCACTCAGGGGAGGACACCCGGTTACGGGACATTAAATCTGGAGAAAAGGCACCATGGCGAAGAAGGTATCCCGAAGGCAGATGCTGGGTTTGGGCGCCGCCACCCTGGCAGGCGGGATGGCGCTCTTGGATGATCGGGGCGAGGCAAGGCAGGGGGGGCCGGCGCAATACCGGCCACCTCAAACACAGCCAACGTCTCAGGGAGGCCGTCCCTATTGGGAAAAGAGTTACAGTGGCGGCCCGAGCGACGTGCCGCCGTTGCCGCCGGCCTTGCCGGGTGAGGGTTACAAACCCGTCGTCATACCAAACGGCGGCGCCTTGCCTTTCAAGATAGTGGACGGCGTGAAAGTCTTTCACGTGATCGCCGAAGAAGTCGAGCATGCCTTTGACGCCGGGCTCCGCGCCCGGTGCTGGGGTTACAACGGACGGGTGACGAGTACCGTCATCGAGGCCGTCGAAGGGGAACGGATACGGGTCTACGCAACCAACAGGTTGCCCGTACCCACCTCGATCCACTGGCATGGGGTTTATCTTCCCAACGGGATGGACGGCGTGGCCGGGCTCACGCAGCCCTATATCAAGGCGGGAGAGACGGCGAAGTACGAATTTACTCTGCGCCAGCACGGGAGCTTCATGTTCCACTCCCATCACGACGAGATGACGCAGATGGGGATGGGGCTGATCGGCATGTTTATTGTCCACCCACGCGCCCCCTCTCCCGACTACCCTGTCGAGCGCGACTTTTCGCTCATGATCAGCGAATGGGCGATCGACGCCGGCACCGCCCGCCCGAATACGCTGGTGATGAACGACTTCAACGTCCTGACCATCAACGGCAAAGCCTTCCCCTCCACGGCGCCGCTGGTATGCAGGACCGGAGACAAGGTGCGGATCCGCCTGGGAAACCTGGGCGCGACGGATCATCACCCCATGCACATCCACGGCCATCACTTCCGGGTCACGGCGACGGACGGCGAGGATATCCCCCTTTCCGCCCAGTGGCCGGAAACAACTGTTTTAGTGGCCGTCGGTCAAACGCGCACCATCGAGTTCATTGCCGATGCGCCCGGCGATTGGGCCTTCCACTGCCACATGACGCACCACGTCATGAATCAGATGGGACATGAGTTTCCCAACATGGTCGGCATGAAGACGGAAGGCCTGGAGGAGAAGCTGCGGCCCCTGCTGCCGGCTTACATGAACATGGGTCAGACGGGAATGGACATGGGAAGAATGGCAGAGGTCATGCCTTATCCTAAGAATACAATCGCGATGAAGGGCCTGCCCGGGCCTTTCGGCGACTATATCTCGATGGGAGGGCTGTTCACTATTGTCAAGGTTCGTGATCTATTAGCAAGCTATGACCAGGATCCCGGCTGGTACGAGCATCCGGCGGGAACTGTGGCACTGAAGGCCGATGACGCCGACCTGGCGCGCGACGGGATCGCTGTCGGTGGATGAACGGCAGAGGCTTCACCAGGAGAATGTGTCTTTAAATCGCCGGCCCTTTTCTGATGAAATTCAGGAAGACTTTTCGCCAATTAAATAATAAATTATGCTCCCTTGATCGGCCAGCCGCACTGAAAAGCCACAGCTGCGGAATAAGTCCTCCAGCTCTTCCGGCCGATAAAAACGACCTGGCACAGTGATCATCTTCTCCAAAAATGCAAACATAGGGTTGAGGAAGCCAAAATTGAATTCCTCCACAATCACTTTGCCCCCTGTCTTTAACACCCTTTTGATTTCCCCACAGGCTTCATCTTGGCTGTTAAAATGATGAAAGGCATCGACGATGATGATTTTATCGAAATAGTCATCCGCAAAGGGAAGATTTTCGGCGTTGGCAAGGCGGCAGTTCAGGTTTCTTTGTTTCCGGCACTCCTGAATCATGCCGGCAGAAGGATCGACTACGAAAACCTCGGCCACCCGAGTGGAAAAAAGTTTCGCTATCCGGCCCATGCCGCCTCCCAAGTCCAGCAGTCTGTCCGTTTTTGAGAAATTGGCCAGCTTATCGAGCTTTTGATAAGTTTTTCGGGCGCCCGGAAATTTGCCATAAATCGGCGCGACGATATCGAATAAGTTTGTTATACTAGACACCCTTGCCCGCCAAATACCCTGGTTTGTCTATTTCGATCTTCATCGTTTTACCCATTGTAAACCCTGGAGTATAGTCCAAAGTCAAGCTTTTTTCTGGCTCGTTGAACATGGCGGTAGAAGCTCCGGGGGTCGAGGATTAATGAACCCATAAGGCGCCTTCGCTCCCTAAAAAAAGATTGAAAATAGCCTTGACTCCGTACTTAGGTTCAGAGCTTATATTATACGCGGAGGTTAAAAATGAGAAATCTAACCATAGGGCAGTTGGCGAGAATGGCGCAGGTGAATGTTGAAACGATCCGTTATTATGAACGTAGGGGGCTTATGCCGGAACCACCGCGGCGTGATTCGGGTTACCGGCAGTACGCGGACCCGGATGTCACCCGAATCAAGTTTATCAAGCGCGCACAAACGTTAGGCTTTACTCTAAAAGAGATTTCGGAGCTTCTTTCTTTGAGAGTGGACCCCAACACCACCTGCGGTGACGTCAAGAGGCGGGCTGAGGTGAAGATTGCCGACATGGAAGAAAAGATAAAGGACCTGCAGAGGATGAAGAAGGCCCTCACGAAGCTGGCATCCACATGCAGGGGCCATGGTCCCATGAGCGAGTGTCCGATATTGGAGATGCTGAACTCAGAAGGTTTATAGATGAACTTAATTGACTTCATAATCGGGAGAAATCAAGATGAAAAGAAGCAAATCATGCAGTGTTTACGGAATATCGGAAACGGAGTCCTGTCCTGTTGAAAGGCATTGCGCCAATCCGAGAGGCAAGAGAAGCCATAAGATTATTCTAAGGGTTTTAACAGCCCTGATTTTGGGGTTCCTCATTTTTCCCTATCGGGCGCCCTCTGTGTTTGCCGAAACCCTAAGGTCTGAAAACGTGCAGACACAGCAGGTGGTTTTAGAGGTGAGGAACATGACTTGTTTCTCCTGTGTTGTAGCAGTCAAAAAGAGCTTGAGCCGATTGAATGGAATTAAGGAGGCAAAAGTGACCCTTGAGCCTCCAGAAGCACTCATAATCTTTGACCCTGTCCAAGCCAAGGTTGAAGATTTAATTAAAGCAACGACCAATGCGGGATACCCTTCCTCGCTTAAGCAGAAAAAGGGAAATTAAGCGATGAGAATGGAAATTCAAAAAGGACTTGACTCCGTACTAAGGTGCAGAGCTCATAATTGGTAAAAAACGGAAGGAAAAATGGTACTCCAGGAATTCATTAACAGTTTTAGTTCGGCACTCATACAAACCTCGTTTCCAGCCTTTGGGATTGCATTTCTTGCAGGCATCGTTGCAAGCGCGGTCTGTCCTTGTACGTTGCCCGTAGGACTCGGGATGGCCGGAATGGCTGGGGCTTCAGAAAGCCAGCATCGCCGCAGCGGTTTTATGATAGCCCTATCCTTTTTTGCCGGGATTGTAACGATCCTGGTGACACTCGGCGCCTCGGTGAGCCGCATTGGGTCCATTTTAACCGAGTCGTTTGGCTTATATTGGACTCTTGCGATGGTTCTCTTCCCCCTGATAGCAGCCAGCTTTGCCTTCCGGGGGCCACGGCCGAAGGCAGATCGACTGACAGCACACAGGAAGCCAGGGTTAGCCGGCGCCTTCATCTATGGTCTTGTTTTCAGCCTGGGGACTTCAGCAGCTCCGTTGCTCCTTTTGCTGACGATCGCGGCTGCTCAGGGAAGACCTGCGGACGGGGCAATGCTTGGATTCGCTTTTGGCCTCGGGAGAGGATTGCCCTTCTTGGCAATTGGGCTCTTTACAAGTGCGGTGTTGCATTTGTGCCGTATAAGTTCGTGGTACCGTGCCATCGAGACCGCAAGCGGAGTAGCGTTACTCCTGGTAAGTGCTTACTACGTTAGGGTTCTTGCAGCCCTGCTTTGAATAAGAGCAAACTAAGGCACAAAAAATCACAGAAGTGGGAAAAATAATTCAGCTCAGAAGGGAGGTGATAAGATGAAAACGCGAAAGATCGAAGTCTTCAGTGCGGGATGTGCCGTGTGCGAGGAGACGATTGCCCTCGTTAATCGCATGGCTTGTCCGTCCTGCGAGGTCAGCATCTTGGATATGAAAAACACTGATGTTGCCGGCCGGGCCAAGAGCCTGGGCATCCGCTCGGTTCCCGCCGTAGTAATCGACGGCAAACTCGCCGGTTGTTGCGCCGGTCGCGGGCCCGATGAGGCCACGCTGAAAGCCGCGGGCCTGGGGCAGCCCCTCTGATTCAAAGATGAGGGATGTCCATGACTCAGGGAGCCAGATTACTCCGAGAGGAATAATCTGGCTCTTCTTTTTCCCGATGGCAAAAAGGTCGCTCCCTTTTTCCAGGACAGAAACCTGGATTAGTAACTTTTATCTAACATATTACTGCCGTTCAATTCCTATTGTTTTACCCTGATCAGGACGCTAAATTATTAACAAAAGAGATGAAGCATAAACAAAAAGGAGGTTATATGGACACGACGAGAAGGGAGTTTCTGAAGCTGAGCGGCCTGGGCGCCGTGCTGCTCGCCAGCCCCGCAGGGGCGATAATGCACACGCTGGAAGGCATGCCGGTAGTAGAAGGGCAGGCGATAAACCTCGATCCCATGGACCCGGCTGGTTTCATGACGCCGCTCTTGCGGCCGGGCCATCACGGCGGCGTGCTCGGTCTCTACCACCCGATAAGGCCATTCACCATTTCGGCTAAGCCGGGGGCCGCGACGATCCTGCCCGGAACCAAGACCGATCTCATCGTTTACGAGGTCAAGGCTGGCATGGGCAGTATCATCAATCCGGTCCTGTGGGTGAGAAAGGGTCAGCAGGTGGCCGCGACCCTGGAAAACGGGCTGACTGACCCCACAATCATCCACTGGCACGGGCTCATCGTGGACGGCAGGAACGACGGCGGACCCGGGCAGGCGATCCCGGCCGGGGGCAGTTACGACTACAGCTACCGGGTGCGCAACCGGGGAGGCACCTACTGGTACCACCCTCATCCCTTCGGATTCACCGCAGAACAGGCTTACCGGGGGCTCGCAAGCTTTTACATCGTGGACGACGAAGATGAACAGCGGCTCCGCCGTTCCCTCAACCTTTTGCTCGGCGAGACCGACATCCCCATCGTTATCCAGGACAAGCGCGTCGACGCGGACGGCCAGCTCATGTACGAACCGATGGAGGAGGAAAGGTTCATGGGCTACCTGGGGGACACGATCCTTGCCAACCTCACCCCCAAGCCCTATCTGGATGTGCACAGAAGGCTCTACCGGTTCCGGCTCCTCAACGGCTCGACCGCCCGGATCTACCGGCTGGCCTTCGTGAAGGCTGACGAAAGGAAGCCCTTCTCCATCATCGGCACCGACGGCGGCCTGCTCGCGAGTCCGGTTGCGGCAAGCGAGGTCTTCCTGGCTCCCGGGGAAAGGGTCGACGTATTGCTCGACCTGAGCCAAGAGCGAAGGGGTGACGAGGTATTCCTTAAAAGCCTCGCCTTCGACTCCATGGACAACGAGGGGGGCATGCCCGCCGAGGCGGCCCCCGCGGATCCGATGGCCGACCCGATGGGGACGATTCCTCCCAACGGGGCCGAGCTTTACATCATGAAGCTGCGCGTGGCCACGGCCCGTCATTACAATCGCCAGATTCCCCAGAGGCTTTCCACGGTCTCCCCCATCGATGTCTCCGGCGCGTCTGCCCGGGAGATCCTCCTCTCCCAAGCGGATATGAAGTGGTTCATCAGCGGCGTCAACTACAACGACAACCCCGCCTTCTTCCCCTTTGAGGTCGCGAAAAACACGGTGGAGATCTGGGAGATCACAAACGACATGCTGAGCATGCCCCATCCCATGCACATCCATGGCTACCAGTTCCAGGTGCTGGAGAGGATGATGAGCCCTCAGCAGGTAATGGACCTCGCAGACGACATGGGCTTGCTCCCTACGGACAAGGGTTGGAAGGATACCGTCCTCCTCTGGCCAGGGGAGACGGTCAAGATCGCCATCGACTTTACTCACCCCTTCCCCGGCGACCAGGACTACGTCTTCCATTGCCACAACCTGGAGCACGAGGAACAGGGCATGATGATCAATTACCGTGTCGTTTGATCCGAGGATGGCGCTGTCGACCCAGGCCTTTGTCTTGCTGGAGACGAGAAAGACGGATCAGGAGGCGTTGGTGGAACTTTGACGGATTGCGCCCCCAGCTAGGCCAATCTTCCGATGCGGCTGGTGGAGAGTTTGTCCATATCCTCCATCATTTTCATTGTTTTATGATAGGCCTCAAAAGACCGCTCAATACTTATCATCTCCACCATTTCCTGGATGGCGTTAACATTCGACAACTCCAGATGGCCGGCACTGACATAGGGTTTTTCCACCTTTTTCATGCTGGCATCGCCATTGTTCATAAAAAGGCCGTCGCCATGCTTGACGAGTTTTTGACGGTTGTCAAAGCTGACAATCTTTAGTTTCCCGGCTTCCATACCATCAACCCTGATCGTACCGCTGTTGTCAATATTCACGTTCCTGCCGTTGATCTTGATGGGTCCGGCTTCTCCCAGCACATAATCGCCCGACTGCGTAACCAGTTGCTTGTTCTTATTGACAGTAAAATTGCCCTTCCTGGTATAGGTGATCCCCGCCTGGGTTTCGATCACAAAGAAACCTTCTCCATTAATGGCGACATCCAGGGCATTATCTGTCTTTTGCAATATGCCCGGACTATAATCAACAAACATATAGGATGTTTTTTCTCCGGCTGCACTGTCATCAGGCGAGCTCTTATAGCTTTGGTACAAATGCTCCACCTTGAAGCCCGGAGTGCTGACATTGGCAAGATTGTTGGCTACCACATCAAGTTGTGAAAACTTGTCTGCACAGACATCTTTCATTGCACCGACACCGTTAACCATAAAACCATACTCTCCCTGAGTTTATTGTTATTCCCGTGATTGTAAATTAAGCAAATCACATGCCAACGGTTGGCATCAAAGAAGCGAGGCGACAATCAATGGCAAATCAACATTATTCTTAAATAATGCCGATTGCTACGAGTAGGACCATGCGGGACTGCCGAGAGGGCCGACAATGGAAACAGGAAAATATTGCCTCGGATGAGGCAGATTTAGCCAGACGGATCTTCTCATTATAAAATGCGCTCGCTATTTTCGCCACCCTCAGAGTTCCCTAAAGGTGATCGTATACCCTAAATTGAATCCGAATAAATCATCGAGGGCCTTTCCGTCCGCCTCCGCGTAAGGGTACATGAAATAGTTGAGTTTTCCGTCCTTCTGCGGCGGCTCAAGGATAAGGTCCCGGCCTGTTCCATAGGCTATTCTGCTTTCATCAACAGCTCCAAAATAGTATTCCCGGTATCTCTTTTCTTCACCCAGTGCCAACTTTTTCTCCAACATTATCTTTCTTACGTCCGCGGGGTCAACGGGCACCCAGCCATATCCGGGCAGATAGAACTCTGCCCAGCAATGCTGAGCCTTGGTCATGTCCCCTTCCTTGCCCGGGGGAATGCGAATCCCGAAAACCTCCCGTGCCGGAATCCCGACGCTCCTCGCCAGGGCAACATATACGGAATGGATATCCCCGCATTTACCGCCCAGACTCACCAGGAGGCTTTCCACTTCACCAAACCCGCAACCTTTTATTTGCGGGTCCCGGTACATGTTATCCACGATCCAATCATAAATAGCCCTTGCCTTGGCAAGGGTGGTCTTTTTGCCTTTCGTAATAATTTCCGCTTTTTCTTTAACTTTCCCCACGGTGGGGCTAAGGCTCGTTGCGGCAAGGTATTTCTCGAATTGCTTTTCATCAAAAGGTGCTTCACCCCGGGAAAAGTCTTTTCTCACGATTTCCTTCCTCGTTATAGAAAATGTATACGTGAGGCTCCTGTCCTTAGTCGGATTGTTCCATTCTGCATAAAGAAGCGAATTCCCGAATTCCTTCTCTTTGTAAATGCCCTGGGATGCATAATTGCCGTCAATGCTACCCCGATTTACTGTCTGGTTTTCGTCGGAAACGGGATACGGGCTCCAGAGTCTTGCATCCTTTGAATTTGCCGGTGCATTGAGATCGATGTGGAAGGTTACCTCTACCTGCCTTTCCTTGGCCTCGGATACGGCGAGGAAAAATGGAATGACTGCCAGCGCCAAAATGATCTGTCCAATTTTTTTCTTGTCCATATATTACCTCTGTCTTGATTTGGTATCTACCATACCAGCAGAAAATAGATAAATCCAATGCATAATTGGCATATTATAGTCAGATATATGCACAAAGGGAATGATTTTTACTGTTAACAACTTTCATTGATGCTTTCATTGGGAGAAAAAACCTCACTTTACCTTATGGGAAAGCCTTAAGTGCGAATTATATTCGCGCCTGGTAAAACCATGCCAGACGCAAAAGAACGTCTCTCTGTTTATTATCATTCGACATTGCGGTAAGTTAGCATCACACATGGGAGTATTGTTAAATTGGTACGTCAATTGCAGAACAAGAAACTGACAAGACAGAATACGCTTAAATCGGAGGCGAGGATGGCCAATGTATAATAGTTACAGACTCTGCGGAAAAAGACGAATGATCAGGGGCAAACGTGCGGGGAATGAAGAATATCTAACCGCTTCTTACTGGGGATAGGGGGAGGTCATGGCAACAAGAGAGATTATCTGTGTGAACTGCGGCAACGCAGGTGAGATCGAGTTGAACGGCCAGCGACGGAGCGACGGAGCGACGAGGTCATTCAGGCATTTGGGTTACAACCCCTTTTCCGGACACATACACTGCCAGTGTCCTGCCTGCGAGATAGTCCTTCTCGTTGAGCCCATGAGCGTCCTGGAGACCGGCGCCATTTCCACAATTGACTGCCGGGCGTCGCGCCCGCTGTCCGGCGATCGAAGGCCTTGGGACTCATGGTGAAATGGGATCAATACAAATAAGCGTTCAATACATATTGCTGCACCATCCGTTGCGTATTAAAGAAAGAGGCGTTGAAGGCGATGCTGTGCTGCATGACATCCAGCCATTTTTCCTTCTCATGGTAGTACAAAGGAAGAATGACATTTTCCAGCTTATCGTAAATCTCCTGGGTTTCTCTTTCGCTGCTTTCGGCTTCACCGGCTTTAGGGCCTATGGACCAACCCGTAACCCCTTCAATATGCCCTTCGATCCACCACCCATCGAGAACACTGAAGTTGGGGATGCCGTTGTGCACCGCCTTCATGCCGGACGTTCCTGAAGCCTCCATAGGTCTTTGGGGCGTATTGAGCCAGAGGTCAACACCAGAGATAAGCATCCTGGCCATTTCCATATCATAGTTGACCAGATAGGCAATCTTGGCATCATCTTTCATCTGCCGCGCAATGGCGAATATTTTCTTGATCAATTCTTTTCCTGACCAGTCTTGGGGATGCGCCTTCCCGGCAAAAATGAACTGGATCTTTCCCGTCTTTCCGGTAATACGTTTGAGCCTCTCGATATCGGAAAATATTAAATCCAATCTCTTATAAGGGGTAGCCCTCCTGGCAAAGCCAATGGTAAAGGTGTCGTAATCCATCCCGGCGTTCGTTTCCTTGTTCACGTAATCAATGAGCATTCTCTTCGATTCTGAATGGGCATCCCAAATCTCTTGTTTCGGAATGCCTAGGACGTATCTTAAAGAAAAAGAGTCGGCAACCCAGCCGGGGATGTATTTATCATACAATCGTTTAAAACTTTCCGCAGTCCAGGTATATGAACGGACCCCGTTGGTGATGGAATCGATGGAATATCCAGGGAACATCTCCCGGGAAACTTCGCCATGCCTTTTAGCCACGCCATTCACATAATGGCTAAGGTTCAAAGCAAGCCATGTCATATTCAGTCTATCGTTGCCCCCAAGCATTTTAATAACTCCCAAGGGCACATATTGGTCCAGAGCACTTTTGACTAAATCATAGGGAAACTGGTCATGGCCTGCCGAAACAGGCGTATGAGTCGTGAAGACGCAGCATGCCTTAACTCCTTCAAAATCCCAGACATCCTCCTCTTTGACCTTGCGTTCCCTCAATAGTTCGAGGACCAGAAAACTGGCATGGCCTTCGTTCATATGATATTTCTTGATCTCGGTATAGCCCAGCGCGCGGAGCATCCTGATGCCGCCGATCCCTAAAATAATTTCCTGGGCAAGTCTGTATTTTTCATCACCGCCATAAAGGCAGCGGGTCAACCCCTTATCAAAATCGCTGTTTTCTTCCAGATTCGTATCTAAAAAGATGACGGGCAGGGAGCATCCCGTTATGCCAATGATATCGTATTGCCAGGCCCTTACTCCCACCCTTCTGTCTTCGATTAAAACCTCGACTTTTTCGGACAGGCGCCTCAAATAATCCTGAGGCCTCCATTGGACCGGCAGTTCGTACTGACTGCCATGCTCATCCAATTTTTGGTAAAAATAACCTTTTTCATACATCAAGGTGACTGCAACGCCAGGCACTTTCAAATCAGCGCAGGAGCGGAGGGTATCACCGGCCAGGATACCGAGGCCGCCGCTGTAGGTCGGTATCCGTGAATCAATCGCAATTTCCATGGAAAAGTACCCGATGCTTCTCTCCTTTGCCGTACCAGGCGCATCACAAGGGGGCAGGCGGACAACATATCTTCCCGGGTCTTTCTCAAAGAGATTCTTACAGAACTCCGAACAAAAAAAGTAGGTCTGCCCCTCATGGTCGGATTTCAGACCTCCTTCTTTAACCGTCATACCGCAAACCGGGTCTTTGGCCATCATCCTTCCCTCCTGTTAGTGCCTGTTTGTTGCCCCGATTAGAATACGCGACGCCTTTCGGGAAAGTAAAAATCTATGATGCCATTTAAAATGTTTTCCAAAAGCTCACCCCCGGCATTACCGATCTCGGCATGGAGCGGCAACGCTATCCTGTTGAATTCCTCAAGCAAGTCCGGATCAAAATGGCTGCCTTTCCCCTCTTGCAGAATCCGCATGGCCGTCTCGAAGGAATCAGGGGCTTTATATGGCCGTTGGGAGGTAAGGGCGTCAAAGACATCGGCAATGGCAAAGATGCGGGCCTGCAGCGGGATATCGTAACCCTTAAGGCCCATGCCGTAACCGGTGCCGTCGAATTTTTCATGGTGGTAAAGGACGACGGGGACGGCGTCTTCTAACCATTCATAATGGCCTATGATATCGATGCCGTGGCTCACGTGCTTTTTCATGCAGGCGAATTCCGCTTCCGTCAATTTGCCTGGCTTGAGCAGGATATTGTCGCTGATAGCGATCTTGCCCACGTCATGAAGGAAGGCGCCCTTGATGAGGGCCTGGATATCCGTTCTTTTCAAGCCCAGCGCTTCGGCAAGACGAACGGCGTAGATCGTCACCCGGTAATTGTGCAGATTGGTGTCGCTGTCCCTTTTCGCAACGGTGCTCCCCAGCACCTTGAGCATCCCGATATTCGCATGGGACAGATCGGCGGTCAGCTTAATCAACCCCCTGTTCAGGGAAAGAACAAGCGGATATACCGCAAGCGCCGTGATAAAGACGATTATCACCACCTGCAGGAGAGAAAGGGCGATGCGCTCCCTGATCTCGGCCATGGTATCGGCGGCCGCCTTATAGACCCCGCTCAGATATCCTATAATTGCACCGGCCTCCGTTTTCAGGGGTATCAATGCCAGGACGTAGATCTGTCCGCCCCGACCGTAGAATTGTTCATAATGTACCGCGTCACCCGGGGAGGGGGTAAACTCATGCCATCCGATCCTTTCCTCCACGGCCCGATCTTCGGCACTGTGCACTTCGATGATCTTTTGTCTGTTTTTGTCGTAGAGCGACACCATGACGAAGTGCCCCATCTGAATGTGCCTCCGGCCCTCCTGAAGCATATTCTCGCGATTACCACCTCCGGGACTGGCGATGTAATTCTTCATGATCTCGACAAATCCCCCGGCTTCTTCTGTCACCAGCCTGCCAACGTAGAGATCGATTCTTTTGATCTCGATAAAATAAACTACACCCCCTATCAGGAGCGTCAGTATAAGCCAGGCCAGAAGCAATCTTACTAACAATTTTCTGTGGATATGCTCGCCTGACCATTTCATGGTATTTTTCCAAGTAACAAGGCTAGTTACACGTCGATGTGATACTTAGGGACAGCTGCGGTTTTGCGGTAACAGTAAAAGCCTGCCCGGCATGGTCATCGTCCCTGCAAGTTGTTCGGTGCCGGTGCATCCTAATTTTTCTTCTCCCCTTTCCGGAGTTAGTGTCCCGAATGTTTTTGTTTAAGATCTTTCGGCCACAGGGACTGGAAATAATCAATTATGAGATGAATTTCCTCATCGCTCAATACTTTTTCGTATATCGGCATAGGTGGATTTTTTTTACCGATTCCCTTTTTAATGAAATTGAAAAGCTCCTGTGTCGAATGATGCGACGCGTGACCACTGCCGTTTAGCGCCGGGGCAATGATTTTTCCCTCCGGGTTTTTCCAGCCGCCAGGATTTTCTGGGTCCTGTCCCACGGCGTTCTCACCATGACAGGCAGAGCAATGTTTGTCATATAACTCTTTTCCTTTCCCAATTTGACTTTTCTGATTACCCATCATTTCGTGCCCATGACCCATGTTCCCCTGCATCCCGCCCATCTCGGCACAGCCGTAAGATACAAACAACGATAGGATCAAACCTGCAACAAGTAGTTTTTTCATGTATATTTCCTCCTCCTTAGCTGTTTTGTTATTCTATCTTCACCACCCGCAGCCGCAGGGCGTTGAGGACCACGGAGACGGAGCTGAAGCTCATGGCCGCTGCCGCGATGATGGGACTGAGCAGGATGCCGGAAAAGGGATAGAGGACGCCCGCCGCCACGGGCACGCCCAAAGCATTATAGGCAAAGGCCCAAAAGAGGTTCTGCTTGATGTTGCGCATGGTAGCGCTGGAAAGCTTCCTTGCCCGTACGATGCCTGAGAGATCCCCTTTCATCAGGGTAATGCCGGCGCTTTCCATGGCCACATCCGTACCTGTGCCCATGGCGATGCCCACGTGGGCCTGAGCCAGGGCGGGCGCATCGTTGATGCCGTCGCCGGCCATGGCGACCATCAGGCCCTTATCCTGGAAGACCCTGACAAGCGAGGCCTTTTCGTCGGGCAATACCTCGGCGATCACTTCATCGATGTTGAGCTTTTGGGCCACGGCCCGGGCCGTGGCCTTATTGTCGCCGGTAACCATGACGATCCGGATTTTTTCATTGTGCAATTGACGAATGGCTTCAGGGGCGCTTTCTTTGATGGGATCGGATAGGGCAAGCAGGCCGGCGGGCCGGCCGGCCACAGCTACGAACATGACCGTCTGCCCTTCGGCCCGCATTGTCTCGGCCTGAGGAAAGAGCGCATCGGCATTGACCCCGAAATCACCAAACAGTTGGCTGTTCCCCAATAGCACCCGTCGTCCCTCCACCTCTCCGGAAACGCCCTTGCCAGTGTGGGAGCTAAATTCTTTTGCCTCCGTCAGTTTAATGTCTTTTTCCAGCGCTCCTTCCACGATCGCCGCGGCCAAAGGGTGTTCGCTGCCCCTTTCCAGGCTGGCAGCCAGCTTCAAGAGTGACCTTTCTTCAAGGTCAACGGCAATGATGCCCGTCAACTTCGGCTTGCCCAGGGTAAGCGTGCCCGTCTTGTCCACCACCAAGGTGTCGATCTTGCGCATCGTCTCAATGGCCTCGGCATTTTTAAACAGGACACCCATGGTTGCCCCCTTGCCTGTTGCCACCATGATGGACATGGGCGTGGCCAGGCCCAAAGCACAGGGGCAAGCAATTATCAAAACGGAAACAGCGGCGACCAGGGCGGAAGCCAGGCGCGGCTCAGGACCGAAAAGATACCAGGCAACGAAAGCGGCGATGGCCACGGCTATCACCGCCGGTACGAAATAGCCGGCCACCTGATCGGCCAACTTCTGGATCTGTGCCCGGCTCCGTTGGGCCTCGGCCACCATTTTCACAATTTGTGACAACAGGGTGTCGGCGCCTACCTTTTGGGCCTCCATAATCAGTGAGCCGGTACCATTGACCGTCGCGCCGATGAGTTTATCCCCCGCCCGTTTCTCAACCGCTATCGGTTCGCCGGAAATCATTGATTCATCGACGCTGCTCGCACCTTCCAGAACGACGCCGTCCACAGGCACCTTTTCTCCCGGCCTGATCCGCAGCCGGTCGCCTTTTTTTACCTGATCCAGGGGAATGTCGCTCTCGGCGCCGTCTGCCATGATCTTGCGGGCCCTCTTGGGGGACAGACCGAGCAAAGCCCTGATGGCCGCACCGGTCCGGCTGCGGGCCCGCAATTCCATTACCTGACCCAAGAGCACGAGGGTGACGATGACCGCGGCCGCCTCGAAATAAGTGCCAACCAATCCCTCGGCACGCCGCATGGTTGCCGGAAAGATAGCGGGGAAAAAGACCGCGAACAGACTGTATAGATAGGCGACGGTCACGCCCAGACCGATCAAGGTGAACATATTGAGGCTTTTATTGATCACTGACTGCACGGCCCGTACAAAGAAGGGCCAGCCCCCCCAAAGGACGACCGGGGTAGCGGCAATAAGTTCAAACCAGCCAAGCGTCTTGAGCGAAGCAATTTGCTCCGGAAGATGCCCGCCGGGAAGCATTTCCCGCATGGCGATGAATACCAGGGGAACGGTGAGGATGGCGCCGAAGATGAACCGCTTTTTCATGTCGCCGTATTCCCGGTTATCTTCTTCCTCCTCCGGGGGAACGCCGCGAGGTTCCAACGCCATGCCGCATTTCGGGCAGGCGCCGGGATGGTCCTGCACCACTTCCGGATGCATGGGGCAGGTATATTCGGAAATATTCAACTTACCCATTACCGGCTCATATGAAATACCGAACCTATTATTTAGCGGGAATACAATCAGCCATCCACAGGCACGCTTCCTCTTCGCAAACACTTTCCCTGCGGAAACAGGGCGTGTTACCTTCTTTATTCTGGATTTCCCGGATCAAATCCTGCTTAGAAAGGCCAACCTTATAGGGAATACCCCATTTCTTAGCAATGACAATAATTTCTTTCATTTTCATGTAAGCACCTCCTGCTTTGGCAAGGATTATGAAAATATGATTCTTTCATTAAATCTCCCCCAACCCCTCTTTTCTTACCACCCCCACCCCTCCTAAAATAGGAAGGGAGAGGGGAGTTTAATTGATTTCCCCTTTTGGCAAAGGAAGGTGATTTAACAATCGATTGCCGTTACCTGAAGGTCTGGTGGCATTGTAGACAGCCCTGATCGATCGTCTTGGAGAGACCTTCCGCACGCCCCTGGTCCTGCTCCTTGAGGGCTTTTCCCAGTTCGGTCAGGTTTTCCCTGTAGATACGGGACTGTTCCCGGAACTCTTCCATCCGGTCCGCGTTTTTGTGGATCTTGAATTTATCCAAGGCGCCAGCAGCCTTTTGCATCCGCACCAGGGACGCATCGGCGGCCGCGAAATCGCCGGCGGCCAGACTCTTTTTCAGGACTGCCCATTGTTTCTTTGTGACCGACATGGAATCGTGCTGCCGGCGCATCTCCGGGGACGGGGCATGCTTGTGTGCCGGCGCCGCCGCCAGGACCGGGCCGTTAACCCCCGAAATCAGAAATAAGATCAGAATAATACACGCGCTTGCTTTCATTTCTTTTTAAACTCCCTCCTCTTCCAAAGTAGATAAATGGCCGGATAGACCGTAAGTTCCAGGATCTCCGAGGTAATGACGCCGCCGATCATGGGCGCGGCGATCCGCTTCATGATGTCGGCACCCGTGCCATGGCTGTACATGATGGGGATAAGACCGGCAAGGATCACGCCCACGGTCATCAGCTTCGGCCTGATCCGCTTGACGGCGCCGTGCATGATGGCATCCTTCAGGTCTTCCACCGTCCGCAACCGCCCTCCCCGCTGCCACTCGTCGTGGGAAAGATCCAGATAGAGGAGCATCACGACCCCCGTCTCCGCATCCAGTCCCGCCAGGGCGATCATCCCCACCCAGACCGCAATGCTCAGGTTGTAGTTGAGGAAGTAGAGGTACCAGAAGGAACCGACCAGGGAGAATGGTACCGCCAGCAAGACGATGATTGTCTTGGTGAGAGAACCGGTATTGAAGAAAAGGATCACAAAGATAATCAAAAGGGTAAGGGGAATAACGACCTTCAACCTTTCAGCTGTCTTCACCAGATACTCGTACTCGCCGCTCCACTCCAGGCGGTAGCCCTCGGGGATCTTCAGGGAGGCAACCCGCTTCTTCGCCTCGTCCACATAACCGCCGATGTCGCGCCCCGAAAAGTCTACGTAGACATAGAGCGCCAAGAGTCCCTCTTCGCTCTTGATGGCTGTCGGCCCCCTCACGATCTTGATATCGGCCAGTTCGCCCAGCGGCACCTGGGCAATCCGGCCGCCGCCCGAGGGCTTACCAGCGCCCATTTCTCCGCCGGCGGTTGCAGCGCTTATCGCCACCGGCACCAGAACCCGCTTCAGTTTATCAATATCGCTGCGCAGTTCCCGGGCATATCGTACATTGACTGGATACCGTTCCCGGCCCTCCACGGTGACGGTCAGGTTCATGCCGCCCACGGCGCTCTCGATAACCGTCTGCACGTCATCGATGCCGAGGCCGTACCGGGCCGCCTCTTTCCGTTTGATCTCGAAATCCAGAAAGTAGCCTGTCGTGACCCGTTCCGCATAGGCGCTCCTGGTGCCGGGGATATCCTTTACCGCGTTCTCCAGTTCCTTGCCTATCCTCTCTAATTCATAGATATTGGGACCGAGCACCTTGATCCCTACGGGGGTTCGGATGCCCGTCGAGAGCATGTCGATCCGCGCCTTGATGGGCATGGTAAAGGAATTGGCCACTCCGGGTATGGAAAGTGCGTCATTCATCTCGTTTTTCAGGGCCTCCACGGTCATGCCCTTGCGCCACTGGGATTCCGGCTTGAGATTGACGACCGTCTCGAACATCTCGAGAGGCGCCGGATCCGTGGCCGTCTCCGCCCGGCCGGATTTTCCGTATACCTGGGCCACTTCGGGGATGCTCATCAGGATCCTGTCCTGGAGCTGGAGCAGTTTGGCGGTCTCAGCGATGGAAGCGGCCGGCACGGTCACGGGCATGTAAAAAAGCGTGCCCTCATAGAGCGGCGGCATGAATTCGGAACCCAGTTTCATGAATGGATAAATGGTAAACAACATGATCACTACCGCGGAGACCACGACCGTCTTGGGGTGTTTCAGGGAAAAGCCCACCCTGGGCTTGTAGAGCTTGCTCAAGACCACGATGATGGGATTGCTCTCCTCGGGCTTGATCTTCCCCCGGATAAAGAGGGTCATGAGCACCGGGGTGAGGGTCACGGCGAGAAATGATGCAAAAAGCATCGCAAAGGTTTTCGTATAGGCCAGGGGCTTGAAAAGCCGACCGGCCTGGCCCTGCAAGGTGAAAACGGGCAGGAAACCCACGCTGATCACGAGGAGGGCAAAGAAAAGCGACGGTCCCACCTCCTTGGCGGCTTCAATGATCACCTCCACCCGGCTGCCGGGCCGGCCCTGCGCCTCCCACTCCTCCAACTTTTTATGGGCGTTTTCCACCATGATGATGGAGGCGTCCACCATCGCACCGATGGCGATAGCGATGCCGCTTAAGCTCATGATGTTCGACGTGAGCCCCAGGTAATACATGCAGATGAAAGAGATGATAATCGCTATGGGCAAGGTCAGGATGACCACCAGGGCGCTGGGCAGGTGGAAGAGAAAGACGATGCAGACCACGCTGACGGCAATGGAAAGCTTGATGATCTCTTCTTTCAGCGTATCGATGGAGCGCAGGATCAGGTCGGAGCGGTCGTAGGTGGTCACGACCTCCACCCCCTTGGGAAGGCTGGGAGCGATGTCCTTCTTGATCTTCTCCTTGACCCTTTCGATAACATCCAGGACGTTTTCGCCGAATCGCACCACGACGATCCCCGAGGCGACCTCGCCTTTGCCGTCGAGTTCCGCGAGCCCCCGCCTGATCTCCGGGCCGAGTTTGATGGTCGCAATATCCTTCATAAGGACAGGGGTGCCCTGGCCGCTGCCGCCGACAGGAATATTTTCCAGATCCTTGAGGTTCTTGATATAGCCGCGTCCCCGCACCATATACTCGACGCCGGAAAACTCCAGGACCCGGCCCTCCACATCGCGGTTGCTCTTTTTTACGGCTTCCATCACCGTCATCAGGGGGATGTTGTAGGCCAGGAGCCGGTTGGGATCGATGGTGATCTGGTACTGTTTGACAAAGCCCCCGAGGCTTGCCACCTGAGAGACGCCCGGCACGCTCTCGAGAGCCAGCTTCAGATTATAATCCTGGAGGGTACGGAGCTGTGCCAGGTCGTGCTGCCCCGTCTTGTCGATCAGGGCGTAGGAAAAGCCCCAGCCGACGCTCGTGGCATCGGGACCGAGGACGGGATTGACATCCGTGGGGATCTTGGCCCGCACCGCCTGGAGATACTCCAGAACCCGGCTCCTGGCCCAGTAGATGTCCGTGCCTTCTTCGAAGATGACATAGATGAAAGAACTTCCCAGGTAGGAATAACCCCGGACAAACTGCACCTTCGGCGCCGCGAGCAAAGTGGAGGAGATGGGATAGGTGATCTGGTCTTCCACGAGGTCGGGGCTCTTGCCTGTCCATTCCGTAAAGATGATGACCTGGGTGTCGCTCAGGTCGGGAATGGCGTCCAGGGGGGTCCGGAGCAGTGCCCAGTAACCCCAGATGGCCAAGGACAGGACCAGCAGGAAGACGATGAACTTGTTGCGCGCACTGTATTCAATTATTTTAGCGATCATTTCCACCCCAAAAGAAGTTTTGAGTTTTGAGTGTTGAGTTTTGAGATGCGGTACTTCACCTAATAAATTCTTTTAGTACTTTCACTCAACATTCAAAACCCAACACAAAAGAAGTGTTGCGTTTTGAGTTTTGAGTTTTGCGTGAAAAATGTAGTTAAAAGATCTTATTATATTTCCACAACTCAACACTCAACACTGGTTTTACTTCCTTTTCATCGGCAAGGCCTGAACACCCTTGAGCTGGGATTCCGAGTCGATGAGGAAGTTGGCCGAGGCAGCTACCTTTTCGCCCACCTTGAGTCCCCTGATTATTTCAACCAGTTCCTCCGACCGCAATCCCGGCATTACCTCCCGGGGTTCAAAATTCCCCTCGCCTTTGTCCACGTAGACGATCTGCCGCACCCCCGTATCGATGATCGCGTCTGCGGGTATGGCGAGCCTGCTGCCCAGGTTGATTTTGATTTCCACGTTGGTAAACATCTGGGGCTTCAACTCGCCGCCTGGATTGGGAATGGTAAATCTCGCCTTGGCCGTTCTGGTGTCGCCGGCCAGGGCCGGATAAACATAATCCACCCGGGAAGAGAATTGCCTCCCCGGAAAATAGCTCAAACTGATATTGGCCATTTGACCGACTTTGATGAGGGGCAATTCATATTCATAGATGTCGGCCATCACCCAGACGCTCGACAGATCTACTACATCGAAGAGCTTTTCTCCCGGCATGACGCGCATCCCCTGGACGGCCATCTTCTGAATGACATAACCGCTGACCGGGCTGTAGATGGTCAACGTCCGGACCGGCGACCCCGAGGCTTCGATTTTGTTGATCTGTTCGTCGCTGATGTCCCAGAGCCGCAGGCGCTCCCTCGCCGCCCCAATAATGGCCTCGGCATCTTTGGTGAGCAGCATGGAAACCTTTTCATCTTTCACCTCTTTGCCCTGGCTTGCCCACCGCAGGGTATTCAAAAACTCCTTTTGCGTGGCGACCAGCTCAGGGCTGTAAATCTCGGCCAGAGGTTCGCCCTTCTTCACATAACGGCCGGTGTAATCCACATGGAGCTTTTCGATCCATCCCTCGATCTTGGTATTGGCCGTGGCGAGCTTCTTCTCATCATACTCGATGCGGCCCACCGTCCGGATCACCTTTTGCAGGGGTTTGACCGCGGCCTTGACGGTCTTGAGGCCGAGCATCTCATGCTTATCCATCGGTATCTCGATGGTGGGCGGTTCTTCCGGCGTTGCGCCGGCCGCGTTCGTCTTCTGCTCCGCCGGAGCAGGCGCCCCACCATGCTGATGGCCCGGCGCCTGCCCTGCCGATTTGGCCGCCTTGAAGAGCCCCGTTTTTTCCGCCATGGTTTTCCAGGAACCGCTGTACCACAGGTAAGAGAGAAGGCCTGCCAGCAGCAGGCAGACAGCCGCCACAACAATAATCGTTTTCTTCTTTTTCATTTCCCGATGCCCTCAAAGTCCATGATTCCCGCAACGCCTGCGATCCGCGCCGCCGCTTTTTCCCTCTGGGTAAACTGCCCCCAGTACAACAGTTCAAAATCGATCAACGCCTTCAGCCGGGAGATAACGGTTATTGCCTCCACCTTGCCGGTAGCATAACCGGTCAGGGCCAGTTCCACATCCTGGTAAGCCTTGGGGATCAACCCTTCCTTGTACAGCGCCATCAGGCGGTCGGCCGTCCTCACCATGGAGTAGCTATCCCTGATGTTGGAAGCCGCCATCAGTTTGGTCGCCTCGACCTCCTGCCGTGCCTCCCGTAGCGAGGCCTCGGCCTCCATTACCCCCTGGGTCTGCTTTTTCTTGTAATAAATAGGCAGATTGATCGTGGCCGTGAGGTTCCACATGTCCGGGAGTCGCGACCCCCGTCCGAAATAGGTGCCGCCCAGGGTGAAGTCCGGGAAAAATTCCTTCTTTGCCATCTGCACCTTCGCCTCAGCCGCGGCAACCATTTTCTCCCGGGACTTGATGAGGGGATTCTTCTCGTAGGACAGGGCGACCAGTTCCTCGGCCCGCTGTTCGAAGGGGGCATAGGTCAAGCCCTCCGGCCGGCCGCCGAGCGGCGCGCTGCCGTCCCGGCCTAACACGGCATTGAGCATGGCCTCCAGGGACTTGATCTTCTGCTGCTCCATCTCCTCCCGCTCCAGAAGCATGTATTTCTCCGTCTGGGCCATCAAGACCTCCTGCTGGGGCGCCATGCCGGCGGCATAGCGGGCCAGGGCCGCATCCTCCGTCCGGGAAAAAAGCGCCGTCTTGTCCCTGAGGAGATCGATATTGGTATAGGCGAGGAAAAGATCGTAGTAGAGTTCCTTGACCCGGACCATGGTGTTTAAGCGGGCCAGATCGATCAAGGCCTTCTGGCCTTCCGCATCTTTTGCAGCCATCTCTCCCTTCAGGGCCAGCTTGCCGGGATAGGGCAGCATCTGGGAATAGGAAAACATCCACCGGGAATCGGCCGGCACACCATCTTCGCCAGGCATGTCCCTGTTGAAGGTGTAAAGTTTGCTGGTCCCCTCGTTCTCATAGCCGATCATGAACATTGGATCGGCCAGACTCGTGGCCTGGGGAATCCGGTGCTCGGCGGCCTGCGTCTTTGCCTCCAGGACGTGGATCTCGGGATTGTTCCTGATCGCTTCCTCAAGCAAGTCCCGGAGCTTCAGCACGCCCTCCTCAGCGGAAACAGGCACGACCGTAAGCACCAGCAAGCAGCAGCCCCAAAAGCAGTTAAGGATAAACGAAACCGACCAATGGCCTTTTGCAGGCGACATTTTCTACCTCACATCGACGGTGAATTTAGTCTGGGCTGTCTTGCCCCCGCGATTTATCTTGATGGTCACGTTCCAGGGACCGGACATGGAAAAATTCAGTTTTGTCTGATACTCGTTGCCTTTTAACTCCGTGTTGGTCTTGTAATTCATGGCCGGCATCCCGGGCATGGCCGGCATGGAATATTCCACCGCCACCTTGGCGTCCTTCACGTCGCCGGCGGCGTCCTTCACCTCAACCGCAAAGTTGTTGTCACCCGTTACAGGCGGATTCTTGTCGATTCTTGCCACGACCGTGTAAGCCCCCGCCTTCTTCGTCACCTCGAAGTCCTTGGCCCAGGCTGCTCCGGCCGCCATCAGTACCACCATTACCACTAAAACAAATCTTTTCATCTTTCTTTCTCCTTAAATCTAGGTTATGGGTTACGGGTCATGGGTCATAGGTTGTAGGTGATGGTACTTTTGCTCATTACCCATCACCCATTACCTATCACCCGCCTTGTAATGCCTGTTCCAGGTCTTCCTTCAGGTCTTCCCGGTGCTCGATCCCTACGGAGAGGCGCACCAGGTTGTCCTTTATGCCCATCTTCTCCCGCTGCTCTGCTGTAAAGACGCTGTGGGTCATCTTGGCGGGGCAGCTTACGAGGGATTCGACGCCGCCGAGGCTCTCGGCCAGGGTGAAGAGCTTGAGATTGCCGATGAACCTCTCCACCGCAGCAAAACCGCCCGCCAGTTCGATGCTGACCATCCCCCCGAATCCCTCCATTTGTTTCCGGGCGATCGCATGATGCTCATGACCGGCCAGGCCGGGATAATAAACCCGCTCCACCTGGGGATGATTTTCCAGAAAATGGGCCAGATAAGAGGCGTTGGCCGCATGTTCCCGCATCCTGATGCCCAGGGTCTTCAAGCCCCGGAGCGTCAGCCAGCAATCCCAGGGAGCAGGCACGGCGCCGGCGTTGTACTGATAACTCTTCAGCTTCTGGTAAATTTCCTCCTCCGACGTGACCGCGGCGCCGCCGATGATGTCGCTGTGCCCGGCGATGTACTTGGTCGTGCTGTGCACCACCACCTGGGCGCCCTGGGCCAGAGGCCTCTGAAAATAGGGGGTGGCAAAGGTATTGTCCACCGCGAGCAGGCAATGGTTCCGGCGCGCCACCTCGGCCAGTCCAGCCAGATCGACGATCTTCAAAAGAGGGTTCGTCGGTGTTTCGACCCAGAACAGGCGGGTACGAACATTGATGGCCGCCTCATAGGCCGCAACATCATCGGCCCTCACATAGGTTATCTCCAGGCCCCAGGGTTTGAATATCCGCTCCAGGAGCCGGTAGGTTCCCCCGTAGATATTGTCACCCACGACGACATGGTCATCTTTTTTCAGCAGGCCATGGAAGACTGCCGTGGTTGCCGCCACCCCGGAGGCAAAGGCCAGTCCGTAACTCCCCCCTTCCAGGGAGGCAAGAACCGTCTCCAGTGCCTCCCGGGTCGGGTTACTGACTCGTGAATAGGCATGGCCCCGGGGCCTGCCGATGCCTTCCTGTTCAAAAGTAGAGGTCTGGTAAATCGGGGTAGTGACGGCCCCCGTCAAGGGATCCGGCTTCTGCCCCACATGGATGGCCCTGGTTTCAAACTTCATCTTTTTCCGCTTTTCTCCCCCCATCGACCTGACATGATCATGCCCCTGAATCTGCGTTTCTTAACGCAAAGCTTCTCCAGGGGCATGTTCCACATTAAATATTGCCCCACATCAAAAACTGATGCAAGGTTTTTTTAATCGCTCGTGTTCAGTGTTTCCCGTTGCAACTGATCACGGTCCGCGGGGTAACGCGATTCCGGCCACAACCTTTGCCGAGGTTCCTCCTTCTGCATCATGTGTCCGTGCCCATCGGGCTTAATTCCCTGGGTGCAGGAAGACGCGAAGCCTGCCACCAGGAGCGCGAATGCCACCACAACTATCGATCTTTTCACAATTTTTCTCCTTTATCTTCAATTCAAATTTAGATTTAGACTGTCCATTTCAAAAAACGCTTGCCAAGACCTCATTCGGCGTAGTATGTACCGTGCAAAGTGTTCTGATGATAGGGCGTATGGATATCGACGGCTTTCTCACTTACTCTCCTGACAAAGGTGGGTGCATTAAGCGGAGAATACCATACGCCTATTTTTTTTCCTGCTTCATCCAGGATGTCAAACCCGTAGAGACTCACGCTCGCCTGGGACGCCACGTTCTGCATGTTGGCGATATGGTTCTTAACGCCCGCCTGCGAGACGCATTTGTGCCAGAGGGTGGAATCCAGGGTATAGGCCTTCTTCACCCCGATAATCGCATTGGGCGCCACATCCGCGCTGTCGTGATAGTAAATGAGATCGGAATCGAGTTGGGCCTTGGCAAAGGCCTGAGCCACACCGCTGCTGGGGATGATGCTGCCGTAACCTACGGCCAGAGCCGGGATGCTTTCCAGGGCCACCACGGCGCTTATCAATACCACCGCTATAACGTATTTTGTCTTTTTCATAATCTTTATCCTTTCTTTCTAAAAAAACTTCCCTTATTTCCGTTGACTTTTTCCGCAGCGCCGTTCCTTTTTTCCGGCGCTAGCACGGTTACCCTCCGAAACGCCCTCTGTCATTTCATCACCTCCTTCTTGTTCTCGCCCACTTGGCATCTTGTTCCGACGCGCTTCTTTGTCTTCCTCGGCCCCTGGGGCAGGAGGGACATTGCCCTACTTGTGCTAATACCGTGGAACTCTTAATTTATGTAGGGTGCGTTAGCGGCTTCATCGCGTAACGCACCTTCTCCCCGATGCTCCGGTGCGTTACGGCAAAAAGCGCCCAACGCACCCTACAAGAAAAGCGAAATATATCATGTTCCACAGCGTTAACGCTCCGCCGGCATCATATGATTATGACCCGTGTTACCAGCCGGTTGAGTGCGCTGTGCATCCCACGTTCCCCCACAGGCTACCAGTATCCCCAAAGAGACAACCATTACCAATCCCAAGATCATTTTCCGCATAAATTCTCCTTTCTTATTAAATACGTTGAATTTTTTCTTCCTGTTTCAGATCCCCCGGTAGCGCATCCTTGCTCCCGGGACCGGACGGTTCTTCGCTTCTCACCTCCTCAGGACCACCCGTTGCAGGTCCATGCCCATGTTCTTTTTCCTGATCACCTTGCATTACCTGCTGCTGGGAAGCTTTTTTATCGTCATGTTTATGTCCAAATAATCCGCTGCCGCCATGCATCCCCAAAAACATTGCCCCCATCATCACTATCGCTATCACCCACATAAGTCCTCCTTTACATGCACCCCTCGATCCGCCCGTCTCTCAGTCTTATGAGACGGCGGGCAAATCCGGCGTTTTCCGGGTTATGGGTGACCATGATGATCGTCCGGCCTTCAGCATGCAAATCCATGAGCAGCTTCATGATCTCGCTGCCCGTTGCCGAATCGAGATTGCCTGTCGGCTCATCGGCCAGGATCACGGGTGGGTTGTTCACCAGGGCGCGCGCAATGGCCACCCGCTCCTGTTCGCCCCCGGAAAGCTGACTGGGAAGGCGGTGTCCTTTTTCCGCCAATCCGACCTTGCCCAGCACCTCCTGGGCCATCTTCTTCTGGAAACCGTTTCGTCCGCGCTTGATGGCGAGCGGCAGCATCACGTTCTCCAGGATGGTCAGGTAAGGGATGAGATGGAAGGACTGGAAGACGAAGCCGATGTAGGAACTGCGAAAATCGGCCCGCTTCTCCCCCCCCAGTTCATAGACGGAGACATCATCCACCCGCATCTCCCCCGCCGAAGGGTGACTCAGGGCACCGAAGACGTTCAGCAAGGTGCTCTTCCCCGAACCGGAAGGGCCCATGACGGCGACAAAGTCGCCCTGCGCAATTTCCAGATCGATGTGCTGCAGGGCAGCCACCTTCTCCGCACCGCTCTGGTAATATTTGCTTATATTTCTAAGTTCTATCAGACTCATTACTTATCACCCATTACCATTCACTCATCACTCAACACTTTTTACATCGCCCTTAGGGCCTCCGTCGGATCCATCTGTGCCGCCCGGAGGGCCGGGTAGGCGCTCGCGGCCAAGGCCAGGAAGACCGACAGGCCCGTGGCCAGCAAAACCATCAAATAGTCCCAGGGGATGCCTACCCCCGGAGTCTGGAGGAAAAAGGGAAGCGTGAGCCGGGAAAATCCCACCCCCGCCCCGTAGCCCAACAGGCCGGCGAGCAGTCCGATCAAGAAAGCCTCCAGCAGGATGACCTGCACAATGTGGCGTTTTCTGAATCCGATCGCCCGGAAGATGCCAATTTCCCTCGTCCTCTCATTGACCGACGCCATCATGGTGGTAAAGACGATCAGCGATCCGATGAATAATACGACCCCGGAGATGCCCAGGGAAAAGCGCCGGAAGTGTTTGACCGTCTCCATGCGTGCTTCCACAGCCTGCTTGACGGCCGTAACCTTTGCCCCGGGCAGGACCTCGCCCAACTGCTGCACCATCTCTTCGATGGGACAGGTGCTGCAGAAGGCCGCTACCTCCACCAGGGAAAGCTCACCCTTGCGCCCCGTCACCCTCTGCACTTCCTTCAAATCCCCAAAGAGCAGCAGATCATCCTGAGACCCTGTCTCTTCAAGGATGGCGCGCACAGAAAAAGTCTCTCCCTTGATGTCCAGGGACTGTCCTTCCGCCAGTTGCAAGTGACGGGCAATGGTGGCCCCGGCCAAGAGATCCTTCTTGCCCAGTTGGTCTTTCAACGCAAAGGCGCTCTGACCGGGAGCGGCCGGACCGTGCCTCATCATCCCCCCCGCGCCTGCTTCCATCTTCGGCATGGCGGAAGGCGGAGCGGCCACGCGCCACCATCTTTTCAGCCGCAGTTCTTCAGCAAAATCAACCCCGGCCAGGAACGCATCCTTGCCGTCCAGAGAAAGGGTGGCGATCAGTTTCGGTGAGACGATGCTCAGGTTTTCGCTGTTTTTGATCTTCCGGATCTTCTCCAGGTCCGCATCGTGCAGAGGTTTTACATCCAGTGAAACACCGGAGAGCTGCATCCCCCCGAACGTGAGGGCCAGGTCATGGGATTGAGGGACGATCAGGATATTGGCGCCCAGCTCATCCATCTTCTTCCCCATGTCCTCTTCCATAAGCCGGGTGAGGGTAACCAAAGTGACCGCCGTGGTCACGCCGATCAGGAGACCGATGATGAGAAAGGCCGCCTTCCCCTTCCGGCGCTTCAGGTTGTTCAGTGATATATCGCGTAAACGCATGTCTTGCTCCCCTTCTAACTCATTAAACCCTGGGTTTCCAGCTCAGGACATCCGTTTCCTTAATCAGGATTTTCTTGCCCTGGACCGTATGGCCAAGCACATCAGGCGGATACTTTAGACAGCCGCCGCTGATCCCCTCCAAGCTCTCCAACTCCCACTTGGTGAAACAGGAGTTGCAGACCATGATGTTTCCCTCGATATGAAACTTCGTTGATTTGCAGGGCTCGCACATGGCTACGGCCGTGACGAGCCTTCCCGAGGGCGTGATATAGGCCATCAGGGGAATCTGCTTCCCTTGGTTCCTGTAAACAAAAGAGACCAATTTTTTCTCCTTTACAGCCTCCAGCGGCACTTCCAGCACGGCGCCGCTGAGGGTTGCGTCCAGAGGCGTCATCGCCACGTTCTGATTCTTGTAGTTTACCTTGTCCAGCACCTGACTGCCCGTTAATTTCTTGACAACGGCCTCGCCGTCCCGGAAGATCAGCCAGGAAGCAAAAACCGCCACAACGCAAAAGATTGCCAGCGCCAGCCCGCCCACCTTCAGGCCTTTCCTTTTTTTGCCCGCCGGCTTCTCCCTTTTCTCCATTTTGCCCTTTTCCTTAATTTTTTCTTTCATCACTTCTTCTCCCTGTTTAGATTTCATATACGGCGCCGTCCTTGTAAGTATAAGACCTAACCGTCTTTCCCCCCTCTACAATGTCGACCTGGATATGGCACCCATAATCGGTGACCCGGGTCTTCAAACCATCCCTCCGGCCATTTTTCCCGCAATAGGCGGCCAGGGCCGCCTCGCCCGCCAGCTTCTCCGTAGCCCCGTCTACCGGAGCGGGCGCCCGGCCACCGCCGCAACCCCCGGAAGCTCCTCCCGTTAAGCCGCAGCACCCGCCCCCAGCGGCCGCAACATTGACCGTCTTTAGGGAAGCATCATAGATGTTAATCCTGGCAGACTTTTTTGTCCGCGCGAACCAAGCGGCAAAATTGGCCTCCGGCGCACTCCGGTCAGCCCGGCCCAGGAGCGTCTTGCCTAAGGCCTGATAAGTCAGGACATAGCGGAGATGGTTCTGCAAAGCGTCCTCATCGATGCCGTCCGCCGCCAGCTGCTTCTTGAAGTTCTCTCCGGCCCCACTGAGCTCCCTGCCGATGCGCCGCAATTCCCGGTCTACCATTTCCTCACTGATCGTGATTCCCAGGCGGCGCGCCTCCTGGGCAATGAGGCGCTCTTCCAGCATCCTGTCCAGGACTTCCTGCTTTACGGATGCCAGACGATTCGCACCCGCTTCGCCACCAAAGATATCCGGACCGTATTGCCGCTCTAACATGCGCTGCGTGATATTAAACCTCGTACGAAATTCCTGACGCGTGACCGTCTCGCCGTTAATCATGGCTGCCGGTTTACCCGTGAGCCCATCCCAGGAAAGGTCGATGTTGCAGCAATTGTTCATGGGCCACAGGATCAGACCGGCCAAAAGGAGAAGCAAGAAGGAAAAGCAAAGGGCAAAGAGCCATACTCTTTTCGGCTTCACGGCGCCCGACGCTAAAGCATCGGCGCACTGCGGGCAGTAAAGCCCCCCTTCTTCCGTCTCTTTTCCGCACCGTCGGCAACTGTTATGCACTGGCTATCCTCCTATCAGGCAACACGTTCTCATACCCCGCTCATTTTAAGCTTCTCAGCTTCTCTTAGTATGCAATAGGAATGCCATTGTGTCCATTGCTACATATTTAGTCGTAATAACATGATAATTCATTGTAGGGAAGTTTTGACTGGAAAATTTTAGGTAATGAAGTGAGATTTATTTTCGCAGTTAAACACCCTTCCTAAATATAAATGAGATTTTTTTTCGCAGTAAGGATGCACACCGCTAAACTCCGCTCTATTCATCATACTTTGCGACGGAATACCATCATACATTATAGGTGTTTCACCTCCCAGCAAGTGCATCCGGCCAGCACACCCAAGTCTCTTGTAGGGTGCGTTAGGCGTTTTTGCCGTAACGCACCGGTAAAAGGTGCGTTACGCGATGAAACCGCTAACGCACCCTACATTAATTTAAGAGTTACACGACCGTAGACCCAGTCAGCACTCAAGAATGAGCCCCGGAGGTTGACCTCCGGGGCTCCTGGAGAGTCGGGCTCTCCCTCGCAAAAAAAGCTTGCCAAAACCTTATTCGGCGTAGTATATCCCGTGCAAAGAGCTCTGATGATAGGGCGTATGGATATCGACGGTTTTCTCACTTACTTTCCTGACAAAGGTGGGTGCATTTAACGGAGAATACCAGACGCCTATCTTCTTTCCTGCTTCATCCAGGATGTCAAAGCCATAGAGACTCACGCTCACCTGGGACGCCACGTTCTTCATGTTGGCGATATGGTTCTTAACGCCCGCCTGGGAGACGCATTTGAGCCAGAGGGTGGAATCCAGGGTATAGCCCTTCTTCATCCCGATAATCGCATTGGGTGCCAAATCCGCACTGTCGTGATAGTAAACGAGGTCGGGATCGAGCTGGGCCTTGTCAAAGGCCTGCGTCACACCGCTGCTGGGGGTGATGCTGCCATAACCTACGGCCAGAGCCGGAATGCTTCCCAGGGTCACCAGGGCGCTTATCAATGCCGCCGCTATAACGTATTTTGTCTTTTTCATGATCTTTATCCTCTCTTTCTAAAAACTTCCTTTACTTTCCGTTGACTTTTTCCGCAGCGCCGTTCCTTGTTTCCGGCGCCATCCCAAATTTCTCATCTGACGTTCCATCACCTCCTTCTAATTTTTCTTCTGACCATTTAAGATTAATAATCTCAAGATAAGCAGTTAAAAAGCAATTAGCATGCCATTGCATATATATAGTTGTAATATCTTGATAATTTCCTTTAGTGATGTTTTATCTGGAAAATCGAAGCGCTAGCGTGAGATTTATTTTCGCAGTAAAACAGCCTTCCCAAATATAAATGAGACTTTTTTTCGCGGCATGGACGCAACACCGTTTAATCCCCCCACCCCTCTGCCAGGCCCACCAAAGAAAGGAGCCCCGGAGGGTGACCTCCGAGGCTCCTGGGATAGGCGGGCAGGGCAAGCACTCTTAACCCCGCCCGGTTAAAGGAAGACCTTCTTGTTAGAACGACAGATCCAAGACATGCATGAGCACATAGGTGTTGTCCACCTGGGCGTTGGGGTTGGTGCCCTTGAAGTAGTCGCCCGTCCACCAGTAGGCGGCCTGCACGGAATAGGTCAGCTGGCCGGTGATCTTGTAGTTCAGGACCACATCGAGTTCCTTGCTGATGTCGTCGGAGATGAAGCGGGCCGAGCCGTCCCTGTTGTTCGGCGTCTCCGCGGCCCGGTTGATGAGGAGCATGGAGTAGATATCCCATTTCGGCGTGAAGGCGTAACCGCCATAGAGGCTGTACTGGAAGGAGTTGTCGTTGTTAGCCCCCTGCAGATTGGAAAAACCGTTGCTGCTCCGGTCGCTTCTCGTCGCCGCCGGACCATCATTCAGGGCACCGATGAAGTTGCCGAAAAAGCGGTTGAAGGTCGTGTTTTGGGTCATGAGCGTGGGCTTCGGACCGGAAGAGCCGCTCTGGCTGGAGGCGCCGTCGAAGTTGGCTGCAAAGAAACCCTCCTGCTTGTCCGGGGTGGTGGGGTCATCACCCGAGGTATAGCTGACCTCTACCCCGAGGTAGGTGGGCCCCGTGGTGTACCTGGCGTTTAAATAGCCGCCCCAGCCCCGGGCATCCACGTCGATGACGCCGGCAGGGGCCCCGGCGAGATCGTCATACTTTTTCGCATCGCCGAAGATATAGAGCCCCGTGGCCTGCAGAGAAATGTTGCCGAACTTGCCGATATAGTAAGGCATCAGGTTATGGAGCCGTTTGCTGAAACCGGTTGTCGCCGAAGCCGCACCCGCCTTGGCCGAGTTGTCCAGCAGATACTGCCACTGGATTCCGGTTTCATAGTTCTTTCCCTTGTACTTGGCGGCCAGGGCGTAGATGTCGCCATCCCCGTCGTTGTTGTCCCGAGCGGCTGAGGCCCATCTTTGCGATTCCGCTTTCTTCTCCCAGGTGGCGCGGACCTCGAAGGGGCCAACGGGCTTGGTGTACCTGATGAGGTAGCGCACGCCTTCACTGGACGCAAAGAATTTTGTACCCCAAGTCAGGGGGGCCTGCGAGGAACCGGCCAGGAAATTGCCGATTGGCGTCTTGAACTCCATGTTGACGATCTCCCACTGGATATTTTCCGCATCCGTCCGGCTGTTGGGCGTATCATTTGCCGTAAAGGGTGTCCGGGGCGTGGCCCAGCTCGCTTCCAGGGCATCAAAGCGGGTGTTGATCCGCACGCCGTCAGCCAATGGGATGCGGCCAATGGCTCTCAGCCTTTGCTCAAAGAAAGAGGTGTGGCCCGCACCGGCAAGATTATCAGGGCGCAACGTCTGGTTGTCGTTATACCAGCCCCTGATCCGGAAGCTTCCGCCAAAATCCATACTCGCGCCAAAGGCGGGCATGCTCAAGGCCGTTGCTAGCCCCAGCGACAGTATTGCTATCCAAAATCTCTTCATTTTTTCCTCCTGTTATCAGTTAATTGCCTGTCCTGTCTTTGCCTGTCCTGCGGGCAGCTTGCATGCTAACGTCACCTCCCCCCTTTGAAAAAGTCCACCGCGACCCCTCAGGACATCTGCCTGCCACCGTGGCATACGCAGGGAGGTTTGTCTATCGGGAGAGCTTGCGACATTGGCAAAGAGGTGTGTGTCTCTTTGCGAATGGGGTATGGGACCTGAAAAGTAGGGTATGGATACTGGCGTAGGGAGCTTGTGTAAGGATTGTTCGCCGCCCTACAGGAAAATGACCCCGGCAGCGATTTCTTGTAGGGTGCATTAGGCGTTTTTTAGCGTAACGCACCGGGAAAAGGTGCGTTACGCGATGCAACCGCTAACACACCCTACATTAAGAGTTACAAAGAAGAGCCCCGGAGGGCGACCTCCGGGGCTCCTGGGATAGGCGGGCAGGGCGAACATTGTTAAATCCGCCGGTTAAAGAAAGACGTTTCTGTTAGAACTCCAGCAACAAGGCGTGCATGAGGACATAGGTATTGTCAACCTGGGCGGCGGCGTTGGTGCCTTTGAAGTAGTCGCCCGTCCAGAAGTAGGCGGCCTGCACGGAATAGGTCAGCTGGCCGGTGATCTTATAGTTCAAGACCACGTCGAGTTCCTTGCTGATGTCATCGGAGACGAAGCGGGCCGAACCATCCCGGTTTTCCGGCGTCTCTGCGGCCCGGTTGATGAGGAGCATGGAGAAGATATCCCATTTCGGCGTGAAGGCATAACCGCCAAAGATGCTGTACTGGAAGGAGTTGTCGTTGGCGTCGGCCTGCAGATTGGAAAATCCTGCTCTGCTCCGGTCGCTTCTCGTTGCCGCCGGACCATCATTCAGGGCACCGATAAAGTTGCCGAAAAACCGGTTGAAAGTCGTGTTTTGCGACATGAGCGTGGGTTTCGGAGCGGTAGAACCGCTCTGGCTGGTGGCGCCGTCGAAGTCGCGAGAGAAGAAACCTTCCTGCTTGTCGAGGGTGGTGGGATCATCGCCCGAGGTGTAGCTGACCTCTACCCCGAGATAGGCCGGCCCCATGGCGTACTTGGCGTTAAAAAAACCGCCCCAACCCCGGGCGTCCACATCGATATTGGCGCCGGCGGGGGCATCATACTTTTTCGCATCGCCGAAGATATAGAGCCCCTCGGCCTGCAAATCGAGCTTGCCGAACTTGCCGATGTAGTAGGGTTGCAAGGCATGGAGCCGTTTGCTGAAACCGGCAGTGGCCGTGGCCGGACCAACCTTTGCCGTGTTGTTCAGCAGATACTGCCACTGCATGCCCGCTTCGTAGTTCTTTCCCTTGTATTTTGCGGCGATGGCGTAGATGTCGCTGTCGCCATCCTGATTGTCCCGAGCGGCTGAAGCCCAGAGTTGCGATTCCGCTTTCTTCTCCCAGGTGGCGCGGACCTCGAAGGGACCAACGGGCTTGGTGTACCTGATGATGTAGCGCACGCCTTCGCTGGACTCCCAGTATTTCGTGCCGTAACTCAGGGGGGCTTGCGTGGATCCGGCCAGGAAATCGCCGAACTTCGTCTTGAAGGCCATATTGACGATCTCCCACTGGATGTTTTCCGCATCCGTGCGGCCGTTGGGGGTATCATTCGCCGTGAAGGCGGTCCGGGGCGTCGCCCAACCAGCTTCGAGGGCGTCAAACCGGGTGTTGATCTGCAGGCCGTCGGCCAGCCGGATGCGCCCGTTTGCCCTCAGCCTCTGCTCAAAGAAAGAAGTGTGGCCTGCGCCGGCGGCATTGTCCGGGCGCAGCGTCTGATTATCGTTATACCAGCCCCTGATCCGGAAGCTTCCGCCGAAATCCATACTCGCGCCAAATGCGGGCATGCTGAAGGCCGTTGCCAGCCCTAGCGACAACATCAACATCCAAAATCTCTTCATCTTTTTCCTCCTGTGATTATAATTAATTGTTTGTCATTACCGCGGAGTAACCTGCCTTATTGCCTCACCTCCCTTCCCTCTGAAAAAGTCAAACCTGAACCACCTCGGGCATTTGGCAGGCACTTTGGCAGATAGGAGGGCTCTTTGTCTATCGGGAGAGTTTGTGACATCGGATTAGGAAGGTGTGTCTCTTTGCAAAAGGTATGATGGACCGCAAATGTAGGGAGAGTATGTCTTCCGGTGTAGGGATTGTTTGCAAACCGCTTGATATAAATTGTGCCCAGGCAGCGGAATTTTCTATGCGAGTGGGGTTAATCCCCTTTGAATGGCATACTTCACGAGCTCGGGGATGTTCTTGACGCCCAATTTTTTCATCAGGCGGCTGCGGTAAGTCTCCACGGTCTTCGGCGAGAGAAAGATGATCCTGGCGATCTCCGCACTCGGCTTGCCTTCCACCACCAGCAGGAGGATCTCCCGCTCCCTGGTATTGAGGCGGGCAAAGGGATCATCTGCGCCGCTGTCCTCTGGGTGCTCCACATAATCGAGCAGGATGTCCGAGATCTTCTGGCTTATATACCGCCGGCCCGCCATGACGGCGCGCACTGCATCCAGCAATTCCACACCGGTGGAGCCTTTCAGCAGGTAACCGCGCGCCCCGGCTTTGAAGGCCTGCATTACGTATTCCGTCGTGCCATGCATCGAAAGGATGATGATGCGAGCCGCCGGCAAGAGTTTGCCGATCTGCCTGGCCGCCTCGAGGCCGTTCAATTCCGGCATGGCAATATCCATAAGGATGAGATCGGGCTTCAGCTCCTGTGCTTTCTGTACCGCTTCTCTTCCGTTTACCGCTTCGCCGACCACCTTGATGTCCCCTTTTTTTTCCAAAAGCAGACGTAATCCATCAAGGAACACGCAATGGTCATCGGCAAGCAGGACCCTAATACTCATCGCTTCACCTCCACAGCAATTTGCGTCCCCTGTCCCGGGCCGGAGCGCACAGAGAAGCGCCCTCCCGCCGCCACGGATCTCTCGGTCATGATCACCAATCCCCACCCCCTTCTCTCCGGTGTTTTGTCCGTGCCGGCGGCCTCGAAGCCGACGCCGTTATCTGCAATCATTAGCCCGACCTGGTTGTCTTCCTCCTGTAAAGATACAGTCACTTCCGTGGCCCGGGCATGCTTTTGCACATTGACGAGGGCCTCCTGAAAGATCCGAAAGAGGATGTTTTCCGTTTGTGACGGCAGTCGCGGAGAAAGTTCGGCAAGATGCAGCTTCATGGTAAGGCCTGTCCGCCGGGCAAACTCCTCGCCATACCAGCGCAGGGCCGCCGTCAGACCGAAGTCGTCCAGTGTGGAGGGGCGCAGGTCCGTCATGACCTGCCGGATGCTCTCGGTCGTGTCCGTCACCTTGGCCATCGCCTCCCGCAAGCGGTCATGCACGGCCTGCGGCAGAGCGGCAGGCAGGGCCTCCCCGATAATCTTCAGGTCGATGTCCAGGGCGCCGAGGTTTTGTCCCACGAGGTCGTGCAGCTGCGCAGCCAACCGTTTCCGCTCGCTTTCTTCGACTTCCGCAAGCCGCGCGGAAAGGTCGCGCAGCAGTTCTCCTTGACCCTGGAGCCTTAGCTCCGCCTGCTTGCGCTCGGCAATCTCTTCCAATAACTGATCGATCAGCATTTCCCGCTTGCGCAATATGAAATATGCGCCCGCTGTGGCGAGCATAGAGCTAATAATAATCGTTAAGGTATGGGATTCCCAAAGAGACAACGTGGGGAAAATGGAATGCTTCAGGATCTGGCACATGGACATGCCGACCACCATGACCGGCAGGGTGACCATGATCAAAGGCAGGATGAACGTCCGTTTCCCCATTTTTTCTCCCTGACGGCCTTAGGCTTTACCTGTCGTAGGACAGGCCCACGGCCCTTTTCTTCCCGCCCATCTCGAAGAGGACGAATATCCGGTAACTTCCCGGCTCCGCCAGGTCGAAATAGGCGTCATAGCTTCGCATCATCGTCTTGTAACTGGCCGGTTTGACTTGCTCCTTCTCGTCGGGACCGACTACTTTCAGGGTTACCTGCTGGTCGGTGAACTCGCGGCCCGTCTTTTCGTCCCGGATCAGCACCATGATGTCGTGGGTGGTACCCGGCTCGAGATCATCTTTCATCTTCATCTGCTGCAGCATCCCTTTATGCATCTTGTTTTCCATAACCATGAAGGTTATCTGGACCCCGTCGGCAAAGACGTCCGTGCTGTCCATCTTCATCGCCGGCTTTGGCGAGGCCCCGCTGTCGGCCTGCCCGTGTAAGTGTCCGTGTCCATGTTCAGCTAGGGTAAAAGAGGGAAGCATGATCAGACCAAGGACCGCAATGAACAGGAATGAGAAATTTTTCTTCATTAATAAAGTTACCTCCATTTAGAATACCATTCTTGATAGACGTCTTTCCACCATTTGCCTATCTGTATATTGCATTGCTCATGCCAATGAAGACAATGGCTTACTTTATAACCATAACCGATTGTAATATTGCGATAATATTTATTACAGGAACTTCCCTGCACTTCCCTTGACCTCCTCAAGTGCGAATTTATTCCGCACCAGAAGCCGGGCTGATCGGCAAAGTGCAACTTTTTTTCGCAGTAAGAATTATCATCACTCTCAGTTTTAACCCCAATAATTTCTACGAAGAGGACGAAATTCACCTTGACAAAATTTACCAGGGAATGCTAATTTGTTTTCTCTATCGGTTTAGTAGACTTCTATCGGAGATGAGGAAAAGAGTTTGGGCCGCCCGGCAGCGGTTTTCCTGATTGCCCAGGCCTTTAATATTGCCTGGACCCTGCTTATTGCCTATCTTATTTTCGGAGGGGTCCTGTTCCCTCCGCAAAAATTTTAAACTGGAACAAAAGCTACTACTATACTAAAAATTATGGGATGGAACTATGAAAGACAAACAACAGGAAGCAGACACTTTAAGGGTCTATGACGATATCACGGAGCTGATCGCCAGCCCGAAGAATCCCACGCCCCTGGTCAGGTTGAATAGAATTAACCCGAGAAGAGACTTCCAGATTTATCTCAAGTTGGAAAGATATAACCCTTGCGGCTCGGTGAAAGACAGAATTGCTCTGGAAATGTTAAAGGCCCTGGAGACGGGAGGCAGAACAGTTGTCGAACCTTCCTCGGGTAATACGGGCATTGCCTTGGCTTGTATCGCAAATGCCCTGGGCATTCCCATAGAGATAGCCGTTCCCGAGCGCATTCCCGAGGAAAAAAAGGTGCTGCTGAAGTTTCTCGGAGTTAAGATCACCGAAGCCGATGATGCCTTGTGTCCTTTGTTCCCTAATGAAGGAGCCCGGGGAGTGGTTAATGCATTAATAAGGAGCCCGGCCACTAAAGACAGGTATGTCAGCCCCAATCAGTACGAGAATGAACTGAATGTTCAGGCTCATTACCGAACAACGGGTCCGGAAATCTGGCAACAAACGCAGGGTAAACTGACCTGTTTCTTTGCCGGTTTCGGCACCTGCGGCACCATCACGGGCGTGGGCCGGTATCTCAAAGAGCAGAATCCGGCCATAAAAATTATCGGCGTGGAACCATCATCCCCTAATCACAAGCTGCCGGGTATGAAGAGGATCACCGGACTTGCTGAAGAATATATACCCAAGATTCTTGATTACTCGGTAATTGACGATACCGTAGAGGTCTCCGATGCAGCGGCCTATCAAACGGCTATGGAATTGGCCAGAAAGGATGGGATTCCCGTCGGTCCCACCACCGGGGCCATTCTGAGTGCGGCCTTACAATATGCCAAGCTAAATGACGGCTTAGCCGTGGTGATCTCGCCCGATGATGCTTTTAAATATGCCAGTGTTTATAAAGATTTTCTGACTTAGGAGAACAATACATGCTATCCAAAAAGACGAAATATGCCCTGAAAGCCGTGCTCTACTTGGCCCGCCGCTACGATGCAGGGCCGATCCTGATCGCCGACTTGTCCCGGAATGAGGGGATCCCGAAGAAATTCCTCGAACTCATCCTGCTTACCTTGAAAAACAACGGCATCCTCCAGAGCAGGAAGGGAAAAGGCGGTGGCTATTACCTCGGCAAGCCGCCCAGGGAAATCAGCATGGGAAAGGTGATCCGGATATTGGAAGGGCCGGTAGCCCTCGTCCCCTGCGTGAGTGAGACAGCCCATGCCCCGTGCCCGGAGTGTCTGGATGAGCGAACCTGCGGGATCCGGCTCGTCATGAAGGACATCAGGGAGGCGACGGCCAAGATCCTGGACGGCACCAGTCTGGCTGACATGCTGGGACGGGAGGAAAGGGAAAAACATCTGGCTGAAGACGTTCTCCATTACGCTATCTGATATTCTTTTAGATATTCGCCATCCCCTCTGATTTCGCCGGAAGTTCCGCCCTGACGGTTTTTTTCTATTGACTTAACTATTTTTCAAAACTAATAATGATGCCCTCACCGAGGTCATGAATCGGAAAAATAAACAGGGCGTAAGAGGTGTCATGGAAAAACGAACCTTTATCCTTCCCTTGGTAATCATCACCATGCCCACCATGTTCATCGGCATGTGGCTATTCCAAAAGCTGAAACTCATTATCGTTCCCACGATGACCATGGAACAATCGCACATCATTACCATCGTTTTCAGCTCCCTGCTGGCCACGGCCGGGGCCTATTTCTTCGTCCGGAAGCGGGAAGTTCTTCTCAGTCAATTGCTGGAAGAGATTGTGAACCGCAAGCAATTCGAGGAGGCACTGCAGGAGAGCGAGGAGCGGTACCGGCGCATCGTGGAGACGGCCTACGAAGGGATATGGAAATTAGACAGGGAAATGAAGGTCACTTATTTGAACAGGCGGATGGCGGAGATGTTCGGCTACGGGATCGAGGAAATGAAGGGGCGCCGCCTCTTTGATTTCCACGATGCCGAGCTTCAGGAACAGATGAAACAAAGGCTGGAACACTACCGTCAGGGAATCTCGGAGCAATTCGATATCCGTGCCCGCCGTAAAGACGGTGCCGAGTTGTGGACCATTGTCAATGCCACCCCGATCATGGATGGCGAAAATAATTTCGTGGGCCTGCTCGGCCTGTCTACGGATATCACCAAGCGCAAGCATGCGGAAATAATTCTCCAGCAACAAAGAGAACTGCTGCGCAATATGTCGGCACGGCTTGCGGAAGTCGAGGAGAACGAACGGACGCGGTTGGCGGCAGAACTGCATGATCTGGTGGGCCAGAATCTTACGGCCCTGGGCATCAATTTGAATATACTGCAGGAGCGGATACCGGCGACTGCCCTGCAACCCGTGTCATCCCACCTGCGCGACTCCATAGCGATGGTGAATGAGACGATAGAATGCATCCGCAATGTCATCACGGATCTGCGGCCATCCACCCTGGATGACTTCGGATTGACGGCCACGGTACACTGGTACGGGGAGCTGTTTGCCAAACGCACGGGCATCGTCATTACCATGCATATCCAGGAACTTTTTCCCCGCCTGCCGCCGCATATCGAAAGCACCCTGTTTCGCATTTTTCAGGAGGCGCTCATTAACGTACAAAAACATGCCCAGGCCACGGAGGTAACTGTGTCCATAGAGGAAAGGGATGACCATGTCCGGCTGCGCATCCATGATAACGGCATCGGCTTCGACACAGCCACACAGGAAAACGCTCCGGAAAGAAGGGGCTGGGGGTTGGTAATCATGAACGAGCGGGCCATGGCGGCGGAAGGCAGCTTCTCCATTAAATCACGGCCCGGACAGGGAACCAGGATCACCGTGGAGGTGAAACGATGAGTATCAGTATCCTGATTGCCGATGATCATCGGGTGGTGCTCGACGGCCTGCGCCTCCTCTTGGAAACCAAAGGAGACATCAAAGTGGTCGGTGAAGCGATAAACGGTCGCGAGGCGGTACGGAAGGCGAGGGAATTGAAACCCGACATTGTAATCATGGACATCGCCATGCCGGAATTGAACGGCATCGAAGCGGCAGGCCTGATCGGCAAGCTCTCCCCGGCGACGCGCGTCATCATCCTCTCGATGCACTCCACGACGGAACACATCACCCGGGCCTTTAAAGCCGGGGCCTACAGTTACCTGCTGAAAGAATCCACGGGCCTGGAATTAATCGACGCCGTGCGCACCGTCTATGCCGGCCATCGCTACATGAGCCAGAAGATCTCCGACATGTTGATCGGCGTCTATGCGGAGCATCCCCATGGCAATCCCGCGGAAACCCCTCTGGAATCCCTCAGTCCCCGGGAGCGGGAAATCCTCCAGCTTGTTGTGGAAGGCAAATCGAGTGCCGAGATCGCCAAGATCATCTTTCTCTCGCCAAAAACAGTTGAGACCTACCGCAGCCGCCTGATGCAAAAATTAGGCATCAAGAACCTCCCCGATCTTATCAAGTTCGCCATTCAAAAGGGTTTGACCTCGCTGGAATAAAAGGTCACGCTATTCCGAAATTTCGTTTTTTCCTCGGACTTGCAGGCAATGACTGCCTGCTGTCCGACCATCCCCACGCAATGTGTCATAACCTCCCAACCTAACATAGCAAACTTTCCCGACAGACAAACAGCCGGATATCTGGTGTAGAAGCGCTGCAAACTTTAACATTTCCGGAGGGAAAGGAGGTGGGGGATCAGCCGGGGGCAAACAGCGGCTTCTCCGCTAGGCAGGTAAACAATTATTGATAACAGGAGGAAAAAAATGAAGAGATTTGGGATAGGTTTACTATCGCTGGGGCTCGTCGCGGCCTTCAGCATGTCCGCCTTCGCGGCCAATATGGACTTCGGCGGGCACCTGCGGATCAGGGGTTGGTATAACGACAACCAGGCCCTGCTGGAAGATACCGCCGCCAACGCCGGTCACAGTTCGTTTTTTGAGCAGCGGTTGCGCTTGTCCGGGCGCATCCGCCTGGCAGACGGCGTATTGATTACAACCCGTTTTGACGCTCTGGAAAATTTCTGGGGATTTAACCGGACCCCCCTGGTGGGCGGTGTCCCTACTTCCACGACGGACTCTCAGAACCTCCAGTGGGAAATCGCCAACATGTCCTTCAAGACGAAGTTCGGCTCCTTCCTGGTCGGCTCCACCAACGCCCCCCTGGCCTACGGCACGAAGTACTGGGAGTCCGGTGAAGGCGTGAGATACATCATCCGCTACACCGTGCCCGTGGGGCCCCTCGAGGTCCGCGCCACCTGGGAGAAGAAAGCCGAATCCCAAGTTTGGGGATCGGCCGTCCGGGATGATCAGGACGGCGACAACGACATCTATGCGATCGCCGCCAAGTACAAGGGCAAGGCCTTCGAAACAGGCGTCCAGTTGCAGCATATGATTGACAACTCCGCCAGGGCCGGCGCTGCTTCGGCTACGACGGGCTTCAGCAAACGTCTTTCTGCCTTCCAGCCCTATTTGATCAGCAAGTTCGGCAATTTGGATCTGCAACTCGAAGGGCTCTATGTCTTTGGCGATGCGAAGAAGTATGACGCACCGGCCGGCGCGAACATCGATGTGGATGCCAGCGGCTACGGCGCCTTTTTTAATGCCAAGTACACCATGGGGCCGGCCTATCTGGCCTTCATGGCCAGCTATACCACGGGTGATGATCCCGCGACCGCCGACGAGCAGGAAGGCAGCTTCGCCGCTAATTTCGACGGCGCTTCCAGCCAGGGCGGTTCTTCCTCGCCCCGGCCCCTGCTCATCCTCCAGAACACGACCTTCAACAGCTTCTTCGGCAATCAGGTCGGCAATCTCCGTACGGGCGCCGGCTCTTACGTCGGCAGGCAAAACATCGGTCCGATGGCCGCCAACAACGACAACTGCATGCAGTTCAACATCTACGGCGACTATGCCTTTACGCCGAAGTGGGACCTCTTCTTCACCGTAACCTACACCAAGGCCGATGAGAAGCCCCAAGTCGCCGCCGCCGGCGGCAACCAGGCCGCAGGCGTGTTCATCGACGATGAGATCGGCACGGAAGTGGATGTGGTGTTGAACTACAAGATTACGGGCCAGCTGACCTACTCCGTGCAGGCCGCTTACTTCAAGGTGGGCGACTACTTCAAGGGCAATCCGGCAGTCGGCGCCAATGTAACGGTAGACGACAACTATGTCCTCATGCACGCCCTCTTGCTGGAATTCTAAAAAGAGGGGTTTAGTTTAATGCCGGGCAGGAGACGATGCACTCCCGCCCTCATCCCCAAGAGCCCCGGGAGGAAAACTCCGGGGCTCTTTTTCACAAAATCATATCCTCCCTACACTAAGTATCAAAACATCCCTACAGGGCCTGGCAAACATTCCCGACAGACAAACACCAAGATATCTGATGTAGAAGCGCTGCAAACTTTAACGTTTCCGGAGGGGAAGGAGGTGGGGGGAATCAGCCGGGAGCAAACAGCGGCTTCTCCGTTAGGCAGGTAAACAATCATTGATAACAGGAGGAAAAAAATGAAGAGATTTTGGATAGGTTTGCTATCGCTGGGGCTCGTCGCGGCCTTCAGCATGTCCGCCTTCGCAGCCAATATGGACTTCGGCGGGCACCTGCGGATCAGGGGCTGGTATAACGAAAACCAGGCCTTGCTGGAAGACAATGCCGCCAACGCCGGTTCCAGTTCGTTCTTTGAGCAGAGGTTGCGCTTGTCCGGGCGCATCCGGCTGGCAGACGGTGTCTTCATCACGACCCGCTTTGACGCCCTGGAAAATTTCTGGGGTTTTAACAGGACCCCCTTGGTGGGCGGTGTCCCTACTTCCACGACGGATTCGCAAAACATCCAGTGGGAAATCGCCAACATGACTTTCAAGACGCTCTACGGTACATTCCTGGTCGGTTCCACGAACGCCCCCCTGGGCTACGGCACGAAATACTGGGAGTCCGGTGAAGGCGTGAGGTACGTCATCCGCTACACCGTGCCCGTGGGTCCCATGGAGGTCCGCGCCACTTTGGAAAAGAAAACTGAATCCCAAGTCTGGGGATCGGCCGTCCGGGATAATCAGGACGGCGACAACGACATCTACGCCATTGCCGCCAAGTACAAGGGCAAGGCCTACGAGGCAGGCGCCCAGTTGCAGTATATGGTGGACCAATCCGCCAAGGCCGGCGCCGCTTCGGCCACGACCGGTTTCAGCAAAAAGCTCTTTGCCTTTCAGCCTTACTTCATCACCAAGTTCGGCAACCTGAACCTGGAAGCCGAAGGACTCTATGTTTTCGGCGATGCGAAGAAGTATGATGCCCCTGCCGGCGCAAATATCGATGTGGATGCCCGGGGCTTCGGCGCCTATGTGAATGCCAAGTACACCATGGGCCCGGCCTATCTGGCCTTCATGGCCAGCATTACCTCGGGCGATGATCCCTCGACCGCAGACGAGCAGGAAGGCAACTTCGCCGGCAACTTCGACGGCGCTTCCAGCCTGGGCGGTTCTTCCTCGCCCCGGCCCCTGCTCATCCTCCAGAACACAACCTTCAACAGCTTCTTCGGCAATCAGGTCGGCAATCTCCGCACCGGTTCCGGCGCTTACGTGGGCAGGCAAAACGTCGGTCCGCTGGCTGCCAACAACGACAACTGCATGCAGTTCAGCATCTATGGCGACTATGCCTTCACACCCAAGTGGGACCTCTTCTTCACTGTAACCTACACCAAGGCCGATGAGAAGCCCCAAGTCGCCGCCGCCGGCGGCAACCAGGCCGCGGGCGTGTTCATCGACGATGAGATCGGCACGGAAGTGGACTTGGTATTGAACTACAAAATCACGGGCCAGCTGACCTACTCCGTGCAGGCCGCTTACTTCAAGGTGGGCGACTACTTCAAGGGTAATCCGGCAGTCGGCGCCAATGTCACGGTAGACGACAACTATGTCCTCATGCACGCCCTCTTGCTGGAATTCTAAAAAGAGGGGTTTAGTTTAATGCGGGCGGGACAGATCATGATGCGCTCCCGCCCCTTAGCCGCAAGAGCCCCGGAGGTTTCTCTCCGGGGCTCTTCTCTTCTGCGAAAATAAGGTAAGGCCATCGTGTTTCCTCAAGCAATTGTTAATTGGGCATCCTGGCAGTGAGACTCGTTTTAGTGATTGTTCTTACTCTCCTGATTTCACTGCCTGTTCCTTATACTTCAGGAGCGCAAGCACCGCCCCTCCTTTCCCTTGCCAACCCGTCCCTAAAAAAACCCGTCACTGGGTACTCCTCTCCCGCGGAAGTTAGGGACCGCCGCCCGTCAGCCCCTATCAAACAACGGCCGTCTAAATGGCCGCAACACTATAGCCGGCTCGACGACCTCTACACCTGGATTACCGCTTACGAGCGCCTCTATCCTGATCTCATTGAAGTTTATGACATCGGCGACAGTTACTGCAAGCAAAAGGGAACTTGCCGGACTCCCGGGGGTGATTTGCTTCAGGGCCGCGATATCCTGGCCGTACGCATTACTAAGGAAACAGCAAAATACCCCAAAAAGGGACGGCTCTGGATCGATGGCGGCCTGCACGCCCGGGAGCTGCCCACCGTGGCCCTGGTCAAGGAGTTTATCCGCTACCTTGTCGAGGGGTATGGAAGGGATGGGCAGATCACCTATCTGCTCAATCATCGTGAACTCTATGCCGGGATCTGCAGCAACCCGGACGGGCGGCTTTTGGTAGAGTTGGGAACGGAACATCCCTATAACGGCAGCCCCTGGTCATGGCGCAAGAATGCCCATCATGAGCCTGGTTATTATCTCTGGCCGCCTGTAGATGATGACTCCATGTATGGTGTCGATTTGAATCGCAATCACGCCTTCAAATGGGGACTGCGGTCGGGAAGTGACAGCAATCCCTGGGAGGAAACTTTTCACGGCACCTACCCTGCCTCAGAGCCTGAGACACAGGCCTACGAAGGGTTCGTCAGCTCCCTCTTCCCTGATCAGCGAGGTCCGGCAGACAAGGACGCAGCGCCGCAGGAGTCCACGGGTTTACTCCTCAATTTTCACAGCCGTATGAGCCACCCCGGCGCCATACTCGTGCCTTGGGGCTGGACCCAGGCCCTGGCGCCCAATTACGCCGATTTGGCGGCCATTGCCAAAGGTTATGCAGCCTTCACCGGTTACGAAGTTATGAATGGCTTCTATCCCGTAAGCGGCAGTACCCGGGATTGGGGATACGGCACACTGGGAATTCCCAGCTACACAATTGAGTTGCCTGGATCCATGTTCTTTGCACCCGCAGAGGAGCTCGCGGCCACTCTTTCCGCGAACATGCCGCCACTGCTCTTCATGCTCGGCATTTCCGACCGTCCCTATCTCCGGATTCATGGTCCGAAGACAACAGTGCTGCACATGCCGGAAGTTGTCGAGACAGGCGAAAAGGTGACTATTCGTGCCCGCCTTGACGATAGCCGCTCGGGGGGGCAGGCCATAGCCGGTGCGGAGGTGCTGATTGGCAGACAGGATGGCGTGAACCTGGATGTACCTTTTCCTGAACCCGGACGGCCGGCGGGAAAAGGATTGTCGGTCAGGGCGGTCGATGAGCGGTTTGATGAAACAAGTGAGGAGGGAATTGTTGAACTCGATACCAGCCGGCTGACACCGGGCCGTTACTATGTCGTGGTCCGCGGGCGGGATGCAGATGGCTTTTGGGGACCGGAAACGGCGAATCTCCTGGAGATCCGGTCGCCGAATCCACCCGAACATCGGCACCGGGGTGATTAATATTTTAATGATGCTGACCAGGCCCGACGGCTACACCTTCAGCCGGTCAGCAGTCGGCGGGCAATGTGCAGATCTGACTCCCTGAGCACAGTACCGCAAAGCCCGGCCGTCGCCACGTTCTCCTCGATCTGGGCCGGGCGTTTGGCGCCGCAGATCACCACGGACACAGCCGGATGGGCCAGGGCAAAGCCGATCGCCAACTGGGAAAGGGTGAAGGGCTTTCCCCGGAAGGCCTCCGCTAGGACATCCACCTGATCCAGTTGCCGGGAAAACTCTTCCGGCTTCCAGCGCGAGCCGCGATGATCGCCCGGCGCAAAACGCTCCGTCCGGGAAAACTTGCCCGTGAGCAGGCCGTATTCCAAGGGAGCCCTGGCAATCACCCCCAGGCCATGCTTTTGGATCTCACCCTGCATGCCCTCCAGGTCCTGGTGATGGAAAAGATTGTAGACAAGCTGAATGCTGGCCGCCGTCGGCCAGGCCATTACCTGGCGGCAGATCTCGGCAATGTCCCGGGAGGGCACGGAGACCCCCCAGAAGCGCACCTTTCCGGCCACGACCAACTCGTCCAGGGTCGCGAAGGCCGCGCCGTTTTCCAAGTCGTCGCTTGTGGGGTTGTGCAACTGGTAAAGGTCGATGACGTCCCGCTGCAGCCGCTTCAAACTTTGTTCTACCGCCGCCTTGAGGTGGGCGGGGCTGAAGTCTTTGTGCTGCCTGCCGCGCTCGCCTACGTAGCCCACCTTGGTGGCGACAAAGCCCGGTGGATTTTTCCCCTTCAGCATCCGCCCGAGCAGGCGTTCACTGTGACCGGCCCCGTACATGTCAGCGGTGTCGAAGAAGGTAACCCCCAGGTCGTAAGCCTTCTCCAGGGTTGCCAGTGATTCCCCGTCGTCCGTGGGACCGTAATCATAGCCGCCGATGGCAAACCCGCCGAAACCGATTTCCGAGACTTCGCACTTCGTGGACCCCAGCATCCGGTAACGCATGTCTCTACCTCTCTTTCCTAGTTAGAAGCGGCACGATTTGCCCGATGTCCATGATGAGGAAAGGCGCGGGATCGAGCCGTCTATCCTTGATATGCCGCTTCAGATCCAGCTCGGGATAGCCGGCCGGTTCATCGCCCAGGGCAAAAGTTCCCCACTGGGTGGGAATGAAGAACCTCGCCCCCAAGTCATGAAAGGCCGCGAGTGCTTCGGGGATATCCATATGGGCATAATGCATGAACCACCGGGGTTGATAAGCCGTTGTGGGAACCAAGGCATAATCGATAGGGGGAAACTTTCTGCCGAATTCCTTGAACCCGGCAAAGTAGCCGCTGTCTCCTCCGTAGTAGATCCTCTTTCCCGGGGTGGCAAGCAGGAAGCTTGCCCAAAGGGTGGTATTCACATCCTGACCGATCCGTCGGGACCAGTGCTGGGCTGGAAGGCAGATGACCTTTTGGCCCTGCGGCGCGTCACTCTCCTGCCACCAGTCCAATTCCCGCACCTCCCCCTTATGCAGCGCGGCCACGTACCCCTTGAGACCGAGGGGCACGAAAAACCGCGTCTTTTCCGGCAGGCCGCGGATGCTCTCCTTGTCCAGGTGATCGTAATGATTGTGGGAAATCAGCACGTTGAGCTCCGCGGTTATTTCCTTCAGCTCCGCGCCGGTGAGCGCCGGGGGCGTGAGGCGCTTCGGGAGCAGGGCCCGTTCCGAAAACATCGGGTCTATGAGCCAGTATATCCCTTGCAGGCGCAGGAGATAGGTGCTGTGGCCGATCCAGGCGAGGAAATCACCAGTTGGCAGGGCCTTGATCCGGTCTTTCAGGCTGGGGACGACCCTGGGCAGATAGGCCTTTTCTTCCTCTGAATAAGCGCCTTTAGCCGATAGTTTCCACTGCCAGAACCGCCACCATCCCCCGTGTTCCCGCGGCATCCAGGGGTTGAAGAATTTACCGTCCCGGTAATGAACGGCATAGAGGTTCTCCACCTGCTGGTTTTCCACCTGCCTCCGCCACGCTGTCTCATCGAAAGGCAAGGGCTGATGCATACAAGAAGTAATGAACATGACGAGTCCCAAGCCTAACCATTTCTTACTTCCTAAGGTAAAATATTTAATGACGCCATCCCCCTTCATCATTTATTGAAGGCCGTACTCTTTCAGTTTAATTTGCAGGGTGCGGCGGTTGATGCCCAGGATTTCCGCCGCCCGGGTACGATTATCGCCGGCATCCTTCAGAGTCTTTAAAATCAGCCCTTTCTCCATCTCCAGAAGACTCACGCCCGGAGGAAAATCGATATCTTCGGGCGCGCGGCTCGCACCGGCGACCTGGGGGGGCAAATCTTCCGGGATGACGATCTCCTGCCTGGCCATGATCACCGCCCGCTCGAGGCAGTTTTCCAACTCCCGGATGTTTCCCGGCCATTCATACCGCAAGAGGAGATCCATGGTCTTGGGGGAGATGGCTTTGAGCTCCTTTTTGTTCTTCCCGCAGTAGATCCTGAAAAAATGCATGGCCAGTTCCGGGATGTCTTCTCTTCGTTCCCGCAACGGCGGTATGGTTAGGGAGACAACATTTAAGCGGTAATAGAGGTCTTCGCGAAAGCGGCCCTCCTTCACATCCCGCTCCAGGTCCCGATTGGTGGCGGCCATGACCCGGACATCAACCTTGATGGTGCGCGTGCTGCCCAGCGGTTCGAACTCCTTCTCATAGAGGGCGCGCAGAAGTTTCGTCTGCGTCGCAGGACTCATCTCCCCAACCTCGTCCAGGAAGATGGTCCCCCGGTGGGCAAGCTGGAAGCGTCCCTCGTGCCGAGCCACCGCCCCGGTAAAGGCGCCCTTCTCGTGGCCGAAGAGTTCACTTTCCAGGAGTGTTTCCGGCAGAGCGGCGCAGGAGACCTTGATGAAAGGCTGCTCGGCCCGGAGACTGTTCTGGTGGATAGCGTTGGCTACCACCTCCTTCCCCGTACCGCTCTCGCCCAGGATCAGCACCGCGGCATCGGTCGGAGCAACAAGGGAAAGGGTATCGACCAGTTCCTTCATCTTGCGGCTGTGCCCCACGATCCGGGAAAAATCGAAGCGGTCGCCCAGTCTTTCCTTCAGCGCCCTGTTTTCCTGATGGAGATGATAATATTCCAGGCCTTTGGCAATAATGATCTTCAGTTCGTCGATATCCAGGGGTTTTGTCAGGTAATCGAAGGCGCCGGCCTTCAGGGCCTCCACGGCCGTCTTCACCGAGGCGTAGGCCGTCATAATGATCACGGGCAACAGGGGGCTGACGCGCCGGATCTCCCGCAGGGCTTCGATGCCTCCCATAGATGTCATCCGGATGTCCATGAGAACGAGATCGAAGGGCTCCTGCTCAACGGCGCGCAGTGCTTCCACTCCGTCGGCCGCCTCGGCCACCTCATAGCCTTCATCCCGCAAGACCGCCCGCAGCATGAGGCGATGGCTCTCCTCATCATCGACAACCAGAATTCTCTTTTTTTCATCCATGGTGCGACTCCTCGGTTTTACCTATCATGGATGGAACTTCTCTTCAAGAGACCGGTTAAAAAACCTTGACAAACCATTTGGTCGGGTGATAGGGAAATGGTACAGTCAATCGAGAAGCACAGCAGAGAATGAATAATTATCAGCGATTGTTTAAGGTACCTTCGTTGATAATTGGCAATGCCAATTAAAAAAAGTTAAGAGGAGCAACATGAAAGAAAAGCGCCAGGGTCTGGTTCATCTGATGCAAGGAATTCCCATCATCATCGCCCTTGTTTTTTTAGCCGGCGGTGCGGGTGCCGCCGAGAAGGATAAATACCCCGCCAAGCCCATCACCATGATCGTTCCCTATGTCGCCGGGTCAGGGCTGGACATCGAAGTCCGGGGCATCCAGCCCTTTTTGCAGAAGCATCTGGGAGTCCCCCTGGTGATCGCCAATATGCCAGGCGCCGACGGGCGCCTGGGACTCACCAAGGCCTTTAAAGCGCCGAATGACGGCTACACCATCCTCAGTCCCGGCTGGCCAGCCCCGGTGGTCGGGGAGTTGATGTTCAAACCCGATTACCGTTCCCTGGAGTTCGCCTTCATCGGTGCCTGGACAGAAAGCAATTACGTCGTGGTGGTCCATGCCGATAATTGGAAGACCATGGCCGAACTCGTCAAGGCCGGGAAAGAAAAGACACTCAACTGCGGCTTGGCCGGCCTCTCCAGTGTGGCCCGGGTCCTGGGTGAAGCCCTCGCCGATGTGGCAGGCATCAAGCTGAACTGGATACCCTTTGGCGGTGGCGGCGAGTACATGGCCCAACTCGCGGGCAAGCATATAGACCTGGCGATTGCCAGCACCTCGAGCGTCCAATCTATGGTGCGTGCCGGAAGGGTCAGGGCACTGATGGTTATCGGTAACGAGAAGGACAGTGTTTTCCCGCAGATACCCCTGGGAAAAGAAGCCGGATATCCGGTGCCGGCCCTGCCCAACACCCGGAGTATTGTGGCCCCTCCGGGGACGAGTCCGGCGAAAGTCCGGATAATCGAACAAGCCCTGATCAAGTCCGTGAATGAACCAGCCTTTCAAAAATGGATCAAAGACCGAGGCATGGATATAACCCTCCGCAATCACGAGCAATTCCGCAAAGATGCGGAAGAAAACTTCAATACGATAAAGAAATATATCTCGCGCATGACCATCAAGAATTAACTGTTCCATCAGCTTAGAGAGGGAGGTTCAAGGGTGGATTTTATACCAATGACATACAAAGAGGATGAGCTTTTGCAAGGGGCCATCGACCTGCATGTTCATCCCTACCCCGATATCATGCCCGGCCGCCTGGAGGATTACCCGCATGTCCGGGCCGCAGCGGCGGCCGGCATGGCGGCGATGGTGTTCAAACCGAGCTTCTGGCCCACCATGGGCGTGGCCCAGCTGCTCGACAAGCTGGTCCCCGATTTTCGCGTCTTCGGCGGGATCACCCTCGATATCAACAACGGCGGCTTGCAGCCCTGGGCCGTCGAAGCGGCCGCAGAATTAGGCGCAAAAATCGTCTGGATGCCGACCTGGAGTTCCCAGGGGGACCTGACACGAAAAAGCTTCCAACGCCGCTTTCCGACCCTGGCCAGTCTCATGGATAAATTTCCGCCCACGCCCGTGTCCATCCTCGACGAGCAAGGCCGATTATTGCCGCCTGTTTTCGAAATCCTGGAAATAGTGCGTAAGCATGATGTGGCCTTGTCTACGGGACATCTCCAGGTGCCGGAAAGCCGGGTACTGCTTACGGAAGCCGCCAAAATGGGGCTAAAAAAGCTTATTTTCCTACACCCCGTCAGCCAGTCGGTGCGCGGGACCCTGGCGGATATGCAGGAGATGGTGGCCCTGGGAGCCTATGTGGAGCATACCTTTGTCACGGCCTTTCCCTTTTTTCAAAGGCTCGATACGAAATTGGTCTTACAGAGCATCGAAGTCCTGGGGGCCGGAAAGGTTTTACTTTCCTCGGATGCCTTTTCCCCCCATAATCCGCCGGTCCCGGAGATGATACGGCTCCTCATCGCGCTCCTTCTGGAACAGGGGATAGGCGAGGCAGCGATTCGCACCATGCTGCATGAGAATCCCCGGATTATCCTGAATATGGAATAAACTTGGCAATAGGCTTAAGATTAACTGGGAGGTGAAAACCATGAAAAAATGGCATATCCGGTGCTATCTTCTGCTCTTCTCTTTTTTTCTTGCCCAGTTTTACCCCGGCCCAGGCCGGGCGGCAAACTATTACGACGGGAAAGTGCTCAAAATCGTCGTCGGGTCAACTCCGGGGGGAGGTTACGACCGCATGGCCCGGATTTTTGCCCGGCACCTCCCGAAACATATTGCCGGAAAACCGTCGGTCATTGTCGAGAACATGCCGGGCGCCAGTCATATTATCGGCGCTAATTATATCTTTAATATGGCCAAATCCGATGGGTTGAGCATCGGGGCCTTCCAGCCGGGCATCGCCTTTGCCCAGTTGAATAAGGCCGACGGCGTCAAGTATGATGTCAGGAAATACTGCTGGATCGGGTCCACGGCTGTAGAAGGCACGATTCTCGCCATCCGGTCGGAACTGCCCTACAAAAGCTTCGACGAACTCCGCCGGGACAAAAAGATTCTTCATCTGGCGGGCTCTGGGGCAGGCGGCAAGGATTCGCTCTACGCCACCCTGTTAAAGGAAATTTTCGGGATGAACATCAAGATGATCAACTACCCGGCCCAGACGGAAGGGTTGCTGGCCATTTCGCGCAAAGAAGTGGACGGCAAAGCAGGCTCCTACAGCTCGCTGAAACCCCATATCGAAAGAGGCCTCATTCGCCCAGTGATCCGGGGACGGGTATCCGAAGCCGGCATGGGCCATTTGCCTGTAGACGAAGAAATTGCGCCCGATAAAATGGGGAAGACCATCTTTGCCATGCGCTCCGCCGGGGACCAGATGGGCAGACCCTATATGGCGCCGCCGGGGACGCCCGCCCAGGCCCTCAATATCCTGAGAAATGCCTTTGCCAGGGCCGCAAAAGATCCCGAACTCGTGACGGAGGCGAAGAAATCCATGATGGAGATCGAGTTTGTCCCGGCCGGGGATTGTGTGAAGGTGCTGGATTACCTCTTTGGTCAACCGGAAAATATTGTCCGGGAATTCAGCAAGTACGGCAGTATTTAGTAAGTTAGAAATTATTTCTTGCGCTTTTTTGACAAGAAATAATTTCGTTAACGCACTTATCCCGTTTGCTCGGGGCTAGGAGGAAGCATCATGAGCGGAATATTGTTCGATCGTCGCGCCTTCGTGAAGATAGCCGGCCTGACCGCAGGGGCACTGGCCATTCCTCCCCTGCGCAGGATCGCGGCCGCCGCGGCCCGGGAGAGTTACCCGAAAGGGAAAATAACCCTCATTGTCCCCAACAAGCCGGGGGGCGGCTATGATATCTTCGCCCGCGTGATCAGCCCTTACGTGACAAAATACTTGAAAAATCCTGCTGCAGGGGCCACCGGCGGCGAAATCGTTGTGAAAAATGAACCGGCTTCTTCGGGCCGCAAGGGCTTGGCCATGATCTTCAACGCCCCGCGCCACGGCTATACCATCGGCATCATGGACAGCGGCGTCATCACGGACGATATCCTGGGCCAGCCGGAATACGATTACGGAAAGTTTACCTTCCTCAGCCAGGCCGTCAAAATGTCGCCGGTCATCGTGACCTCCAAGAAAGGCTATCACCATTGGCAGGAAGTCATGAGCGAGATGAAAAAAGGACCCGTGAAGATCGCCGTCGGGTCTTTTGCGCGCACAAACCACGCCATGTGCATCCTGGCCACGGAAATGATGAAAGCCAATTTCAAGATCATCAACTTCCCCGGCACCATGGAGGCGGCCAATGCCCTGATGCGCGGGGATGTGCACCTCTTTTTCGGCGCCGAGGATGCGGTGCGGCCCCTGGTAGAGGCCGGCGAGCTGCGGCCGGTGCTCACCTTTACGGCCAACAGTGGCTTTCCCGGCGTATCTACCGTCAAGGACGTCGGTTTTCCGGATTTACTGGAGTCCTTGAGTTCCGCCCGTTTCCTGATCGCGCCGCCGGGCATCGAGGCTGAACCGCGGCGCCTCCTTATTGCGGCCCTGCAAAAGGCGGATAAAGATGATAAATTTGCGGCCTGGGCCAAGCAGAACAAGGCCAATCTCGCCCACCTCTATGGCAACGAGGCCGGCCAGGCCTATCAGAACCTGGCTAAATTCTACGCTGATAATACGGCGATTTTCAAGAAGTACCTTAAATAGGAATAAGGAGGTTTCAATATGTTTGGTTGGAGAGGAAGGATCGGCTACATGACCACGGAAACGGGCGAGCGAGGCACCCTGGAACTCATGAAACTGCTTCCTGAGGGTGTGGCCCTGAACGTTGCGACGTCGCCGAAGAACGTTACCAATTTCGATGAAAAGACATTAGAAGACTCGATTCGGCAGTTGGTACATCGGGGCGTGGATTGCATCATCTTTGCCTGCACTCCCCGGGTGGTGAACGAAGAGTATGGAGCAGAAGACGCCCTCATCAAGCGTCTGGGAGAAATGTCCGGGAAGATCGTAACCACCACGACCCGGGCCGCCACGGAAGCGCTCCAGGCCATGAACATCAAAAAGGTGCTTCTGTCCACCTCTTTCGATGAAACGGATACGATGAACATCAAAAAGTATTTGGAAAAACATGGCTTCCAGGTACCCCATGCCAAGTATTTGGAAAACTGCGATGTGCTGAAAAAGGCCCTGGGCGTTGCCTACGGGTTTGCGGAAGCGGATTATGAACATAACAATTGGATCACCCTGTTGCCCGAAGACTTCTTTTTCCATCAGGGCAAGAGGGCTTTCTTCGCCCACCCCGAAGTAGACGGCATTTATGCCCCCTGCGTACAGTGGGTGACAAATGAGATGCTGGTGCTGCTGGAAAAAGAGATCCAAAAACCCGTGGTGGCCAGTACGGTCACTTCGGTGTGGTGGGCCATGAAGGCGCTCCATGTCAACGAACGCATCACCGGACGCGGCATGCTCCTGGAAACACTCTGATCTAGCCGCCGGCGTTTCTTTTGGGGGGGGGTAGAAAACAAAAATGATTAAAGGGGGAAAAAGAATGGAAAAGCAAGCTAAGCGGCATAATTTTCAGCATCAATCAGGGAGGATGTTTTTGGTCCTTTTCAGCATTTTCTCCACCCTGGCCTGGGTCAGTGCCGGGATGGCGGAAAAGTACCCGGAAAAGCCCGTAACCCTGATCGTGCCCTTTGTGGCCGGTTCGGGCCTGGACCTGGAAGTGAGGTTGCTTCAGCCTTACCTGCAAAAACATTTGGGCGCTTCGGTAGTGCTCAGCAACGTCCCCGGCGCCGACCGGAAACTCGGCCTGAACAAGGCTTTCAAGGCGCCGAACGACGGCTACACCATCCTCAGTCCCGGCTGGCCCATGCCCGTAGGCGAACTGGCCTTCAACCCCCATAAATTCACCTATATCGGCGCCTGGACGAAGAGTAACTTCGTCCTGGTCGCCAACTCCGAGACCTGGAAAACGATGGAGGAGTTCGTCAAATCTGCCCAGCAGAAAAAACTCAATTGCGGCGTCTCCAACATCGCCGGCATGTCCCGCATCCTGGGGGAAGCCTTGAAGGATGCGGCCGGCATCAAAGAAATCAACTGGATCTTCTATTCCGGGGCCAACGACGCCATGGTGCAGATCGCCGGCAAGCATCTGGACTTTGTCATTACCACCAACTCCAGCGCCCAGGGCTTGGTGCGGGCCGGCCGGGTCAGGCCCCTGATGGTATTTTCCAACGACGCCGATGACGTCTTTCCCGACGTGCCCCTGGCCAAGAATCTGGGCTATAATGTGCCTCCACTGGCCACAACCCGGTTGCTTCTGGCACCCCCGAAGACGCCTCCCCAGAAGTTGAAGATCCTCGAACAGGCCCTGCTTAAAGCAGCCAAGGACCCGGCTTATCAGAAGATGCTGAAGGAAAGGGGAATGACGACCTACATCCAGGGAAGCGAAGAGTTGAAAAAAGACCTTGAGGCATCCTACCCGGTGCTCGATAAATACCTGAACAAGATCGGTTTCAGCATGACCTTCAAAGATTGACGGTCTCGTAACAAGTCGAAAAAGGCATTTTACAAGACGTGTTACGTTTTAAGTTTTATGTTTTAAGTATCTTAATAGACACGATATTCCAAAAGCGTAACACTTAACACTTAACACCTAAAACGTGATGAATTCGACTTTTTACGAATTCATCAAGACAACAATTCACAAGGAGGCAAGGAAATGGTTTTCAATGATTTACGAGAGTGGATAGAGGGCATGGATAAGATGGGCAAACTCAAAAGAGTATCCAATGCCGACCGGGACAAGGAAATGGGCACAATCTTTGAAATCTTCTACAGGCGGGAGCACAAGAAGATGAATATCCTCTTTGACGACATCCCGGGATTTCCCAAGGGCTTCCGCAGTCTCTTTTCCAGTTATGATGACGCGGAAATAATCAGGGCCACGATGAATCTCGATCTGCCCGAGGATTATAAACCCATGGATGTCGTAAGATCCTATAAAGACAAGGTCAAAAGCGTACCCACGCTTCCCTACAAGGTTGTCAAAACCGGACCGGTCATGGAGAACGTCATGCAGGGCGACGACGTCAACCTGCTGAAATTTCCCGCCCCGCTCTTGACGGAGTTCGACGGCGGCCGCTACATGGGCACGGACAACGGGGTGATCATGAAGGACCCCGATGAAGGCTGGGTGAATGTCGGCACCTATCGGATGATGGAAAAGGATGATAAGTCGATTTCCCTCTTCATCTCACCGGGCAAACAGGGCGAAGTCATCAGGAATAAATATTTCGACCGGAATGAACCCTGCCCCGTGGCCGTGACGTTTGGCCATTCCCCGCTTTTGTCCCTCGTCTTTGGAACGGAGACGCCCTACGGTGTCTGCGAGTACGATTACGCGGGCGGGCTAAGAGGAAAACCCATTGAGGTGATTGAAGGTCCCGTAACGGGCCTGCCCATCCCGGCGCATGCCGAAATCGTCTTCGAGGGATATTGTACGAAGGGCGATACCGCGCCGGAAGGTCCCTATCCCGAATGGCCCGATTACTACGGCAGTTCGAGCCGGGCCGAACCGGTAATGCGCGTCAAGGCAGTTTATTTCCGCAATGATCCCATCCTGCTGGTCTCCCATCATGTACGGGCGAATTGCTATTTCCGGGCCCTTGTCCGCTCCGCTTTGCATTGGAGCGAAATGGAAAACCTCGGCCTGTCGGATATCAAAGGGATCTGGCGTTATGAGGAAGCCGGCACCAGGGAATTCAACGTCATCTCCATCAAGCAGCGCTATTACGGCCATGCCAAACAGATCCTCTATCTCTTCTCCCAGGTCCCGGCCGGCGCCTATTCGGGACGGTGGGACATTGTCGTGGATGAGGATATCGATCCCACCAATTACCAGGATGTGATCTGGGCACTGGCCACTCGCTGCGATCCCGTGACGGATATCGAGATCATGAAAAGGGCCCGGAGTACCCCGCTGGATCCCCTGGTCTTTGACAAGGAAAAAAATTACTTTAATTCCCGGGCTCTGGTGGACGCCTGCATCCCCTATGAACACAGGCACGATTTCCCGCGGGCCATCGGCGCCACCAAGGAAGACATGGAAGCGACTTATAAGAAATGGGGCGACCTCTGGAAGTGATAGGTAGGATGGTATGGATGAAAAACTGAAAGAAAAATACCTCCGGTGCCGGCCGGTGAACATCCGGCCGGAGGTGGAGGAAGCGCGGCTGAAGGAAGACCTGCCCCGTTACTGTGCGCTGGCCAAGGAAATAGGGGCCACCGACGCGGCTGTCGTGGACAGGGAGCAGTGGTTCATCGATCCGCGGGTTACGCTCAAATGCACGGTGCCGCGCTGTCGCAGTTACGCCCGCTGTGCCAACTGCCCGCCCCATTCGGCCAGCGCGGCGGAAACAGCGGCCCTGATCGATAAATACCGTAAGGGGATTTTACTGCGCTGGGAGTATAAGAAAGAACCGGAGCGCGAAGAAGGGACCCGCCTGCGGCGGGCGGTTTTTACCGCCCTCGTGGACATCGAAGCGGCCGCTTTCTACGATGGTTACTACCTGGCCTGCGGCTTCTCGACTGGTTCCTGCAGTCGCGCCCTTTGCAACGGCGCTCCCTGTCAGGAGTTGGCGGAGCCGCTCAAGGGCTGCCGCTTCCCGCTCCTGGCCAGGCCCAGCATGGAAGCAGTGGGTTTCGATGTCTATAGAACAGCGGCCGCGGCCGGCTGGATACTTAGTCCCGCCGGCAGTCACTGCCCCGAGGAGGTGCCGTCCCTCTCCCGGATGGCCATCGTTCTTATTACCTGAGCTGACGAGAGGAAGAAACATGAAACCACAGAGATCGCGGAGATGACCCGGGTGTTTTGAAGAGGACTTTCCCGAAAAAAGAAATTAGGATACTCTCTGTGAACTCTGTGGTTAAATTTTGACAATTTATTTGATCTAAAATAGGAGGCATGATGAATCTGTTGGTAACCGGTGGAACCGGTGGAATTGGGTATTGGGTCATCAGGAGGTTGGTTGAGGAAGGGATTCATCCCGTGATCTTCGACATCGCCCCGGCCATGGACCGGTTGGGAAAGCTGGCGGAAAAGGTGACGGTCGTTCAGGGAGACGTACTGATACCCGAGGAAGTATTGGAAGTGATCAAAAATTACAAGATCACCCATATCATTCATATGGCGGCCTTTATCGGGCAGACCCTGCTGGCCAGCCCGCCCCGGTCGGTCCGGGTCAATTGTGTAGGGACGACCAACATGCTGGAACTGGCCCGTTTGAACAACATCGAGCGTTTCGTCTTTACCAGTTCGAAGAATGTCTTCGGGGCCATCGTAGGCGAGTACGGACCTCCCACCTTCAAACCGGTCGATGAAAGCTATCGCCGGGAACCCATCTCCGTTTACGGAGCATCCAAGCTGCTCATTGAAAACTATATCGAACTTTATAAAAAGATCTACAGTATGGATATCCGTGCGGTGCGCTTTTCCGCCACCTTCGGACCGGGGAAAGTCCAGGCCCATGCCCAAGCCAGGGTCCCGGTGGCGGACCGGCTCATCGTGAATGCGGCCCAGGGAATCAAGACCTCCTTCCCCACGGGCCGGGATATGACCCAGGATTGGCTCTACTACAAAGACATCGCCCAGGCCGTGGTGAAGGCCATGACGGCGGATAATGTAAAATCCACCTTTTTCAACATCGGCAGCGGGGTGGCCAAAAGTCTCCAAGATATCGCCGATACGGCCAAGAAGTTTTTCCCGCAGGCGGAAATCGAATTGGGACCCGGGGCTAACGCTCGGAAGGACGACACCGGCACCACCGTGGTGTTTGATATCACCCGGGCGCGCCAGGAACTGGGGTATGAACCGCAATTCCTGCTCGACGCCGCAGTGGAAGACTACTATAAAGAGCTGGGCTTCTTAAAATGATAAACAGTGTTTCTTCCGGAAATCTTCCCGGCCCGGCTCCCATCTACCGCCTCCATGAAGAGTGCGATGCGGCTTTTTTTGCCGATTTATTGGACGACAAAGACCATCCCCTTTGGGAAAGGGACCGGCTGGAATTCAAAAGCGTGGGCATCGATATCGGCTCCTCGACCTCCCACCTGATGTTTTCGCGGCTGGTCCTCAGGCGCATGGGCAATGCTTTGTCCAGCCGATTCGTTGTCGTGAGCCGGGAAGTTCTCTGGAAATCCGAGGTGCTCCTGACCCCTTACCTCGACCAATACCGCATCGATGTGCGGCAGCTGGCGGATTTTATCGATCTGGCTTATCAGACCGCGGGGTTTAATCCCGAGGAGATCGATACGGGGGCCGTCATCATCACCGGTGAGGCTTCCCGCAAGGAGAACGCGGCGGCCCTGACGAACCTCTTTTCCCGGCAAGCCGGGAAGTTTGTTTGCGCCACCGCGGGTCCCAACCTGGAAGCCCTGATGGCCGCTTACGGCTCCGGCGCCGTCCGACTCAGCCTGGAGGGCAACGGCGACCAGACGGTGATGGCGGTGGATGTGGGCGGAGGCACGGCCAAGATCGCCATCGTGCAGGCCGGGGTGGTCCGGGAAACAGCCGCTATCAACATCGGCGGCCGGCTCATCGCCTGGGATGAAGCCAGCCGGCTTACCCGCATCGAAGGTGCGGCCCTGGGGATAGCCGAAGAGCTTGGCCTGGAGCTGCACCTGGGAAAACAGGTAAGCGAAGCGGAGAAAGAAGCCCTAGCCGCGCGGCTGGCGGCCATCCTCTTTGAAACGCTGGCCAGAGGAGACCTGTCAACTTTAGCAAAAAAACTGCTCATCACACCGCCCTTAACCTACCAGGGGGAAATCGCTGCCCTGATGTTTTCCGGCGGTGTGGGCGAATACATCTATGGAGAAGAGACGGGGGATTATCGAGACCTGGGAAGGCTGCTGGGCGGGAAAATCAGGGAGCGGGCCAAGCAGCCGCAGTTCCCGATGCCGCTGGTCCCATCTGAGGAAAGGATCCGGGCGACCGTAATCGGAGCCTCGCAATACACCGTCCAGGTCAGCGGCAGCACGATCTTCGTATCGGACAAGACGCTCCTGCCCTTGAAGAACCTGAAGGTCCTTTTCCCACGCCTGGAAGACGACGCCGGAGGCCCCACGTCTCAATCCGTGACCAAGGCTATTCGGGACGCCTATGTCCGTTTCGACATGGAAGAAGGCCAAGAGCCCGTCGCCCTTGCCTTCCACTGGTCTTACGAGCCCTGTTACGAGTTATTGATGTCCCTCAGCCAAGGCATAGCGGCGGCGCTGCCGGAGACCATGGCCAAAGAGATGCCCCTGGTCCTGGTCTTCAATGCCGATATCGGCAAGACCATGGGACGGCTGCTGAGCGAGGAATTGAAAATTGCCTCCCCGGTCGTCTCCTTTGACCAGGTCCATCTCCATGACTTCGACTATATCGATATCGGCGAGATGGTGGAAAAGGTGGAAGCCGTGCCCATCGTGGTCAAATCGCTTGTTTTCGGCAGGCAGGAGGAAGATTCGGACCGGGCGCGCCAACTCAAGAAACGCCATCGCCATTAATCAGAGATTAATACTGTGAGGGTGCAGAGGGAAAGGAGGGGATACTAAGACACAAATTGTTTCTGACATTCAGGATGTTCTCGGCGATCTCAGTGGTTAATATTTGACACACCGAACTGAAGAAAAGGGGGGGGACATATGAAGAGGAATTTTTGTTCGCAGAAAAGTATTGTTTTTGTCTTTTCTTTCCTGGTCAGCATGTTTTACTGCCTGTCCGCACCAGCCGGCATCACCGAGGCCGATGCGGCGGCCAAAGGGGCAAAGTACCCGTCGCGGCCCATAAAAATCATCCTGCCGGCGGCGGCGGGAGGAAGCCTGGGCAATGAGGTCCGGGCCATCACGCCCTTTCTCGAAAAGAATCTGGGCGTCCCCCTGGTCATTGAATACGTGACCGGCGCCGAGGGACTTCTCGCCTACAATAAGATCTATCAGCAAAAGCCCGATGGCTATACACTTCTCTATTTCAACCTGACCTCGGCGCTGGTCCTCGAGCTGACAAGAGAGACGGCGAAGTTCGAGACAAAGAAATATTCTCCCGCTGGCGGCTGGAATGCCAAATACCAGGTTCTGCTGGTTCATCCCGATAACTGGAAAACATTTGCCGAGTTTGTCAGCGAAGCCAAAAAGAGGCCCCTCAGCGTGGCGAGCGTTGGCGGTCACGTGCATCTCAATCTAAACGCCTTGCGCTCCGCGCTGGGGATAAAATTCCAACTGATTCCCTATAAGGCTTCGGGTGAGAGCATCACCGCAGTGGCGGGCAAGCATGTCGATTTTCTGCTCACCAATGAAACAACGCCCAAGCCGATGATTCAGGCGGGAAAACTGCGGGCCTTGACCGTGGTATCCTTGAAACCCGACCCCATCCTGCCGGGTGTTCCCAATTTGAAGGAACTTGGGTATCCGGATGTGACCATTATTCCCCAATACGGCGTCTTTGCCGCGCCTCCCAGCACACCTCAGGCGATAACCGACATCTTTGAGAAGGCCGTAGCCAAGGCTATCGCCACACCGGAGTTCCAGAAGGTAGCGGACAACGTGGGGATAAATATTGATTATCTTCCCCCGGAGCAGCTCCGCAAGACGATTGTGGAACAATACAACTTCACGGCGGAGAACAAAGAGTCTCTCAAATAAGATGGGCTCCCCTGTCAGATATTGAGTTCGTCCGAGCGGTCGCGCTCATGGCGCTGGCCCAGCACCGCGCCTTGCCGGGGAAAGATTTCGTCGATTGCGGCCAGGTCCTCCGTCGTAAGGACGAGATCGGCTGCGCCGAGATTTTCTTCCAGATGGGGGATCTGATAGGTGCCGGGAATGGGCACGAAAGATTCCCCCTGGCTCATGATCCAGGCGAGTGACAGTTGGGCCAGGGTGCAGCCAAGGACCGTGGCGACTTCCTGCAGCCGGTTCAGCAAGCCCATGTTGAAGGAGAAGTTCTGCTCAAAAAACCGGGGCGCGCTGCGCCGCGCGTCGCGCGGCTCCAGTTCCGCGAGGTTCTTGACGGCCCCGGCAAAAAAACCGCGGCCCAGGGCATAGTAGGAGACAAAGCCGATGCCCAGCTCACGCACAACAGGGATGGTATTTGCCTCGTATTCCCGTGTCCAGAGAGAGTATTCACTCTCCACCGAGGTAATCGGGTGGACCGTGTTGGCCCGGCGAATGGTTTGCGGCCCTGCCTCGCTCAGGCCGAGATAGCGAATTTTCCCCTGCTCCACGAGGCGCGCCATGGCCCCGACGGTATCTTCGATAGGGACCTGAGGATCGACACGATGGAGATAATAGAGATCGATATAGTCCGTCTGCAGGCGCCGCAGCGAGGCTTCGCAAGCCACAGGAACATACTCCGGCCGGCCATCCACCGCACGGCCCTGGGCCCAGGGCTGGCCTTTGAGGTTGCCGAATTTGGTGGCCAGCACTAGGGATTCCCGTTTCCCTTTGATTACTTGGGCCAGCAGTTCCTCATTGTTGCCGTTGTTATGGTCGGCCGTATCGATGAAATTCAAACCCAGTTCCATGGCCCGGTTCAGGACAGCCACCGCTTTCTTTTCGTCCCGGTCGCTGAGCCGGCCGACAAAAGTCGGACAGCCATAGCCGATTGCGGAAACCTTGAGCCGTTGTTTGCCGAGATAACGATATTTCATAAAGCCCCCCCTGCGCAGATCAATCGGTGATTTTTACGATCAGCCTTTTGCCGCTGGGAGTGTAAAGAAAAGCAGAGTGCCTGTCAATGGGAAAGGAGCGGTCCTTTTTCCTGTCTAATTACAGAATTGAGGATTACGCAGGGAAAGAGAGTAACGCTCCGCACCACCGGGCCGCCGAGTGGCAATGGCCGAAGGATGAGAACTGCGCTTGGCGGCTCCGGTGCATGCGGTTATGAGTCTTTTGTCGTACGCTCAGGTTTTTCTCGCCTAAATCTCTTGAAATACAGTCCTTCAATGAATTCGGGTAAGGGGGCTTTCCATGGTTCCTGTTTATGATTGGCAAGACCCCCAAACTTCCTCGGGTTCATACCTAGTTCCTTCGCCATGCGTATGTGGGTGTCATTCAGGTGGTATCTCTTCTTTGCTTCAGCCCAGTCCTTGTCCTGAGGTTTCATGCCTTCAGTGCCTTTCTTCGCCTATTTTCGTGCAGTTCGGCATCGTCATTGGCTCTATTCCCATCTTGTCTCTGTTCATAACGCTGGGATGTCCTTGCCGACTTTCGGGCACCACATGGCTGTCATCTCGCCCCCGCTGAAAACGACCACATGCTCGCCATCGTCCGAGCCAAGACGTTGCGGCCTCCGCATGCTCATTTGCTTGAGTTCTCTGATCGTGTCCTCGAAATGGTCGCTTTGGTAGCCACAGTCGCAGTGGTAGGAGGATGGGAATATCTCTTTCGGCATTCTGTCACCATCCTTTCATTCCCCGCAGGCAACGGCGGAAATAACCCGCCGAGCCGATGGGCTGGCAGAAAACCGACAAGGAATATTCCCGGTCGGGTGTATTGAATTGTTCGGCCTTCAAGACCCCATTTGGAGTCGCTTCCGCCAATATCCTGGCCTCCTCTTCTGGTGGGCTACTGCGATGACGCGTATGCGGTCGTCCGGTTCAATCACGTACAGGATACTGTAAGGGAAACGCGCGACCAGCGCCCGACGGACCTCGCCGCCAACCGACTGGTAGGCCATCGGATTCGCCAAAATCAGCGTTGAAGCCTTCTCGATTTCATCAAGAAATGCAAGCCCGAGCTCTGGAGCGCTGTCTTCATAGTAGATAGCCGCCTCGTAGACTTCGGAATCCGCTTCCTCATGAAAGGTTATTTTCCGCATAGGATGGCCGCCCGCGCTCTTCGAAAGACCTCCTCCGCTGGCATCTCCTTCGCCTTCCCTTCCCTCAGGTCTTTCAGTCTGCGTTCAGCTTCTATGACCCACAGCTGCAGGTTTTCCTCTTCTGACGGTGCATCAAGACTCAAAATGATTCTCTCTGCCAGCTTGGCTCGCGCATCAAGGCCAAGTTTCATGATCTCGGCTTCGAGTTGCTCTGGATTCATCTGATCTCCTTTCTGTTTAACCGATCCTGCAAACTTAACGACCTGGTATAGCACGCCGGCAAAGTGCCAAATCCGTCTGCAGGCCACTGACTTTTGTCTATCATTTTTTCAGTAACTCCTCAAGATCAGCCTTCTTGCCCTGAAGCACATGGAGTTTCTTCTTGAGATCGGATATTTCCTTCTTGATCCGGCATAACTCCGTCTGGACGATTCCGATCGAACATACAGGGGTCAGAACATACAGGGGTCAGGTCTTGCAAACCACAATTTCTCTGCGTCTATAAAAAGAAAGGGATATTGATGCTTGATTGCAAGACCTGACCCTGCCTCCTCTGAGCTATTCGATGACCGTTGCCTTGCCGGTCTTCTGATACTCGAGCTCGGCGTGGTTGGCGAACGCCGATCTCCCCTGGGAATTGGCGAGAAATCCATGCATATTACACCATTCGGTAAATGTTTCCGGATCAATGTCTGCGCGAATAGCGATATTGCCACTACCCTTAATCTCTTCGCATTGCCTTGCGACAAGAGTTTTCCAGTCTGCAAAAGTAGCGGGCATATTTTCGGCATCGGTAAAGATCGCCAGCGCCCTGCGGTAAGTTATCTCATCCTTGAACCAAGCAACTCCTATGACATTGTTCATTCGGACTCTCCTTTCATTTATCAGGGAATGGTGACCAGTAACATCATGCAAATAATCATTACGCATTGAATCAGATTTGCCTTTGGAGGGGCTGGGCTTGTCAGAGGTGTGGACGAGGCCATAATGAGCGCCTGTCATTTTTATCATCTTGACACAAAAAGGCCTTACTCCTATACTTCCGAAAAAGTAAGCCCTAGCAAAGAAGGAGGGAACGATGTTCAAGCGACTTCACCACGTGGCGTTGCATGTCACAGACGTAAAGAGTGCGGTAAGATTCTACACCGAAGTACTTGGTTTCCAGGAGATCGCCGCTGCTCCGTCCGCCAAAAGTCACCCCAACGTCTTCGTCCAACTGGGCGAAGCGCTGCTGGAGCTGTCACACCGCGACCAGGAAGAAGCGATGTCAGGCTTTCATCTATGCTTTCAACCCGACGACTTTAACGCTGCCTTTGCCCGGCTCCAGGCCAAGGGTTTACCCGTGCTGGTCTCAGCACGGCCGCTCAACCAGGGCAGACCCGATGAGGCCGGTTTTCAGCGCGCCGTATTCAGCGGACCGCACGGCGAGTTAATTGAGATCCGGGGATAAGGGAGTGTTTAAGTTGCATCCCGCTTGAACTCTCCCAGGCCCGGCTTGAATATTTTCTCGTCCAAAAATTGTTTCATGGCCTTTTGCCGGCCGCCTTCGGGATCGGCATACTTCAAGGCGTCACTTTTCGAGGTGAGAAAGTCAAAGGCCTGCGCTTGCGTCATGCCGCGCACACTACGGATGGCTTCCTTTGTATAGCGGACAGCGGCCGGGCTTTTGGCTTCGAGCTTGCGCGCGAAGGCGATGGTCTCCTCGCGCAATTGTGCGGGTGGATAGGAGCGATTCACAAATTTCATCTGGGCCGCTTCTTTGCCGGAGAATTGGTCACCCGAGACGGAATAATAGATCGCATCGCGATAATTCATCACCTGCGTCACGGCCCAGGCGACGAGCCCCCCCGGAATGATTCCCCAGTTCACTTCGGAAAGTCCGAAAGCCGCATCATCGGCGGCAAAGGCGAAATCGCAGGCAATCACCGGAGTAAAGCCACCGCCGAAACAAAATCCATGCACCATGGCAATTGTCGGTTTGGGATATCTCGACAATTTATCCCAACGCCAGGCGTGCGCGGCCCGGCGAGCCCGTGCTTTAGCCTTCGGATCGTTGTCCGTGCCGCGGAAATAGAGCCGAATATCTTGGCCGGCGCAGAAATGCCCGCCCGCTCCGGTAAGCACGACCACGAGTGTTTGATCGTCTTCTTCCGCCCAATCCAGCGCGTCACACATATCCAGATGCAACTGCGGACTCATGGCATTGCGCTTTTCCGGACGGTTTAAAATAATAAAGGTTGTTCGGCCGTCGCGTTCGATTATTACATTCTCTAACGTAATGACTTCGTTCATCAGTTCCCCCTCCTGAACTTATGTTTAGTTTTTTCAGCTCTTTTTCCGATCCCGACTTTGATTAAAGCATTACTTTAGACGAAGGATGTATAAGCAGCAGCGGACTTCTGTGTCAAGGAAATATTTGCCCTAATTATCGGCCAAAGCCCGATTGTCCTTGGAATGGTTCTGTCGGCACCTTTTCTGTCCGGGAAAGCCAGCGCCGTTCAGAGATTGTCGGAATTCCCTTTGGTAGGGTGAAAGGGGTGGTCTTTTTCCTTGACACAAAAGGCCTCTCGGGCTTAAACTCCCGGCATCGAAGCGTCTTAATAAACTCCATGCCCCTTGGGACACCAAGTCGCATGGAAATAGTGGGAATGCAGAAACCAGAAGTCAGTAACCAGAATAAAAACAACTTATTCTGAGATCCGGCTCCTGGATTCTTTTTTCGTACTAACTACCCGGTACTAATAAAGGTAAAACCATGCCCAAACCAGCTAAGGGCTTCCAGCCCACATTAATTCCACCGCTCATCAAACGCAACATCACCTTGTTCGCCCTTTCCCAGTCCTTCACCGGAGCGGGCATGCAGTTCGCCTACGGTCTGGGACCGCTAATGGTTATCGCCCTGACGGGTTCCTCGGCTCTGGCAGGGCTTACCGTCGCATTGATCGGCCTCAGCCGATTTCTCGTCTCCTATCCTGTGGGCAAGATTACGGATACCTATGGCCGCAAGCCTGGCATTCTTTTTGGGCTGGTGCTTGCGCTGGTGGGCTCTGTCCTCATCTGGCACTCCGTAAACATTCATAGTTTTGCTCTCCTGTTCGGCAGCATGCTGATCTTCGGCATGGGCATGAACGCCGCCCATCAGCTGCGTGTGGCGGCGACCGACATGTTCCCGCCTCAGAAGCGCGCGCAGGCCCTGGGTTACATTGCCATGGGGGCGCTGGTGGGCCTCGTGGTCAGTCCGACGGTGATCAGTACCGCCGAGGCCGTCGCCCCCCGCCTTGGCCAGGAACCGCTCGGCCTGCCCTGGCTCTTGCTGCCGGTCCTGATCGTCATAGGCATGGCCCTGGTGTTTTTTGTGCACCCCGATCCGAAGGAGATCGGCATGCACCTCGAGCGCTACTACCCCGGTTACACGCCCCCCCCACCGCCGACTGGGGAGCGCGCAAATTTCAGCGCCCTCACCATCCTGCGCAATGGACCCATCCTGTTGGCCATCATCGCCAACTGCGCCACCCAGGCCAACATGTCGATCATCATGGTCCTGACCTCGCTGGTGCTCCGGCACCACGGGCATTCTCTGGGGGCCATCGCCCTGTCACACATGTTTCATTCCGGGGGCATGTTTGCCTTCACCTTGCCCCTCGGTAAACTGGCCGACCGGTTCGGGCGTGACAAAGTGATGTTTCCGGGCGTCTTGACCGCCCTCATCGGGGCGGCCCTGGTCGCCTATACCGGGCAATTCTGGTCCGTCACCCTCGGCACCTTTCTCGTCGGGCTGGGCTGGGCCGGGGCCAACGTGGCAGCCACGGCCATGATCGCCGATCACGTCGAGACGGAGGAACGGGGCCGGGCCATCGGCGTCAACGAGAGCTGCGCCGGCGCGGTCAGTGTCACGGTGGCATTGGTAACAGGCCCCTTGATCCAGGGGTACGGTCTGCCGACAGCTGGCTCGGTGGCTGTTCTGGTGTCCTTACCGCCGCTGTTGATCTGGCTTACCCGGCGTCTCCGGGAGCGTCTGGCGCGCCGCCGCGTGGAAACCGCCCTGGTCGAGGCCGAAACACCTTAATTTCAGAGCGGCGCAGCGGCCGCAGGGGTTCTCAAGCACCCCTTTGCAAATACCAACCAAGAGGGGGAACGTTACAGGTGGCAAATCTAAAAGAATCTTTCGCATCGCGCACTTTTGCATCCCTGGGTTATCGTAACTATCGCCTGGTGTGGCTGGGTTCCGTAACGGAACACCTGGGGGAATGGATGGAAATTGCCGCTCTTCTGTGGCTGGTCCATGATCTCACCGGCTCTCCCCTGATGCTCACCGTGGTGGGTTCCTGCCGTTTCATACCCATGCTGGTCTTTCCCATTCTCGGCGGGATGGTTGCCGACAAGATGGACCGGCGCCGGATGCTGATCATGGCCTTGCTGGCGGCGGCCTTCCTCTCCCTCATCCTGGCCGTGCTCATCAAGACGGGAGTGGTGGCAATCTGGCACATCATTGTCATTTCCCTGCTGAGCGGGGTCACCACTTGCTTCAACCATCCGGCCCGCCTGTCCATCGTGCCCAATCTGGTAAGAAAGGAGCACCTCCTCAATGCCATTTCCCTGGATAGCGCCTCGGTGCAGGCCTCGCGGTTCATCGCCATGCCCATCGCCGGCTATCTCATTGCCAACTTCGGCGTGGTGCCCGTGTTCGGAGCCCGGACCCTGGGGAACCTGCTGGCCGTCTGCTGGTTGATGTTTCTCAAGCTGGAACAGCTTGCGCCATCCACGCGCCAGACCGGCATTCGCAACGTCATCGACGGCATGAAGTACCTGCGCGGAAACATTCTGCTCATGGCCCTCGTGCCCCTTTACCTCATCCCCATGCTGACGAACAATACGACGAACAACTTCCTGCCCATCTTCGCCGACGATGTGCTCAAGATCGGCGCCTCGGGCTACGGCTATCTCCAGTCGGCGCCGGGCCTGGGAGCACTGATCAGTCTCGTCGCCCTGGCCGCCCTGCCCATGCATCGGGTGAACGGCACGCTGCTCTTCTTCGTCAGCGGCATCCTGGGGATTGCCATCGTCCTCTTCGCCATCTCCCCCTGGGCGCCCCTGTCCATACTGCTTTTGCTCATTACCGGCGGGATGATCACCACCTTCATGACGGTCAACACCGCCCTGATCCAGAGCCATGTCTCCGATGCCATGCGCGGGCGCATCATCAGCTTAAGAGAAATATCCAACGGTCTGGGGCCGACGGGTAGCCTCATCTTCGGGGCCATTGCCGAGCGGACCAGCGCGCCCTTTGCCCTGGAACTGCTGGGCATCGCCTGCATCGCCGTTTCCTTGTTCCTCGCCTTGTTCCTGCCCAAGGTGCGGCTCTCGCAGGTGACGCTGAAGTAAGAAGTCAAGAGACCAACCCATCAAGGAAGGAGACGTTATCATGAGCATCCTCTTCGAACCACTGAAAATAAAAAACCTGGCCTTGAGAAACAGGTTTGTCCGGTCCGCCACGGGCGACGGGTGTTCAGATCAGACCGGCCATGTGACGGAGCGGCACCTCAAAATGTTTGCCGACCTCGCCGAAGGAGGGGTAGGACTCATTATCATGGGCATTGCTTATGTTCATCCCTCGGGCCAAATTTCCGCCACCCAGACCTCCATTGCCGATGACGCCTGCATCCCGGGCCTGAAAAGTCTGACCAAAGCCGTTCAGGAACGGGGCGCCCGGATCGCCATCCAGTTGTTTCACGGGGGCCGGGAGTGCGCCAAGTTTCTGCAAGCCCGCGGCAAGATAGCCAAGGGTCCGTCCTCTGTGGAAAACGATCCTTACTTCAAGGGGGATAACCTTCCCTTCACAGAGGAAGAGATCTGGGAGATCATCGGCGCCTTCGCCGATGCTGCCGTGCGGGCAAGAGAAGCCGGTTTCGACGCCGTGCAACTCCACGGCGCCCATGCTTATCTGCTCAGCCAATTCCTTTCACCCTTTACCAACCGCCGCACGGATGATTGGGGAGGCTCGTTGGAGAAACGGCTGCGCCTCCACCGGGAGATATACCGCGCCATCCGTGCCCGGGTGGGAGACGATTACCCGGTGCTCATCAAAACCGGCGGCGAGGATGGGTTCCCGGAAGGGATGCGCCTCCAGGAAGGCAAACAGGCGGCCCGATGGCTGGCGCAATGGGGTTATGACGCCCTGGAGATCAGCCAGGGTCTGCGGGGCAAATTATTTGCAGGCACGGAGTTCCGCACCAAGATCGACAGCCTGGACCAGGAAGGATACTTCCGGCAGTGGTGCCGGGAGATAAAGTCCGAGGTAGAGGCACCGGTCATGCTGGTGGGCGGCTTAAAGACCTTTGCCCTGATGGAAGAGATCGTGCAAAACAAGGAGGCGGATTTTATTTCTTTGTGCAGACCTTTGATCAGGCAGCCCGGCCTGGTCCGGCAGTGGCAGAGGGGCGATCGTAGCCGGGCAACCTGCATCTCCTGCAATGAATGTCTGGCCGCGCTCCGCGCCGGCGAGTCAGTGCGTTGTGTTTACGAAGAACGACTGAGGGCTTCGTAGGTAGGCCCATGCGCAAGTTTGATCTCAAGGTGCTCCTCCTTCTTTCGCTGGGGCACATGACCACGGATATCTATCAGGGGGCACTTCCTACCATCCTGCCTTTTCTAAAAGACAAACTAGCTCTTTCCTACACGATGGCCGGCGTCATACTGATGGCCGCCAATTTTACCTCTTCTTTGATCCAACCACTCTTCGGCTTCTTCTCGGACATTAAAGATAAGCCCTACCTGTTGCCCGCCGGCTGTCTCTGCGCCGGCCTCGGCTTTTCCCTTTTGTCCCTTCCGGCAGACTATCTGGTGATACTGCTGCTCGTCATTGTCAGCGGCCTCGGCATCGCTTCCTATCATCCCGAGGGATATAAAACAGCCTCCTATTTTACGGGAGACAAACGGGCCACGGGCATGGCGGTGTTTTCTGTGGGCGGCAGTCTGGGCATGGCAGTGGGCCCCGTACTTGCCCTCTATCTCATCAAATACCTGGGCTTTCCGGCGCTGCCCGTCATTATCGTACCCTCTTTGCTCTTCACCATCCTGATCTTTATATATTGGCATAAAATTACTGCCGGCGCCGGGGAAAGGAAAGCGCCAAAAGATGCCTCCTATGCCATTCCCCGCTCCACTTACCTGTCCATGGCGCTGCTCCTCGCGGTCGTGATTATGCGCTCCTGGGTCCATATGGGTCTCATGAGTTACATCCCTTTTTACTACATCGACCATCTCCGGGGCGATCCTCTTTACGCCGGCGCATTGGTGTCCACCTTTCTCCTGGGCGGGGTCTTGGGCATGCTGGGCGGTTCACCCCTGGCGGACCGTTGGGGGCACCGGCGTTACTTGATCCTCTCCATGCTTCTGTCTACCCTGGTGCTGCCCCTGATCTTCTTTGCCCAGGGCCTTATATTGTTTATGGTCCTCGGGCTCTTCGGCATGATCTTCATTTCCTCCTCCACCATCACCCTGGTCATGGCCCAGCACCTGCTGCCCCATAACCTGGGCATGGCCTCCGGTCTCATGGTCGGTTTCGCGATTGGGGCGGGTGGCATCTGCGTCACGCTGCTGGGGGTAATTGCCGATCATTTCGGTGTGCCCTTTGCCCTGAGATCCATTGCCGTTCTCCCCTTCATCGGACTTCTGCTGAGTCTGGCGTTACGCGACCCGGCACAAAAGGGATTGGCAAGACCTTGAATAAGCTGATAGGATAGAGTATGTATTATCTTTCACCTCCTTGAGGGTGTCGAAATGAACAGGCGAATCTCGCTGACCTTGCTGCTCTGCCTCACCTTGCTCTGGCAGGGCTGTGTTTTATGGTTGAAGCCGCCCACGGTAACTTTAGTCAGCCTGGATGTTCTGGAGGCAAACTTCTTCGAGCAGCGGTATGCCCTAAAATTGCGGGTCCAGAATCCCAATGACAGGGATATTCGCCTCACCGGCCTGAGTTTCGAGGTCGAGCTGAACGACCAGCCTTTTGCCAAAGGGGTAAGCGATAAGCCTGTGATATTGAAGGGTTTGTGTGAAACGATGGTAGAAGTTACGGCGGTCAGCGATTTGGCCGGTGTTCTGCGCCAGGTAGATGAATATCGCCAGGGAAACCGTAAATCCGTTTCCTATCGTATCAAAGGCCGCCTCGTGACGGGTTTCTTCATTAGCTGGGACTGGGACTTTGTCAACAGCGGCGCCTTCGACCTGCCCATCTCATCCAAGGACCGATGACCGATGCTTCCTCCGGATGCGCACTAAGGGGATTTAACTTGACAAAGGAAGTCCCTTTTCGTTAATTAGTCCTACCTACTAAAAGGGGGGTATCAAAAAATCTGCACAGGCACAAAAGCATGAAGATACGCCTATTTCCACCTTTCGACAAACTGGGGGGTGACATCGTAGAATTGTCTCTGCCCAGGGAAATGACCCTCAGGGAGTTTTCCGCCACCCTGGCGGAGCGTTTCCCGGGGGTCCTTGATTTCCTGCCTTGCAGCCAGAGGGACAGCGCGGCCCTGCTCGAGAATGTCTTTTTCGTGACCAACAGGGAAAATCCGGCCAAATTACTTCATCCCACGGATACCGTGCGGGACGAGGATTTTCTCCAGATTCTGCCGCCCTTTGATGGTGGATAAACACCCCCGTACCTAACCCCGATAAACGGGATAAGTAAATTTACGAAATTATTTTTTGCCGGAAAAACGCAGAAAATAATTTCTTACTTACTAAGGAGAAAGTGATGACAATACATATCGATGCGCAACTCTGCACGGGCTGCCGGGTCTGCGAACTGATCTGTTCCTTTACGAAACATGGTGCCTTCAATCCCAAGAGAGCCAGGATACGGATCGCCAAGACCGAAAGGGTCTTCGTCGATATCCCCGTGGTTTGCCGGCAATGTCCGGAACCGTCCTGTGTGGCAAGCTGCCCGGCGGAAGCCCTGACGCAAGGCGCTGACCAGGTGATTTCTCTGGACGAGGCATCCTGCACCGGCTGTGCCGCCTGCGTGGCGGCCTGCCCTTTTGCAGCCATCGCCATTGATCCCCTGGACGCTACGGCCCTGGTCTGCGATCTGTGCCAGGGCGACCCGCAATGCCTCAAGTGGTGCCCAACAGGCGCAATAGCCGCTGGCGGACCGGAACGACCGGCGCCGGACCAGGCAAAAGAAGGGGTGACGGCCGTTGCCAGGTCTTTACTGCAGACCTGGGGTATTGCCTGGGAGGAGTACGAGAAATACCAGGGCCAGGCCGGGGACGCAAAAGTTGAAGGAGGGAAGACACAGCCACATGAATGACTACTTTGGGTGGGCAGGCACGATCCTCAGGGTGGACTTGACAAAAGGAGAAATCACCAAGCAGCCCTTTCCTGAAGAATGGCAGAAGAACTTCCTGGGCGGGCGGAATCTTAATTCCAAGATCTTATTTGATGAAGTCCCCCCGCAGGCCGATCCTCTCGGTCCGGAAAACAGACTGATCATCGGCACCGGGCCCCTGACCGGCCTGCTTGGTCCCGCCACGGGCCGGCTTACCGTCACGGCGAAGTCGCCGCTCACGGGAATCCATGGCGACGCCAACTCCGGCGGCGATGTGGCGGCCTCCCTTAAGTATGCCGGCTATGACCATATCGTGATCTCCGGCAAAGCCGCCCAACCGGTGTACCTCTGGATCGATGACTCCCGGGTCGAGATCCGGGATGCCTCACACCTCTGGGGCAAGACGGTCTTCGAGGCTGACCGCATCATCAAGAATGAAGATCTCCAGGACCAGGACATCAAAACGCTGATGATCGGGCCGGCCGGAGAGAATCTGGTGCGGTTTTCCTGTGTGATGACCAATTTGTACCGGGCCGCCGGAAGATGCGGCATGGGTGCCGTCATGGGTTCCAAGAACCTGAAGGCCATTGCGGTACGGGGAACGCAATCCCTCAAGGTCGCCAACCCACTGGAATATTTAGCCTATCAGGAACAGCTTTTCCGGGATATCCGCAATGCCCCCAATTACCCCGCTTACAGCTATTACGGGACCCCGATCCTCGTGAAGGTTAAGCATCAGCGGGGGGAGATGGGCATCCGGAACAAGCAGGGCGAGTGGCCGGCCGATAAAGTGGAGGCTCTCAGCGCCGATACCTTTGTTAAGGACCTGGTTGTCAAGTCCAAGGCCTGTTTTGCCTGCCCTATTCACTGCGCCCACGGCTACGTGGTGCGGCAGGGGCCCTACAGCGGAACCTACGGGGAAGGCATGGAGTGGGCCGTCATCGGCCCCTTCGGGGGCGAGCTCGACAACGATCGCCTGGATGCCATCGCCAAATGCCATGAGCTGATTTCGGCCTACGGCCTGGACAGCATTTCCACGGGTTTGATGATTGCCTTTGCCATGGAGCTCTACGAGCGGGGCATCATGACCACCGAAGATACGGGCGGCGCGGCCTTGAACTGGGGAGATCACGAACTCATTGTCCAGCTGGTGCAGCAGATCGCCCTCCGGGAAGGCATCGGCAATCTCCTGGCCGAGGGGAAAAGGATTATGGTGCAGAAGTTAGGCACCCAAGGGAGCGCGGCCGCCCTTTGCAGCGAGCATGTCAAGTGGCTCGATGAACCGACGGACCCGCGGGGCGACGTGGCCCGCACCCTGAATTATGCCGTGGCGACCCGGGGGGCCGACCACCTGCGCGGCCGGCCCTCCTATGCGACCTGGACGGATGACGGCTTTAAAAAGTTTCTAGCAATGCGTTACCCCGACCAGGAGATAGCCCCCCCGGCAGCGATCGATTTTCGTTCCTACGATCCGATGGTGGCCGAGATCCTCATCTTCATGGAGACGGTCTGCAGTGCCGCCGACGCCCTGGAAATATGTAAATTCAGCACCACCTGGCTGGCGGGATCGCTGGGCCTGTCGGCGATGGCCAAATTGGTGTCCCTGGCCACGGGCTTGGACATTACGACGGAAAAGCTCATAGAAATCACCGACCGCGGCTGGCAGATCGAACGGGCCTTTTCCGTCCGGGAGGGGATAAGCGCCCGGGATGACATGCCCTCACCACGCTTTTTTGAACCCATCCCTTCCGGTCCCCAGAAGGGGAAAAAACTGGACCGGGAAAAATTCGCCGGCCTGCTGCAGGTCTACTATGAGAAGCGCGGCTGGGACAAAGAGGGCCTCCCGACCCGGGAAAAGCTGGAAAAGCTGGGCCTCAAAGAGGTAGCCGACAAGTTAAGGCAAAAGTAAAAAGCCCTTTTGCCTTTTTACTTTTGCCTTTTTACTTCTTTCTACGCCAGCAGGGCCCCGTATCCGGCAATCTTGTCTTTAATTCCCAGGGACTTGAAGGCGCTCCAGATCGTGGCTTGGACGGTGGTGACCACGGGCTTGCCCATCTCCTTTTCCAATAACGAGATGCTCGCCGCTGTCCGCCAGCGGGGACAGGTTATATAGTAGCCATCCACTTCCTGATTTTTCCGGAAGGCATCCATCGTCAGATCGAAGGCGGCGTTCTCGGGCAGATTGCCGATGTCGATATTACGTTCCACATCCAAACCGCGGATCGTGGGAATGAGGAAACCCTTTTCCTCGAAATAGGACTGCATGAGCCTGTTTAAACCTTCCTTGAAGGGAGAGATGAGGCCCAGGCGTTTTATGCTGAGTTCCCGGCAGGCATGCACCGCCGCTAAAAATTCCGTGGTGACGTCCAGAGAAGTGGCCTTTTTCAGCCGCTCACAGAGAGCCTCCTCACTGCCTGCCCCCTGGCTGATAAAGACTGGCCCGCCGCCAAAAACCAATGTTTCCGCCCCCTCTTCCACGAGCGTGAGGGCCGCTTCTTCATAGGCATTAAAAGCCCGGGAGAAGTTATCGGGAGTAAGCGCCTTGACTGTCGTGGCAATCAGGGTAAGCAGGATGTCATCGGGGACCATCCGGTAGAATTCATAAATGTAGGTATCGCCCCGCGAGGGTGATACCTTGCCGATCCGCGCTCTCCAGGTACTCATAAATTCCTCCTTGTCTGCATTGTCAATCGTCGGCTCTAAGCCGCAGCGTTTCTCTCCAGGGCGCCAGCTTCCGCTCCAGGCGGGCCATCATATCAAAAAGCAGTACGCCTAATAAAGCAAATACGACGATCCCCGCAAAATAACCGCGGGTGTTGAACGTCTGTCCATAAAAATAAACCAGATGGCCCAGTCCCTGCCGCGCGCCGAACCATTCGGCGATGGCGACACCGATGAGGCTTCTGGCGATGGCCAAGCGCAAGCCGGCCAGCAAAAAGGGCAAAGAGGCAGGAACGACGATCTGAAAAAAAATTTGCCGGCGATTGGCCCGGAAGGACTGCCCGACCTCGAGCAGATCCTCCGGCACGGACTTGATGCCCGTATAGGTATTGAAGATCATGGGAAACACGGCACCCGTAAAGACAATGGCTACATAAGAAACCATGCCCAGACCAAACCACAGGACCAAGAGGGGGGCAAAGGCAATCCTGGGCATGGCATAAAAAAAGGAAAGCCAGGGTTGCAGATAATCCTGAACAAAGGAGGAATGGGCCCAAGCGTAGCCGATGAGCACCCCCACCGGCACGGACAGGGCCAGACCGATCACAAATAAGCGCAGGCTGGCCCAAAGATGGACGAACAACTCTCCCGAGACCGCCAGGTCCGCCAGGGTCTTAGCTACGGGCCAGGGGCCGGGCAGAATATTCTCGCTCCTGATGATCCAGGACGCTGCCAACTGCCAGAGCAGGATCCCCAGCAAAAGTGAGGCCCCCTTCCAGAAAAGATCCCGTATCTCAGTCACTTACGATCTCCATTTCCTATCACCAGCCTGCCGTCATGGCGAGCAGCTGACTCGGTACTGCGTTTAGAGCGCTGTTAAATTCCCCCGGCCCGCCCCTGCCGCCAGGGCGCCAATTTTTCCTCGAGCCTCGTCAAGGCAATCACGTTCAGGCTGCCCAGCAGCCCCAAGATGACCACGGAAAGAAAGACCTCCGCCGTGGCGTAAGATTCCGCACCGGCAATCAGCATGTGGCCCAACCCAGCCAGGGCCCCGAACATTTCCGCCGTTACCACACCCACCAAGCCGCGTCCCAGGCCCAACTTGCAGCCGGCCACGATTTCCGGCAAGGCCGAGTGAAAGATGATTTCGCTGAATATTTGTCTTCTCGTGGCCAGATAAGACCGGGCCAATTCCACCAAATCCTGGTCTACGGAACACACGCCCCCATAGGTGTTCAGGATGATCGGAAAGACAGCCGAAAGAAAGACGATCAGGACCTTGGGAAGCATGCCCAAGCCGAACCAGGCGATCATCAGGGGTACCAGCAGGATCGTGGGGACGGCATTGAAAACCGCCAGCCACGGATCGAGCAGCAGCTCCACTTTTCTATGGACTGCCATCCAATAGCCGATGAAGACTCCCAGCACGATGGCCAGGACAAAGGCCAGCAACAACTCATAGGCGCTGGTCAAAAAGTGATTGAGCAGCACCCCCTGGGAAGATAGTTTGACCGCAGCGAGCGCTACCTTGCTCGGGGCGACCACAAAAAATTCCGAGGGCCGGAACCAGTCCACGGCAAACTCCCAAAGGGCCAATCCGCCCCCGATGGACAGCGCCAGCCTGAAAAAACCTTTCCCCATGCTTGTGTCCTTTTGCCTTTGCCTTTTGCCTTTTGCCTTTTTACTTTTACCTTTTTACTTTTTACTTGGTCAGCCCCAATTCCTTCTGGGCCTTACGCAGATAGGTCAGGTCATAATAATCCCCCAGGGCGATGGGTTTATCCAGGAGTTCCAGCGTCTTCATGGCCTTGATCATCTCGCCATAGGCCTCGGGAGAAGGGTCTCCCTTGGGGCTGAAGATACGGTTGTCAACCATGAAATACTGATAACTCTTCTGGGCGATTTCCCGATCAATCTTCAGGACTTTGGCCAGAATGGCCTCCGCCTCGACCCGGTTCCCCGGTTTGGCCAGCCAATCCAGGGCCTTCAGATAGGCGGTCACCAGCTTCTGCACGACCTGGGGGTTGGCCTGGATATACTTTTCACTGGCCGCGATAGACACAAAATCATAGTGTGCCACGTACTTCGTAAAGTGATCCAGCACCCTCATCCCCCCCTTTTCCGCGATGAAGTTTGCCGGAGGGTTGAGTACGGCCCCCTGCACACCGCCCTGCCGCAAAGCCGCCAGGCGGGAATCGTTGCCGCCCACCACCAGCAACTGGTAGTCGCCTTCCTTCAGGCCGTTGGCCGCCAGCACGACCTTCAGCATGATGGTACTGGCAGATTTCAGGGCTGAGACGGCGAATTTCTTTCCCTTGAGTTGGCTATAGTTCTTGATGTCGCCGCTTACCACCAGGTCATAAGGCGCGGCGATACCCTTAGCCATCAGCCCTTTGACCTTGAAACCCTTTTGCAGGGCGAGCAGCATGCTGTCGGTGGTGTCGCCGGTGGCAAAGGGCGCATCGCCCCCGATCATCAGCTGGATGATCTCGGGGTTGCTTTTCACGCCGATCAGGTTTACCTCGAGACCCTGCTCCTTATAAAAGCCTTTCTCCGTCGCCACATAGTCCGGCCATTGCTGCGCGGACCAGGCCACGAAAGATGTCCCTATCTTGGCAACTGCCGCAGCCTGGCCGGAGTTACAGAACATCATATTTGCTGCCAGGGACAGCATCAGAAAACCTATCGCCACGCACCACTTTCCCGAACTGTTCTTCATAATAACCCCCTCTTTCCTCAAATCGCATTATAAAATATCAACCACTGAGATCGCAGAGAACATCCTGAGAGACCAATGCACAAATCCTATTTGTCATCGCGAGCATCTGACGCCAGTGCGCTGCAATGGCGTTATTAATGTAAGAAGCTCATGCTGTCATTGCCACGGCGTCCCTCGGACGCCGTGGCAATCCGACTGGGAGGTCGGTGCGGGGGCAAAGCCCATGGCAATCTCTTGATCAAGAGATTGCCATGGCGCAAAGGAACATCGCAATGACGGCAAGCAAGTTGTGCATAGGTTTCCCTGAATGTCAGAAACAAATCTTTCTGGGTGCTCTCTGTGCATTCTGTGGTTTCCTGTTTCATCCTCTCATCCAGCAGATAGCGACACCGGTTTCTTTTGGAATTCTTCCTGTATCGACCGCCAGATATGATCTTCCAGGGCGACAAACTCGGGTGTGCGCTTCATCTCCAGGGTGCGGGGCCGCGGCAGCACCACGGGGATCTTCTCTTTCAGCCGGCCCGGAGAGCCGCTCATCACCACCACCAGATCGGCCAGAAAAATCGCCTCATCTATCTGGTGGGTTACCAAAACCACGGTCTTCTTGTAGTAACTCCAGATACGCAGCAGTTCGATCTGCATAGCTTCCCTGGTTTGGGCATCCAAAGCCCCAAAGGGTTCATCCATGAGGAGCACCTCCGGATCGATGGCCAAGGCCCTGGCGATATTGACCCGCTGCTGCATGCCGCCCGAGAGTTGATGGGGATAGTAGTTGGCAAATTTTTCCAGACCGATCCGCTCCAGCAGTTCTTTGGCCCGGTCCTGGGCCTGCTTAAGAGGCGCCTTTTGCAATTCCAGCCCGAAAGTGACATTGCGCAATGTCGTCCGCCAGGGGAGAAGCCGGGGACTCTGAAAAACCATGGCGCGATCGAGCCCCGGCCCTTCGATGACCTTGCCTCCAAGGAATATCTTGCCGGAAGTCGGTTTGATGAGCCCGTGCAGGGTCCGAAGCAGCGTGGTTTTCCCACAGCCGCTGGGACCAACGACGGTGACAAAGGCCTGCTCCTCCACGGCCAGATTAATATCCTGGTAAATGACGAAATCAGCCCCTTCGGGGCTGCGAGCTACCTTTTTCAGGTCTTGAATTTGCATTTTCATGCTTGCTGCGGGGGCCTCCATTCCTGCGCTGACGATGGAGTAGGATGGGATGCAGATACATGCTTTTTTCCGCACCGTCAAGTGCTTTTGTGCCCCCTCCCCTTTCCACCTTTTCAACTGCACAAACTTGTTGCGAAGACGCTACATATCAGCTACAAAGTGTTTTAATTTTAAGGAAAAGGTGCGTTACGCGATGGAACCGCTAACGCACCCTACATAAATTTAAGAGTTACATAGTGTCCATCTGGAAACTCCGGATGAGACACTATTGGTTTCCAATTCGGAAACGAAGAATTTTGCGTCCTGGCTAGGAAATCAAGGGGTTGCGCGGAGGCGTACACCGCGTACGCCGCACAAGCAAGCCCGTAGATTGACACCGCCAGGGCGGAAAAGAACCGTTTCCGGATGGAAACTACATAATATTATAAACAGCAATAAAGCACCGGGAAAGGAGAAGGATATGGCGAAAGAGAAAAAAGGCATCAAACACAAGGTGCCCTACGATGACTTACGGCAATGGATAAAAGAAGCGGACAAGCTGGGAGAGCTGCGGCGGGTGAACGGCGCCACCTGGGAGGAAGACATTGGGCTCGCCACGGAGCTCCTGCAGCACGACGAAAAGGCGCCCACGGCTCTCTTCGACAAGATCCCCGGCGTAGCCGCCGGCTCCCGCGTGCTGGTCAACTTCTTCGGCGGGAAGCGTATGAACATGACGCTCGGGTTTCCCACGACCCTGAGTAAATTTGAACTCAGCCGCGCCTTTCTCGACCTCTACCGCGAGCGCTCCGCACACCCGCTTCCCTATCAGATAGTGAACAAGGGCCCGGTCTTGGAGAATGTCATGACGGGCAAAGACGTGGACATCACCAAATTTCCCGTGCCCCTGTGGCATGAGGCCGACGGGGGCCGGTACATCGGGACGGGCTCCTTCAACGTCACCCGGGATCCCGACACGGGCTGGGTCAATGCCGGCACCTACCGGGTCATGATGCACGACAAAAACAGCGTTGGTTTTTACATCTCGCCTGGCAAGCACGGCCGCATCCACCGCGACAAATATATCGCCCAGGGCAAACCCATGCCCGTCTGCATCGTCATCGGCGGCGACCCCCTCCTGTTTCTTATGACCAGCACGGAGATCCCCCGGGACATCAGCGAGTTCGACATTGCCGGCGCCCTCCGGGGCAAACCGCTGCAAGCGGTTAAGGGAAAGTTCACGGGTCTGCCCTTCCCTGCCAATGCCGAGATCGTCCTCGAAGGTTTCGTGGAACCGGGCAATATGCGGGCCGAAGGCCCCTTCGGCGAGTGGACGGGCTACTACGGCAGCGACGTGCGCGACGAGCCGGTCCTCGACATCAAGGCGGTCTACCACCGCAATGACCCGATCATCCTTGGCTGCCCTCCCCAGCGGCCGCCGGAAGAGCAGTCGCGCTACCGCGCCGTGATGCGCTCCGCCCTGCTCTGGGACCAGGTAACCAATGCCGGGGTCCCGGACATCCAGGCCGTCTGGACCCATGAGTGCGGCGGCTCCCGCATGTTTACCGCCCTGTCCATCAAGCAGCGCTATGGGGGGCACGCCAAACAGGCCGGGCTCATCGCCTCGCAATGCCAGGTGGGAGCTTACGCGGGGAAATTCGTCGTTGTGGTGGATGAGGACATCGACGTCACCAATCTCGAAGACGTGATGTGGGCCGTCTCCACCCGCTGCGACCCGGCCCGTTCCATCGACATTGTCCACAATGCCTGGAGCACGCCCCTCGACCCCAGCATCAGCCCGCGCAACCGCGAGGAACGGGACTTCACGAACTCCCGGGCCATCATCGACGCCTGCCGCCCCTTTCACTGGCGCGACAAATTCCCCAGGGTCAACATGCCAACCCCGGAGGTGGCCAAAAAGGCCTGGGACAAGTTCTCTTATCTGCTGAAGTGATGAGCGGCAGAAACTCGCAAAGCCAGTCATTGCGAGGAGACAGTAAGCCGACGAAGCACCCAAACGGCAAACGGGAAGAGATTGCCACGGCGTTCGAGGAACGCCTCGCAATGACTGCATTATTCAGAGATTGCCACGGCGTCCGAGGGACGCCTCGCAATGACTGCATAAGTTTCTTACATCAATAACCTCGAGGCGAAGCACCGGGAGAAGGTGCGTTAGGCGATGAAACGCTAACGCACCCTACATTATTCAGAGATTGCCACGGCGTCCGAGGGACGCCTCGCAATGACTGCATTATGATGATTACTTCTTAAGCTTATACCGCAGGGCGGCCCGGATAAAACTGGCAAAGAGGGGGTGGGGGCTGGTGGGCCGGGACTTGAATTCCGGGTGGAACTGGCAGCCGAGAAACCAGGGATGATCCTTGATCTCCACAATTTCCGCCAAGCGAGCGTCGGGCGAGCGTCCCGTGATGCGGAGCCCCTTTTTCGTAAGGATTTCCTTAAACTCATTGTTGAATTCGTAGCGGTGCCGGTGCCGCTCGCTGATTTCGGTCTGCCCGTAGGCCTCATAGGCGAAGGAATCCCGGTCCAGGACGCAGGGAAAGGCACCCAAGCGCATGGAGGCGCCCTTTTTCTGCACCGTCTTCTGTTCGGGAAGCAGATCGATGACGGGGTGGGCGGTCTGCTCGTCAAACTCGGAACTGTTCGCCCCTTCGAGCCCGCCCAGGTTCCGGGCATATTCCACGACCGCCATCTGCATGCCTAAACAGATGCCGAAGAAGGGGATCTTCCCCTCCCGAGCCTCGTGGATGGCGCAGACCATGCCTTCGGTGCCCCGGATACCGAAACCGCCGGGGACCAAAATGCCGTCCACACCGACCAGCCGCTCGCCGCAGCCTTCCTTCTCGATGTCACCGGAGTCCACGAAACGGAGATTCACCCGGCAATCATTGGCAATGCCGCCGTGGATCAGGGCCTCGTTCAGGCTCTTATAAGAATCGGTGAGATTTACATATTTGCCCACAATGGCGATGCAAACCTCATGGGTGGGATTTTTTACCCGCGTGACCACATCCTCCCAGGCTTCCAGATGGGGCCGGCCCGTCCAGATGTTCAGCAGTTCCACGACCTTCGCATCCAGACCTTCCCGATTAAAAAAGAGGGGTACCTCGTAGATGCACTCCACGTCCTTGGCCGTAAAAACCGCCGCCACCTCGACGTTGCAGAACAGGGCGATCTTCGCCTTGATCTCGTCGGAGAGAAAATTTTCCGTGCGGCAAAGCAGGATATCGGGCTGGATGCCTATCTCCCGGAGCGCCTTGACGCTGTGCTGCGTGGGTTTGGTCTTTACTTCGCCGGCGGTCTTGAGATAGGGGACCCAGGTCAGGTGGACGAAAATGGCGTTCTGCCGGCCCACCTCGTTGCGAAACTGCCGGATCGCCTCCAGAAAGGGCTGGCTTTCGATATCTCCCACGGTGCCGCCGATTTCCACAATTGCCACATCGAAATCATCGGCTGCGGCCCGGATGTAATCCTTGATTTCATTCGTGATATGAGGGATCACCTGGACGGTCTTACCCAGATAGTCCCCCTGGCGCTCCTTGGTGATGACGGAAAAATAAACCTGGCCAGTGGTAAGGTTATTGCCCTTGCCCATCCGGGTCGAGGTGAAGCGCTCGTAGTGCCCGAGGTCGAGATCCGCTTCCGCCCCATCGTCCGTCACGAAGACTTCGCCGTGCTGAAAGGGGCTCATCGTGCCGGGATCGACGTTGATGTAAGGATCTAGTTTCTGGTTCGTTACCCGCAAACCCCGGCATTCCAGCAGGGCGGATACGGAAGCAGCGGCGAGCCCCTTCCCCAGAGAGGAAAGCACGCCGCCGGTCACAAAGATAAATTTGGTCTTCATACTCACTCCTCAGTCTGAGCCATTTGCGCCACCTGCCTGATGCGTTCCCCGATGAGTTCCACCGGTTCCCCCAAGAGGAGCGCCAGAGACAGGTTCTCCAGGTAACGATCATTCCATGGCAGGTTGTATTCATTGACGAGATTCCGGATATCGCTGAACTTATAGCCCAGCACGTCCCGCTTTTCCTTCAGTGTCAGGGCTTCGTTGAAGGTCACATGGAGCAGCAGCAGACTCTTCACCAAGAGTTCGCCCAAAAGGGGAATGATCACCACAGAGGCCCGGTCCGCCTTGCCATAGCCCACATAAATATGCCCCGTGCTGACGATCGTCTTCTTCGTCCCCATGAGGATGCCGGAAGCCTCCACGCGCGACTTCATCTCCCGGGAAATCCCGCCCCGCGTCTGAATGGTGATCGTGGAGGCATCGGAAGGATTGCCCTCCCCATCAAGATTGTCTATGCCGTAGAGGGTGAAGCCCCGGACCTCGGCGATGGCCGGCTGGAGCGTTGTCAGGGCCAGGATATTCTTGGTGGACAGATCCTTGGCGGTAAATCCCAGTTCCTTCAGCAAAGCAAAGATTATCCCCTTCAGCGGCGGTTCCTTCCGGCTGGTGCCGACGGTCACCGTCTTTGCCTGATGGCGGATGGCGTCGATGGGACGGGTCAGTTCATCGATGGCCTGCCCCAGGGAGATATCGAGCAGTTCCATGGGCGAAGCGGAGCCGTTGCCACCGGGGAATTCATGCCAGAAATCCTCGAGCGGCAGTTTGCCGGAGCAATACTTCAGGAGGAGCACCATGTCGGCAATGGTGGTGACGCTGGTCAATGAAAAGGCCCCCTGCTGGCGGCGGCTGTGGAAGACACCGTAAAAGTCGCCCACCAGCCGCCGGAAAGTCCGGTCGGCAATCCGCTCATAGAGCGAATAGTTCTGCCGTGTCTGTTCCCGTGCAGCCAAAGCCAAGCGGCTCCGGAATTCCCGCAGAAACAGAGCGTCGGCATCGATCGACCGGGCCGCGAAGTAACCCCAGAGATGGCCGGCTACGGTGTTTAAAATAACGGGCAGCGGCATGGGAGCGCGGGGGAGTTCGATGACCGCATCGGCGATCGCGTCAAAGCGGTCGTCGCCCTCATCGGCGAAGACCACCACGCCGGCCTTGTGGGCCTTGAATATGGCCACATCCTTGATGATATCGCTCAGGACCGCCTCGGGGGTGCCGGCGGCACAGACGATGATCAGCGGCTCAGCGGACAGATCGATGTGCTTCTTGTTTTCCACGATATCGGAGGAAATGGTGCGGTAGCAAAGTTCGCTCAGTTTGATCCTGATTTCGTCGGCCGCTGCCTTGTTGGGACCGCTTCCCACCACGGCCCAATACTTTTTATATTTGGCCGTTTTCTCCACCGATAGCCGGAGTTGTTCCTTCAGCGCGAGAACGCGGTTCATCAGGGCAGGCGCCTGTTCCAGGATGCCGAGTTCCTCCGCAATGGACTCGTCGGAGCAGGTCTTGAGCAACTGGGCCAGATAGAGGGCCAGGATATGGCCGGCCACGATCTGGGAATAGAAGGCCTTGGTGGAAGCCACAGACATCTCGATATCCCGGCCGTCGCTCGTGTAAAAGACCCCCCGGGCTCTGGTCGTGATGTCGGACTGCCGCCTGTTGACAATCGCCAGCACCGTGGCGCCCCGTTCCACGGCCATGGCCACGGCCCGGTTCGTGTCCGTGGTGGTTCCCGATTGGGTGATGGCAATTACCAGCGTGGCCCGTAAGTCATCGGCGAGGCAAAAACCACTCAGTTCCGAGGCCACCCTGGCCTCACATTTGAGCGAACTGCCCTGGAGGTACCTCTCCAGGGCGCAGGCAATCGCTTCGCCGGCCACCGCCGCCGTACCGTGGCCGATCACGACAATCCTCCCGATCCGGCCCTGTACCAGAGCCTCCTTCAATTCTCCGGGAATTATCTCTTCCCCGAGGTTGAAGACCACGGCCCGGGCAGTGCCCTGCCGGGTGATGCTGTATTTTCCCCGGAGCGTTTTTTGCACCGAAAGGGTGGCTTCATTGATTTCCTTCAGAAAATAATGGGGGTAGTCGCCACGGTCGATGTCCCGGGTGGTGATTTCGGCCTCCCGGATGTCCTGCTCCTTAAGGCACAGCGGAGCCCCCTGGTAGGAAAGAGCGTTGATGCCATCCCACCCGCCCGGGGAGTCCTGATCCAGGATGAAAATCTGACCGGCCGTCTCGGGAAGATCGGGAATAAGCGGTTTTTCACCATCCATCTTGATAAAGAAGGGGGTAAGTTCGACCAGGCCGTAGAGTTCCGAGGAAAAAACGTATTGGTCCGGGGCAATCCCCACATAGAGGGCCTGACCGCTCCCTTTCAACGCCAGGTACACCTTGCCCGGCTCAACGTTGCTCGTCAAGGCAATGGCATGGGAGCCTTCAAAGTCGTTGACGGCCTTCCGAAAGGCCATGGCCAGGTCGTCCCCTTCCTGAAGGTATTTTTCCACGGTCAGGGGGATGATCTTGGTGTCCGTCGTTACCTCCGGGGCGATGAGGTCCCCTTCTCTTTCCAAGGCGGCGCGTAAGCGAGGATAGTTGTCTATGTCGCCGTTCAAGGCGGCGGAGATTGTCCACAGGCCTTTTCCGTAATAGGGATAGTGCTTCTGCTGACCCTCGGAAACAAGGTCCAACGCATCATCCTCGGCAAAATTGTTTAGCGGATGGCAGTTCTCCTCCGTAATCGACCCGACGGAGGCCCAACGGGTATGCATATAGGCTGTATCCTGGAGGGGCTCTAAATCGGCCAGCACCCTAAATACCCGATCCACACCGATCGCGGCACGTAAATTAGTGCCATTGCGGCCTAGTTCGCCGACCACGGAGGCCGTCTTATAGGTGAAAGAAAGGAAAGCCCCGCCTGCCGGTGAACCTTTCCGGTCGGGCAGGGGCCCAAAGGTGATGGAGCCGTTGATCAGATCTCCACTGCGCCTGCGCCGGGAGAATTCCTCGGACAAGCCGGCTTCGGCCAGGAGCGCGCCGAGGCGTTCCGTTTCCCCTTGGGCCAGGGCAAAAGAGATCTGGAGGCCTGCGGAATCCCGGCCCCGCACCTCCAGCCGGTCGAGGCAATTTAGTAAATAATTCAGTTTCTTATACTTTGGCAAGGCCTGGGAGGAAAATTCGTCCGCTTTCTCTAAGCCGGCGATGCCGATGATCCTCTCCACGTTGGCCAGGATGTCATGTTCGGCAGCCCAGATAATATCGCGCAGCATCACCAGACGGCTGTTGATGACCTCCAGGTGGACCGTCGAAAAGAGGCGGGCCTTTTCCTCAAGGCCCCGCTCCTCGCGGGCCAAAAATTCTTTCCACTCGCCAAGAAGAGCTCCCAGCTTTTCCAGCTGACCGGCAGTGAAGAAAAGGTGCCGAAAGCTTTCCTCTCCTTTCAGGGAGCGGACGGTTTGGTTCATCTCCTCCAGCTTACCACCACCGTCCAGATAAAGCTCCGGTGGGATGGCGGCGGTCAAGAGCGCTGGCAGGTCCTGCTTCTTTATCCCGGCAAATTGCTCCGCCAATAGGCCGAGGAAATCCCTATCTTCTAAAGGAGGAGCCTTTTTTACGGTCACGATGCCGGCCAGCCCGCAGCAAAGCACGTTCCGGCAGAAAGGGAAAAAGATGAGCGCCGGACCGGGCACCCGCTCGGGATCTATACCTAAATAGACAGCAGTGTTGACTAAGAAAACATAAATCTTTTTCAGTAAATTAAGCAATAACCTAATCCCCACCTGTAATTTTTGATGCCCTCGTAAAAAGTCGAAAAGCAAGTCATTGCGAGCGAAGTGAAGCAATCCCGAGCGGTGAGAGATTGCCACGGCGTTCGAGGGACGCCTCGCAATGACAGCATGAGTTTCTAACATTAGTAACGCCGTTGCGGAGCACTGGCGTCAGACGCTCGCAATGACAGCCAAAGGGGACTTTTTGCGAGACCGTCATTTTTGATTTTCCCTTATGTCACATAGGAGGCAAAGGAGGGCAGTTGTTTCAAGGACTCTATCGTAATGTCATCCACGATCCGCTGCAGCCACAATGTCCCCTCCTGCCTGGCCTCCTCGTCCAGATTCTTGATGACCTCAAGATAACTTTTCTGCGGCCCGAGGCCTGGTTGGACCGCCTCCAGGAAGGCCAGTCGGTTTTCCCGGCCCGCCTGATCAGACGGAGAACTGCTCAGCAACTTCTCTATGGCGGGCCATTTTTCTACCAGTTCCCGCTGTTGCCGGAGCACATCCCTTTCCCCTTTGCCCTCTTCCCCTTGGAGCGCGGCTCCTTTGCCTATTTTTTCCACGAACCCCCGGAGCCGCCGCAGCCGCTCCCGGATCATCCCCTCCAGACAGGCGAGCGCCCCCTCGTAAAGTTCCCGTCCCAGTTCTTTCTGGAGAAAGAAGGGCTGACGCACATGGATATACCACTCACACAGAGCGATGATATTAGCCACATATAGGATATTGTTGTAAAATTTTCTCCTTACATCCCCAAAGGCGCCGGCCTGGAAAGTGTGGCTGAGCGGCTTGCCTTCCCCGCCATGCAACAACTTCGCCCCAAAACTGTCCTTTCTCCAGACTGTGCCCGCCGTGATGACCGTGCCGTAATCGATCCGGAGAGGGCCAACCAGTCCGCCCTGCCCACCAAGGAATACAGGGGGTTGATCAACCATTACGCCCCGGGGCACATCACCGATCAAAGAAGGCGTCGCCTTGTCCTGCTGCGGGGTATAGTTAAAGTGCACATAGGAGCTGCCGACTTCGCTATGATCCTCGCGGCTCGTCCCTCCGGCCATCAGACAGTCGCAAAAATTAATCAGACTCCCGAGCGTGACAAAGGGAAAAAGGAGCGTTTGTTTGAGCCCCACGGTGTGCCCGGCCTTCGCTTCCTCCTCCAGGAGCGAGCACTCCCGGACATGGGCTCCCGAGGCAATGTTCACCTTATCCAGAAAAACTGCGGATTGAAAGAATCCACCCTGCAGTTGCACCTGGGGCCCCAGGTGGCAATCCAGAACCGTCACCGGCGCCTCCTGCCCCAGCGTCACCCCTGCGGAAATGAGGGTCCGGGCCCCGTAGATTTTTGTACCGCTGCAAAGAGTTACCCCCTGGCCGGAGATCCTCTCCAAAGAAACCTCTGGGCCGATCTCTACAGAAAAAGGGGCCCTGATCGCAACCCCTTTCTTCATCAATTCCTCTATCTTACCGGGCAATGACATTTAACCGTTACCTTAACGACTTCTTCTCGGGGTCGGCATCGGTATCGCTATCGTTTTCGACTCCGTCCCTGTTTTTTTTCGATTCCGATTCCGATACCGACCCCGATTCCGATATTAATATCAGCAGTTACCTATTCCTTTGCATTGTCCATACCCAGTTTCACCATTTTTTTCTGAAACGTATTCCTGTTGATTCCCAGATATGCGGCGGCAGCGCCTTTGACGTTATTATTTCTCTGCAAGGCGATCTTGAACAGACTTCTCTCCACTATAGAAAGGATATTTTCGTGCAACCTGCTTTTCCCCCCATTTGTGGAATACAAGATGGTAGTTATGTCGCTAAGCTTCTGTTCGATCACCTGTTCAACCACGGAATGGCTGGTGTTTTCGACATTTTTTTTCGCCGCGGCGGGGGAAGAAATCTTGAGCTTCATGATGATCCTTTCTCCGTTGTCTGTACCATAGCTAATTAGAAATTAAAAAGACGCCAGGTGATGATGGCGATCAGCACCAGCACCAGAAACCACGCTGAAAGGACCGGCTTGTCGTTTATTAACGGCCTTTCTATGAATTTAAGCAGTTCCCCGTCCATCCTTTCCTCGCCCATGTGCCGGCAAAGATTACCAACCAATTCGGAAAATCTTTCATAATTGTTGGAAAGGATGATGAATCCCTTCGTCGTGGTTAATAGGGCATAAACCTTCTTTCCGATTACCAACGCGCCGGCATGGGTGACGTCGGCCCAGGAAAGCTCCTTTCTCCTCATGAATTTCCCGATCTCCAGTCCGTTCACCCCTAGGGACACCCGGCGGGAAAGGGCTTCCAGAAAAAGATAAGCAAGGGAAACAAACGTCGTCAGGAGAACAAACCTCTCCCCGGGTAAAGATTTCGCAAAAAAGGAAAGCAAAAGCAAGGCGAAGAGGGAAATAACCGCCATTGTCAAGGGTATTACCAAGGCCTGCCTGATCTTGTAAACGACTGCTGACATATCCATCCTGCTTGGAACCTGTGCTACTCCCGGGTATAGGTCCCGCTTTTTCCGCCTTTTTTGGACAGAAGTCTGATTTCCGTGAGGACCATCGACCGATCGGCAGCCTTGCACATATCATAGATTGTCAAAGCCGCGATGCTGACCGCCGTCATGGCCTCCATTTCCACACCCGTTTTTCCGACGGTCTTGGCCGTCGCCAAGATCGTTACCTCGCCTTTCTTCAGGTTACTGCTAAATTGGATATCAACTCCCGTCAGGGGCAAGGGGTGGCACAGGGGTATCAAGTCGTCCGTCTTTTTCGCAGCCATGACGCCGGCGATCCTGGCTACGGCAAACACATCTCCCTTCGGCATCCCCCCGCCTTCGATAAGGCCCAGGGTGGAAGGTCGCATCAGCACCTTGCCTGCGGCGACGGCTTCTCGGACGGTGACTTTCTTGGCCGTTACGTCCACCATCCGCGCCTTGCCTTGCTCGTCAATATGGGATAGTTTGCTCATCCTCCTAACTCCTGACTCCTGTCTCATGAATCCCGAACTAATAGGCGAGCAACTGCTCAAGTTTTTTCACATCACCCCCTACCAGCATCTGGCCGTTGATGAAAAATGTGGGCGTGGCCCGCACGCCGATCTTTTTGGCCAGGGCCAGGTGCTCCTGGGCCAGGGCCTTGACCTCGCCACCGGGGGCCGGGGCCGACTTGGGAATCTCTTTGCCCTGCATCATTTCTTCATAGGCGTGCGGTTTGTTATCCGCACCCAGGATATAGTGAACCTTATTAATCGCCGCCGGGTGGGCCAGGGGCGCGAAAAAAACATAGCGGACCACATCGGTCTTCTTGGCAAGATAGGTCGAGGCCGTCCGGCAGTATGGACAGTCCGGATCGGTAATCTCGATAACGACCTTCTTACCCTCCCCTATTTTGACGGCCTTGTCCAGGGGCAGGGTCTTCACCAGCTTAACCGCCAGCTCACCCCGGCGCTCGGCCGTCAGATTTTTCCCGTCTTTCTGATAGATATCCCCGACAATGATGTAATCGGCTTCCTGATAATAATAGTAAACATTCTGTCCCGAGTGCACTTCATACACACCCTTGATATCCGTCGGCTTGATCGCGTCCAGCTTCACCTGGGGGAACGCCTGACGAAAGGCTTCATCCGGCTTGACCGCCACCGGGGCCGCCCCGGCAGCGCTCTTTCCCAAGACCATGATTGCCAGGATCGCCATGAAGCATGATTTAACAATAAATTTCATTAGTTATATCCTTTTTCGCTGCATTTTGGCCCTTGCGGGCCCTGAGCAGCTACCTTTATACAATCATCGCCGGGGAAGCTCAATCAATTTTTAGCCACCGGGCGAAAATATTTTCCCCGTCCGGGCCAGACCCGGCGTCAGCCTTCCTGCTGGAATTCTTCTACCAGTTTCTTACCCGCCGCCAAGGCCTCCGGCAGGGCCTGGGGCAGCTTCAGAATGTCACCTTTGGCGTCCACACCCCGGAAAAGTAGTTCGCCCGCGTACTTTACATTGAAGGCATCATAAAAATATTTCACTGTCAGGATGGCGCCCTCGAACATCTTCTCGCCCTTTGTCCCGCCGACGGAGATAAAAAATCCCCTTCTCCTTCTTCCCTCCTTGCCGAGGGAGGGATCGTGCAGGATATACTTCCTGGCCCAGAGCGCCTGGCACCGGTCAATCATCGCCTTGGACCAGCCCGTAACCCCGTAGAAAAAGATGGGAGAGGCCAGGACGAGGAGATCCGCCTCCAGCAGGCGGGGATAAATCTGTTGCATATCATCGGCAATCACGCACTGGCCGTCCCGGTAACAGGTTAAGCACTCCCGGCACGGGGTGATGCAATAATCGGAGAGTTTGAATTTTTCCACAATCGCCCCGGAACCCTGCGCACCTTTCAGAAACTCTTCCAGGAGCAGTTCCGTATTACCGCCCTTGCGGGGAGAACCACACAAAGCCACCATTTTTATTTCACTCATATTTGCTCCCTTCTAGCATAATTTGTAGCAAATTATTCTCGGGGTCGGGATCGGTATCGCTATCGCTTTCGATCCCGATAGCGATACCGACCCCGCTTCCGATACGATGATCCCGATACCGATACCGACCCCGATTAAAGGCAATTACGCAGTTCCCTCAAGCCTGCCAGCTCCGGTCTGTCCATCCCCTTGTGCTGGATCAGGACCTTGAATACCTCGCCCATCCCTTGTTCCGGTTCCAGCAGATGCTTCAAGGACAGGCGCAATTTCAGACCCTCGACCGGGGAGAGTCCCTGCTGCGCCGCGGTGATCGCCTCGGCCAAGCCCAGGGCCAGAAGAAACCGGTACTGGGGCACGAGGCCGGTGCAGCAAAGCCCTATTTCTTCTCCCTTCCTGATCAGGGCGGAAAAATCTACGGAAGCGGTCATATCCTGCCGGCCCACCCGGTCATAGGGGGTAGCGGAGACCTGATGGCGAAAGTAGCAGCGCAAGGTGCCGTTTCTGCGGCCGGGATCATAGAGTTCTGCCGCCCGGTAGCCGTAATCAACGGTTAAAAGAAAACCGCGGGCCAGGCACTGTCCCACCTCTTCCAGCCAGTCGAGGGCCTGGAGGTTCACTTCCAACTGCTGGCCTTCGGCAAACGTAAGACCGGTGTCCCGGAAATAGGCGCCGAGGCGGGGATCGGACAGCCTTCCCTCAATCTCCCGGAATTGTCCTTCTGCCTCGCCGACGTAGATTTCCTGCCACGCTCCTCCCCGGTAAACCAGCCGGTGCACCGGAAAAGCATCCACGAGTTCATTGGAAAGAACACATCCCTCCAGAGAAAAACCGCCTCCCCTCAGCTCCTCTGGCCCTAGCCAAAAAACCTTCCCCGCCTGGCCCGCACGGGCGAGCCTGTCTTGCTGTTCCCGGAGAAAAGCGGGCGAGCCTTCCAGGATACCGTACTTCAGCCGGCGGCTGAACTCCCGATCATGCTCCTCGGCCCAAGCCAGGATATCTGCACAGAGGAAGCCCCGGCCCCCGCCGATTTCCAGGACCGTAAAAGTTTCACCGCCCAGGAGCTGACTCATCTGGCAAAGCTGTTTTGCCACCATGGCCCCGAAGAGCGGGTGGACACAGGAGGCGGTATAAAAATCGCCCTCTTTCCCGATTTTTACCCCCTCAGCCTGGTAGTACCCATACCGGGGGTGGTAAAGGCACCAGTCCATGAACTGGGAAAAGGGCACGGCTCCCCCTTCCCTGATCCGGGAGATCATGAATTTCCTTAAGGCCTCTTCTCTGGCCGCACCGGTGTCTGGCATCGCTTCTCCCAAGTTCGTCACCTTTTCAATAAAACATTATGTACCATCTCGCGCAATGAGGGAAGTTTGCGCGCATAGGCTAAGGCTCCCAGGATGCAGCAGGCCCCGCCGCTCATCAGGGTCAGGGGCGCGCCGATCAGATCGGCCATCCCCCCCGCCAGGAGGCTGCCGAGCGGCGCCATCGCCATGAAGGTCATGACATAAAACCCCATGGTACGGCCCCGCATTTCATCGGCAACAATGGTCTGGAGGATCGTGTTGCTGAGGGCCAATTGTACCATCATCCCCAAACCGACCCAAAAAAGCAGCAGTAGCGAGGCCCAAAGCGTCCGGGACAGGGAAAAGAAGATGAGCCCTACCCCCAAAAGGCCCGTTGCCAGCGGGATCAGCCTTTCCATACCCAGAACGGTCCGGCGCGAGGCCAGGTAAAGGGCGGCTACGAGCGATCCCCCACCGGAGGCGGCATTCAGGAACCCCAGGATATGGGGTCCGCCTTGAAAGATATCCCTGGCAAAGACAGGCATCAGCACCGTATAGGGCATGCCCATTAAGCTGACCAGCCCCAGCAGCAGGAGCAGGTACCGGACGGGCAGGAAGCCGAAGGCATATTGGTAACCGGCCTTGAATTCTCCCAGAATATGGGGATTGCCCGCCACCCGGGAAAGCGAGGCGATCTTCATCCGCATCAGTATCACCAGCACGACGGGGTAACTCAAGGCATTGAGTAAAAAACATATGCCTTCACCCGCCAGGGCGATCGTCAAGCCGGCGAGGGTTGGTCCCAGCAGCCGGGCGCCGTTGAACAAAGCGGAGTTCAGCGCAATGGCGCTCCCCAGGTCTTCTCTCTTGTCGATGAGATCCACCACCAGGGCCTGGCGGTTCGGTATGTCGAAGGCACTGATAATACCGAGCAAAACACTCAACACAAGGATATGCCAGACGGCGACTCGGCCGGTCAGCACGAGGATTGCCAGGATGCCGGCTTGTACCATGGCCAAGGTCAGGGAAACAAGGAGAATATGCTGGCGGTTCCACCTGTCGGAAAGAACACCCGCCAGGGGTGTAAAAATGAACCCCGGGAAAAGGCCGGCAAAGGCAATGACCCCTAAGATAAAAGGTGAATTGGTCAGACGGTAGACCAGCCAGCCCATGGCAATCTGTTGCATCCATGTCCCGAGTTGGGAAATGCCGTTTCCGATGAAAAAAAGCCGGTAATTACGGTATTGCAAGGTCCGAAAGACCAGTTGCCATCCTGAGAGGTGCGGGGAAAGGTTGGGCTTCATATATAAATAAGTACCACAGGCAGCCGATGAGGGTCAATCACCCAATGCGCGTCCTAGAAAGTTATTGACAGGGATTCTATATTTTTCTACGTTGCGGTCGTTATGGCTATTCGTTTCTCCATCATCATCCCTGTCCTGCACGAAGCCCCGGTCATCAACGACCTGCTTGAACATCTGCAAAAGCTTACGGCAGCCGGGGAAAGCGAACTGCTCGTCGTAGACGGCAGTCCGGCAAAAGACACGCTAGGGGCCATCGCCACGGGCAGCGTCCGTTGTCTTTCCTCCCCCCCGGGCCGGGCCAGACAGATGAATGCCGGGGCCGGGGCCGCCGCGGGCGAGATCCTCATCTTTCTCCACGCCGACACACGCCTGCCCGTCGATGCCTTGCCGCTGATCGGCCAGGCCATGGAAGAGCCGGCTTGCCTGGGCGGGGCCTTCGACCTTGCCATCGACTCCCCCAGGTTCATCTACCGTTTGATCGCGGCCCTGGCTTCTCTCCGTTCCCGTTTCACCTGCATTCCCTACGGCGACCAGGCCATCTTCCTCAGGAGAGAAACCTTCCGACTTCTGGGAGGTTATCCCGAAATACCGATCATGGAGGATGTGGCCCTCATGCAGAGCCTCAAGAAAAAAGGCGGCAGGATCCGCATCATCCGCCGGTGCGTTGTCACCTCGCCCCGGCGGTGGGAAAAGGAGGGCCTTTTCTACACGACCCTGCGCAATTGGTGCCTGCTTATCGCCTACTCTCGGGGCGTTGCGCCGGAGAAGCTGGCCCGCTATTACCGAAACTGGTGAACCCATGAAAGAACCGTCACCAAAGGCCTGCCTCCTCCTCTTCCTCAAGGCGCCGGAACCGGGAGAGGTGAAGACCCGCCTGGCGCAGGCCATCGGCGCCGAGGCCGCCTGCCGGCTCTACAGGAACTTCGTCCTCGATCTCCTGGAGACGTTGTCCCGCATCACCGGCGCCGGAAGTCTGGACTTGCGGATCTTTTTTTCTCCCCCGGCAGCGGCCCAGGAAGTCCGCAAATGGCTGGGCAGCGGCTATGACTATGCCCCTCAGGAGGGGAGAGACTTGGGGGAAAGGATGAAAAACGCTTTTCTAGCGAGCTTTACCCGGGGTTACGAGCGGGTCCTGCTTCTGGGCAGCGATGTCCCCGATCTGACAGGGGAAATCATCAAAGAAGGCTTCGACCATCTGGAAGGATGCGGCGCCGTGCTCGGCCCGGCCCGGGACGGGGGTTACTATCTCATCGGCTTCCGCGCCAACGCTTTTCTACCGGCGGTCTTTGACCATATCCCCTGGAGCACAGAGGAGGTTTTTGCCAAAACGCTGGCAATATTCCGGAGCGCCAATTGCACCGTTGCCCTCCTTCCCGCCTGGCGGGATATCGACACCCTGGCCGACCTTCGGGACCTGCGGGAGCGGCACCGGACGGGTGCTTTTGCCCGCTCCCGCACGCTGCTTTATCTCCTGTCGCAGGAGGACGCCCTCGCCCATCGTCCCGAGTAACTGTTCAGGTGCATAGAGCAGAAGTGCCTCTGGGCCTCTGGGCTGCCTGAGTAGTTATTATTACGGACCGTCAGGGCCGGCCAGGGCCCCGGAACAGGACGACCCTGCTCCGGCTGTACAGCCGAAGCAGTGATTGCCTGTCATGATCCTCCGCTGGGCGAGTTTCTCGCCGTCGAAGGCCGCAATCCTGTGCGGCGCCTCGTGGTTGACGGGCATCCCCATGGCCAGGTTAAAGTCGCAGTCATAGACCGTGCCATCCCAATCGATGCTGAGCTGATGGCGGCACATGAGATGGGGCAGCGTGGCGGGATTGAAGGCTTCCCGAAGCGTCGTCAGGTAGGCAGCAAGCTTCCCCTCCTGTTCCAACTGCCGATGGAATCTGCCCAGGGGCAGGTTGGTCAGGGTCAGCAGCTTGTGGAAGAAAATTCCGTAACGGCGCCGGAGTTCTTCCCGGTAGGCCCCTTCCAGCTCGGCCTGCCCGGGGGGCAGATACGGACCGGCGGGATTGTAGACCAGATTCAGGATCAATCCTTCCTCCACCCCGTACCCGGCCTGGTTCAACAAGCGGAGAGCTGCGATACTGCGGCGATGGACCCCGGCGCCCCGTTGGGCATCGACATTCTCCTGCAGATAACAGGGCAGCGAACCCACCAGGGCGACGCCGCAACTCTTGAAAAGGTCGATCAGCTCGCACGCCGACGGTTCGAGAAGGGACGTCAGATTGGTCCGCACCTGGAGGCCATGTTGCTGGGAGCACAGTGCTTGCAGCAAGTAACGGAAGCGCGGATGCAGTTCCGGAGAACCTCCCGTAAGATCGATCCGGCGAAAAATCCTGCCGCTAGTCATGGCCAGGATATCTGCCATCACACCATCGGGCATCATTTCGCTCCGCTGGGGCGAACATTCAAGGTGGCAATGGCGGCAGGCGAGGTTGCAGGTTCTCCCCAGGTTTATCTGGAGAACGCCGATATCCAGACTCCGCAGCCCCTCGGGAAGTATTTCACCGATCTGCCGTGCAAATTCATTCATGCTTATTGGGTCTCATTTTTTCTCCCCGATTGTCAATACCCATTTTACCCTCGGCTACTGCCAGGTGGACTGCCTTCATCCTCTCCTCCAAACTGTGGCGCAGGGTGGGCGAATAAGGGCCACCTCCAGAAAATATTTCCGCTGAAAAAGACACCGCCCACCAGCAGGGCCGCGGTTTCCAGCGGCAGCCCCTTCCAAAGGAAGCCTTCCCTAAACAAGCTGGCCGCCACGGTCCGCAGGGCAAACCCGTCAAATCCGTAGCGGAAAAGGAAAAGGGCGATGAGCAGGCACTGGAGAAATAAAAAAAGCCGGTAGGGGAAACGGTACCCTTTCCACAGGGCAAACATGGCGCAAAGCAGAGCCGCGATCGGAATCACCAACCCCACATTCACGCGCATTTCGAGCCATACCCAGGATAGGGCGAGGGTTGCCATCAGGAAGCCGGCAGTGAAACCGACTGCGGCACCCCGGAACAGAAGAGAAAATATCGCACCCATTGATTACTTCCGGGCCTGCACCTTGATGACGACCAACGTCCCGTCGGGAGGCAAGACCTGGCTGTTTCCCTTGAAGACAACCTCCTGCCGTTTTTCCACGGCCCCCATGGTATAGGAAGCATTGCTCGTGATACCGACGGGGCAGCTGTCCAGGCAGAGCAGGCAACCTGTTTTGAATTGCAAAGCATTCTGCAGATTCCCTCCGAACCGAATCTGGAAGGGTTTCTTATTGCTGTCCGAGATGACCTCGTCCAGGCCGTAAGCCCGCTTCGCGCCGTCCCATACCACGGTCACTTCCAACGCGTCGCCCTGGACAAAGGTCTGGGCGGCATTTTCCCTGGTCATGTTGTTGCCCGCTTTGTAGCCCAATTTCACCAAGGCGTCATAAAATTCCTGCGGGGTCGCATAGCCCCGGAAGACTGACTTGTCGCCGTTTGCCCCCCCGGCAAAGACGACGCCGTGGCGGGTCGCCTGATGAAAATATTTACCCTTCACCTCCGCCAGGACAGTGACGCTCTTTGCCTGCTGGTCGACACGCAGGGGCTTTTCCTTGGTCAAGATAAGCTGGTTTGACACGGCCAGGGCCGTAAGGGGCGGAAAAGCCATTGCACCCAGGGTCATGCATACCAACAATAGTCCGATTTTTTTCATTTTTTCCTCCTCATGGTATTTATCAAGGCTCATCGAGACCTTTCTTTCTTTTATAAAAGCGGTAGAACAGCGGCAGTAGGGAAACGAGCACCACCATGACCAGGCCCACCACAAAACTAAAAGAGGCCCTGCCCCGCAGCAGGTCCAGCAAGGAGCTGGAAAAGACGATGAAGGCGATGCAGGCGGGCAGCATGCCGAAGAACGTCGCCACGGCATAGGGCAGGAATCTGATCCCCGTGAGACCGAAAGCATAGTTCAGGAGATTAAAGGGAAACAGGGGGATCAGGCGGGTAAAGGCGACCACCTTCCAGCCATGCTTCTCCACTTCCCCATCGAGGCGTCTCCACCGGGGGGAGGACAATTTCCTTTCCACCCAGTCCCGGGCCAGGTAGCGCGCCACGAGAAATGCGAGGCAGGCCCCGACCGTAGCGCCCGTAATCGCGTAGACGACTCCCCAGAAGGGACCGAAAAGAATGCCCCCCGCAATAGTCAGGGGGAGCCCGGGCAGCAGAAGAGAAGGGGCAAGCGCATAGATCAGCATGTAAACTACCGGCGCCACACCCCCATAGCTCTGGATCCATTGCCGGAGCGTCTCCTGCTCCAAATATCGCATTACCCCAGTATACCTGGCAGCCAGGATCAAAGCCAGCAACACACCGAGCAGCAAAAAACGCTTCCCCTTCCCTCCCCCTTGGCTGCCGCCACCGCTGGGGCTGGTCCTTTCCCGCCTGACCGGGCCGGCGACCTTTTTTTGAAACTGCTTTTTCAGCTTTAGACGGTTCAGATAGGTCAGGGGCGCCCTCGCCACCCTGATTGTCCCTGCCAAAGTTGCCTGAGGTGCAAAGAAGAGATCGATCACATGGCTCGTGGGTGTCCGGCCATCCAGATGATTGGTACAGCCGGCGCAATAGGTAATCACCCGCCTGCCGGCTGCCTCCTCCTTCAGAAGTTCACCCCACTTTTCCGACAGGACGGGGGATAAGGCCCCCACGAACCCCCCTTCCCCGCAGCAGAGGGTATTTTCGCCGGCATGGGGCATCTCTTCGACAGTCAAACCCTGTTTTTTCAAGAGATTACGCACCGCCGCCTGCACTTCCGGTGAAAAGCGCAAAGGACAGGGGTCATGGACCGTCACCACTCCCGACACCTGCTCCGGCTGCGGCAAGGGGAGCGCCTCCATGACCTCATAGACGGTCCTGACCTTCAGGCCCTCCCCGTAGGTGCGGAACATCCGGTAGCAGTTGGGGCAGGCGACAATGATTCGCCGGATACCCTTTTGGAGAAGGAACTCCTTCATTTCCTGGAACCTGGCCCGGAATTGCTCTTCCCGGCCCAAGTCGTGGGAGATCTTCATGCAGCAGTCCAGGACAATGCCGAGGGAAGGGATATCTTTCCTTAAGTGGTCGTATAGCTTGATTGTCTTTTCGGCCCGCGTACCTGCCAGGGCGCAACCGGGGAAAAACACGGCCTCGCAGTCCTGTGGCAGGGCGTAATGAGTAAAAAGCCATGAGGTGCTGCGCCTTTCATAGGCCAGAAAACCGGTGTGTTCCCGATAAGGAAGGGGATCTTGCCGCGCCTTAACCCGGCGCATCTCCAGAAAAAGTTCCGCTGGATTTAGTTTTTCCGGACAGACGGCAGCGCAGAGGCCACAGAGACTGCAAGTGAAGGAGAGGGATAAAGATTCAGGAACGGAAGGATTGCAGGCTGTAGCCAGCTCTCCGGGCGTACCATGCTTCCGGAGAAAGGCGCATCCCTTCTGGCAGGTTGCACAGCGGGTGCAGGTCCGTGATACCTCGCCGCTGAGCCTCGCCAGGCCTGAAACTGACTCCTGATGCAAGCCCAAGGCTTGCGAAGAATGCTGCATATCCAAAATAACCCTTCCGGAATTACTTTTTTAGCAAAAATGCTAACCCCGGTAAACGGGATAAGTAAGTTGACGAAATTATTTCCTGCCTGAAAAAGGCAGAAAATAATTCCTAACTTACTAATAGGGGTTCTGACCGAACCGTTATTCCGACGGATCTTCCGGCGGAATAAGGCCAATCAAACCCGCACTGGCAAGCGATGTACAATCATATGTCTACCTAACAATCCTTGCTGTATTCCTCATCAGCAGTCTGAAGAACTGCCGCGTATACCTTGATGAATCCGTAAAAAGTTGCAAAGCCCGTCATTGCGAGGAGCATAGCGACGAAGCAATCTCGTGATATCAGGTGGTTACAATCGTGAGATTGCTTCGCTGACCGCCACGCTTCGCTCGCGGCTTCGGCTCACCGCAATGACAGCAAAAGACTTTCTACGAGTTCATCATTGCTTAATAATGAAAAAAAATTGGCATGTCAAATTTTTGCTTTCATTATCTCCCTGATCTTGTCAAAGCAGGGTTCCCGTTCATAAAGCGGTCTTTTGTCATGGCGATAGACGGAGAGATTTTCCTCAAAAACACTCCTTCCCTCGGTTCGGTAGATGATGCCCAGGGGAAAGGGAGACTCCTCGAGGGCTTTGGCGAAAGCGGTCGTTCTTTCCGTGGGATCGTAATCCTCCCCCAGGTAGTAGGTATGGTCTTTGAACCACTGGTAGGTATTGAGCTTATTGAAGGAAACGCAGGGATGAAAGATATCGACGAGCGCCAATCCCTTGTGGAGAATGGCTTTTTTCATGATCTCCTTTGTCTTCTCCATATCGGCAGCATAGGCCCGGGCCACAAAGGGGACCTCCAGCGCAATGGCCAGGGCCATGGGATTCAGGGGTTTTTCAAAGACCCCCGTCACCTGCAAGGGCGTCACCATTCCCTCCCGGGAGGTAGGCGAGGCTTGCCCTTTGGTGAGTCCATAGACCATGTTATCATGGATAAAAATGGTGATATCGGGATTTCGCCGGGTCGCATGGAGCAGATGGTTACCCCCTTCTCCGTACATGTCCCCGTCACCGCCCTCGGCAATCACGGTCAGCCCGGGATTGCCGGCCTTGATGGCCGTGGCCGCCGGCAGTGCCCTACCATGCAAACCGTTAAAAAAGCTGGTATTTATGTACTGAGGCATCTTTGCCGCCTGGCCGATGCCGGAGACCATGACCACTTTTTCCCTTGGGAGTCCCAGCTCAAAGAGCGCGGACAGCAGGGAACGGCGAATGCCGAAGTTGCCGCAACCGGGGCACCAGGCGATGTCGATCTTTTCCTTAAAATCAAAGATGTTGTCCGTCATTTTTCTACCTCTTTTACCAGTTCTTCCACCGAAAAAGGCAGTCCGTTGTATTTCAGTAGGCCCTGCATAGTCCTGGATCCGCTTTGCAGTTGCAACAATTGACGAAATTGCCCCGTGGCATTGCCTTCCACCACGATGATTTTTTCCGCCTTCTCCAGATAAGCGGCGGTGCTCTCCGGCAGGGGGTGAAGCCAGGAAAAGTGCAGGTGGGCAATATCCTTTCTCCCGATTCTCTGCACCGCCTCGGCAATGGCATGGTAGGTCGATCCCCAGCCCACGATCAAAGTTGCGGGGCGCTCGGGACCGGAAAATATCGGGGGCATGACGTCGGCCTTGATGGCGTCGTATTTTCTGAGGCGCTTCTCCACCATCTTTTTCCGCAGGTCAAAGTCCTCCGTAATATAACCGCCCTCGTCATGCTCATCGCTATCCACACAGACGATCCCCTTGCCGAATCCGGGAAGGCCACGGGGTGAAAGGCCCGTCTCGGTAAAACGAAAACGCCGGTAAGTTTCTTCCGTTTCGAGAAAATATTTTTCCACCCTTAAGTTTTCCATGTCCCAGAGGGGCATGTTGTAATAGGTATCCATCAGGTATTGATCGGTCAGGATGAATACGGGCACCTGGAATTTGTCGGCCAGATTGAAGGCCTGCTGGGAAAGGGAAAAGGCCTCGGCGATGCTTCCCGGCGCCAGGATGATGCGGGGGAAAGCGCCATGGCTGGCGTAGAGGACGTGGTGCAGATCGCCCTGTTCCGTTCGGGTAGGAAGCCCCGTGGCCGGCCCGGGCCGCTGCCCCAGGTGGATCACCAGGGGCGTTTCGATCATGCCGGCGAGGCTCAGCCCTTCCGTCATCAGGGCAAAGCCGCCGCCGGAGGTCGTTACCATGGCCCGCGCCCCCGCATAGGAGGCGCCGATGGCCATATTCACCACGCCTATCTCATCCTCCACCTGTTCCACCACAACGTCGCAATGCGGCGCATAGGCGGCCATATTTGTCAGGACACCCGTTGCGGGCGACATGGGATATCCGCAAAGATAATTGCAGCCGCCCGCCAGCGCACCGAGGGCCACGGCTTCCGCGCCCGTGAGCATGATCTCCCCGGCCACCCCGGGGTCTTTGCCGATTTCGATGGTGAGTTGCGGAACAAGTTGCCGGCCGATCGCGTAGCCATTTTGCACCGCCGTCACATTTTTCGCCTTGATCTCCTCATCCTTCCTGCCAAAATAGCCGGCAATGAACGCTGCGCACCTGTCCTTGTCGATATTCAGCAGGCCCGCAATCAGTCCTACGGCGATGATGTTGGCGTAGACGGCATTGCCCAGAGCGGTGGCCATCGCGGTGAAGGCCACGTCGATGGTGGGGGCCTGGCCCAGGGTTTCTTTTTCTCCGATTACTACGGATTCTTCCGAGAGGCGCTCGTTAAGATGGGGCAGGGCGTCTTTGTGCAGGGGAATCAGGATATCGATTTTCTCCCGGAGGGCGCAAACGCGCCGGGCGGCGATCCGGAGGGTCGTGGAATTTATACCGCCCCTGACCCGCGACATATACTCCTTTGTCGCAAAGACATGGTAACCTTCGCCTTTCAAGAGACGGACCAGGAGGGTCTCGATAGTCTGAATGCCCTGTCCGGCTTCTCCGGCCAGTACAATCGTCAAGTCGTCACGAAATAGAGCCATGTCCCACCTCCTCATCAAAATATAAGAATCTTCTGGACGGCTTGCAAGTCTTTATTGAATTTTTTTTTATTATCCTTTATGGTCACCAAATATATCTTTCATCAGGCAAAGGTCGCTCAAAGAGGAAAAGATGCTTCAGCAGATAAAAAACAACGAGATATCCCAACTTGAAGAAAAGCTGGTGATCCGCAAGGCCCTTCAGGATATCACCAACCGCATCCATGCTGCCCAAAACATTAAACAGATCCTCGTCGACCTGAAGGATGGGATACTCAGTCTCTTCAATGCCTACTCCGTGACTATCTATGTGGTGGATAAACCGCGCAGCGAAATATACTCCATGTTTCTCGCCGGCTCCCAGGTAAAAGAAATCCGGGTGCCCATCAGCAACAAGAGTATCGCCGGCTATGTAGCCAACACGGGGAAAATCGCCAATATCGCCGATGCCTATGACAGGAATGAACTGCAGACCATTGACAAAGAATTAAGCTTTGACTCCAGCTGGGATAAGAAATCCGGCTTCAAGACCACCCAGATCCTGGCCTCGCCCATCTTCCATAACCACAACCTCATGGGAGTCATCCAGATCATCAATAAAAAAGGCGGCGCGGGCAAATTTTCCGATGAGGAACAAGGGTTTCTCCAGGAGATTGCCGAAGTGCTGGGGGTGGCCTTCTACAATCAGGAACGATTCGCCCGCCGGAGGAAGACGCGCTTCGATTACCTGATCAGCCGGGATATGCTGAAAGAAGAAGACCTGGACAATGCCTGGGACGAGGCCCGGGACCAGAAAGAATCCATGGAAACCTATCTGATGAAGAAGTACAAGATTTCCAAGGACGACATGGGCAAATCCTTTGAGGCCTTCTTCCACTGCAAGTTCGTCAATTTCAACGACAAGATCCCCATCCCGGGGGACCTGCTGAAAAACCTGAAAAAAGATTTCCTGCGCCGCGAGCTCTGGGTGCCCATCGGCAAGGTGGAGGGAAACATCCAGGTCATCGTCGACGATCCCAACAACATCCTGAAACGGGACATGATCGAGAGTCTCCTGAAAACGAAGGCTGTCCGCTACGATGTGGCCTTCCCGGAGGACATCCTGAAATTCATCAACTACTTCTTCCAGTCCCCGGAGGATGAATCATCGATCAGCGAGCTCCTGGGAAGGCTCGATGCCGAGGAAGAAGCCGAGGAGGAGGATGCCGAGGCCGTCACCGAGTCCGACAGCGTCATCATGCAGCTGGTGAACAAGATCATCAACGATGCCTACACGCGCCGCACCTCGGACATCCACGTGGAACCCAATGTCACGAAAAAAAACGTGGAGGTCCGCTTCCGCGTGGATGGAGATTGCGCCGTCTATCAGACCTTGCCCTACAGTTACCGGGCCGCGATCGTCTCCCGGATCAAGATCATGTCCAACCTCGACATCACCGTCCGGCGGATACCCCAGGACGGCAAGATAAAGTTCAAGAGGCCCAACGGCGACGAAATAGAACTCCGGGTGGCCACCATTCCCACCCAGGGGAATGTGGAAGATGTGGTCATGCGTATCCTGGCCAAGGGGGAAACCCTGCCCCTGGAGGCGATGGGTATGTCGAAGCGAAACTATGGGGAACTCCTGAAGATTCTGGAAAAGCCCTACGGCATGGTCCTCGTCGTGGGCCCCACCGGTTCGGGGAAAACCACGACCCTGCACGCGGCCCTGCACCACATCAATAAACCGGACAGAAAGATCTGGACCGCGGAAGACCCCGTCGAAATTACCCAGTACGGCTTGCGACAGGTGCAGGTGCAACCAAAGATCGGTTTTGACTTCGCGGCTGCCATGCGCGCCTTTCTCCGGGCCGATCCGGATGTGATCATGGTGGGAGAGATGCGCGACTTCGAGACGGCCAAGACAGGTGTCGAGGCCTCCCTGACGGGCCATCTCGTCTTTTCCACCCTGCACACCAACAGCGCCCCGGAGACCATTACCCGGCTCCTGGACATGGGCATCGACCCGCTGAACTTCGCCGACGCCCTGCTGGGCATCCTGGCCCAGCGCCTGGTGCGCACGCTCTGCAAGCAGTGCAAGGAAGCCTACCATCCGACCCTGGAAGAGTATCAGGAAATTGTCGAAAGTTATGGTCCCGACCTCTTTGCGCTGCAAAACATCCCCTATACGGACAACTTTGTCCTTTACCGGCCCAAGGGCTGCGACGTCTGCGATAAGTCGGGCTACAAGGGAAGAATGGGGATCCATGAATTCTTAGTTGGTACCGACGAAGTAAAACGCTTGATCCAAAAGCATGCCACCGTGGAAGAGATGCGCGATGTGGCCATCTCCCAGGGCATGACGACCCTGCTCCAGGACGGCATCCTCAAGGCCATCCAAGGTGTCACCGACTTCAAGCAGGTGCGTCGCGTGTGCATCAAATAACATGACAGCAGATAAGCTCGAATATCTGGTGGAAATCGTGCGTAAGCTGCGATCACCCGACGGCTGCCTCTGGGACAGGGAACAGAAACCGCCGCAGGTGGCCCGTTATCTGCTGGAAGAAGCCTATGAAGTGCTGGACGCTGTGGAAAGCGGCTCTCCCCAAGCCTTGCAGGAAGAGCTGGGCGATCTGCTCTTCCAAATCGTCATTCTGGCTGCGATGGCCGAAGAGCAGGGAGACTTCAACCTGGCCGACGTCATGCAGGTGGCAGGAGAAAAAATGATCCGCCGCCATCCCCACGTCTTCGGAGACGTGCAGGTGAGAAACGTCCAGGACATCAACGAAAACTGGGAACGGATCAAAAAAAGCGAGCAGGGTGAAGCGGCTTCCCGGGAACGCTTCCAAGGGATCGCCAAGGCCCTGCCCGCCCTCCTCAGGGCACAAAAAATTACCAAAGAAGCAGCCCGGGACGGTTTCGACTGGGAAAGCACCGCCGGTGTGCTGCAAAAGGTGGAAGAGGAGTGGGCAGAGCTGAAGGAGGCGCTCCGGACATCTCAACCCGAGAAAATAAGGGAAGAAATGGGCGATACCTTGTTCACGCTCGTCAACCTCTGCCGCTTTCTGAACGTTGATGCCGAAACATCGCTGCACTTGGCCCTGCAAAAATTTACCCGGCGTTTCTCCCTCATGGAGGAGGAACTGGCCCGGGAGGGAAAGAAACCTGCCGATGTGACCCTTGAGGAGTGGGACAAGCTCTGGGAGGGGGCAAAACACAAGGGGACAGCTAGGTGAAATTAGCTGATTTCGATTATGAGCTCCCCGAGGCGCTGATCGCCCAGGAACCATGCCCGGAGCGGGACCAATCCCGGATGATGGTCCTGGACCGACAAAAGGGGACGATCGGGCATGCCGTTTTTCACGACTTTCCCAGGTACCTGAAAAAGGGTGACGCCTTGGTCGTCAACAACTCCCGGGTGATCCCGGCCCGGCTAATGGGGACCAAAGATTCGGGGGGACGGGTGGAGGTCCTGCTCCTCTCCCGGAAGAGTTTGACCCATCCCGGCCGGCAGGTCTGGGAAGCCCTGCTCAGACCCGCCAAGAGCATCAAGCCGGGCAGGGACCTCTGGTTTGCCGAAGAAGGTCGAGCCACTGTCCTGGAAAGGATCAACGACAAGAAGTGGCTCCTTGACTTTACCACCACAGCACCCTTCGAAGATTTCCTGGAAAAGGCAGGCACGGCCCCCCTGCCCCCCTACATCAAGCGCCCGGGAAAGCAGGCCCGTTCCCTCGCGGACCGGGAAAGGTACCAAACGATCTATGCCCGGTTTCCGGGATCCGTTGCAGCCCCTACCGCAGGGTTGCATTTTTCTCCCGTGGTCCTGGCCGCTTTGGAAGGGGCGGCCATACCCATCGCGCCGATTACCTTGCATGTGGGATATGGAACCTTTCGCCCCGTAGAGGCGGAGGTGCTGGAAGATCACTCCATGGAAGAAGAACCCTATGAAATAACGGCGGAAGCGGCAGAAATCATCAATCGTGCTGAACGGGTCGTGGCCGTGGGCACAACATCCACGCGTACCCTGGAAGGAGCGGCCGATGGGCAAGGCAGGATCATGCCCGGGACGAACAGCACGGATCTTTTCATCTATCCGGGATACCGGTTTAAAAGGGTGGGCGCCTTGCTGACGAATTTTCATCTCCCCAAGTCCACACTCTATCTGCTGGTCTCAACTTTTGCCGGCCGGGACCTAATCCGGGAGGCCTACCGGCAAGCCATCGCGGAGCGTTACCGGTTTTATAGTTACGGAGACTGCATGCTGATCCTTTGAAGAGATAATTTTGGATTTTGGATTATGGATTTTGGTAAATGGAATTTGAACTTTTAAAGAAAGATCCCACCTCAGGGGCCCGTCTCGGGAGGATCGTAACCGGGCACGGCGCCGTGCAGACACCGGCTTTCATGCCCGTAGGCACCCAAGGCACGGTGAAAGCGGTTCTACCGGAGATGCTCCGTGAGGCCGGCGTGGAGATGGTGCTCGGCAACACCTACCATCTCATGCTGCGTCCGGGACATGAGCTGATCCGCACGCTCGGGGGCCTGCAAAAATTCATGCATTGGCCGGGGCCGATCCTCACAGACAGCGGGGGCTTTCAGGTTTATAGCCTGGCACCCTTGAGGAAGATCACCCCAGAAGGCATCCTCTTCCGCTCCCACATCGACGGGTCCAAACATTTTATCAGTCCCCGGATAGCCGTGGAAATCCAGGAAGCGCTCGGTTCGGACGTCATGATGTGTCTCGATGAGTGCCCCCCCTACCCGACCACCTTTACCGCCGTGGAGAAGTCCCTTGCCCTCACAACGGACTGGGCCAAAAAAAGCTTGGCCGCCAAAAAAGACTTGCCCCAGGCGCTCTTCGGCATCGTCCAGGGCGGTTGTTACCAGGATCTGAGAAGACGGGCCGTAGAGGAGCTGATGAATATCGGCTTCGACGGCTACGCCCTGGGAGGCTTGAGCGTGGGAGAGCCGAAAGAGCTCATGTTCGAGATCGTAGCGGCGACGACGCCCCTCCTGCCCGAAGAGGCGCCGCGCTATCTGATGGGGGCCGGGACTCCCGAAGACATCGTGGCCTCTGTGGCTCAGGGCATCGATATGTTCGACTGTGTGATGCCGACCCGATGTGCCCGACACGGATTATTATTTACAAACCAGGGAAAGATTGTTATAAGGAACGCCCGTTACCGGAATGACGGATTGCCAGTTGACGGCTCCTGTGATTGCTACACTTGCCGTAATTACTCACGGGCCTACCTGAGGCACCTATTTACATCCGGGGAAATCTTGGCCATGACGTTGAATACGATCCACAACATCCGCCATTACATGCGGCTCATGGAACGGATCAGAGAGGCGATAGCCTGCGGCAGGTACGAGGAATTTTCAAAGAGTGTTGAGTGCTGAGTTTTGAGTGTTGAGTTGGTAAAAATATTTACCGCTTATAACTTAAAACCCAAAACTCAAAACTCAAAACTCATTTTTTAAGGAGGAAATTATCGTGATTGATAGCGCGTATGCCATGGGAGCACCCGGCGGGGGGGGCGGGGGAGGAGCAGCTGATCCCAGTTTTTTCATAATGATGGCCGTACTGTTTGCCATCTTTTACTTTCTCATCATCCGGCCACAGCAAAAAAAACAAAAAGAACTCAAAGAGATGCTGGCAAGTCTCAACTATGGCGATTTGGTGCTTACCTCCGGCGGCATCCAGGGAAAAATCACCGGTATTACCGACGCGGTTGTAACGCTGGAGATAGCCGACAAGGTACGGGTGAAGGTATCGAGAAACTTTATTGTTTCTGTGTTGCAGAAAGCACCAAAGGAATGATGCTTCTTAGATAGGGGTAAGGTATGTTGAAAAGCATAAAATTCAGGGCGGCCTTGTCCGCAGCAGTCCTTCTCGTGGCAATTTTTTACCTGCTGCCTTCCTTGACGGAAAATCTCCCTTCCCTCTGGAAGGACCATCTCACGAAAGAAAAAATCCACCTGGGCCTTGACCTGCAGGGCGGTACGCACCTGGTCCTGGAAGTGGACACGGAAAAAGCCGTGGAGAGCAGCCTCGAAAGAACGGCCAATAACTTCAAAGAAATACTCATGGAGAATAAAGTTCGTTTCCGCAGCCTGGAAAGGAAAAAGGGCAATGTCCTCTCCATAGAAATGCACGAAGGCGCTCCGGCAAGCGGTCTGGATAAGATCCTCAAGGAGCAGTTCACCGATTTGGAGATTGCCTCATCGGAAACAACGGCCGGCAGGGAAACAGTCACGCTCCGTTTCCAGGCCAAGCGGGTTGCGGAACTTAAAAAACTGGCGGTGGAACAAAGCCTGGAGACGATCCGCAACCGTGTGGACCAGTTCGGCGTTTCGGAGCCGGAAATCATTCCCGAGGGGCAGGACCGCATCATCGTGCAGCTTCCCGGCGTCAAAGACACGACCAGGGCCAAAAACCTCATCGGCAAGACGGCTCTTCTGGAATTCAAACTTCTGGACGAAGAATTCAGTGTCGACGAAGCTTTGAAAGGCAATGTGCCGGAAGGCGATTCCTTGATGTACGGCTATGGCCCGGACAGCACTACAGGCAGGAAGGCCAGCGTCCCTTACCTGGTGAAAAACAAGACCCTGATGACCGGCGAATCCATAGAAAATGCCCAGGTGAAGATCAGCGACCGTTTCGGGGAGCCCTATGTGTCTATAAAATTCAATCCCCAGGGGTCCTCCGATTTTGAGCGCATCACCGGGGAGAACGTCAAGAAACGGCTGGGCATCATCCTGGACGGCATGGTGCATTCCGCGCCGGTGATCCAGGAAAAGATCGCCGGCGGCCAGGCGCAGATTACCGGCTCCTTCACCATGGAAGAGGCCAAAGACCTGGCGATCGTCCTTAGGGCAGGCGCCCTTCCCGCCCCGGTAAGCATCCTGGAGGAAAGAACGGTGGGACCATCGCTCGGGCAGGACTCCATCACGAAAGGCATCTGGTCGACCATCATCGGCGCCATACTGGTCGTGATCTTTATGATGGTGTACTACAAGTTCTCGGGCCTCGTGGCGAATGCCGCCCTGCTCATGAATATCATTATCCTGCTCGGGGCGATGGCCGCCTTCCGGGCCACGCTCACGCTGCCGGGTATCGCCGGCATTGTGCTCACCATCGGCATGGCGGTCGATGCCAACGTCTTGATCTTTGAAAGGATCCGGGAAGAACTGCGGGCCGGAAAAACTGCCCGGGCCGCCATTGACGCTGGTTACGCCAAGGCCTTTTCGGCGATCCTGGACTCCAATGTCACGACCCTGATTGCGGCCCTCTTTCTGTTTCAGTTCGGGACGGGACCGGTGAAGGGCTTTGCCGTAACACTCACGATCGGACTCATCGCGAGCATGTTTACGGCCATCTTCGTAACCAGGATTGTCTTTGATTATTTTGTCCTGAACAGGCGAGTCCAGACGTTAAGTGTTTAACGGTTCAACGAGAAGAAATAGGCGGCTATCGAGGAGATAAGCATGGAACTTATAAAACCATCGACAAACATTAATTTCGTGGGCAGCAGGAAGATTGCCTTCACCATATCCCTTGTCCTTATCCTGGTCAGTATCGCCTCCATTGTCTGGCACGGCGGTTTGAACCTGGGCATCGATTTCGCGGGGGGCACCATCGTCCAGGTGAAGTTCCAAAAGGCCACACCCACGGAAGCGATCAGGAACGCCCTGAAACCAATCCGGCTCGAGAACAGCATCATCCAGCAGTTCTCCACCCAGGAAGTTGTCATCCGCACCAGTGAATCAACGACCGATCTGAAAGGGCTTTCCTCCAAGATTGAGGAGGCCCTGGCGAACGTTTACGGAAAAGGCAGCTTCGAGGTGCGCCGCGTCGAAGTTGTGGGTCCGAAAGTCGGTCGGGACCTCACCAACAAGGCGCTCATGGCCATTGTTTTTTCCTGGGTCGCCATGCTGATCTACATCGCCTGGCGGTTCGAATTCCGCTTTGGCGTGGGGGGCATCATCGCCCTCATCCACGACGTCCTCATCACCGTCGGCGCCCTGTCGCTCTTCAACAAGGAATTTACCTTGACCATCATCGCGGCCCTGCTCACCATCGTCGGTTATTCCATCAATGACACCATCGTCATCTACGACCGGATCAGGGAAAATATGAGAAAGGGCCTCAAGAAGGACCTGGCCGAGGTCATGAACATCAGCATCAATGAAACACTCGGCAGAACGATGTTGACGTCCTTGACGGTCTTTGTAGTCCTGGTAATATTGTTCCTGCTGGGCGGCGAGGTGATTCATGATTTCGCCTTTGCCATGCTCGTGGGCGTGATATCCGGAGTGTATTCCACCATTTACATAGCCAGCCCCTTTGTGCTGGCCTGGGAAAAATTCCGACCTTCCAAAATGAGGAGGAGATAACACGTGCCCTTGATGGAGATTACGGGTCTGAGTATCTTCATACTGCTGCTTTTTACCGGGGTTTATGCCACGATATTCGGCCTGCCGGGCACGATTCTCATCTTCTGCGACGTCTTATTGTACGCCCTGGTGACGGGCTTCCACAAGATCGGTTTTAAGGTCATTATCCTCCTCGTGGTCATGACGGTGATTGCCGAGGCAATCGGCGTTGCCGTGGAAATTACCGGGAAGGTGCGACACGTCCCTTCCCTGAGGGGTATCCTGGCCTCCCTTGTCGGCGCCCTCATCGGCGCCCTCTTGCTGACTCCGTTGTTTCTGGGGTTGGGAACGCTCGTGGGCCTTTTCCTCGGTGGATTTACGGGTTTTTTCGCCACGGAAGTGCTCCGGCAAAGCCGTCTGAAGCCTGCTTTCCGCACCTCTTCCGGGGTCATGATGGCCACGGCGGCGGGGACCGTTACCAAAGGTTTCGTGGCCATCGCCATGACGGTCATTACACTATTGAATATTTATTCCTAACCCCCTTTACTAAAGGATGAGGCATGGTTGATGTAAAATCTAAGTTTCGCGAGTACCTGGAGGCAATCGTCATCGCGGTCGTGATCGCCTTCTTCATCCGGACGTTTGTCGTTCAGGCCTTCAAGATCCCTTCCGGCTCCATGAAACCGACCTTGCAGATTGGCGACCACATCCTGGTAACCAAATTCATTTACGGGGTGAAGATTCCGATCCTGCGCAAGACCCTGATCCCGATCAGTGATCCGAAACGCGGGGATATTGTGGTTTTCATCTATCCGGAAGACCGCTCCAAGGATTTCGTCAAGCGGGTCATCGGCATCGCGGGAGACACGATCGAAATCAAAAGTAAAAAAATCTACCTCAACGGTTTGCCTTATACCGATAACTTTAGTGTCTATACGGATGACATGATCATTCCCGGCGAAGCACAACCCCGGGACAATTACGGTCCGAAAACCGTCCCACCAAACAGCCTCTTCGTCATGGGGGATAACAGAGACCAAAGTTACGACAGCCGTTTCTGGGGATTTGTGGATCTCAAAGATGTTCTGGGAAAGGCCTTCATCATCTACTGGTCATGGAACGGTGATGACCGCTCGGTGCGGTGGGACAGGCTGGGCAAGATCCTGCGCTAGTAAGTAACTTCTTAGGTTAAAAGTGGCAAAGGCACAGAGGCACAAAGTCGTCGTACCTTTTTGTTGTTTAACTTCCAAAGCCAAGTGCTGTATTTTTACGGGACATACCGTCTCTTGGGCGCTTTCTTACACTCTATCTCTGTGCCTTTGTGCCTCTGCCGCTCTGTGTCTATCCTTTGCAGCGCTTCCAGAACCTTCTCCGGTGTGATGGGCAGATCCTTGATCCGCACCCCCACGGCGTCGAAGATGGCGTTGGCGATGGCTGGCGGCGTGGGTACGTTCGTTTTTTCCCCCATCCCCTTTGCACCGTAAGGCCCATTGGCCTGGGCACATTCCACGACCAGCGGCGCCATCTCCGGCGCATCGAGGGCCGTGGGAAGCTTGTAGGTCAGGAAAGAGGGATTCAGTACCTGCCCGTCCTTTAAAACCATCTCTTCCAGCAGGGCATAGCCCATCCCCATCACGATCCCGCCCTGAATCTGTCCGATACAGCTTTCCGGATGGATGGCCTTGCCCACATCATAGGCGGCAAAGACTTTCAGGATCGTCACGGCTCCCGTCTTCCGGTCCACTTCCACTTCCACGCCCTGGCACCCGAGGAGCCAGAAGGCGGTGCTCACGGAAAAATATTCCACCGGTCCGTCCACCGGCGGGAAATAGTATCCCCGGCCCAGGACGGTGCCGCTGGAACCGTAGTGCTCGCTCAGGACCCGGGCGATGGGCAAGGCCTGCTCCGGCGCCGCCCTGAGATAGACCCGTCCCTCCCGGATGGCCAGGCCGGCGGCATCGGCTTTCAGAAGCCTGGCCGCCATAGCCATGATCTGCTCCCGGGCATCGGCGGCGGCCATTTTGACGGCCTGCCCCATATGAAAGGTGGAGCGGCTCGAGGTAGTGGAAGCATCGAAGGGGGTCACGGCCGTATCCGGGGCCGCCTTCCGCACCTGCTCCAGGGATACGCCCAGTTCCTCGGCAACGATCTGGCAAAAAACCGTATCGGAACCCTGGCCCACGTCCGTGGTGCTGCTCAGGATATCTACGGTTCCGTCTTCATTGACCTTCACGAAGGCCGCCGAACCGAAGGGCGTCTTGCAGGCGCCCTCCATACAGGCCATCCCCCGGCCCCGGTCTTTGCCGAGAGGCTCCTTTTTCCAGGCCATGCTCTCGACAACCTTGGCCAGACATTCCTTCAGGCCGTGGGAATGGATCTTTTGGCCGTTCGTATGGACGTCCCCTTCCCCGTAGACATGGCGCAATCTGAGTTCCAGGGGATCGAGACCGAGCTCCGTGGCGATGATGTCCAGCTGGGATTCATAAGCCCAGGCGACCTGCGAGCCGCCGTAACCCCGCATCGCCCCAGCTGTCTGGCGGTTCGTATAGACGCAGTAGGCGTCGATCTTGACGTTCGGTATCCGATAGGGCCCGGCTCCCGAGATGCCGCCGGAAATGGTGATCGTCGGCCCCTTTTCCGCATAGGCACCCGTGGCATAATAGATTTTCGCCTCCCGGGCCAGGATCGTGCCATCCTTCTTGACGCCGGTCTTCAGCATAATCACCGCGGGATGTCTCACGATGGCGGAACAAAACTCCTCTTCCCGGGTGTACATCACCTTGATCGGCCGGTTGCGCACCTTCCAGGCCAGGGCCACGGCGCAGGCTTCCGCCTTCAGGCCGCCCTTTCCCCCAAAATTGCCCCCGATCGTGGGGACAACAACGCGCACCCTGTGGAAAGGGAGCTTGAAGGCCGTGGCAATCTCCTTCCGGCAGCGGTAAGGGGAGTCGTTGTTGGCCCAGAGGGTGACATTGGCCTGATCGTCGATCAAACAGATGGCCCCATGGGATTCAATGGTGGCATGCTGCTGCATCTGGGTGGTGAAGGTATCGGCAAAGATCTCCTCGGCCTCGGCAAAGCCTTTTTCCACATCCCCTTTTTGCAGCTGGAAATGGTTGCACACGTTCGTGCCCGCAAGAGGGCGAATGGAGCCGGCGCGGCTATAGGACAACAGATCTTCATGAATCAGGGTCGCTCCGGGCTGGGCTGACTCCAGAGGATCAAACAGGGCCGGAAGCTCTTCGTATTCGACGCTGATCAGGCCCAGGGCCAGTTCCGCCGTCTCCAGATCCACGGCCGCCACGGCCGCCACTCCTTCGCCGGCATAACGCACCTTATCCCGGGCCAGAAAGGGCTCATCAATAATCGACTCGCCGTGCAGGAAAGGCAGGTCCTCTCCCGTGACTACCCCCTTCACGCCGGGCAGCCTTGCCGCCCGGGAGACATCGATGCAGAGAATCCGAGCGTGGGGATACCTGCTCCGGAGGACCTTGCCGTAAAGCATGCCGGGGAACTTCAGGTCGTCCACGTAGACGGCCCGGCCCTTCACCTTGGCCAGGGCATCGACGCGCTCAGCCGAGGCACCTACCCACGCCAAGCCCTCGGCTTGCTTCCCCCCTTTCCTTTCAGTCCCCATACTTAGTCCCTATAGCGTTTTGTAAAATAATAACCACAGAGATCACAGAGATGCGCTCTGTGTTCTCTGTGGTTTCCTGTTTCACCCCTTTTTCAGCATTTCACTGGACGGGAAAATTGAAATAAGTATCCGGAAATGGTTCATTTTTCAAAGTAAAATGCCACCATTCCTGTTCATAGGATGCAAAACCGTGCTTCTTCATCAAGACGTGCAAAAGCATCCGCAGGGCCCGCTGACTCGGAGGGAGGGCGCGATGCTGGGGCCAGGACTCGGGACCAAAGAAATCAAAACCCTTGCCCATGTCCAGTTCCTTCCCCTCTTCCGGGGGGAGCGGCAGGATCGTCAAGTCCACCGTGCTGCCGCGACTGTGACTCGACCGGGCCGCGATATAACCCTCCGTGAACAGCTTGTCCTTCGGAACCCGGGGATAGAATTCATCCTTCATCCGCACATCGGCCTTATTTTCCGCCCAACGGACAAAGTGATCGACTGCCCTTTGCGGGCGATAGGCGTCAAAGACCTTCAGGCCCAGGCCAAAGGGTTTTAATTCTTCCTGGACCTTCTTCAGGGCCGCGGCCGCCTCTTTCGTCAGGATGCACCGGGGTTGTAAATAACCATCGATCCGCTCCCCCACGAAATTGTGCGTCCCATAGTACTTGAGATCAATAACGATCTCGGGAATAACCCTGTCGAGATAGACAAAGCCGCCGGGCAGCGGCGCCGTGGTCTGGGCCAGGGATACAGGGGCCGCCAGGGCAAGCCACAAGAAAAGGAGGAGCGCTCCCACCCAGGGGGACCGTATTGACGGCAAATTAACCTTTAATTTAATCTTGGCGGAGCAGCTTTCCGTACCCATCGATTTTGTCCTGAATATTCAAAGTTCTGAGGGCAGACCAGAGGGTGGCCTGCACGGATGTGACCACGGGCTTGCCTGTTTCTTTTTCGATGCGCTCGATGCTGCCTGCGGTCCGCCAGCGGGAGCAGGTGAGAAAGAAGCCGTCGATCTCTTCGCCCTCCCGGAAGGACTTCATCACCAGATCATAGGCGGCTTCTTCCGGCAGGGCGCCGATCTCGATATTCTTCTCGATACCCAGTCCCCGGATCAGGGGGACCTGAAAGCCCTTTTCTATGAAATAGCCGGCCAGCAGGCCGTTGAGGGGCGGCAGGTAGGGCGAAATCAGGGCGAGTCTCTTGATGCCCAGGGCCCGGCAGGCCGCGGCGGCCGCCGATATTTCCGTGGTGACCTTAAGCCCCGTTGACTTGCCGATCCGCGCACAGAGGGCCTCTTCACTGCCCGCTCCCTGGCTCACAAATACGGGCCCGCCCCCGATGATCAGGGTTTGCACGCCTTCTTTCACCAGGGTGAGGGCCGCTTCCTCATAGGCATCGTAGGCCCGGGCGAAGTCATCCTTGGTAAGAGACTTAACGGTTGTTGCCATCTGCGTAAGCAGGATGTTCTTGGGTAACATCTCATAGAACTCATAGACGTAATTATCACCCCGGGATGGAGAAACCTTGCCGATTCGTGCCCGCCAGACGCCCATTGCACACCTCCTGAGAGTTTAATTGTTTTGCGTTATTATCGGTTTGCAGGCCCTGTTGTCAAGATATTTCAGAATCAGGTAGCTGGTCAGTTTGGAAAAGAAAAAAAATTTGTGATTATCGGCTTGCCACAGGAGGTCGATATAATGCTAACCTTCGCTTCACCTGATCGACGGGAAACTACTCCGCCTCTCCCTGCAAAGCTTAAGCGGAAAGGAATGTTTTTACAAATCCCCTGTCTTGTGTTAAGGCACGTGGCCAGGAAACGTAGGGGGATAACGTGGATTTCGGTCTCAGTAAAAGAATTGTGGAGAACGTGGCCCGGGTCGTCGTGGGCAAGGAGCAAGCCATTGAACTTCTGATGGTCGGGCTGCTGGCCGATGGTCACGTCCTTTTGGAGGACGTGCCGGGCTTGGGCAAGACCTTGGTTGCCAAAGCCTTGGCCAGGAGTATCGGCGGTTCTTTTCACCGGCTGCAATTTACGCCCGACCTGTTACCCTCCGATGTCACGGGTTTTAATATCTACAAACAGGAGACCAGCGCCTTTACCTTCACGCCGGGACCGGTCATGACCAATATCCTGCTCGCCGACGAGATAAACCGCACCATCCCCCGCACCCAGTCGAGTCTGCTCGAAAGCATGGAGGAGCGCCAGGTTACCGTGGACGGCAAGACCTATCCCCTCCCCCATCCTTTTTTCGTCATGGCCACCCAGAACCCGATCGAACTGGAGGGAACATTCCCCCTGCCGGAGGCGCAGCTGGACCGGTTCCTCCTGAGGATTCACCTGGGCTACCCGGAACGGGCAGAAGAAATAGCGATTCTGGAAAGATTCCAGGAAGAGGACCCCCTGCTTACGCTCGCGGCCATGACCACCCCGGAACAGGTCGTCGCCTTGCAGCAGACCCGCAGGGGGATCCACATTTCCGCTTCCCTGCGGGAATACATCACGGACATTGTGCGGGCCACCCGCAGTGCCCCGGCTCTCCGTCTGGGCGCAAGCCCCCGCGGTTCGCTCGGCTTGATGCGCGCCGGACAGGCCCTCGCTGCACTCCGGGGACGGGACTATATCCTGCCCGATGATATTAAATACCTGGCCCTCCCCGTCCTTGCCCACCGCTTGCTCCTCCGGGAAGATGAGAGGCTGCGGGGTGAAACACCGGAGCACGTCCTGGAAGAGATCGTCCGTCAGATACCGGTTCCGACCCCAGTCACCTAGAGCCGGGCCATGGCCATACAAGATCAGGGCGTGCCCACGCTCCTCATCATCCCGCTGATCCAGATTTTTATCGTCCTGCTCCTCTTCTTTGCCTTGCTAAAGGGTCAGCGGGACCTGGCGATCCTGGCCTTACTCGTCCTGGGTTTTACGGGCGGCATCTGGCTGTGGACCCGGGCCAGCCTCACCGGCCTTACCTGCGAGTTTCACCTGGACAAGACGAAGCTTTTCCCCGGTGAAATATTCAATCTGATCATCCGCGCGGATAACAGAAAAAGCCTTCCCCTCTGGCTCCAGATCATCGTCCCGGTCAGCAGTCTGCTTAATCCTGCCGCCGGGAAAAAGATGCTCCTCAAGGAAGGCGCCCTGTTGTGGTACCAACGGGCCAACTTCACCTGGGAGCTGACCGCGGAACGGCGGGGAGTCTACCGGATCGGTCCTGCCCGGATCCTGGCGGGCGATCTCTTTGCTTTTTTCACAAAAAATAAGAAATCTGAAGCTGTTCAGGATATCCTTGTTTATCCGCGCCTCGTTCCCATAAGAACCTTTGCCCTGCCCCGGGGCGATTTTTTCGGCATTCCCGGTGCGCAGAGCCCCGTGCCAGACCCCCTGTATATCCTGGGAACAAGGGATTATCAGCCCGGAAGACCGGCAAAATACATCCACTGGAAGGCGAGTGCCCGCCGCGATCGGCTCCAGGAAAAGGTGCTCGAACCGACCCTGCAGGAGAAAGTCCTCCTGGTCGTCGATACCAGCCAGTTTTCCCGGTATAACGCTGAGGAAGAATTCGAAAGAACCCTGGAAAAAATAGCCTCCCTGGCCGCCCTGCTCGATCGGCGCGGTCATGCCCTTGGCTTGGTAACCAATGGCCTGGTGGAGGGTAATAATGTCGCCCGGGTGCCTGTGGCCCGCAATCATCAGCAGCTGCCCGCTATCCTTGAGATCCTGGCGCGCCTGCAGATGAAGCCCCGTCTTAGGCTGAACGATGCAGTGCGCAGCGGCCTAACGACGGGCTGGGGCCTGAGCGGCGTCTGTTTTTTCTATAAAAAGGATCGGACGCTCGGCCTGATGGACGCCTACTTTAAGCGCCTTAAAATACCGATTCTTTTTTTCGTCTGCCAGCCCAGAACGAATGCGGTGGAGTCCAGACCTGGCACAGGAGGCAACATTTACGAGCTCGACAGTATGGACGTCAAAGAAAGGGCGGACACATGAAGGGAAAGAGCCTGCTCCTGCTTGCCGCCTGCGGCGTCATGGACTTAAGCTGGTATTTCGCCTGGGCGACCTTCCTGACGCTGGCCATTTTGCAGCAACCCTTCCCCTTTCCCGAGGCGGTAAGCGCCTTTGTCCTGGCTTGCCTGCTTACCATTTTTTCCCACGGGAGGGGATGGCGGATCATTCAAATTGCCGCCCTGCAAGCGGTATTCTTTTTGCCGCTCCTGCTTCAGGTAAAGGATGTCTTCCAAAGCTGGTCCCACTCCTTCGCCGAACAGAAATGGCTGACGGCACCCTTCTTCAGCGCCACCGCCGCCCAGTACTGGTTCATCTTCCTCCTCATCATGCTGTGGATCTTTCCCTTTTGGGGCGGAGGCATCCGGCTGGCCCGCCGGCCCCTGGATTACTGGACCATATGCACCCGTTTCGACCGGGGACTGACGGCCTTCTTTGTTCTGCTGGCAGCAAAATTTTTCTTTCTGCCGCAGATGGGGATGAAGCTGGAAGGTAGCCCCTTTGCCTTTCTCATCTTCTCATTCTTCTTGTGCAGCCTGCTGGCCATCGGACTGGCGAAAAACCGGGAGACGTCCCTGCAGCGGGATTTTCTCCCGGGTTTCCGAAGCATCGGGGTGATCCTGGGCTTTACGGTGGTCTTGCTCCTCCTCTGTGCAGGTCTGATGTTTTTTTGCCTGCCCTACCTGACCAGGACGGCCGAAACAAGCTATGCCCTTCTGAAAGAGGCGGCCCAACCGGTGGGATCATTTTTATTGATGGTTCTGCGGTTCATCTTCGGCAGTGATGATGACTGGCAGACAAAGACTCCGGAAAAACAGGCGGCCCGGCTTCCCAAACTCGACGCCGCGGGACACCACAGCTGGTGGGTCGAATTCTTCGGAAAGATCCTGGCCGGAATCGCCTGGGTGCTCCTGGCCCTGGTTTTTCTCCTGATCCTGGGCGTGATCGTCTATTTCTTTGTCCAGTGGCTCTTCTCGAAGACAGCCCTTGAGCGGGACAGACAAAAGCCGGCCCCTTCGCTGCCGTTGTGGGCCGAAATGTTCCTGATCTTTTTCCGCTCCATCTGGGAAAACATTACCCGGTCGTGCCGTGGTTGTCGCAGTATCGGGCAAATCTACGGTGCACTGCAACGGTGGGGCCGCCGCAGCGGTCTGCCCCGCGTGCCTAGTGAGACACCCAGTGAATACGGCCGGCGCCTCAATAAACGCTTTCCCGACTTAACGCAAGAGATCGGCGTGATCATCCAGTCCTTCAACGAGCAGGTTTACGGCGGCCTGACCCTCAAGGAGGGGCAACTCCTTTTAGCCCGCTCGGCCTGGACGCAATTGCGCAATCCTCTCCATTGGCCCCGGCGGCTGAAGACCTGGTTCTTTCGCCTTGAGTAATTCTTTATTCGTAGATTTTGCCTACCATTATCCCTCTTTTTAATTATCGTTGTGATGAAACAAATTGTACATTAAGAATAATTATGAATTACGAAACGATAATAACGAACAGGTCGTGCCGGGTGGCCTGGCAACTGGCCAGGGAGCAGGCTGGTAATAGTTTGCGCAACACCCTGAGAACGATGGGTAAAGTAGCCCTTCTGGCCCTCTTGTTCTGTCCATCCTTTGCCCTGGCTGCCGACGACGCCGCGCCTCCTCCGGGCGAAAGCAAAAGCAAGATCCTCTCCACCCTGGAGCGGACGCATGAAATTATCTCTGTTCAGGTAGATGAGCTATCCGAGAGGATCGATGCCTTCCTGGGGGGAGGGAAGACCTGCGACTATGCAACGGGCAGCACCGTCCAGGCGGGCGGAAGCGTCGTGTTTCTCAAGGACGGCACCGTCCTTTTCAATCAGGCCCTACGCGCCAAGATTAACCTGCCCAAAGCTAAGGAGAGATTCAAACTCCTCCTGGAAACCGATCCGGAGCGGGAGATCCGGGAGCCCTTGGGCCCGGGCACGAGAAGCTCGACTGAGACCGAAAGCATTTCCCAGGCCGGGTCCGACTTCACGAACCTCTCCGCCGCCCTGCAGTACGTGATGCAGGAGCGGAGGAAATGGCAGTTCAGTCTCGACGGCGGGGCCAGGGTGCGGATTCCCCCCGATCCCTTTGCCCGCTTGCGGATGAAGCGTTCCTTCAACTTAGGCGAATGGCGGTTCCACGCCGTGGAAACCCTTTTCTGGTTCGAATCCTCAGGCGCGGGCGAAAGCACCCATCTCGACGTGGAAAAGATTGTTTTCGGCTGCCATCTCTTTCGCAGCACCACGGACGTCGTCTGGAAAGAACAGGAGCGCAAGTTCGAGGCGAGCGAAAACGTTTTTCTCTTTCAAGAGCTGAGCGAAAAGGCGGTCCTGACCTACTCCGCCGGCGTGACGGGAGAGACCGAACCGGATACCCATGTCCGGGATTATGGGCTCGGCGTGGAGTACCGCCGGCGCATCCATAAGAACTGGCTGTACCTCACCATTGCGCCTGCGGTGACGTTCTCGAAAGCAAACAACTTCGAGTTTGCGCCCTCCATCCGTTTCGGTTTCGATGTGACCTTCGGGGTGGACTACACCCACTAAGGTCCATCAAAATTTAATATACTTGGCAAACTCGCTGACAATTTCCGGCGGCTGGTTGAGAAGATACTGCAAAACCTTTCTCACTTCCGGTTCCGGCACATATTCCACCGTCATCTGGTTCTTCTTCGCGTCTTCCTTCAGGGCGGGATCACGGGCTACCTTGGCAAAGGCCTCTTTCAGGGCGCGCAGGGCCGGCTCCGGCGTCCCGGGAGGAGCCACATAGGGCCGTCCCATCCGATCGGGTGCGGAGCGCATGGCCATGAGCGTTTTGGCCTTGCTATCCTTGGCCAGATCTTCATCCATCGGCAAATTTTCAATACCCGGTTCCAATACCTGCCCGCGGACCAAGGGCCTTACCGTCCCCCTGTCGATCAAAGGTTTGACGGAACTGTACGTTGCTCCCCGGCCGTCCACTTCTTTACGTTCCACAGCCAGCATGATATCGGCGCTCGACGGGTAGGTGATAAATTTAAAATTGTAGCCCAGGAACTCCTTCATAAAAAGGGGAAACTGGCCGCTGCTGTCGGCTGGGCCGGTACAGCCGAGGATGATGGTCGATTTGGCCTTGGCGACATCATCGATTGTCTTATAGGGCAGGTCGCTGCGCAAAACCAGGACCGTGCTTTCTACAGCCGCCGATCCTATCCAGGCATACTTCTTGAGGTCAAACTTCATGCCCTCTGCCTTCAGAAGCTGCGCAAAAACCAGCCCCCTGTTGAAGGTGCCGATGGTCAGACCATCCGGCTTGGCAATATTATAAAGATAGTTCGCGGCGATCATGCTGTCCGCACCGGGCATATTCTGCACGAGAATTGTCGGTTTTCCGGGGATGTGTTTGGGAAGGTGCTTGGCCATTAGCCGGGCCATGCGGTCATATCCGCCGCCGGGTGCATAACCCACGACGATGGTGATCGCTTTGCCGCTGTAATAGGGGGCCGCAGGCGAACGGACGGGATAGACGATAAGCGCCAGGAAAAATAGGATAGCCGCTGTCAATACAGTGTATCTTCTCATGGTTTATCTCCTTTCTCCGGTTAGGGCGGGCTTTTCTTCATTAATCCCGCGGAAGTCCTCAACCTTTTTGTTCTTCGGATGGAAGCAAACTACCATTAACCTCATATTTCGTCAAATCTTTATCTTAACACGCCATGTAAACTTACTGGCGATAGTTGCCAAGTGCCCCTCCATGGTTAAATTAAATAAGTATCCACTAAATCGGCCCTTGCGCCTACCCAAAGGAATAAGGAAAAATGAATCTAAGCGAGAAGATACACGAGAAGCTGCTGGTTTATCAGAGAAACGAAATTACGGAATACCACATCTACCAAAAACTCGCCCGCACAGTCAAAGCGCCGGAAAACCGCCGCATCCTGGAGGACATCGCCCAGGACGAACTGCGGCATTACCGAGTTTGGCAAGCCTACACCGGACAAGAGGTGGCGCCGGACAAACTGAGGATCTGGAAATATTATTTGATCAGCCGTATTTTTGGATTCACCTTCGGCCTCAAGCTCTTGGAGAGGGGCGAGGCAGGCGCCCAAGGCAGTTACGCCCAATTGGGGGAGATAATTCCTGAGGCCGATGCCATTGCCCATAATGAAAACGATCATGAGGCGGCTTTGCTGAAACTTCTGGATGAAGACAGGCTCCGCTATATCGGTTCCGTGGTACTGGGTCTGAACGATGCCCTGGTGGAATTGACGGCCGTGCTGGCCGGTCTGACCCTGGCTCTCCAAAACACGCAGCTGATTGCCCTGACCGGTTCGATCACAGGTATCGCCGCCGCCTTGTCCATGGGAGCATCGGAGTACCTCTCCACCAAGACCGAAGAGACCGTCCAGAGCCCCCTGCGCGCCGCTCTTTATACGGTGAGCGCTTACCTCATCACCGTCATAATCCTGATCCTCCCCTACCTGATCCTAAAAAACTACTATCTTTGCCTGAGTTGCACCCTGGGGGGAGCCGTCTTGATCATCGCCTTTTTCACCTACTATATCTCCGTAGCCAGGGAGGCGCCCTTCAAGAGGCGTTTTCTGGAGATGGCGGGCTTGAGTTTTACCGTGGCGGCCTTTAGTTTCTTAATGGGCTTCATCATGCGTACTTTTCTTGACATCGAGATTTGAGGATAACTGACGATTGATACCCTTACGCGACACCATTCCCTCGCGACATCTGCCTTTTATGATGTGGGCGCTCATCACAGCCAATGTTGTGGTCTTTATTATGGAGCTATCGTTGTCCGAACCCGCCCGGGAGACCTTCTTTTACCTCTTCGGCATCGTCCCGGCCCGTTACAGTCACCCTGCCTGGGCGCAGCGGGTCGGATTCCCAGCCGCTGATTATTGGCCCTTTCTTACCAGCATGTTCCTGCACGGCGGATGGACGCACATCCTGGGTAATATGTGGACGTTGGGGATCTTCGGAGACAACGTCGAGGATCGTATGGGTCCCTGGCGTTTCCTCAGTTTCTATCTGGCCTGCGGGTTGGTTGCGGGAGGCGTCCATTGGCTGACGAATCCCAATTCGTTCATACCCGCAGTCGGGGCTTCGGGCGCCATCGCGGGAGTGCTGGGGGCTTATTTCAGGATGTTTCCCCGGGCTCAGATTCTTACCGTCTTTCCGGTTTTTTTCTACCCCTTCTTTTTCACCTTGCCGGCGGCTATCTACCTGCTTATTTGGTTCTTCTTACAGTTCTTGTCGGGAGCAGCCGCTCTGGCCGGCCCGGAGGATGTGAGCGGCGTAGCCTGGTGGGCCCATATCGGAGGGTTTGTGGGCGGCCTTTTGCTCCACCCCTTGTTCCTGCGGCCGAAGGATTAACATCATTTTTTTCTTGACAACTTTTCTACCAATTGTAATGATTCAGAAGCACTGTTATCTTCATTATTCCCCTGAAATTTATAGTTTTTTGCTCAGCGGGAATGGAGTTGCAAATATTCACATTTGCACTTTGGCATGATTGGCTGTCATAAATTTATTGTTACCTCCTTGTTACGTGAGATGCAATAATGAAAAATGTAACAAGAACCTCAATTCTACCACTCCTTGCTGCATTATGTCTCCTGATTCCTAAAACTGCATCTTCCTTTCCTGTCCCTGATACTGGCCAGACGAAGTGTTACAACAACACCTATGAAATTGCCTGTCCAAACCCCGGTGAACCTTTCTATGGCCAGGGCGGTTATAATACGATTAATTCGCCCTCCTACACGAAACTTGGTGCCTCCGGAGAGGTGCTTCCTGATGCTGCCACAGCCTGGGCCATGATCCGGGACAATATAACGGGACTGATATGGGAGAACAAGACAAGCGACGGTTCAATCCATGACGGCGGCAAGACCTTTACGTGGTGTGATACCGATGCAGCGACAAATGGCGGCAATCAGGGGACCTGTGGGACAGGAACAGGTAACGCGGCGACCGATACGAAGGCGTTCATCGGGGCACTCAACGATTCCGGGTTCGGCGGTTTCACTGACTGGCGGCTGCCTGATGCAAATGAACTTCCGTCCATTGTCGATTACAGTTGCTTAAGACCGTCCGTAGATAGCCATGCATTTCCAGACACTTTGCCGTCCTCGTACTGGTCGTCCTCGACCGTTGTCAGCAGCAACGGCGAAGCATGGCATGTAGATTTCCTCGGCGGCGTTGTAGGCCGCAGCAATAAGTCAAATAGTTATGCCCTGCGTGCCGTGCGCGGCTCTCAGTCTCCGTCTGTGGATAGGTTGATTGTTAATGGGGACGGAACAGTGACGGACAGGATAACGGGTCTCATGTGGGAACAGGAGGGCGTAAGCGGGAAGACATGGGAAGCCGCTCTATCCTATGCGGAGGGGCTGGAACTGGCCGAATTCAATGACTGGCGTTTACCCGATATAACTGAACTCCTGTCCATTGTCGATTACAGCCGTTATAATCCAGCCATAGATATTTATGCATTTCCAGCTAAGGTGCCATCCTCTTACTGGTCGTCCTCGACTATCGTAGACTATCACAACGGCGCGTGGAACGTTGATTTCAGCTTAGGGTACGGTGGCATAGCCGGTAAGTACAATAGCCACGCCGTACGCGCCGTACGCGGTGGACAGCCCCGGTTAGCGGGCCACCTGTATATTTTTACCCCGGCCCAGACTGCTCAGTGGTATACCGGCAGCCGGCAAACCATTATCTGGGATACTGCAAATATTACGGGTAACGTAAAAATCACCCTTTCGCGTCAGGGAGGGAAAAGCGGCACATTTACGGAAACGATAGCTGATGACGTCCCAAACAACGGCACTTTCATTTGGACGGTCACCCGTCCCGCCTCCGTCAACTGCGTCCTGAAGATCGAACCCCTGAACGATATCTCCATGTTCACTACTCAGGGGCTGTTTACCATTGCTCAAGCTTGGCAACTTACGGTCACAAAATCTGGTATTGGCAGTGGGACTGCTATCAGCAACCCCGCCGGCATTTCCTGCGGCGCCGATTGTTCTTTGTATTATCCCGCTGGTTCATCTGTTGCCCTCACAGCTACCCCGGATACAGGTTCCACCTTCAGCGGATGGTCAGAGGCTTGCATAGGCACAGGGTCGTGTACGGTGGCGATGGATGACGATAAAACCATTATGGTCGCCTTCGGCGGACCCCCGGTGGTAAACGGCACGACGCTAACAAATAACCAGAAGCCGACATGGAAATGGGGCAGTGGCGGCGGTAATGGTACCTACCGGTATAGACTGGACAATAGTGATCTGACGACTGGTACAACGGAGACGACGGAAACTTCCTACACGCCGGCAACGAATATGATAGATGGTTCGTACATTTTATACGTCCAGGAACGCGATGACGCGGGAAATTGGTCGCATACGGGCAGCGCCGGAATTACGGTGGATACTATTGCTCCGGTGGCCCTGGGTGACGGTGTTACCATCAATGCCGGTTCATCGACCACAAAATCTGCCGCGGTTACATTGGCCTTTTCGGCCTACGACAATCATGGCGTGTCGCAGATGATGATCAGTAATGACATATCCTTCCATGGAGCAGTGGCGGAGTCCTACGGGACAAGCAAGGCCTGGACGCTTTCTGCCGGCGATGGCGCAAAGACCATCTACGTGCAGTTGCAGGACAGCGCCGGCAATTGGTCTTTGCCATACAGTTATGCAGTGCAGCTGGATACGGCGGCACCGGTCCTGACGCTTTCGACCTTGCCGGATGGGTCTTACACGAACAATCCGACGCTCAATGTTGCCGGTACGGTCATGGATGGGACATCGGGAGTGAAGTCGGTGCAGGTGAACGGGGAGGAAGCGACGGTCGGCGTTGACGGGACATTCAGTCATGTGGTGACTTTGCTTGCCGGGGCCCATGCGCTTACGGTGGGCGTGACGGACAATGCGGGGAACCAGACGACGGAGACGAGGACCATCACGCTCGATGAGACGGCGCCGGCCTTGACGATCGCTACGCCCGGGGACAACAGCAAGACCGGTGCAGCAGAGGTGACCGTAGCAGGCGGTCTCGATGAAGCCTCAACCGTCGAGATCGCGTTGAACGGCGGCGCCGCGCAGGCCGCGGCGTTGAACGGCAACAACTTCAGTCTGTCCGTGACGCTGGCCTACGGCATAAACACGCTGGACATAACAGCGACGGATCGGGCCGGCAACAAGAGCACGGGGAAGAGGACCGTGATCTATGACAATCGGGGGCCGTCGTTAGAGATAACGGAGCCTGCTCAGGATATCAGGACCAACCAGGGCAGCATGGTCATCAGGGGTACGGCGACGGACCTCACGGCCGTGGCACTGACTGTTACGGATGGGACGAACACCTTTAATCCTATGGCCACCGGTGGCGTCTTTGCCCAGGCGATCACCCTGACGGTGGAGAAGACCTATGGGATAACCGTGACCGCTGCCGATGCCGTGGGCAACAAAACGATCGTGCAGAGAAACATTATCTATGACTTCACGCCTCCCCTGGCGGCGATTTCCGGATGGCCGGGATCTCCGACCAAGCTTACGGGCGCAACCTGGAACATTGCCGGCGCCGATGTCACGGCCTACCGCTATAAACTGGACAGCGGCAGCTACTCCCCGGAGACCGCCGTGACCGTTCCCATTGCTTTGGCTGATCTTTCCGACGGTAGTCACAGGCTTTACGTGCTCGGCAGGGATGCGGCGGGTAATTGGCAGGCCGAGGGATTGGCAACAGAGGTTGCGTGGGTAGTGGATACGATTGCCCCGCTCGTTGAGGCGACCGTGAATGACGGCCGTCCATATACCAGGGACAATCGGGCTACTTTGACCTTCACTGCCTCAACCCAGGATATCGTAAAATTACGTCTCAGCAATGATGGTGTTAACTGGGGAGCAGAACAGGCCTTTGCCAGCAGTTTGAACTGGGACCTTGGGGTTGGCGATGGCGTAAGGACCATCTACGTGCAGTTGCAGGACAGCGCCGGCAATTGGTCTTTGCCATACAGTTATGCAGTGCAGCTGGATACGGCGGCACCGGTCCTGACGCTTTCGACCTTGCCGGATGGGTCTTACACGAACAATCCGACGCTCAATGTTGCCGGTACGGTCATGGATGGGACATCGGGAGTGAAGTCGGTGCAGGTGAACGGGGAGGAAGCGACGGTCGGCGTTGACGGGACATTCAGTCATGTGGTGACTTTGCTTGCCGGGGCCCATGCGCTTACGGTGGGCGTGACGGACAATGCGGGGAACCAGACGACGGAGACGAGGACCATCACGCTCGATGAGACGGCGCCGGCCTTCTTCTTGGACCCCGTGACAACGCCGACTAGCCTTAAGACCCAGACCTTGACCGGGGCGAGGGAAACCGGCGCCGAGGTTACGGTCTTCTGCCCGACGGCTTCATTGGGCCAAGTCGCCTATCCCACAGAAACAACATGGGCTGTCACCGTTTCCAATCTCACGGCAGGAGACAATGCCGTTACTTTTATAGCAAGAGATAAAGCCGGCAACGAAAGAACCCTCGATAGCGTTATTACGGTAAGTTCCCTTTTGGGAGATATCAATAAAGACGGGTGCGTAGACTTGGCGGATGCCGTGCTGGTTCTCCAGATGATGTCCGGCATCGCCCCGCCGCAGGACGTGACAATCCACAGTGAGAACAGCATAAGCGCGAAATATCGGCCCGGCATCGGGGATGCGCTCTATATCATGCAGCAGGCAGCCGCATTGCGGCCCTAAAGAAGGACAAAACTGCACCCAACCGGGAGACAGGCTTTACGCCACTGCCGCGCGCCGGCGATCCGGTCGATATGGCAGGACGGGGGGCTTGGCGCGACGCCGGGGGCATCTGCTCTAGCCAGAAAAAATGGCGTCTTAACAGACTGCCTCCTCTCCTAACAGGGGGCAGAGATACTTGCCCGTTAGCGAACTTTCCGCCCTGGCCACCTGCTCCGGTGTGCCGTGCGCGACGATGTAACCTCCGCCCGGACCTCCCTGCGGACCGAGGTCGATGATGTGGTCGGCACACTTGATGACATCCAGATTGTGCTCAATGACCACCACTGTGTTTCCCATATCCACCAGCCGCAGCAACACCTCGAGCAGCTTCTGTACATCGGAAAAGTGCAGCCCGATCGTCGGCTCATCCAGGATGTAGAGCGTGTTGCTGTTCATTTTCTTTCCCAGTTCACGGGAAAGCTTTATCCTTTGCGCCTCGCCTCCCGAAAGGGTGGTCGCCGACTGGCCCAGCTTTATGTAACCCAAGCCGACATCGGCGAGAAATTGCAGCCGGGATTTTATGGCGGGGATGTTCTCAAAAAAGGTCAGGGCTTGCTGGACCGTCATATCGAGCACGTCGGCGATGCTCCGATCCTTATATTTGATCTCCAGTGTATCGGGATTGAATCTGCTGCCCCGGCAGACGTCGCAGGTAACGTAGACATCGGGCAGAAAATGCATCTCAATCCTGATCAAACCGTTTCCCTCGCAGGACTCGCACCTTCCCCCCTTGACATTGAAGCTGAAACGCCCCGGCTTATAACCTCGAATGCGCGACTCGGCCAGCCCGGAAAAAAGATCGCGAATGTGGGTGAAGACCCCCGTATAGGTCGAGGGATTCGAACGCGGCGTGCGGCCAATGGGCTGCTGATTGATCATGATGGTCCTCTCCACGCCGCCCGTATCCACGATCCGTCTGATCTTTACCGGGGCGCCCCTCTGCCGGTTAAGGTTTCTCGCCAGGGCCCCATAGAGGGTCTCCACAATCATCGTACTCTTTCCCGAACCGGACACCCCGGTAACGGCGGTAAAAACACCGACGGGAATCTTGATATCGATCTCCTTCAGGTTGTGCTCATAGGCCCCCTCCAGGAAAATAAACTTCTCTGCAGCCCGGCGTTTTGCGGGAAGGGGGATGCAAAGCCTCCCGGAAAGGTAAGCGCCTGTGAGGGATTTTTCGTCCCGGCATATTTCTTCCGGCGTCCCCTGGAAGATCACTTCTCCCCCGTTCATGCCGGCGCCCGGCCCCATATCGATGATATGATCCGAGGCCAGCATCGTATCGGTATCGTGCTCCACCACCAACACCGTGTTGCCCATATCGCGCAGCCGCTTGAGCGTGGCGATGAGCCGCACATTATCGCTCTGGTGCAAGCCCACGGTCGGCTCGTCGAGTACATACAGCACACCCACCAAACCGGAGCCGATTTGGGTGGCCAGCCGGATGCGTTGCGCCTCACCTCCGGAAAGACTTCCCGCGGCCCGGTCCAGACTGAGGTAGTTCATACCCACGTCGAGGAGAAAGCGGAGCCGCGCTTTTATTTCCTTCAAGACCCGCTCTGAAATCAGTTTTTCCTGGTCCGAAATCGCCAGGCCGGAAAAAAACTCCATGCCTTCCCCCAGGGAAAGACCGCAGACCTCATGGATATTTTTTCCCGCTACCGTGACGGCCAGGCTCTCCTTCTTCAAACGCGTGCCCCGACAGACAGGACATTCCGTGAGGCTGATATAGCGTTCCAATTCAGAGCGGACAGAGTAGGAGTCCGTTTCCTTATAATGTCGGTCCAGTTTGTTGATGACTCCCTCGAAGGGTTTATTGTGGAAAAAGCGCTGGCCGCCTTTATCGATATGGAAGCGGATCTCTTCCTTGCCTGAACCGTAAAGTAATATTTTTTGTATATTTTCCGGCAGGGCGCTGAAGCTCGTGTTGATGTCAAAATGATAGTGCTTTGCCAGAATATCAAGTAACTGGTGAAAATGCAGGGAGTTGCGCCCGGCCCAGGGAGCAATGGCCCCCTGCCGCAGCGATAGTTCCCGATCAGGTACGACCAGTTCTTCATCGAAGTACATCTTGCTTCCCAAACCAGCACAATCGGGACAGGCTCCGTAGGGGCTGTTGAAAGAAAACATCCGCGGGGCCAGGTCCGGTACGCTTATGCCGCACTCGGGGCAGGCGTAGCTTTCGCTGAACAGCAGTTCTTCTCCCCCCAGATCCACACGGACCAGCCCGTCGGCCAGTGATGACGCCAATTCCAATGAATCCCGGAGACGCTTGCGGACACTTTCCTTCAAGACCAGACGATCCACAACCACGTCAATGGTGTGACGCTTGTTCTTATCGAGGACGATGTCTTCGCCCAATTCTCTCTGGATGCCATCGATCTTGACCCGGACGAACCCTTCCCGCTGATACTTCTTCAGCTCTTTCTGAAATTCGCCTTTTTTCCCCCGGACCACGGGTGCGGCGATGGTGACTTTCGTATTCGGTGGATAGGCAAGGATTGCTACGACCATCATGTCGATGGTCTGGGATTTAATCTCTTTGCCGCACTTATAACAGTGCGGGGTGCCGATCCTGGCAAAAAGGAGCCGCAGATAGTCGTAGATCTCCGTGATGGTGCCTACGGTAGAGCGGGGATTATGACTCGCCGTCCTCTGCTCAATCGCGATGGCCGGGGAAAGACCTTCGATAGATTCCACCTCGGGTTTGTCCATCTGGCCGATAAATTGCCGGGCGTAGGTGGAAAGGGACTCCACATAGCGCCGCTGTCCTTCGGCGTAAATCGTGTCAAAGGCCAGGGAGGACTTTCCGGAGCCGCTTACCCCGGTAATTACCACCAGTTGGTCTCGCGGGATATCCAGGCTTACGTTTTGCAGGTTGTGCTGTGAGGCACCTCTGATTTTTATATAATTCATCGTCTTCCAAAGCAGCTCGGGCAGGGCACTACCGGAGACCGCCGCAAGCTATCCGTTCCTAAAGTTTAATCTCGATATGCGATCTCTTCCGGAGTTGGCCCATCCATTCCTCGAACTTCTTCCCCATTTTTTCATCCTCGATTCTCATCTGGATCTCTTCGCGCACGGCCTCGATTGCTTGCAGGCCTCCCCCTCGCCTGTCGACCACCTGGATGATATGGAAACCGGCCCGGGACGGGATAACACCGCTTACGGCACCAATGGCGAGGCGAAAGGCAACGGCTTCGACTTCGGGATGGACCATACCCTTTTCGATAAAGCCCAGGTCGCCGCCGCCCGCCGTGGGCCCCTGGGAATAAGATGACGCGAGGATCTCGAAGGATTCGCCGGCTTTGAGCCGCGCAACTAAATTTTCCGCATCTTTCCGCAGCTTATCCTTTGCTTCTGCGTCGGCCCGGACGGGGAAAGCAAGAAATATCTGTCTGATGCGCACGGCCTCCTTGCCTTCATAATCTTCCCGGTGTTTACGGTAATACTCGCCGATCTCGCCCTCGGTCACCATAATCTTGGACTTGATCTCTCGTCTTACCAGCCGCATTTTGATCAGCTGTTCCCTGATCTCTTTTTTATAGGCTTCATAAGAAATCCCTTGGGTGGCAAGTTCCCGCATGGCGTCCTCCAGGCTGAGCTTTTTCTGGGCCATGATATCGTTTATCGCTGCCATGACTTCCTCCTCCTTGATCGAGATGCCATTTTTTTTGGCCTCCTGATCAATCAGGATGGTGTCGATCAGCCGGTTCAGAAATGACATCCGGGCTTCGGCCATGAGGCCTTCTTTTGCCTGTCCCCGATATGTTTCTACAATCCTTTTCCGATAAGGTTCAAAGGCGCCGTTCAGATCCGAAAGGGTAATGACCTCGTCATTGACAATGGCCACGATTCTGTCCACCACTTCCCCATGGGACAGATTTGCCAGTAACAGCAGGGGAATAAACCACAGGATTTTAAATCTCTTCACACTCGCTCCCTCCCTTTCCGCCTTCGTTATACCTGTCTCAGGGTATTGTCAAATATTAACCACAGAGATCGCAGCGAACATCATAACTGTCAGAAACATTTCAAGGAAACTCTTTTTGAGAACACAGCAGTGCGCTCTGTGGTTTCCTGTTTCATCTCCGTCTCAGCTCAAGGCCTGCAAAAGTATCTTGGCCTCGCTTAATACCTCCCCTGCCTTGAGATCGGGCCTGGGAACATAGAGGTTTAAGTCCGGGGTAAATCTCAGCCCGGGCCACTTTCCCCGGGCCAACGCCAATATTTTTGCCGGCTCCAGGTTACTTTCCCCATGGAAAGCAATTATCATATTTTTCTGGTCATAGCCCATCTTTTTCCCCCGCAGCCGGTGGAGAAGATTCTTGATGATCAGGACCTCGCAAAGGTTATCAACCTCCGGGGGGACAAAGCCGTAACAATCTGTCAATTCACCCTTGAGCGCAGCCAGTTCTTCCTCACCCTCAGCCATGGACAGGCGCTTGTAAGTAATCAGGCGCTGGCGCACATCGACCATATAATCTTCCGGGATAAAGGCCGGCACGCCGAGATGAATTTCCGGTTTTGTCTCCTTTTCGACCTTTTCTCCCTTTATTTCCTTCAGGGTCTGTTCCATGAGTTCCGTATAGAGCTCATAGCCGACCGCCGAGATGTGGCCGGACTGGGAAGTCCCCAGAATGTTGCCTCCCCCGCGAATCTCCAGATCCTGGTAAGAAATGCGGAACCCCGAGCCATGTTCGGAAAAATCCGTGATCGCCTGGAGCCGGCGCCGCGCATCCCGGGAAAGCATCATGCCTTTGGGGATGAGAAAATAGGCGCACCCTTCCTCCTTCCCCCGGCCTACCCGGCCTTTTATCTGATAAAGCTGGGAAAGTCCAAAACGATCCGCCCTGTTGATGATAATGGTATTGGCCGTCGGGATATCCAAACCGGCGCCGATGATCGTGGTACACACCAGCACCTGGTAATCTCCCCGGACAAAACCCGCCATGACATCCTCGATCTCTTTGGACTTCATCCGGCCATGGACGACGCCCACCTTAGCTTCGGGAACGAGCGTGCTCACAAAACGGGCCAGAGAATAGATGGAACGGACCCGGTCATGAAGGAAGAAGGTCTGGCCGCCCCGGACCAATTCATGCCGGATGGCGTCTTTGATAATCTCTTCATCGAATTCCACGATGTAGGTCTTGATAGGCTGCCGATCTTCCGGCGGCGTGTTGATCACGGTCAAGTCACGGATGCCGACCATGGCCAGATGGAGGGTCCTGGGGATCGGTGTGGCCGTTAAGGTCAGGACATCGACCAGGGTGCGCAATTTCTTGAGTTTCTCCTTATGAGCAACCCCGAAACGTTGTTCTTCGTCGATCACCACCAGCCCCAGGTCCTTAAAGAGGATATCCTTTTGCAGGAGGCGGTGCGTGCCGATCACGATATCCACCTGGCCGCCGTTAATTCCCTCCACGATGTTCTGCTGCTCCGCTTTGGTGCGGAAGCGGTTCATGACCTCCACGCGCAGGGGCCAATCTTTCAGCCGGCGGGCAAAGGTACGGTAGTGCTGCTCCGAGAGGATCGTCGTCGGCACCAGCATGGCCACCTGCTTGCCCTCCATGGCGGCTATAAAGGAGGCCCGCAGCGCCACTTCGGTCTTGCCGAAGCCGGCGTCGCCGCAGATAAGCCTGTCCATCGGCTTGGCCTCGCTCATGTCCAGTTCCACATCTTCGATGGCCTTTGCCTGATCGGGCGTTTCCTCAAACTCAAAAGCGGCCGTAAACTCATCATAGATTCCCCGGGGCAAGGAATAGGCGTGGCCCTCCTTAACCTGGCGCGTACCGTAGATGGTGGCAAGTTCCTCCGCCACCTCCCGGACGGATTTCTTGACCCGTTCCTTTACCGCCTCCCAGGAACCGCCGCCCAGCTTGTCCAACGGCGGCTTATAGTCGCCCGGCCCCACATACCTCTGGAGAAGATCCAAGCGATAGACGGGCAGGTAGAGTTTATCGCCGTCCTGGTATTCCATCAGCAGGAAATCGTTTTCCAGCCCCCCGATGACGAGTTTGTGCAAGCCCCGGTAAATGCCGATGCCGTGGTCTGTATGCACTACGTAATCGCCATCGTTTAGTTCTCCAAAGGACTGGAGGAAATATCCCTCCCGCAGCGGGCGTGCCTTGCGGCGGGTGATCTTGCGGCCGAAGATTTCTTCTTCCGTGATGACGGCCAGGCGCAAAGAGGGCAGATGGAAGCCTCCCGAAAGCTTGCCCTCCAAGAGGATGAGCTTCCCCCGGATCCGCGGTGTTTCCAGGTCCGCCAGGAAAGAAGCACCGGCGCGGCTTGCCTTGAGGCCGTGCTCGGCCAGCAGGTGTGTCAGGCGCTGCACTTCCTCGGGCCCATGGCACAAGAAAAAAACCAGATAGTCCTCAGCAAGATAGCGCTCAATCTCTTCCGCCAAAAAACCAAGGGGTCCGGCCTCCGAGCTCGCCGCCGCCTTCCATATTTCCCTGGGAAAAGCGCTTTTTTCCGTAGCGAATTTTATGCCGGGCTGCGCCGGATCGTCCGGTTCCGTACCCGTCGTGATGCCGTCGATATAGATGGCGTCATAACCCGCGCCCAATTCCGGCAGATCTTCTCGGGAAGTAAAAAAGGCATCTTTTTCCAGATAGAACGTTTCCTCCAGCTTCGCCTTCAACAAAAAACGATCCAACTCGTTTTCTATTTCTTTACCGGCCTGCCTCTGGGCGAAGAAATCATCGTAGACCAACAGGCTATCATCGGGCAAGTAATCGAATAACATGCCCGGCATTTCCCCAGGACCGCCGTTTCGGTCCTGGTCGGGCTCTTCATAAAAAAGGGACAGAAACAAAGGATTTACCGATGTGGCCAAACCGTTGGCCACCGTTTCCGCCAGGCGGTTTTTGATCACCCCGGACAGTCCCAGTTCGTTGGCCCGGCGCTTGATATTGGCCACGGCCAACTGCCGCCTGGCAGGAGAGAGGATGATCTCCCCGGCGGGAAAAAGGGCAAATTCCGTAATTTCCCGGGAAGAGCGTTGTTTGACTGTATCAAACATCCTGATTGATTCCAGTTCATCGCCGATAAACTCCAGCCGCAGGGGACACTCTTCCGTAGGAGGATATATATCGATAATGTTGCCCCGGACGGCGAATTCCCCTTTTCCTTCCACCAGGGACACCCGCGTATACCCTCCGAAAAGCATTTTTTCCGTCAGTTCGTCTCTGTCCCGGAAGTCGCCTAGGGAGATGGTTTCCACATAATCCGCCAGGGCGCGGCGGGGCATCACCTTCTGCAGCAAGGCCTTGAGAGGAACAATGACGATGGCCGGACCGGCGCGCAAGAGGCGGCAGAGGATCTCCACGCGCTGCAAGGCAGCGTCTTTCTGAAAGGCGAAGATATCAGTGGAATGAATGTCCCAGGGGGGATAAAAAAACAGCCGCTCCTCTTCCAAGAAGAAGGCAAGATCCTGCTGGATGGCACGGGCCTCTTTTTCCGTGGCCGTGATAACCACAAAAGTCTTCGTGATCTTCTTAAAGAGCATGGATATGATTAATGATTTTGCTGAATGTTGCAGACCGCTAAGGTGTAGTTGCTTTCTCCCTTGCTCAATACCGCCAAAGAGTAACTCCAGGGGATGATCCGTTGAAAAATTATTGTTTCCTGTTATCACTTTACACCAGTCGCTTTACAATCGCGTAAGGTAATGTCGCTAAGGCTGTTTTGTCAAGATATTTCTGGATTACCCAGGTCTGCAAAGTACTTGATAAGTCATCTTTCCCCATGGTATTCTCAAAGGAAATTAAGACAATCTGTCAGGGGGCAGACTCATGAGTACCTTCAAGATTGGCACCTATAACGTAAATTCCCTGCGCTCCCGGCTGCCCATTGTCATGGCCTGGCTGAAGCAAAACCGCCCCGATGTCTTCTGCCTGCAGGAGACCAAAGTTGCGGACGAAAAGTTCCCACGGGAAGAGTTTCTCGAGGCCGGCTACCACGTCGTCTTCCGCGGCTCGAAACAATATAATGGCGTGGCCATCGCATCCCTGGCGGAACCGGAGGAGGTTTCCTTTGGCTTAAACGACGGGGGACCGGCCGATGAAGACCGGCTGATCCGCTGCGTCTTTTCCGGCATCACCGTCCTCAACACCTATGTCCCGCAGGGACATGACAAAGAGAGCCCGCAATTCGGTTACAAACTTGAATGGTTCAAGCGTCTCCGGAACTTACTGGAGCGTTTAGGTTCGCCGGAAGAGCAACTGATCTGGTGCGGTGATTTGAATGTCGCGCCCGAGGCCATCGACGTGCATAATCCCAAGAGGCTTTTGGGGCACGTATGTTTTACGCCCGAGGTCTGGGAGGCTTTCTCCCAGGTCAAGGCCTGGGGGCTTGAGGACATTTTCCGCAAACATCACCCGCACGAGCCCGGCCACTATACCTTTTTCGACTATCGTGTCCCCAACTCCCTGGCCCGGGGACTGGGCTGGCGCGTCGATCACATTCTGGCGACCAAGTCCTTGGCCGTCAAATCGCTCGCCTGTGCAATCGACATGGAGCCGCGGCAGGCGGCAAAGCCATCCGACCATACGGTCCTGTTTGCCGAATTCACCCTCTAGGGCAGAAATTAATTTCTCACTCATGAATGGCTGATGAAGATCTCCCGGGCCATATTTGCGTCCACGGCGAATTCCGAGTAACCGACCCGGAAAACATAAGAGGGAAAGGCCTGGAGAAGGCAGATCCGGTTGCCCGGCAGCACCCCCATGGCCACCAGTTTCTGCATTTTTTTGCTGTCCTCGGTCTGTATGTAAACGATCTCCCCTTCTTCGCCGCACTTTAGTTCCGTGAGCGGCACGACACCGATATCGCCCCGCTGCTTGGCTTCCAGGCAACACTCACCGGGAGGAATCCGCCGTCCGTGCGGGCAAGTGGTGGGGTGATTAAGCATCGTGCAGACGCGGGTATCCACCCCCTCGTTGAGCAGGTGCTCAAACTGGCAGGCCTTGCTGTGCCCGTGCTCACCCCGTATCTTGAGGACGTCCATCATCAGCCTTTCGGCCAAACGGTGTCGCCGGATGGTGTTTTCTCCCTCTTTCTTCCCCTCCGGCCGGAGGTATAAGCGGCCTTCCTTGATCTCGATATAGGCAAGTTCCGTCAATTCCTTAAAGGCCGGATCATCGGACGAGATGCCGATCTTTTCCATCTCGGCAAACCCCTGCCCCTCCTCTTCCACGGCAATCCACAGTGCCTCCATAATTTCTTCTGCTTTTTCCGAAAGTTTCATTCCTCTCTCCTAAGATATGTTATTATTATACACTGCGGCATTTTCCGTATGAAGATAATACTATTTCTTGCGGAATATTTCTTTTAATTTCTTTAGCCACGCCGGTTCCCGCGGGATCTCATAGTTGCACCGGGGGCACTTTATCATCTGGCAGCCCGCACTCAGGGGGCAGCTGCCGCACCCCTTGCTGCCTTCCTCCTCCTTGAATTCATAGCCACAGAAAGCACAGTGCATCACAGTATCCCCGTCGCCAAAATTAGCCTATTGAGGACATAGCCGCAGCCGAAAGCCAAAAGACTCACGAAAACCAAGATCGCCAGGGCGATTCTCAAGCCCCGCTCCTTCTTGATAATGAGAAACTGCGCGATGCAGGGGATGAACAGGGTCAGGGTCAGGGCGGCTACGGTCAACTGCCGCGGATTGAGCAGCCCCTTGGTCTGAAGATCATAGAGCCCCGCGGCCCCGTAATCGCGGCGAAAAAAACCGAAAATAAAAGCGACCGCCGTTTCCTTGGGCAGGTCGAGGAGCGCCATCACCGTCCCGGCCCATTGGGCCAGCTTATCAAAAAAATTCGTGATCTTTCCGAGCCAGAGCAGGACCGAGGCCAGGATGAAAAGCGGCAGGATCTCCAGAAAATACCACTGCATGCGGCTGTAGGTCTTCGTCAGGATGTTGGACAGCTGCGGCAGGCGCATGGGAGGAAGTTCCATGTAGAACAAGGGGGTCTCGCCGGGGATTACCTGGGCTGCGAGCAGGCCGACAGCCAGGAAAATGAACACCAGGCACAGGGACCAGATCAGCAAAGCTCCCGGTGCCGTGGAAAGAAGCGCCATGATGACGCCCAACTGGGCGGAGCAAGGTATGGCCAAAGCCAGCAGCAGCGTCGCAATGATCCTCTCCCGCACCGTCTCCAGGGTGCGGGTAACCATGGTGGCCATGGTGTCGCAGCCGAAACCGAGGACCATGGGGATGACGGCCCGGCCGGTGAGGCCGATCCGTTTGAAAAGGCGGTCGACCAGGAGGGCCAGACGGGGAAAATAACCGCTGTCTTCCAGGACGGAGAAGAAAAGGAAGAAGGTGGCCACAATCGGCAGGATGATGCCCACAGCATAGCGCAGGCCCAGCGTAATGATACCGTACTCGCCTACAAAAAGCTCCTGCCATACCGGCCAGGGCACAATATCTTGGACAACGCCAGTAATCCAGGGATTGAAGTACCCTTCAAAAACATCCCCTTCCAGGAAATCCACAATGGTTCCGGCGCCAAAGACGCCGACAAACTGGTAAAGGCCAAAGTAGAGCACCAGCAGGAGCATCGGCACCCCGGTAAGCGGTTGCATCGCCCAGCGGGAAATCTTCTCATGCCAGGTTACGGTCCGGCGCTCCGGCGCATGAAACACGTCCTTCAGGATATTGGCCACCATCCGCCTTCTCTCCAGGGAGAGGTCCAGGTGAAAGGAACCACGCCAGGCATAGGTCTCCTCCCGGACCCGGTCTTCCACGGCGGCAAAGTTATCCCCTTCCGTCGTCCTTACCAGATCCAGCAGATCCTGGTCCCGTTGCAGGAGCAACAGGGCTATCGCCTTGGTAGAGATAGGGTACTTACCACGCAAAAGCGACCTTATTTTTTCAATATCCCCTTCCAGCTTTTTGCTGTAATCGGATAAGGCCGAACTATCCTTGCGATACTTGGCGATGGTTTCCCGAACGGCCGCCAACCCGCGTTTCTTACCGATGGCCGCGCCGACCACGGGAATGCCCAGCTTTTTTCCGAGCAGCGGTATATCGATGGAAATTCCCAAGCGCTCCGCCTCATCCATGATATTGGCAACGAGAATCACCGGCAGCCCCGCTTCGATGAGCTGGATGGTCATCGGCAACATCCGCTCGAGGTTTCTGGCATCAACCACATGAATGATGATATCCGGAGTATCCTGAAGCAGTATCCTCCGGGCAACCCGTTCCTCCTCGGTTATGGGAAGGAGCGAATACATCCCCGGTGTATCGATGATCTCAAATGTTTGGCCCTCGAGCACCGCCGTTCCCCGGGCCACTTCCACGGAGGTTCCCGGGTAGTTGGAAACTGTCACATAGGCGCCCGTCAGGGCGTTGAACAAAACACTCTTTCCCACATTGGGATTGCCAACCAGCGCCACCTTGCGCGCCAGGCAGGACGGATCGGCCAGGGGCGCATGACAGGAAGACTTTCTTGTGAATAATGCCATCCGAACTTCACCTTTCTCGTTACAATATAATGAATATCATTTTCATAATTCTGGGAAAATTTTTTTATTTTCTGCACTTGGCGCAGATACCGTATAACTCCAGCTTGTGTCTGTTTATTAAAAAACCGTGACTCTCCGCGACCGCGTCCTGGAGTGCTTCGATCGTTTTATTTTCAAACTCCATTATCGTGCCACAGGCGGAGCAGATAAGATGGTCATGGTGTTCCCCCGCCGCAATCTGATCGTATCGCGTCTGCCCATCGCCGAACTGGATCTCGTAGGCAATCCCGGACTTCGTAAAAAGCTTCAAGGTGCGACAGACAGTGGCATAACCGATACCTTGATGCTTGGCTCTGATTTTTCGGTATAATTCCTCCACACTGATATGTCTCTTGGCAGACAGAAATACGTCAAGTATTACATCCCTCTGCCTGGTGGATTTCAGACCTTCCCTGGTCACAAAATCTTGAAATATTTGTTTTTTAGCGGACTTCACTGTCGCTCCTCAATTGATAATGACTCTCATAATACATAGCAAAATAAGTTTGTCAAGCCTTTTTACTTTTGCCTTTTTACCTTTGCCTTTTTACTTTTGCCTTTCAGTAAAGTGTTGTCACAATTTGCCGTCCGTGTTAGTTATACCTTTAAAAAAAGGATCTCGTCCATGGAAAAAGATTGCCGGCCTTGGGGGTTCTACGAGGTGCTTGTCGATGAACCCGGCTATAAGGTCAAGAGGATCACCGTCTTTCCCGGAAAAAGGTTAAGCCTGCAACGCCACCGGCTCCGGGCGGAACACTGGTTTATCGTCTCGGGAGAAGGAATCATCACGCTACATGGCGAACAAATGATCCGGCAAGCCGGTCAGGCCATCGATATTACCCGCGGCGCACTGCACCGCATTGAGAACGCCGGCGAAAAGGAGATGGTCTTCATTGAGATACAGACGGGGGAGTATTTCGGCGAAGATGATATTGAACGCTATGAGGACGATTATGGGCGAATCCCCTGAGGGCTGTTGAAAAACGCCCATCTGCTGTGTTCCCTCATCCTTCGTCGTTGCGACGTACCAAAAAGTACGTCTCGCTCCTCAGGATTTCGGAGGCCTTGCATCTGGGCATTTTTGAACAGCCCGGGCTAGAGGTGGATCTCCATATCCTGGTGGACGGCAAAGCACTCCAGGTTTGCCCCCTGTTCCTTGATAATCCTGCGGCAATCGGCGACTATTTCATCAACGGCCGCGTCCGAGCGTTCCTGATTGTGATGGAACAAGCCGAATTTTTTAACTCTTGCATCAATGGCCAGTTGCAAGGCTCGCTTATAGACCGAATGCCCCCAGGTTTTCGTCTTTTCATAATCCGCTTCCTCGTATTCCGCATCATGAATGAGCAGATCGACCTGCAAAGAAAAGTTTACATAATCATGATAATCGAGACCGCCCAGGTGTTTATAATCCAGTTCATTATCCGTCAGGAAGACGAAGGATTTGCCGGCTTCACACAGCTTATATCCGACGCCCTGATTGGTGTGGTTCAAGGCAATAGGCGTTATGTCCATTGAATTCAGCGTAAATTGCGTTTCACATAGCTCGTGATAAGTAACATCTGTCTTAATGTCGTCAAAATTAACAGGGAAGTTAGGAGAAACCATAATGCGTGAAATCATATTTTTTATGGAGGACTGAGCATAGGGACAGCCGAAAAGGGCAATGCTGGTGCCTTCGATGTAGATGGGCTTGAAAAAAGGAAAGCCCATGAGGTGATCCCAATGGGCATGGGTGAAAAGCATCGTATACTGATGCCTGTTCTCCGCAAGCAGTTTGTTACCTAACCGGCGCAAACCGGTGCCGGCATCGATGATGATGATATCGTCCTTAATTGTCCTGATTTCCAAACAGGTAGTGTCACCACCATATCGCAGATACTCCGGGCCGGAAATTGGAATAGAACCGCGGGCTCCCCAACAGCGAACAATCATTTTCTGTCTCCCCGATCAAGGTTAGGGCAATATAAGTTATAATGAAAATATCGTCAAGTATTTTGATGCCTTGATATTTTCGCGATGCTGAGGGGGGATTAAGTATGGCCATCGGTCCGTACTTATGATATAGCTGGCCAAATTCACGGTAAAGGAGCGACCATAATGTACGGATGGAGAGGAAAAATCGGTCATATTTCCCCCTCAAGGGGAGATGTTCTCGTGTATGAATTTTATCAGATGGCACCGCCCGGCGTGTTATTCTTTAACACGACCGGCACCATCCGCCAGTTGGACAAGGATAACATCGAGCGCCAGCTTGCCCGGATCGAGGAAGCTGCTTTTGATCTGGCTCAGGAAGGGGTGGATTTGATCATGATTGGCGGCACGCCGCTCTTCACCTCGCAAGGCCCGGGGAGCGACCTCAGAACAGCCGAGCGGGTTCAGGAAAAAGTCAAGACCATGGTGACCGCCGGGGTTACAGGGGAAATTGCGGCGCTCAAACAACTGGGGATCAAAAAACTGGTGGTCGCCACGCCCCATGAGCCGCAATTGGATGGGATGTTAAAAGCGTTCCTTGAAGCTTCCGGCTTCCAGGTCATCCATATCGGTGGCATGGGGGTCCGACGCAACTCCGATATCTCTCAGCTTCCCGAGCATGCCTCCTATCGCTTGGCCAAGAAATTATATTTTGAGGCCTCGGAAAAACCGGATGGCGTGTTTATTCCCTGCCCACGCTGGCCGACTATCGGGAGCATCGAACTTCTGGAACAGGAGTTGGGATGCCCCGTCATCTCCAGCAGCCAGGCCTACAGCTGGTGGTGCCTGAAGCTGCTGAACATCAGGGAAAACATCAACGGCTATGGCCAACTGATGCAGACCCTGGCCTGACAACGGATTGTTCTCTGTGGTCTCTGTGGTTAATATTTGACAATAAGGACAACTGAAAGGGGGAAAAATCATGAAAAAATGGACAGGGCTGTTTCTGGCGATTTTCTCCGTGGGCCTGCTGGTAAATGCGCCCCAGGCCTCTGCCGCACCTTACTATCAAGGAAAAATGATCACCATTATCGTCGGCTTTTCCCCAGGCGGCGGCTACGATCGACTCTCCCGGGTGCTGGCCAAACACCTCCCCAAACACATCCCGGGCAAGCCTTCCATTATCGTGCAGAATATGCCGGGAGCAAGCAGCATTCTGGCCACCAATTATCTCTATAATGTCGTAAAACCCGATGGCCTGACGCTCGGCATCTTTGAACGGGGCCTGCCGCTGACGCAATTGCTCAAGGTGGAAGGGGCCAAATTCGATGTGCGCAAGTTTGCCTGGATCGGCTCCATGGCCCTGGAGGCCACCATCATGGCCCTGAGATCTGATCTGCCCTTCAAAAACTTCAGCGATGTGCTCAATGCCAAAGCACCGATCATGCTGGGGCGCACCGGTCCGGCAGACAATACCGCCCAGCTGGCTTTTCTTTTACAGGAATTTGCCGGACTAAAAGTCACCTTAATCAGCTATCCCTCCAGCCCGGAGATCATGCTGGCTATCGAACGCAAAGAATTGGACGGCCGGGGTGGTTCCTACAGTGCCCTGAAACCGGATATCGAACGCGGTCTGGTGCGTCCCTTTGTCCGGAGCCGCGTCTCGGAACCGGGAATCGAAAACCTGCCGGTGGATGAAGATTTTGTCAAAGATCCAAAGGGAAAGACGATCATGGCCCTGCGCGCCTCCTCGGAACAGGTGGGGCGGCCATACGTAGCGCCGCCAGGCACGCCGGCCCCGGCGATGAAGGTTCTCCGGGAGGCCTTTGCCAAAGTCGCCAAGGACAAGGAACTGTTGGAAGAAGTCCGGAAGATGAGGATGAAGGTCGACTATCTCCCACCGGAAGAATGTCTCAAGGTCATGAATTTTGTTCTTAATCAGCCGGATTCCATGGTTAAGGAATTCACCAAATACATAAAGTTTTGATTAGGAAGGATTGAACAAGCCTATGAACAACATTAAATCACCCCGGCAAGGTATCATTTTCCGGGGCCTGAGCATCATGAGTTTGCTGTTTATCATCTTGATCGTTTCCTGGATAACCGTTGCCCCTGGAGTGGCGGAGACCTTTCCCAATCGCCCGGTACAACTGATCGTTCCTTTTGGCCCGGGCTCGGGCACGGACTTAGTCGCCCGGGGCATCCAGCCTTATGTAAAAGCGGCCCTCGGAGTGCCGCTCATGATTGAAAACGTTCCCGGCGCGGACAGCCGCATCGGCATGATGAAGATTTATAAGGCCCAGCCCGATGGCTACACCATCGGCATTCACGGTTTCCCGGCGCCGCTCATCACGGAAGCGCTCTTCGAGGTGTCCTATAAGTCCGCCCAATCCTCTTTTATTTACGCCTGGACCATGAACCCGCAATTGATCTTCGTTGCCGAAGGAACCTGGAACACCTTTGATGAATTCGTGGTGGAAGCCCGTAAGAGGCCAATGACCATGGGGCTGTCCGGCTTAGGAACCGTTTCTCACCTGATGGCGCTAATGTTGGAGAAGTATATGAAATTAAAGTTCAACTACATCCCCTACAGCAGTTCCTCGGGGTCCCTTACGACCCTGGCCGGCCGGCATATCGATGCCACCTTCGGCAGCACCGATGCTGCCTTGGGCATGGTACAGGCCAAGAAGGTGCGTCCCCTTTTGACCTTTGCCTTTCACGGGGACCCCAATTTTCCCGAGGTCCCTCTGTCCACGAAATACAATATCCCGACCATTGTCATGACCAGGGGAGTCTTCGGTCCGCCCAAAATGCCGGAAGACCGCATTCGCATTCTGGAGAAGGGATTTGCCAAGGCGGCTGCCGAACCGAAACTCGCGGAGTGGGTAAAGAGCCGTGGCATGGACCTCGTGGCGTTAAACGCCAAGCAGTACCGGCAGGCAGTGGAAAAACAGCAGGCCCTGCTCAGAGAATACAAGGATTTGCTAAAAACCCCATAAGGCACAAGCACTTCTATATAACTTATTGATATTTATATGTATTGCCTGCATGCTTCTTACGCAATGGGGTACTTGACCCTGTCTATCGTAGACTTACATATCCCATCAACAAGTTTATCAACAGCCTTTTCCACAATTGTGTTGATGCCCCGTTAAAGACTGATGTCCTTACGGGGCTTTGTTTTGGGATTTTTGTAACGGTCTTGAGATGGGACCTTTATTTCCTGAAGCTTGGCGCCCGTGAGAACGGTAAGAGGGACCTGAACCCCCGCGTTGCCTACGCCCCAAATCTTGCGATAGAGATCGGCCAGACTGCCCACTTCCTGGCCGCTCACCATGAGAATCATGTCGCCCGGTTTCAGGCCCGCCTTTTCCGCCGGGCCTCCCGAGGTCACCTTGGTAATGAAGACACGGCCGTGGGCCTCTTCCGCGTTTATCCCCAGCCAGGGTCTAGGCGCCTTCAGTGAGCGGCCCGCTTTCTTCAGGTCCGCAAGTACGGGGGGAAGCAAGTCGGTCGGCACAAACATATTGCAGGGCAGCACACCCAATCCCGGTATAGAGAGCTGGGTGAAGAGGGAGCCGATGCCCACCAATTGGCCCTCGCTGTTGATCAGAGCGGCCCCGCCAAAATTTGCGTAAGCCGGCACGGTGAAGATCGCTTCCTCGATAAGATACTCCCAATACCCGGCGAACTCCCGGCGCATGGCGACCCTCGCCGCCTGCACTTCCTCGACGCCGCCAAAGCCCGCTACCAGAATCGGATCGCCTGCCTCGAGAGCCGATGATTTTCCCAGCTTGAGGGGCACGACAGCCAGCGGCGGCTCCGTTCGCAAGAGCCCCAGTCCCGTATTGGCATCATAGCCGATGAATTTCGCAGCCACGGGTTCGTCGTCCGGACCCAGCACTTCAATTTTCTCGGCGTCCCTGATGAGATAGCTGATCGTCAGGATTGTTCCCTCCCCATCGATGACGACGCCATTTCCTTCCCGTTCCGTACCGAGCGTGCCGGCGGATTCGGCATCCCGGGAAATAACCGCGCGGACCTTAACTACCGCCTTCAGCATCTCCTCACCAGCAGAAGCGGCCTCGGCATAACCATTGAGACACAGTAACGCAAACAAGAACGGCAGCAGACCTAGGCTTTTTTTCATGGCGCACCTCCCCTCCCCTGTTTATAATACACCCATAAGATACACTCACAGGATACACGTATATATTAATTATTTACAGGCTTATGTGCAACTGACAGCAACTGACTCTTTTCTTGACACCCCCTGGCCTTTTGCCTATACTGGCCTTGATATCGCGTGTTTGACAAACCTGCCTGAAGGAGGATGGACAGATGACCAAGTTCCTCTCGGTTCTTTTCCTGGCCATGGGTTTTCCTCTTTATGCCCTGGCTGATGACCTGGTGGTCACGATACACTTGGTAACCAACCAGGGGTTGGCGCAACGTATCGGTACGGTTACCCTCAAAGACAGCCCCCATGGCCTGCTGCTCATTCCCCGGTTAGATAATCTCCCCCCGGGCCTGCATGGCTTTCATATCCACCAGAACCCCGCTTGCGCTATGGCGCCGCTGGAGGGGAAGCCTGTGGCGGCCCTGGCCGCCGGCGGCCACTACGATCCGCTCCAGACAAACAAACACGAAGGCCCCTATGGAAATGGGCACCTGGGGGATCTGCCCGCCCTGTATGCCGATCAGGATGGCAAAGCCTCCCTGCCCATCGTCGCACCGCGCTTGAAGACAACCGATGTCCGAGGAAGGTCATTGATGATTCATGCCGGGGGCGACAATTATGCCGATGTGCCCGAAAAGCTGGGTGGTGGCGGCAGCCGCATGGCCTGCGGCGTCATCGAGCCCCGCGAGGACAGGAAACCATGATCATCGGCATTCCCAAAGAGATCAAGACCGACGAAAACCGGGTAGGCCTGCTGCCAGGGGGCGCAGAACAGCTGGCGGCGGCAGGGCATCGCGTCCTGGTGGAAACCGGTGCGGGCCTTCCCAGTGGAGCCAGGGATGAAGATTATCAGGGCGCGGGAGCTCAGCTTGTCGATGACCCCCGGGAGATCTACGGTGCGGCAGAGCTGATTCTCAAGGTCAAAGAGCCTCTCCCGCAAGAGTATGCCCTTGTTCGTCCGGGACAGGCGGTCTTTTGCTACTTCCACTTTGCCGGCGACCGGGACCTCACCACGGCGATGCAGGCCAGGCAAATCGTGGCCATTGCCTACGAAACGGTGCAAAGCGCCGATGGCAGCCTGCCCCTCCTGATTCCCATGAGCGAGGTGGCTGGCCGCATGGCCGTCCAGGCGGGAGCAAAATACCTGGAGAAGCCCCGGGGCGGCCGGGGCATTCTTCTCTCCGGGGTGCCCGGCGTGGCGCCGGCGGACGTCGTGGTGCTCGGGGGCGGAATCGTGGGGAGCAACGCGGCACGGATTGCCGCCGGGATGGGAGCCAACGTCTTCATCCTGGACGTGGACCTGCCCCGTTTGCGCTATCTTGCGGAAGTCATGCCGCCCAACGTGACGACCTTGATGTCGAATCCTTACAACCTCAAGAAGCTGATCGCCTCGGCGGACCTGCTGATCGGCGCCGTGCTGATCCCCGGCGCCAAGGCCCCCAAGCTCGTCTTGCGGGAGTCGCTCCGGACGATGAAGGAAGGGGCGGTCCTGATCGACGTGGCTGTGGACCAGGGGGGATGTTCGGAGACCTGCCATCCGACCACCCATGGGGACCCGACCTTCGTCGTCGACGGCGTCATTCACTACTGCGTGACGAACATGCCCGGCGCGGTTCCCCGGACCTCTACCTTCGCCCTGACGAACGCCACCTTCCGCTATGCCCTGGAGATCGCAAACAAAGGTTGGGAGGCGGCAGCCCGGACCAACCCGGAAATTGCGGCGGGCATCAACATGGTGGCGGGCGCAGTGACCCATCCCGGCGTCGCGGCCGCCTGGGATCTGCCGCTCGTAACCTTAAGCGATGTTTGAGTTATCCGGGAGGCGGAAGACTTCCCGGAGATTTTTTGTGGTCGCGCGGGCCAGGTCTTCCAGGGAAACCCGTCGTAATTCCGCTACTTTTTCGGCTATTTTGCGCAACGTCGCCAGTTCCAGCCCCTGGGAAAGGTTGCGTTTGGCCGTCGTATCCGTTTCGAGCAGCAACCGTTCCGCAGGAATCTGGCGGATCGTCTCGGCCAGCGCGGCACTCGGTTCCCAGAGGATTGTCCCTCCGATGGAGAGGTAAAAGCCCCTTTCCAACCAATCGTCCAGGATCGCCAGGTTATCCCGAAATCCCTGGATAATGACGCGCTTTTCCCCGAGGCCGTTCCTGCTCAACGCCGCCAGCGTCTCCCGATGGGCGCCCTTGGTATGGATGACGACGGGCAGGTCCAGTTCCTGCGCCAGGCGGAGCTGTTCCTCGAAGAGCGCCAGTTGGACTTCGCCGGTTTCCGGGTAGCGCAGGAAGTCCAGGCCGATCTCCCCGATGCCGACCACCCGCTCCTTTAGGGCCAACTCCCGGATGGCGGGGACCGCCCCCCGCAGGCGGGGGGCATAAAAGGGATGGAGGCCCACGGTAGCCCACAGGCAGGGATAACGTCCGGCTATGGCCACGGAGGTTGCGGAAGACCGCAGGGTGATGCCGTTGGCAATGATGGTAGCGATGCCCTGGCTGCGGGCGCGCTCCAGAAGCTCGTCCAGGACCGCCGGGGTAAAGCTTTCCACATGGGCATGGGTGTCGCTGAGCAGAGGTTCTTCCCTAAACATGAGCGTCAATCCTTGATATTTGGTACTCCTCTTGAGTCCCGATGATACCGGAAGGCCGCGCCGCTTGGCAAGATATTTATGGCTCCTGGTTAAAGCTTTTCCCCGGCCTTACCCAGCCCCTTTCTTTCATCGATATCACCGGGATAAAAGAGGGCCTCCCGACTGCGTTCCCGGGTGCGGATGCGGATCACCTCTTCCACGGGGTAGACGAAGATCAACCCATCTCCCTGCTCTCCCGTATAGGCAGCCTTCTGGATAGTGGCGATGGTTTCCTCAAGGTTCCGTTCGCTCAGGACAATATTGAGCTGAATCTTGGGGAGCATATCCACCTGATAGGTGCCGGAACGGCCTGCCAGCTGAATCCCGCCCTGACGGCCCCGTCCCCGTATTTCAAACATATTTAAACCCTTGATGCCGATCTCGCTCAAGGCGTCTTTGACGTCATTTACCTTATCTTCACGTATTATGGCTTCAATCTTCTTTAGCATGGCATAATCTCCGGGAAATGAAGTTGTTTACAGATTACGAATAGGACCTTTCTCCATGGGAACTGATATCCAGCCCGACCTCTTCTTCCGCAGCGGTTACCCGCAAGCCGATGCTGGCGTGGAGAACCTTGGCAAGCACATAGGTGACGGCAAAACTAAAGACCATGGTTATCAGTACGGCGATCAGCTGAATGCCAACCTGACCGGGATTACCGTAAAAGAGGCCGTTGGCGCCGTCACTGTTCACCGCCACCGTGGCAAAAAGACCGAGGGCCATCATGCCCCAGGTGCTGGACAAGCCGTGGCAGGCCCAGACATCGAGCGATTCGTCCAACTGGCGTCTTTCCCGAAAACGCATGGCGTAATACGACAGAGGCGCTGACACCGCCCCAATGAACATCGCCGTCAGCGGCGTTACAAAGCCTGAGGCCGGGGTCACGGCGGCAAGCCCCACCACCATCCCCGTGGCGATGCCCAGGGTGCTAGGCCGTCCATCCAACCAGGAGAGGATCATCCAGACCAAGCCGGCGGCTGCTGCCGAAGTATTGGTGGTCAGGAGCGCATTCACCGCCACGCCATTGGCGGCTAAGGCACTGCCCGCATTGAAACCGAACCAGCCCACCCACAACAAACCGGCACCCAGCACGGTAAAGGGGATATTGTTCGGCTCCATGGGAGACTTGCCGTATCCCTTGCGCGGACCAATTACCATGGCAAAAGCAAGGGCGGAAAACCCGGCGGCGATATGCACCACCGTCCCCCCGGCAAAATCCAGGACCCCCATTTCCCGCAACCACCCCCCCTGCCCCCAGACCCAGTGGCATAAGGGGTCATAGACGAGGGTTGCCCAGAGCAGGCTGAAGAGCAGAAAACTCTTGAACTTCACTCTTTCCACAAAGGCGCCGGTTATCAAGGCCGGTGTGATGACTGCAAACATCATCTGGAAAGCGGCAAAAAGTCCCTGGGGAATGGTTTTGCCGTAGTCCATGTTGGGCAGCGGGCCAACCCCTTCAAAACCTAAGTAATTCAACCCGCCGATGAGGCCGTTGATGTCTTTCCCAAAGGCCAGCGTATAGCCATAGAGGACCCACTGCACCCCGATCAGGGCCATGAAGGTATAGCTCATGGTTAGGGTGGAAAGAACGTTTTTCCGGCGCACCATCCCCCCGTAAAAAAGGGCCAGGGCCGGCGTCATCAAGAGCACCAAGGAACAACAGACCAGGACCCAGGCCGTGTCTCCCGCATTGATTTGATTCGTCATGGTTTTCCATCCTTTATTGTATTTTATTAATCTGGATTTACGTTGCAAGTACCCGGCCATCGCTAATTATTTAATATACACAGTTAGTTAGGTAAACTACCCTCTTCCATAAAGTTACATTTTTGTTCACTTTTTAAGATTTGTTACATTATTGTCATTTAGTGTGTTCAAAAATTATTTTTTGCGCTTTTCTGGCATAAAATAATTTCGTTAACACACTTATCCCGTTTACCTGTGACCTTTAGGTTATCGGGGTTAGGGACATATCCCTTGACTAAAAACCATATGTATGCCAAATTCCCGCCACAGGTCGCAGGTCGCCTCTTGAGCAAACTTCCAAAAATTTAAGCGTTTACCAGGGCATGGGACCAATGTCCCGGGGAGAGCCTGAATCCAGAGACCTTGGGAGGTTGTTGGGTATGATGCAGGATAGGATAGGCTGGCGTGGGAAGGTGGGTTTGATCCTGCCCAGTGTGCAGACCGTTACGGAACCTCTTTATTACCGGATTGCCCCTCAGGGGATGGCCTTTTTTACCAGCCGGATGCTGGTCGGAAAGAGTGTGCATGCTGATCACGACCAGATGGAAAGCGCGGCCTTCCGGGCGGGCCGGGAGCTGGCCACGGCCGGCGTAGACCTGATCGCTTACTGCTGTACCGTTTCCGGGGTTCTCAAGGGGGTGGAAGGTGACAGGGAGTTTTGCCGCCGGATGGAAAAGGAAACGGGGATTCCCACGACGTCCACCTTATCGGCCATTCTCGAGAGCCTGGAGCTGCTCAGTTTAAAAAAACTGGTCATCCTCAGCCCCTATGGAAAAGAGAGCCATGGCGCCGAGGAAAGGTTCTTCCGGGACTGTGGTTTTACCCTTGTCCGGAGCAAGAGCCTGGGGCTCGACGCGGGCGTAAAATTCGCGCAGGTCAGTCCCGGCGAAATCTACCGCTTTGCCCGGGATAATTGGGATGAAGAGGCGGACGGACTGCTCATCAGTTGCATGAATTTCCAGGCCATGCCTTGCCTTGGTCCCTTAGAGAAAGACCTGGGCAAGCCTGTTTTATCTTCACACTCGGCAACCTTCTGGAAGATCTTGAAAATGTTGGGAATCGGGGAAGGCATAACGGGTTTCGGCAGGTTGTTGTCAGAAAAATTGTCATAAATACATCAACAGGTTAAGGAGGACAGTATGAAAATAATGGCCATCAATGTTGCCCCTAAGGAGTTCACGGGGATCTTCACCAATGAAATGGAGGAAAACCAGCGCCGCATCCTGAATTCCTATGCCTCGCCCGGCACCGAGGTCGTGGTCGAGTACCCCGATGACTATGGGGCAGGCAAGGCTTATCTGGAACATAAGCAAAAAGGGGGCCCCAATGAATTGGGCTACACCCTGATGGCGCCCGGTCTGGTTAAAAAAGCGATCGAAGCGGAGGACCGGGGCTTCGATGCCGTCATGACGGTCTGCATTTACGACTTCGGGGCCGAAGCGGCCCGCCACGTGGTGGATATTCCTGTGGTGGCTACCGGCGGAGCAACCTGCCATGTCGCTTCCCTCATGGTGGACCGGGTGGGGGTATTGGCGCCCACGACTCCCGGCGTTCCCATTACCGCCAAGGTATTGAAGAAAAACGGCCTCTACGGCGACCGGGTGGCTCCCATCCGCGGCGTGGATCTGCCGGTGCAGGACCTTTGGGAGCACAAGGACGAGCTGAAGAGGAGAATCGTTTCCCTCTTCCGGAAGACCGTGGAGGAAGGCGCCCAGGTCTGCTGGATCGTGGGCACCCTGCTCATCCCCTTTGGCATTTCCGCTCAGGAAATACAGAAAGAGCTGGGAGTTCCCGTGCTCGATCCCATCGGCATCGGGGTGAAGATGTGCGAACTCCTGGTAGGTGTAGGCTACAAGAACAGCCGGGCCTGCTATCCTTTCACCTGCAGGCCGAATATCGAAGACCTGCTTTAACCATTGGAGGAGCAGGATGACGACTGGCTATGGGAAGATTCTGGAGGTTAATTTATCGACCGGCGAGATCGGGAGGCGGGCCATGGAGGCCGACCTCGCCCGGGAATACATCGGAGGCATGGGGTTTGGTTGCAAAATCCTCTATGATGAAGTCGGACCGGAGGTGGATCCCTTAGGGCCCGACAACCTCCTGATCTTCGCCACCGGCCCTTTAACCGGCACGGGCGCCCCCTGCTCGGCCAGGACGGAGGTCACGAACAAATCTCCCCTCACCGGGAGCATCGGTACGGGCAATACGGGCGGCATGTGGGGCACTTACCTGAGACGCGCCGGAGTTGACCTTTTAGTCATCCGGGGCCGGGCCGCAAAGCCGTCTTACCTCTGGATCGACGACGACCTGGTGGAACTGAGGGAGGCCGGTCACCTCTGGGGAGAGGATACCCATGAGGCGACGGACATCCTTTCCCGGGAACTGGGCGGAGAGCAGCCGGACAAGGTCTCGGTGCTGACGATCGGTCCGGCGGGTGAGCATCTGGTCCGGTACGCCTGCACCATCAATGACTATCACCATTCAGCGGCCCGGGGAGGAGCCGGCGCCGTCATGGGTTCCAAGCTGCTGAAAGCCATCGCGGTCCGGGGCACGGAAACTCTTGCGGCGGCCAGACCCGAGGCCTTCCAGCAGGCGGTCCGGGAAAGCCGGGAGCGTCTGCTCGAGACGGTCAAAAGACCACCCCTGGCCCCGGGCGAAGCCCATCCCGGCGCCATCAAGCAGTACCAGGCGGGCGGCTATTTCCCTTACAAGAATTATCAGACTGGGGTCTTGCCCCCCTGGGTGGAAAGCGTGGGCAAGGAAGCGGCGGAAGCATACTGCACCCGTAAGGAAGGGACTTGTTACGCCTGTCCCATCTCCTGCTTCAATCTGGCGGAGGTAAAGGAAGGGAAGTATGCGGGCGTTAAGGCAAGTCGGTGCACCCACGCCGGAGTCGTGGTGGAGTGGGGAGCAAAATGCGCCATCGATAATCTGCCGGCGATCTGGCACTCCAAGGAACTCTGCCAGCTGCTGGGCCTGGATTATGTTTCCGCCTCCGGGGTGGTCGCCTTCGCCATGGAGCTTTGGCAGAGGGGAATCATCACGCCGGAGGATACCAAAGGACTGGAATTAGACTGGGGCAAGGAAGATGCAGTCTTCGCGCTGCTGTCGAGGATAGCCCGGCGCGAAGGCTTCGGCGATCTTTTGGCGGAAGGCAGCGTGCGGGCGGCCGCCGCCATCGGCAAGGGCGCCGAAAAATATGTCATGACGATCAAGGGCATGGAGAAGATGTCCGCCGATCCCCGGGCCGGTAAAAGAGGGTGGGCCTTCGGCGAGCTGACCAATCCCCGGGGAGGCGACAACATGAAGAACACCCACTTCCATGCCGATGAATACAATCCCCATTGGTGGGTCGACCGCTTCGACATGTTTGACGAGGTGAAGGAAAAGATTTATTTCCTGCCGCCAAAAGAAACGGCTGAGCATTGGGAAGGCAAGCCGCTCATGTGCCGTTGGTTCGAAGATCTCTTCTCGATCTTAAACGCCTTGGGCCTCTGCATCTTCCCAGCAGGGATGAATCTGGCCTGGGGTCCCACCCATCTGGCAAAAATGTTTGCGGCCTACCTGGGACGCGACACAACCCCGGAAGAGATCATGCAATGGGGCGAGAAGATCTTTACCCTGCTGAAATGCTATACCCTGCGGCAGGGTCTGACGAGGAAGGACGACACCTGGCCAGACCGTTTCTTCGATGAGCCCCTGCCCGAAGGCCCGTCCCAGGGGGCGGTGCTGTCCCGTGACACCATCAGCGGGCTGCTGGATGAGTACTACGAGCTGCGCGGTTGGGACAAGACTTCCGGGCTTCCAACACCACAAAAATTGGTGGAACTTGGTTTGGGTGATGTGGCGGAGGATTTGCTGAAGAGAGGCCGCTTGTAAAATGGAAACCTTGCATAACCTGTTCTATGGTTTTTCCGTGGCCCTCTCCCCCCTGAACCTGCTATTTTGTTTTGTGGGATGCCTGATCGGCACCCTGGTAGGCGTTCTTCCCGGGCTGGGACCGGCGGCCGCGATCTCACTTCTGCTGCCCGTCACCTTTCGGGCCGATATCACCGGGGCCATCATCATGCTGGCCGGGATCTACTATGGGGCCATGTACGGAGGATCGACGACTTCGATCCTCGTCAACATTCCCGGCGAAAGCGCCTCCGTGATGACCTGTATCGACGGCCATCAGATGGCGAAGCAGGGACGGGCAGGTCCGGCCCTGGGCATTGCCGCCTTCGGCTCCCTGATTGCCGGGACCATCTCCGTGGTGGGGATAATGCTCTTCGCCCCGTTCCTGGCTGAGGCCGCCTTGAAGTTCGGCCCCCCGGAAATCTTTGCTCTGATCGTCATGTCTCTTTCCCTGATCACCTACCTGGTCCGGGGACCGATGTGGGAAGGTCTCACCATGGCCGCGCTCGGGCTCCTACTTTCCACGGTCGGCAATGATCCGATTACGGGAAAGTTAAGATTCGTGGCGGACATTAATGTGTTAAGGGGCGGGATCGGCATCATTCCCCTGGTCATGGGTCTCTTCGGCATCTCCGAGGTCCTGTCCAGCCTCGGCATCCGGGAGGAACAGACGATCCTGAAGACGAAGATCCGCGGCCTCCTGCCGACGCGGCAGGACTGGCGGGATTCCCTGCCGGCAATCTTCCGGGGAACTTTTCTCGGTTTCTTTCTGGGCATCCTCCCCGGGGTGGGGCTCTCGCTGCCCACTTATATCTCTTACGGCATGGAAAGGAAGTTGTCCAAACGTCCCGAAGAGTTCGGCCGGGGAGCGATCGCCGGGGTGGCCGGCCCCGAGGCCAGCAACAATGCGGCGGCGGGAGGCATCTTCGTGCCCATGTTGAGCCTGGGGATCCCGCCGACGCCGGCCATGGCCCTCTTCCTGGGCGCCCTGATGATCCACGGCATCCAGCCCGGGCCGCTCCTGATTCAGGAACAACCCGCCATCTTTTGGGGTCTGATCGCCAGCATGTACATTGGCAATATCATGCTCGTGATCCTGAACCTGCCCCTGATTGCCCTGTGGGTGCAGGTCTTGCGGGTTCCCTATGGGTACCTCTTCCCCGTGATTCTCCTGTTTTGTTTGACCGGGGCCTACAGTCTTAACAACCAGCTGGGCGAAGTGACGATCATGGTCATCTTTGGCCTCTTCGGTTTTCTGCTGAGGTATTTCAATTTTGAAGCCCCGCCGTTTATCCTGGCCTTCATCCTCGGGCCGATGCTCGAAGAAAGCTTCCGGCAATCCCTGACCATCTCGAAGGGCAACTTTGCCGTTTTCTTCAACCGTCCGATAGCCTTGATCTTTCTCATCATTACCCTTTTTATTCTGGCTACGGGCATGATGAGACTGAAGGCATTGGAAAAGCTCAAGGTGGAATAATTAACGCTAAATCTAAGCAAGCAAGGAGGAAAGAGTGAGCGAAGACTTAAGAGATTGGTTGGCCAAAGCAGAACAAATAGGGGAATTGCAGCATATCGACGGAGCGGACTGGAACCTGGAAATGGGAGCCCTGAACGCCCTGAACGGCAGAAGGACGGACGGTCCGGCCCTGCTTTTCGACAATATCAAGGGCTATCCCCAGGGCCATCGGGTCCTCACCTGTTCGACGAGCAGCCGGGCCCGCATCGAATTTACCTTCAGAATGCCCAAGTGCGGCTCCGGCTTGGATTTGGCCAGAACGATGCGGGAGAAACTCCCCCAATGGGAGAAGCAGCTCACGGAGTTCCCCGCGGAATATGTGACGACCGGACCGATCCTGGAGAATGTCAGATCGGGCAAGGACGTCAACCTCTTCGAGCTTCCCGTGCCGCAATGGAATGAACAGGACGGGGGCCGGTACATCGGTACGGGCGATGCCGTGATCACACAGGACCCCGAGACCGGAGAGGTCAATTTGGGCGCCTATCGCATCATGGTGCATGACGAAAAAACGACGGGCCTCTATATATCCCCGGGGAAACACGGCCGGATGAACTATGAGAAATACCATGCCCAGGGCAAGCCCTGCCCGGTGGCGATGTCTTTCGGCCATCACCCCCTGGTCTTCCGGACGGCGGCGACGGAGCTGCCCACGGGCAGCGAATACCAGTTCATGGGCGCGGTGCGGGGTGAACCCTATCAGGTGATCAAAGAGGAGATAACGGGCCTGCCCATCCCCGCGGACAGCGAGATCGTAGTGGTGGGCTGGTGCCCCCCCGGCAAGACGCACGTGGAAGGCCCCTTCGGAGAATGGACTGGCTATTTCGCCAGCAAGGAGCGGGATGCCCCCATCGTGGAGGTGGAACGGATCTATTTCCGCAACAATCCCATCCTGCTCGGGGCGCCGCCCAGCCGTCCGCCGCAGGAAACAACCCTGTTCACGGTCGTCAAGAACAGCGCCTTAATCTGGAACGCCTTGGTTAAAAGCGGCGTGCCCGATGTCCACGGGGTATGGTGCAGTGAAGTCGGCCAGCAACAGCTGGTCATTGTTTCCGTCAAACAGAGATACAACGGCCATGCCCGGCAAGCCGCCCTGCTCGCCTCACAGAACAGACCGGCAGCCTATCACGGCCGCTATGTGATCGTGGTGGACGAGGATATCGATCCGAGCGACATCCAGCAGGTTCTGTGGGCCCTGGTCACGCGGTCGGATCCGGAAAAGGACATCGATATCCTACGCCGGGCCTGGAGCACGCCGCTGGACACGACCATCCGCAAGCCCACGAATGCCTATTTCAATTCCCGGGCGATTATCGATGCCTGCAAGCCTTTCGAATGGATTGATGAATTTCCCGAAGACATCAAGCTCAGCGTCGAGCTGGCCGATAAGGTCAAGTCCAAGTGGGGGGCCCTGCTGAACCTCTAGGAGAAGACAAAGGGACGACAAGGAAACCACAGAGTGCACAGAGAGTACCAGATGTTTTCTCTGTGATCTCTGTGGTTGACATTTGACGGAACATTTAGGAGGTCGAACGATGGCCAAAACCAAACACAAAGATTTACGGGACTGGATCAGCCTCTTGGACGGCAAGGGCGAACTGAAAAGGATTTCCGCGCCCGTCGACTGGGACGAAGAACTCGGCGCCATCGTCCGGAAGGTATCCGGCCGGGGTGGACCGGCGCTCCTCTTCGAAAACATCAAAGGCTACCCCCGTAAGGGAAGTCTCTGCAGCCGGCTTTTTACGAACGGCCTGGGCTCCCGGACCCGGTTGGCCCTGGCTCTGGGTTTGCCGCCCGAGTCCGACGACCGTACGATCACTTATACGCTTAAGGAGCGCTACAAGAAAAGGGTCCGGCCGCGGAAAGTTGACTCCGGCCCGGTGCAGGAAAATATCCTGGCGGGGAAAGACATTGATCTCCGCAAAATCCCCGTTCCCCGGTGGAACTTTTTGGACGGGGGCCGGTATATCAATACGGCCTGCAGCGTCATCACGATGGACCCGGAAACAAAATTGCTGAACATCGGAACATATCGGGGCATGATAGGGAGCCGGAACACCATCCCGGTTTTGATCGCCGCGAGCCAGCACTGGGGCGGCCATTTTGCCAAGTATAAGCGGATGGGCCGGGAGATGCCCGTAGCCGTGGTTTACGGTTGGGACCCGTCCCTGCTCATTGTCTCGACGGCCCAGTTGACGCACCAGGGATATTCGGAATACGAAACAGCCGGCGCCCTGGCGCAGCGCCCCGTGGAGCTGGTTAAATGCCAGACTTCCGACTTATGGGTGCCGGCTTCGGCCGAAATTGTCATCGAAGGCATGATCTCACCGGATCCCAAGACCTTCGAAATGGAAGGCCCCTTCGCCGAGTATGCCGGCTATTACGGCGGTTTTGCTTCGAAAAAACCAGTGATCCGGGTGGAGTGCCTCACCCACCGAAACGATCCCATCTTCCGGGGCTGCCTGGAAGGGGGAACCCCGGACGGACTGGCGGAACCCTATTACTGGATGACGCACAGCAAATCCGCGACGATCTGGCACCACCTGGAATTGGAAAATATCGGGGAAATTCTGGGCGTCTGGAGCAGCATCCTGGCCCGGGGCACGAACATCATCGTCCAGATCCGGAAGGCTTACCGGGGACAGGCCAAACAGATCGCCCACGCTGTCTGGGGCTCCCACCTTGCCCTGCACAGCGGTAAACTGATCATCGTGGTCGATGAGGATATCGACGCCTTTAATCACGAAGCGGTGGATTGGGCCTTGGCCTACCGGATGAATGCGGAACGGGGGGGCGTCCAGATCGCCCGCGGCGGTATCGGCAGCATGCTCGATCCCAGTTCACCCTTGGAGGAGCGGGACACGGTCAAGTACGGACACGGTGCCTGGTCGACTGTTCTGCTCGATGCCACCATCGACTGGAATTTGCAGAAGGAGCCCCAGTACGGCAACGAGCGTTTCCCGCCCTGGGCCTCCGTAGTGTCGCCCAAGATGACCAAACTACTGGAAGAGAAATGGCGAGACTATGGCCTTTGATGCGCTATTTTCCTCGTTATTGGGACAGCGACCATTTTTCTTGACTTCTCTTTCCCCTGAGAATTAACGGTCGCTGTCCATATTTATCGCTAGAGTTTAACACTGAATTCACCAGGCGCGGCAGCGCTCGGTGAAATGGCGGGTTATGCCAAAATTTCATCTATTGGCAATATTTGCTTGCCATGCTGGATAGTGAGAATTGATATTTGTTTCTTTTCAAGGCGGTAAATAATGCGATAATTGCCGTAAATCAGCTCTCTAAATTGGTCATTTCTAATTTCAGGAACGACCCTGCCGATTTCGGGAGAAGATTTTAGCTGCGCAACTTTTGAAAATACCGTGTCAACCCACTTTGCGGCTGCTGATGGTTTGTCTCGGGCTATGTATTCAGCAATTTCCGAAGCTCTATCAACAGCTAACGGCGACCAAACAATTTTCATTTTTGGACTCTTTGCAAAACTTCACATTTTGCAGCTTCATGTTCGATTCCTTGGCCGTTTGCGAGTTGACTAAGAGATGTTTGAACATCCGTTAAAAGCTCGATTTTTTCCTGCATAGTTTCATATTCAGAGGCATCCAATAAAACGGCAACCCCCTTTCCGTGTTGTGTAATAATGACGGGCCGTTTCGTATCACGAACTTGCTTGATGAAGTTTGCGATACCTGTCCTTATCTCGGATAATGGTTTGATATCTTCATCAATTTTCAATCTTTGCATTTTACACCTCACAATATTCCTAAATTACGTACATTATAACGTACATGATTTAGTATTGGCAAGCGCTTTCTTCTGGCGTAACGAAAAGGGTGAAGCGGCGGGCACTTATCGTTATTGGGGACAGTGGCTTTTGAATTTTAGTAGCAGGCTGTAATGCCGTCAGCGGGAGGCCTCCGGCAGCGGCAGCGAGCGCAGGTAAACGATCAGGGCCGCCAGGTCTTGGGGCGTCAGCTGGCTCGTGGTGTTGCGGATCACCTCACCCATCGTCGCAGAAGGGACGTCGCCGTCGGGTGTCAATCCGTACAGCAGGAAATCCTTCAGTTCCCCGTCGCTCCACTTCTTGAGTCCCGTGGGCGTCAGATTCGGGATGTCCTTGCCATCCGGTCCCTTTCCCCCGGCCAGGAAGCGGTCCTCCTGCGGGCCGCCCAGGAAATTGCGCGGCGTGTGGCATTCCCCGCAATGGCCCAGGGCCTGGACCAGATAGGCGCCCCGTTTGGCAACCGGTGGGAGACCTTGGCTATCGAGACCGGGGCCGGGCGTGAAAAAAAGCCACTTCCAGAAGGTGACGGAAAAACGCCAGCCGAAAGGGAACCGCAGGTCATGGGGCTGACTGGCCCGTTCGTTGGGCGGAAGAATACGCAGGTAAGCCCAGAGGTCGCGGAGGTCGCCATCGACGATCTTCGTAAAGGATGGGTAGGGAAAGGCCGGGAAGTAATGGGCGCCGTCCGGGCGCCGTCCATAGCGCATCGCCCGGATAAAATCAGCCTCGGTCCAGGTCCCGATCCCGCTTTGCCGATGGGGCGTGATATTCGGACCAAAGAAGGTCCCGAAGGGTGTCTTGAGGGCGCGGCCGCCCGCAAAAGGAACGGCGCCTTTCTTCTCTTCGGTATGACAGCCCAGGCAGCCACCGGCCTTGACAAGATAGTGGCCCTGCTTAGCGTTACCCTGCGCCCAAGCGCTGGCGGGCATCGCTCCCAGCAGCAGGACCAGCACTCCGGCCGGCAGCGTCCATCCGCGGCGAGTCCCCATGATCACTGTCCCAGAAAAGGCGTTTCAGGCCTTAGTTCTTCGCGCGGAAGTTTTCGTGACAGCTGCCGCAAGCCTTGCCGACCTCGCCGATGGCCGCCTTGGCCGCTGCCTCATCGCTGCTCTTCACCTTGACAAGTTTGGCGACTGCCTCCTGCAGACGCTCCAGGGCTTTCCCGAATTTGGCTTGATCCGTAAACACCGCCGGCAACGCGCGGCTCTTCACGTCCTTGGTGCTGGGAGTGAAACCGTCCGCCGGCATCTTGTCCAGGACGCTTAGATAGGCGGAGTTGCGGGCAACGATCTCCGCATTGTAGGGAATCTTGCCCTGCGCCATGGCCATCAGGGGACCGAAGTACTTGCCCTGCAAGATCATCACCGCCTGGCGCTGCTTGACCAATACCTCGGGTTTTTCCTCCGCGAAAGCGATGCTCATGTAGACCGCGCCCAATACCAGAACCACCCCAACCATTAAGAGCTTCTTGTTCATTTCAATTCTCCTCAGTATGATAAGATTTGTTACGAACCATCTCTTAAAAATATAGGAATCAGATAGCGGTATGTCAATGATGACCTCCCGCTCAGCGCAGGGCCGTGAATTTCTTGAAGATGACGTCGAGCTTGCTCGCCAGTTCCTTATCGGCCTTCATCTCCGCCATTTCCTGCTGCAATTCCTGCCCCGCTACAAAGGGCGTCCAATGGGTCGTCAGTTTTTCCATCCCCTTCTGTACATCCTTATTGTGGTTTAGATTCTGAAAGGCCTTGCGCAGATACTCGACCCGCTCCGGCGGCACGCCGGGCGGCAAGGCGACAGTTGTCCCGCCGGCCGTGACAAACTTGTGGACCGCGGTCATCCCCGCCGGCACCTTCACCCCTAGTTCCGCGATGGTCGGCACATGCGGGACCACGACGCTCCGCTTGAAACCCGTGGTCATCAAGTTGATGACGTAGCTGTCCTTCTCATCCCGGGCAGCCGTGCTGTCGCCTGTGGACATGCAATCTATTTCCCCCCGGGCCATAGCCAGGGTCAGTTCCTTCTTGCCTTTGAAACCGGTGATGACTTTCCCGTCCAGTCCGAGAATCTCGAACATCACGGCCGTGCTCACGGCGATCGCCCCTTTGGCCGAGGTCCCCCCGCCCCGCAACCCCTTGGCTTTCCTCAGGGCGTCCAGCGTCTTGTGCGGCAGTTTGGGAGAAAGCTGGAACAAGCGGGCAGAGGGATAAATATCGGCGACAAAATTGAACTTGTCCGTTTCATACTGCACCCCCGGCGCCTTCAGGATGTCGTTGCCGATCACGGAATCATTGGTGACGATGCCCAGAAAGAGACTTCCCCGGGCCCCCTGCCCGTAGACATAGTTCATGACCTCGTCGGTCCTCCTGTTTTCCACCTTCACCTTGGCGCCGATCTCCTTGGCCAAAAAGGGGGCAACGGTCCGGGACATGAGATCGGGTGGTCCGCCCGGCTCATTCGTCACGATCGTCAGGGTCTTCCCCCGGTAAAACTCCTCCGGGGTCTCTGCACGCCCCTCTTTGCCGCCCGTCATAATACCCAGGATAACCGCCAATAAGCCTATGATTACCTCATGCTTCCTCATCTTCCCCATAGCTCTCCCTCCTCTTGTTTTCATAATATCATTGACACCAGGTAGCAACCTTCTGGTGCGCCCGCACAATTTTTTCACCTGTCCGCTAGTATTCTCCTGGCCGGACATTTTTCATACCCTCCTCGGGAAAATGGCTCAGGTTATCCCTATGGCCTCGCAAAAAAGGCTGTCGATATCCGGCATAGCGTTCAGCAGGCCCTCCTCAACGGAAGCGCGGGCGAGCATTGCGACCATCTTTCTGTTTGCGGCCAGCCCGGAAGGAAAAGGGTCCTCACCGAAGCAAGCGGCCTGTTGGGCGAACACCTCCTTGGGGAAGAGAAGATAGCCGGCGGCATGGCGGCGGGCCCTCGCGTAAGCTTCCTGCTTCGACTGCTCGAAGGCCTCGTAGAGCCGCGACGCCAATTCAGGATGCTGGTCGAGCAGACGCTGCTGCACAACGAGCACATGGTTGGCCGGGCTCACACCTGTCTTCCGGAGAAATTCGGCCATGACCCGGGAAGCTTCGCCGGGCTTGAACAAGGGGCGCACCGCATCCACCTTGCTCAAAGAGGCAATGGTGACACTGTCGCCGTAGGCCCCGTCTAGTTCGCCCCGGCCCAGCTTGTCTTCCAGGTCCCCGGCTTGCCTGGCCTGTGTAAGCCTTATCCCCCGAGTGAGCCGTTCGCCGACATCGCGGCCATGGCTCACGCCGGGGGGCCGGCTATTGAACCACTCGATTTCCGCAGGTTCGATGCCATAGAGTTCTTTGAGGACGATCCGCATCCAAACAGCCGCCGTCATCTGGTAATCGGGCAAGCCCACCCGTTTGCCCCGGAGGTCGGCCAGGCTGTCAATCCCCGCATCCACGTGGACGTAGAAATCCAACCACAGGAAGGCCTTGGTCAGAAAAATCGGGAGCGCCGTCCACCGCAGTCGCTCCCGTTCGGCAGGCCGGTCCCGGGTGATCATGAAGGTGGACAGGGAAAATTCGAAGATGTCGCAGGCATCATCAGTAAGATTCATGAGATGCAGCTCTCCCGGAGGGCCGACTTGCCAATCGATCTCGACACCGGGAATCTGAATTGTTCCGTCCAGCAAGGGCTGGAGCCGGGGATTGGGCGAAAGGGCGCCTTTGAGATGCAACGTATCCATAATACTTAATCCTTCCAGTTATTTCCCTTTTGTTATGCTTGTAGTTATGGAATATGTAAAATCAACAAAATAGTCAAGCCGCTTGTTGCTTCTTTTTTCAGAGGTGATTATATTAAAAATAGATAAAAAATGGGTGGTGAGAAATGAGCCTGCTGATAGTAATTACCGTGGTGATGGTCACATTGTTGATAACTTCTCTTATTCTTTGCCGCAGCGTCTATGTCCTCGTCAAGAGAATACGGGTGCTGGAGAAAGAGTTAAAGGATACAACTTCCATCATGATCAATATGACGAACTTGTTTACATCTATTCTGACCATCCTTAAGGAAGCAAATAAATTGTTGTTGCTGGGCGCCAAAAAAGACCGCACGACGCCCGGTGATGAGGCGCTTAAGGGTGAGATCACCATGCATTAGTAAGTTAGAAAGTGCTTTCCCTTGGGAAAGCACTTTCGTTAACGCACTTATCCCGTTTACCTGTGACCTTTAGGTTATCGGGATTAGAAAACAGGCTTTTCCGAAGAAGAGTGCAATAAAGCCTTAATCTTTTCCATGGCCCAAGCAGGGGGGGAAATGCGTTCGTATGTTTCCACACCTTGCAGCGGTTTCGTGGCGTCCACGCCCCATTTGGCAGTCAGGCCGCCCACGGCGGAGGGATCGAGGGCAAAGCCGCGCACCCCGGAGACCGTTATCAAGTCTTTATCTACTTGAAATCTCGTAAATACCGCCCATTCCACATCATGAGGATCCTGGATGTCGACGTCCTGGTCTACCACGATAATCCCTTTGGACCTGATCGGTAGATCGAACAAGTCCTGGATGATTTTTCGGCCCCCATCAGGAGCCTTTTTTTCTATCTGCACCACGGCCACCTCGCCCATGGAGCCCCAGAGGTGCATTTTTTTGATGGCCGGCAGGGACCGCTGGATGCTATCCATTTGCGTCGCTTCCCAGACCAGGTTCGTGATGATGCCGTTTTCCCGGTTGAAGGGCATCAAGGCGTGGTAGAGGGGTTGGCTGCGGTGATAAAGGCAATTGATCAGGGCCACGGGATTTTGCAGGGCCAGGTAGGCGCCGCCGGATTCTCCGAAGGGGCCCTCGGTTTCCCGCACCCCCGGCAGGATCTGCCCTTCCAGGACAAACTCCGCAAAGCCCGGCACTTCCAAATCGACGGTTTCACCCTTTATTAAGGATACAGGCTTCCCTCGCAAGCCTCCGGCGAGGTCGAACTTATCGATGCCCTCGGGCGCAAAGGTGATGGAAGCTAAAAAGGTGAGCGGGTCTACCCCGATGACGACGGCGATTTCCAGAGGGTTCCCCCGGGCCTCGGCAATGCTCAAGAAACGGGACAGGGGCGGCGTCCCTAAATAGATGCCGATTTTATTTTTTTCCTTGACCTGAATACGGTGGATGCCCATACCCCGGATGCCTGTTTCCGGATCTTTCGCAATGGTGACGGCCGTGCTGAAATAGGGCCCGGCGTCCTTCTCATGGTGGGTCAAAACCGGCAGGACCTTCAGGATATCGATATCCCCCTTCAGCATGACCTCCTGAACCGGGCCAGAGGGCCGCATTTCCGGTTGAAGGCGTGCGCTGCTCCTTTTCCGGTATTCGCCCAGCACCTCCCGGCTGTCTTTGAGCCCCAAGGCGGAAGCTATGGTCCGGTAATTCTGAAATAGGTTGCCAATGACAGGAACGCCGTACCCTTGGACCTTGGGAAAAAGGATCGCCCGCTCCTCGCGTCTGTCGAGATACCGCAAGGCGGCGGCTATTTCAAAGGCAGGGGCCAGCTCTGCGTCCACCCTCCTGACCTCTCCCGCCGCTTCCAGGTCCGCCACAAAGGACCTTAGATCATCGTAAGGCGGCATCATCTGCACCTCCCTTTTGAACGAGATGTGTTACGTTTTAGGTTTTATGTATTAAGCATCTTAATAGACACGATATTCCAAAAACGTAACACTTAACACATAACACCTAAAACGTGATGAATTCGACTTTTTTCGAATTCATCACGAATGGGACGCCAAAGACAGGATTACGACGCCGCTAATGATGAAGAGTGCGCCGAGCACGATATTCCAGGTCACCCGCTCCAGGTTTCTCAGAAAAATCGCGGCCAACACCAGGGTAAAAAGCGGATTTAAGGAAACGAGCGGGGCCACGATGACCACCTCCCCCAGATTTAAGGCGGAAAAGGTAAAAAAGTTGGCAAAAAAGGCCAAAAGCCCCGCAAGGCCAAAGATCAACCAAGCCCGGCCATTCCTCCAATCCACCCTTTGCTGGCCTCTCTGCAGCGGCGAGGCCAGCATAAAGCAGGCCAGGGCCGTGATATTCTGGATGACGACACCCACCACGGGGTGCGGGATGTTTGTGACTCCCAGTTTCCGCACCACATAGGCCAACCCATAGCTAAACCCGGCCATGATAGGAAAGATCAGGTCCTTGCGCGACCAGGCTTTTTCAAAATAACCGCCCGATTTATCCCAACTGATAGCCACCACTCCGGCAATGATCAGCAGGGTGGAACCGGTAATGGTCAGGGTCAGTATTTCACCCAGGATGAGCACGGCCGTCAAGGAACCGAATAAGGGCCGCATGTTGGCCAGCGATACGGCGATGGAGACACCCACTTTTTCCATGCCGATGTAAAGCAGATAGCGGGCAATAAAGGCACCGATGATTCCCGATAAGATAAAATACAGGACCCCCGGCAGGTTCAATATATCCCCGGAAACTGTGAAGATAGTGGCGGCGACCGGGATTATCAAGCCCGAGAGAGTACTGAAGAGGACGGCGGACCGGGCATTGGAAGTGCGCAAACCCATGCGGGTCGTAAAGTCGGAGAGCCCGAAAAAGAGGGCGGCGCCAAGGGAAAATAAAATTACCATGCTGTCTTTCTAGATGATGCGTTCGCCTGGTAAATGGGGGAAGGCACTCATCTCATGGGGCAGACGCACCGGCATCGCCTTGGCGATGTAGGAAGCATCGAGTTGGGGAAAACTGGTGACGCCGAGGAGGCCCATGGCGGTACGGATCTCATTTTCCAGCAATTCCAGGCATTTGATCAAGCCTTGCGCTCCGCCGGCGCCGAGGGCCCAGGCCTGCAAACGCCCGATGCCGACCGCACTGGCGCCCAGGGCCAGGGCCTTGAGCACATCGGTGCCCCGGGTGAAACCACCATCGACAATGATCTCCGCCTTGCCGTCCACAGCGGCGACAATTTCCGGAAGCACCTCAATATTGCCTAATACATGATCAAGCTGGCGGCCGCCATGATTGGAAGTGTAGATCACATCTATGCCCTGTTCGACAGCCAGGGCCGCATCCTCGGCAGTCATGATGCCCTTGAGCATGAAGGGCATGTCACCGATCAGGTCCTGGATCAATTTAACCGTGTCCCAGGTCAGTCCCTTTTGATATTCCCGGTCCGGGACCCGCCGCAAGGCCAGCTGCGACGGGTTGAGCCGTTCACGGTTGCCGTAGAAGGCGGAATCCACGGTCAGGGTCAAGCCCCAGTAACCGGCCTTGACCACGCGGCGCACGAGGTTGCGGAGCCAGTTGTCATCGCCCCGCACGTAAATCTGAAATACCTTGGGGTGTGGCGAATGGTCGGCAATCTCCTCCAGGCTCGGTTCCGTTACCGTACTGACAAAATTGATCGTGCCGAAAGTTTCCGCCGCGCTGTCCACGGCATTGCCACCTTGGGCGCTGAGGCGTTCGAGGCCTCCCATCGGGGCAAGCAGGACGGGAATACGGAGCGTCTGGCCCTGAAAACGGGCGGAAGCGTCAATAGTGCGCACATCGCGCAAGACACGGGGCCGAAAGGCCAAGCAGTCGAGGGCTAATCGGTTGCGCCGCAGGGTTGTTTCCGACTCCGCCGCGCCGCAGATATAGTCCCAGTCGTCCTGGCTCAGGTTGCGCTTGGCCAGGAGAATCATCTCATGCGTGGTGGTGAAATCAACGCCCATCTTGGATCCCTTCCCTTTGCATCAGGTACCGCCACTCCCCTCGGACATGTCCCGGATTATCCCTTGCTTTTCTGTGCGGGAAAGGTAATGTAAAGACCGTTTGGTGTCAAGTAAAAATGGATTGCCGAAGCCTTATCTATGGGAAATCAGGAAACACCGGCAGTAGCTGGAATTGCCTCGACAAAGGCCTTTGCAGCTTTAAGCCACCCTCATTATCGCCGCTACTACATTGTGGGGATCATCGCCATGATTGCCGACAACGTGGAGCACGTGATTGCCTATTGGATGATCTACCAGAAGTTTCACTCACCCGCCTTAGGTGGTCTCGCGGTGATCAGTCACTGGCTGCCTTCCCTTTTGTTTTCCGTCTATTCCGGGTCCCTGGCCGATCGGCTGGACTGCCGCCGGCTCATACAAGGGGCGCATGCCTTCTATATGCTGTCCTCCCTCAGCTGGGGTATTCTGTTCCTGACGGGCTCCCTCCAGGCCTGGCAGGCCGTCGTGATCCTGCTGTTGCACGGCGTGGCCGGTGCACTCAACGGTCCGGCCCAGCAGTTGATCCTTCATGACATGGTGGGTTTGGAACACCTGCAAAGCGCGATCCGCCTCAATGCATCCAGCCGCAACCTGGCGACCCTCCTGGGTCCCGCCCTCGGAGGCGCTCTCCTGCTGCTGCTGGGACCGGCCCTGGGGATGCTGGTCAATGTCCTGAACTATCTGCCTCTCATCCTGGTGGTCGGCTTTCTCCCTTACAAAGGCCTCCACCGGGAAAGCGTCCCGAGCCAAAACTTAAGCAGCTCAGGCTTCCAGCAATTTGGCCCGGTGTGCCGCGAGGCCCGCAAAGACCGCCGCATCCTTTTCATGATCCTCCTCGGAGGCGCCACCTCCCTGTTTGTCGGCAACGCCTTTCAGGCGCAAATGCCGGAGTTTGCCCATCGCCTGGGTACCGACAAGACGGGCTTGCAGTACAGTGCCCTGCTCGCGGCCAACGCCGTAGGAGCTTTGCTGGGCGCCTTATTGCTGGAAAGCACCTCCTACCTGAGGCCGAGGCTGCGCACCGCGCTCCTCTGCGCCGCCCTCTGGAGCCTGGCCATCGGCATCTTTCCCCTGGTTCCGAGTTACGTCCTGGCCATGCTTTTCCTCCTCCTGGCCGGATTTTTCAACATCACCTTTGTCTCCATGGCCCAGATCCTGGTGCAGGTTCTGGCGCCGCCGGCCATGCGCGGGCGGCTGGTGGGGCTCTTTCAGATGGCCAACCAGGGTTTGCGAGTCGGCAGCGGTTTCACGGTGGGCGTCCTGGGGAGCGTCGTGGGGGTCTATTGGTCCTTAGGTCTCAGCGCCGCGGCCGTCCTGGTCATCGCTCTGGGCCTGCTGGTGTATGATATCGCCGCCCCGCGGGGCGGTTTTTCCAAACCATAACCCCGATAACCTGAAGGTCACAGGTAAACATCAATTTCGGAGGGAAACCATGGCCAAGGATATTACTACATTCCGACTGCTGCGCAACACCAAGCTGCAACTGCTTTATTCATCCTCCCTGATGGCGGTCATGGGTTCCAGCTTGATGTACCCGATCCTGCCGGTTATCCGTGATGCCCTGCATGTCCCCGAGTCCCAACTCGGCCTGGTTCTTTCCGCCTTCTCACTGCCGACGATCCTCACCGCTCCCCTGGCCGGCTTTCTCGCGGACCTGAAGGGCCGAAAAATAATCATGGTGCTGTGCCTTTTGATGTACGGCATCGCCGGCCTCGGCATCAGCCTGGTAAAAGACTTCAACTTGCTTTTACTCCTGCGCTTCATCCAAGGGGTGGGCTACGGCGGCATTATGCCGCTGGTGGTAATTATCATCGGCGATACATACGCCAAAGAACAGGAGACAGGCGCGCAGAGCATGAAGGTATTCATGGACCGCATCGGGATGCTCTGTTTTCCCCCCATCGCAGGCTTCCTGGGAGCCCTGTCCTGGCATGCCCCCTTTGTCCTTTACGGAATCGCGATCCCCCTGGCGCTGGGCATCCTCCGGTGGCTCCCCGAGTCAAATGTCGAGCGACAAGGCCATCTTTCCCTTTATTTCAAAGAAGTCTTTGCCGTCGTGCGCCGGCTCCGGGTGCTGGTGATCTTTTCCATAAGTTCCCTGCGTTTCTTCCTGGAGCGGGCCTTCTTCACCTATCTGCCCGTTTTTGCCTTACAGGCTTCGGGGCTTACGGTGGTCAAGGGAAGCTTCCTCTTTACAGTTTACGGTGTGGGAGCCTTGGTGACCACGAGTCAGCTCGGGAACCTTGCCCTGCGCTATGAGAAGATGAAACTTGTCATCCTGGCCTTCTTTGTCCAGGGGCTATGCCTCCTGGCGACACCGGCCGCTTCAGGCATCTGGTGGCTCAGTGTCACCATGTTCATTTTCGGTCTGGCCAACGGCCTCATCTCACCGCTGCACAAGAGTCTCCTAACCCAGAGTGCTCCGGGTAAATTACGGGGCGGGGTCGTCTCCGCCGACCGGGTCATGGAAAACACTTGCCAGACGGCCTCGCCCATTGTCGCCGGCCTCATCCTGGCCATAAGTAACGTGGAGACTGTCTTTTACGCCTTAGGCGCCCTTTCCCTGATCTGGGTCCTGGTGGTAGCTGTGCTGCAGACGGCGGGACGCCTCCAGGACGCTCCGCCGGAAAATACCGGCAGGCTATAAAAACTAAAGTTTCCGGAAAGCCGGCATGAACAGGTACATGGAAAAGACGGCGAGCACAATGAACAGGCCGAGAAACAGGGAAGCCGTCACCACCCCCAGGTATTCCCCGCCCAGCCCTAAACCGTAAGACACCCAGGCCCCGACAAAACCGCGGATAACTTCCCGCAGGCTCATCACCCTGCCCCGCATTTCATCGGGAATGATCCCTTGCAGGGCTGTGCGGCCGACATTCTCGAAGACCGTGCCGAACCCGTTGGCAGCCGTGAGCAGGATAAAGGACAGGAGCAAGGCCTGGGAAAGGGAAAAGGCGATCAGCAGGATGCCCACGAGCATGCCACTTATGATGATCAAGCGGCCCTTGTACTTGTAGTTTCCCAGGGTCGCAAGGCCAAAAAGACCGGCCGTTCCGCCGATGCCCTGGGCCATGTTGAGGTAACCGAAACCCATGGGCCCGGATTGGAGGATATGATCGGCAAAAAAGGGAAGAAAAGTACTGCTCATTTCCGTCTGGAACTCACGGAGGGCAAAAACCAGCACTAAACAGACAATCAGACCGTTGGCAGCCACGTAATGCAGCCCGCTGCTCAGATTCTGCCAGGCCCCCTGCTCCTGTTTGCCCGCGCCGGCCTTGACGACAGTAATATCGGTTCTCATGAGCCAAAAGGACGCCAAGAGCAGACCGACAGCGCTGACGCCAAAGAGCGGCGCCGTGCCAAAAGCGGCAATGAACCCCCCGGCCAAAGGCGCCCCCAGAATGCTTGACGCCCGGACCGAGATCGTATCCAGGGCAATGGCGTTCATCCATTCGTGCTTGGGCGTCAGATTGGGGATCATGGCGTCCCGGGCCGGGTGATTGATGCCCTTGATGGCCGCATTCACGACAGCCGCCAGGAGCAGATGCCAGGGCACAATCGCGCCGGTGCGGGCCAGCAGGAGGAGGGCTGTAGATACGCCGGTGCTGCCCAGAAAACAACCTAGCAAGACCCTGCGCCGGTCCAGCCGGTCGGCCACCACGCCTCCCAGCAGGGCAAAGAAAAACAGCGGCACGATCCGGCAGAAGGTGAGCAGTCCCAGGTATAAGGGGGAGTTCGTCAATTCCATCATCAGCCAGGCACTGGCCATGATCTCCATTTGCTGCCCCGTGTGCTCCGTGCAGGACCCGAACCAATAAAGGCGGTAATTACGATAGCGCAGGGAAGAAAAAGTTCGTGACCAGAAAGAGCTGGGACCGGTAGGGGAATTATGTTCCAAGAGCTTCTCCTTTGTTTTAAGGTAAATCCAGTTCCTCCTTGACAGGCAAAGATCTTCTTCCTATATTAATTTTGGATTAATAACAATTATTATCGAACGTTATGCATAAAATAATTAAGAGGATTCATCATGCCCTTCTTCGTCACCGATGACCATGTCCGCTTGTATTATGAAGTCCGGGGGAAAGGGGAACCGGTCCTGCTGATTCACGGATTAACGGCCAATCACAGACACTTTAAGAAACAGACGCCGGAGTTGGCTCATCATTTCCAGGTCATCACCCTGGATCTGAGGGGGCACGGGGACTCGGAAGCGCCGGAACAGGGTCTTACCTTGCCGCGCCTGGCCCAGGATGTGCTAGGGTTTTTGGACTACCTTGGACTAGACGATCTCTCTCTGGTGGGCTGGTCCCTGGGAGCGCAGGTCATCTTCGAATATGTGAAGCAGTATTCCTGTCAGGGGATAGAGAAGATCGTCATCATCGAAATGACCCCGAAGCTCTTGAAGGCCGCGGACTGGTCATACGGCTTGCCCGGCATCATCAGCCGGAAAGCGGGCGATTTCGGTTATGAGGACAACCTCCTCATGCTCTCCGCCATGCTCGGGAACTGGGAAACCTACAGCCGGACCGTCGTGCAGCGGATCGTGAATAAGATTCCCGCGGACGAGGCAAAGGAATTCAACGACCAGGCCGATTTCCTGGGAAAGGAAGATCTTCCCTGGCTCTATGAAGAAGCCCGGAGAAATACGCCGCACGTGATTGTCGCCCTGTGGATTTCCATGTCCCTGCAGGACTACCGACCGGTCCTGAAGGATATCACGGCGCCCTGCCTGATCGTCTGCGGACAGGAAAGCAATTATTACCCACCGGAGAATTACACCTACATGAAAGACCGCCTCCCCCAGGCCCGGGTGATCTCCTTTGCCGGCTGTGGCCATGCCCCCCATATCCAGGACCCCGAAAAATTCAACAGAGAATTGCTTGCTTTTCTGAAAGAGGAGTGAAAAGACAAGAAAGTAGCCCCAATTCCGGGTGTTTCATCGGATAACCTTTACGGATGGTATCATTTGTGTTACCTTAACGCCGCCATGAGGTACGCATGAAAATCGTCGAGTACCTTGCCGCTGATGGCGCCAGTCATTTCCGGAGCTGGTTTGACAAACTCGATAGTCGTGCTGCCGCCAAGATAACAACAGCCCTGATCCGCATCGGGATGGGCAACGTATCGAATGTGATACCTTCATAAATCTTGACAAGGGATAACAAATTCCTTACAATACAAGTAAGGATAATTACTCCTTACTGTGAGGTGAGTTATGATAACCGCTAAGGTTACATCCAAGGGGCAAGTCACTATTCCAAAGGAAATCAGGGAAAAACTGGGGGTGCATCCAGGAGAGGATGTGGGTTTTGAGGAAAGGGAAAACCTGCTGGTCATCTGCAAGGTGGTCACTAAATCCCCCTTCGACAAATGGGTGGGCCGGCTAAAGCATCTGAAAGGCAAGAGAAGCGATGACCTGGTTAGAGAGGCACGTGGGCATGATAACGGCCGTTGACACGAATATCATTCTGGATGTCCTGATTCCGGGAGAGCCCTTCAGCGAGTCATCAAAAAAGCTTTTGGATCAGCATTTATCAAAGGGAAAACTCATCATCTGCGAGGTCGTTTTTGCTGAGCTTGCCGCCGAGTTTCCCTCCGAAGAGGAACTACTGTTGTTTCTCACCGAAACAGGGATGAGGATTGTCTGTTCCAATGAAAAATCGCTCTATTTGGCCGGTTCGAGATGGACGGAATACGCAAGGAAAAACGAAAGGAACCGGTTTTCATGCGGTAAGTGCGGCCATGTTTTTGAGGCGACCTGCCCCCAGTGCCAGGCAGTCTTGCCGAAACGGCTCCATGTCCTGGCCGATTTTCTGATCGGCGCCCATGCCCTTGCCCAGGCCGACTGCATCCTTTCGCGGGATCTCGGGGTATATAAAACCTATTTCACGGACCTCAATGTGGTTGGATCGTTATGAGTGAGACGGGTGGCTCTCTATTGAATGAGCGAATCATATTCACATTTCCGAAATTGTCAGTGGTCTTGTTTCCCAGCTAATGCCATTAACATTTCCGAAGGTTAAGCTCATTTGTTTCCGATTGAAAGTTGCTATAAACACGCTTTGACCTCGGTTGGTGACTTCAATAAAATTGGCTATGATCTGCTTTTCCAACAATGTTGTTCCTGTAACAAACAATGGATACATCCAAGCCAAATATCCCTTGACACGTAAAAACCACCCCCCTATACTTCGGCACCGTAGAAAGCAATGTCTTATTTAGTTTCCATCCGGAAACGGTTCTTTTCCGCCCTGGCGGTGTCAATCTGCGGGCTTGCTTGTGCGGCGTACTACGTGTACGCCTCCGCGCAACCCCTTGATTTCCTAGCCAGGACGCAAAATCCCTCGTTTCCGATTTGGAAACAAATAGTGTCTCATCCGGAGTTTCCGGATGGACACTATTTAGGAAAGTGATAGTGACCTTAGGCAGATAGGAGAAAAAAGAAGCAGCAAAATTATGTTCCAGGAAGGAGCAGAAATGAATGTAGCAGAAGCAATTACTCATTCGCTTGTCGCCGAAGGAATTACACTTGGCGCCGGTTTAGCGGGAACTCATATCGGGCCGATACTCAACGCCATTGCCTCGCGGGAAAAAATCTCCTTGATGTACGCGCGCCAGGAGAGGGTTGCCTTTGACATTTGCGATGGATTCGCGCGTGCCAGCGGCTTGCCGGCAGTTGTGTTTGCCGACTCCGGTCCAGCCGCGGCTAATCTGATGGGAGGCCTGGTGAACAGTTGGGGTGACTCGATACCCGTGCTATTCCTTGCCGGGCATATTGACCGGACAGAAACTGCGAGCCGCGGGACTAAAGAGATACCCTTTTTGGATATTTTCGGCCCGGTCAGCAAATGGGCAACCCTCATCAACGATCCCTCGCAGGTAGCGGAAGTCATGAGACGCGCCTTCATGCAGATGCGTACCGGGCGGCCCGGTCCGGTTGTGGTGGGGGTTCCCTGCGACGTGTCGGGGATGGAAGTCGAAAACTATGCATACGTTCCCCTCTTGTCGCAGCCTCGGGTTTGTTGCGGCGCAGACCCTGCGGCGGTCAGCGCTGCGATAGACCTCCTGGGCAGTGCCAAGAAGCCCTATCTCTACATTGGAGCAGGAGTGCTCTTTTCCGAGGCAACCGCCGAGCTCGTGCAGTTTGCCGAACTCCTCACATTGCCCGTGGCGACAACCCTTAATGGGAAAAGCGCTTTTCCGGAAAATCACCCGCTGGCGCTCGGCATCGGAGGCTTTGTTAGCGCTCGTTACAACACGCTGCCGGCTTCGCTCTATGCAGCCGATGCCGATGTGATCCTCACAATCGGTTGCGGGTTCAAAGAGCCGGCAACGGTGGTCCGCCCGGCAAGACAAGTGCGTCACATCCAGGTCGATATCGAACCTTCCGAACTGCATCGCGATCATCGCGCCGATGTTGTGCTGCTCGCCGATGCCAGGATGGCCCTCCGACAATTATGCGAGTGCGCCAAGACCCGGCTGCCTGCGACCCGACTCACCCCTATTGACGGGAGGCTCACCGAACTCAAGGCCCTGCAAGAGCGCTGGGCCCAAGTGTCGGCCCCGCTTCTCCAATCAGAAGAAGTCCCCCTTAATCCTTTCCGGGTAACACACGAGCTCATGAAGCTCATCAACCCGGCACACACGATCGTTTTACATGATGCGGGTACGGTGCGCGGCACGACGGCGCAGCACTACATTGCCACCCATCCCCGGTCCTTCTTAGGCTTTGGCGTGCAGAGCGCCATGGGATGGTCCATTGGGGCGGCGATGGGCGCGAAGAAAGCCTGCCCAGACAAGCTCGTCATAGCGGTCATTGGCGAAGAAGCTTTCGCAGAAACGGCGCTGGACATCGAGACTTCGGTCCGCAACGATGCGCCGGTTCTCATCATCGTAAAAAATAATCGCAAGCACGTGGATAAGTCTGACGCGAAAAAAATGAGGCTGGCCTATACACGCTTCCATCAAGGCCTTGACATTTCCGCCCTCGCCAACGCTTTGGGCGCTAGAGCCTGCCGCATCGAGCAGCCCGCGGATCTCAGCCGGCACCTGAAGTCGGCAATGGAAACTGTCCAGTCAGGAACAACAACGGTCGTCGATATTGTTACGACGCGGATGAATGCAAGCCTGCACAAGCTGTGGGAAGGCGCGCAGTAACGATTGATTGGACTCCCGTTAATCCTTCTCCAATTGGGAGACCATTTTCCGTTTGGTAAACAGCGGGAGAATCTGAAGGGAAATTGCCACCAGGAGAAGGCAGGCCGAAATAGGACGGGAAAAGAAGATGCCGAAACTTCCCCGAGAAAGGATGAGAGATTGCCGTAGGGCTGCCTCCATCATAGGCCCCAGCACCATCGCCATAAGCAACGGCGCCGCTTCATAGTCGAACTTCTTCATCAAGTAACCCAAAATACCAAAGCCCAACATGATGATGCCATCGGCGACATTGTTGCCTAAACTATAGGAACCGATGATGCAGAAAAGAATTATTAATGGGAAAAGAATCGCATAGGGTATCTTAAGAATTTTTATCCATAGGCCGATCAAGGGAATGTTTAGCACCAGAAGCATGATATTGCCGATGTACATACTGACGATTGTTCCCCAGAAAACATCAGGGGCTTTCTGCATAAGAAAGGGGCCTGGCTGCAGGCCATAGATCATCAACGCACCAAGCAGGATCGCCATTACCGCATTGGATGGAATCCCCAGGGTGAGCAAGGGAATGAAGCAACCTCCGGAGGCGGCATTATTGGCTGATTCCGGCCCGGCTACGCCTTCGATCGTGCCGGTGCCGAACCGCTCGGGGTGCTTGGAGAGCTTTTTCTCTATTCCATAGGATGCTAGGGAAGCCATGGCCGCAGTACCGCCGGGGATGATGCCCAGGAAAAACCCCAGCACCGATCCCCTCAGAATCGGGCCGATGGACATTTTCCAGTCCTCCCAGTTGGGCAGGAGTCCCTTGATGTGGGCAATGAATATTTCGCGCTTTTCAGGAGCCTGCTCCAGGTTATAAAGCACTTCCGCAACGCCAAAAAGCCCCATAATCGCGGGAATCAGCCCCAGTCCGTCCGCCAGGGACGGGATTCCATAAGTGAACCGGGAGTTGCCGGTGATGGTGTCTGTTCCCACTGTCCCGCAAACCAGTCCCAGAGTCGCCATCATCAGTGCCTTGACCATGGACCCATGGGCCAGGTAAGTGAGGATGGTGATGCCTAATGCCATGAGGGCAAAATATTCAGGGGGACCGAATTGCAGCGCCACCTTAACTAAAGCAGGCGCCATAAAGCTGAGGCCCACAACACTCAAAGTGCCCGCGATAAAGGAACCAAAGGCGGCCATCCCCAACGCCGGTCCCGCGCGCCCCTTGCGGGCCATCGTATAGCCATCCAGGCAGGTAATCACGGACGCTACCTCGCCAGGGATATTAACGAGAATCGACGTGGTAGAACCGCCGTACTGCGCGCCGTAATAAATGCCGGCCAGCGCTATGATTGCCGAGGCCGGGGGGATATGATACGTCGAAGGGAGAAGGATAGCGATGGTTGCCGACACGCCTATGCCGGGCAAAACCCCTACCAGCGTGCCAATGGTGACCCCAAGCAGGCAGTACAATAGGTTGATGGGTTGAAGCGCCACCTGGAAACCATAAAGAACTCCTTGAACAGCCTCCATATGTTCTCTCCGAAGCTTAGAATCCCAACAAGCCTGTGGGAAGCTGGGTTTGCAGCAGAATCTGGAAAAGCACGTAAGCAGCTAGTGTTACAACAGCGGACCAGGCCGTGGCCAATATCCATCCCTTCCTCTCCAGATGAAAGAGCAAAAAAAGGAGGAGAAAGGTGAGCAGCACAAAGCCGAGCGTCTCCAGAAAGACAAAATAAACCAGCATTGCCGCGGTCACGATAAGGAGCGTTGGCCAGCGCAACCCCGCAAAAGATATTATTTCCTCTTTTTTAAAGGAGGTCACAAGATTGATCAAGGAAAGGATCCCCAGGAGCAGTCCACCCCAGAAGGGGAAAAAACCGGGACCGGGCTGCTGAGGTTCACCGATCTGGTAGCGAATTCCCTCTACACAGACAAAAACGGAGAGTGCAAGCCAGAGGAGGCTGCTGGTCAGCTCCTTGCGCATATGGCCCTCCCTATTTCACCAGACCGAATTTCTTGCCGATTTCTTCAACCGTGCCGTATTCCTCGTGCATTCTGGCTGCCACCTGGGCCGGGGATAGATATGCCATAGGCATGCCCAAATTGGCTAACTTGGAGGTGACAACCGGACTTTTGGTCATTTTCTCAATGGCCGAAACCAGAGTCTTAACAACCGGGGCCGGAATCCCCGCCGGTGCAAAGAAGTTAGGCCAACCCGCCAAGAGATTCTGTTTATAACCCAATTCCTTGAGAGTGGGGATATCGGGAAAATCGGTGTTCTTGCTGGAAATGGCGATGCCTCTAATAGCCCCGCTTTTCAGGTGGGGGGCCATGAGGGAAACGGACGAACTGACAGCTTCCGTATGTCCCCCGAGTAAGGCGGTGATACCCTCGGAACCTCCCTTGAAGGGAACAGAGGTCATTTTTACGCCCGTGACGATCTTCATAAGTTCCACATTCAAACCCGAGGCGCCTTTGGCCCCCGCAGAGCCGCAACTGATCGGCGCCGGGTTCTTTTTCTGGTATTCCAGCAGCCCCTTCAAGGTCTTGTAAGGGGCCTTTCCCGAAACCCCAATCAAGAATGTCGATGCCCAGTATGACCCCAAAGGAGTAAAATCCTTGAAGGGATCAAAAGGAACGATCTCCGGTTCCAGAACTTTGGCCTGGATTATCCCGGCCAGGTTAACAATCAGTATCGTGTAACCATCCTTTTTGGACTTTGCCACAAAGTCGGTGCCGATGATCATGGAAGCCCCTGGTTTGTTCAGGGTAATGACGGGCACTTTGAGCGACTTGGACAATTCCTCAGCGGCTAAACGGCCGGACATGTCCAGGTTATCCGCGGGAGGTATGGGTATGACCAGGGTGATCGGGCGACTGGGGTACCGCTCGGCTAAGATTTCGGTAACACCGCCAAGAAGGAATAAAGCGGCCATCACAAATGTAAAAATTTTCTTTAACATTTTTTCCTCCACCCTTTCAGCTCTTACTGATTGTGTGATAAGATTTTGATAAGACCTCGCTTTTAGACGAGCCGAGTATATGAAACTGGTGAGTGTGTGTCAAGGAATATTGACCGGAATATATTGAGGGGAGACCTAGCAGTGCCCATATCTCGTGGGCCATTTCTTCTTGACAGACAAACATCAGCTCCCTATACTCAGCCCGAAAAAAAGTGGCGGAGGTTCGACATGACGCGCCTGATCTTATTATCGTGCAGCCTGTTTCTTGCATTCCTCCTAGCCGCCTGTGGCCGAGGCGATGGAGGTGGAGGCGCCGTTATCGATATAGCCGCCACCGATCCATCCAATACCGCGATAGGTGTCGGCCTGCAGAAACCTATTTCCGCAACCTTCAAACTCGCGATCGACGCGACCACGGTCGACGGCGCGAGTTTCACCCTCACAGGGCCGAGCGGTCCAGTGGACGGTCACATCCAGGTCAGCGTCACACCGAACGTCTCCATCGTGAGCTTCCTGCCCTCGGCCCCGCTTGCGTTTGATTCCGACTACACCGCGCGCCTCACTGCGGGAATCAGAGACAGGGCCGGCAATTCGCTTTCCACTGACCACGTGTGGCGCTTTAACACGGGCAGGAGACTCGCCGCAGGGGATGCTCACACCTGCGCCCGCCTTGACGACGGCCGGGTCAAATGCTGGGGCGACAACTCCGCTGGACAACTCGGCCTCGGCGATGTCAACGGTCGCGGCGATAACCCTGGGGAGATGGGCGATAACCTGCCGGCGGTGGACTTGGGCGTCGGCCGCACAGCGGTGCAGCTTGTGAGCGGTGCCGCTCATACCTGCGCCCGCCTTGACGACGGCCGGGTCAAATGCTGGGGCGACAACTCCGCCGGTCAACTCGGCCTCGGCGATGCCAACGGTCGCGGCGATAGCCCTGGGGAGATGGGCGATAACTTGCCGGCGGTGGACTTGGGCGTCGGCTGCATAGCGGTGCAGCTTGTGGCCGGTGCCACTCATACCTGCGCCCGCCTCGACAACGGCCAAGTCAAGTGCTGGGGAGACAACTCCGCCGGTCAACTCGGCCTCGGCGATGTCACCGGTCGCGGCGATAGCCCCGGGGAGATGGGCGACTACCTGCCGGTGGTGGACTTAGGCAGCGGCCTCCCGGTGTTGGGGCTTTCCGCAGACGCCAATCACACCTGCACGCATCACGACAACGGCCAGGTCAAGTGCTGGGGAGACAACTCCGCCGGTCAACTCGGCCTCGGCGGGAACTGACAATCGCGGGATAAAATAGCGCCCCCGGTTATCACACCACCAGAGCCCACCGGATGCCAAGGGACACAAACATTTTTTGCTCACAGACCATCCACGCTCTGGGGCCCATATCTCGCGGCTATTTTTTCTGGCTATTTTTTCTTGACAGACAAACGTCCGCTCCCTATACTCAGTCCCAAAAAATTGACTCTTATTCAAACAGTGTCTTTGCAAGCATGCCGGGGATCTAGGTGACGTGCCCATAAAATGGCGCAGACGTATTGCGAACCGGCCGAATTTCTGCCGGGGGACACCAAAGACGACGGGGGAGGAAAGAGAGGAACGATATGGTCAAACCGGTCCGACGCATTATTGCCGGTGTAGACGACGAAGGCAAGGCCCGCATCCTGAGCGATGGACCGTCGCCCGACGTAAGGCTCGACCCGGCACGGCCCGGCTTTGCCGCTACCCGCTTGTGGGTCACGGACTCGTCGCCGGCGAAAGTGAAGGGCATTCGCGAGACACTTGATATGCCTCATAGCATCGAGCCTCCGCCCGGCGGTACCGTCTGCCGTGTCGTCGAATTTCCGCCCGAAGCGTCCTACCTTGGCAAGGTTTCGGCCGCAGAGGTCGAAGCCTACTTCGCGGCCATGGGATCACCGGGCGCCATGACCGGTGGGGCGGGTGCACCCCATCCCTACATGCAGCGCACCGCGACACTGGACTTCTGCTATATCCTTGAGGGAGAGATCATCCTAGTCCTCGACACCGAAGAGGTCCACCTCAAGGAAGGCGATACGGTCATTCAGCGCGGCACCAACCACGCTTGGAGCAACCGCTTCGACAAGCCCTGCCGCATCATGTTCTCGCAACATGACGGCTCGCTGGACCGCTAGGGGGATGTTGGAAAAGTCATTTTTTCAGGCTGTTCAAAAATGCCCAGATGCAAGGCCTCCGAAATACTGAGGAGTGAGGCGTACTTTTTAGTACGTCGCAGCGACGAAGGATGAGGGAACACAGCAGATGGGCGTTTTTCAACAGCCTGTTAGGGCAATATTACGAGGAGCAACAGTATGAAGGATAACAAGGGCACTTTCCGCCGGGTCGTTACCGGGCACGATGCCAATGGGCGGTCCTGTGTGATATACGACAGCATGGCGCCCAATCAGTTTTCCCGCCCATCCGGCAGCATCTTCAACGAGATGTGGACAATCGAAGACATGCCTGCCCCGCTCAAAGGCGATCAAGATTTCGGTGCAGCCGGGAGACCAATGGTCCATTCCCCGCCCCTGGCCGGTGCCAATTGGCGTATTACCTATTCCGCGGGGCCGTTGGTCGAGACCGATGCCGACATCAAGAAGGAAAAAGAACTGCATCAGATCGAGGCCGCCAGCGGCACCGAGCGCATGCAGGGCGGCCGCCACTGGAAGATGCACCGCACGCCGTCGGTCGACTATGCCGCCTGCTTGCTGGGCGAAAAGTTACTCGTTCTCGAGGACAGCGATGTCGTGATCCGCAAGGGCGACATCGTCATCCAACTCGGCAACTGGCATTCCTGGGATAGTCTATCCTCAGATCCCGTGATCATGAGCTATGTCATGATCGGCGGCGAATACGGATGAAGTCGTCAAAAGAGCGGGATTCCCTGTGCGGAGTCCCTGCCCTGATCGCCTGCGGACAGGAAAGCAATTATTACCCACCGGAGAATTACACCTATCTCCAGGATCGCCTCCCCCAGGCCCGGTTATCTCCTCTGCCCGCTGCGGCCATGTCCCCCATATCCAGGACCCTGAAAAATTCAACAGAGAATTGCCGGCCTTTCTGAAAAACAAATAAAAAGACAAGAACGAAGACCAGTTTTATTTCGGTTGACAAGGGGTGTTGCCTATGATAGCGAAAACCCAGCAAGAGTCGGTTGGGGGGCTGGCTAATGTCAATCTAACCTGCTTTTTATCTCATACCAGTCTGTAAAAATATCTAGAGGCGATGGGGGAAATTTTCCACTGCCCAGCGAATATTTTAGGCGGTGCATTGCCTGCACTGCGAGGGTCGGCCTGTGTTGAGGTTTGTCCGACGGGGGCCCATACCGCTGCGCTGATAATCCGCTAATGATATTTAATACCAAAGGTCGGAATCTTCGCTCCCGGAGTGTAACTGATAAAGGAGGATGGAATGCAGAAAGAGGATGTTTGGATACATAGTGTCTGTGGGATGTGTGTAGGCTTTTGCGGCATTCTTGTCCATCGGGTGGATGGTATCGTGGTAGACATCAAAGGAGATCCGGATTGCCCGCTTAACTTAGGAAGATTGTGCGCCAAAGGGTATTCGGGAATCATGACCCTTTATGATCCCTCCCGGTTGAAGACGCCGCTCAGGCGCACCAACCCCGAGAAAGGGATTGGAATTGATCCGGGATGGGTGCCGATCTCCTGGGATGAAGCCTTTGACATCATGGTGGAGAAACTGACAAAACTCAGGGAGGATGATCCCCGCAAGTTAGTGTTCAGCACTTTTGACAGCTACACGATGCGGGAGAAGATGGTACCCTTCGCCAGGGCTTTCGGGACAACTAATACACAATGGATAGGCTACTACTGCGGACAATACCTCCATTCCTCCATGTATTTAACCAATGGCACCTTCCACAGTGATTTCGATCAGGAGCACGTCAATTACCTGATCCTGATCGGGAACCAGCACGGGTTCATGGCCGGTCTGAACCCCAATATCGCCTCGCAGAAAATGGCCGAGGCCAGGAAGCGGGGGCTGAAGGTGGTGGTGGTGGACCCCGTGTGCAACGCCGCCGGTTCGAAGGCCGACGAGTGGATTTCCATCCGTCCCGGCACCGACGCGGCCTTCGTATTTTCCATGATCAATGTTCTGCTCAATGATTTAGAGATTTACGACCGACCGTTTATCAAGAGGTATACCAACGGTCCCTACCTGGTTAAGCCAGACGGTTTCTATCTGAGGCAGGATAAGAAGCCGCTGGTATGGGATCTGGAAGAAGGCAAGGCGAAACCCTATGATGCCGAGGTCAAGGAGTATGCCCTTGCCGGCAGCTATACGGTCGACGGTATCGAGTGCCAGCCGGCCTTCCAAATGCTTAAGGAGCATGTCAAAAAATACACCCCGGAAATGGCATCCGAGATAACCACCGTCCCGGCCGCCACCATCCGCCGCGTGGCAGAGGAATTCGGCCAGGCGGCCCGGATCGGTTCCACCATTGTTATCGATGGCGAGGTCTTGCCCTACCGGCCGGCGGTAGCCAATATCTACCGGGGAGCAGGAGCACACAAACATGGTTTGGGTGCCGCCTTGTCCATCACCGCGCTGAACATGATCGTGGGGAGTTTTTACGTGCCCGGGGGGCACCGGGGTATGAATCTTGTTGGGCCTGACTGGGAGTGGGAGCCCGGGGAATACGAGGGCATGATTCTACCTCCGAAAAAGTACGAGGTCGGCCATGGGGTAAATTACTACCAATATGAGGTCAAACAGCCCGTAAATTCAAATTTGAAGGAGCTTTGTCCTATCGGCAGCAACTGGTCGCCGATGCATCTTGCGACCAGCATCGATGCCGCGAAGTACAAACTTCCCTATCAACCGGAGATCCTGATTACCTCCCGGCGCAATCTGATGATGGGCGGTTGCGACTACAAGGTGACGGCGCAAGCATTGCAGAACTATAAATTCATCATTTCCTTCTGCATCACCCTCGATGAGATGAGCGAATTCGCTGATCTGGCGCTGCCCGATGCCGTCTATCTGGAGAAGTTGGAGACCCTGCCGCACAAACTGAACTGGAACCATACGGCGCAGACCGGTTATTTCTACTGGGGGATCAGGCAACCGGTTGTGGAACCGGCGGGTGAGTCTCGTGATTGGGGCGATGTGCTGGTGGAAGTAGGAAACAGGATGGGGCTCCTGGGCGGTGTGTACAAGGACATGAATGAATATTATGCTCTGAAAGATCACTACAAACTCGATCCTGCCCTGAAGTATACCCTGGAGGAAATCAATGACCGGAAGCTGAAATCGAGGTTCGGAGACGACAAAGGGCTGGCATGGTTCAAGGAGCACGGATTTATCAGCCGCAAAAGGAAGGTGAAGGAGATGTATCCCCTGCCCTGGCTCAAGGTACGCTTTCCTCTCTATTACGAGAACGTATTGAATGCCGGAAATCGCGTAAAGGAGGTTACCGACAGGCTGGGCATCAAGGATTGGGACTTTTCGGACTACGAGGCTCTACCCGACTGGAAGCCCTGTGCCTCCTATCATGCATCGGATGGCTTCGACCTGAAGGCGGTCAACTACCGGGTACCGACGCACTACCAGTCCTGGACGGCGCAAAATCCCTGGCTCTCCGAAGTAGCCGAGTTTAATCCCTATGCACAAAGAATCCTCATTAATACTAAGGCCGCCCAAAGGAGGGGAATTAAGGATGAGGACAGGATCTGTGTTGAGTCTCCGGTGGGGAAGGTTACGGGGATAGCCAAAGTAACGGAATGCATTCATCCGGAGGTAATCGGTATCTCCAGCCACTTCGGCAGCTACGCCAAGGGCAAGCCGGTGGCCATGGGCAAGGGAGCGAACTTTAATAAACTGGTCCCCTTCGACCAAGATCCGGTGACTACGGGTGTTGATGCCTGTGTAAAAGTCAAAGTGTATCGGGCATAATGGCTATGGGAGGTGATACCGTTTCGTGGAAGCACTTAAACCGACATATGAGTAAAGAATCGCTAACTTAATAATGAACAGGGGGGGTAACTATGGGGCGCATGACACAGCGAATGGTAACAACAGGTTTTATAATGGCTTTCTTGGGAATTGTGCTGGCAGGTGCAAATATAGCCGGCGCAGAGACCCCGGAGGAGTTTTACCGGGGCAAGACCCTTACAATTGTTACGACTCCGCCGGGTGCATCTCCGGATCTCATGTCCAGAGTTGTGGCCCAGTTTTTGGCAAAAGAGATTGGGGCAAAGGTAAAAGTTGAAAACAGGAAGGTTGATGAGACCATGAACTATGTGTACAGGCAAGGGGCGCGTGGCAGTCTCATCCTGGGCATACACACCATTGATTCCATTATCGGTAACGATATTCTGAAAGCACCGGGAGTGCAATATGAAACGGAAAAGTTCAACTTTGTCGCCGACATTTATCCAGCCGTGAGATTGCTGCAACTATCCCCCAAACTTCCTTATAAAACACTGGATGCTCTGAGAAAAGCTAAGGGATTAAGAGGAGGAGGAACATCCGCCAAGGGGGCGATTGCGGTGAGTACCGCGGTGATGTTTGAGTTATTGGGCTTAGACGGTAAAGTTATTTCCGGTTTCAAGGGCAAGAAAGACCTGACCCTGGCGATGGCGCGCGGGGAAATAGATTGCATGTCCACAAGCGACAGCACGGCGGCTATGGACGAACAAGACGGCTACGTTGTCAACTTAATGGCCACAGGCAACAAGAGAAGTTCCGTGGTACCGCATGTACCTACTATATTAGAACTTGGGGTGAAGATCCCCAAGGAACTGGAGTCCATCCACGCATTTACAATTGCCGGCGGGATGAGTGTAGCTCTGCCGCCGGATGTGCCGCAGGAGCGGGTTGAGTATTTGAGAAATGCCTTTCAGAATCTCAACAACAATAAGGACCTGCAGAAGGGGATGGAAAAGGTGACGAAAAATTGGACGCCTTTTGTACCGGGACAATCCCTGCAGCAGCAGATGATCGCCATGAAAGCGGATAAGGAGGCGGCAACCAAGCTTGATATCATCTTCAATAAATACACGGCCCGGCGCTGAGTTGCTGCTGTGAGCAACAGGAATTTTTATTTTTGGCAACTTCCTTAAATCATCCAGAGACTTTCTGTAGAATAGTTTATTGCAGCGGACGTGTGGTATTGAAAGTGAAGAAGCTGATCCAAAAATGATAAAGGGGGAGACGAGATGAACGGTGGCAAAAGGGGGATTATCGTCATCACCGTAGTTTCGCTTATGATCTGGATAAGCGCGATTGTCAATATAGAGGCAAAGGAAAGCTATCCGGTCAGACCAATCACGATAATTGTTCAGAATCCGCCCGGAGGCTCTCTCGATCTTGCGGCCCGAGAGCTCGCAATTTATATGCGCAAGTATCTAAATACACCCATAATTATCAGTAATGTACCGGGCGCTCTAGGCTCACTCGCCTACATGAAGGGATACAAAGCGAAATCGGACGGTTATACGCTGCTTATCTGGAATACAATGCCGCCAATCTTGCAAGGATACAGAAAAAAAGCGGATTATGAGGCATTGAAATACACTCCCATTGCCGGTATCTCAATAGATTATAACATCCTTGTAGGGTCTGCGGGGGGACATAATAACATCGCAGATTATGTCAAACAGGCGAAAGAGAAAAATACCACCATTGGAGGCAACGGCCAATACAGTGCCAGCGGTTTTCAAGCTCGACTTATGGCTCAAGAATTGGATATGAAGGTTAACTGGGTCAATTTTGGTGGTGCTGCGGAAAGTTTATCCTCTCTTGCCGGTAAACATATCGATGCCGTCGCGACGATGACCGATTCAGTCGGGCCATTAGTAAGGGCGGGTAAAATCGTTCCACTGCTGATCTATGCAAAAAAAAGGTTGCCAAGATTCCCGGATGTTCCTGTTCCCGATGAAATCGGACTCAGCTCCCCTCTCATCAGCAGCTATCTCGGCCTTGTGGGGCCTCCTGGCCTTGATAAAGAGAAGGTGAAGATTCTGGAAGCGGCCGCAAGAAAAGCGGTTCGACATCCTGATTATGTGGCGTGGAAAGAAAATGTGAGCACTTCAGAGCTGGCATTTATATCAGCAGATCAATATAAAATAGAGATCGAACGATTTGCCAAGATTGCGGAGAAATACAAAAGCTTCCTTAACATGAATTGAGGCACAATATATTACGTGCCATCCAGGAAGTGCAGGGTTTATAGAGCAAGTTCGGGGGCAGGTCTGGCAATCTAACAGTTGGTGATGAAAAGCATGAGATATGCGTGATTGCAAGACCCCAATTCTGTGGGGTTTGGCCAGAGGGCTGGTTATAACTTCTCCTGTCAAAAGCCATAGAGTGCCGTAGGATTATCGGCGAGGATACACCGGCGAATTTCCGGGTCGGGCACCCAATGCAATAGGCAATCAAGCAAATCGGTCGTGTTCGGCATCGTTGCCTTGAAGTTGACATGCGGCCAGTCGCTGCCCCAGACGAGGCGATCTGATCGGATAGCCACTAGGGATTGGACGAACGGGATCAAATCCTTGTAAGGGGGAGGCTCTGCGGACAAGCGATTGCCGGCCGAAAGCTTTACCCAGCATCTTCCGCCACGCAAAAGACGACATAGCACCTGGAAATTTGGCTGCTGAACGCCGTCTGCAACTCGGACCGTGGCCATATGGTCAATCACGATGTCAGTCGCGAGATTTGTCAATATTGCTTCGAGTCCGACCAGCGGATTCGACTCGTCCTCAGGCAGAACCTGCAGTTGAATGTGCCACCCCAGGGGTCGAAGACGATGAGCAAAGCAATCAATCTCCTTTATCGATGGCCCCCGAGGACTTCCAATAACGAAACGAACGCCGCGTACTCCTGCTTTATGAAGTTGCCTCAGCTCGCTGTCCGGAGTGTCAGGGGACAGGATCACAACCGCTCGGGCCGGCCTGCCCATCTCTGCCAAAGCATCGATCTGGCACCGATTGTCCAGGCCATAGGGGTTCGGCTGCACGAGGACCACCCGTTGGATACCCAGGATGTCATGCAGATGTCGGCACGCATCCGGCAGGGCATCAGGTGCCGTGTAGCGGGCATTCGGCACCTCTGGATATTTATCTTTTGGTCCAAGGATATGGAGATGGCAATCTGTTGCATTAGGCGGACATTGCAGGCGAGGTAGCCGTGGGTTTGGATCCGGTGGTTGGCAAATATTCGTCATTCTTCCTTCGATCCTCCTTCGCTGGCCCCGGTCCATCCCCAGGCGTATCTGCTCTGCCGTGCCGTTACGGCAAGTTCATCCGTTCTGTATTCCGCAAGGTCTCGAAGAAAACTCAACGCGCTTCATCCTCGCACGTTCGCACCGATGAATTTCTTAATAATTATTGGCATGGTTTGGGATAGGTAATGAAAATAGAGTTGCCTGTCAAGCATTTATTTATAGGGCTGGCATGTCAGTAACTTTGACGTCTCGTGCCAAATGTCCCTTGATAACCAAAAACAACTCCTTAAAATCGAAAGCAGCGCCATATCAACGTTGAGGTCTTCGGGGTTTTATAAAAAGGTCGGATCTGACCGGTATAGCATGCCTAGCCATACAAACCTGCGTGTTTATCCTGAAAACAAAGAACATGCTTTTTGCAAATGCCTGAAGAGTTCAATTGGCATTCATCGATAAAGAAAACCTGTTGACATGATATTCCCTGGAGGTTATATTCCTTACATGGCATGGGAAGTTGAATATACTGACGAATTTGAAACATGGTGGATTGGTCTGGATGAGGAAGAACAGATCGATATTGCCGCAGTAGTCGGTCTACTGGAGGAAAAGGGGCCTCATCTACCATACCCTTATAGTTCAGAGGTGAAGGGAGCCAAGTACGGCTCAATGAGAGAGTTGAGGATTCAGCACAAAGGGAAACCGTATAGGATACTATATCTCTTTGATACCCGCAGAGCAGCCATATTGCTTATTGGCGGCAGAAAGACCGGCGGTGCACGTTGGTACGAAAGATACGTACCTCTGGCTGAAAATATTTATGAGCAGCATTTAAAGGATTTGGAAAATGAACAAGGGGGTTCACCATGACTAAACCTTACTCCATCCTGAGGGGAAAAATGAAACCCGCTGCGCGCAGGAAAGCAGCGGAGAAGACAAAGTCTTTACTTGCGGCAATGCCTTTACAGGAATTGCGACACGCCAGGCATCTAAGTCAGGAGCAACTGGCACAAACATTATCTGTCAAGCAGGCAGCGGTATCGAAACTTGAAAAACGGACAGACATGTACGTCAGCACATTAAGAAATTTTATCAAGGCCATGGGGGGCGATCTGGAAATCGTTGCCAAATTCCCTGATGGGTCCGTTCAGATCAGTCAATTCGAAGATATTGCTTCGAAGACGGAAAGAAGCGGTTTACCGAGTTCTGATTGAAACGCACGGTTTTTGTATGGTAGGGGGCCAGTTACTTGGGGTATCCGACTACTTCCGGTACTCGTTATTTATGACTTTCTCACAGGCATAAAAGAATTCAATCCGTAATGATCCTCATGACACCATCCCTGCGCCCCCCTTCCACCAGCAGACATAACCGAAATCGAGCATCTATAAAGCATCTATAATAGGGTGTGTTCAATTTCTCCTGTTCAATTTCTCCTGTCCCGCCAACATGATAATGTCCTAAATAGCCAAAATAGAAATGTCCTATATAAAGGCCATAATATTTCTTCAATTGGAAGGTGATTATGGCTAGAAAGGACATGATTTCGATGAGCCTGTTGGAGTTAAGGCGGTTAAAGGTAGTGCAGTCAGCGATAGAGAAGCAGACATTA